>Ga0073934_10000008_pt1 | contig 639477 bp, 513 predicted proteins | sample LarsenN4metaG_FD_76834 | JGI IMG/M metagenome (GOLD analysis project Ga0073934, IMG submission 76834) | Hot spring sediment bacterial and archeal communities from British Columbia, Canada, to study Microbial Dark Matter (Phase II) - Larsen... ... | reverse complement strand
GAGTCCCGATAGGGTCACTTAACGAGAGTAAACTCGAACATTGACCAGCCGTTGTGCTGGTCTTTGTTTTTCCCTCAAAACCGCTACCCTTCCGCACGCGATCTGTCACTTCTTTGAGATACGCGAACGGTGGCAGCAATTCCATCCGCCGTATGGTTCCCTTCGGGCAAACAACCACCCGATAGACCATTTCATGCAGCAGCTTTTTTTGACTGCTGCGTTCCAGCTTGTTATACAGTATACCCACTTTTGCAATGATCGTGAGTGCTGCATCCAAATTTGCGATGTGAACATCGTTGTGCGCCTGTAACGACTCCAGCGCATGACGCAGGGTGCGCCGCCGATCCTGCCATTCCGACCACAGATTTTTCCAGACCCGATCTGTGATTTTGCCAATGGTGTAAAGCCGCAGCGCCCGCGCCTCTTCTTCATCAATATCCTTCAATTTTCGTTCGAGGTCGGTACGCTGGTCAGGACGCATTCGCCCCAACTTGTCGGCAATCTCTTCGTTGTAGCTGCCCCGGATAAGTGGAATCAGCTCAGGATCAACCTGTATTTTCATCAGCTCATGCGGTATCTGCTCATCCACCATTTCGGGGTCAGTCCAGCCTCGTGTGTTTCATTACTTTTGACGACGTACATCTATGTTTCGATGCCTACGCCCGGAGTATTTCAAAATAGGCGCGCAGGTGATCTATCGTCCGATACAGGTGGACGCGATCTCCATAGAGTTTGGTCATCATCAACCCGCCTTCACAAGTAGCGATCAGCAGGGTTGCGACTACATCGCCATTGACATAGGGCTGAAGCTCACCACGCCCTTTGCCCTCAGTGACCACTTGCAGAATTAATGCCCGCAGGGTGTCCAACCCCTGTTGTACTTTTTCTCTCAGCGGTGGATACAAGTCATCGGCTTCGACAGCGGCATTCAGAATGGGGCAGCCACCGGGCAGCGATGGCGGTTCCAGCAGGACGATAAAGGAAGCGCAGATTGCGTGAAGTTGCTCAACGGCTGAAGTTTTTGGCGCGAGGATCTGCTGTATTGCTTCAATTCGGCGCTGCATAGCGTACTCAAAAGCAGCCAACATGATCGCCTCTTTACTGTCAAAGTGCCGGTAAATCCCGCCTTTCTGAACCCCTACCGCCTCAATGATGTCGGACATCGTCGTTCCAGCATATCCGCGAATATTGAACAATGCCGCCGATGCCTCCACAATCCGTTCGCGGGTTTGCTGCCCCTTTGTGCCCATCTGCTTCACCTTATATTGATACTAATCGGTCTTATTGTATAACAGAGAATCATCATCTGAAAAATGAGAATAAGAGCCAATTTGTTGACAAAAAGAGACCGTTCGGTATCATAAAAGTATCGCATTCAGACGGAGTATCCTCAGATTATGACCATCCCTTATCTCGAACACCACGTATCTCGTGATGAACATCGCCTCTATGCGCGGGAATATCCCGGTGCAGAGCCGACTGTCGTGCTGATGCATGGCTTCCCAGACAACCTGCATCTGTATGATGCCCTGATCCCGCACCTAGTCGAAGCAGGACGACGGGTCATTACGTTTGATTTTCTAGGCTGGGGACAGTCCGACCAACCGGATCATCACGCATACACCCACCACGGACTGACTGATGATCTCGACGCAGTGATTCGCTATTTCAAGCTAAAAAGTGCCGTGTTGGTCGCTCACGATGCATCGGGACCGCCCGCGATTGACTGGTCACTCGACCATCCGAATGCGGTTGCTGGGCTGGTACTGTTGAACACCTACTACCACGCGATGCCAACCTTACGCGCACCAGAGGCAATTTTCGTGTTCTCTCGTCCCTTTGGCATCGGCAAAGCATTTCAGTGGTTGATGGAACAGGGCGATCTCTATCGCCGCTTATACTGGTATCAGGTCGGGCATTTCATGCGCGATGCCTCTGCCCGTGAACGTTTCGTCCCGCTCCTTTATCAGCAGATGGATGGCAAGGCGACACATACGACGCGCAAAGCCTTCTACGCGCTGAACGATGACCTAGTCTGGACGAATATTGACCGACTGCGGCGTGTGCCGGAACTCAGGCGGTTTGACCGCCCAGTGCGGATCGTCTTCGGGGCAGGCGATCAATACCTGAATGCAGGTGTCGCACGCGCTTTTCACGCGCTGTTCCCCAATTCCGAACTGCTGCTGCTGTCAGAGGGACGGCATTTCGTTCAGATTGATGAGCCGGAACGGGTCGCGGAGGCAATCTTGACTCTGCCGGTTGCCAGCGTTTCAGCGATCAGTACGACGCGCGTTAGTCCCTACACAGAGACTACGTCAGGACTGCAATACCGCCTGATGTATCTCGCTTTCGGGTTAATGAACATCGTCTTTGCGCTGCCTATCCTAGTTGACCGCTGGCTTTTGTACCGCCGCGTTCAACGCATTTTCGCGATGGATAACGCTGAATGTCAGGCAGTGGATGCTGGTATAACCTCGGTTTAATAGAGAAACATTGACTCAAGCTGCCATCGTGAACGGCGCAGCATAGGCGATGCCAGAGTGCAGATGCTGGCGGTTGTAGAACACTTCGATGTAGTCAAAGATCGCCATGCGTGATTCCGAGCGAGTCGCAAAGACCTGTTCGTGAATCGCTTCAAACTTGAACCGCTCATACTGCGGATGAATTTCCCCTCATATGCTTTAGCATAGAGTAGGTTGGCAAACTCACTGACCCGATTAGAATGCAGGATCCCGACCATTGGTGGACAGTGATGCTGCAATGCCATCAACAGTGTTGACAAGGCGAGTTGGGCATCATGGTGTAGTCCCATCGACCAACCGACCAATCTGCCGAATGAAGATGTCTAGTATCGTCAGCTGATACAGCCAGCCTTCGCAGGTCGGAATGTACATGGTGTCCGTGACCCACTTGTCTTGTTCATGCTCAGCGGTGAAGTCCTGTGCCAGCAGGTTCTCCACGACATACCGATGCTGCACCGAACGCGGCAGACAGAGGCGCTGCGTTTTTACGCGCCGCTTCCCGTCTTTCGTGAATTGTGATTCTCTACCCATTTTACAGTCTCACTCATCTTGCTAATTGCATTCGACTGGGAAACTGTTACTCTATTTTACTGGGGTAGACCATTTTGGGTTTTACCCTATTTTTGGATGAAAAATTTTCTTGAGAGGTTGAGGAATCATGCATCGCTTTGGTAATTGTTTTGTGACGACTGGCGACGACGTAGAAACGCTGGTCTTTGATTGGGGCAAAATTCAAATGCTTTCGACTGATGCCCTAACCGGGTCGAAAAGTATCAGCTTTGGCACGGTGCTACTGGAACCGGGCAAGGGGCATGTGCGCCACAATCACCCGGATGCAGATGAGATCATCTTCTATATCTCTGGGGAAGGCGATCAAATGTTAGATGATGGTGAACCCGTGCGCTGTAAACCCGGCGCGTGCTGCTGGATTCCTAAAGGTGTCTATCACTCGACGATCAATCGTGGTGAAGGGGTGCTGACGCTGGTTGTCGCGTACATTCCCGCCGGATCAGAGATGGCGCTGCGCGAGATGCCTGATGTACAAATTCTGCCGCCGGGGACCGCGCCATCAAACATCTAGCAGGTATGTAAGTTAATTATGCTTGCTGTGCAGACTGCTTTTCTCTGTGTTGATCAACAAGCCGATGTTTTCCTAACTCGTAGAAATATCCTACCGCATTGGCGACTTGCCATACCATGAGCATGGCGAAAGTACGAATTTTTTCGCGACGGCTGGATGCAAGGTGGATCGGCTCAAACAGCCAATTCGACATATTAAGGTGAAACTCGGTTTCGCGGCGAATGCTGCCTGATTGACGGCGTGAACGCACACGATGAAAATGATACGCGCCGCGTCCATAGTTAATGTGTTGGCGGATGAACGATATCAGTGACAAATCATGGGCGTGATTGATGATCGCGTCCGGGACGTAGATCATACGCCAACCTTTATGAACCCAGCGGTCACACAGTTCACGGTCTTCCGATGCCGCTTTATAGAACACGGAATCGAATTTGCCAATCTCGCGGAATTTTTGGGTAGGAATAGCGATATTGTTGCTGGCGAAGAAGGTTGCATGTTCAGGATCGCGGTTGTAGTGACGGTAAACTACATCCGCAATAAGCTGGCTGGTGGCACTGTAAGGGTTATTGGTGAGCATGTTGACGGTATGCCCACCTACCATCGCATCGGGACATCGATACAGTGCTGTAGATAAAAGCCGAAGCCATGAGGGGTCGGGATAACAATCGTCATCGGTGAAGGCGATATACGGTTTGGTGACGTGTTCCGATGCGTAATTGCGCGCACTGGCTGGACCGCCGTTGTCTTTGCGTAAAAGGCGAATGTTAAGGCGCGTTTGATACTGCTGAACGATGGAATCATAAGGTGTGGGGCTGCCGTCATCTACGATAATTATGTCAAACAGATCGGGCGGATAATCCAACTGTGTGAGTGTCTCTAGGCAGGTCGCCAACTTATGTGGGCGATTGTAAGAAGGGATGATGATCGTAATCGGGAGCATGGCTTATACACACCAATCCGCTAGTGACAGCCCTGTGAATGCGCGTAACTTACTCACGTCTTCACGAAAATATTCGATCAAGTCCTGCCGAATGTCATCGGGTAATACTGGACGCGGAATCGGCGTAGAGAGCAAATAAAATCCATAGATATTGATGAAACTGCGATAGCGGGTTGGCAATTTTGCGAGAAACGGCATGCTTTTCCAAATCGCAGATCCCAACCGCGTCTTACGGCGTTTCGTGCTGCTTTCGTGTTTGGTCTTTGCGAACGCTGGTGACGTAAAATTGGCATCAACTCCCAAGAACTCAAAGACACAATGAAGTGTGTTGGCGCGGTCATAATTGAGTGATTCTTGCGTGATAACAAGTATCTGCGAACGGTTGAAGTACTGCAAGAAAAACTCAAGCTGCCAATAATATCGGCTGCGGGTGATTAAGATGTTCTTTGGATCGCGCAGCATCTCGACAAGCGGTTTATCCGTTAATTCTGCGGCATACAGATGAATCCAATTCGAAATCACGCGGGCAACGGGATCGCGCACCATGTAGATCAACTTCACATCTGGAATGTGCTTTGCGATTCGTTCCGGGACATCTTTGTGTACCGGAAAATGGGTATAGGCGGGAGATGACTCCCCCCGAATCCGGGTTTTCATCCCTGCAAAATGATGTCGGTACCAGTCAAAACCTTTGTTCCAATTCTTTTCAGTGACGAAAAAATCGAGTTCTTTCTCTTTCGTCATGCTGATATCTGGATGCTGATCCAAATAGTAGTGCAGACTGGTTGTACCACATTTCTGCGCGCCAATGATAATGACGTTTGGGAGCATCGCTTATTCCCACGTTGCAGCAAGTTCATCCGATAGAAGGTGCTGCCGACGATTTAATTCAAAACTTGTATAAAGCAGCTGCGAATTGCCAGCACCGAATGCATAACCAATGACTTCACCACAAGCGTGGCAGACTAATCCAGCAACAATCAGCGGTAGTGATGACCAGAATAGGCTTTTTACCCGTTTTTGCGGCGTGTTCAATTGTGTAAAGATGCGCTTCAATCTCACAACAGGGATGAGCGGAGCGCCCAGAATATATACGATTTTGTGCGTCAAATGCCACGTTTGGGAACGAAAACTGCCGAATACACGCCCGCCCAAGAAACTGTGTTCAAGGTAGCTTTTTAGCTTGGCAAGATTCAAGTGATAAGTCCGTGCTTCTGGCGCAAGGTAGATTTGAAACCCTTTTGCCGAGAGTTCCATGTGAAGCACGCGCTCTGAAGCCAACCTGTATTCGAGATCGGCGCTGTACTGCATCAACACATCGCGGCGGTATGAGGAATTGTGTCCCGCGCCAGCGATCACCATCGTACCTTGATCCGGCTCGAACCAATCGACAAAACATAGAAGAAAATTTGCCCAACTAATCCGTGTGGCGGGGTTGGCGTTTTCAATAGTCGAGCTGACCACTGCCAACCTTCCTCATGCGCTCTAACGATAGTCTCCGCCCATTTGGGAACGGGAAAAGAGTGATCTTCGCCCATCGCCACGTAGGGCGCGGTTGTATGCGGGAAGGCGAGCACCCATCCTTGTGCGCCTGTCGCGATGCGATCTGTGACAACAATGTGATACTTGGCGAAACCGGACAACAATGACGTGTCGATAGTATCGGCAAATTCGCGCGCCGCCGTGATTGCCACCTCAAGTTGGTTGGCAATGGTTTGCGCGCGCAGCGCGTTGATGGTCTTTCGCAGCGTTTTGAAATCATGAAGCATCACCAGCATCACACTCAACAATGGCGTGTTTACGGTATTTGTCATATTCGATTCTGTTGTCCTTGATTGAATTAAATCCAAACATCCGTGTGGCACACGTGGCGCACACGGAAAAATTCGTAGTGACGAAGTTGTTCGCGTGCGCTGCCGATGCCGAGCGCATACCCAATCATTTCGCCTGTCGCGCTGACGACCAATCCCGCAAACAACACCATGACTCCGGTGAAGTCAATATTTTCAGCATACCGCAGAATGCGCCACAGCCGAATAACAGGAATAAGTACTGATGCGAACGTGTAGATCAGCCGTTTGAGTGGCGACCATGTGCTGCTTCGCGCACCCGCAAACACGCGCCCATTGTAAAACGATGCTCCGAAAAACGACTTTGCGAGCGAAAAATTGACGTGATGCGTGCGCGCGGGGGTGTGCAAATACAGTCGATGCCCCTGTTCGCGTAGATGCCAGTGAAGCACTGTTTCGGATTCCAGCCAGCTTTCAAGTTTGTCACCCAGCGCCAGCAGAAGATCGCGTCGATACGATGAGTTGTGTCCCGGAAGTATATCGATTTCGCCACCCGCGTCCTCTCGGCTCCAGCGCCCATAGCCAATCCAGTAATCGGCGCGGCTGATTGCGCTGTTTGGATTTGCGTTCAACACACGCGGTCCAACGGCGGCATATTCCCCCGTTTTGTGCGCGCTGAGAAGCTCTGCCGCCCAATTAGGTTCGGGGAACGAATGATCTTCCGCGAGGGCGATGATCGGCGCGCTCGCTTCGCGTATGCCCGCAGCATTAGCGGATGCAATGGTCTGGATATGTTTGACGCTGATCACACGCACAGCGGCGAAGCCCGCAGTCGCAGCGGCATCAAGCTTGAGTGACTGTGGCGATGCCGTGACGATCACGAGTTCAAGTTGGTCGCTGATGGTCTGGTTATGCAGATGTTCAACGGTGCGGCGGATCGTCGTGAAATCGCCCGTAGTCGCCAGAATCACCGAGAGCTGCGGCGGCTGCGTTTGGGTCAACGTTTGCTCCCGTATACAAGGGTTGATTCAGTTTGGATCGGCATGCCCGCTCGCAGCGATTCATGCGCGGCGATGGCGACCAGCGCCGCTGCGCGACCATCCGCAAGTGTGCTGATCGGTGTAGTGTCTTTTTCGATGCAGTTGGCAAAATGCGCCCATGCGCGTCGATACGCTCCGGCAAAATCGCCGCCGCCGCACATGATGGAGCGTGCTGCTGGCAGATGCGTCACGAAATCCCGCGCGCGCGCGATCAACATGCCAGCGCCGCCGACAGGATTCGGTGCGGGTGTCGTGTTAAAGCCGTCGAAGCGGTAGAAATCCGCGTGAACAGCGCCCTTGGACGTAAACGAAGTCACAGCATTGTGATAGATCGCGTGGTTGGAAAACGTCCCCGTTGCCATCGCCGCATCTTCGAGACGGGCAGATACCGTAACGCTGACAGAATCGGCATCTATTCCTTGTTGATGCGCGAACACTTCGGTAATTCTTCGTCCTGTAAGCGCGTTCCACAGATCAAAATGATGGATCGCAAGGTCGCTGATAATATCGCCGCCTTGCCCCTGTGCTGCGCGCCAATGACCCGCATCATAGGTGTATGCCGCGTTGGTAAACGTAGACTGAATCAAGTGTGGGCTGCCAAACTTCTCATGCGCCGCGCGCATCAGTTCGGTAAAGCGGTGAAAGCGCAAATTGAAGCCGACCATCACCTTGAGATGGGGGTTGGTTTGCGCCGCCTCAATCATGCGGTCACAGTCTTCGAGTGTGAGCGCAAGCGGTTTTTCGACGTAAACGTGTTTGCCCGCGTCCAAAGCCGCAACTAGAAGATCGGCGTGCGTGGATGGCGGCGTGAGAATCGCAACCGCGTTGATCGCCGGATTTTCTAGGAGGGCTTGTGTTGATGGCGCGTTAGATGGGATGTCATGCTGCGCCGCGAACGCCGCGCAGCGCGCCGAATCAAGATCTGTGCAGGCGGATACGCGAATACTGTCTATAGCACGTATCGCGGGCAGGTGCTGCGTTTGGGCAATCCACCCGCAGCCGATCAACCCAAGGTGAATGGTCATAGATTACGATTAACTCCCCGCAGGCGCTGCTGCTTCACCACACCAGCGCCAAGCGCCATCTTCTTCGACGGCGCGATAAGTGGTCAATGGGAAACTGCGGCTTTCCGTGCCATAAACCGCGTTGATGCTGCCTTCGCACGTCACAGTGACATGGGTCGAGTCGCCGCCTTCATCGCGGCGGCAAACCATGCCATCGACAGATGCCTCTACACCGCTAAAAGACAGGACTTCGCGTTCAAACAAGCTTTCCATTTCGCTGCACAATACATCGCGCAGACGCTCGCCATCGCCCGCGACTTTCGCCAAAAGATAGCGTTCAACCGCGGCGGCGGCGGGATCATTCGTGCCAGAGCCAACATTTTCTCCAGCGGTGTCCGGCGCACTCTCGGCGTTCGCATCAGGTTCAGGGGTTGGGGTAGTGTTACTTACACTGGAACATCCCGCAAAAACCGAAGCGATGATCAGCATGATCCACAAACGTGAGGTGTTGCGAAGATTCAATTTACGCATGGGCGCTTCACTCGTCAAACTCCAAATCGGCAGAAATCAGCCGCCCATGTTACTTCAACGTTAGCCTAAATTCCACCGCATACTAAAGTTTTAACCTAAACCGAGATGCCACCAGACAGTATAGAGCATTTCAAGCGCCGACACGTTGCGGAGCGTGTATCCATAACGCAGATTCTCCGGCTGAAAATTGGCTGTACTCACTATATCGTTAGGTGGATGGGACGGGTGAATGCGATCCCATGCCAAACCAAAGTCAGGTAGTGAAACAGAGATACTGTAGAAGTCCCACAGCGGAATATGATAGAGGTCCGCCACCTGCGCGATGATGTGGTTGAACATCGCGGTTTCATACGGCATGTCTGGTCGATTCGGGATCGTACTCAACACAGGGATCACGCCCATCCCCGCCGAAATCTGCACTATGCGCGTGAGGTCGTTCCTGAAATCGTCCTGTGAACGGTAGCCCACATCGTTTGTGCCGTACATAATGAGTGCCACTGATGGCTGCACGATACGGTATTCGCACATTAATGGCGGTTCGTTTTCCGCACACACATCGACATCAGCATAACGCGGACTCAGCGACCAGTACGCCGCCCATCCTACACCCGCCGAAAGCGATGGATTAATGAACGAGTTATACTGATAGCGTGCGGGCGTGCCGATGTAATGGTCGATGACAGGCTGCAAATAGCCGAATCCCGCGAGATCATAATCGCCTAAGCCAATCGGTGTTAGAAAATATGGCGACACGGTGATGCTGTCCCCGATTTTCGAGAACACGTCAGGGCGATTGCCGTATCGCTGACCGAGTGCGAAAATGTCGCGGATGTTGGTGATTGTTTCTTCATCCAGCGCATACGGCGGCGGCGGATACGGATTGGGCATGGGTGTTGGTGTCATGTCGCGGGCATATTGAGCGTGCGTAGGCGCGGCGAGAGTGAAAATCAACAGCAAGGCGATGACAAGCATCCGCATGACGCTACCCGTTTCGCTCGTCGAGCCACTTTTGACGATTTGCGCCGCGCGCGATTTTGCCGCTGGATGTTTTGATTAGCCATCCGCGATCTACCAGCGTGACGAAGTTCACGATCACATCCGTTTGGCGCGCGATTTGCTGGCGAATCGCGCTCGAAATCGCTTTGCGCGCTCCCGCTTCGTCATCGCCAAAGTGATCACTGTCAACTTCCGCGACAATCGCGATCAATTCCGTGCCCTCGCGTTCGTCCGGTACGCCAAACGCAACCGCGCGCCCCGCGTGAATACCCGCGATTTGATTGACAATCGCTTCAAGGTCTTGCGGATACACATTTTTGCCCGCATGAATGATCAGGTCTTTGCTGCGCCCCACGATATAAATTTCGCCCTTTGCGATATATCCGCGATCCCCTGTGCGATACCAACCTTCGGCATCGAATGGGTGTAAATCAGAGCGCATGTAGTATTCCGTGAGCATACAGTCGCTTTTTACCATGATTTCCCCGACGCATCGTTCGGGCAGCGCCGCGCCGCGCTCATCGACGACTTTTACACTCGTCCCCGTGATCGGCGTGCCGCATGACACCTGTACGACGGCGCGTTCATGATTTGGCTCAATAACAACCGCTTGTAAACTGCTGCTTAATGCTAATCTATCCACAATATCGAGCGTCGGAGGGGTACCGGGTGGAGTCTGTGTAACCGCGAACGTATTTTCCGCCATCGCATAGCTGACCGACAGCGTATTTTGCGTCACCCCATTGGCGGCGAATCGTTCGACAAAACGCTGGTGACTGTCGTAGCGCACAGGTTCAGAGCAGTTGATCACGGCGCGCAGCGATGACAAATCAATGCCGTCGCTGTCACGCGGGCGAACGCGCGCCGCCAGATGGTTGTAAGCGAAATTGGGCAGCCAGCACAGCGTCCCGCGATAAGTCTGGATCGCCTTCAGCAGCAGTACCGGATGCGACACCCAATCGAACGGCGACATTAACACCAACGGAATCCCCTGCACCAACGGCTGAATGAATCCGGCAATCAACCCCATGTCGTGATACAGGGGTAGCCAACTCACGATCACATCATCCTCGCGCAAGCACAGCGCGTCAGCATAGCTGGCAAGTTGATTCAGCACCGCTTTGTGAGAAAGTGCTACCCCTTTTTGTAAGCCTGTCGTGCCGCTGGAATGCTGCAAAAAAGCCACCGAATCAGGCGCGGGATTGGCATAGTGAACCCCGTTTGCTTGCGCGGCGGTGATTTGGCTTGATCCATAAACCGGACATGCGACCCGTTCTGCCAACTGCGGCGCGAATGTATCAGTGGTCAAGATGGCACGCACATTGGAAAGCCGCACCAGTTCTGCCATATTCGCCATGTAAATATCAGGATCGAGTTTCTCCGTCAGCGTCGGGAACATCGACGGAATCGCGCCGATCAACAGCGCACCCCAGAACGCTTCAATGCTTTCGAGATTTTGCGTGTGTGCGACCACGACAAGATCACGTGCCTGCACGCCAAGTTGAGTCAGCGCGGCAGCGTAACGTTCGGCGCGCGCGCGAAAATCGCGCCGCGAAACGTGGATCGGTTCGGCATCACTGGCGACGTAGATGATCGCGGGCGCGTCGGGGTTGGTGTCGCCTGTAGGAACGCGAGAGAAACTGGTTTCTGCCCGTGCGTCCGTGTGTTTTAGTACAGCAGCATCAAGCAGCGTGTGGTAGGTGTTGCGGCTAGACAGTGTGAGCATAAACTCGGTTTCGCTACTTTTGGTCGCGTAAGACACGCGTCACCATCTGATCGAGCGTGTTCATACGGGCAACGGTCATTTCAGGATCAGGCACAAGCAGTCCGAACACATCTTCGATGTAAATCTGAATCTGCACCATCTCCAACGAACCGATCAATCCACCCGTGAAGATTGGTTCGTCATCACCAAGCTCGTAGCTGTCATCGCGCATCAGTTCAGCGGTGATGAAGCGGCGTAGTTTTTCGCGCACAGTTGATTCATTCAAAATTGACACACCGATCCTCACTTCCGATTGAAATGGTTTTCTGCTTATAACATATACGCGAAGGTTACCCTTCAGAATATTTGCGAAAACCAACTTTTCAATGCTTCCTCAACACTTGAGCGAAGCACTTGTGACACCGATGGACATCTATCTCAATACTTCGCCATCTTCTTAACACTCAGAGGTTTGATGATCCTCATTTTACCTTGAAGCGATCTCACTCAAAACAACCGCTAACTGTTCGCTCAACCGACGTGTCCCCACCGCGTCATAATGCACAGGACTGTCAGTGAAGCGTTCCGGCTCAATGAAATCCCACACATCGAGAAAAGCGTAATCTCGCGTGTTAGCGTGGTCTGCCAGCAGTTGACGATATTGGTCATATGCCCATCGCGGATACCACAGGTTGTAACGCGCGTCACTGTTCGCCCCATCCGCGATATAAATCGGCTCATTGACGATGAGCAGGGGAATATCATCAAGCGCCGCGCGCCCCGCGTCAATCATGGCGAAGGCGAGAACATCGTGCGTGAGTGCTGCCGGTTCGCTAAACGTTGACCACGCGAGATCGCCTGCTTCAAAGTCGTTGGTGGGGCGGTTAAAGTCGGGATAGACCTGATCGATGGCGGTGTTCTGCCACGCGAAGCCAAACAACTGCAAGCGCAGCCAATCGGCAAGCGCACGCCGCTGCCCCACTAGTGTTTGATCGATAAAGGTGGGATCGACCAGCGCGGGATCGTTTGGGTCAATCGGCAGTCCGTAACGGGCGATCAAATCACGCACGTTGGCGGCGTTGTTTTGCAGCAGCGGCGGGCGCAGTTGATCGCTCATGGGTAGGCTGTCGAGCGAGATCAACCAGATGACCATGTCAGGGTGATAGCGCAAGGCATAATCGAGCAGGAGTAGGTCTTTCGTCGCGGACAGAATCGGGTAGCCAAGATTGTAGAAGCGCGCGTTTCGCCCATCGAACTGGAGATTCGCCGCGTTCAGCATCCCGGCGAGCGTTTCATCGTTATCAAGCAAGATGCCCCATGTAGATGAATCGCCAATCAAGAACACACGGTATTCGCCGCTAGGTTTGGGGGTACTGACAACGTGCGAAGCGAACATTGCGTCGATGCTGTACAGGCTCAAGTTGTAGGCGGCAGGATGTTCGCCGTAGGGAAGGCGTTCGCGCCCGCGCACCAGCACGTTATACACGCTCATTTTTCCAAGCAACGGGATCGGATTGACGAGCGCAAACAGCACATTGACCGCGATGAACAGCACAACGGCTTTGATCAACACGCGGAACAGAAATCCGCGCGTATAGGTGAAGTCGGTCAGCCAAGCCCAACCCGGCATACTAGAACCCAATCCCGAATAAGCGGGCAAATGTCGTCGCCGCCGTGTTCACATCCGGCAGCGCAAACCATACCCAGCCGAGCAGTACAAAATGAAACGTCAGCAGAATTCCGGCGATATTCCATGCCCGCGCACGCGATGGCTGTGCCTGCAATCCGCGATACCATTTGCGTGTGCGGTCTGTCCATGCCTTATGGGTGAACAAACCAATTCCATGCCACAGTCCCCAGATGAAAAACGGCAGTGTCACGCCATGCCACAAACCGATTACGATCATGGTAGCGAGATTGCACAGCAGCACCACCATGTCATTGGAGAATCGCTTGGTGCGGAGTAAATTACGCGACAGCGGCGCGTAGATATACGTGCGCGCCCAGTTGCTCAAACTGGCGTGCCAGCTTTGCCAAAATACGGTGATATTGGCTTTGCTGTACGGGCGATTAAAGTTTTCTGGCAGTTTGATCCCGAACAAAATCCCAATCCCAATGGCAATATCGCTGTAGCCGCTGAAATCGAGAAACAGCCGAAAAGCATAGGCATACAGCATCAGCCACAGCGCGATAGATGAATTCGCTTGCGCGGCGCTGTCGGCGTTGAGGCTGAACACAGCGAGACTGTCGGCAATCACGAACTTTTTCGCCAAGCCGATCATGATGCGGGTGAGTCCTTGCGTGATACGGTCAGCATCAAAGCGGTTGAGCGTCGTGATCGTGCGGTATTGCTCGATGAAGGGTTCGGCCCGGTCAATCGGTCCAGCAGTGTACGCAGGGAAGAAAATCACATAGGTGACATACTCGCGGAGCGTGAGCGCGGGCAAAATGCCCATTTGGCGATCACGGATGGTGCTGATGAGGCGAAAGGCGACATACGAAAAACCAAGCCATCCCACATCAACAGCGCTGGCAATCGTCACGTCTTGTCCGCTGTTGGCGCGTAGCAGCGATGCAAGCCATGTTGTCAGCGGTTCAGTCTTGATGATGGCGAAAATGACGACGACTGCCACGATTCCGAGAGTGAGCAATAACGGCGTTTTCAGCCGCGTGAGCGCCGCGCCGAGGATAAGCGCAATCGATAACCCGAGGAGCGTCGGTTCTATAGGCGGAGGGCGCGATGTGATGCTGATCGGAAGTTCCACATAGCGCGGCAGGACGAGCAGCAGTGCCAGCCCAATCATGATGAGCGCAGCGAAAATATCTTCACGTTGAACGGCAGCATCGCGTGGTTTGGTCAGCGCCCAAGAAACGCCCACGATCACAAGCGTAAGCGTGGGCAGCGAATAGTCAAGCCAGCGAATGTTGAGTGTGGGTTGCAGCCAGTAGATCACGATCACGCTGACCACAAACAAGAACCACGTCCGCGCACGGGCAGGCAGGACGAAATAGAGCGCGGCAAGCGCGCTAAAGACGAGAATGTGGATCAGTTCCACGACGGCCTAGAATCCTTGATAAATCCACTGCGGGGCGCTGTCAGTGGTGATGATGACGAGCGCGATCACGATGACGCAAAGCGCGACAGCGAACACATTTTCGCGGGTGAATATCCGACGCATTTACGGTGAATCCTGTTGTATCACGTTCATGACGGCTTCAAGCGCCATCAAGCCAGTTAAACTGTGTACGCTGTGCCCGAACCGGAACGCACTCGGCTGCGTGTAATCGTGTGCGGTAAAGTTCATGTGGACACCATCGCCCGTTAAGCCACGATTGGGCAGCGTCCCTGCGATGAGATCATATTCCCACAGCAGCAGCCCGTAGTCTGTCGCAATCTGACGAATGATCTGGTTGTTCGGGCTGTTCGCGCCATCAAACCTATCCGCTTTTGTGCCTAGAATTGGGATGATGCCGTTCATGATGCAAAAATCGACAATTCCGCGCAAGCTGCGATCCACCGAACGTGGTATGCCTGCATCGTTCGATCCCAATCGGATAATGAGCACACTTGGATTGTGAATGCGAATTTCGCATGCCAGCATACTTTCGCCGCCACGGCATTGATATGGGTCTGCCCACATCGGGTCAAGCACCGACCACGAATGCAACCCAACACGAACCGCGATGCTGTCGCGGGCGAATGATCCCCTGTAAAAGTCGATCACAGGTTGCAAATAAGCGTAATCGCCCAAATTATAGTCACCTCTGTCAAACCGATCCATGAAGAACGGATTTTCAATAGTGCTGTCACCAACTTTTGAGAACGCATTGGGATTGCGCCCTAAAATCTGACCAATTTCGTAGATCGCTCGAATGTTGGTCTGCACACGATCATCCATAACGATGATCTGATTGATTGGGATGCCATTCACAGTGGTAGGGGGCAGATTAGGCGCATTCGCTGCTGTCAGCGGGATATTGGCTTGATTGGCTGCATTCGCAAGAGGATTGTTCACCGAAGTCGGTTCTGTAGGCACATTGACAAACGGTAGTTGTGTGGATGTAGGTAGATTGAGCATCAACGCGGTGGGAATCGCTGCTGTACTGGTAGGCAATGGCGTTGGCATGGTGTCAGCGGTAAAAAACGCTAGGGTTGCGCTTAGGGTCGGAATCTCGACGGTGGGTGGGATCAGAGTCGGCGTGAAAATTGGTGTATCAATAAGTACCGTGTTGGCGGCGACAGATGCGGCTGCATTTACTGCCGTATTCATCACATCGGCGGGTGATTGTGTAAGCGTGGCTGTAGGCGCAGGGGGAATAAGTAGGCGTTGACCGATATAAATCGTGTTGGGATCACTTATCTGATTTGCTTGCGCCAATGCGATGATAGTGACACGGTAATATCGGGCAATCGAGAGAAGGGTTTCACCGTAGCCGACAAAATGGATCGCTTGGGTAGGAAATGGTGAAGGTGTCGGCGTTTGCTCAACCGGAGCAGTGACTTCTTGTGCACTGGTGACACGGACGGTAAACGTCAAAACTCCAAAAACGAGCGTGCAGCAAACGAATAGCCCACAGGCGCGAAGAAAACCTCTAACGGTATAAACCGACATGAAAGCGAAATCCTGAAATAACATCATCGGATACGATAGCGCGATAAATGGTAAGTGTGTGTATTGTATAGTGCGTTGCGAAAGCGCGCACCTTGAGGAAACGCCTCATACTGGTTGTGCGGGATAGTTGTGTACTATACAGTTATGATCTGTTTTATGCATTTGCAGGAGTATCCACAATGGGTTTATCGGACACCGCACAAGCAGTCGCAAAGTTTCAGGCGGTGAAAAGTCGCGCGGATGCTGTGATAGAGTCGGCGCGTTTCAATGATATTGCGAGTACGCTCACTGATTTGACCAACAAAGCGAATTTACTCCCAAACGAGATTGCACAGATACGTTCACGTGGCTATGTGTTCGCCGCCTATTTGGAACAAAAGGCGGATGTGATCAGTCGCCGTTGGGAGGGGGTACGGGGATCGGTTGAGCGGGTGATCGAAACAGAAATCGGGCGTATGGAAGACGATTTGCGCCCAATTCAACAATGGCTGCAAAAAGGGGCAGAAGCAGGCGACAATGCCAAAGTGCTGGACAATGTGGTGGGATCGCTCGAAAGCGCGGTCACACCAATTGAAGGGCGCATCGAAGGGATTCGCACTCGTTTGCATGAGATGTATAAGACGTTAGAAACTGACATCAACCAAGCGGTGACTCAGCTCAACCAGATTAAATGGTATTTGGAGCAGCGTGACGAAGCCAGCTTCCCGTTCTTGGCTGGCGAATCGGTGTTTTTGGTGTCAAAAGCCGAATGGGTCGCAACAGGTAGAGACAATCAAGACCCCGATGGGATGCTGTTCCTGACTGACCAGCGTATGGTATTTGAACAAAAAGAAACAACAGGCAAAAAGCTCGGTTTGTTCGGCGGTAAGCAAACGCAAGAAGTTAAATGGGAAGTGCCACTGCATCTCGTTGAGAAAGTTACGCCGGAAAACAAGGGATTTCTCGGCGGTAAAGACATGCTCCATTTCGACCTGAAATCGGGTGCGCCTTATGCCAAGATTACGGTGGAAATCAAAGGCGGGACTCAAGCGAAACACTGGGCGGCACAAATCACACGCATGGTCAGCGGTGGAGCAAACGATGAGCGCGCAATTCATCCAGACGCGGAAACGCTACAAGCAATCCGCAATGCCCCAACGGAATGCATGGTGTGTGGTGCAACGCTGCCGCAGTTGGTTGCCAATCAAATGCAGTTGGCATGTGAATACTGCGGCGCAGTCATTCGCATCTAACAAGAATTTACTCATAAAGGACAACACACAATGAAAGTCTTCGCATTACTGTTCGTTTTGTTGGCGATTGCAGTTCCAACGTTCGCGCAAGTTGACGAACTCGACTGTGGAAGCGCGGGGTTCAGCGACTCGGTTGCAGATTTCTACATGGATTTACCGCCCGGAGATTATACGATCACCGTGCTTGGCATCGACGGGTTTGACCCGATCTTGGGTGCGCTTGAAGAAGATGGAACGGTTGTCGATTGCGCTGATGACAGTAATGTCGATTACAGCGCCAATCTGCCGACAACAGGCGAAATTGAAAGCAGCGGTTTGAACGCGCAAATTAACATTACCAATGATGGCGATGATCTCGCATCTGTGGCGATTGTCGTGGGCGCGGTGGGTACAGACATGACCGGCGAGTACCTGCTGATCATCGAAGGCGAGTCCATTACCGAAGATGATACGCTGGATTACTATAGTATCCGTCTAAGTCCGGTAGTGGTATCGCTTGGTGTCCCTGTCAGTGTGTACGTCTTTGGCGCGGGAAGTGATCTTGATCCATTGGTGACGCTGGTAAACAGTGACGGTGACCCGATTGTGGACGAAGGCGAAGAAGTTTCGTGCGATGATGCGGGTTCACGGTGCTGGCTCGAAACCGAATCTCTGGAAGGCTATGGCTTGGTTGTAGGTGATGAAGAGGTCGAAGGCACAACGTTCGATTCGCTCATGTACGTTGATTGGGATTTGCTAGGCATTGATATAGATAACGCTGAAGGCTTTATCAACTATCAGGTATCGAGCTTCGGAGATCTTACCGCTGGCGATTACGTGATTGCATTTCATGGCAGCATCGGTAGTGCTGAAAGCGCAGCCGAAATCGAAATTCCGGCGGACGCGGTCATGCTGACATGCAGTCAAAACGCACAAAGCCTAACAGGAGAAACTGGAACCGTGATCCCAGTAATTTGTCCGGCGGATTGCGGCGGCGCGTCTGTATGGGGAACCGATATCTACACTGATGACTCCTCGATCTGCGTGGCTGCTATACACGCGGGGGTAATCACTTCGGCGGGCGGTGCATTTGATGTGACTATTTTGGAAGGTCAGCAGAGTTATCCTTCTAGCACACAGAACGGGATAACAACTTCAAGCTGGGGATCGTGGTCTCGTAGTTTCTCGGTTTCGCCGTTAGGTGGGGGCAAGTAAATGATATAGGGGCGCGTCCACGAATGCGGGACGCGCCCCTAATGATCTCTAGCAAGTGTGCGGCATGAGTGCGGGCAATACGTAGCAGTGGGCGTTGTTTAGTTTGTTGTCTCCTCACGCGGCGTGTCGGAAGCAAAATTGATCGGCATGGCAGTACTTAACACAGCGTAAATATCCTCTATCGACGTGTGAAGTATCCCCGCTAAATCTTCTAGAAAATCATCATCCAATTCCTGTATCGGAAACGTTCCGTGTAACAACGATTGGGCGAATAGAATCGATATGTCCAGCGCATCTGCTAAATAGGCATCCAATGCTTTACGTGCAATAGGGGGATCAGCAGACTCCAACATCCTACGTATGTACCGAGCAAGATTCAGTGATGCATTCGCAGTATACGAAATCGTCTCTAGAGTAGGTGTTATCGTAGGCTCAAAGATTCTCCGTCGCGTTCGTAAAAATTGGGAAGAAGTCAGCACGCGAACTTGCTCGATGAATTCCTCGTAACTCTCTGGGCTAGTGGCAACATCGAACAGACGATAACACTTTAGTTCTGGTGGATGGGCAACAGGTTCAATCATTAACGGCACAATCAGTGATCGATGACGCTCTGCGTACTTTAGCTGTCCTAATGCTCGTGGTTCAATAACGCTGTTACTGCTCATAATCCAAACAAATACAGCAGAATCTGCAATCGCTCGCCGTATTTGTCCTTCCCATGTAGCAACTCGGTCTAGGTCGACAAAGTCGACCCAGACCTTAATGTGCTGCTCTACGAGGTCGTCGTAGATATTTCGCGCCGCCTGTGAATCTTTCAGGCTGTAAGACAGAAACGCTTTAGGGTTCATTTGCCTAACCTTAGAAATCATCCAGTCGGCGGTGCATGAGACTTGCGATGAATTGGTCATACCAGCTGTTGGCTGTGTTTTCGATTTCGTCCGGCAGGACGAACTGGTTGAGTTGTGAAACAAAGAGATGTTTTTGGTTGAGGTCGCCATCCCGGTTGCTGATGGCGTAGGTCTTGAGCAAGCCCAACAACAGAACGGCAGCATGGTTACCTGGATGCTGCTCAATATGGCTGTCTAGATGCTCGTGCAGCCTTTGCGTAAAGGTTTGCTTCACGCTGCGGAGTTTGTTGCGTAGGTCTTTCCTGCCAAAATGATCGGCGATCTGCTTCGGTTTCCATTGCATGAAAAACCATAGAACTGCCATCATGCCTTCGTCATCAGGCATCATGCCGAGTGAATTCGCCACTATCAGGCGAACCGCTGTGATATTTTCGAGATCGATATATTTCTCTTCGGCGGCGGGGTGGGGCGAAAGCAAATTTTCTGCGCCGCCGTCCATATCGCCGTGATGGGATGTTTTTTGTTGATTCTTCGTATTCAAATGCTGGTCGAACTCGCTGAAGGTGCTTACCCGGTTAGTACCCTTGCGCCGGCTTGCACTCCGCGCGAGATTGTCAAAATAAGCGACTAACTGGTTCGGGATGGTATCATCACCTTTCCAAACCAACGTGCGGCGGTATTCAAACAGTTTATTCCACGCATCTGCCGCGTACATCTCCACATCGCCCGCATCCAGCTTTCGCCGTCGAACAATGGCTTCACCTTCCGAAATGAGTTTCGCGTAGTAGTGTGTGAAAGCCTCATCCCACGCCTGATGATCAACCTTTTCGGTGGTGATGCGGTCAAAGTTGTCTTTACTATTGAAACAACCACCTGAAGCATTGAATTGATCAACCACTCTTGGTTCTCTCTTCAGTGTCTCCACCCTGCATTCGCGCCCATCACCTTAGGACATGAGCCTGTACATTTAGCGCGGATCAGTACAATTTTCTCATCTCACCCTCATTTTTGGGCTAACAACACCCGTGAATGTCCTTAGTATATGAAAGACGTGTTCATTGGGAAAGGGGACTGGCTGAATGACAACGCCACAAGCGGATGAAAAGCGCGGAACCTTCATGAACGATATTCGACGCTTGCTGGAAAGCGGCGAATATGACGATGCGTTGACTCAGATCAACGATTATTTGAAGGATAACGCCGAGGATTGGGCGGCGCTTTTGCTGAAGGTGGAAATCTGCTTGGAGGCAGGACGTGAATTCCCCTTTGTTGCGGAAACGCTGAAAGCAGCCGAAAACGCGCCTGATGCTGATCGCGCGGAATACTCACGGCAGGTGAGCGATCTACAAAAGCGTCGCAAGACGAAAGTAGAAGAATTGGTCGCCGGGGCGCGTGAGCGCCTAAACCGACATTTTGATGATGCGATGATCACCTTCGATAATGCGCTGCTGCTTGAAACGGACGATCCTTCTGTACCGTTTGCAATCGCGCTCGCGGTAGGGAAGTGGATTGACGAACGATTGAACGCGCCACCCGCGCCATCTTTTTCGCTGTTTGCGCCGCCGGAATGGCGGGTGCGGCAAAGCATTCAGCGCGGCGGTAAGCTGATTGAACGGTGCTTGGTGCAAACGCGCGAACGCAGCCGCCCAACTGATCCTATTTACGAAAAGGCAACGCTTCGCCTTGTGCAGCATTGGCTAGCGCAAAGCGAAATTCATCCGGATTTGCTCGCGTTATTGGGCAGCGCCGATACGATGAGCGAGCCAATGACCGAATCGACGCGGCAGGCATTGGTGAAAGTGGTCGAACAGGCGGCATCGGTAGCAGCGCGCTTGATTCGCAACGGTGACTCGGCGCAAGCAACCAAAGTGCTGTTGGCGTGCGAGCGCTTTGCGCGCAGTATTCCCATGATCTATCTGCTCTTGGCAGAAAATTTGCGTTTTTCCGACGCGCCGGAATCCAAGCAAGAAGCGGTGACACACTATGAAGCGGCGCTCAAAGTTATGCCGCCCAAGTGGAGCGCCAAAGTCGCGCTTGACGGCGCGCAGCGCATCATGAAAGTGTTGAGCGCGGTCATTACAAAATGCCCCCACTGCTTTCGTGAAAGTGCCAACCCGGAACAGAAGTGTGGCTATTGTGGTGGAGAACTGGCGATTCGGCAATTGACCGGAGATCGCTTGCATATCGAACTGGGGCAAGTTGCTGCGCTGGCAAATATTGGGCTTGCCGAGCTAATCAAGGATACGGATACCGCGGCGGCGATCCGCTATGTGCGGGCAGCGAGTGAAGCATTGGGCAGCGATCATCGCGCGCAGCCGGAACTTGATATATTGATCAGCACGTTTGAGACGAAAACACCAACCGAAGAACACCCCGCGCAAAAGATTGCGCTGGCGCTGAAAGACAAAGACGAGCCGATCACCCCCGCGCTTCTGCATCAAATCGCCCGCTTGAGCGATGATCGTCCGGCGGTGTGGATGGAACTGCCGCTGCAAACCCGCTTGATGATCGCGCGGCGGCTGCTGCGGTCAGGCATTTTGAAATCGGCACAGCAGGTGTTGGATACGGCGTTCACGGATAATCCGAATCGCACGGTGGTGATTGATCTGCGGCGTGAACTCAAAAAAGCGGTGGATGCGAATATTCAAAACGCGCTCCGCGATGCAGATGCTGAACTGAAGGCGGGTGATCCTGAAACTGCAATACAGATTATCTCGCAAGCCATGCAAATCGAGCAGAATATTGATCTTGTGCTGCTGCGCGGTAAGGCACGAATGACGGCAGGGCACGACGCGCCTGCGCTCGAAGATTTCTATCGTGTGGTTGCGATGTCGGATGATCACGGAATGATTCAGCAAGCCCGCAAGGGAATCGCTGCGCTGCTCGAAAAGCGCTGGGATTTGTACGGCGCGAAGAATGTGCTGGACAGCGCTGACAAAGACCATGATGTGATGGTGTCTTTGGAGCGCGTTGAACGACGCAAACGCGGTGAGCCGTTCATCCTTGTCGAACAAACAGATGCGCGCGTGATCGAGGACAGCTTGGAACGCGAGAAGGTCGCGCCATATTATTATGCGACATTCGCAGTCGCAGTGCGTGAAGTTGGTCGCCCTAACTTGCCGTATCAGGCATGGGTGGAACGGCTGACGATGGCAAGCTTCGAGTTTGTGCAAGTGTTAGGCGCATTCCGTGATTTGCTGCTTGATGTGACATTCGCGCTGCGGATCATCTGTCTGCCGCACGCACACATCGCGGAGCGAGGGCAAATCAAGGTAGTGCTGCTGGCGCGTATCGCTAACCGTGATGAAGAAGCTGTGCGGATGCAAGCGATGAGTGTATGGGCTGATTTGCGCTCGTCACTACCGCTGACGCAGGACGGGGTGTATATCTTTGAGGCGGTTGCGGACGACGCAGAACTGCAAACCTATTTGCTGCCGTTCGAGATCGACCACGCGGCGGAGATCGTGCGGCGTGAAAGCAGCCCAGAACTCGACGGTGTGTACACGATTGCGCCGTTCTTGCCCGGTTCGGTGGACATGCACAATTTGCTGTGGGTGCTACTCCGTCAGGGGAAGCCGTCGATGGTGAGTATGCATCTCAAGCCGACACAGTTGTTTAGCTGGGAGCGTGACGCGGCGTTGTTCAGCGATGCGGCATTTGGCGGGAGCGCAAACGGCAAAAACGGCATTGATCCGCGCTACCCGCAGCCGCCGATGATGGGCATGGATGATCCAATGCCTGTGTCGCCGGAAGGCATTACTATGCCGGGGATGATGTCGCGCTTGAGCCACATCAGTCAATTGGAAAAATCGCGCATCCATTTCTACCGTATGAACTACCTGCGCTCGGCGTATATCTTGCGCGTCAACGTCGCGGGTCACGCGGGGACGAGTCAGCTTTTGCCGGAGATGACGGCGAGTGCGCTGCTTGCTCCGCTGCGCGACAACGGCGAAACAGGCGGCTATAACGTAATGCGGGCGCTGCGCGGCGCGGAACTGGAAACCGCCAAGCGCAACTTGCGCCTTGTCGATGTTGAGGCTTGGGGTCACAGCAATTCACCGGAGAAAACACGCCGTCTGCGCTACCTGATGGCGGAATATGAAGCGGCGCAGTTGTTCCGTTTGCCGCTCCCGATGATGGCGGGCGTGCCGGGGATGCGTTCGCTGGATGGCAAACCTGTATCGCCGCCTGTCGGGATGCCCGAAAACGGCACAGTCTTGGGCGTGAGTACCGCGCGCACAGGCAGCAGCGCCCCGTCGATGATCCGCCAATCGCGCGATGACCGCCGCCGTCATACCTATATCGTTGGCAAGACGGGCATGGGCAAATCGACGCTCATCAGCGCGATGGCGCTGCAAGATATTGAGGCGGGGTATGGCGTGTTTCTGCTCGACCCACATGGCGACCTTGTGGAAGATGTGATGATGCGTATCCCCAAGCATCGCGCCGAAGATGTGATTATCATCGATCCATCGGATGAGGAACGCCCGGTTGGGTTGAACATTCTCAACCCGGAAAGTGAGGCAGATCGCCACCGTATCACCAATGACTTCATCGGGATGCTGATCCGCATGTACGACCCGTACAATCAGGGGATCGTCGGTCCGATCTTCCAACAATTTGTGCGTAACGCGATGCTGGCGGCGATGTTCATCGAAGGCGGGACGCTCATCGACGTATACCGTCTGCTCTCGGACTCGAACTATGTGCGTAAGGTGCTGCCGAAGATCACCGACCCGATTGTCAAGAACTTCTGGGAGGACATCGCCAGCCGCACCGAAAATGCCAGCGCACAATGGCGCGCGGAATTGCTGCCGTATCTGTTGAGCAAGTTCAGCCGCTTCGTCGAGGACTCGATTTTGCGGCGGATGCTCGGTCAGCCGCGCAGCAGCGTGCCATGGCGTGAAGTGATGGACGAGCAGAAGATCGTGCTGGTCAACCTTGCGAAGGGGCGCATCGGCAGCGAAACATCACAGTTCTTGGGGCTGCTGATTTTGGGTGACCTGCTGCAAGCGGCATTCCAGCGGAGCAAACTGCCTCCGGCACGGCGCAAGGACTTCTACATCTACATTGACGAGGTGCAGAACTACAGCACGCCACTGTTGGGCACGATGATCAGCGAGGGGCGTAAGTTCGGCGTGTCGCTGGTGCTGGCGAACCAGTTCTTGCACCAGTTGGATCACGGTATCCGCGAGGCGGTGTTCGGGAACGTCGGGACGATCTGCACCTTCCGGGTAGGGGTGCAGGATGCTCCCGCGCTCGCACCGGAGTTCTACCCGACGTTTACGGCGGAGGACTTGATCGAACTCGGTCAGTTCACGGCGATTGTCAAGCTGCTGGTGAACGGGGTAGGTGGGCGGGCGTTCACGATGAGGACGCTGCTGCCATCGCAGACACCCAACCCGTTGATGGGCGAGCAAATCCGGCAGATGAGCCGCATGCGCTACGGGACGGACATCGCGCAGATTGAACGAGAGATCCGGGCGCAGTTCTAGGCGGTGTACAGCGGGGATATATACGGGCGGCTCACGAGCCGCCCCTACACAAGATGGGGGAGGGCGAAGGCTCTCCCCTTTTTGAATCCGAGAAGTGTTGAGGAAAGGGCGAAGCATTGTCGTCCATGTCCTTTGATGTTCGATGTGTTACGCTCAAGAATTGAGATAGAATTAACGCAATAATTATTGAAAATGTTTCTGGGTGCAGATAAGAGAAAAGGTGAGTATAAAAGAGGCGACTTGAGGATGACGGTTTCAACCGTGCAGGTGATGACGAATGCAGAGACAGAAATTGGCGATGATGCGCGGCACGGTGGGTGTGATTGCGGCGTGCATGATGGGGTTATCGATGAGTGCAGCGCAAAGCGCGGTGCAAAGCACATTAACGGCTAGTGCGCCGGCAGAAATTTCACGCTATGACGTGTATGAAATTACATTTGGGTGGGAAAGTGAAGGTTATCAAAACGTATGGGAAGCGGTGGAAATTGATTTAACGCTCACCGCGCCGAACGGAAATAGATTTGAAATTGGTGGGTTTTACTATGAACCGGACGTGTGGAAGGCGCGGTTCGTGCCGGATCAAGTGGGGGAGTGGGCGTGGACAGCCGCGCTGACGGATTCGGTGGGGACGGTTGAAGCGGCAGGGCAGTTCAGGGTCACGGAATCGGACGCGGCAGGATGGGTGCGGCAAAACCTTGATAACCCGACACGCTGGCAGTTCGACAACGGATCGGCATATCACCCGCTTGGAATCACTGACTGTGTGCTAGACATAAACCAGAACGGCACGCCAATGGATGACTTTGGTTTGGATGGCGAACTCCGTCCGCCGGGGGTGCATATCCACGAAAATCTCGTTGATGCTGAGACCTATTTTCGCGCATATGGCGAAGCAGGGTTTAATTTGTTCCGATGGAGCGTGGATAACTGCTCGTTCACGCTGTATGACCGGATAGCGCCGGAAGGCAACGTGTACAACGAGAACGCGGGCAAATGGGGCGATCAACTGGTGCAAGTGGCACGCGCGAATGGGATGCGGGTATACCTGACGATCTTCGGGTTCAATCCGCCGTATCTGGAAGACTCCACCAACGAAGGTGGGATGGCGGCAGTTGAACGGGCGATAGCATATGTGGTCAACCGCTACGGCGCGTATGTCGATTTTTGGGAATTGATGAACGAAGCGCGCCCCCGCCGCCGCGCCAGTGATGGTTGGTATGAGCGAATTGTGCCGTACTTACGCGGGATTGACCCGTATGCGCGCCCGATCAGCACGAGTTGGGAGCGTCCTGATTTAGATTACATCGACATACTTTCGCCGCATTGGTACGCCAACGAGCCGCGCCTAGAAAGCGATGTCGCGATGGCAGCGCAAATTGACAATTTCCGCCGCCGACGGAGAAACGCGCAGCGTCCGATTATCTTCGGGGAACAGGGGAATGCCCAACAAAACTGGGACGAAGAATCAGCGGAGCGGATGCGGATTCGCACATGGTCAGCGTTCTTCAATGCGGCTGGGCTGATTTTTTTCAACACCAGCTTTGCCAAAGATTTTAGGTCGGGCAACAGCGCGTCGAATATCTATTTGGGTGTAGAAGAACGCGGGTATATCTCGATACATGCGGCGTTTGCATCGGAACTCGACGCGGATATTCGCCCGCTGACCGTGACGGTGGCGAACGGCACGATCCGCGTATACGGATTGATCTCGGATGAATCGGCAGCGGTGTATGTAGTGAACACCACCGATCATGCAAATCCCACACAGGATGCGGTGATTAGTTTGACCGTGCCATTCGCGGGTACGGGGGAATGGATTAGTCCTGCGAGTGGGGAGGTGTTAGGCAGAGTCGAAATCGCAGCGGGTGAGAATGTCATCGCCGTGCCAGAATTTACGGTGGACGCGGCGATGAGGGTGGGGTGAAAACCTCACCCTGCGGCGCGGGCGGCAGCAAGGATGCGGTCAATGGCACGCATTTGAGCCACCGCGTCGGATGACGGATAGCGCGGCGGACGCTTGTTAAGAATCGCGTCCGCGAAGTCGTGCGCCATGAGCGTGTAGTGATTGACCGCCGGAATGGTTTCCATGATGGGGTCAATGTGCGAATCCTGCCCCTGCCAGTAACGGATCGTGGTACTGGTTGTACTGTTCATGGTGAAAGCTTCTGATGTGAGAATACGCCCTTCTGTGCCGCGTATTTCATAAGTATTGGTGCGAATCACGCGGATACCACAGTCGAAATGGGCGAGCACACCGGAGGGGAAGTGCAGAATCGCGCTCAGCATTTCATCTACGCCGCTGTCCGCGCCAAAGTTGGCAAATGCCGCGACTTTGGTCGGTTCTTCGCCTGTGATCAAACGCATGAGGCTCAACGGATAGCATCCCACGTCCATCAAACCGCCGCCCGCGAGATCGCTGTTCAGGCGGATGTTGGTTTCGCTGGCGATGCGAAATGTAAATGAGCCGCTGATGACCTGTACTTTGCCGATTGTCCCGGCATCGACCAGTGCTTTGACGCGCTCTGTCTGCGGGTGAAAACGATACATGAATGCTTCGGCGGTGAGTAATCCGCGCGTGGCAAAAGCATCGACCACCTGCTGCGCTTCGTTGGCATTAGACGCGAATGGTTTTTCGATGAGCGCATGTTTGCCCGCACTCGCGGCGGCAATTCCCCATTCGGCGTGTTGGCTGTTGGGGAGGGGGATGTATACCGCATCAATATCGGGTGCGGCGAGTAGTTCTTCGTAGCTGCCATAGGCGCGGGGGATGAGCAGTTCATCCGCGAAAGCGCGCGCTTTGTCGAGCGAACGGCTGGCAACGGCGACGATTTCGCTGTTTGCCGCCGCGCCAATGGACGGAATGACTTTGCGCCCAATTTTCGCAGTACTTAAGATTCCCCAGCGAATTTTTTCTGGCATGGTGAGTTTCTCGTTTCGTGAACGAGCGGTTTGCGAACCGCCCCTACGGATGCCTGCGCGATTTTATGCCATAGTATACAGGCGGCTGTATGCGCCGCCACGCGCCAACAGTTCTTGATGTGTGCCCTGTTCGATGATTTCGCCGTGATCCATCACCACAATCAGGTCCGCATTGGTGATGGTACTCAAACGATGCGCGATCACGAAGCTTGTACGCCCTTGCAGCAAACGGGCAAGCGCCGTCTGGATGACTTTTTCGGTCTGGGTGTCGATGTTGCTGGTGGCTTCGTCGAGAATTAGGATGCGCGGATCGGCAAGCAGGGCGCGCGCGAAAGCGATCAACTGCTTTTGCCCCTGTGACAAGAGCGAACCGCCCTCGCGGACTTCGGTATGATAGCCATTTTCGAGCCGCATGATGAAATCGTGCGCGCCGACAGCTTTCGCCGCGTCGATTACGTCGTCATCGGCGGCGTTTAAGCGACCATAGCGGATGTTATCCATGACCGTGCCGCTGAACAAATAGGTTTCTTGCAGCACGACTCCCATTTGGCGGCGCAAACTGTTCTGCGTAACCGTGCGGATATCATACCCGTCGATGGTGAGGCTGCCCGTGCCGATGTCATAGAAGCGCATGATGAGCTTGACCATCGTGCTTTTGCCCGCGCCTGTATGCCCGACAAGAGCGACAGTTTTGCCCGCCGGAACATCAAGATTGATATTTTTCAACACGACGACGTTTTCATCTTCTTCATAGCTGAAGCCAACGTTTTCAAAGCGTACATGCCCTTTGATGGGAGGCATTTCAACCGCATGAGGTTGATCTTGCACTTCGATGGGGCGATCCATGAGGTGAAACAGCTTGTCACCCGCCGCCATCACCGATTGAAAGAGGTTGTATCGCTGCGCCAACATCCGTATGGGTTGAAAGACTTGATCAATGTACAAGACGAACGTGAGCAGCGTGAAGATATTGAGTTCTTGACGCAGCACCAGCGTCCCGCCGACGTAGATCAACAAACCCGTTGCTACGCCGCCTACAAGTTCAATGCTGGGGAAGAACAACGATGATACGAGTGTGGCGCGCATGTTCGCTCTGCGATTGTTCAAATTGTATGTACTCGCAAAGCGTTTCATGTTGTAGTGCTGGCGGTTGAATGCCTGCGTCACGCGCACGCCGTTGAACGATTCAGCAAGTTCGGCGTTGAGGCGGGCGTTGGTTTCGACCACCTGTAAGTAGGTTTTGCGCGCGTAGATGCGCCAGAAGTTGGCGATAATGATCAACACGAACATGACCACGAACGTGATCAAGGTGAGGGGAAGGTTGATCAGGATCATCGTGATGACCGAACCTACGAGCGAGAGCAAATCGCGGAATGTGCCGACAACTGCCCATGTGACGGCCTCGCGGAGTGTGTTCACATCGCTGATGATCCGTGAGATCAAGCGTCCGGTTTCGTATTTCGAGAAGAAGGCAATCGAGAGGCGCTGGACATGGGTGAACAAATCATTGCGAAGCGATTGGATCGCGCGCTGACCGGATGAGGACATGAGCGTGATCTGCGCGCGGAATGCTAGCGCGCCGACAGCTTGGACAAGTAAAAAGACAAGCACGCCCACGCCGATCAGCGGCAGATTGCGTGTTTGAATCCCCTGATCGACAATCCAACCGATGATGGGGGGACCCGCGACCAAGCTGGCAGATGTGATCGACGCGGCGAGTACCGCCAGCAGAATTTGTTTGCGGTGCGGCTTGAGATAGCCCGCGAGTCGTTTGGTGGTTACCCAATCGAACTGCGTGCGGTCAACTTCGGGTGTAAACGCTGCCATGTGGATTAATCCCCTGATGCTTCTTCGATCACGGCACGATATTCATCGGTGGCGACTTTGTCGGCTTGTAGGGTTTGTTCGCGGCGGTATTCCTTAAGGCGGCTGAAATCGGCAATTTCGCGGCGCACACGTTCTTGATCGGCAAGCTGAAGGTTATAGATTTCGGCGTAATGCCCGTTGAGCGCGAGTAAACTTTCATGCGTCCCGCGTTCGATAATTTCGCCATCTTTCAGCACCAAAATCAGATCGGCATTTTGCACACTGCTCAAACGCTGGGCGATGATGAATGTGGTGCGTCCGCGCATGAGTTCGTCCAATGCCTCACGGATGGCGCGTTCGGTGCGCGTGTCTACACTGCTGGTCGAGTCGTCGAGTATGAGGATGCGCGGGTTGATTAACAAGGCGCGGGCGATGGCGACACGCTGTTTTTGCCCGCCGCTAAGGGTGACACCGCGCTCGCCAATCATGGTGTCGTAGCGTTCGGGAAATTCGCTGACAAACGGATGCACATTTGCGGCTTTGGCGGCGGCGATGATCTGGTCTTCGGTTGCGTCCGGATTTCCGTAGGCGATGTTTTCGCGCACAGTCGCGGAGAACAAAAGCGACTGCTGAAGGACAAAACCAATTTGGCGGCGGAGATCGTGTAAATTCATGTCGCGCACGTCGATTCCGTCGATGGTCACGCGCCCTTCGGTGGCATCGTAGAAGCGCGGGATCAAGTTGACAACGGTGCTTTTGCCCGAACCTGTCGCGCCAATCAAGGCGATCACCTGACCGGGATGGGCTTCAAAGGTGATGTTACGCAGCGATGGCTGCGCCGCGCCCTGATGCTGAAAGCTGACATTTTCAAAGCGCACGATTCCGCGCATGTCGCTGACAGCAACCGCATCCGGTTTTTGGGTGATGAGTTCGGGCGCGTCGAGAATTTCAAATACGCGCGCGGCACTGGTGACTGCCTGTGTGACGAGCAGAATCACAAAGCCGAGAAAGCGGATCGGCATCGCCATGAGCAGGACGTATCCGTTGAAGGCGACGATCAAGCCGATGGTCACGCCGCCGATATTGTTCTGTTCCATCCAGCCGCCAACGAGCAGGACAAGCGCCGTCGAAAAGGCGATGATCAAACCGCTCATGGGGAGATACGTCCCCCAGCGGCGCACGAGAGTCACTTGATCGATGTACCAGCGTTCGTTTTCGGCGGCGAAACGGGCAATTTCGTGATCTTCGCGGGCGAACGCGCGCACGACTTCCGCGCCGAGCGCTGACTCTTGAATACGGTTGCCAAGCGTTTGCAGCCGATCCATGATGGCTTTCCACGCGGGATCGACCACTGCCGCGAAATTCTTTGACGTGAGCATGAGAGGAATCAGCGGGAGCAGGGCGATGATCGCCAGCACCGGGCTGTTGATCAGCATGATGATCGCCACGCCGCCGATGAGCAGGGCGGTGCTAATGCCGTCGATTAAACCGAAGGCGAAAAATCGCTGCATTTCGCTCACATCGCTGATGGCGCGGGTGATGAGCGTTCCGGTTTGGGAATTGTCGTGGTAGGTGAACGATTGATTTTGCACTTTGTCGTACACCTGATTACGCAGATCGTAGGCGATGTAATGCGACATGGATTCACCAAAATAACGGAAGATGAAACCGACCACGCCGCGCAAAATGCCCAACCCGATCACAAGCGCGCCCGCCAACAGCATGTAACTGCCATCAGCGCGTTCAATACCGACATCGACGACATCGCGCAGGATGGTCGGGATGGCAATGGTGAGGGCGGTGCTTGCAAGTACGCCAATCAACGCTAGTAGTGCCGACCAGCGACAGGGGCGCAAATAAGACATCATGCGTTGAAACGTGCGAATGGGTTTCACAATTACTCCTTACCGAATTTTCTCGCCTTCACAAAGCGCGTGTTATGTCGGTGTGATGGGTTCATAACGGGGCAGCAGCGTTCTTAAGGTGTATTATGTGCAGGGATTCATCATACCCTAAATTTTAAGGGACTTGTTAAAAGGTCTTAAATGGTCTTAGCTTGAACTCGTAAATCAAAGAGAATGCAGTGAGCCAACCCTATACAGATTAAAAAACCATGTTACGCTAGAAATATCTCCATAGACGAGAAGGGCAGGTTCGGAATGCACACGCGGGTCACTCGCTAAAGACAACGGTTTACAGGGGAAACGTTACGCTCGTGCGCCACACTTGACGCGCACCGGGTTGATTTTGCTTTCCCAACGTTGGACTTTTAGCGTGTGAAATCTTGTGTATAGTGCGGAGCGAACTGCAAATGGCTCGTCTATTTTCCGGGTTGTGGAAGCACCCGGACTTCATGAAACTGTGGATCGGTCAAACGATTTCTGAATTTGGGTCGCGCATTACGCGCGAAGGTCTGCCGCTGGCAGCGGTGCTGGTACTCAATGCGACTCCGGCGCAGTTGGGCGTTTTGCGTGCCGTGTCGTCTCTGCCCGTGCTGTTGTTGGGACTGCTGGCTGGCGTATGGGTGGATCGCGCACGTCGCCGCCCGATCATGATCTTTTGCGATGTGGCGCGGTTGGTGCTGCTCATGTCGATTCCGTTGGTGGCGGTCACGGGGTATCTGTCGATTGAACTGATCATGATCGTGTCGGCACTGACGGCGGTGTTCGGGCTGTTCTTTGATATAGCCTATCGTTCGCTGCTGCCATCGTTGGTGAGCCGCGAGCATCTCGTTGATGCGAACACTAAGCTGGCGACAACCGACTCACTTGCGGAAATCGGCGGACCTGCCATCGCAGGCGTGTTAATTCAAATCATGACTGCGCCGCTGGCGATCTTCTTCGATGCAGTGTCGTTCCTGTTTTCGGCTGTCAGCTTTTGGTTAATTCGCACGCCTGAACCCGTGCCGCCACGCTTGGTTACGGAATCAGCATCAGCCGTGCAAGCCACGCTGCGCGACCTTGCTGAAGGCATAAAAACCTTGTGGCGTGATCCGGTGCTGCGAACACTGGCGATCACTATGGCGATGCGAAGTTTTTTCGGCAGTTTTATCGGTGTGCTGTACGAAGTGTACGCGATCCGCGAACTGGGATTATCGCCCGCGCTGGTGGGGCTGACGATTGCGTTCGGTGGTGTTGGCGCGCTAATTGGGTCGTTATTGGCGGGATGGCTGCCCAAGCGCGCGTCGTTAGGGCGTGTGTTGGTTGGCGCGCTGCTGGCAAGCGGCTTGGTCAACCTACTGATTCCGCTGGCGGGCGGCGAACCGATGATGGCAGCCGCAGTATTGATTATGGCGCAGATTATCGGTGATGCAGCAATGATGATCTATTTCATCAATGAGATGAGTCTGCGTCAAATGCGCGTGCCAGATCATCTGCTTGGGCGGGTGAATGGAAGCATAGGTTTTCTTGCTGAAGGCGTGAGTCCGTTTGGGGCATTGATCGCGGGCGGATTGGCTGCGCTGATAAACGTGAGGCTCACGCTGGTGATCGCGGTTGTGGGGATTCTCGCGGCGGCGGGGCTGGTCTGGCTGTCACCTGTGCGCCAGTTGATGAATATGAGCGAAAAAATCACCGCTTAAGGACACTCCCACTAGTCTAATATTTATGGGGCGGCTTGTGAGTCGCCCCATAAATATCATGCACACGTTTTGGGGCACATATGACATGCGCGGCATGACCTTGATGTGATACGCTCTATTATAGAACAGCGAATGATATGGGGTTTAGCTATGACATATTTGATGCGCTTTATCATCCCAGATGGTGAACCGCCAACATTAGCAGAAATCGGTGAGGTGCTGCACCGCCTAGATGAACATTTCGTGATTTTTCCTGATGCGGCGGACAAGGCTTCAGGTGATTTGATGTACGCCGAAGATGTATACGGAGAAATCGAAATCAACAGCTCGAACGATGTGGTTTTCACCGAAGATATTCAAGAACTGCTTGACGCGATTGCCGAGACTGATGAAATCAATGTCGGGCAAATTCGCGAATTTCTCGACAAATGTTCGGGGATGGTGGCGCTCCGTGTAAGCGAGTTGGGGCATTTCAATACAGATCGGCTTGATATGCTGTGGGATTGGCTGTTTGAGACGCGCGGCGGTTTGCTGCAAGTGGATGGCGAAGGCTATTATGACCGCGACAGGTTGGTGTTACCTGTCGCGGGGGACGACGACGATTTTTGAAATTAATCGCCTGTGGGGGCTGCAACCGGGTTGGATTTGAGACGACGTAGATAGCTGCCGCCTGTGGCAATAGCAACGCCAATAATGATCACCGCCGCGCCGACGAGCTGAAGCGGTGTCGGAAACTGACTGAATAGAACCAACGCGGCGGCGGCACTGATGATCGGCTCAACTTGAATCACAAGGCTGATCGTTGTCGCCGGAAGATAGCGCAGCGCATAGTTGAACGACGAATGCCCGATCAACTGCGGGAAGATTGTCAGCAGCAGAATCCACATATAGGCATCCTGCGTGTATCCAGTGATTGGTGTGCCAGTGACCAGTAGGGCGATCTGTAAGGTGATCGCGGCGCTGCCGAACATCAAGAAAAGAAACGGCATCAGTGATAATCTTGACCGCACACCACGTCCGATCACACGCTGCATGGCGATTGCAATCGCTGCCCCAACAGCCAGCAGCGCCCCCAAAACAGGATTGCTTCCTATCACGCCACCGCTGTCGCCCGCCAGTGCGAACAGAATGTTACCCGTAATTACAGCAGCCACGCCGAAGAATAAAAAGCGCGTGAATCGGGTTTTTAGCACTGTGATTTCGACGAGCGCCGTCCAGATGGGCGATGACGTGACGAGTACCGACACGACCAAGACCCCGACGAATTGGAGCGATGACACGACCATGACGAAGTGTAAAGCCATCCATATGCCGCTGAACGCCACAAGCAGCAAATCACGGCGCGATAGACTGCGAATTTCGTTCCACTGCCGAAGCGCGAAAGGCATCACGACAAGCGCGGCAAGCGTCAGGCGAATGGCAGCGATAACGAGCGGGGGTGCGCCCGCACTAAGCGCATAGCTTGTCAATATGGGCGCGACAGCACCTGTCAGCATACCGAACGTGATCGAGAAGTAGACGGATTTGGGGATGGATGGTGAAGGGCTGATTGTTTCTGCTGGAACAGGTAAAGCGACAGAAGTACTTTGTGCGTGAGACATAGCCAAACCAAAAGGGCGCATAACCGAGAATTAAGCTGAAGGCAAAGGAACGCTGGGCGCGGCGGACTGTGCCGATTCACGCGCGCGTTCATACCGCTCGATGCGCGGTAGGGTAAATGCCCAGAGCGCAAGCGGGATTAAACTGGCGGCGGCAGTGGCGTAGACGACAGTGCGCGCGCTTGAAACGCCGATCACTTCAAGCGCCGCGCCTGTGGCGATGACGCTCAATACTGTCGCGGCTTGAAAGCCGGACCAATCGAGCGAGAACATACGCCCGATGTAGGAATCTTCTACCGACTGCTGCAAGATCACCGAGCTGTATGTCCAGTAGACACTGCTGCCCACTGCCTTGACGATGATTCCGAGCGCGGCAAGCGCCAGCGTTGGCGCTGCGCCAATCACAAGCCAGCTTAGCGTGATGATGGCATAGGCAAGGGTGATTAAGCGGCGCATCCGTCGCACGCTGCCATCGTTGAAGCGGTTGAAGGCGAACGGACCAATCACCGCCCCAACGCCGAATGCCGCCCACAAAACGCCAAGCGAAAGCTGCCCATCTACGCCCAGCACAAACAACGATGTAGCATAGATAATCAAAATTGTGTCGATACTGCCGATATTGCCGCCCGCTTTGACAAGCAGCGCCGCCGCGACAGGCGGATGTGCGCGCGCGTACCGCAGCCCTTCGATGAAGTCGCGCATAGAGGCTTTTTGCGGGGTAGGTGCTTGTTCATGAGATTGATCCACTTCGGCGGGGGCAGCTACCCGCATTTGGGCGATGAGAATGGCTGACAGCGCAAAAGTCGCTGCGTCGATGATGAGCGCGGGGGCAGTCCCCAACGCGCCCGCGACGAGTCCGCCTGTCACGCCGCCAATGGCGAGCATCACACTCCATGTCACGCTGCTCAAAATGTTGGCTTGAATCAAATCTCCCCGATGGGTGACACTGGGGAGAATTGCGGAACGCCCCGGCTCAAAGACCGCTGAAACCGCGAATTGTAGGATGGTGAGCGCATAGATGAGCCATAATTGTTCCGCGCTGTTGACCAGTAAGAAGCCTAACACGATAAAGACACGAGCAACATCGCTGAAGATCAGCAGGCGTTTGCGGTCAAAACGGTCAAGCAGTACACCTGCTGCCGGACTCACCAAAAGTGGCGGCAAAAAGCGCGCCAGCAGCAGCAAACTGACCGCCAAGCCCGAACCATCACTGTATTTGGAGACAAGCGCAGCAAGGACGATGGCATTGAACCAGTCGCCAAGCAAGCTGATCGCTTGCGCCAACCACAGACGGGTGAAATCTGGGTTGCGGCGCAGTACGCCAATGAGAGCGGTCATCGAGTGTGAATTCCCATGGGGCAGTTGATGTGAATATGGATTTAAGGATACTGAAAAAGCGGATCGGGGTGTTAGTGCCATCTAGGATAACCAATTTGGGCGCGACAGCGTTAGAATAGCGCGCGCGGTTCTTAGGGAAGGGGAAACGGGTGAGTCCAATTGAAACGATATTCGTCGTTGGCATGGGCGGATTCATCGGCGCGAATGCGCGCTACTGGCTGTCAGCGTGGATTGGCGAAGCCTTGGGGCGCGATTTTCCGTATGCCACATTCGTGATCAATGTGAGTGGATCGTTTTTGTTGGGCATATTTCTGGCGTGGGTAGGGCGGCGCGTTGATTTGTCGCCCGCGCTTCGCCCGCTGATCGCAGTCGGATTTTTCGGCGCATACACAACCTTTTCTTCGTTTTCGAACGAAACTATCGCGCTGTTTCAGACGAATCGTTGGTTGGAAGGCGTGGTTTATATCGGAGCGACGAATCTACTGTGCATCGGCGGCGCGGCACTTGGTATCTGGATTGGCAGCCAGCTTTAAGCCATGCTGCTGGCATTGGTTGTCACGGAATGGATTTTCAATGATTGAACTCGCGGAACTCATCAAAGCGATATTTCTCGGCATTGTCGAAGGCATTACGGAATTTTTGCCGATCTCGTCCACAGGACATTTAATCGTCGCGTCGGCACTGGTGGATTTTCGCGCGAATGCGGGCGGAACGTTTGAGATTTTTATTCAGCTTGGCGCGGTGCTGGCAGTTGTGTGGTTTTACCGCGCAGAACTGCTGCGGCAGGTGCGAAATGTCGGCGCTGACGAGAGTATTCAACGGTTGTGGCTGGCGATTGTCATCGCCGTGATTCCGGCAGGTGTAATGGGTTTTTTGCTCCGCGATTGGATCAAGAATGTGCTGTTTTCGCCCACTGTTGTGGCGATGATGCTCATCATTGGCGGCGTAATCCTGATCATGATCGAGCGCGGCAAAACGGGAAAAGACACCGCAGCAGAGTCGAGCGCGCAGCCCGAACGAAGTGATCTCACGCGCATCACGATGCGGCAGGCGTTGATCGTCGGGATCGCGCAAACTATCGCGTTGATTCCCGGCGTGTCGCGGTCAGCGGCATCGATCATTGGCGGGATGTTTACCGGGCTGGATCGGCGTACTGCTACCGAGTTCTCTTTCCTTCTCGCGATTCCCACTTTGGGGGGAGCGACAATTGCCGATTTGCTCTTTAGTTTGGACGAAATTCAACCCGATGAATTCGTCTATCTCGCCGTGGGACTGGTTGTATCCGCAGTCGTGGCATGGTTGGCGATCCGCTGGCTGCTCGGCTATGTCGCGCGCCACAACTTCGTGGGTTTTGGCGTGTATCGCATCCTCGCGGGGACGGCACTACTGCTATTAGTGGCTGCTGGAATGCTCTAGTAAAAACCTAATATCCGCGCTGGCATAATGGCGGTAGAATAATACATGAACTTCTGCTAATACGAATTCACAGTGTAAAGACGATGCACTTAAGATTCCAACCGATACTTGTGGTAGCTAGTGCGTATCCTGAATCGCATAGACTTGTACGATATGCGCTGGAGGGCTTTGACTGTGGGATTCTAGAGGTGCATAGGGAAGCGGAACTGCTCTCTGTATGTGAAACGGCACACCCGCATGTCATCATGTTTGAAATGCGAACGGGTGATACACACTTCACGCCGGACATATTCGCGCGCATTCGCGCGCTTGCGCTGATGAACGAAGTGTACATCGTCGCATTTGGGGCACAGTGGGACGAAGCGATGGTCATCAGCGCGATTGAGCACGGCGCAGATGACGTGATTTTTTCTACAATTAACGATTTATTGATTCGGAAACGAATTGGGCGTTTATTCAAAGTGATGCATCACGAATGGCAGATTTCGCTCCAAAACGCGATGCTCACGCACATGATCCACGCAGTTACCGCGCTTAATCTCGAATTGAATGTCGTGTACTGGAATCCGGCGGCAGAAAAGATGTACGGTGTCGCAGCCAAAGACATTATTGGAAAGCCATATACAGAAGCATTTACGCTGATATGGGAAAGCGAAGAACGACGCGAGCAGGCAAATATGCTAGTGCGTTCTGGCGGCAGTTTCAATGGCATTGTCCGCCATCGTCGTCGGGATGGCAATATCCTTGATGTGCATGTGACATCGACTGCTATTCGCGATGCACATGGTAATCCGAGTGGGTATGTCATGGCGATTGCCGACGTTAGCGAACAGATGCGCGCGCAGCGCGCGGAAGCTGAACAGCGGGCGCTGGCGGAAGCACTGCGCGAGTCCATCGCTATTCTGACAAAATCCTTGAATGAAGATGATATTCTCCGTGACATTTTGAGTACGGTAGGGAAGGTCGTCCCTCACGACGCGGCAAACATAATGTTCATTGAAGGCGATACTGCGCGAGTAAAGTTGGCGGAGGGTTATACACCAGAGACAACAGAAAAAATCTTGAAATTCCCGTATCTTATCTCGCGTTTGCCCATCATGCGGCAGGTGATGATGACCGGGGTTCCCATGATTGTCGAGGACATTTACACGCATCCGCAGTGGGTTCGTCTACATGAAATTTCGGAAGCGCGAAAAGGACAATCGTTTTTGTGTGCGCCGATCAAGTCGTTTGAGCAAGTGATCGGCTTTTTGAATCTCGATTTATTTGATGGTCGCAAATTCACACAAGCGGACGCGGAGCGGCTTCGCTCGTTCGCGGATCAAGTTGCTTTAGCGATCACGAATGCGCGTCTGTTTGAAACTGTTTTGAAGGATGCCGAACAAGTGCGCCATTTACAGCACGCGACATCGCTTCTGCTTAACAATCAACTGCTTACATCCACCAATTTGCCCGAAGTTTGCGTACAAATCGCACGGGTTGTGGTTGAAGAATTCGGCGCGCTCGACTGCGGCGTGGTCCTTATGGATGAAGCGAATAAAACGTTGATTCGCTATCCGGGCATCGTGAATACTGGGCAGAATGACGATCACGCGGCAGTTGAATCGCATATCGTGGCGGAAGCTGTGCGAACCGCATCCACAATTTATGTGCCTGATACGAACGATCACCCGCATTACCTTGCAAGAGATGCGCGAACACGATGTGAACTCGTCATTCCCTTAATCAGCAGCAGCCGCATCTTAGGCGCGTTGGACGTGCAAAGCGCAGAAATCAACGCTTTCAAAACGGAAGACCGCGCGACCTTACAAGCGTTTGCCAAACATGTTGCTGTCGTCGTTGACAATATCTTGCTGCTGACAGAAATTCGCGCCGTTAACGAACAGCTAGAACAGCGTGTCAACGAACGCACATCTGACCTCATCCGCGCGCGCACACGTGTGGAATCTATATTGAACAGTACGAGTGATGCGTTGATGCTTGTGAGTGCGACGGGCATTATTCAACAGGCAAACCCGGCGTTCCGGGCGATGTTTGATATTCCGTTTGAAGCGGAGCGGGCACTCCGTGATATTTGCCACCCGGACTCTTGGCACACATTGGAACGCGCATTTACAAGTGTGCTGGAAACGGGGGAGACGGCGCGTATCGAAATGGTCTGTGTGCGAAACGATGGCACGACTTTCGATGGTGACATCATGATCGCGCCCATGCTGCGACCCGACGACGAGTCGATGGCGATGGTGTGCAGCATCCGCGATATCAGTGAACAAAAATCCTTATCGCGCCAGCTTGAAACGGCTTTAGGGCGTGAACATGAGCTTGTCGAACTTAAGTCAATGTTCATTCGGTATGCGTCGCACGAACTTCGCACGCCCATGACTATCATCCAAACATCGGCGGATTTGCTGTTGATGTTTGGTGACCGTAAATCTGCCGAAGAACGGGCGCAAAAACTGCGGACGATTCAACAGCAGGTATCCATCCTTAAAGATATGCTCGACAAGCTGTTTGAACTGAATGTTTACCAACAGTCGGGGCGGGTGACACTCCATCCGGTGACAATAGATGTAGTGACCTTAAGCGATCAAATTCGCCAATGGGCACAGAGTGAATTTCCAACACACGAGGTGTCCGTCACACTCGACATGAGTTCGCCGGTTGTTACCGCTGATGAACGTGCCATCGATCACATCTTGAAGAATTTAATTCTTAACGGGGTAAAATTTTCCGAACCGGGAAGCAAAGTCGTGTGTCAGTTGATGTGTACACGGGAGCAATTTGAAATCCGCGTCACAGACGAAGGGATTGGTATCCCCGAAGAACATGCGAAGCACTTGTTCGAGCCGTTCTACCGTATCCGCGACGGTGTGCATCTTAGATATAGCGAAGCTGTACCCGGTTCTGGTTTAGGATTAACGCTTGTTAAGCAGGCGGCGGATATGCACGGCGGCTTCGTGTGGTTTGAGCCGAACATACCCCGAGGGACAACCTTCATTGTGCGAATTCCCAATAGGGATGAAGAACTTTCACGATTGATAGAAACACATTGATTTATACTGTGATCTTGCATGTTGTAATTGCGTACTAGACGCGGGAGTCAGGATTCATATGAAGCGCAAAAAACGTATCTTGGTGATCGAAGATGCCTATTCTCTGCGGCGTGACATCGTCGAGATGCTGCGCTTTGAAGAATTTGAAGTCGTGGATGCCGAGAATGGTTTGGTGGGTGTTCAACGCACACAGGAATTCAAACCAGACCTGATCATCTGCGACATAATGATGCCCGTGATGAATGGCTATGACGTACTGCGGGCGCTTCAAGGCGACCCCAAGACTGCTACCATCCCTTTCATCTTTTTAACAGCGCGTGCGGATCGACAGGATCAACGCATAGGAATGCAGTCGGGGGCGGACGACTACGTGACGAAGCCGTTCACGGCGACTGAGCTGCTCGAAACCGTCAAAGCGCGGTTGGCAAAAGCTGAAATCGGGACCGTCATTACTGAAGGCATTATCGACGGAATTCGTGAGCGGATTATCACGGCGCTTCCGCATGAACTTCGCACCCCCTTAAATGTAATCATGGGCTTCTCCAATCTTATGATGATGGATGCGGAAGGTTTGGATACCAAGCGTGTTCAAGAAATGTCGCAGTACATCAACGGGGCAGCGAACCGTCTTTACCGTCTCATCGAAAACTACATCATGTACGCTTACACGGAAATTGTACTGTCCGACACCAACCCAGAATCCAAACGTCGTGAAGTGTTCAAGACGGGCGTAATGTATTATCCAATGTCTGCCATCGAAGGATATGTACGCGAACGGGCACAATCTGTACAACCTCCTCGTGAAGATGATCTCGTGTTTGATCTCAAGGATGTGGACGCGCTGCCCATTTATGACGAGTATCTTAAGCGCATTGTCGAAGAACTTATTGACAATGCGTGCAAGTTCTCTGCGCCGCCAACTACACCGCCGCACGCCAAAATATATGTGAGTACCTACATTGAAGATGGCTTCTTCGTGATCTCGGTCAAAGATCAAGGGCGTGGGATTGACCCGGAAAAAATTGACCAGATTGGCGCATACAATCAATTTGAACGCCATCTTTATGAGCAGCAGGGATCGGGCTTAGGGTTGATCATCACCAAGCGTCTAACGGAACTGCATGGCGGTGTTCTCGATATTGACAGCACACTTGGAGGCGGCACAACTGTGCGCGTAGCGCTCCCATTACAGCGTGCGACGGAGATGCCTGTTGGCGGTCAGCAGGGAAGTGCTTATATCCACTAGTTGGACGATATACAAACCTGTTGTGGCACAATTGGTTTAGCATGTGTCACAACAGGCAAAAAATGTGCCCTGCTCCTTTTCACCCGCTCAATTCTCAGTGCTTCCATCCGCCGTTTCTTCGCTTGTACACGGTTTCAGTCCCGTTCTGAGGGCTTTGCACAGCTTCGATATGTCGCCTACAACGGAGCAAGCAGATAACTCCGCACAATTCGGACAATACACTTGCAGACAAGCCTAGAAGCATGTGCATACACCTGTTGTTTTCCTTCAACCCACGGCTTAATCTTTTTTTGTTGATTGACATGCTTGCGGGTTAGGACTTGCGCGTGTTGGTGGTCAAGTAAAACTTCGCTATAATGGTCTAAATTACTTCTGCGCTTATCGTTGTGGAGGAGCCTCGGATGCGAGCGTTCAATCTGCCCCGCCGTTGGTGGATCGTGGGCTGTTTGTTTATCATGGCTGCGGCAGCTGGCTGCTACCAACCCGCTGGCAGCGTATTGGAAGCGACCAGTGTCGCTCAGGGCGCTCCCACATTTACCCTGACCCCTTCAGATACTCCACCGCCGACGGAAACGCCAACTGACACGCTTTTCCCGACGATGGATGCGACTGAAACTCCCACGCCTACGGATACTTCCGAAGGGACTTTCGTTGCACAGCTTGACCCGTTCGCCGCGACAGCAACGGCATTTTCGGTGCAGCAGACGCAGCAAGCGCTTTTAGCGACTGGTGGTGAGCAGCCGGATGTGCAAATACAAGAGCCAACGCTGGACACAGGATTTGTGCAGCCTGATCAAATTGACCCGCTGTTCCTGACGGCAACGCAGATGGTCTTTGAGGCAACGCAGACTCAGTTCGTCCCGCTGACGCAGACTTCTATCGCGCTGACGGCATTCGCGCAGTTGACTCCAACCGCAACGCCGACGCTTCAAGGGGTGGTTGTGCCGACGACGGGCGGTCCCATCATCAGCGGCGAGGACTGCATCCATGAAGTGCGCGCGCAAGACCGCAACCTGTTCCGCATCGGTTTAGCGTATGGCGTGCCGTACCAGCAGATTGCGACAGCCAGCAACATCGTCAACCCGAACCTGATTTACGTGGGGCAGCGTTTAGTTATTCCCGGCTGCGGTACGACAGGCTTCCAGCCGCCGCCGACTTCGACCCCGACTTCAACGTCGAGTGTGCCCCAGCCCGGTATTACGCCGGGTGGTCCTGCGACGTGTACATCGCCGTGGCTTGTCGAGCAGGGGGATACGTTGTTCCAGATTTCGCTGGCGTGCAACCGTTCCGTGCGTGACATCGCCAACGCGAACAGCATCGTCAACTGGAACCTGATCTTCATTGGGGATTCGCTGATCATCCCGTAAATTGGGAGTGGCTGGCGCGGATAAACAGTACATGATTAGGGCGGGTGGCTGATGAGTTCGCCCGCCCTTTTTTATTTGATTTCAAAAAGGACAAATCATCGTGCAGGAAACTATCATCCACACCGAAGAAATTTACAGCGGCAGAGTCGTGCATTTTGAGGTGTTGGATGTTCGCCTGCCGAATGGAAAAACTGCCAAACGGGAACTCATCACCCATCCGGGCGCGGTGGCAGTTGTCGCTCTCGACGAGAATCAGCGCGTGTTGATGGTGCGGCAGTATCGCGTAGCGGCACGGCGCGTGCTGCTCGAAGTGCCAGCGGGGACATTGAATATAGGTGAAGACCCGCTGGTGTGCGCGGAACGCGAACTACAAGAAGAAACGGGGTATCATCCCGGTAAGTTGGAATCCATCGGCGGGATATTTGTCGCGCCCGGCTACACTACTGAATTTATTCATCTGTTCGTTGCGACTGAACTGCGCGAATCGCGTTTGCCCGGTGATGATGATGAGTTTATCGAACTGGATCGTATTTCGCTGCCGGATGCGCTGGGAATGATTGATCGCGGCGAGATCATCGACGCGAAATCGATCACGGGGATTTTAAAGGTCGCTCGTAAGTTAGGGGTGTAGGTGTTGTGACGGTTAACTTTACCTTGAACGTGACTGCACGAGCATGATATACTGCTCGCTATTCTGTATGCCTGTGGATTGAGACAGACATTCAAAACGCCCATGTAGTGGCGTTCTTTTTTGAGTGCGAAAGGAATGGGTTCGTCGTGAACGAGTTATTGAAATCGCTGGAAGCGCCCGACCGTAATCACCCTGAATTCGGTCCCGGCGATACGCTCAAAGTTCACGTTCGCATCGTCGAAGGGACGAACGAACGTATACAGGTTTTTCAGGGGGTGGTGATTCGTCTTCGCAGCGGTGGCAACGATGCGAACTTTACTGTGCGTCGTATTGCTTCACATAACATTGGTGTAGAACGCACTTTCCTGCTGAAAAGCCCTCGCGTGGAAAAAATCGAAGTCGTTCGCCGCGCCAAAGTGCGGCGCGCGCAGCTTTATTATCTGCGTGATGTGCGTGGCAAGGCTGCCCGCCTGAAGGAACGCCGCTAGTTCGGGGGGAGCATCGTGACACAGCCCCGTCCTTTAATCGGCATTACCAGCGCAAGCATCGTCATTGATGGCAAGCGTTACAACCGGATGTATGCCAAAAACGCGGAAGCCATCGCCCGCGCGGGTGGGCTTCCGGTTTATATTCCCACGCATTTAGACGAAACGACTCTGCGCGAGCTGTACGAACGCCTTGACGCAGTGCTGTTTCCGGGGGGGCCGGATGTTGATCCCAAGCATTACGGGGAAGAACGTCACCCACGCACCATACAGATCGATCATGGGCGGGACGAACTTGAATTGACTCTGGCACGCTGGCAAATGGAAGAAGATCGCCCTACGCTTGGTATCTGCCGGGGACACCAACTGCTGAATGTCGCGCTCGGCGGTACGCTTGTGCAGGATATTCCTGACGAAATCGGCACGCCAATTGGTCATGATCAAGAAGACAGTTTGCCGCGTTCACGCCGCGCGCATCTAGTGGAAATTACGCCGGGAAGCCGTCTTGCATCCATTTTGGGGACTACCCAAGTTGAAGTGAACAGCCTGCATCACCAGTCTGTTGAACGGGCTGCACCGGGTACAGTTATCACCGCGCTTGCGCCGGATGGCGTGGTTGAAGCTATGGAAGTGCCCGACAAACACTTCATGATCAGCGTGCAATGGCATCCTGAAGACCTTGCGGGTGATGATGCGGCGATGAATCGCTTATTTGAAGCGTTCGTGCAAGCGGCTGTTGAATATGCAGCGCGCAAACGCGAACACGCATAATACTAACCCTCCAGCGCTTATTGGTGTGCTGGACTCTGGGGTGGGCGGGCTGTCTGTCCTGCGCGAAATCCACCGCGCGCTACCTGCTCATCCCACGTATTACCTCGCGGATCAAGCGCATGTCCCCTATGGTCCGCGTCCTATATCCGAACTATTCCAATTCAGCGACGGGATTACTCGCTATCTACTCGATCAAGGCGCGCGGGTGATCGTGATGGCGTGCAATACAGCGAGTGCCGCCAGTTTGCACGACTTGCGCGCAAAATATCCCGATGTGCCGTTTGTGGGAATGGAGCCGGCTGTTAAACCTGCTGTCGAAGCGACACGTACAAACGTGATCGGCGTGCTTTCCACGCAAGTGACCGCTAGCGGCGAACTGTTCAAGCAGACAGTCGCTAAGTACGCATCGCATGTGCGCGTGGTGGTACAAGTCGCGCCCGCGCTGGTGCAGTTGGTCGAACGCGGCGATTGGGAGTCGCCCGAAGGTGACGCGATTTTGCGCGATCATCTCACTCCACTGATGGAGGCGGGGGCGGATCAAATCGCGCTGGCATGTACGCATTTCCCGTTTTTGATCGATGCCATGCAGCGGCTCATCAACGCGCACTATGACGGGCGCGCACGCTTGATCGATCCAAGCCCGGCAGTAGCGCGACAGGTGCGCCGCGTGTTAGAACGCGAAAATCTGCTGTGTGAAGGGGATGTGGTCGCGCAGCATGTATACAGCACAACCGGATCGGCGGCACGCTTGGAATCCATGCTCCGGCGCTTGATTGCAGTTGATGCGCCCGTGCAGTCGCTGGCGTGGGATAACGACGCACGGGCGATTTCGGCTATCCCTGTGAACGGATAGCCGCTGATTCTTGAGCTACTGCGTCCGACAGCAGGAAGGGCGCAACACGACGCGCATCGGCTGGCGGCGTGAGCGGGATGAGGACATAAAACGTCGAGCCGGGAAACGTTTCGGGATCATATCCGGCGCTTTCCGCCCATACTTTCCCCCCATGTCCTTCGATTACACCTTGCGCGATAGTCAAACCCAAGCCGGGACCCGCGCCCATAAACTTGTATGTCCCTGTGGAATGCAAACTCGGATCATAGGCACGGTAGAACTTGCGGAAGATGAGTTCCAAGTTTTCTTTGGCGATACCTACACCTGTATCTGTAATTTTGACGAGAATATGATCAACATCGCCCCGATCTTGCGCGGGCTGCAAACTGGCGCTGATGTCGATGCGTCCACCATCGGGCGTGAACTTGATTGCATTGACGATCAAATTACGGAAGGCTTGCACCAAACGCTGTAGGTCAGCTTGAATGACGGGTAATCCGCGAAGCCCACGCGAGGATAAATATAATTTGCGCTGACGGATGGCATCGCTAAGCGGTTCAATCGCCATGCGGACAACGGCTTCCATCGACGTTTGAGCAAATCGTAAGTCAAGCGCGTTTACGTCGATCTGGCTTACGTCGAGCATGGCGGTGATAAGTTCTTCCATACGTTCGGCGGCTTTACGTAAATTGCCAACCATGCTGGCAGCTTGATATTGGTCGAGTTCGTCCTGCTCGGTGAGCGCGTCGAGAATGTCGGTGTAGCCGCGAATTTGCGCTAATGGCGTGCGGAGTTCATGGCTGGCGATGGTCACAAAGTCGGTTTTAACCGCGTCGAGCCGCTCCATCTGTTCTTTAGCGTCTTCCAAGCCCGTATTGAGCGACTGCATATCGCGGTTCAACTGGCGTAGATCGGTAACTAGGCGGGCGTTGCGAAGCGCCGCCCCTGTTTGATTCGCCAGTGTTGCCAGCAGTTCAAGATCGCGCGGGTAGTAGGGCGCATCGTTGCGTTTCGCGCCGACTGCCAACACGCCGATCAGTCGGTTTTCCGCGATGATGGGGGCATAGGCGCTCATACCGAGATCGCGGAAAAACTGGCGCTCGGATTCCGGCAGCGTTTTGTAGACCGGATTAAATTCGAGATCGAACTGTGAGAGGGGCTGCTGGTGAATCCCCAATTTGTTGTAGATGATGCCGTTCTTGGGGAAGATGCGCCGGGCGTTTTTGAGTTCTTGCATGTTGCTGGGTGGGGTGGTCGTTTGAAATTCAACGACTGAATCATTCGAGCCTTTGTCATTGACGAGGATAAGCATCGAACGACGCACACGCATAACATTGTTCAGAGTGCTGGTAGAAATCTCCGCAAGTGAGTCAAGTTCCAACGCCCCGCTAATCTGTTGACTGTAGCGTCGAGTGGCATCGGCAGCATTGATCAAAGAGGTATTAAAGACAGAATTAAGAATGCGCTCGAAGATGGCGCGGGCGGGCAAGTATAAAATAGCAACCGCGAGAGCCGTAATGCCGAGTGCGGCAAAAGTATCAGGATTAAGCGCGAAATCGCCGCCGCGCGCGAGAATGATCGCCGCGAAGATGAAGCTCGCCGTGAGCGTAAGAACAAGTGCGCCGCGCAGCGCCGACGCGAGTTCACGGCGAATATCAAAAACGCGGTAGGACGTATGCGCGTAAACGGCTCCAATGGCGCTGACTGTGAGCAGCAGCACACCAACTATCGAGAGCGATTCTGTGCCACTGAGGGTGATCACCGCGCCGGCGAGAAGGGCAGCCGCGTTTAATACCCAGAACAACGCACGGTTGGCGATCTCTGGCAGTTTGGCGGCATAGAAGCGATAAAACGTGATGCCAATGAGCAGCACCGCGACAAGGACAAATCCCACGACAACCACATATTCCAGAATGGTTTGTGGGGGGCGAAGCGCGATGATGTTATCAAGCACTGCCGCGGCGGGGTCTGCGAGGAATGCGGCAGCGATGATGCCTACGATCCAAATCAAGCCGATCAGCAGCCAAACGGGAAGCAGTCGCGCGCCCGTATCGCGGATGACGAGCGCGCCATAGACGACGAGCAGCGCCGTCAGCGCGAGACTGGTGACAAGGGGTCGCGTGAGTCTTTCAACAAGCACGAAATCGGGTGCGATTAATAACCCGACTGCCCCCGCCGAGAAAAGGATCATCAGCGACACCCACAGCCGTCCAGATTGTCCAGCGCGGATGGTGAGCGAGCGCGCGCCGCGTACCAGCACAAAGGTTAGCAGCAGCGCGTGAATGGCAAGCACGAGCAGGATGAGGGTTGAGGCGATTGATTCCATAACGACTGGCGTTCCCTAACGTGGGTGATACTGTTCAAACGCTATTTGAGAATATAGTACGTGCCCTTTTTCGAGCCGACTTTTAACAGGATACCTTGCTCGACCATGTCCGCCAAGTCAAGACGAAGGGTTTCCGCGCTTACCCCTTGACAGAGGGAACGGTATTCGCGGTTGGTGATCGAACCATGATCTTTGATGTATTGGAGCGCGCGCGCCTGCCGATGATTGGTGTTACGTACCCATTCTGGCACGGCGGCTTTTTCGCGTGAATTGCTTAAGGATACGGCGAAACTGTAGGGGCGTGCATCAAATTCCGGTGGAAGATGCCCCGCCTGTTCCATGACTTCCATCATGCGGTCAATGCCCAAGCCAAGTTCTTCGATGTAACCCCACTGGAATAACCCATTGACCATACGCGGGTTGCGGCTGAAATGCTCATCAACGATGTTTTCGACAGTGATGAAACCGGGTAATCCGCCGGGGCTGATGACCTCAAGGCGATCCGAATACATACGAATTTCGATGCGTCGCCCGCGCAGGCGATAATCGCGGTGGCAGATGGCGTTGACGATGGCTTCGCGCACGGCAAACTGCGGGTATTCGTAGCTTTCTTCGCGCTCTAAGCCTTTGACAACCGCGCTGACTGCCATTTCGCTCCACACGATGTTCCACGCTGCTTCAATAAGGCGGGGGAGTGGACCCGTCAGTTCTTCGCGGCGGCTGTAACCTGCTAAGCCGTTTTCGCCGCGCGGGGTTTTGCCGACAAATTTAGCGAACACTACACCGCTTTGGGGAAGCCAATGCTGGGGATATTCTGTGAACAGCAGCACGCCGCTGACCGTCGGTCTGCCTGCTGCATCAATCGCCCCGATCTCGCGCAGCAAATCGTCAATTTTACCGTTGTAAGGGCGCTTAGTGCGTTCGGCACGCTTAGCGAGATACTCATCGAGCATCTTTTGGCTGAAGTCGTCGCGTGTCGCGCCGGGAACAGGTTCGCTTTCAAAGTCGCCTGTGCTTTTGGCACTTGCCAGTTTGAGAATTTCCTGACCGCCGAGAGGGCGGATTGATTTTTCGCTGCGGATGACGACACGCCCATCGGTGAGCGCGTGGAGTTCTATGCTGCGTGGCACGCGGAGGGCGAAGACGGTTGCGCCTTCGGCTTCAACAGGTTCCCAACTGCCGGTGACTACAGATGGGCTGCACAGCAAATCCGCCTCTTTGAGGGCTTTGCTTAGCGCCTCATTATCGGTTTTGCCGACAACATCGCCGTTGTCCTTCATGCCGACGACAAGCGTGCCTCCTTCGGTATTGGCAAAGGCGACCATGAGTTCGGCAATTTGGGTCGAGTCCGGTTTTTCGAGAAATGCGAGGCGAGGACCGGGACCATTCTTTAGAAAATCAGGATTTAACATGAGGCTAGTTTTTGTGTTTGTACACGCTGGTTTGCTGCGCGAATGGTTCACATTCTAACATAGAATGTCATTCGCCACAGTGAATGTGCGGGACTATAATCCAGTAATTATGAGCATACGACATTTACTGAACCTCACCAGCGATCATCTTCGTTCGCTGCCGATTTTGATTGTGTATTTGACCGACGGCTGTAACAGTCGATGCGTGACCTGTGATATTTGGCGCAGTCCACGCCGCAACATGAATGCAGCCTTGATCGACACCCTTGTAGACCAGATCAAGCCACTGGGGGTGCGTTGGGTTGTGTTGAGCGGCGGCGAAGCGATGCAGCATCCTGAGTGGGCACAAGCAGCGCGGCGGATGCGCGCCCAAGGCGCGCATGTTTTTCTGCTCACTAACGGGCTGCTGCTTCGCAAGCAGATCGATAGGGTTTTATCGAGCGTGGATGAGGTGATCGTCAGCTTGGATGGCGGCACAGCGGCGACGTATGAAGCGATTCGGGGCGTAGACGGTTTTGATCTGCTCATCGATGGGATCGGCATGGTGCGAGCGGGGGGAATTCCCGTAACGACTCGCACAACGGTGCAGCGCGCGAACTTTCGTGAGATGGCGCAGATCATTGATGTTTGTAAAGCTGTCGATGTGAATCATATCAGCTTTTTAAGCGTGGACGTGAGCAACCCTTTTGCATTTGGGGATCGATTTGGGCATGATGGGGCAATCCCGTTAGCGGGAATGACTCCGGCAGAGCATCATCCGCCGATAACGGCGCTAAACCGCGAAGATGTGCGCGAATTCGCGTCGCTCATTGATGCGTTAGAACAAAGGTACGCTGGCGATTTCGCAAGTGGACGAATCGCTGAGTCTCCGGCAAAGCTGCGGCGTATGGCTACGTATTTCGGTGCGCTGCATGACGATTCTCCATTTCCGCCTGTGCGCTGCAACGCGCCGCATTTGTCCGTCGTAGTAGAAGTTGATGGATCGCTGCGCCCCTGTTATTTTTTGCCGAAAATGGGCAAACTTTCCCCAAATGACAGGGACTTGGGTGTGGCTGTCAACAGCGCGGCAGCGCTCAATCTGCGGCGGGAATATCGCACGGGCGGGCGCGCAGAATGTGAACGGTGCGTGTGTCCGCTGCACAAAGGGGCGCGTTCGCTGCTGGCGTTATAGTCGATTCTGCGTGCCACCTAGTAACGGGTGCGACGATGTTTGAAAGGGGCGGTGCGATGATAGCGGATCCGCTGTTTTTGAGCCTGCTCACTGGCGCATGTGCGCTGTTTCTAGGGCGTTTGCTGCTCATTCTCAGTGGGATGCTCAAAGACCCCGTACTGCGCCAACTCCGCAGTTACAGCGACACGCTGCCGAGCTACTTCTTTATGCCTGCGCTTTTCTTGTGGATTGCGCTGTTCATGCTGTTTTTTTCCATGCTGATGATGGAAATTAGCGACACAAATTTCCCGGTATTTCTGTCTAGCTGTGCACCGTTCTTGCTGGCGTACCTAGCGACACGCTTTCCCGGAATGCTGATCAAACACGGATGGGTGCTGCTTCCCGCGTGGTATAGGGCGCTGCAAAGCTATGCTGCGCGCGATGATCAACGGCGAGTAGCCTATATGTGGCTGTCGTTACCACCGCGCCTACGCTGGCGATTCAGCGTGAATGACCGCGCGTTTTTGCAATGGGCAGACTTGGTGCTGCTAACGGCAGGCGTGTTTGTTGAAGATGTGTTCGTGTATCAGCGTGAGTATCATTTGAGCAAACGTCGCCAGCGTGAAGATTCTCCTCAAAGTGAGCATACATGAACCAATTTCTACGTCGTGTGCTTCGGCGCGGGGCGATGGTTCGCACGCTGCCTAGTCTTGAGGCGTATCAAAAGTGGGCGGGGAATTATCCTCCGCACGCCCACAACGCGCTCATGCGCGCCGAAGAAAACGCGATGCTCGACTTGATGCCGCCGTTACAGGGCAAATATGTACTCGATCTCGCCAGCGGGACGGGGCGTTATACGGAAATTGCCCGCGAACGCGGCGCGGCAAATGTGATCGCGCTCGATAACAGCGTGCCAATGCTGACAGGAAATCGTGCGTTATGCCGCGCCGCTGCCGCGATGGATTCCGTCCCCCTTGCATCTAGCAGCATAGATGTGGTGCTGTGCGGATTGGCTGTCGGGCATGTGCCATCGCTTGATGGCATGATGTGTGAAATTGCACGTGTGCTTGTGCCCACAGGCGCGGCGCTTATCAGCGATGTGCATCCCGTGTTGTTTAAGGGTGGAGCAAAGCGCACATTTCGCGTACAGGGACGAGTCTACGCAGTTGAGCATTACATCCACGAATACAGCGCGTTTCACACGGCGTGTGAACGCGCCGGACTGCGAATCCAATCCGTGCGCGAACCCCATCTATTGGACGCTGATCAACCACCGCAGGGGGAAAGAATGTTGGCACCGGTTGCAATTGTCTATCTGCTGCACAAGTTATGAAGTACCGCGCGTTGAAATCAGGCGATAAACGCCTGCCAGCACAGCGATGATGAACGGCGGCAGACACAGCGCGAGAAATAAGCGAGGCGCATCATCCAAACTGCTGAACGCGAGCCAAATTACAACGAATGCTGCGACACCGACGACTGCGAAAACCGCGCCAATGATGAGCGCTCGGTTCAACTGCTGCCGCCCGTTATCCGGTGAGGGTGAGGTCATGAGGAGTACTTTCCTTTCGATTCTTTTACAGACCTGTTGCAAGTCTTAACGGGTCTTTTGCTGCTTAAATTTCAGATTAGGTCTACACTTACTATTGACAGATGGTGGCATCAATGGGGGTGCCTACATCGACTGCATAACTATACTCACGAATCTTGCTGAAGGAGTCTAGAGTGAAGATTTCCCGTTCTCAATGGCTGCGTGTACTGGCAGCACTTGCTCTGATGCTGGCGCTCGTATCTTCTGTGAGCGCGCAAAAGGACACGGGCACCACAGGCGGCGGTGATGCTCCTGTCGATGAAGATATTGATCCTACGGTGCTGAATCTGCCTTTGCTTGAAGATGGCGAAAGCATCGACCTGAGCTTTGCGAACACTGACGGCGCGCTGCTCGTCGCGTTCAATGCCAGCGAAGGCGACGAGGTGACTATCAGCATGACACAGACGAACGACAACCTTGATCCATATCTGGTTGTGTTCAACTCGGTTGGGTTGATTCTCGCAGCCGATGATGACAGCGGCGATGAACCCTTATCTTCGCTGATTGAGGATTTGGAAATTCCTGCTGACGATTCGTATTTTGTGCTTGCGACATCGTTCTCCACCCGTAACGCGGCATTAGATGGTCAGGACGGGGAAGACCTCACGTTTGAAATTACGGTGAGCGGCAATACTCCGCCCGCTGATATTCCCGAAGGCTCGTTCGCGTATTCGACCTACGGGCTGGAAATTGGCGAGAGCATCGATATTGAAGTCACCGAAGAATATCCTGCGGCGTTCATCACGTTTATAGGCAGTGAAGGGGACGAAGTTACACTGTCTGCGCCATCAGATGAACTTGACACGCTGCTGATGCTGTTCGATTACACGGGGGCGCGCATCGCAGTTGATGATGATGGTGGCAGCGAACCGCTGGCGGCGGAGATCGCAGATGCGGAACTGCCATTGGAAGGCGTGTACTTCGCAATCCTAACGTACTACAGCTATCAGAGTTTCCCGGACAGCGGCTTGATTAGCGAGGGGATTGTCGAGTTTAGCATCGAGTAAGACTAAACGAGTCAAGCACGTACATAAAGGCGGTGGGGGTAATTCTCACTGCCTTTTTTGTTGGGGAGAGTGCAGCGGCTACAATTTGTGCAGCAACCTAGAAACAGGATTTTTGAGAGGTGAAAAGTGCAATTTTTACACGGTGGTGAATTGGTGGCGCGTTCGTTGAAGGCGCAGGGCGTGAATACGATCTATACCCTGTGCGGAGGGCATATCGCGCCGATTTATGATGGTTGCTTGAATAATGACATTCGTATCATTGATTTTCGGCATGAACAGGCGGCGGCACACGCGGCGGACGCGCACGCCCGCTTGACACGCAATATCGGCGTAGCAGTGGTCACGGCGGGACCCGGTGTGACGGATGCGGTCACGGGGGTGGCAAATGCGTATCAGGCTCGCAGTCCGATGTTTCTGTTAGGCGGCGCTGCACCATTAGCAACAAAAGGCATGGGCGCGCTTCAAGAAATGCCCCAGACAGATATGTTCAGGACGTTCACCAAAGCCAGCATCACCATCGAGAATACGGCGGATATTCCCGCGCAGTTTCATAAGGCGTACAAAATAGCACTGAGCGGGCGACCCGGTCCCGTTTTTATCGAACTACCGTTTGATGTGTTGTTCAACGCAGTCGATACGATGCCTATCCCTGACAGGGTGATGATTGAGCCGAATCAGCCGGATATAAGCGCGATGCAGCGCATTTTCGAACTGCTGCGCGCGGCGAAAAAGCCCGTGATCATCGCCGGAACGCAGGTGTATTGGGATGAGGCTCATATGGCACTGCGCGAACTAGCAGAGCAAACCGGAATACCTGTATTTACGAATGGGGCAGGTCGAGGCACACTGCCGATGAATCACCCAAACTGCCTGAAGTCGGCACGATCTGCGGCGACACGTGCCGCGGATGTCGTTGTGTTGATTGGCACACCGCTGGATTTTCGGCTGAAGTATGGGCGTGAGGATTGGAATGCTGATGCTAAATTGATACAGATTGAAAATGACGCAAATGAACTCAATCACAACCGCACGGCTGATGTAGCAATCACGGCAAACGCGCGGCTGATACTTGAAGCGTTGAGCGAAGGATTGCAAGGGATTCGCTTTGACAATTGGCTGAGTGAAATGCGCGCCGAAGAAGACAAACGCTCGGCAAAGCAAGAATCATGGACGCAAATTGACGGATCGCCTGTAAATCATTTCCGGTTTGCAGCTGAGATCAACAAGTTTGTCGATGAGGAAACTATCATCATTGGCGATGGTGGCGATATTGTCAGCGCGTGCGCGAAGGTGATTAATGTGACGCAGCCCGGACAATGGCTCGATCCCGGTCCGTTGGGGTGTTTAGGGGTAGGCGTGCCGTTCGCTATTGCGGCGAAGCATTTAAATCCTGACAAAAAAGTGTTGATTTTGAACGGCGACGGTTCATTTGGGCTGAACGGTTTTGAATTTGATACAGCGGTGCGGTTTGATCTGCCGGTGGTGAGTATCGTCGGAAATGATGCCGGATGGGGACAAATTCGCACGCCCGCGCTCAACATGCTTGGAGAACGGGGGCGCGTAGCAACATCACTGTCGCTGACACACTACGAACAGGTCGTCACAGCGTTAGGTGGTCACGGGGAATTTGTCGAAGACCCGACGCAAATTGTGCCCGCATTGGAACGGGCATTTGCCAGCGGCAAACCCGCCTGCATCAATGTGCCGCTTGATCCCGAAGGTATGTCCAAGACGGGAGCGAGTACGCCGTATATTGTGTAGCTAAAGGACAAAGCCCATCGCATGTGATGGGCTTTGTTCAGTGTCTCGGTTAGCTTGATGCAGCGAACAGACTCAACCGCCACCCGCCGACTGGGCTGCTTCTTGTTCTGCGATGCGTTCGGGAGAGCAGAACAGCCCTTCGATAAATGCCTGATCCAGCTCTTGCAATTCTTCAAAGCTGACATCGGGCAGTGCAGGCTCGTCTTCTGTGCTTACACCGTCTTCAATCACGAAGTCTGCCATATCCAGCAGCGTTTGAGGAATTTCGACTCCCTGAGCCGCCGCCGAATCAAGATTAATTCCCGTGCGTGTGCCGGGTTGTTTAGATAGTCCGGTAGTCGCAATGTCAATCTCGCCATTCAGATAAGCGATCAGCACACGGGCAGTATCCACCCCTTCCTGATAATAGCTTAAACCCGCTGCCACAGTTACACCGCTGTAAGCCTGCGCGCTGTCGGCAAAGAAAACGGGGATACCGGTTTCTTCCGCAACCGCGAGAATGGCAGGCAGCCCGTTGCCGACAGTGCTGTCAGTGGGAATGAAAATCGCTTCGACTCCTTCGTCTGCCAGCGCTTCGGCTGCTTCACCAGTTTCCGCCGTTTCAGCGACCGAGCGAACAATCAGTTCGAGACCGAGTTCTTCCGCTAAAGGTTCGATCAAAGCCATGCTTGCCACAGCGTTTGGCTCAGAGGTGCTGTAAATCGCGCCGAGCGTTTGAATGTCGGGGTTAACCTCGAATACCAGCGGCAAGATTGCCTCGAAGTTCGGTAGGGCTTGCGATCCCCACACATGATCGGGTTTGAGGCAGGAGGCTTGAGCAATACCTGACGCATAGGGTTCAGTGACGGTGTTGAACAGGATGATCGGCGGATCAGCAAGATCGGATGTCGCGTTGATAGCAGCCAACGTCACAGGAGTCGTGATTGTGATGATGACATCTGCACCTTGATCGATTGCGTCTTCAATTTGTGTATTGGCGGTGGGGACATCGATGTTGCTATCGTAGAGCAGCAGATTGATATTCTCACCATCGACATATCCATAGGCAGCCAGTTGGTCAAGTGTTCCCTGTAGTGAACGCTCGAAGGGCGGCAGCGGACCGAATTTGATGATTGCGACGGTAGGAATGTCATCCTGAGCTGCTACGGGCACAACCATAAGCACCAGCAGCACAGCCACGAAAATAAAAAGTGATTTACGAAACATTGCAGTCCTCCAGAGATATATTTGGCACGAATAATCTAGCTCTCGGCACTGATTAGGAATCCCCCAATCCCTGCTCCTTAGCTCAGCACCGCGCGATCCGTGAGTTCGGATGCCGAGTGCAGTTTGCGGAAAAGGTCGATCAAATCACCATATTGTAAGTTCGCCCGTTCCGCACCAGTGATGTCCGCGAGGATACGCCCTCGGTTCATCATGAGTACGCGATTGCCGATAGCCGCCGCCTGCTGCATACTGTGGGTGATCATGATGACCGTCAAGCCGTTTTCCCGCGCCAACTTCACCGTCAAGTCGATGACTTGCGACGACGCATTCGGATCAAGCGCAGCGGTATGTTCATCCAGCAGGAGCAGCTTAGGGCGCATCATCGTCGCCATAATGAGTGAGATTGCCTGCCGCTGTCCACCGCTTAGGAGACTCACATCTGTGTCAAGCCGTGTCTCCAACCCCAGATTCACACTGCGTACCAGTTCGTAGAACCACTGCTGGTTAGAGTCCTTGACCCCCGCGGCGAAGCCGAGTCGCTTGCCACGCAGCGCCGCCAGCGACAGGTTTTCGCGGATGGTGAGTCCGGGACATGTGCCGATTGCAGGGTTTTGGAACACGCGCCCGATGTGCAGAGAGCGTCGATATTCCGCCCAATCGGTGACATCAATTTGATCGAGAATGATTTTGCCCTTGTCAAGTGGCACACTTCCGGCAATGACATTGAACAGCGAACTTTTTCCGGCCCCATTCGCTCCGATCACGGTGATGAAATCGCCCGCCTCTACATCGAGCGAGATGTTATTTAACGCGGTTATTTCGTTCGGCGTGCTGGCGTTAAACGTCACGGTCACATTACGCAGAGTCAACATCATGCTGGCTCCTGTTCTTTGTTCCGCTTGCGGTGTGTCTGCCATTCATGCCAGCGTTCGGCAGCTTTGGGTGCTGCCAGCGCCGCTAGTACAACTAGCGCGCTGACCAACCGAATATCTGTTGTTGGCAGATTGAGCGCCGCAAATACCCACGCACGCGAAATATCGAACAGAATCATGCCCAACGCAGCGGCAGCGATTCTTTGACCCACCGAGCGTGGGCGAAGCAGCACTTCGCCAATCATGAGTGCGGCGAGACCGCGTATGATCACGCCGAAGCCGAGCGAAACATCGGCAAAACCAAGTTGCTGCACGGTTAGCGCGCCCGCCAGCCCAACTAATCCATTGGAAAGCATGAGCGTAAGTACAATCATGCTCTGATGATTGATCCCAACAGCCTGAACCAGTTGATTGTTCTGACCGGAAGACCGGATCGTCAGTCCGAGTTCTGTGTGCATGAACCAGTTTAGGATCAGCAGGACAACCATGACCACGGTGCCGATTACGATGATTTCCACAATGTTGTTCGACTGCCGCCGCATTTCGCTGCCAAACGTGTCCACCAGCCACGTCCGCATTGGGAGCTGAAATGGGGTTAGGATGGTATCCTCGTTTAACAGAGGTAAGTTGCTGCGCGCATCCAGAATTCGCAGTGTTACCGTATATGCGCCCGTGATGACGATGATGCTTGCCAGCAGGCTCTCTACTTTCAGCAGCACTGTGATCAACGAGGTAATCAGCCCAGCCAACGCGCCAGCCAATATCGCCGCGAACAAGGTGATCCCGGCAGGTGTTCCGGCGACGATCAGCGCCGCACACACCGCGCCACCGACGGCGAACGCGCCATCTACGGTCAAATCGGGCAAGCGCAGAATCCGAAACGTGAGAAAGACCGCAACGCCGACAAGGGAATAGGACAAGCCCTGTCCAATCGAGCCAATGTTGATGTTGAACAACCGCAGCAGTCCTACTGAGACAAGCGCGAGCATCAGCAGGCGAAACACGAACGGATTCGTGAATCGGCGCGGAAGGGCGGAAGCCCCATTTTCGCTTACGGGTGTAACCTTTGTTTTTGCAAACATAAACACATTTCCAAAAACTCCGCTCTCGTGATCTCTATGAGTCGAGAGCATGTCTACAAATTCGTTTATTATCCCGCTAAAGCCTACGCGCCGGCTGTAATCCCCCCATCAATGAACAAGACTTGTCCGGTGATATAGGCTGCTTCGTTCGATGCTAACCATGCATGAGCCGCAGCGATTTCGTCCGGCTCAGCGAAGCGTTTGAATGGAATGCCCTCAAGCAGTCCCGCGACGATCTTTTCGGGGATCGATTCGGTCATGCGTGTTTTTACGCCGCCGGGGGCGATGCAGTTGACGGCGATACCATAGCGCGCCCATTCCAATGCTAATGTTTTCGTCAAGCCGATGATCCCCGCTTTCGATGCCGAGTAATTCGCTTGACCGATGTTGCCAAGCGCGGCGATGGATGCCGTATTAACGATGCGCCCGTAATTGTTCTTCATCATTGGGACGGCGGCGCATTGGCTTACTAACCACGTCCCCTTTAAGTTTACATCCAAGACCGCGTCCCAGTTTTCTTCCGGCATGAACTGTGCTTGACCATCTTTGATGCGCGTGGTTAGTCCATCGCGGGTGATGCCTGCATTGTTGATCAAAATGTGCAGCGCGCCATACGTCGAAACGGCGGTGTCTACCATGAGTTTTGCATCTGTGCGTGAGGCAACACTGCCAATCACGGCGGTGGCTTCACCCCCCCCCGCCGTGATTTGCTGGCGAGTTTCTACTAAGGCATCTTCGTCTAGGTCAGAAAGCAAAAGTTTTGCGCCTTCTCTAGCGAAACGCAGTGCTGTCGCCCGTCCAATGCCGTTTCCTGCGCCCGTAATCAGCGCCACTTTATCTTTAAGTAACATGGAATAGTAACCTTTAGTTGATTTGACGCTTAAGGAGCAGCGTCCACAGCATATCGACTACAACTTCATCGCGCTGATTAAGCATTCGTGCGGCAAATTTAACAACACCGCGATCTGGCTTCGACGTTTCTCGCTTTTCGGTCACTTGCATTATGAGGCGAACGGTATCTCCAAATTTGACGGCGTTTTTATACTGAATATTCTGTTCCATAAGGGCAATCGTCGTTCCTGCGAACAACCCTGTCCAATTGGACATGCCTGTAGAGATAGCGACGGTAAGCATTCCGTGAACGATGCGTTCGCCAAATGGTGTGGATTTGGCGAACTCGGCATCGGTGTGCAGCGGATTGTAATCCCCTGATAACCCGGCAAAGGTGACAACATCGGCTTCCGTAATCGTGCGCGCCTGTGATTCGTAAGCTGCTCCGATCTCGAACTCCTCAAAGGTTAGTCCACGCTGCATATTTATCCTTCCTTTAGGCTGTTTTATTGGCGATCCCGTCCAGAAAAAGTTGAATGAGAAAATCAGCCATATCTTCGGCACCCCCTAATAAGCTGCGGCTGTATGGGCGCAAGGCAACCTCAACCAGCGCGACCAGTTCCCATGAAAGCAGTCGTGCGTCGATAGGTTTGATTTCGCCGTTTTCGATCCCGCTGCGGATAATGCGCTCAACCTGTTCTGGCACAGCGATTTGATAGGCGGCGATCAAGTCATGGCGCATCGGATCAGTGAAGATATTGATGTCACGGCGAACGAGCCGCAGCACATTTAGCAGTTCGTCGGGCATTTGCAAGAATGAAACCAGCGATTGGCGCAGTCGTTCCCGACAAGTTCCGGTGCTGGTGTCGGTAGTACCTTGCGTAACCGTCTGTATTTCGCGCAAAAAGTGGTGCATCATTTGCAGGTAAATATCCTCTTTACTAGCGAAATGATGGTACAGCGCGCCTTTTGACACGCCCGCAGCCGCCGCAATATCGGTGATCGTCACATCTGCATAATTTTTGTCGAGAAACAGAGTACGTGCTGCTTCAAGAATGCTGCTGACGGTAAGTTTCGATTTGGCATACGTCATAACACGTTGCAGTTTCGTAAACCCTATGTATAATAAAAACCGGATGTTCGGTATGTTTTTAGACTATAAACGACCTGTAGTTGGCTGTCAAGCACTTAGATTTTTTGGAGCGTCCATTTATGAATGAAATGTTTCTGACGCAGGGACTCAGACGGGCAGCACAAATTAACCGAAATGGAGTCGCTACTATCGACGGAGATCGACGGCATACATGGGCGGAATTTGAGCGCCGTGTGGCAAAACTAGCAGGGGCGCTGCTGTCATTAGGACTAAAAACGAACCAGCGCGTTGCTATTCTGTCGTTTAACAGTGACCGCTATTTGGAATATTTCTTTGCTGTTCCGTGGGCAGGCGGCGTGATTGTCCCCCTCAACGTTCGCTTGGCGCTGTCGGAATTGATCTATTTGATCGATGACTCTGGCAGCCAAATTCTGGTTGTGGATGATGCACACATCGCTATGCTGCCCCATCTCATCGCCAATACTGCCTCAATTCAGCAGGTGATCTACGCGGGAAACGGCGAACCGCCGCGCGATCTACTCGATCATGAGGCAATTCTCGAAGCAGCCGAACCAGCGCCAGATGCCGGACGCGGCGGCGCTGATATTGCAGGCATCTTTTACACAGGTGGCACAACGGGGCTTGCCAAAGGGGTCATGCTCACGCACACCAACCTCGTGAGTAATGCATTGGTCGCACTGCTGAACATTTACGAAGGTGAGGCATGGACATACTTGCATTCCGCGCCGATGTTTCACATCGCTGACTGTCAGTGGTGCGTTGGAGTCACGCTGCACGCGGGGACGCACGTCTTTATGCCGAAGTTCGTACCTGAAGACATGCTGCGGATGATTGAAGCGTACCGAATCACGCATTGTGCCCTCGTCCCAACTATGCTCAACATGCTGTGCAATGTTGAAGGGCGAGAAAAATACGATGTTATGAGTTTGCGCGGCATGAATTACGGTGGATCACCAATGGCTCCCGCTTTGATCGCCAAAGCGCGGCAAGCATTTCCCAAGTGCCGCTTTTTTCAAGGCTATGGACAGACTGAAACCGCGCCTAACGTCAGTATGCTAACGGATAAATATCATGACCCCAGCGGTCCATACGCGGACAAAATCAGTTCGGCGGGGCAGCCTGTGTTTACCGTTGAAGTCAAAATCGTGGATGTTTGGGATAATCCCGTCGCTTGTGGCACGATAGGCGAGATTGCTGTGCGCGGACCCAACATTATGGCAGGATACTGGAACAAACCGGAAGCCACCGAACTTGCGCTGCGTAACGGTTGGATGCACACGGGCGATCTTGGCTATATGGATGAAGATGGATTTTTGTACATCGTTGATCGCGCCAAAGACATGATCATTTCTGGTGGTGAGAACATTTATTCTGTCGAAGTCGAAAAGGTCATTTACCAACATCCGGCGGTGGCGATGTGCGCCGTGATCGCCATTCCCGATGATAAGTGGGGCGAAGCGGTTCACGCTATCGTCGTGCCAAAAGTTGGGCACGCGCTTAGTGAGGAAATGGTGATCGCCTACTGTCGTCAGTACATCGCTGGATACAAATGCCCGCGCAGCGTCGATATTCGCCACGAACCACTGCCCATGAGCGGCGCGGGAAAAATTCTCAAACGTGAGCTGCGCGCTCCCTTCTGGGAAGGCAAATCGCGCGCGGTCAATTAGTCGAATTTAGGAGAAAAATGGTGCGCGCAATTGATGTTCATGTTCATGTACCCGCTCCGCCCGATCACGCCTCCACAAAAGAAAAAGAGGCGATGGCAGGTTATTTCGGCGCGGGTCACATGCCCGTTACCCCAGACGAAATGGCTGCGACATACAAAGCACTCGACATCTTCGCGGTGATTTTCGAGATCGACTCTGAAACGACATCCGGCGAGTCTTATGTAGGCAATGATTATGTAGCAAGCATTGTCCAAAAATACCCGGAACAGTTTATGGGGTTTGCATCGGTAGACCCATGGAAAGGCAAGCTGGCGATCCGTGAACTGGAGCGTTCGGTCAAGGAATTAGGGCTGCGCGGTCTTAAGCTCCACCCAACCACACAGGCATTCTTTCCAAACGATACGCACTTTTATCCGCTGTGGGAAAAAGCAGCCGAATTAGGAATTCCGGTGCTGTTTCATTCCGGTCAGACCGGGGTTGGTTCCGGTACGCCGGGTGGGGGAGGATACAAGCTCAAATACTCGCATCCTATGCTGCTGGACGATGTAGCGGCTGATTTCCCGGAACTGACGATCATCATGGCGCACCCGGCGGTTCCATGGCAAGAGGAGCAGCTTGCTGTCGCGCTCCACAAAGGAAACGTGTATATCGATCTCTCTGGTTGGTCGCCCAAATATTTCCGCCCGATACTTGTTCAGTACATTTCATCTCTGCTCAAGGACAAGGCGCTGTTTGGCTCAGACTATCCGGTTTTGAAGCCGGAACGCTGGCTGCGCGACTTTGAGCAGCTTGATCTTAAAGATGAAGTCCGTCGTAAAATCCTGCTCGAAAACGCGCAGAAGGTGCTAAAACTTTCCCCTTAGAGCATGGCTGTAAACGCGGCGATAAGAAAGAAATACCCTAACAGAAACGGCGGGGATGTTCCCGCCGTTATACCCGCAACAAGCGCTGATTATCCCTTCTTGAAGATGAAAACTCCGTCTATCGCATCTATCAGGAAGCGCCCATCCTCACCCCTTTCGATCAGGTTGCCGGACACGCATTGATACCCATCAAGGCTGATTTGCGCCAAGGGAATTTTGAAAGCGGAGTCTGTGAACAATCGCACCTCGACATCGTTCTCGCTTATTTCGAGAGGTTCGGTAGTCAGCCAATGGACGGTAATCCCGTCGTGCATTCGCCAATGGAGCGGGAGGATTGCCCCGCGCCGTGCCGGGAGATGAATCGTATGACCATTGAACAGTGGTTCACCCTGCATCCAAATTTCCGTGTGAATCGGGTCGTCTTGAAAGTTGGTAATGTACAGGAAACTGCCCTGATCGCCTTCGGATACACGCACATCTGCCCAATCGGACATTCTGAATAAGCGCGGCAGCCCAATACGGGTCGCCATCGTATCAAATACACCCAAATCCTCCGGCACCATCGCGCCGAATGCCGCGCCAAGCATCATCACATGCCCCATGCCGACCTGCTTGATGAAACCAACGGTTTCGTCTCTGTCAGCGGTAGTGGCGAACACCTCGCCCACTTCGCCTGTGTACGTTTCAACAAATGAGGCAGGAATGTCACGTTCCTTGAAGGCGTGAATGTGCGTTTGTGTGAACGGCGGATCGACGCGGGCAATCTGTACGCCGAGCGCATCACGCAAAATCGTACACGGTGTGTGCCCGAAAGTTTCTTCGGGCAGCCGCCCGACAATCACGAGCTTACCGCCCTCACTCACATAATTCGCTAGCTTTTGTTGAATCGGCGCATCGCACGCCTTATCGAGCATCAGCCACAGAATCGGCGTTTTGGCGGAGTCGAGCGTGCCGCGCGCAAGTTCAATGCAATTGAACGGGCGGTGAGTCAGGGTCAGCCCGCGCGCGATGAAGTCGAACAGGATCACATCACGCTGGTGTGTGAGTGTATCGGTGAAAGGGCGGGTGAATTCGTTGTTGACCTCGGTCATGTACTGATCGAGGATGAAGCCAATTGTGGTCACGGTTTTGGGCTGTGCGACCACGAGCGCTTCGCCATACGCCCGAATCACATTCGACAACGAGCGGTAGCGATGATAATGGCGGCGCGTTGTGCCATCTTTGCGGATGGGCGGTCCCCAATCATGACGTTTGACGGGGCTCAAAATCGGGTGATTTTCACCCGCGTAGAATAAATAATGGTTGATGGCGCGCATCCCCAACGAAATCGAAACACGGCTGTGGAGGTCATACAGAGAGGATTGTGTGCCGCCGAAATCTTGATTGCCGCCGCTCTGGAATTCAATCGAAAACAGTGTTTGTTCGGGCGACTGCACCGCTTTCGTCATCTCGTTGATGAGGGTAATGTGATGCAGGTTACCCTCGTCGATGTGGAGTGGGTAAACATCAGTCGCGCTGATCATGCCGGGAATTTCCATCGCTTCGATCAACTGCGAGATTCCGATTGGAAAAGTCTTGCCGCCGTTGCCGAACCCGTGAATGTTGACGACGGGTGGTACTTCCATGCCGTGTGCGCGTGCCATATTCCACAATCTGGTCATGTATTCACGGATATACACGCGGAAGAAGCGGCGATAATCTTCGATCACGCGGACAGAGTCGGGTTGCGGATTACGGATGCGATCCATGAGATATAGGCGCTTCGCGGGGACATCAAGCGATGGATAGGGCGAATCGTCGTGATATGTCTTGTCCAGCCATTCCGCAAACCGGTTGATCGTATCTGGGTTGGTATCAATGATATTCCGCACCCAATGGATCATGCCCATCTCATTATCAAGCTGAATCATGATGATCTTGCCACCGCGTGTGATCTGGCGCGGCGCAAGCACAGCGAACACCGCCGCATACCACTCGTCAACACACTTCAAAAAGTCGGGTTGGAGGTAGCTGGCGATATTTTCGACCTTGCCATACTGGTTGACGAACGATGCGTGTGGGTATTTCTCGAACACCCATGGTGGAACTCCCTCGTTGATCGTCTCTGCCATAATGTACGGGCCGGGACGCGGGATGATCCAGAAGCCCATCTCCGTGGCAAGGTCAAGGAATCCCGCGAGATCGCGCAGCGGATGCGAATGTCCGTCTACGTCCATTAAGTCGGGTGTGGGTTGATGCCACAACCAAGGAATATATGCTGCAACTGCGTTGAACCCACAGTCGAGAAGCTGCTGAAGCCGCGCGCGCCAATCTTCACGCGGGCAGCGGAAGTAATGAAACTCGCCCGCGTGGATAAATACAGGTTGATCATCAAGGCGGAAGTATCCGCCGCTTACCGAAAATGTGGTCATACGTTATCCTTCGCGGGACGCGCGGAAGAACGTCCCCTATGCATACAGCGGGTTAGCGTTTTTTCCAGCCTAGAACGTTCAGCGCCTTTTGAATCTCGGCGCTGTTCGTGTATACATTCCAGATCAAGCCGCTCAAGTAGTTTTCCACCATCAGCATCGAGCAGCCTTTGTCGATACCGTAGAGTGATTGGCTGTACCATACCGGATTGGTTGCAAGGTTATAGGCATCGAAGAATCCGTATTTGCCCCATGTTTGCGGGTGATTGGTCACTAGATGCTTAATCATCGCCAGTGACTCGTCGGGTGTGAATGGCAGCGCGGAGATTGCCCCATAGATCGAGACAATGCCGTTGGGCGTGGGAGTTTCGAGCGCGGGGGTCGCACCGCTCACGTCATAGCCCCAAGGCGCGTCGCCCGCGCTGATTCCCCAACTTTTTTCGCCATATGTTTTGAACTGATCTGCATGATCGATGCAGAACTGGCGGTTAGCGAGGGTAGCGAGGCGGCTGTTATTGAACCAGTCAATGTCGTCAGCATCGACATAATGTGCAGTATCTAACCATGCCTCGCTGAACTGGTACGCGAACAGCGTCCCTCCGGGATTGATGATGATGGTTTCGCCATTAAAAGTGCCGGTATCGCGGCGGAAACCGTCATAAAGTCGGCGCGCGAGTTCTGGTTCCAACTGGCGCGCAGCTTGGAAGTACATCATTTTTTGCTCAGCTGCCATGTCCCATTGGCTGATGAATCCGGGATCACCATGTACATAATCGCCGCCCCGATCCGGGTTGTATGCCATCCGAAAGCGGACGAAGCCGTCCTGCTCGAATACGAGGAATCGCCAATCGACGCGGGAGAGAATTGCCTCTGCCAGTTCGGTGACTTCGGGATCGTCGAAATAAGCAGCCGCCGTGATCACACCGTTCAAACATAAGGCAGTGTCGATGGTGGAATACTCGCTTTTTCCGCGTCGTGTTGCTGTTTTCATGTCCAAAAAATGTACGAAGAAGCCGCGATGATGTGGCACTCGCTCAAGCAGGGTTCGCAGCGTCCCGCGTGTGATCTTCAGCGCACGCTGACGGGTGAGCCATCCACGCTCTGCGGCGATCACCCAACCAGAGAGGGTGAAACCGGTGGCAGCAATTGAGGCGATCTCCGGCGCTTTGGTGGTATCGACAGTTAAGCCGAAGCCGGGACTGTGCGGATCAAGGTTGGAATAGTCGAATAAAAACTGAACTGAGCCGTGCAGCTCGCGCATGAGCAGCGCTTGCATATCCATCTGTATTTTAGTCTCCTGTGGACGCGCAGAACCACGTTCTTACACGCCCCCTGATGATTCGCGTGCGATAAACCGTGTCGGGATGCGGTGCGGCTGAAACGGCGCTTCCTGTTCCAAAAAGTCTATCAACTGGCGGACAGCCGTCATTCCCCAGTCGATGCGTGACGCGCCGATGGTTGAGATCGTCGGCTGCATAATGCGCGTGAGCGGAATATCATCAAAACCAACGAGCGCAATATCGGTGGGAGCGCTTAAGCCGCGTTCGCGCATCGCCCGCAAGAAACCGATTGCCATCTGGTCATTGGCACAAAAGACTGCATCGGGCAGTATATCGTTCCCCAGCAACGTACACCCCGCTTCATAGCCGGAACTTTCGGTGAAGTTTCCTTCTGCAACTTCGACAGGCAGTCCGTGTCGTTCCGCCTCCGCCAAGAAGGTTGCCATCCGTTCGTGATTATCGAACGAATCTGCCGCACCTGTGACGAACCCCATCCGACGGCAGCCTCGCGCGTATAGGTGCACGAACGCTTCACGCACACCCTGTGGGTTATCAAGCAGCAGCGGCAGAATACACTCGTGTTCAAGAGCGCGATCCAGTACCACAATAGGAAAGCGGCGCGATGCAAGTTTCAAGAGTGGTTCGTCGGGGATTTTCGAATCGAAGACAATCGCGCCATCAACTTGACGATGTAGGAGCATCCTGCGCGGGGATCGGCTTTCCGGGCAAACAAGTAGTTCATAGTCAGTGTCGAGGATGACTTGATGAATCCCTTCCAGAATATCTTCATAAAACGAACCGCTGAAGCGCGAGATGAACACTCCCACTGTTTGCGTCTTGCGATGCTTCAGGTTACGAGCAAAGGCATTGGGGTGATAATTTAGTGCTTCAGCGGCTTCCAATACGCGCTTGCGTGTCGCCTCGCCAATGCTGCCAACTCCGTTCAGCACATACGAGGCGGTGGTCACGCTCACGCCAGCGTGCTTTGCGACATCTCGAATAGTGGTCATTTTCTACAAACTTTCACCGCTTGTGTTGACATCAAAAAATAAGTGTGCTACCTTCAAAAAAAAGAGTGAACCGTTTCACTTCCAGAGTAACGCAAGGTGCGTAAAAAGTAAACTTACACTTTTGTACGAGGATTCATGAGTAAGATATTCGAGAACCGTTACGGTTATTTTGCTGCTGACGGTCGGGAATACATCATCACCACGCCGTTTACCCCGCGTGTGTGGGGCAACGTCATCAGCAACGGTGACTACGGTATGATGATTTCACAAACCGGGTCTGGCTATTCATGGCGTGGCAACGCTGGTCAAAACCGTCTCACACGCTCCTTCCAAGACCTCATCCGCGATAACTGGGGCAAGTATTTCTACATCCGCGATTTGCAGCGCGGCACATACTGGTCAGCCACATACAAGCCCGTCATGCACCCCTTCCAGCATTACGAGGTCGCGCATGGCATCGGCTACAGCCGCTTCACCCATCAAGTTGAAGAAATTGAGAGTGTTCTCACTGTGTTCGTGGCGACGAGCGCCCCGGTGGAACTGTTCCGCTTGAAGCTGACCAATAAGAGCGATGAACCGCGTTCGCTGGATATTAGCAGCTATGCCGAGTGGGGCTTGGGTTTCGCGCCAGATGAACACCGCGAGTTTCATAAGCTGTTCATTACCACCCATGCCGAGCCAGAAAATCGCGCTGTGTTCGCCCGCAAATGCTTGTGGGGGTTCGCGGATGAAAAGGGGCGGCACAATAACATCGATTGGCCCTATACCGCGTTCATGGCTGCAAGCGAACCGCTCAAGTCGTTCGACTGTGATAAGGAAACGTTCATCGGGCTGTACAACAACGATGATCGTCCTGCTGCCATGTTGAGTGATGTCCTTGCCGGGCATACCGGACGCTTCACCGATGCTATCGCCGCGCTGCAAATCGGGGTTGAGCTTGCGCCGAACGAGTCGAAAACTGTCGTGTTCGTCATCGGCGCAGCAGAGGATGGACGTGAAGACGCGCACGACCTGATCCGGCGCTTCACTTCAGTTGAGTCGGCGGAGCAAGCCTTGGAAGGCGTGCGCCAATTCTGGTCGCGCTTTCTTGACCGTGAACATGTCGAAACGCCTGATATGGCGCTCAACGTAATGACGAATATTTGGTCGAAATACCAAGCGATCTCGTGCCGCTTATGGGGAAAATCGGCATTCTATCAAGTATCGGCGGGATATGGTTTCCGCGATCAACTGCAAGACTGCCAAGTATTTCTCGTCGGTGAACCGGAGTTCGCTCGCAAGCAAATTCTCATGCACGCGGCGCAGCAGTTTATCGAAGGCGATGTACTCCACTGGTGGTTCAGCATTCGTGGCGGCGGTCCGCGCACCAACTGCTCGGATGATCTGCTGTGGCTGCCGTTCATCTTGCACAGCTACCTGATGGAAACCGCAGATTATGCCATCCTCGATGAGCTAGTGCCGTACCTGAACGCGCCTGCCGAACCGCTGTACGATCACTGTAAGCGGGCGATTGAGCGGTCATTTTCGCGCTTTTCGCCGCGCGGCATTCCGCTGATGGGCGATCATGACTGGAACGACGGCTTGAGCGCAGTCGGCAACGCGATGAAGGGCGAAAGCTTCTGGGTGGCGGAATTCTTGTACATGATTTTAGGCGATTTCATCCCGGTAGCGCGGCGGCGCGGCGATGACCGCTTCGCGCAGCGCTGCGAAGTTGTGCGCGAAAGCCTGAAGCACGCGCTCAATCAGCATGGTTGGGATGGCGCGTGGTATTTGCAAGCGACAACAGATGATGGGCTGCTTCTTGGCTCACAGACAAATGAGGAAGGCAAAATCTTCCTGATGCCCAATACGTGGGCGGTGATTAGCGGGGCGGCGGATAACGAGCGCGCTCACATCGCCATGCAGTCCGTAACCGATTACCTGCTCAAGGATTACGGCACGCTCTTAAATTATCCGGCGTTCACACAACCTCGTACCGATGTGGGCTATGTCACTCGCTATGCGCCCGGCTTGCGCGAAAACGGCGGCGTATACACCCACGCGGCGACATGGGCGGTGTGGGCGTACACCGAAATTGGGCAACCGGAGCGCGCCTATGAGGTGTACCGCAAAATTTGCCCACCTAACCGTTCCGCTGATATTGACACCTACAAGGTCGAGCCGTATGCCATCCCCGGCAATGTCGATGGACCGTTGAGCGAATATTACGGGCGTGGAGGTTGGACATGGTACACCGGGTCGGCGCAGTGGCTTCACCGCGCGGCGACTCACTGGATTTTGGGGATTCGTCCACAAGAAAGTGGACTGTTGATCTGTCCGTCGATCCCGGCGGCATGGGATGGTTACCGCGTGACGCGGCAGTTTCGCGGCGCGACGTATGACATCACCGTTGAAAACCCGCAGCATGTCAGCAGTGGTATCGCTTCGATCATGGTTGATGGGCAACTTGCCGAGAGTAATATCCTCCCGGTCTTTGCCGATGGCAAGACGCATGTAGTCAAAGTCGTATTAGGGTGAACAAATCACCTAGAAAGGACGGCGGCGGCGAAAAATTGGTTTTGTGGGTGCGTTGATGTGTTCGGATGTTTACATTTTGTATACTGATCAGATAAAAGAGATGAAAAACATGCAGCACTTACCCAAATTCTTGCGTATCATCTTTCTCCTCGTTCTCGCGCTCGTGATGATGTCGATTGTACTGCCCACGCAAGCTCAGGAAGTCGTCATTCGGTATGCCAACTGGAATCTCGGCACAGAAGAAGAAAACAATCTTCAGCGTCAGCTCGTCGCGGCATATGTTGCGGCGAACCCCGGTGTCACCGTTGAGTTTGTCGATATGTCTGGCGACGGCAGTTGGGAAGAAAAATTGACCAACCTCGCGGCACGCGGCGAACTGCCCGACGTATTCATGGCGAACAACACGCCTTACTATATCCAGAACGACTGGGTGGCGGACTTAACCGAATTTGTGGCAGAAGACCCGGACTGGGAAGCTGTACCTCAGGTTCTGCGCGATGCCGTCACGTTTGATGGGCGTGTAGTTGGGCTGCCGAGCGCGCAGTTCATCATGGGTTACTTCATCAACCAAGACTTGTTTGAAGCTGCCAACCTCGACGCGCCCGCTTATGGCGTATCGGTGGAAGATTTCTTTGCCGCCGCAACCGCGCTGACCGATGTTCAGGCGGGTGTACTCGGCTTGCACGAACCCTTCCCGATTATGGGTTGGTATGCCAGCACGCAAGATGAGAACCTTGGCTGGTTCAGCTTTGATGGCGCTCACATGAATTATAACAGCGAAGCCTTCCGTGCCGGCGCTGATCTGTCCGCGCAGATGGTGCCGCACACATGGCAAGGCTTGACCGAAGAACAGCGCGCGACCTTCACCTCACAAGGACCATGGGAACTGTTCGTGAATCAGGAATCGGGGGCGGTGTGGGAAGGCGGATGGGCAATTCCGTCCTACGCGGAGAACGCCACATTCAATTGGGACTTTATTGGTATCCCCGGCGGTAATCAAGCGATTGTTGCCGACATTCTCGTGGTTAGTGCCATCGCCCCAGATGTTGCCGCCGCTTATGATTTCGCCCGCTGGATGAGTTTCAGCAGCGAAGGCTACATGATGGAAGCCGAACTAGCGACAGCCGCCAATGTTGTGCCAACCCGTATGCCCGTCACCATTACGCCGGAAACCATCGACCTGTACATGTCGTTCGTTGGTGAGCGTCCCGGTTTGCGCGCCGCTCTCGAAAACCTTGACGGCAGTCTTGTTGAATCGCTGGCGAAGATCGTCCCCGGCTACATCAATGCCCGTTGGGAAGGTCGCCCCGGTATTGATATTGGTGAAAACCTTGATGTTAGTATGGGCTACATCTTCGATAATGTGTGGACGGATGCGTACAAACTTGAGGACTATTCCGCCCAACTCGAAGAATATGCTAACGGCATTCTTGATGAAGCCCGTGCCGCGATTGCTGAGTAAGCGCTGAAATAAACAAGCACGCGGGGAACGTTCGCCTTTTGGCAGCGTTCCCCTATTTCTGGCGCGAGATGATTCGCCCATGCGCCTCATGTCGCGCCCTTTATGGTTGACCAAAACCGGAGGGCAGACGATGCGCTCGACAGGAAACCGCACACTCCGTTGGGGGATCATAATCTTGGCGCTGGTCATTGTGATGGCGCTGTTTGTGCCTGTAGCGCAGCCCGGCGAAGCACAGAGTACGATGGGCTGTGTCGCCGCGCCCCCCGGCACACAGGTGGGCTTACCCGCCGAGCAATCGCCGCACGCCCCCACCCCTTACGCGGGATTTTCCAGTCCTGCAAATGCGCTTGAAATCACCGCAGATCGATTCGGCGCACCACCCGCTAACGACGAACTCGCTCATCTATACACTAAGACCAGCATCCGCCTCATCAGCGGCGAGTCGATCCAGTTCAGCGCGACGATCCCCGCTGATGCCATGTATACCATCGCGTTCGATCATGCCACGCCTGTCGATTTTACTGTGTCGGAACTCAGCTTACGGGTAGATAACGCGCTCCCTGCGCCGGAATTCGGGAGGCTAATCCTGCCTGTATTCTATCGCGGTGTGAGCGATGTTTTTCCGAAGGATCGCTACGGCAATGACGCACTGATCCCACAGGTGCGCGACCTGCGCTGGACGACGAGCGCAGCGCGCAACGCCCATTTTGGGGATACCTACCCACTCCAATTGAGCCTCAGCGCGGGCGAACATCAATTCAGGCTGATGATGATCAATGGGGCGGCGTACTTGGGAAGCGTTTATCTTGTACCGTTCGCTCCCTACCCGACATACGAGCAGTATCGGGCGGCGCACACGGGCGGCGATGTCCCCAGCTTCTCAGTGGTGCTAGAGGCGGAACTACCCGCTTTCAAAAACGATACCAGCATCCGTCCAACCACCAGCCGCAGCATGACCGTCACACCATACGATACGTACTGTTTGCTCTTGAATATCATGGGCGGCACTGCGAACAATTGGATCAAGAGCGGTGGCACGGTCTATTATGAAGTCGAAGTCCCTCAAGATGGCTACTATGCGCTGACCTTACGCCAGCTTCAGAACTTGCGGACGAGCTTTACGGTGTTCCGGCGGATCACTGTCAACGGTGTTGTTCCTTTTGAACCCTTCAACGCTGTACCATTCCCGTATACGGCGGATTGGACGAACGTTACCTTGGGCAGTGGCGGCGAGCCATACCGCGTCTACTTGCACGCCGGTGTGAACGTAATTGGCATTGAAGCCACCCATGCACCCTATCAAGCTGCTGTCGAAACAATACAGGCGGCGCTGCTGGACATCAATACGCTGGCGCTGGAGATTCAACGCCTGACGGGTAACCGCCGAGACCGTTTCCGTGACTGGCAGATCACCAGCTACATTCCCGATATCGAAATGCGCTTGAATGCCATCATTGAACGCCTAGAAGATGATCAAGCGCTGCTGCTTTCGATTGATTCCAGCGAATCCTCACCGGAACTGCTCACCTACCGCATGGCGATTGAGAACCTGCGTTTTCTTGCTAATGACCCGGATATCATTCCCGTCTATCTCAGCCGCTTTTCTGAAGGCACGGGATCAGCGGCGCAGCAGTTGGGGTCACTGCTGCCGCTGCTGCAAAATCAGCCGCTTACGCTCGATAAACTGTACGTACATTCGCCCGATCAGCCGCCCGCCGTTCCAACAGTCTCGCTCGGTACTGCCTTATTGGAGGATGTGCGCCGCTTTATCTACTCATTCCAGCCCGATCCATATCTCGCCGCTGCCGAAGGAGGCGCGGACGAACTGGAAGTGTGGGTCAATCGTCCGCGCCAGTACGTTAATCTGCTGCAATGGATGGCAGATACCCAGTTCACGCCAGAAACGGGAATCCGCGTCAAGTTTTCGATCATGCCGGATGAGAGCAAGCTGATCTTGGCGAACGCGGCGGGTATTCAGCCGGATGTGGCATTGGGGGTCAGCACTGACCGCCCCTTTGAACTGGCGATACGCGGCGCGCTGTACGATCTTCGCACGCTGCCGGGATTCAACCAGTTCATCCGGCATTATTCGCCGGGATCGCTGCTGGGGTACATCATCAACGATTCGATTTACGCCATCCCGGAAACGCAGGATTTCTGGGTGACGTTCTACCGCCGCGACATTATGGAGTCGTTGGGGCTTCCCGTGCCAGATACATGGGATGAGGTGATCGAAATTCTGCCCGAACTTCAGCGCTATGGCATGAATTACAACACGCCGCTGTCTGGCGGAACTGGCGTGCGCGGTTTGTTGTTCACCGCGCCGTACATCTTCAACGCGGGGGCAGACCTGTACAGCGAAGGCGGCTTTGCGACAGGGCTTGAAAGTGATGCCGCTGTTGAAGGCATTCGCTTCATGGCAGAAAGCTTCACCCTCTATGGAATGCCACTGAGTACTGTTTCGTTCTTCGACAGCTTCCGCTACGGTAGGCTGCCGATTGGCATCACCAACGCGGCGACGTATATTCAACTTGGTTTTGCCGCGCCGGAATTGGGCGGCTTGTGGAGCATTGCTCCGTACCCAGCCACTATTCTTGCTGATGGCACGGAAAACCGCTGGACAACTGGATCAGCGCAGACGTGTATCATGTTCGCCAATACCGATATGCCAGAAGAGGGTTGGCACTTCTTGCAGTGGTGGATGTCCACAGAAACGCAGATTGCCTTTCAGGATCAAGTCCTGCTCAACTTCGGACGCGAGTATCTATGGTTTTCCGCTAACCTTGAAGCGCTTGCCGAACTGGATATTCCCGAAGAACATCGCGCCGTCCTGTTGGAACAAGCGCGCTGGGTGCGCGAACCCGTTCGCCTGCCGGGGAGCTACATGCAGGAGCGCGAACTAAGCAATATTTGGACTCGTATCGTCTTTGACGGCGTTAATCCCCGTGTGGCGATTGACCGTTCGGTGACGATCATTAACCGCGAGATCGAGCGCAAGATGGAGGAGTTCGGCTATCTGGTCGATGGTGAACGCGCCCGCGAGTTCCGCATCCCGACGATGGATACAGTCTTGGCATGGATGGAAGATGCAGATTAGAGTCCCTTTCCCCGGTTCGCAAGCCAAGCCGCAAACCACTGACGAGAATCCGTCCGGTGTGCGTGCATGGCTCAAGAGCGAAGGCAGCGCTTATGGCTTTCTCGCGCCTTACGCGCTGCTGTTCGTTGTCTTTATCGTTGTGCCTGTCTTGGCGGCCATTGGGCTGTCTTTCACCTTCTTCGACGCGATTCAAGCGCCGCGTTTCATCGGGCTGGATAACTATATTTCGCTGCTCACCCAAGATGACACATTCATGCGCTACGTGCTGCCCAATACGATCCAGTTCGCTGTGATCGTTGGTCCGGGCGGCTATGCGCTGGCGTTCATTCTCGCGTGGATGTTGGCACAACTTCCACGTCTGCCGCGCACGATCTTTGCCCTCATCCTCTATTCCCCTTCGATGACAGCAGGCGTAGCCATGGCAGTCGTATGGCGCACGCTGTTCAGCGGCGATCAAACGGGCTACCTGAACAGCTTCTTGATGAGTACGGGTATCATCAACGAACCAGTGCAGTGGCTGCAATCGCCCGACTACCTGATGACGATCATGATTCTCGTCACCTTGTGGAGCAGTATGGGAATCGGTTTCTTAGCGATGCTGGCAGGCATTCTGGAAATCAGCCCAGAATTGTACGAAGCCGCCGCCATCGACGGGATGAGCAGCCGCTTGCAGGAGATTTTTCTGATCACCATCCCGTCCATGAAGCCGCAAATGCTGTTCGGCGCGGTCATGGCGATTGTCAGTACGTTTCAAGCGGGCGCGATAGGTGTCCTCTTAAGTGGCTCGAATCCCACACCGCAGTACGCCGGACAGTTGATCGTCAACCACATCGAAGACTATGGCTTCTTACGCTTCGAGATGGGCTACGCCGCCGCTGTGTCCGTCGTTCTCCTGCTGATGGTTTTGTTCTTCGCGCGCGTGGCGAACCGCTTGTTCGCTACAGATCGCTAAATCAGGGGGACACTCAACATGGCTGTCCAATGGATCAAGCGTTACACAGGTGTTCGCAACCGTGGGATTAACCCGCGCGGCTTTCACATCAGCCAGATCAAGTTTTATGTCGTCTTGATCCCGCTGTCGGCTTTGATGCTGCTGCCAATCATTTACATCTTCTCCAGCGCCTTCAAGCCGCCGGATGAATTGTTCGCTTACCCGCCGCGTTTCTTTGTCACCAACCCAACGACGAAAAATTTCACTGACTTGCTCAATTTGCTGTCTACGTCAGGAATTCCGATCAGTCGCTACCTGTTCAACAGCATTTTGATCACAGTGGTCACCGTGTCATTGTCGATTTTTGTCTCAAGCGCGGCGGCGTATTCGCTTTCCAAGAAGAAATTTAAACTCAAACAGATTTTGTTTGCTGTGAACAATATCGCGCTGATGTTCGTCCCAATCGCGGTGACGATCCCGCGCTTTTTAGTAATCGAAAATCTCGGCTTACTCGATACATTCTGGGTACATATTCTGCCCGTTTTGGCGATGCCCGTCGGCTTGTTCCTGCTCAAGCAGTTCATCGACGGCATTCCCGATGAGGTGATCGAAGCAGCACAGATTGACGGCGCGTCTGATGTGTGGATTTATCTGCGAATCGTACTGCCGATGATCCAGCCCGCGTTGGCGACGATTGCGATTCTCACTTTCCAAGCCGCATGGAACAATGCCGAAATTTCGACGCTGTACATCAACAATGAAAGTTTGCGAACGCTCGCCTTTTATCTCAGCACGCTCACCACTACCACGACGGGCGCGAATGCCGTCGCCGGGCAGGGATTAGCAGCAGCAGCAGCGTTGATTATGTTTGTACCTAACCTCGTTATCTTCATCATCCTTCAGCGTCAGGTGATGAGTACCATGTCGCATTCGGGGTTGAAATAACATGAACGGAAATCCAACGCGCAGCGCAAAAGCAAACGTTCACCGAATCCCACTCCTTTTGATGTTCACTATCGCGCTCATGGCGGTCACGGTGCAGCCTGTCGCTGCGACCACACCTTACACCACGTGGACCCTGGGACCGGGCGGCTTTTTTGTGCCGGTGCAGGATGCCTATACCCCCCTAGATCAAATTGATCTACCCGTGAATTTACCGGAAGATATGTTCTTCGCGCCGGACGGTTTTTTATATGTGGCGGATACGGGCAACGGGCGCATCCTCAAGCTCAATCAATCGTTTGAGGTTGTGGGTGAATACGGCGCGGATGTGCTGGAAGCGCCCACCGGTCTATACGTCCATGCGGATGGCACGATGTTTATTGCCGACAGCGGCAGCGACACAATTGTCATTCTCGACCATGACGGCGCGATGATCAACCAATTTGGTAGACCGGACGAACCGTTGTTTGGCGCAAACCGCGAATTTTTGCCGCGTAAAATCGCCGTCGATGCGCGTGGTAACCTGTACATCGTCAGCGAAGGGTCGATTGATGGGCTGGTGATGATGACTGCACAGGGTGAATTCATCGGCTACTTCGGCGCGAATGACGCGGATATGTCGCTCAGAATGATCCTCCAGCGGTTGTTTTTGACGGAAGAACAGTTGGAGTCATTCATCCGTAACGAGGCAGCATCGCCCACCAATCTAGCCATCGATTCGCAGTCGCTTGTTTACACCATCACCAGCGGCACACAGCCAAACCAGAGTATCCGCAAATTCACTGTGAGCGGCAGGAATTTAATCGATGAGGTATGGGGCACGCGCAGCTTCCGTGATCTTCATGTTAGTGATGAAGGCTTGATGATCGGCGTAGATGGCGATGGTGAACTGTACGAGTACGATACCAACGGTGTGCTGCTGTTCACTTTCGGCGGGATAGATCGCGGTGATCAGCGCTTGGGGCTGCTAAGTGATCCCACCGCCATCGAACGGATTGGTGAAATGATCGTCGTGCTGGATCGTGGAAAAAACGCGCTCATCACTTACAGCGTGACCGATTTCGCCCGTCGTCTGCACGAAGGTGTGCGCCTGTATATGAATGGCTTCTATGAGGAAGCGCGTCCATTCTTTGAGGAAGTGTTGACCTACAATGGGCTGGTGGTATGGGCGTATCAAGCGATTGCCGATGCCAATTTCAACGAGGAGGATTTTCGCGGCGCGCTTGAATACTACCGTTATGCCGAGGATCGTGCAGGGTATAGCGAAGCCTTCTGGGAACTGCGAAATGAGGTTTTGCAGCGCTATCTTGCCAGCGCGCTGGGCGTGTTCGTGGTCGGTTGGGTCGGCTTGAGCGTGTTTAACCGTTTTGAGCGTCGCCGCCACTGGCTTGATCCGGTGCGCCGCTGGTTGGGCAGCCTGCGCCAGTATCGCCTGATCGATGATTTCGTGTTCATGTTCCGTTTCATTCGCCAGCCTGCCGACAGTTACTATTACATCAAGGTGAATCAACGCGGCAGCCTTACATTCGCCCTATTGATCTACGTATGGATCATTCTCGTGCGCGTGCTGTCGATGTACCTGACGGGATTTGTGTTCAACCCGTATTCTGCCGCGTGGCAGATACACTTTGAAACCGAAGTCACTTACACATTGATTGCATTTGTGGTATGGAATGCCGCCAACTATTTGATCGCGTCCATTAGCAATGGTGAGGGCAGCTTACGCCATATAATCATTGGCACTGCGTACAGCCTGTTTCCGTATGTCCTGTTCGCCTTCCCGATAACACTCCTCAGCAATCTGCTCACGCTTAACGAAGTATTTTTATTCAACTTCTCCATGCAGATCATCCTCGTGTGGTCCGGTATCATGCTGATCATCATGGTCAAGGAGATTCACAATTTCACTGTCAGCGAGACGGTGCGTAACTTGCTGGCGACCCTGTTCACGATGGCAATCTTCCTCTTGACTGCCTACATCTTGTATGTGCTGTTCAACCAGCTTTACGAGTTCATCCTCGCCATCATTCAGGAGGTCGGGCTGCGTGGGTAAACGATTATGGTGGACGCGCAAAAGCATGTCCCGTTACATGCTGATCTGGTTCCTCATACTGATATGCGCTCCGTCTGCTTTAGCGCAAGACGACGCGCCGCCGTCTGTTTATCAAGTCGCAGCCGAGAATAACTTGTTCCGGCTGGAGGTCGATCACACCACGCTGGCATTTCGTCTGACCGACAAGCGCAGCGGTTACGTGTGGCAGTCCGGCTTGGATACGCTGCTCGACGGGGACCGACTGAATACTTCGTGGCGAACCTTCGCGCAGGGCGGCATCAGCATCGAGTATTTTGATGCGCGCGCCACCAACCGCCGTATTTCTTTGGGTAACAGCGAACATGTGCTGGACATCACCCCGCTTGAGAATGGGATCGCCGCACAGGTGACATTTACCGAAGTGGGGATCACCGTCGGGATGCGGCTGACGTTGGAAGCGGATGGCGTGCGAGTTGAGGTGCCGTTTGAGTCGATCCTTGAGGAAACCCCTGACTTCCGCCTGAGCAAGGTTTATCTGTACCCATTTTTAGGCGCGGCACGTGGTGCGGAGATCGACGGTTATATGGTCATCCCCGATGGCGCGGGATCGCTCATCCGCTTCAGCGAGACAACACGGGCGCAGAACATGTTTTACGGGCGCTATTATGGGACGGATGTCGGCATGACCGGCGAACTGCCTTACGATCCGCGTGTGACCACGCCTATCCCCATCTCGTACCCGGCGTATGGCGTTGTGCATGGTGAAGGCGAGAACGCTTTTTTGTCAACGGTAGAAGAAGGCGCGGCATACGGTGAACTACACATCCACCCGTCGGGCGTGATCACCAACTTTAATTTCTTGTACAGCGCTTTTATCTATGCCGAGTCGTATTTTCAGGCGACGAATCGCAGTGGCGCGGGCGTGACCGTTGTCCAGCGCGAACGCAACGAGTTCAACGCCGTGCTGCGTTATCGCTTCTTAACGGGCGAATCTGCGGATTATGTCGGCATCGCTCGCGCCTATCAAGACGTGCTGATCGCCGAAGGGCGGTTGTGTCAAATGCCCATACCACCGGGCGAAAATATCGGCATTCATCTTGAATTCCTTGGTGGCGATAAAGAGCGCATCCTTGTATGGTGGCGCTTCATCCCCATGACCACCGTGCCGCAGATGCGCGAGATTCTTGCCGATCTCGCCCTGCCGAATACCGAAGTTGTGTTTTATGGCTGGCAGCCTTACGGCGCGTCGAGTATGCCGCCGCTCACGGTCACGCCTGATGGCACGCTCGGCAGCGTGGGCGAGCTGGTTGCGCTAGCGGACGAGATTCGCGCGAACGGCGGGCAGCTATCGCTCTACTTTGACCCGCAGTTCGCTTTCTTCGATGAGCCGGGATATTCCCCCTACACCGACTTGGCGATGGCGATTTTGAATACCGAAATTTTCGGCTATAACCGCTTGCCCGGACTTTACATGACTTACGAGTCAATCGAACGTCGCTACCGCTCGCTGGCAGAGTCCGCCGCCGCACATGCGCCGCTCGGCTTAGCAATTGATGGTGTAGGCAGGATTTTGTACAGCGATCACCGCGATTCCGCCTCACTCAACCGTGAAGAAATGCGGCGTGCCTATCAAACGCTGTTCGCAGACGCGCCCGTGCGGTTAGGCATGTATGCCCCGAATGACTATATGCTGGGCGCGGTGAGCGCCTACTACCACATTCCCATCGACGACAATGGCTACATTTACACTTCACAGTCAGTCCCGTTTCTTCCGATAGCCCTGTCCGGCTGTATGCCCTATTACGGAAGCCCGCTCAATTTCTCGTCCAACCGTGAGGGTGATCTGCTCCGCCATATAGAATACGGCGTATACCCGGCATTTTTCCTCACCTACGAAGATACAGCGAATATGCTCAACACACCGTCCATCTGGATGTACTCGTCTTCGTATGAACAATGGGGTGAGGACATTCGCCAGACCTATAACACCATCAACGCTGTTCTCGCGCCCGTGCGCGGACAGCGCATCACCGGGCACACGCTGTTGATCGATGGTGTGTTCATGACCACCTATGCCAATGGGCGGCAGATCGTCGTCAACTATCTGGATCGCGCTTACAACCATGACGGCACATTGATCGAGGCACGAAGCGCCGTCCTGCTAGAACCGGAGAATTCGCCATGAACAAGCGCGCATCCTTGCGCCCCGAAATCACGCTGCGCGCACGTGAAGCGCTCACTGGGTGGGGTTTCATCCTCATTTGGGTGATTGGTTTCGCCCTGTTCACGGCGATCCCACTGTTCGAGACGCTGCGTTACAGCTTTAACCAAGTTTCGGTGACGGCGACCAACATCCAGCTCAATTTTGTCAACTTCGCCAACTATTCGCGGGCGCTGTTCACTGACCCCACCTTCGTTGAACTGTTGATCGGCTATATGATTGAGACGTTAGTGAGCGTCCCCATCGTGATCATCTTCGCCATGATCATTGCTCTCTTTCTCAATCAAAAGTTCCGCTTCAAAGGCTTGTTCCGCGTGATCTTCTTTCTGCCCATTGTGATCACCAGCGGACCGGTAATCCGCGAACTGACCGCACAAGGGGCAGCCTCCGCACCGGGAATCGCCAATATTCCGGCAGTGGTGGACTTTTTGCAGGAACTGCCGCGCGCGCTGCGTGGACCAATCGAATATCTGCTCACCTCGTTCATCCTGATCTTATGGTTTAGCGGCGTGCAAATTCTGATCTATCTATCCAGCTTGCAAAAAGTTGATCGCAGCGTGTACGAAGCCGCCGCCATCGACGGTGCGTCTGCGTGGGAGATTTTCTGGAAAATTGTTTTGCCTGCTTTATCGACTGCCACATTGATCAACGCCATTTACACCATCGTCACTCTGTCTCATTTTTCGGAAAATCGCGTGATCCGCTACATCTATGAGCAAACCTATGATGTGCAGGGCGGCATCGGCTATGCCAGCGCGCTGGCGTTTTTATACTTCGGTGTGATGGTGATCCTGCTAATAATCGTGTTCTTGTTTCTGTTCCGTTGGGTGCGGAGGGCGACCCGATGACCACCATGTCCGCGATTCTGCGTCACCCTGCTGTCGAACGAATGCGGGGACTTTTATTTGGCAGCCGCGCCCATCGCGGGTGGGTGTTCACAGCGGTCTTGTATGCGCTGCTGATCGCTATCGGATTCGTGTACTTGCAACCGCTTCTGTTTATGTTTGTCACCAGCATCAAAAGCCCAGATGATCTGCTCAACCCGATGGTGCAGTGGGTGCCGACGACACTCTACCTCGGCAATTACGAGCGTAGTTTGCGCGTGCTCGATTATGGAAATACGCTGCTGTCTTCGATTGCCTTGAGTGTGACTCCGTCCCTGCTGCAAACGGCGGTTGCCGCCGTGATCGGCTATGGGCTGGCACGCTACCGTTTTCGCGGTAAGTCGATCATCTTTCTCTTGCTCTTGGCAACATTCGTCATCCCGCCGCAAAACACAGTGATCCCGCAGATGCTTCGCTACCGCGATATTGGCTTACTTGGCGATCCATTGGCGATCATTTTGCCCGCCGTGCTCGGTCAAGGTTATCGGAGCGCGATCTTTATCCTGATCTTTTACCAGAGCTTCATTTCGCTGCCAAAAGTGCTGGAAGAATCAGCGCGGCTGGATGGCGCGAACGATCTTCGCATCTTCCTCAGCGTCGCGCTGCCGTCCGCGATTCCAGCGATGATCGTCTCGTTCATTTTCTCGGTGGTATGGTACTGGAACGAGACATTTCTCACGTCGATTTACTTGGAAGGTGGCGTGACTACACTGCCGATGCAGCTCTCGCGCTTTACACAGGCTTACGAGAACCTGTATCCGCCGGGGGTGGTCAATATCTTTGAGCGGCTGAACGAAGCGGTCAAGATGGCGGGGACATTCCTCAATATTCTGCCGCTGTTGGTGATGTATTTCGTGCTACAGCGCTGGTTCGTCGAGTCAGTCGAGATGACGGGGATCACCGGGGAGTAAGGGCTGTCATCCCTCTACTCAATCCCAACGAGCGGCAACACGCGCAGCCGACCCAACGTCGCTCCTGTAAGGATGCTAGGCAAGCAGCCGAGTCAGAGGCGATGGTGTGAGGCACTGTCTCGATCTCTGTGCCGATAAACGCTGTGCAGCGAGTCAACTGCGCTTTCGATTGAAACGCAAGGCTTTTGTGTAGTGGTTTTGTGGATTCAACCTTAACTCACACAAGAAAAAAAGCCCTTGAGACAGTTCCTAAGGGCTTTTCTTCATTGTAGATAGGCTGAGGGACCTGGATTCGAACCAGGATTAACGGATCCAGAGTCCGCGGTTCTACCGTTGAACTATCCCTCAATGGTGAGGGGTATAGTAGCACGCGCACTAGGGTTTATCAAGGCTTAACCTACGGTGAGTAGGCGGAGCATTCACCCCTATACGAGAGTAGGCGCATCGGCGTAGTGTTCGACTGCATAGCTTAAACGCTGTTCGACGCGCGCTTGCCCCATCGTTTGCATGATCTCGTAAAGATCGGGCGTGTTGGTTTTACCGGTCAACGCAACACGAAGCACCATCATCATATCGCCAAAGTGTCCTTTATAGCGGGTTGGGTCTTGTTTGTACGTTTTGGCATCGCGCGCGAAACCGTTTTGTTCGGCAAATTCGCGCATATTCGCTAGCCATGTTTCTTTAGGTGTGGACAGGTCAAATGTGCGGCAGTAATTGATCACCGTCGTGATAGCTTCTTTTCCGACACTCGGCATCGGATAGCCATGTGCAGAGACATGATCGTAAAACAACTCATCGAAAAAGAAGCCAAGCGCGCGTTCTACATCTGACCAGTTGACGATATCCTTGCGTGGCGCGGGTGTAGTGCGTTCGACATTAAACACCCGCAAGGCGTAATCGCGCTGTGTTTCTAACACTTGTGCCAGCTTAGGATGATACTGTTTCGCCCATGTCAGCGCATATGCATAGACTTGCTCGGCTGTGTAGGTGGCAACAACATCTTTGCTGATGTCGTTCAGCTTAACGATGTCAAACAATGGACTGCTCTTGCCCATCTCTTCCAAGCGCACGCGAAATTCGCTGTTGGGTGCGGTTGGGTTCGCTTTACGCCAATCCTGAAAATCGGAATTAGCGAGATTGAGCAGATATTCTTCAACTGCCTGCACTGGATAGCCCGCTTCGTAGTAGTACATCATACTGGCTTCGGGGTCTTTGCGCTTACTCAATTTACGCTTGCTCGTGCCATCCATTTTGGCGATGGGCGAGATGTGCGCGAACATCGGCGCGGGTTGTTCGATATAGTCGAATAACTGCAAATGCAGCGGCGCGGATGGCAGCCATTCATCGCCGCGGATGACCATGTTGACGCGCATGAGCGTGTCATCGACGACATGCGCGAAATGATAGGTCGGCAGTGAGTTTGATTTGAGCAGCACTGTGTCCTGATCGTTTGCGGGCATGTCCAAATCGCCCTTCACTTTGTCATGAAAGCGCACACGAGCATCCGTCGGGTAGGGAGCGCGCACACGAATCACCGGACGTTCGCCTGCATCAAGCCGCGCTTTGACTTGTTCCACGGAGGCTTCACGCCAGCGGGCGAACTCACCGTAGTAACCGGGTTTGACCTTTTGCGCTTCTTGATTCTTGCGTAAGTCGTCAAGTTCATCTTCGCTGTCGAAGGCGGGATACGCCAGTCCTTTAGCGATCAAGAACTTGGCGAATGTTTCGTAGATTGCCACACGCTCGCTTTGTGTATACGGCGCGTAGTCCCCTGCTTCAATTTCAGGATCAACCGACACAACACCTTCATCGGGGCGCAGATCGAAGTTGATCAAATTGCGGACGATTTCTTCGATGCTGCCATCTTTTTCCCGTTTCTTGTCGGTATCTTCGATACGCAAGAAGAACACGCCGCCCGATTGATGTGCAACACGCCGCGAAATCAATGAGGCGTAGATACTGCCAATGTGAACAAATCCGGTTGGGCTTGGCGCGTAGCGCGTGACCAGCGCGCCCTCCGGCAGTTTACGCGGCGGATACTTGGCATACCAGTCGTCGGGCGTTTGCGTGACGTGCGGAAAAAGCAGCTGCGCGAGTTCATGATGGCGCTCGGTCATGTGAGGTGAACCTTCAACGGTGCTGTGAAAAAGGATTCAAATAGCTTGCTGACACTAAGTGGATCGACGGCGGCGCATGATCACGCTTTCTGCGAGTCCAATCCCCGCCAATGTTGAAAGCAATGATGTGCCGCCAGAACTGATAAATGGCAGGGTTAGCCCTGTGACTGGCATCAATCTCAAGTTCATGCCAATCGATACAACAGTTTGGAAGAAGATGAATGCCGCCACGCCATAACAAATCAGGCTGCCAAGCGGATCAGCGGCGAGTCGTGCGCCGCGAATGATTCGCAGAATCACTACCCCGATGACGACCATCGTCACCATGCCGCCTACAAAACCGAATTCTTCGCTGATGACGCTGAAGATGAAGTCGGTATGCCGCACACGCAGAAAACGTCCCGTGTTTTGGGGGCCGTTGGCATAGCCTTTGCCGAATAACCCGCCAGAGCCGATGCTAATTTCCGCTTGGCGGATGTTGTAGAAAGCATCCGGGTCACTTTCGGGGCTGATGAACGAGATGATACGAAGGCGTTGATAATTTTCCATGCGTTCCCACGCGAACGGCACGGTGATCGGCAGGGTAATTGTGAGTATCAGCGCGGCAGCGGCAATATGTCTAATTTTTAACCCCGCCGCCCATACCATTGTGAACCACATCACGCCGAACACAATCGTCATCCCTAAGTCCGGTTGTATGAAGATGAATACGGCGGGGACACCAACGTGGATCAGCGATTTCAGCAGCGTGCTAAGGCGTTCGATCTTGTCGTAGTTGCGAGCGAGAAATGCCCCCAATGTAATGATGATTAGCAGTTTGGCAATTTCCGACGGCTGAATACGAATGCCGATATTCAGCCAACTTTGCGAACCGCCGTCACCTTCTACGCCGAAGAACAACACCGCGACGAGCAGCGCCATCATCAAGATGTACAACCACTGTTGGATACCGCCGAGAATGCGATAATCGAGCGCCGCTAAGCCGAACAGCACGAAAATGCCAAGAATCGAGTAGCGAATTTGGTCGGGGACGCGGTTGATGAGTTCGGGGTCGATTGCGCCAAGTGTGGCGCTACGAATCATGAGTATGCCGAATGCGGTCAGCAAAATCGACGCGCCGAGCAGCACAAAATCGAACTGCCGCCACAAGCTCCCAGAATTGTTCATAGGCGAAGATAGCTCAAAACCAAATTGTTCAATGTAGGGATCATACCGGACGCGCTATGCATCGTCTAGTGTGTTTGAACGATCCGTTTCGCTGTCTGTATTGGATGCTGCACTGTCATCATACGCTTTGCTAAACGGAATTTCTGCCCGTAGTAAACTGTCACGGTCACGCTTTTGCAGCGCAATATCTACGTTGGCATTATCCACATCCACATACTTCGAGATGACCGCGAGAATTTCGGCTTTCATTTGTTCCATACGTTCTGGCGGCAGGTCGATACGGTCATGCACAAGGATGAACTGAAGCCGTTCTTTTGCGCGCAAACTGCTGCCTTTGTTGGGATTGTTGGCATTTGACCGCCCAAACATGCGATCCAGTAGACCCGGCATTGTTTCACCCTGTCGTTATGACCCGCCGAATAGACGCGCAATACGTTTGAATAAGCCGCCCGATTCGTCCATAGATGCGAACGGGACGGTTTCACCCATCAGGCGGCGAGCAATATCGCGGAATGCCGCCCCTGCTTTTGAATGCTCCATGAGTGTGACCGGAACCCCTGTGTTTGACGATGGCACCACATTCTCATCTTCTGGCACGATACCAATGATTTGAATGCCAAGAATATCGGTAATGTCTTCCGGCGAAAGCATTTCTTTGCGGCGCACGGCTTCCGGTTTCAGCCGGTTAATGATCAACTGCCCTTGCCCCTTGTGGTTGGCTTCCAGCAGACCAATAATGCGGTCAGCATCACGTACTGCCGAAACTTCCGGGTTGGTAACGACCATCACCTCGTCGGCGGGGGCGATGGCGTTACGGAAACCGCGCTCAATTCCGGCAGGAGAGTCGATGAGGATGTAGTCACAATCGGCACGCAGTTGATCGGTGAGCTGAATCATATCCGCAGGGCTGACGGCAGTCTTGTCGCGCGATTGCGCGGCGGGGATCAAGTAGAGTTCCGGGAACTGCTTGTGCTTGATCATGGCTTGGCGAAGTTTGCACCGTCCTTCAACCACATCGACAAGGTCGTAGACGATACGGCTTTCCATGCCCATCACAATATCGAGATTCCGCAGCCCAATATCTGCGTCGATCATGATGACTTTTTGTTCGAGTTTTGCCAGCGCCACCCCAACATTTGCAGTGGTGGTTGTTTTGCCGACTCCTCCCTTACCCGATGTAATCGTGACGACTTTTGCGCCCATCTAGATCCCTGCCTTTCTGCTTCGCCGCTGCCGGGTCTCTATCTGAATAAGTCCCGTGATGATCAAGAAGTTCTAACCACTATCCCCATGCCTCGACAACAATGCGCCCATCGCGCACGCTGGCGACTTCTGGTTTGGGTTTATGCCGTTTATCAGGCGGAGACATAGCAATAAACCCTGCGATGCGAAGCTGCGTTGGGGTCATATCGAGCGCGCACACGACGGCGGTGCTGTCGCCATTCGCGCCCGCATGAACATTTCCGCGCAAACGTCCCCACACAATCACATCCCCAACAGCGATGATCTCTGCGCCGGGATTGACATCCCCGTAGATAATGACATGCCCTTGACTGCGTACCGCGCGCCCGGATCGTAATGTGCGGCGGATCATAATTCCGCTGGTCGAGTCCTCATCAGTGGGAGCAGCAGGCATCAGATCATCAGTTCGTTTCGGTTGGGTTGCATTCGGGCTGGCTGTCCGCAAATCGAGCGCGATGGCGCTTTCAATAGTCGTAATGCTTTCGCTTGTGATCGCCCAGAGCGTCATGCCTCGCCGTTCAAGCAGTGCTTTGACCGAACTCAATTCGTCTTTGCGAACAGGGCGTGTTCCAACATCGAGTGTCACCCGCGCGCCGCTAAAGAACTGCTGTCCTTGATCCAGCCGCGCCGCGAGATCAGTCGTGACACTCAGCCATTCTTCAGTTGGGCTGAGTGTCACCAACAGCCCATCTTTGTTGCCCTTAATTGCAACAGTATTTTCGCGCACGCCTAAGACCCCATTTCTTCAATGATGTGATTGATCATATCAGGCTCATCATTCTGCGCCACTTGAGTAAATGGTGTTGGTCTCATATGCCGATAATTCGCAGGAGCAGCACCATGGGAAGCAGGACGAAAACGGCGGGCGCAAGCCACCGGGCAGACTGTTGCAGTCCGGTTGCGCTTTGTTCCAGCCACTGGCGCAGTGTTGAAAAGGCATACGTCATCCAAAAGACCTGTATCATCAGCAGGGGCAGAAGCAGCACTTCCCGATCCCCACCAAAATAGAGCAGCCCAAAAAACGCATAAGCCGCAAACGCGATCATTGTTACCACACCAATTGGCGGATACCAGCGCGAAAGTCGGGCTAACCCCACTACCCCAAGCAGCCCACCGATCACGGTGAACTGCCCTGCTACAAGCCCTAACAGATCAACCCATCGCAGTGGTTCGCGCCAGCCATCAGCCAGTAAAAACGGCACGCGCAAATGATGCTCAATAGCTTCGGCTGCGGGGTACAGCCAATAACCCGAAACAGCGTACACGTCGATAAGCCGCCAAGCGCCGTAAATCACCGCGCCAATTAACAGCATCCAATAGATTACGGACAGCCGCGCACGGGTGAGAAACAATCCAAGAAGTAGCGCAGGTGAAGCTAGTACGAACATGGGATCATTCAACACGCCGAGCGCGAAAACCATCAGCAGAAATATCGCGTGATGTGGGCGCAGCGTACCTGTTGGCGGAGAGTCTGGTCGCGGATTGCTGACGGTGAGTGCGTCAATAAGCAGGTAAAGCAGAGCCACCGTGAGCAAAGTCGTGAGACGCAAACTACGCCCTACTGCCAGCCCTTGTGGGAACAAAAAGAATACGATCATCAGGATGGCTGCACCCGCGACTGCCAGTGATGGGCGCTTGCGCGTCATCCAGATAACACCCGCTGCAATTAGCGCGCCAATTACCGCCGCGCCGAACAGCAGCGGATTATAGGTTTCAATACCGCCTGTTTGTGACCAAAATGCAGGACTAAACGCCAGCGCCAGCGCGCCAATCACAGCCAGCGCCCCACCCATTGAACGGAGTGTAAGCGCCATCCCAGCGATGACAAGTGCCAGTCCCGACGCGCGCACCAGTGGGGTTTGACCGAGCGTGAGAAATGCAGCCCATGCGATTGCCCCTGCCATCACTGAAGGGAGCAAATAATCGATCCATGCGCGCACGCTGCCCCGCTGCTCATCGCTCAACAAAAAGGTTCCCACATCATTTCCTTGAACATACGTAATGGCTTCTCGTTATGAAGCCCCTGCGGTTTCGGGGACGGGGGCGGAAGTTTGGGCGGTTGCCACACTTTGCGCCTGATCCCGTCGTTCATTTTGCAAGCGATAATAAGCTTCCATCGTTTCAACTGCGATAGGAAGCGCTACCGCCGAACCTTCACCACCGTTATAGACGAACGCTATGACCAGTATTTCTGGCGGGTTTTCGGGATCGCCATAGGGGGCATAAGCTGTGTACCATGCGTGCGCGGGCCAGTTACCGGGTCGGCAAAGTCCCAACGGGCGTGCGACTTCGTCACAGTATTCGGCAGTCCCTGTTTTCCCCGCGACGGTTACATACGGGAGATTGGATGACTGCGCCGTTCCAATTGTCACCGTCGCACGCATCCCTTGATTGACAATATCAAAGTTTGGCGTATCCGCGAAAGCGGGGCGGTAGTCCGGGTCGAAGCGCACCGGGTCGCAAAAGCCGTCGAAGAATCCATAATTGATCGGCAGATGTACGCGATATGGACGGAAAGTTTCGATAAACGGATCCGGGTTCACATCCACTTCGGAACGATACGCCTGCGGGTTGCACCGATTCGCGTTGTAGTATGGGCTGTCTTGTTCGCACATGCACAACAGGCTGTTAGGTCCACGCATGATCATGTCTTCAAGTGGAAGCAGCACCAGCGGCTGATCATCTGGCACAAGTGCCGGATTGACAGTTCGGGCAATCTGCGGCGTGAATGGACGCACGACATTGCCATCCGCGTCGGTAAATTCACGGATGATGGTGGGTTGGTACAGCGTACCGCCGTTGGCAATCGCAGCGACAGCCGAGATCAATTGCAGCGGTGTAACGTTGATGTAACCTTGCCCGAATACGGCGTTGTAGGTATCCCCCGTTGACCAATTTTCGCCCAGTAAGCGGCGTTTCCAGTCGGGATCGGGCATACGGCTCGCGTTTTCAAAGGGGAGTTCAATACCGAGTTTTGAACCGATACCGAGTGCAGTGGCGTAACGGAATAGATCGATGGGACCCAATCCACCGGGACGCAGTACCTGTTCAGAGTATTCGGGGTTGCCACCGCCGATTTGATAGAAATATACGTCACAGCTTTGCGCGATGCCGCCGATGATATTGAGTGCCCCGTGACCTGTGCGAAGCCAGCACACGAAACGCTGTGATGCGGCGGGGTCATTCGGGGCATAACGGTTAGGCAGCAGCAGATCGCCGGGGTCATTGAGCAGCGTATTCGGGTCGATCACGTCTTCTTGCAGCACGCCAAGCGCAGTGATCACTTTCCACACTGAACCGGGCGGATACACGGATTGCGTGGCGTGGTTGATCAACGGGCGCAGCGGGTCGCTTTCCACATCAAGATAGTAAGGCACGTCGATGTTGCGCGCAAAGCGGCTGTTGTCGTAGCTTGGATAGCTCACCATCGCCAAGATTTCGCCCGTTGATGGGTTCATTGCGATCACCGATCCGGTTTGGCTGACGATGCGCCCACGTTCTGCATTAAGCAGGTTGATACGGTTGATCAAGGCTTGTTCGGCTGCGGCTTGAAGTTCCGTATCAATCGTTAATTCGATGTTCAACCCCGGTTGGGAAGGTTCGGAAACGATTTCGTTGATGGGGCGACCTGCCACATCAACTTCGATGACTTGGCGACCACGCTGCCCGCGCAAGAAGTTTTCCAGATAGGCTTCGATGCCCGCATAACCAACGCGGTCATAGGCGGGATTGTAGCCCTGCGCGATGAGTTCAAGTTCCTGTTCGGCGGGAATACGCCCCATGTAACCGATGATCTGCGATGTCAGCGCCCCGGTGGGATATTCGCGCACTGATGCGGCAACAATATCCACACCCGGAAGGGATGTGCCTTCTTCGAGAATTTCGAGCATGACACGGTGAGGAATGTCTTCCGCGATGACCACCGCGCGGTATGGGGCGATACCAGCGCCAACCGTCACAATCTCCTCGATACTAATTTCATTGCGTTGTGACGCGGCGGCAATCGCTGCGGTGGGCGGAACGCCGGTGAGCGCCGAAAGTCGATTGTAGATACGTAGGGTTTCTTCTTCGCCATCCGGCAGTTCGGCAGGGATGATCGTCACATTATAAGCGGGCGAATTGACAGCCAATGCATTGCCGTTTCGGTCAGTGATGACACCGCGCGCTGCGGCGATGGGCAGTTCGTTGAGGCGGTTTTCATCAGCGCGTGCCTGATGAAAGGCTGTCTCTTGAATCTGTAGTTGATACATGCGTACCGTAAACAAGAGGAACATAGCGAACACCAGCATTTGAAATGCCGTGAGCCGCCAGCCTTGAAACGGTTTCAGGTGATTTTGCACGATGCGTACTCCAGCAAACTCTACCGTGCGCTGAGTGTGATCCGGCGGGCTATGCGGCGGCGCTCGAAGAAAGTCCGCTGTATTCGCCGTATAAACCAGTAAACCGGAAGAATAACAAGTATGTTATACACCATAGATGGCAGCATGACATAGAAAACTTGCTCTACCAGACGAACATTCGCGCCATTTATGGACATGAGCATGAGGAACAATGTCTGCTGTATTAAGGTACTGAATGCTGTCAATAGAACCAGCACCGGCAGGCTGATATTGAATAACTGCCCTTTTAACTGGTCAATGAGAAAAACGATACACAACAGACCGATCACCGAGACACCCGTTGGCGCGGCGGACATAAGATCGGCAGCGATGCCAGCCACAAATGCCCATGTTACATTGACTTCCAGTCGTTCATGTACCGACCAAGAAAGCACAAACAGCAGCAGTAGATCAGGCTGCCCGCCAAACACACGAATTTGTGGAATAAATGTTGTCTGAATCACTACCGCCAGAAACAGCAGCGGCAGCGAAAGATAGTGCCCCATGTGCGATCAGCGCCTCTAGGGAACGGACTGCTCAAAGACCGATAGGTCAACAGGCTGAAAATTGGTGATTACCAAGACAATTTCGAGCGTGTCAAAGTTGATTAAGCTGCGTACTTGAGCTTCTTGATACAATTCCGATGTGCTGATACTCGTCACTTGACCGATAGGTAAATCGGGCGGGAAATTGCCGCCCAAACCCGACGTAAGCACAATATCCCCTTCGCGGACAGGTGCGCCAAGCGGGATGAAGGTCATCAAGAGTGCGCCGGAAAGCTGACCTTGCACCGTGCCTTCCGAACGGGTGCTTTGCAAACGAGATGAGACAAAACTTGATTGATCAGTGATCAATAAAACGCGAGCAGCATTCGCGCTCACTTCTGTGATGCGCCCGACCAACCCCTGCGGCGTGATGACCGGCATTCCAACTGCCACACGGTCACGAGAGCCGCGATTAAGCGTAATCGTGCGGAGCGTGCTGCTCGAATCAACCGCGATCACGTCCGCAGTGACAAATTCTTGATTGACAGCCGTTGTCGTGTAATCCAGCAGTTCTGCCAATCGCTGGTAGTCGTTGTCGATTTCGCGGAGTTCGACCAGTTCAGCTTGAAAGCGCGCCAATGCAGCTTCGAGTTCTTCGTTGCGCTGCTGAAGCGTTTGCAGTTCAGCAAGGTCGCCTACGCCAATGCTCAAACTAAGGGCGACACGGTTAAACGCGCCCGCGATAGCATTCAAAGGGGTAGCGAAGATGTTTTCTAATGGCGTGAGCAGCCCCGCACGGCTTGCCGCAATTAGTGTCCCCGCCACCATCAGCGTGACAATAAAGAATAACCCGCGATTGGCTCTCCAACCGCGCCGTAAACCCGTACCTTGATTCATAACTGTCAAAACCTCCGGGTACGGATTATAGCAGATTGCATGTTCACAATTGGCGGGATTTAGTGGCGAGTGCTACCACGTTCCAGCCCGACGAGCAGACGACGCAGGTTATTGTAGTCTTCAAGCACGCGCCCCGCGCCGCGTGCCACGCACGTCAGCGGATCATCCGCGACCCATGCGCGGATTTTAACTTCTTCGGTGATGCGTTCTGCTAACCCGCCAATCAACGCGCCGCCGCCTGCCAAGCAGATGCCGCTTTCCATCAAGTCACCGACCAGTTCCGGCGGGGTGTCATCAAGCGCGTCTTTGATGGTGTCGATAATGATATTTGCTGAACCGGCAATTGCTTCCCGCAGTTCGATAGTGCTAACTTCAACAACGGCGGGCAAGCCCGTGACCAGATTACGCCCCTTAACGAGATGTGTGCGTTCTTGAGGGAGGGGATAGGTTGAACCCCCTTCTACTTTGATGCGTTCGGCAGTAGGTTCACCAATGAGCAGGTTATGTTTGGTTCGCATATACTGCACAATGTCCTCATCGAGTTCATCGCCCGCTACGCGAATCGAACGGCTGATAACGATGCCGCCAAGCGAGAAGATGGCAACTTCCGTAGTGCCGCCGCCAATATCGACGATCATGCTGCCGCGCGTTTCTTGCACAGGAAGCCCCGCGCCAATTGCTGCTGCAACAGGTTCTTCAATCAGGTAGACTTCGCGCGCGCCCGCACTTAATGATGCGTCATACACCGCGCGTTTCTCCACTTCTGTCACACCGCTTGGGATGCCGACGACGACGCGCGGGCGCGGAATCGGCACCCAACTTTGCTCATGCGCTTTGGCAATTAAGTAGCCGAGCATCTTTTCGGTGATGTCAAATTCGCTGATCACCCCGTCGCGTACTGGACGGACGATCACGATGTCTTTCGGGTTCTTACTCCACATCTCTTTCGCGCGCGCGCCAACTTCAATCGGGATGCGCGTCTTTTTCTCGATGGCGACGAACGAAGGCTCGTTGATGACGATGCCCTTGCCACGTACATACACCAATGTGTTTGCCGTGCCAAGATCGATACCGATGTCCAGCGAGAATAAGCCAAAGAGAAAGTCGAGGGGACTTTGCACAATAAGCTCCTACAGGCGAAAATCAGCGCGAGATTATAACACGGCGCGAGCGATTGCGAAAAGCATCATACGATAGAGTTGAAAAATCCCCTCCACAGCACAGGCGAGATGCGACATATATCAATAGCGGCGCATAGAAAATTGAAAGAAGATGTTGCATTATGTGTCGCAAGTCAACAACTATTAATCATTCGGTAACGAAATTTGTAATTATTGAGAGGTAGATGAGTGATAATCACTGCGCTGCATGAACGACTGCTCAACACGTTGCGAGAGCATAATCTACTGCGTGGAAGCCAGATCATTCTCGCAGTATCGGGCGGCATGGATTCGATGGTCATGCTTCATATGTACATGCGGCTGCAAGCTGACCTCAATATCGCACTGCATGTCGCTTCGTTGGATCACGGGCTGCGCGGGGAAATCGGCGCGGCAGATGCCAAGTTTGTATGGGAAACGGCACAGAAATGGGGAATCTCTTGTACAAAAAATCATGTTGATGTGAAGACGCTGGCGGCAGAATGGAAAATGAGCATCGAAGCTGCGGCGCGGCGCGCACGCTATGACTTTCTGGCAAAAGTAGCGGTTGAACAAGGTACGACACAAGTTTTCACCGCGCATCACGCGGATGATCAAGCGGAAACAGTGCTAATGCGAATCATTCGTGGCACCGGGGTTGATGGGCTGGCGGCGATGACATGGCGCGCGCCAATGCCGTATCACCCTGAAGTTGAAGTGGTACGCCCGATGCTAAATATCACGCGACAAGAGATTATGAGCTATGCAACTGAAATCGATTTGCCATACAGTCCCGATTTGACGAATGAGGATGTGAGCTTTACCCGTAACCGCATTCGGCATGAAATCATGCCGCGGCTGAAGGAGATCAACCCGAATGTGGTGGAATCGATCAATCGCCTAGCGCAGATTGCGGCAGGTGAGTCCGCGGTGCTGGATGAAATCAACGCGGCGCTGACACAATTTGCCGAAATCAAGACGAATTGCGTTCTCCTGCCGCGCGAACCCTATTGGAATCAACTAGTGTCAGCCGCCCGACAGCGGCGCTATTTACACTGGGCAGTCGGGCAGTTAAATCCGTTTAGTGTAGAACATGAAACGATTGGATATGAAAACATCGAACGTGCGCGGTTGATTTTACGGCAAGGGAAAACTGGGACAAGTGTGCAGTTGCCGGGTGGGTTAGTCGCCCGGCTCACATATTCGCATCTCATGATCGCGCGTCAAAATGCGGCGGATCGTCATGAAAGTGCGACCCAACTTTTACTAACCATCGGTGAAACCCATGATATTCAATTAGGGAGAGATGTTTCATTGGGTAATGGATGGAGTATTCGTGTGATGTGGGGCGATGATCCAGCAGATGGCGCGGCCTGCAGGCTGGCAATCCCCGACACGCTGCCAGCACAAAAGATTCGAGTTCGACTGCGTGGACGAAAACGTGGTGACCGCTTTAGTCCTTTAGGTATGGATGGCAAACATAAAAGCGTTGCGGCATGGATGGTCGATCACAAAATCCCTGCTAACGTCCGGGATCGGGTTCCAATCATCACGATTAATGACAAAATTGCGGCGCTTTTGGTCACGCCAAATCAATGGATCATTGACGAAGAATTCAAAATCGTTGATACATCGAAATCTGTACTGCGTATCATCATTACTAATCTCCGCGTGTATGCAGCTCCGTAGGCGGTAGATAAATATTTGCAAAAGCGCGTATCAAGGATTATGATTAAGAAACCATAAATAGTATGGTATTGCTTTTTTTACCCCTTGCGAGGGAGTTATCAGCGTGACCGAAGAATTTTCCGATAACAGTTATGTGTTGGTCGTCGATGATGAAGCGGCGATCCGCTACTCGGTTGGCAAAACACTTCAGCGTGTCGGCTACAATGTGCGCGAAGCAGCAAGCGGCGAAGATGCGCTCGAAATTATGAAAACACAAAACTTTGATGTTGTGCTGACGGACATTCGTATGCCACCGGGATTGGATGGTTTAGAACTCATCCGTCGCATCAAAGAATCTGATCCTGATACGGTTGTCATTCTCATGACGGCTTACCCACACTTAACTACCGCGGTTGAAGCGCTTCGTTTGGGCGCGCATGACTATTTGATTAAGCCAAGTTCCAGTACGGATATTCGCAGCAGTGTGCAGCGCGGAGTTGAACGCGCTCGTAACTTGAAACGCCGTCGTATCTTGTTGGACGCGATTCGCAGCAATGTACAAGAATTAAGCCGTGGTGGCGAAGAATCTGTGCGAATCATCCCTGATGAGGACTTCGACATGCTCGAAATGCCCCCGCGAACAGGTGTGGCGACCAGCTATAATGATGCGCCCCCCGAATCGACGGTGAGCAATGTGATGCACTTAGGTCCGCTGACGATCTATCCGGGACGTTATCAAATTTCCGTTGGTGAAAAGCCGATTGACCTCACGCCAACGGAGTTCGATTTGTTGTTGTACCTTGCCGCGCATCGGGGACGGGTGGTATCGTGTCACGAATTGGTGCGCGAAGTGCGTGGGTACGCCGTAGATGAGTCGGAGGCGCGCGAAGTTATTCGCCCGCATGTTAGCAATTTGCGCCGCAAGCTAAAGGCGGCGGGTGATGACGCGGATCTCATCGTTAATGTGCGTGGAATTGGCTATCGCCTTAGTGAAACGGCGGAATAGATCGACAATATTCGCCAATTCGTTATGCCCACGCCAAAAGTTGAAGGATTGAGCGTGGTGAAATCGAACGTAAGCGTGTTACAGAGCAAGGCTTGGGGTGTGATAACACTCGCCTTGCTCTTTATTTTGTCCGTGTGTGGAAATCCTGCAGTCGCGCAAACAAGCCGCGTGGACGATTTGCTTAATGCCATGACGCTGGAGCAAAAGGTCGCGCAGATGTTCATGGTCACGCTGCATGGCGCGGCGCTAACCCAAGACGGCGCAGCGTTTTTGCAAGAAATTCAACCGGGCGCGGTGGTGCTGTTCACCAGCAATATCGGTTCACCCGCATCCATGACGCGGCTGACGAACGGCTATCAACAAACAATCATCAACGCAGGCGGCGTGCCGCTGATTATCGCCATCGATCAAGAGGGTGGGGTGGTTTCACGTCTGCCACAGGAACAGGGATTCACATTTTTTCCAACCCCGCTTCTGTTTACGGCGGCGGGCGACGAATTAACTCGACAGGGGGGGGCGGCGATTGCCACCGAATTGGCAGCAGTGGGCATCAACATGAACCTTGCACCCGTTGCGGATTTGGAAACGTACCGCGAAAACCCTATCATCTCGCGGCGGGCATTCGGAAACGATCCGGTGATAACGGGAGAAGCTGTTGCGGCGTTTATCGAAGGCACACAAGGGACGGGAGTGATGGCGACGGCGAAACACTTTCCCGGTCATGGCGAAACACGTGAAGATTCGCATGGCGAACTGCCGATTTTGCCGCTAACACGCGAACGCTTGGATACTGTCGAACTTGTCCCGTTTCGCGCGGCGATTGAAGCCGATGTGAGCGCGGTGATGGTATCGCACATCTGGTTTTCGCAAATTGATCCCACGCCGAGTATGCCATCGTCGCTTTCGCCTGTGATTGTGACTGACCTTTTACGCGAAGAATTAGGTTTCGACGGGATCATCATGACTGATGCGATGGACATGAATGCTGTCGATATGACCTATAACTTTTATGATGCGGTGTTGATGGCGGTCAATGCGGGCGTGGACATGCTGGCGATGGGTCCCGGTATTGGCACCGATGTATCACGAAACGCAGTCCAAACCGTGATCGATGCGGTACGGCGCGGTGAAATTACCGAAGCCCGGATCACGGAATCAGCGCGGCGGGTGCTGCTGGCGAAAGAGCGATTCAATCTGCTGGACTGGCAGCCGCTTGATCCAGCGGGTGCGACGGATCGCGTTGATGCTGAAGGTCACGCGCAGTACCTTGAGGCATTGTTTCGCGCGGCGACAACCGTTGCTTATGACGAACAAAATCTTGTCCCCGTTGACCCGAACACACGCACAGCGATCATTTTTTTGGCGACTCGCTACCAAATTCAAGCGGAATGCAGCCAATACAGCTCGAATATCACATGGGTGGGAGTGAGCGATGAACCCTCGCTTGACGAGATCGGCTGGGCGACAGCAGCGGCGCGCGATGTTGATACCGTCGTGGTGTGGACGCAGAATGCGATCAATAACGAAGCGCAGCAGCGGTTGGTCAACGCCCTGCCGCGCGAAAAGACCATTGCGATAGCGATCTGGTCGCCATATGACTGGCAGATGTATCCCGAAGTGGGCGCGTACATGGTCACCTACAGTCCGGCGCGTCCGTCTGTTCCGGCGGCATGTGCGATTCTGTTCGGCGCTGCGCCCGCGCAAGGGCGACTAGCGGTATCACTGCGCCTCGATTTGCCAGCGGGCAGCCACGACACCCAATAATGCGGTGATGCGTAACACACGAGTGCGACCTATCCTTGTCCGTAAACAGTTTTCAAGTTAACCTAGTGGACTACAGGCAACCTGCAACAGGACACATTTCGACATGGGAACGTTGAATCCCGATCTGCTTTCCAAAGACATGGACGCGGTGATGAATGATGCCGTCGCCCTGAAAGATCAGTACAAGAAAACCGTGCTGATGCCGGAACTTGTACTGCTGGCGCTGCTGCGTCGCAAAGAAACGACAGCAGCGCGCATTCTCGCGGAATTCAAAAGCAACCGGGGTGTCGATCTGGATAAGCTGGATCGACAGACCGTTCTCGCAATTGAAAGCCGACGTGACCCGGATGGCAACCTCGATTTTGTGGCGCGTGGCAATCGCCAAGTGCCGCTGTCGCGCCAGACGATCATTCTGGTCGATGATGCGCTGAGTCTCGCCAATTCGCAGGATCAAACGCGGGTGGATACCGATCACGCGCTCGCTGTGTTGGCAGAAGCGACGGTCAGTACCAGCGGTTTGCTGCGCCAGCATGGTATCACGCCCAAAGCAATCCAAGAATTAATTAATGAAGCCTCACACATGCTTCGTACCAACAGCACGACCCAAGATTACGTCGCGCTGTCGAAATCGGGCAAGCTGCGCGCGGTATATTTCCGTGATGCGCTTTTGCGCGACATGATCAACATCCTCACACAAGCGGTTAACCGCCATTTGATTCTGGTCGGTCCTGATGGGGTAGGCAAGCGCACACTGGCATACAGCCTCGCCTTGTTGATGAGCGAAGGCAAAGGCCCAAAAGGGCTGACCAATCTCGTCCAAATTGATGAAACGTCATTGCTCGACAACGATCAAAAGGCGATGCGCGCGGGTATGAATCAAGCGCGCGGCGGGATTCTGTTTGTGCCGCACATTCACCGTTTCTTTGGTGGTCCCATCAAAGCCGAATTTGGCAAGGCGACTCCGCTGCTGCAAAAAGCCTTCTTGTCGGATGATCCGGTCATCATTGGCACTACAACCGAACAAGAATGGACGAACCGCGTCGCATCGGTGAGTACCATTGCGGAAAACAGCCAGCTTCTCCGCGTCCCAGAAGCATCCGTCGAAGAAACCATCGAGATTCTCAAAGTGCTGCGCTCGCATTTGGAAGCTGATTACGGGCTGAAGATTGCCGAAGAAGCCATCACCGTGACTGCACGGTTGGCGCGCCGTTACATGAGCGCGACTCCGCTGCCCCGCAGCGCCGAGCAGTTGATCCATCGCACTGCCGCGATGGTGACGATGAGTAACCTTCAAGCGACAAAAGCGGGTACAAATGCCGCGTCCACGTCTGCCGCTGGCGGCGATCCGCTGACAGTGGATGCTGAAGACGTAACCCTTGCTGCTAGCCAGATTACTGGTGTGCCAGTGAGCAAACTCGGTGAGGATGAACGGTTGCGCTATGCCAGCATGGTTGAACACATCAAAGAGCGCGTAATCGGGCAGGATCAAGCGGTGCTGTCAGTCAGCCGGGCAATCAAAACAGCGCGTGTGGGCTTCAAAGACCCCAAGCGTCCAATTGGCGCATTCTTATTCTTGGGTCCTACAGGTGTCGGCAAAACGGAACTCTCGAAAGCGCTGGCGGAATTCATGTTTGGCAGCGAAGACGCGATGCTGCCGCTGGATATGAGTGAATTCAAAGACGAGAGCAGTCTTAATCGCTTGATTGGTTCGCCCAGCGGCTATGTGGACAGCGAAGCGGGCGGTCAACTGACCGAGCGTGTGCGTCAGCAGCCGTATATCATCGTGCTGTTTGATGAAGTGGAAAAGGCGCATCCCCGCATTCTTGACATTCTGCTGCAAGTGATCGAAGAAGGTCGCTTGACGGATGGACGCGGCGCGGTGACGAATTTCAGCGAAACGGTGATCATTTTGACGAGTAATTTGGGGTCAGAAGATTTAGCTGTCCCTGTAATCACCGACGAAGTGCGCGAAGCGGCGATGGAAGATGTACGGGAATGGTTCCGTCCCGAATTTCTGAACCGTTTAGACGAAGTGATCATGTTCAATGCACTCTCAAATGAGGACTTGGGCAGCATTCTCGAACTGATGCTCAAGAAAGAAGTGAAGATGGCGCAGGAACGCGGCTTGCAGATCGAATTCACGCCTCAAGCGAAAGCTTGGATGCTGGCGCAAAACGACGAGCCGGAATACGGCGCGCGCCCACTGCGGCGCATTATTCGCCGTTCGGTGCGCGAACCGCTGGCGGACTTTTTGCTGCGCGCCAATCCACCCGCAGGAACAAGCATCCGCGTAGATGGGGTAGATGGTGCGGACGGGTTGCATTTTTCCGCATTGGTGGATGGCAAAGAAATTAAAGTGGGCGAATAAACGGACACGGAGCAGACGTAATGACACAGGTGAATAAGACGGTATTCCGTAAGTATGATATTCGCGGCGTTGCCGTGGGCGATGACCCGCAGATTACGCCTGATCTGGCACGTTTGGTCGGCAAGGCGCTTGGGACCTACATGCCTAAGACGTTTGGCGTGGAGCATATGTTTGTCGGGCGCGATAACCGTCTCACGTCGCCGCCGCTTCAGCGCGCTATGCTTGAAGGCATCGCATCAACGGGAATGAATGTGACTGACATTGGCGAAGTGGTCACGCCGACGGTGTATTTCGCGTCATCCAGCTATAAGGGCAAGGACGGAAAGCGTTCCGGTGGCGGCGTGATGATCACTGGAAGCCATCTCGAAACCAAGTACAACGGAATCAAGATGGCGTATGGTCCGCTGGCGCTGGCGGATCAGCAGATTCAAGATCTGCTGCAAATCATCCTCGATGATGCGTTCGCCGTCGGGAATGGCACAATCAGCCAAGATTTCGAGATGGGACGCAAGCACATGGTCACCATCCGCGACATGGTGAAGTTTGATCGCCCGCTAAAAGTTGTCATCGACGCGGGCAACGGCATGTCCGGCACGTATGTCCCGCCGATTCTACAAGAATTGGGCGTTGATCTCACCTGTTTGTACTGCGAAAGCGACGGCACGTACCCGAATCACCTGCCCAACCCCGAAGACCCCACGACCACCAAAGACCTTGAGGCAAAAGTCATCGAACTGGGCGCGGATTTGGGCTTGGCGTTCGATGGGGACGCAGATCGCTGCGGTTTTATCGATAATCACGGGCATCACATCACGGCGGATCGACTGCTGGCGCTCCTTGCGCGCGATGTGTTGAGCCGCAATCCCGGCGCGAACATTGTGTTCGATGTGAAAGTGTCACAGGCGCTGCCCGATTTCATCCGCAAGTACGGCGGAAACCCCGTCATGTGGAAAACAGGTCACAGCTTGATCAAGCTAAAGATGCACGAACTGAAATCGCCTGTGGGTGGTGAAATTAGCGGGCACTTGTTCTGGGGCGAAAACTATTACGGTTTTGACGATGCGCCGCTGATCGCGCTCAAAACACTGGAAATCATCGCTAAGAGTGGCAAGACGGTGAGCGAACTGTTTGAAGAAATTCCGCAGTTGGTCGCCACGCCGGAAATCGTGCTGTCCACCCCCGATGCCGTCAAGTTTGCCATCATCGACGAACTGACGCATGAACTCTCCAAGCAGACGGAAGTCATCACCATTGATGGCGTGCGCGCATTGTTCGATGGCGGGTGGGGTTTGGTGCGTGCCAGCAATACACAGCCCGCGATCACGCTGCGATTTGAAGCGTACACCGCCCCGCAGTTGGTGACGATCATTCGGACATTTAAGAATTTGCTTGACCGTCATCCCGAAATCGACCAGAGTAAACTGGTTGAACAATTGACAGCCTTCTCGAAGTAAGGAAGGAAAAGGAGTCGCCGTAGGGAACCGATGTTCACTCTCTACGGCGATTCCTTTTCATTTGACCAAAATCATGCCGACATTTGAAGAAATTTACGCCCAACACGCAGCAGAATATGACGCGCTCGTCAGCCGTGAAGATTATCAACATCGCCTGCTGCCCGCCATCGAGCAGATCATCCCGCTTGCTGGCATCGATGTGGTTGAGATGGGCGCGGGGACGGGGCGCATTACCAAGCTGTTCGCGCCGCGTGTCAAATCGATCCGCGCGTTTGATGCGTCCGCGCATATGTTGAGCGAAGCGGAAAAGTCGATCAAGGTTCTTGGGTTGACCAACGTAACGCTCCAAGTGGCGCGCAATAACGCGCTCCCTGTTGAAGATGCGTCGGCGGACTTGGCGATTGCCGGATGGAGCTTCGGTCACGCGACGGGATGGAATCCCGATGGCTGGCGCGATGAAATTCGCGCGGCGGTGCGCGAAATGCGCCGCGTTCTGCGTCCAACGGGCACAGCGATCATCATCGAAACGATGGGAACGGGCAGCACCGAACCCGCGCCGCCGAACGCCGCGCTTGCCGATTACTATCACCTGCTGGAAACAGAATTAGGCTTCAGCGCAACGAGTATTCGCACTGATTATCAATTTCAGTCGCTTGAAGAAGCGCAGTGGCTGACAGGTTTTTTCTTTGGGGATGAAATGCGTGAGCGCGTGACCGCGAATCAGTGGGTGATTCTTCCCGAATGTACGGGCATTTGGTGGGCGAAAAAATCACCCTAGCATGGCATAGAGATGCCGCAATCGCGCCGCGACATAGGGAATGGTCAGTTCGCGTTCGACCACCGCGCGCGCAGATTTGCGATAGGCGGCTAATCGCTGCGGATCATCCAGCATAACGCGGATCGCATCTGCCAGCGCCACATCATCGCTAATCGGCACGGTTAAGCCAATCGTGGGGAAGTCGGGCAGCATTCCCACATGTGTTGTCACAGAAGGTACGCCGCACGCCGCCGCTTCTGCAATGCTCAAGGCAAATGTCTCATGACGTGATGCCAGCACATGCAGCGCCGCACGCTGATAGTGTGCGGGTAAGTCCTCATGCGCCACAGCCCCGACGAAATGCACCCGATCCGCGATCCCAAGTTCTCTTGCCCGCCTTTCAAGCGTAGCTTTGAGTGCCCCCTCACCGATTAAATTCAACGATACATCATTCAAGCGTGCGACAGCGCGTAAAAGCGTGTCATGGTCTTTGATCGGGATTAAGGACGCGACACAGATTAAACGGCGCGGGTCGTAGAGGTCAGTAGGGGTGAACCGCGTCGCATCCACGCCAAACGGGATGATCACGGTCTTCGGAATGCTGTGCGGCGCGTGGTTCGCCAGCAAATCATGGATGTATCCGCTTGGGACAATCACGCGCGCTGCGTTAGCAAGTGCGCGGTCGGTGATCCACCGTGAGAAGCGCGTCAACTGCCCGCCATATCCGAGATCGGGCAGCGATGCCAGTTCGCTGCCGTTCACGCTGACGACAACCGGAATATTTTCGCGTTTGCCAAACCACCCCGCGATCAATCCTGTTTCATCTGCCCACATGGCATGAAGCACATCGAACGGACGCTCACGGTGCATGGCGTTGAGCGTTCGCATTGCGTCGATCCACAGCGCGAAACGTTTGACACCCCGCGTCCATGCGCCGTAGCCCAACGAATGCACTTCCGCGCCCGCCACGGTGTAGCGATCTTGTCTGTGTGGATAGCGCAGCGCGAGAATCCGGTAATCGACGTGCTGTGCTTGTTCGCGCGCCAGATTCAACTGCACGGGAATTGCCCAATCACGCGCGTCACTGCTGAAACCGGGCATCAACACGCCGACAGACAGCCGATGTTTCATCCACCCCCCACCAGAAACAGCGTGTAATAACCGTGTGTGCCGATAGCGGTCAATCCACGTCGTTCGCGCAGCCAACGCATCGCGATTTCCGGTTCGCGTCCCGCCCATTGATTCTCGATTTGCCACATATTGATGAGCAGGTAATCGCTTTGTCCGCGTACCCACGCAGCGTTCAAGCTGGCCGGCGTTTCATAGTACAGCTCTCGCACTTCACCCGTATACTCGTGACGTAACGGCAGTGTAAGCCCCATCGTGTATACCGTCGCATCGTCCGGTAGTTGATCGACTGCCCACGCGACGGCTTGTTTGTCGCGTGTTTGATTGGCGATAAACTGCCCTGACAGATCTATGCCTTCTGTCAAACCAGTCCCCAATCCAACCATGAGGAAATACACCACGATCACTCCGACCACAATACGCGCCATTCTTGGCTGCCGCCGAAGCCATTGATCCATCGCCGCAGTTCCGTTGGCTACCAACAAGATCGCTGCTGGAAGCAGTATCAACCCGAAGCGGATGTTTTGATAGGGAATACCCGCGAGAAAGATATACGGCACAAGCCCCCATAAGCCGATCAACAGGGCGTGTGACGGTCTGCCGCGTCGAAGTGCGAAAATCCCGAGGATAATAAACGGCGTGAAATAGGGCGGGAGATACCGCGCATCATAAAACGGCGCGGCGTAAAACGCAGCGTTGATCTGCTCATAGCGAAACTGCCCATCCACATTGACAAATTCGCGCGCGCCCATGTTGTCGAATGACCAGCCCTGCACCCATGCGTGATTGAGCGTTGGGTACGGGCTGGTGAGGCTGTAAACAAGTTGCGGAATCAAAATCGCTCCCGCTGCGATGATGCACAACACGGTTTCCCGCCATTGGATCCCGCGCCAAAAAATCAGCAGACACACTGCATATGCCGGAATGAGCGCGAGATACAGCCAGCGTGTAACGCATGCCAGCGCTAAGACCACCGCCGCAAAAATCAGCCAATGGCGATAACGTGGGCTTTGCGTGTAGCGCGTCAAACAAACCGCGCTGATCAACGCCCAGAACAGCGCCGGAATATCCGCCATGACGACAATGCTCGACTGCACGGCTTGCCCACTGATCGCCATGAGCAGTCCGGCGAAAATCGCAGGCGCGCGTTTCAGACCGACTTCAAGCGCCAGCATGTACATCAACGGGGAGAGCGCCGCGCCCATAATCAGGCTGATCAACTGTGCAGTTTGGGGGCTTTCCCCGACCAGCGCGAACGCTCCCGCGAGTATCACCGGATAGCCAAGCGGCCAGAAGAAAGGCGATTGCGCTTCGCCGCCCGCAAGTCCCGCCGCGAAGTCGTAATAAGCGTAGGCATCTTGCCCGTACAACCCGTCGAAATCGGCGCGCGCGTACAAGCGAACGATCAGCGCGAAGGCGAACAGGCACACATGGATAGCTAGTTTCCACGTACTCCGCCGCGTCAAGTCGATCTGCCTTTCGGTATCCACAGCGCGATCAGCGCCGCCGCTTCGACGATGATTTGTACCGCCGCCGCGCCCGCCGCGCCATACGCCGGAATCGCCCACACACTCACGCCGACTTGCAGCACAATGACCACGCCGTTGACCGCGTTGACCATCCCTTCACGCCCGACTGCATACCAGTAAAGGGTGCGTCCGCCGCGCAGCAAATTGAACATCAGCGACCAACCGAGCAGGACTAACACCAGTCTCGCATCTGCGAAGTTTTCGCCGTACACAAGGCGAATCAGTAGATCGGCTGCCAGTGTAAACGCGATCCCCGCGCCCACGCCGAACAGCGCAAGCCCCATCATCACCCGTGTGAAGGTGCGGCGCAAATTAACCCGATCCGCTGCCAGCCCCGCCAATGCGGGGAAGACCGCGCCAAAAAACGCATTCGGAGTCATCTTCGCGGCTTCAAGAAAGCGATTTGCCGCCGCGAATGTGCCAGCGGATTGTGTGGTCGCCAGCGTGTCGAGCAGAATCGCGCTCAAACGCACTTGCAGCGCCACAAACAGCGCCGCCAACGCGAAGTGCCACGCCTGCCGAGCCAAAGGCAATATCTGTTTGACTGCTTCACCCCATACAATCATCGTTTGACGGTCTGCGAAGCGTGCGCGATAGATGATCCCCGCCGCCCCGACTTGCAGTGCCGAACTGGCGACATTGGCGATCAACACCCCGTAGATGCCTGTGTTCAGCAGCAGCGCCGCGACAGTGAAAATCACTTGCGCCGCCAACATGCCGATGTTGAGCAGGGGGATCGACCCCATCGCTTCGCGGGCGCGAAAAACTGCGGTGTATCCGCTGTAAAACGGCAGCAGCATAATCATCGGCGTGGAGATGCGTAACCCCGTGATCACCTGTGGATCGTCGCTCAGCAGCGGCGCGGCGATGAACAGCGCCAGCATCGCCAATCCGCCCGCGATCAGGCGTTCCAGCGAAACCGCGGCCAAAACTTCATCTGCATGGGTGGCGTTTGTCGCAAGATCGCGCGTCATGAGCGTACCCATGCCGAATTCAACCAGCATACTCGACGGGTAAACCCACGCCATGCACACGGCATACACGCCCAAGCCATAATCGCCAAGCGAGCGCCCGATGAGCGCCGCCAGCACGAACGACAATCCCGCGCCGCCCACATTCGATACCATCAAAAACAGCGTGTTGCGCCGCACACGCGCCAACGGGGGAGAAACGCTGTCAGACGCGCTCAAATTCGATCCAGTAGTGGTCGGCAATCATCGAAAGCATCCGCAAACGCCCCATAGAATCGTCAAGGCGCATGAGTGTTCGCAGCAGCGTCGGGCGCTTTTCGACGATAGCATAGCCCGCTGTAGGCGGCAAAAACACGCCCAACGGCTCAATGTGAATGCGCTTGAAATGCGGTTCAAATTCGCGCGTGATCTGTGCGATGGTTGGGTAGTAAATCGGAATTGGTGCCCCGCTTTCGGCGACGAACATCACGCCGCGCTTTTGACGGCGAAACGCGACATTAAATTCCAGATGCGCGCCATGCCATAGCATTTCCCACACGCACAGCGGACTCATCACGCCGAACGCGACTACGCCGCCGATTTGAACACGATTCGCCAGCCATGCCGCCAGCGCGCGGCGATTCTCGACGCAGTTGATCGCGCCGAAATTGGAGAATGCCCCCGCGAAAACTGTATCAGGCATGAAGTTGGGATCAGGACGCGCGAGATCAAGCGAATGAACATTCACCAGCGGTTGATCTGTCGTTTTGCGCCGCGCGATCTCGATCATGTTGGCGCTCGAATCCGTCGCGATGACACGAATGCCACGAGAGCCGAGAGTCAGCGCATCTTCGCCTGTGCCGCAGCCCAATTCCAAAACACAATCGCCTGTATGGAATCGGCTCAATAAGCGTGTGTGTGTCCGTTCGCGCAAGTGCCGCGCGATCACAGACTGAGTGAAATCGTTATCGTAAGTTAGGGCAATCGAATCAAAGACGGACACGGCGAACGGTGCGACTACTGCGCGGTTTGAGTCATGATCGGTTTAAATGCCGCATTCGGCGCTTCGCGTTCGTGGTCAGTCAGCGCCATACCCACACGCCCGATTTTGGCGTTGATCAGCATCTTGATCCGTCGCTGAAGCGGTACGCCGCCGTTCAAATTGGCGCGGTTCAACGCCACTTCGCTCACCATCCAGCGCGTCGCATATTGATAAAATCGTTTCGAGCGCCGCCCCGCGACGGTGAGATCGCGGTCACTTCGCGCATCCCACGATTTATCGCTCAAAATGCGGCTTTCGACTTCAGCGTAGTACGGCGTGCCTTTGATCGGGTACGCCACAGTCGTTAAGAAAATGTCGGGATTGCTCTTTTTCAGGTGATCCACCGTCTGCTTGAGGTCATCGACGGTTTCGCCTTCATAGCCAAGCATGATGAACATGCCCGTTTCGATGCCCTTTTTCTGGAGCATTTTGGTTTTGACCTGCACATCTTCGGCGTTGACCTTGCGCTGCATCGCATCAAGGATTTTTTGCGACCCGCTTTCGCTGCCATTCCACAGGCGAAAACATCCCATCTCCGCCAGCGTATCGATCACCTGCTCATCTAGCCGATCCGCACGTGAAATGCATTCAAACGGAATCCGCACGCCGCGCCTTTTCAACGCTTCGGCATACTGCATCAGCCAGCGGCGGTTGATTCCGAATACATCATCGGCATACCAGATCAAATCGGGATTGTAGCGTTCTTTGATCCACAGCACTTCGTCGGCGGCATCGTCAGGTGTGCGGCGGCGATGGGTATTGCCATACACGGAATGACTGCACCATGTACACGTATAGGGGCAGCCGCGCGCGTGGATCACGCTGACTGAACTTTGCCCGTGATGCGTTTTCCACACATTCATATAGCGGGGAACATCGACAGCTTCACGGTCAGGGTGGGGATTGGCGCTCAAATCGCTCATGAATACACGGGGCGCGGTTTCGTGGGCGTGTCCGTCATCGCCCATGTACGCGATGCCTTCGATTTGCTCCAACTCATTCGCGCCGTGCTTGATCAAGTGTGGGATCAACACTTCAAGCGTTTGTTCGCCTTCGCCTTTGACAATCACATCCGCGCCGCGTTCAAGATACTCTTGCGCGTAATACGGTGGTTCTGGTCCGCCGAGAATCACCTTTGCGCCCACCTGCTTACAAATGCGGATCATCTTTAGCACATTGAACTTAGTCATCAAGTTAGTGTAAATACCGACGATGCTTGGGCGTTCGCGCTGAACATACACTTCAAACGCAGGCAAACTCTCAAATGTGGTATCAAACACGCGCACAGAAAAACCTTTCGCCTTCAAATACGACGAAAGGTAGAGAATCCCCAAGGGGGGATACGGCTTCATGACTTTTTGTTCGTGTGCATCTTCTGCGATGAAATAACCATGTGTCAGCAGAATATCCATGCGTCAGGCAGTCCCGCCAAGTCTAAACCGCCGCACTATTCGAGCGCGATGCCGGTGGCGTTCTTGATGTATTCGATAACCTTGTGAAACGCTTCTTTGTCCGTCATCCACATGATGGTGTGGACGGCATTAACGGTATGCACTTCGATGTACGACGAGTCGCCTTCTTCAACATGGCGAAAGCGTGTCGCTTGGTCGAGATTAAAAATTTCGGTGATGTTGTCGGCGTTTTTGTATTGAATCCATGCAGCCATAAAAATGCTCAACTCACGTTTATAGACGTTACATCTCAAGCATAGCATGTTTGGCGCTCACGCGCCGCCTACACGCGCCGCATCATGACCGGTGCCCTGTGATCGCATTCCAGAGCCGCGCCAGCCACCCGAACATCCCGCTGGAGTGCCGTGCCTCTTGTACAGGATTCAAGGCGGCTTCTTCCGCCCGCCGTTGATCGCGCATTTGGCGCATCGTCATCACGCCCGCGCTTTCATCGTCCTCAGGTTCTGTACGCGACTGCCGCATCGTTCGCCGCAAATCGGATTGTTCGGTAGGGATCGGTTCAATGCGTACTGCTGTGCTGGCGGATGCGCGTATCGCTATCGACGCGCCGTTCGATGACACTGTCTCAGGCTCATCCACCACCGTAAAGTCGGTGATGTCGCCCGTTTTCTGGTTGCTGTCGCGGCTTCTAAAGCACGGCGATTCCGTGTTGAAGAAGCTCACCACATCGAGATTGAGTTCGCGCGTCAAAAACTGCCCGACCACGTCCGAATTTGTCCCAAACGCGAATAACAGTGGCGTTGCATACGGCTGATCCGCCAGCGTCAGCACGAGCATGTTCAACCCTGTCCGGTTGAAAGGCAAGAACAGTCTATCACTTTCGCTGCGTGACAAAAATTCGCGCACAAAGCCGCGTTCGCCTGTTAGTGTGCTGGGATCGGCGTTGTGTTCAAGCGCATGCTCAGCAGAATAGCTGGCGGTTAAGGTTTCGATATTGCCCGTATATGCCAGCAGCACTTCTTGCTGGTGCAGCACACAGTACGGGAGCGCACGCGCGAATGTGCGCGCGTAAGTCTGCTTAACGGCGATACCTTCAATTACGCCGATGGCGCGTCCGGCATGGGCACGTCCACTGTTGTAGTGGCGCAGCAGAAAATAATGTTCTCCCAACGGAAAGCAGTACAAGCTGGGGAATTCCGGCGTGAGCCGTGAAATATCAGTGATGTAATTGAACGTCCCGCCGATCATGCTCACATCGCGCAAGCTCATATCAGCCGGACGTATGAACGCCGTGAAATCCTGTTTTTCGGTGCGTGTAAAGAGAAAATGCTCAACCTGCATGACGATTCGACCTATCGCATTCCGGCGCTAGGGAACAAGCGCCCGCATCCGTTTATTTGCCGTTTTCGTCACTGTGCGAATTTTCGGCTCAAGTTCTTGCAGTCGCCGCGCCAATTCTTGCTGTTCTTCGTGAAGCTGCTTGATAGTGCGCCCACGCAAAATCCGCGCCAGCACATTTTTATCCAGTTTGAGCAGTCGCCGTTCAAGATCGCTTGCCTGTTCTTCCAGTACCAGCGCCGTGCGGTCAAGTTCGTTGCCGATAGCGTACAGGAACGGATACTGAATGTTCTGCGGTTCGGGCGATCCTGCAAGGTTGAACGATGCCAGTTGATAACCCTGTCCTTCGCTGGCAAGCGCGGCGTTTCCTTCACCAACAATCGACACCGCCAGCATCGCGGACGGATACAGCCATGGACGAATACTGCTCACTTTGGCGCGTTCCTCATCGACAAAATCGTAGATACCCTGAAACACTTGCCGCGCTTTGGCATACAGTTTTTCGTAGTTGTTCTCTTTGTATTCGTCAGGTACTGCGTCCGATTTTGTCAGCACAATCGTGATTGTGATCCCGTGCAGCAGACCTTCGCCCGCCGTCGATTTGAATTTGTAACTGTTGAGCAGGTGAAAAATCAGCGGCGCGGACGTGAGCATTCTCGCTTCGATCAGGGGACGTGTGGCAATCGTATATGCATCCGCCACGATGATCACGGCGTTGCTCTCTTTGATGTCTGCGTGAAGCTGTGCTGCCGCGTCACTTTCATCCGTCGGCTGGTTAATCGCGCCGCCTTGATAGTCCACCCAGCGAAATTCGGTGATGAACTGGTCTTGGAAGTACAGTTTGAACAAGTCCTCACGCCGACCCATCGTTGGGGCAGGCCAGCGTCGTTCCAGCACGAAATCACTCCACGGTTTCATGTATTTGGTCGTGGTGTCCACATCTTCATCTTCAATGCGGAAGCCCTCCACACCATCAACCATCAAATATAGCAAAGCGAGTGTATAACAGGTTTTGCCTTGTCCCGTCCCGCCAAACAGCGTCACTTTCAATGACATGCAAGCGTCCTTTTTAATATCGCTAATGGGTTGACTTATAACCCGCGCGGTGCATTTCCCGCATACAGCGGATTCACGTCATACATGCCTTTATACCGCGCATCGGTCAAGTAATCGAGTCGATACGCGCGGATCGGGTCTTCTCCATTGATGACTAGTACTTGTTCGTCACTGCCCACACCGCGAATTTCGTTCGCGTCCGCGCCGACCAACTGCGCGAATTCGTTGGCGACAACATAGTTTTTCGCGCCAAAAATTTGCAGCACCGCGCAGTTATTGACCATCGTTGACCAGCTCATCTCGTACAGCTTCTTGATCTGGCTCATGTCCTGCCAAAAGCTCCATACCTGCAATCCGTATCCACGGCAGAGCGTGATCACGCTTTCCAAATACGGGAAGTTGCCCAATTGTCCGCACTCATCCAGCAAAAACAACGTCCGCTGCTGCGGGATCGTTTTGCGGCTCGTCACCGCTTTGAGCAGGGTCCCTACCCACAATTTGAGCAGCGCGCGGTGACTCAACAGTTTGTCCGGCGGAATGATGATGTAAATCGACAGCGGTTCACCCGCTACCACGTCCGCCAGCGTGAAACTCGACTTTTCAAGCGCCTTATCGACTGCTTTGCTCAAAAACGCTTTCATGTACGAATGCGCGGTTGCCAGCACGCCGGGGCGCGTGTCGCGTTCGCTCATCTGCAAAAACGATGCGATTTCCTCATACGCCATACGATTCATCGTCTTGCCCTGTGTATCGAGCAGCACCGCGAGTTTATACACCACATCGTCCGCCATCAAAAACTGGCGCAGCGCGCTGAAATTGCGTTCGGGCTGCGCTTTCGTCAGCGCGACATGTGCCATCAACCCGCTGATCAACCCGCAGGCATTCAAGTCCCAGAACGGGTCTTTTACCCCCCGATTACCAATCGACAGCATTTCGGCGAGCATTTGCGAATCAGTTTCGATGTCCATGTTGAGCAGGTCGAAGATGTCCATCGGGTTTAAACCGTCGCTGTTCCCGTCAATCACACCGAATGGGTCGAGCCGGATCACGCGCTGCCCCATCTCGCGCCGCCGCCGCGCGGTAACTGCGTAATTTTCGCCTTTGGGGTCAACCACAATGATTGGACCCGGATACGTGAGCAAGTTAGGGATGATCACAGATCGTCCCTTACCCGCGCCCGTTGGGGCAATCGTCATCAAGTGACTGTCCCCCGCGTATTCGATCAACTCCGCGCCGCGCACCGACGTTAAACCGGGGCGCTGACTTTTCTGCGGCGCTGGACGTATCCCCGCTGTATTCAACAGCCGCTGCGAACTTTCGCGCTGGGCAAACCCGCTCGTCAAATCAACTTGACCGGGTGTAATCGGAATCGGTAAACCGAGTGATAGCGAGAGTGTGGCTTCTCCAGACATGAATTTGTGCTGCTCCTCATTGGTTATCACATTAGTATAGCCTCGCCTACGCACGCGGAATGCCCAAGAGGATGGGGGGCGTTCTTGTAAGAAAGTACGAATCTAGTTGTAACTTTGCTAGATTTTTCCGTTAAACCAGTGTGACGTTGGAAATTCGTGTCGGTTCATGCGGAAGCTGTGCTAATTGATTGAGCTTGGCTTGCGCGGCAGGTAAGGTTAGTCGGTGATACACCATGGCCGCCGCCCGCCTTGCGTGATCCAATCGAACACGCGCCGGATTTTTTGCCAGCGTTCCTAGTTCACGCCATGTTTTGCGTGATCGATATTCTTTATGCACAACTGTGTGAAGCTGCCGATAAAACTCAGTGCGAAACGGCCCTTTGTACAGCATCGCCAAATCTTCGCTGTCGATCCAGTTCGCCCGTTCGCCCAATTCGTGTTTGACGTTCTCGTAAAAACTCGTCCCCGGCAGCGGATAACTCACGCTGATTCCTATATCATCCGGCATGAGATCGCGCACCATTTTGAGCGTGAGTTCAATGTCCTCGCGGGTTTCTCCGGGGTAGCCGAACTGCAAGAAGAATGCCACTTTAATACCGTGTTCATGTAGTTGGCGTGTCGCCGCGTAGATTTGCTCAACCGTCGTGCCTTTTTCCATCGCGTCGAGAATCTTTTGCGATCCACTCTCTGCGCCCACCCACACAATCTGCGCGCCCGCTCGTGCCAGCGCCGGGATTGTCTTGCCGCGCAGCAGCAAATCGACACGGTTCAAACTCTTGAATGGGATTCGTAGTCGCCGTTCTTCCAGCAAATCGGCAAACGCTTCGATCCACTTGTCCTGAATGCCCATGATGTCATCCATGAACCAGATATGATCCGGGTTGAACCGTTCTTTGATCCACGCCATTTCTTCGACGACATTTTCCGGCGAACGCACGTTGTAGCGCTGCCCCCAGATTGGCTTGGCGCACCAGTTACAGTGAAACGGACAGCCGCGCGTCGTCACCAAATTCATCGAATAATAGCCGTGATGCGTGTTCCAAATATTCCGGTACGCATCCCGATCCACCAAGTCCCAAGCGGGGAAGGGAATAGTATCCAGCTTGTTGATGACCGGGCGGGGAAGTGTGCGCGTAATTGCGCCATCATCATGCTTGAACACAAGGCTGCGAATTTGATCGAGCGCGGGGGCATCTTTCCCGCTTAAGTGGTCGATCAATTCTGCAAGCGTTTCATCCCCTTCACCGATGCACACGTAATCCGCGCCGCGCGCTAAGTACGCATCAGCGTGATCGGTTTCATCTGCCCCGCCGCATATGACAACGCAGCCGCGCGCTTTCGCCATGTCGATCATCTCAAACGCTGCTTGGCGCATCCGCAGCAGCGACATTTTGCTCAAATAGTTGAAGTTGTCCTCAAACAACACTGCGAAGCGCGGCTTATACTGGTCAAGTGCCGCCGCCCACGCCGACGTATCTTCCGCCAGCATCGCGTCGAACAGCGCCACATCGTAGCCCTTGTTCCGCATAATTGCCGCCGCGTACAGCGTACCCAACGGCGGATAAGGCTGCATCGCCGCGTACAGCTTGGGATCAAACTTCAAATAGTAGGATTGTCCGAAAAGAATGTCTTTCATTGGCTTGGGGACACATCTCTTTGTGATCGTGTGATGTGTGTACTATAGCGAGTTTTTAAGATCGGGCTAGGGAGACCAATTTCCCGCCCCCAATACAGCCTAGAAATCTGTTGTAGGGGCGCAATAGATTGCGCCCGCCGTCCCAAAATAGAATCATTCAATCTCATCCCGTATGTCTTCGCCTAGTGGTTCAGGGCGTTCAATCGGGTCGTCTGCCAAACTTCCACAGTTCAGATCAAGAAATTCGTGCCAATCGAGTTTTTCACCGATTCGCTTTCAATGTCGCGCCTCAACAATTGGCACGGGTGTTCAATGAGCCGGAGCTTATCAATAAGTGATAGGCGATCACTGAGCCGTTTAACATCTTCATAGGCGCTCGGTTGTACGTTCATATACTCTCCCCGAAAATTTGCTAAGAAGCCATTTCAAAATTCGAATCTTCGTGTAGGGGCTTGGCACGCCAAGCCCGCATTGGGTAAAACGATGATTTCGAGAACATTTCGTAGGGACTACTCGGCAGGTCGCCTGTGCAAAGTCGAACTAAGGGGATATTACAACAACTTCCTATTACTTGGTCGTTCCAACAACTCCAATCCCGCCTCTTTGAGCGAACACCGCCCAATCTGCGTCGCCAACTCGGCATTGATCCGCTTTTCTTTCCCATCCAAGCGCGCATCGACCATTTTCACATGTGGAAACTTCGCCATCACATCAGGATCGCCAATTTGCGGCACGCCTTCGCGCATCACCAGCGCCAAATCAGCGCGGCGACAGTCGGATAACCGCTTTTCTTCCGGCACAGCGATCACATCAGCAAATGCGCTAACGTCCAAACGTCCAGAATCCGTAACGTTCAAGATCAAGCGGGCGTTTCGCGTGGCAAACTGCACAGCAATATCAGGCTGCTTTGGTAATCGTTCGTTCCAATACGTTTCCGCGAAACGCATTTCATTTAGCAGATCGCCATCTGCCGTCAGCCGCGAATCGCTGCCAAGCGCGGGCAGTCCATAGCGCCCTAACACCGTGTAACTGATCGTTTCGCCCAACAAATACTTGTTTGTCGTCGGACACCAGATGAACGGCGTGCGCTCAAAAGCATTGTAAAACTGCGCCGCATCCGCCCAATCCGCACGGCTGATTCCGACTGCGTGAATAAACCGTGTCGCCCCGCTGATGCAGCCCAGTTCTTTCAACGTTTGATACTCGGCAAGTGCGGTTTCATCTGTGCCTTCCGCAAGGTGAATGAAGAACGGCGTGTTTTTCGGTGTGCGCTTGAACGATGTAACAATCTCTGCTTGTGGCGTAAAGTGGAGCGAATGTGCCCAACCGTATTTTTGTAACACGCGCACGGGGAAATCTTTGCGGAACAGCGGTTTGTGCGGTGGATTATGATGCGCGACCAGCGTTGCCCCGCACAGCAGATTTTTCAGCCCACCGATGTACAACTTATCTTCCAACGGGTAGGCGCGCAACTCCTTGAACGGCGGCTTGTCCAACTGCGAATTGACCTGCTCACCCCATTGATGCGCGTTGCCATATCGTTCTTGATATTTCGTGCGTGGATAGTGGTTCAGCTCAAGGTGATCGTGCGAGTTGATCAAGCCCGGATACAGCGTGTATCCGCTCATATCCACGCACAGCGCAGTGGGATGGGGGGCATTATCCACACGCCCGTTGGCGATGCACACCTCACGCGCTTGCGCCGTGCCATCCTGCTGATACACCTTCGCCCCGACGAACCACAGCGGCTTATGCTTCAAGTGTACCAAACCCTTTTATAACCATAAGCAAACAGCGCCAATCATTTTCAAAAAACGGACACATGTGGACACATCTTCCCGTAACTTTTATCGCATCGCATAGTTCTTCGGGACACATCTTCCCGTGACCCGTTTTGCGCCTATGACACAAATTGTCTAACCTCACGCGAGAACTCCGAAGAATACGTCGCAAACTTCTGTACGAAAAGGCAAAAATGTGTCACCCTAAAAACGTCTGCAAAGTCGCCCGTTTTCGTAGGGGCGCAATCTATTGCGCCCGCCGTAACGAGCGCACACTCACTCCAACCGAATCCTCGGATTCAACAGCGCATACGCCAAGTCAGCAATCAAGTTCGCCAGCGCGAAAAAGAAGATCGTCACCATCACCACCGCTTGCATCAGCGGAATATCCTTGCGCTCAACCGCTGCTGTCATCAATCGTCCCAAGCCGGGATAGCTGAACACGTTTTCAATCACGATCAACCCGCCCATCAGCCACCCGAACGACAGCGCCACCACCGTGATCGTCGGCAAAAGCGCGTTACGCAATACGTGCTTCACAATCACGGTACGGCGTGGCAGCCCCTTTAAAATCGCGGTTCTCACATACGGCTTTTTCAGTTCGTCAATCACACCCGCCCGCGTCATGCGGACGATGTAAGCCATCAGCACAAATGTCGCCGTGAGCGCGGGCAAAATCAACTGCCGCAGCCAATCGCCTAACGGCGCATCCGATGGCGCAGTTGCGCTGGCGGGAAACCAGCCTAATCCAAGCGCCAGCACATTGATCAATACCAATCCGGTGACGAATTCCGGCAGCCCGACGACGGACAGCGTGAAGATTGAAATCATATTGTCGAGAAACTTGTTTTCGTTTAGCCCAGCGACCACGCCTAAAAACACCGAGAGCGGCACGCTGATCAAGAGTGTTAGCGCCGCCAAACGCAGGGAATTTCCCAGTCGATCCATCACCAGCGGGCGGATCGGCGCGCTGCCACTCACAAACGACGTTCCCCAATCGCCTGTCACAAACCCGCCCAACCATTCGATATACTGCTGCGGCACAGGCTTATTAAGTCCCAAATCTTCGCGCAGTTGGGCAACCGCTTCTGGTCTTGCCTCACGTCCAAGAATCAGCCGTGCAACATCTCCCGGCAAAAGCTGCGTTAGACCGAACACGACGACGGACGTGATCAACAGCGTAATCGCCAGCAGAATCAATCTGCGAACCAGATAACGTGCCATCACGTCACCCCATTCACGCGGTTTTGTTGAAGCCGCGTTAATTCATCGACGGGGATATGACAGCGAATTTTGTGTCCGTCACCTGCATCTTGATAGGGGGGCGCATCGGTTTCGCAGATCGCGCCGATTTTGCGCGGGCATCGCGTGTGGAAACGGCATCCACGCGGCAGATCGCCCGCGCTTGGTAGTTCGCCTTCCAAGCGGATTCGCTTGCCCTGCACAGCCGGATCAGGCATGGGAATCGCGCTGATCAATGCTTCGGTGTACGGGTGTGATGGCGCGTTATAGACGTGTTCCGCCGCGCCTTCTTCCACAATCTCACCGAGATACATCACGGCGATCCAATCCGCGAGATACGCGACGGCTTTTAAGTCATGCGAGATGAACAAATAACTTGCGCCTTGTTGCGCCCGCAAATCTTTGAGCAAATTCAAAATCACCGACTGCACCGACACATCAAGCGCCGAAGTTGGCTCGTCTGCCACCACCAGCGCCGGATTCGCCGCGAACGCTCGCGCCATCGCCACGCGCTGCTTTTCGCCGCCGCTCAATTCACTCGGATACCGCTTCGCATAATCTTCCGGCAGACGCACCGCTTTCAGCAGTGCCGCTACCCGCTCCTTGATTTCGCTCTCGCTCACGCGCTCTATGGACAGCCGCTCAATCGTGCGCCCAAGTGTTTCCCCCACACTCATATATGGGTTCATCGCATCATTGGGATTCTGGAAAATCATTTGTAGTTGACGCAGCGCATCCCGTGACCGATCCGCCACATCCGCGCTGATCGACACGCCCATTAGTTCGAGTTCCCCGCTGTCAGCAGCTTCAAGCCCCGCGACCAGTCGCGCCAATGTCGTTTTTCCGCTGCCGCTTTCGCCCACCAATCCGAGTGTGCTTCGCTTGTTGATATGAATACTCACATCATCGACAGCGCGCACGCCCTTCGCCTTCGCGCCGAACACCCGCGCCAATCCGGTACTCCCGCCAAACGTTTTGTTGAGTCCCCGCCCTTGCAGCACAAAACCCGCTTCCGGCGGCGCAGAAACAGACATCACTTTCGGCGCGGTGTCGATCACCAGTATCCCCGCCTGAATTTCTCGCCAGCGGTGGCACTTAATCATTCGATCCGCCGAAACACTTTCAATGGGTGGATTTTCCATGTGACACAAGTCGAGCGCGGCATGACAGCGCGGCGCGAATACGCACCCGTTTGGGCGATCCGCCAGCGATGGCGCAACCCCTTCGATGGTGTGCAGCCGAGTTTCCTGCCCGCCCAGCGGACGCGGCAGACTCGCCAGTAGACTGATCGTGTACGGGTGCAGCGGGCGATGATAGAGGTCCTGCACAGGCGCGGATGCCATCACTTCGCCGCCATACAGGACCGTCACGCGGTCACATAATTGCGCGACCAATCCCAAGTCATGCGAGACGTACAGCGCCGCAGCTTGATTTTCACGGATCAACTCGCGGAACAAATCAACGATCACCGCTTGCGTGGTTACATCCAAACTCGTCGTCGGCTCGTCCAAAATCAACAAGCGCGGCTTGGTGATCAGCGCCATCGCAATCGTTACGCGCTGCTGCATCCCGCCGCTGATCTGGTGCGGATACCGATCCGCCACCGATTCAGGATCAGCGATCTTCACATTCCGCAGCATCTCGATAGCCCGATCAGATGCCGCCTTTTTATCCATCCCTAAGTGCAGCCGCGCGATCTCCGCGATTTGTTCACCAATCTTGTACGACGGATTCAGCGATGCCAGCGCGTCTTGCGGCACAAGGCTGATCTGGCTGCCCCAGATACGCCGCATCTCATCCGGCGATTTATGCGTGATATCCTCGCCCTTGAAGAAGATTTTGCCCTCACGCACACGGGCATTTCCGCTCATATAATTCATCAAGCCAAGCGCCAGCGTCGATTTTCCGCTGCCGCTTTCGCCCACCAACCCATGAATTTCGTTTGGGTAAATACTGATGTTCACATCATACAGTGCGTTCAACCAGCGGCTGCCAAATTGGTAATCCATATGCAGGTTGATCGCTTGGATGATTGGCGTTGTGCCGTTGTTACCGCTCATCCCAATCCCCCTTCATAGCGGAAAATCCGCCGCAGTCCATCCGAGAGCAAATTCACGCCGATAATCAGCAGCGCGATTGCCGCCGAAGGAAACCACAGCGCCCACGGCGTTTGTGCGTAGCTGTTGCGCGCCTCATTGACCATACGCCCCCAATCAGGCGATGGTGGCTGCACGCCCAATCCCAAAAAGCCGAGCGATGCTGTCAAAAAAATCGCGTAAGAAAACCGCAGCGCCGCCTCCACAATCAACGCGGGCAGCACGCCGGGGAGAATTTCACGAAACAAAATATACAGCGTCGATTCGCCGCGCAGTTTCGCCGCTTCGATATATCCGGTGGATCGCACATTCAGCGCCGCGCTTCGCACCACACGCGCTACAATTGGTGTGTACAGCAGCACGATCACGATGATGATGCCCACAGGCGATGGGCCAATCGTGCCAAGCATCACCAACGCCAGAATCAGCGCCGGAATCGCCAGCAAGCTGTCCATGATGCGCGAGATCACATCATCTAGCACGCCGCCATAGTATCCGATCAACAAGCCAATCGCCGTGCCGAAAATCACCGAAAGCACTGTCGTGATCGTTGGCAGCACGATAATGTCACGCGCGCCCCACAGCACGCGGCTGAACACATCGCGCCCTAATGTATCCGTGCCAAAGAGATAAAGTTCAGAAGGGGGAGTACGCGCCGCACCGCGTATCAATTCATCGAAGCGGTACGGCGCAATTTCAGAACCAAACACAGCAAGCAAGATGAACACGCCGACGATCACCATGCCGATCAAGGATTGTGGTCGGCGTGTCAACTGCCGCAGCAGCGAGAGGGTATTTTGCAGCACCACTGGCTGAAAAACCTGCTTACCCGCTGATCGAAACCGTGCGGAAATCGGTCAAGCCGGGGAAGGGCGGCATGGTCAAGCCCTGCACGTTATCGCTCACACCGCCGAACAGCGGCGCGAAATACGGAATGATGATCGGACCACGCTCCAAGAAAATCTGGCTCACCTGCGCGTAGATCGCGGCGCGTTCTTCATCGTTCGTGGTTTGGCTGGCTTGCACCACTAACGCTTCGAGTTCAGGGTCAACAAAACGGCTCTCGTTGAATCCCGTTTCGATCCCCGCTTCAATATACGCTTGGCGCAGCAAAATCTGCGGCGAAGGACGATCTCCCCAGCCCGTAATGCCTAGTTCGACTTCAAAATAGTTGTTTGGGTTGCTGAAATCGTAGTACACGCCTTCGGGGACGACCTGAATATCGACGTTGATGCACGCTGCTGCCCACTGCTGCTGAAGCACCGCCGCGAGATCGGCATATTCAAACGCATCCGGTGCGTACAGCGTGCCTTCATACGTGCCGATTCCTGCTTCTTCAAGCAGTTCGCACGCACGAGCGGGATCATAGGTCTGGTTTTCGACGGTCTCATCAAAGAAGAACGAGAACACAGGCGCGATGGGATCGTTATTGCCCACGGTTCCGCGACCTTGAAGCAGCAGTTCGTTGAGCTGTTCGCGGTCAGTCGCATATTTGAACGCTTGACGCACGCGCACATCCGCACCTGCGAAACCTTCATCCGTTCGCAAGCGGATCACCGGATGCTGACTCGTCGCCGTTTGCAGCACGCTCACGCCGTCAGCCGCTTCGATACGGTCAGTCTGTGCGATGGGGACTTTGAAGATGTAATCGACCTCTCCACTCAGAAGCGCATCCACTTGGGCAACTGTGTCATCAATGTACACGAATTCCAAGCCAGCCAATGCTGGAGCGCCGCCCCAGTAATTTGCATTGGCGGTCAGCACCGCGCGCGCGCCGGGATCAAACTGCGTCAAGATGAACGGACCCGTCCCGTTGAAATGCGCGAAAGTCATATCGCCTTCACCCAATACATTCGGTTCGGTTTCCCCGTCCTTAATGATCAAGGCTTGGCGGGCAGCCACACCGTACAGGAAATCGGCATTCACAGCGGGCAGCGTGAACACTACCGTTGTTGCGTCCGGTGCGCTCACTTCAAAATCGCCTGTCAAGCTGATCGCGGGCGACTCAACTTCCTTCAAACGGTTGAACGTATAGACCACATCCGCCGACGAGAATGCCGACCCATCATGGAAGGTAACATCATCGCGCAGCGTGAACGTATAAGTCAGTCCATCGTCGCTGATCGTCCAAGCCGTTGCCAGATTCGCGCCAATCGTCGCGTCCGGCAGCACTTCAACCAGATAGTCATAGATAGCGCGGTTGAGCGCGGTTTCCGGGTCGTTGCTGTGCTGTGCCGGGTCAAGCACGGTGGGCGCGGTCATGCCGACGCGAAGCACACCGCCTTCTTGCGCCAGAACGCCGCTTCCGCCTACAACAACGGCAAGCATCAAAAGAGCGCCGACCATGACGATTCGGCGTGGGGTGAACAAAGATGCCATTTCGAACTCCTAGTTCATAGGGTAGGTAAAAATGGATCGCTTGGAAGAACAGACGTGAAACAGTCTCGCATATCTTACATGCAAATTCTCACGAATCTATTACGTCTGTTCTAAAATTTCAGTTCGATGTTGGCGGCTGCGTTTGGCGATTGTTACACCGATGTGGGCGGGGATTGCGCCTCGATTTCTAGCAGCGTCACACCCGCTTGAACATACTGCCCGCTGGCATACGTCAAGTTTTTCACCTGACCGTCATACGGGGCAAGGATGCGATGTTCCATTTTCATCGCTTCCATAATGATGAGTATATCCCCCTTGCGGACGAAATCCTCATTTTTAACATGAACGTCTAAGATTGTTCCGGGCATCGGTGCGCGCAGCGATCCTTCCGCTTGTGCCGCCGCTTTGCCAACAGGCAGCGGATCGACCCATTCCAGCGCGAACGTCCCCTTTGCACAATGAACCCAAACCGAATTCTCGCTCACAGCATATGAGACCTTCTGGCGGTATCCGTCGATACGCAGTTCTGCATATCCCTCATCCTGCTCACCGATTTCGAGGTGCATGGACTCGCCATCGACACTTACGGTAAAACCCAGCGTGTCTTTCAATGGCAAAAGCTGAATGACATGCTTTTTGTCGCCATGTATAAACGTCTGTTTAAGAGGTTGGTTCGGGTTGTTTCGCCAATATGATTTGCCAGCAGCCGTGTTGTTTAGTGTCGCTTTCGCAATTCCCGCCGCAATCAACGCGATTATGGGCAGGGGCGCATCTGCCAACAGTTCCGGGTGACGCTCGATAAAGCCGGTGTCGAAGTTCCCCGCGATAAATTCTTCGTGATTGATCACCCGACGCAAAAAATCCAGATTCGTTCGCAAGCCAAACAGGGTGGCGCGTGACAGCGTGTAATCTAATTTGCGGATTGCGGTTTCGCGGCTTCCACCTGTATCAAAGCAAATGATTTTTGCCTGCATGGGGTCATAAAACACCGACACTTCATCCCCCGCCTGAATCGACGAGTCAATCAGCCCGTATGCGCCGTCAATCGGATGAAACCACTCCAGCACCTTACCTGTCGTCGGCAAAAAACCGTTTGCCGGGTCTTCGCTGTAAACGCGCACTTGAATCGCGTGTGTTTTCAACTGTGCAGGTGCGTTGTAAAACGCATCTAGCCGCGCGCCTTCCGCCGCGCGAATTTGCATCTCGACCAGATCGACCCCATAGCGCATTTCGGTGACGCGGTGTTCGACCTGTAAGCGCGTATTCATCTCCATAAAGTAGTAGTTTTTAGCTGAATCCAACAAAAACTCAATCGTTCCTGCGCCCACATAACCGATTTGCAACCCGATACTCACCGCAGTCTCACTCATTTTTGCGCGCAGATCATCATCCACAGCAGGGGAGGGCGTTTCTTCAATAATCTTTTGATGCCGCCGTTGAATACTGCATTCGCGTTCGCCCAACGCGACCACGTTTCCATGTTGATCGCCAAAAATCTGAATTTCGATGTGGCGTGGATTCTCAATCGCGCGTTCCAAAATTAACGTGCCATCCCCGAACGCCTGTTGTGCTTCACGTCGCGCGGCGGCTAACGCGCTCGCCAGTTCGCCAGCGTCGCTGATCTTTCGCATCCCTTTGCCGCCGCCGCCCGCCGCTGCCTTGATCATCACGGGAAAACCAATCTCGTTTGCAGCCTTGATCAGCGTTTCATCCCGTTGATCATCGCCGTTGTAGCCGGGAATTAACGGCACGTCTTTCAGCGCCAGTTTTGCTTGACGTTTATCGCCCATCAAATCGATCACGTTCGGCGGCGCGCCGATCCATGTCAGACCTGCGTCGATCACGGCTTGCGCGAACGTCGCGTTTTCCGCGAGAAATCCATAACCGGGATGCACCGCGTCCGTACCTGTACGTTTTGCAGCTGCGATCAACTTCTCAATATTGAGATAACTCTCGCTGGCAGGGCTTGCGCCCACATGCACGGCTTCATCACAATTCTGCACATGCCGCGCCCGCTTATCCGCATCACTGTATACCGCCACAGTTGTGATACCCATCTTGCGGCAGGTCGTGGCAATACGCGAAGCAATCTCACCCCGGTTCGCAATCAACACCTTACGAATCATGTATCAACCTTGTGTAAAATTATAATATCAATACTGTCTCGACTATTGAGCGTAACACTTTGGACATCAAAGGACATGGACGACAATACTACGCCTACTCGACAATTATTCTTCGCGTGGCTGTGCCCACTTAGGCAGCCGCTTTTGCATAAACGCCGCCATGCCTTCCTGCCCATCTTCGCTCGTTCGCAGCGCGTTCAGCAGCCGCGCCCGGTACGCTAGGTTCTCATCAAGCGATTGTTCGCTCACGACCCCCATCAGCACCTTGATCTCCCGTATCGCGTTCGGGGAGCAGTGACGCAGCTCACCGAGCAGGGTCTGTACTCGTTCGGTCAGGTGATCACTGGGGACAGCCTCATGCGCGATCCCGTACTCGACTGCCGTTTTTCCGTCGAAGCGTTCGCCTGTCAGCATCAACTGCCGCGCGCGTGTCAACCCCACACGCTGAATGACAAACGGCGAGATCAGCGCTGGAGCAAGCCCTAAGCGTACTTCGGGCAAGCCCAAGCTGGCGTTTTCGGCTGTGATGGCAATATCCGACACGCACGCCAACCCGAACCCGCCGCCCAAGACCGCCCCTTCCAACCGTGTGATTACTACCTGCGGCGCGCCATTGACCGCTCTCAGCATCGCGTCCAATCGTGCCGTTATCGCGTCCTGTTCGGCTTCGCTCATGCTGGCGACTTGGGCAAGGTCGCCAATATCGCCGCCCGCGCAAAAATGCCCGCCCGCCCCGCCGATCACAACCGCCCGCACATCCCGGTTCTCGCGTAGGGCAGCAAACACCGTCAGCAGTTCATCCACCATCTTGAAGTTCATGGCGTTGCGTACCGCCGCCCTGTTGAGCGTGATGTGCGCGAATGGCGGCTCAACATTCAGCAAGATTGTCTCGTAAGTCATCAGTCCCAATCCATGTACAGCAGTCCGCCCGCCAGCGACTTGCCCAACGGGTCAATGCGAAGCGAACGGGTTGCACCGCCGTCCAATGCCCCGTGCAGCACAAAGTTCAGCGCCTCAATATTGTCCAGTTCGTAGCGGATCACGTCGCCTTGCACCAGTTCGCCGAAGTGCGCTTTGACTCGCTCGGCGGTTAGCTTCGCCTTGATTTCTTGATACGCTTCCGGTGAGCGGGCAATCACGCTGATGTTGGCGATGTTTCCCTTGTCGCCGCTTCGTCCATAGGCAAGGTCGTAGAGTTTGCGCGTCATTGTATTACCCTCTACAGAATCACATGCAGGCTGGCATCGGCATACAGTACAGCGACTTTTAAACCCACATCAGGCAGAGGGCGACCATCGCGCAGTTTGTCTGCTGCGTCCGAGATGCGTTTAATGACCTCGATGGGTTCACCTGTCGCATCTTTGAATCGAACGTGTGCCCTAGCGCCTTTCGGCTTGCCCTTCACAGGCTCGGTGTCAATCTGCGTGATTTCGCCTACTGCGATTTTTCCGTCGCGCTTCAACCGCTGCATGACCGAAAACCCTTTGGAAAACATCCGCACTACAATGAACAACATCACTCCAGCGACAAGTACGAACACCATGACTCGATTAACACTCGGTGCAGAGATGCCAAACAACAGGGTGACCATACATGCAGTTGGAAGCACTACACCGAACAACATTCCTGCGAGTCCAAACACCATCCGTCGGTTCAATTGCTCAAGCATCGGCGGAGGCGCGCCCTCGCGCAAATACGCGCGATTGGTTTCGTTGACGAAGAACACATCATCCCATTGGGAGTTGGCATGTCCTATCGCATATGTGTTCTCATCTCTCATCATGTCTCCCAATACTGAATCGCCGGTTGTACCCGTTCACGTGCGATCAAAGCTGACCACAAGCCGAGAATTACGCGCGGTTCGCCGCCAACAGTTGTTCCGCTCACGCTCATTCCTGCCGGACAGCTTAAGCCGTTTGCCATCACGCGGCGCACCGCTGTTTTGAGCGTATCGGCATCATCAGCCGTGAACATCACGCGCACAACCAGTTCCAGTGGATCATCTGGCAGTTGACCGATATGTCCGAACAAGCTGTTGATCCCCAACAGGTGATAGTCCACGCGGCGAATCGGCAGCCCATGCCACGATTCCGCGATCATCGCTTTGAGCTGTTCTAGTTTGCGCCACGCTTGCGGATACCCTACCGTGAAGATGAGTTCCCGCATGTAACCTTCCATGCGCCCCATGCTTACCTTGAGCGTGGCGGGGCGCGGCGATCCCGTTACGCCGCTAACGCGCACACGGTTCTCGCCATCCTGTGAAAGCCGAAGCGTCGTGAAGTTGGCGATTACATCCGGCGTGATATAGCGCGATGGATCATGCACTTCATAGAGAAGCTGTTCTTTGACAGTCTCCAGTGACACACAGCCCTTTGTTCCGGCTGACTTGGTCACGACGAACGAGCCATCTTCGCTTACTTCGGCTATCGGGTAGCCGAGATGCGCCAAATCGCGCGGATCGAGCGCATCCATCGCCGCAAGGCTGTTCCCGCCGACGACCTGCCCCGTACATTCGAGCAAATGCCCTGCCACAATCCCCGAAGCCAGCCGATTCCAGTCGTCCCATGACCAGCCGTAACGCGCGATCATCGGCGCGAGATACAGGCAGGGATCAGCTACACGCCCCGTGATGACCATATCCGCGCCATTAGCTAACGCTTCGACAATCGGCGCAGCGCCGAGATACACGTTCGCGGTCACGAACTGCTGATTTGATGTGTCGCTCAACTTCTCGCCCGTGTCAATGTTGCTGAACGTCTCTCCTTGGGCTTGCAGCGCGGGAAGATCGCCTAGAACATCGTCCCCCGTCACAGCAGCGATTTTTACGCCCTTCAAGCCTAGTTTCGCCGCCGTCTCGCGTACCATTTCGGCGGCGGCGATGGGGTTAAGTCCCCCGCCGTTGGTGATAATGGGGATTTTGCGCTCGAACGCGGCGGGCAGTATTTGCTTGGCGAGAATCGCCACATCGAACGTATAGCCCCGCGCGGGATTCGCCAGCATGTCTTTGCGTAAAATCGCCAGCGTGAGTTCGCTCAATGCTTCAAAGCACACGACATCGACATGACCGCCCTCAATCATCGGTAAGACGCGTGTCACATCGTCACCGTAAAAGCCTTGTCCAGAACCAATTCGTATCATGGCAGCATCAACGCGGGTTAAAGTTTTCCAGCTTGGCAATGATACCTAACATGACTTCATCTGCGCCGCCGCCAATCGACGTGAGACGAGCATCACGGAAGTAGCGGCTGATTGGCGTTTCTTCCATATAGCCCATCCCACCGTAGAACTGCAAGCAGGTATCTGCAACTTCTCGCATCAACCGTCCAACCTTGAGTTTGCACATCGATGCGAGTTTGGTCACTTCCAGCGATGTTTCGTCTTCATCAAGCAGCGCCGCCGTGTGATAGTTGAGATGGCGGAGCGCCTCGATTTCGGTGAGCAGTTCGCCCAACTTGAACTGAATCCACTGGTTGGCGATCAACGGCTTGCCGAACGTGACACGCTCTTGACAATACTGGATCGTCCGGCGGACCGCCATTTCCATGCCGCTGACTCCCATCAGCGCGGCGACAAGGCGTTCGCGCTGGAACTGCTCCATTTGCATATAAAAGCCCATGCCTTCTTCACCAAGACGGTTCTCTTGCGGTACGCGGCAGTTCTCGAAGGTCAGCACGGCGGTATCGCTCGAATGATTGCCAAGTTTCTTGAGTTTTTTGCTGACAATGAATCCCGGTGTATTCGTCGGCACAATGATGAGTGACATCCCCTTGTAGCCTGTACCGGGTTCGGTGCGTGCCAACAAGCATACCCAATCAGCTTGCGTGCCGTTGGTGATATACATTTTGCTGCCATTGATCACATAGTCATCGCCATCTTTGTCGGCACGGGTGATGATGCTGGCAACGTCCGATCCTGCGCCCGGTTCAGTGACGGCAATCGCGCCGACCATTTCGCCTCGCAGCGCAGGCACAAGATACTTACGCCGCAGTTCGTCCGATCCGTATTTTGCCAGCGCGGGCGTACACATATCGGTATGGACGCTAATTCCCATCGGCACGCCGCCGCACGGGATGCGTCCCAATTCTTCCATCAACACAACAGTGAACCAAATATCCGCTTCCGCGCCGCCAAATTCCGACGAATAGCTCAAGCCTAAAAAACCAAGTTCACCCATTTTCTTGAGGACTTCATGAGCGGGCCAACGTTCGGCTTCTTCCCATTCGTCAACGTGTGGGGTGATCTCTTTTTCGATGAATGCTCGCACCGATTTTCGGAACATTTCGTGTTCGTCGGTAAACGGGTTGGCATATACAGACCGATTAGATTGCGCTTCGAATACCATCAAAAACCTCGCTAAACATCAAAAACCACTATTCGATAGATGGATTGTCTTTATCTAAGATGGCGTAGCGATAAGTGCCGCCCGCGTATGTGCTAAACAGGTTGACAATATCCCGCACCCCTTGTTCGATGTCGCGGCGCGCACCCGCGTGATGTCCCTCAATCGTGATCACAGCGTCAGTCGTGTCCTCACGGCTTGCGGATTGATCGCTTTGCCGCCAGCACCAGCGCCGCGCATACACGGTTTTGCGTTCGTCCGTAAACACAACTTCACCTGCGTCGGGGTAGGCGATTTCACTTGTGCCCAAGTTCGTGAACGGCTCATCGCCATCCGCAAATCGCACTGTAATTCCCCCGACTGTTTGCTTCATATCCATCACTGCGACGGGCACGCCGTAGCGAATGCTGACCAAATTGCCGAGATCGACGAGCAGGTTGATCGACGGAATATCGCCCTGTTTGGTCAAGCGGCGAAGCAGGGCTTCACATGCCGAACGAATCTGCGTGGGATCAACGCCAAAGCTGCGAAAGACTTCTCGCCATGCCGCCAGCGACGCAAGCTGACTCAATGGGGTATCGCCTATTCGTGCTTTGACCGCTTCTTGTTCCGCGCGATAGAGATCAAGCACAGCGGGCGGTGTAGGTCGGTTCGTCATGCCATTGGCGATGATGATCCCGCCAACAATGTTGGGGTATTTCGCCAGAATATCTCGGTGGTAGCTGAATATCGCCAAGATTTTACATCCTGAAATTACCATAACGGGGAGCGCCTTCGCTCACCCAATCCCGGTTGTAACACATGGATAACCCAACGCTCAATGCCATGCGCGTGTCACGTGGATCGATCAAGCCATCGTCCCATAGTCGCGCAGTGGCAAAATACGGGTCGCTTTCCTGCTCAAATTTCTGGATCGTCATCGCTTTCAAAAAGTTGATCTGGTCGGTATCCGGTTCTTGACCGCGTTTGCGTGCCGCTTCTTCTTGGATGATCGCCAGCACTCCCGCTGCTTGTTCCGCGCCCATCACTGCGATTCGGCTGGTGGGCCACGCGAACAGCAAACGCGGATCGTATGCCCGCCCACACATCGCGTAGTTACCCGCGCCATAGCTCCCGCCGATCAGAACGCTGAACTGCGGCACAGTGCTGTTGGCTACTGCGTTGATCATTTTTGAGCCGTGCTTGATGATGCCTTCTTCTTCGTATTTGCGTCCGACCATGAAACCGGTAATGTTTTGTAGATACAACAACGGGATGCGTGAGTGATTGCACAATTGGATGAACTGTGCCGCTTTGTTGGCGCTGTCGGGGAACAGCACGCCGTTATTTGCCAGCACGCCAAGGGGATAGCCGTCGATATGAACATGACCGCAGACCAGCGTTGAACCGTAATCGGGCTTAAATTCCAACATACGTGAGCCATCGACGATTCGGGCGAGAATTTCGCGCATATCCAAGGGTTTACGGATCGTATCGATAGGGACAATACCCAACAATTCATCCGGATCGTAGCATGGCAGTTCTGGCGTGCGACGATTAGTCGGTGTTGTTTTCTGCCAATTCAACCGTGCGATGATTTCGCGCCCTATGCGAATCGCGTCTGCGTCACTTTCTGCGACGTAATCCGCTAGTCCAGACAAACGAGCGTGCATGTCTGTGCCGCCAAGCGATTCTTCGTCGACTTCTTCACCAGTTGCCATTTTGACTAGCGGTGGTCCGCCCAAAAACGCGAGTGCTTGTCCGCGCACGAACACGGCATAATCGCTCAATCCGGGGATATACGCACCACCTGCTGTGCTGTTCCCAAACACCAGTGAAATCTGTGGGATGCCTGCCGCGCTCATCCGCGCTTGATTGGCAAATCCCCGTCCACCTTCAACAAATAATTCAGCTTGGTGAGGCAGATTCGCGCCGCCGCTTTCCACCAAGTAGATGCAGGGCAGCCGGTTTACAGATGCAATTTCCTGCGCGCGCAGATTCTTTTGTACCGTGATGGGATAGGATGTTCCGCCTTTGACGGTTGCTTCATTGGCGAAGATCATACATTCTACGCCTGATACTACACCGATCCCATTGATAGTCCCCGCGCCGGGAGATTCATCGTTATACATCCCCCAAGCGGCGAGGGTACTTAATTCTAAAAAGGGTGTTCCCGGATCAAGTAGCAGTTCAACACGTTCGCGTGGAAGCAGTTTGCCGGCTTCGAGATGTTTTTTGATAGCGCGTTCACTGCCGCCAGCGCGGATTTTTGCCTGTCGTTCTTCCAGCGTGGCAATTAACTTGCGGTTATGTGCCACGTTTTCGCGGAACTCATCACTGGCAAGGTCAATTCGCGTCGTCAGAATGGATGTCACAATGAATGTTGCTTCCAAAACTCTAATAATTGAACATTGGTTAAATTAACTTCAAGGGTACTTCGTCCCTCTCGGCACGTCAAGATTTGCACCCCAATCCATAGGGGGACGGCTTGAATTCGTGCAGTTTATCTATATGAGTTGTAGTATAATGACTCAAAGTGTGCCTGCCTTGATGGCACACACTTTGTCTTCTGTTTGGTCAACGGATCTATGGAAAAGCTCAGTGTCCGCCGCATCCTGATTGGGGAACCAATCCCTACAAATCAGGCAGCTCATCAACGTCTACCTATCTCTAAAGCCTTAGCAGTCTTCTCATCAGATGCCCTCTCCTCTACAGCATATGCCACCGAAGCCATCCTATTGGTATTGGTCGCGGCTGGCGCGGGAGCATTGGGAGCATCCCTGCCGATTGCTATCGGGATCGCCGCATTACTCATCATCGTTGCTACATCCTATTTTCAGACAATTCATGCTTATCCCAACGGTGGTGGCGCGTACATTGTCGCTAAAGAAAACTTGGGGCTGCGGGCAGGTTTAACAGCTGCTGGTGCCCTGCTCATCGACTATGTACTCACTGTCGCGGTAAGCGTATCAGCCGGTGTTGCTGCGCTCACGTCCGCGTTTCCGGCGTTAGAACCACTGCGCGTCGAAATCGCGCTTATCATCGTTGCCTTTATCACTATCATGAATCTGCGCGGTGTCCGCGAGAGTGGCACATTCTTTTCGATTCCGACGTATGGTTTCATCGTTGGTGTTTTCCTCATGCTCGGCGTTGGCTTAATTAAGGTGATCACGGGCGATGTGCCGGAAGTGACACCCGAATCAGTCGAAGGCTTGCATGAATCGACCACCGCGGTTGGCGGGTTAACCTTGTTCCTTGTACTGCGCGCCTTTGCGGGTGGTTGCACGGCGCTGACCGGCGTTGAAGCGATTAGCAATGGTATTCCAGCGTTCAAACGCCCTGAAAGCGATAACGCGGGCAAAACGCTCATCATCATGGTGTTGATATTGGTATCTATGTTCGTGGGGATCACTTTTCTTGCGAACAGTTTCCCAATTGTCGTTAGTCACGAAGAAGGTCATACCACCGTGCTTTCGCAAATCGCGCGGCAGGTGTTTGGCGATGGGTCGATTCTGTTCTTCTACATGCAGTTTGCGACACTCTTTATTCTGTCACTGGCTGCCAATACCGCGTATGCCGATTTTCCGCGTTTAGCATCGCTGATTTCGCGTGACCGTTATCTGCCGCGCCAATTGACAAATCTTGGTGACCGCCTCGTTTTCAGCAACGGTATCATCTTGCTTGCATTTGTTGCCAGCATTTTGATTGTAATCTTCGACGCGCGCGAACATAACCTGCTGCCGCTGTACGCAGTCGGTGTATTTCTGTGCTTCACCCTATCGCAAAGCGGCATGGTAATCCATTGGTTGAAAGAACGTCACAAAGACGGCTTCAAGCGGGATTGGCATTGGTACTTCAAAATCGGCATCAACGGGTTTGGGGCGCTATGTACAGGCATTGTGCTAGTGGTGCTGCTTTCGACCAAATTTGTCGAAGGGGCATGGATCGTGGCTATTGCCATTCCGGCGTTGATCTTCATGTTCGTGCGTATTCATAAACACTATGAGAACGTTGCCGCGTCGCTCACGCTTGACGGCATCAAACCGTTCCGTATTTATGCCGAGAAGTATCCAAGCCAGAATCTCGTGCCTGTTGTAGTGCTGATCAACAGCTTGAACCGCGCTTCACTGCAAGCCATTGAATATGCGGTGCGCTTTTCAGACAATGTGCGTGTGTGTTCGATTGCGGTTGATGAAGACTCGGTGCATCGCTTGAAAGAACGCTGGACGCAGTGGAGAATCGAACTGCCGCTGGATATTGTCGAATCGCCTTATCGTGAAATTGGCGAACCGCTTATTCAGTATTTGCACGAACGCGACAACGAAGCACACGAAAACATTCCGACAGTGGTGGTTCTGCCTGAATTCGTGGTGTCGCGCTGGTGGGAACAGTATCTCCATAACCAATCAAGTGTTGCAATTCGTGACGCTCTCTATCGTGATCAAATTGCGCGTGGTCGGGGTCGTCCGGTAATCACTGTGCCGTACCGAATTGGTGATGAACTCTATCAGCCGATTTTGAACGCGCCGGAAGAAGAAGTGGAAATCTTCCATGAAGACTGCGAACCGGTTCCTGTAGAAACAGTGCGCTTAACCGAAGACGGTAAGATCATCGTCGAGATGCATGGGATGCCGGAACCGCCGGCTGAAAATGGCAACCACGATGAAGAAGTTGAAGTCGAAACACCATAAGCGGTCATAAAAAACGCGGGTGGCACAGAACTGTGTCCCCGCGTTTTTTTGTTTCTCAAAGCTTGAGATTATTGGGTCTCGTTGTAAACAGGCAGTGTGACATAGAACGTTGTGCCGTACCCGACCCGACTTTCTAAGCCGATTTGTCCTTTATGCATATCGACCAACCGCTTGACGATTGCCAAACCTAAACCAGAACCTTCAATACTTTCATTTTCGACGCTGCGTACCCGATAAAAGCGGTCAAAGATGCGTGTTTGGTCTTGCGGGCTGATCCCAACACCATTGTCTTGTACGGCGATTCGCAGCATCGAGTCGCGTGATTCTACCGACACTGAGACAATGCCTTCCGGCGGAGTATATTTAACCGCATTGCTAATCAAATTGCCGAAGATTTGCACCATACGGTTGTGTTCGCCTGCTGCGGATGGGGTATTTTCAGGCAGCGTAGTGATAATCTTCATTTGCTTGCTTTCGGCAAGTGGGCGCACATTCTCGATACACTCCGCCAAAACCGCTGACACATCAACAGCTTCCATACGAAGTTGTAAGCCACCCTCGATACGCGCCAAATCAAGCAGGTCATCAATCAACTGCCGCATACTTTGAATAGAACGCAGCAGCATTTTGACGTAGCGTTCGCCGCGCTCATTAACAGCCTGATGAATTTGCAGCAGTTCGACATATCCGTTCATGATCATTAACGGCTGTTTGAGATCGTGAGAAACCGTAGCGACCAAATCGGTCTTGAGCTGATCGGTTTTCTTGAATTCAGTGATGTCATGCATCACGATCACCCAACCGATCTGGATATGGGGCGTAAATCGGGCATGATAAATTCTACCATCTGGTAGATTAAGTTCTTCGATTAACATCTGATCAAGAGATTTGGCGCGTCGGAAGATTTCCACCAGCGGTGTGCCTTCCCAGACTGCTGAGACTGAATCGCCTATGTAACTGCGGTCTGGTTGCAGTTTGAGCGCAGTCAGCGCCGCCGCGTTGATAAGCAGCAGTTGATCATCCGCGCCAACCGCCATCACCGAGTCGCTGGTTGCGCCAAGAATAAGCGCGAGTTTTTCGCGTTCGCGGACGGCTTCCGCATACAAGCGCGCGTTGTCGATAGCGACACCAGCGCGGGTTGCCAATTTCTCAATAAAGTCCACATGCGAATCATTGAAAGCGCTCAAACGGCGGCTTTCCACACTGATCACAGCGATCACCCGGTCTTCGCGCATCACAGGTACGGATACATGCGACCTCACATGTGGGCTGATCTGCACATAGTCCATATCGAGCGAGACATCCGGGATCACTTCAGTATGACCGGAACGTGCGACGCGATGAGCGATCCCGCCGCCGCTGTTCTTGCGGATCATGGCGATTTTTTCCGGCGGAGCTTCATAGCCAAGATCGATGGCACTGCGAAGTTCATCAGTGTTTTGATCGTAGATCATGAGGGCGGCGCAGTCGGCAAGCGCGACACGCAGCGCCCAATCAAGCGTAATCTCGAATACATGACTCTGCTTCATCGTATCATTGAGCTCACGGTCAACACGCCGTGTTAGCGCGAGTTCATGGGTTTTTGCGCTCAACTCGTTGGCATTTATCGAGAAACGTCGGCTGTTCTGTAATGCCATTACGGCAAAGGGTAGGCAAGGCTCAAGGCGCTCAAGAGCTTCATTTGCTTCTGCGTTTGTTGTGCCGACGAGTATGACTCCGTGCAGTGTCAATGTTTTTTCGTCGTACACGGGAATGCCCGTCGCGGAGGTCAGCGATGCTGCATTGAGCAAATGCATGAGTGTGGAATCAGCATCTGGCTCATACGTGATCGTCACACGATGACCTTTACGCCATATTTCTCTTGTGGTGCTGTCTTTGTAGCGGAGTTTAAGACCGGGCTTATCCGCAAGCTGAACACTAGACGCAGCATACTCTAAGCCGGAGTCGTCGAGGGCTTGTGTGAGTACAATGATAGGTGCGGCGGTGATCTCGGAGGAAACTTCGGCTAGAGTTTTTGCAAGCGCCCCATACTCAAGCTGTGCGCCAATGCGAAGCGCGAAATCGCGCGCCACACGCCAACTTGATGTACTATCGGCGGGCTGTGAATCATCATTAGGTGACATCGCGTTTGGTGTCACAGAAGGTTGAATCATGTGATTGTGAACGCACTCTACCTATATCTAATAATTTGTCTTAATGTCGTAGTGTACATGCGATTGCGTGACAAAGCGACAAACCACTCTCCGAAAATAAGCTACATGCGAAAATGTTTAGAAGTTTTGACAATTGCTTGCTGCCTGCATTGTGTCACCCGGCAAAGTCATGTATGATCGCCTACAAATTGCGCGATGCTGACACGCTTTCCAACACTATCAGCGGGTTGCGCTGCGGAGGACGAGCATGACCTTTGGCGACATAGCTGCACGATTCAAAAAAAGCGCGGAAAAAGCGAGCGAACGCGGTGGCGATTCGTCATCAGCTGCTGTTATCGAGCCCGGTGAGTCGCTCCGAATCCGCGCGAAAATGGTGGGGGTGCTTCTACGCGATGCGCGGGTTGCCGCACAGCGCGAACTAGAGGACTGCGCTCGGCTGCTGCACGTTTCGCCAGAACAGGTAGAAGCATGGGAATTTGGCGATGATGTGCCTTCGCTGCCGCAGCTTGAAATTCTTGCGTATTATCTCGAAGTGCCGGTGAGCCATTTTTGGGGGCAAAACACTCTTGAAGCGACGCGCGAAGATTACACGCGGGCACAAGACGAATATATGGCGTTACGTGACCGCATGATCGGCGCGCTGCTGCGCCAAGCCCGCGAAGACAATAAATTGACGCTTGAACAAGTCAGCGAAGCGTCTGGCGTTCCAGTTGAACGTTTGGAGCAGTACGAACTTGGCGAAGAATCGCTGCCGATGCATGAATTATCGGTGCTGGCGAATGCCGTGCGTAAAAACATCAGCTTCTTCATGGAAAGCAGCAGCCATATCGGTGATTTGCTTGCCATGCGCGAAAAATGGAAGCACTTTCTCGATCTTCCCGAAGATATTCGTTCATTTGCATCAAATCCACTCAATGTCGGCTTTATCGAAATCGCAATCATGCTGTCGCAAATGCCCGTTGGCAAGCTGCGAAGTGTGGGCGAAAGCATATTGAATATCACGATGTAAAGTGGGAGAAAAGACCACATGACCAGCGCCAGCGAACTTCAGGAACAGGGTGTAAAACTGTTCTCGCAAAAAGAATACGAAGCGGCAGCTCGTGTATTTAGACAGGCACAAGAGCAGTACGAAGCTGAAGGCAAGCGTGACATGGCTGCCGAAATGCTGACTAATCTTGGCTTGGTGCATCGTTCATTAGGCGAAAATCAACAAGCGTTAGAACTTATGCAGCAGGCGCTTGCCGTTTTTCGAGAATTGAATGATGCACTTCGCGCCGCCAAAGTGCTTGGTAATCTCGGCGGCGTGTATGTCGCACTAGGCGATAAGGAACAAGCCTACACTGCATATCGTTCGGCGGCAGATACGTTCCAAGAGTTGGGTGAGAAACAGTTGTACGGTCAAACATTGGTGGCGATGGGCGATTTGCAAATCCGCGACGGCAAAATAGGCACAGGTGCGGCAACCTATGAAGCCGGATTAAGCAGTTTGGATGATTTATCTGTTAGCCAAAAAATCATCAAGAATTTGATCGGTTTCCGCAACCGTTTAACGGGCGGCGGCAAAAGTTAACCATAAATCACATAGACGTGTCTAAAGGCTTGGTAAACGCTGCCGAACGGATCGGTATGCTGCCAAGCCTTTCTTTTTGTCTACAGACCATGTGTTTGCCTACTCCATGAACGATCTACATAAGCCACGTACAATCGCCATTTGGGTCATGCTGTTTGTATGCCTCGCCAGCATTTACTTGTTTACCTACAGCGGCAGCATTGAAACAGGTGATACACGAATCCTGTTTGATGCTGTAAGCAGTTTTGTCGATCATGGGGATTTCCTGCTCGATCTCGCAGCAGGAATTCGCGCGCCGCATACTTTCATTGAGTCTTCCCCTTTGCCGTTGCGAGAGGCAGGCGCAGAACCACTTCCGATTTTGCTTGCCGCGCCGCTGTATGCGCTGGCAAAAGTTTTGCCCATAGGGTTGGTGCAAACGGTATGGTTATTCAATGTATTTGTGTCGGCGCTAGCAGGGTGTGTGTTCTTTGCGTTAGCGCGCGTGCGCGGCTATGGTTTGCATGTCGCATGGATAGGGGCGCTTCTCTTTGGCATTGGGACAGCGATCTTTCCTTATTCACGCACATTTTTCCGTGAACCGCTGACTATGCTCATGCTGTTACTATTGGTGTATGCGCTTGAAAAGCTGCGGGACCATGCTTATCGTTCGACACGTTGGCTGATAATTGTGGTTGTCAGCCTGCTCGGAGTGCTGCTGACAAAAGCATCAACACTGCTTGTGCTGCCGGGACTGATCGTACTCGCTTTACCCGCTGTGCGTGCGCGGCATTTGTTCAGTGGAAAGCAGATGTTCCGAACGCTGCTCATAATTCTAGCCGTGCTCATGGGATTGTTAACGCTGTTGGCGGTGTTAGGGGCGCTGCCCGGAGCAGGGGGGCGTTATGATGTTCTGGCACGGTTGAATTTTGCCGATATTGCCTATGTGCCAATCGCGCTGCAAGCATACTTGATTAGCCCCGGTGGAAGTTTTTGGGGAACTTCACCGATTCTGCTGCTGGCAGTACCGGGAATCATCATGCTCGCTCGTCAAGGACACTGGCGTTATCCACTGGCAGCAGTCTTGATGACCTTGACACTAGCGGTTGGGTACGCATATTTGAATGGGCCGCACTGGTTTGGCGGATTGTCTTGGCCCCCGCGCTTTTTGATCCCACTTCTGCCATTGTGGATGCTGCTCACGCTGCCGATTTTAGGCGCGGCGTTCTCGCGGCGTTTGCGTCTTTGGATGATCATCGTAGTGATTTTGACTGCGTATACGCTGTGGGTGCAGCTAAGTGGGGTAACGGTACATCTCGGCGTTTATCCAGATGCGCTGCCGCCCGAATCGAATGGGTTGATCGAGTGGACGACGGGCATGAATGATCCACGGTGGTTCCGGTGGGTGGTGATTCCATCGCAGTGGGCGCACGTTCAGCTTGATTTCGCGTGGCTGCAAGCGGGAATGCCACTTTGGGCGGTGATCTTCATGGGGGTGGCATTCATCAGTGGCGCGGTGGGAACTGCGCTGGTGAGAGATGGTTTAGCGTTGGATCAGATCAAGCGACTGCCCCTGTTGATGGCTGGTGGATTTTGCATGATGCTCATCACATGGCTGCTTACGCTTCATACCGCAGATTTGCGCTATGGATCACAAGACCCCGTGCTGCGCGCGACGTTGGATACGCTCAATCAAGTGACTCGTGATGATGATGTTATCGTGTTAAGCAGTCCACGCTATGAACCATTTTTTCTAAATGACGGCAAAATCTGGACTGGCGCGCGAGTGATTTCCCTACCCCTTCAGCCGGGAGAGCGATCCAGCCCCGAACAACTGCCGCAGGTCACATCGGATGATGCTGCTGCGATGCTTGACCGCTATACAATTCCATTTTTGCTTAATCTCGCTGCTAACCGAGAGCGAATGTGGCTGCTGGTGGATGGCAGTTCAGAATTATATTGGAGTGTGCGTCCGGTTGAACGATTCATGTCGTCGCGATTTTATCCGGTGCGAGTGATTACATTGGGTGATTTCACGCGCTTGATTGAATATGGCACTACCAACGCGCCTAGCCCATTTGTTTTCCGCACAGCGAATCGTCCCACTGATTTATCCTTTGGTGAATCGATTCGATTGAGTGCGTTTGAACTACCGCTCGGCGAAATCTATCATGCTGGCGATATTTTGCCAATTTCACTGTATTGGCAAACGGATACACCCGTCGATGCGTTGTATACGATTGCGGTGTATTTACGCGCGATGGATGGCACTCCAATCACACAAAATGATTACCCTCCCGCAGGCGGATTTGCGCCCACAAATACATGGCGGGCAGGCGTTGGCGTATGGGATCATCGTGGGTTGCAACTGCCTGCCGATCTCGCGGTGGGAACATATCAACTATGGGTGAAGGTGTATGACTTTGCGCCGGATGGTACAGTGAACGACCTGTCCGTTAACGGTGAATCCGTGCTGGACGGCGTGATTGGTGTGCTGCCAGTTATGATTACGGTAGAGAATCGCCTCTCGTAAGTTCGACCTTTTCGGCATGGCTCATCAATGGATTGCGAAGAAACTCATCTTTAAATTCGGCACTGTACCATGCGTTGGTGATTGCAAAAACGATCATTATCCCCAGCGCAATCCGCGAAAGTGCAGGGCGCTGGTTTTGGGTAATGTGATTCCATAAGCCTGCCAGAACCGTTCCTGCCAGCGCACATTGGATCGGTAAGAACAAAAGTAAAAAACGCGGATCATAGGAAACGAACAACCACCATGCCGCGAAGAACGGCACAGTGAAAACTAACGCGAGGGCATATTGGGGCGCATTGAACCGCTTACGAATTAGTATCATCAACCCACCTAACCAGCCGATCCACAATGCAAGCCCAGTGATGCCAAAATTGTTTGGCAGCGTGAAATAGACGAGCAGCGTATTCAAACTGCGTTCGGCTTGTTCTGTCCATGCCGTGTCGGGGACAATAAAACCCGCACCTATCATGTTACGCACATACCATGCCCCGCCAACGCATCCGACAGCGATCAAACTGATGGATAATTGGCTGAATCTGATTCGGCGGTTGAGCATCGCCCACAACAGCCACCCGATCATCAGCGGCACTCCGAGCAGCGCGGCGTTTTTCGTCCACATCGCCAAACCAAGCATCGCGCCAGCCAATCCCGCGTCTAGAAAACTGTGTGTTGTCCATAAACGTAGTGCGAATAACGCGGTCAATGTATAAAAGAACGCCATCGGTAGATCAGTGTAGGCAGATGATGCCCATCGCCCAAATGTTGGGATTATCAGCAAAAGCGCCGCCGCGCTCCAACCGGATAGGCGAGTACTCATCTGTTTGCCGAGTGCATAAGCGGCGGGCACACACCCAAGACTCAACAGGGTCGGAATCAATTTGGCAAGATAGTCGTTTTCCCAACTGGACGCAAGATAGGCGAATGTATACGCCATAGGGACGAGCATGGGATATGTGCGGTACAAGCTTTCAGCGCCGGTGAGAGGCACAAGTGCACCCGTTGTAAACATCTCGACAGCGAATGGTCGGTAAATGCCCAACGTATCATCACGGTAGAGGGGATAATAGAGTGCGGTAAACAAAACCGCGCCTGTCGTAATGACACAGGCGAGCACGATAAGGCGTTCCGGCACAGTAAGCGATTTCCAAGTAAATGCAGTTGAGCTTTTGGATTCTACTTGCCGCAAGCGAGTGACGAAAAATCCTGCCCCGACAATGAACGTGTAGCCGATCACGATAACTGTGACCGATAGATGAATTCCGAGCCAGCCGAACCAGAACATCAGTAAGGTGAGCGTCCCCGTGCTGATTGCTAATGTAAGCAGCGGCGCGAGCCACCGCGTATCGCCTTCAAGATGTCGCAAACGGCGTGTCAAATTCAATGCGAAGGGATACGCCCCCGCTATCAAGATGACTGTTACCACCCACGCAAATAGCGTTGGAAGCAGATTAAGCATTGTGAACGTCACATAACGGTGTCTAAAACAGTATCGAAGGGCGTATAATCGCGCAGTTTTCAGGAGATAACAAGATTGACCTCGATTCGACGACTTGATATGCCCTCAAAAAATCGTCATTTGTGGGTAGGGATTCTCGCGCTGCTGTGTGTGGTATCGTTCCAACTGCTCAACATATATGTGCTGCATATGCACGAAGATGAAGAACTGTCGTACCGCGCTACCAACGGCGATATTGCCTTCGCGATACACTGGCAAACAAGCCTTGAAGACAATCAAGCGCCGGGTTGGTTTGTCACCTTTGCTGTATGGCGTGGGCTAGTGGGCGACAGCGAATTCGCCAGCCGCATCATGGCGTTACTACTTTCGACACTGGCATTGGCGATTACGTTCAAGTTGGGGCGGCGTTGGTTTGGGGTCTGGGGTGGGGCGTTGGCGCTGATCGTGCTGATTGGCAACGGGTTTTACTTCCAATATGCCTACGATATTCGCCCGTATCCGATGGTGATGCTGGTCACGGCGCTGTCGTTCTGGGCATTTGATAATTGGCTGCAAAGAAATACGTTTAGGCGCGCGCTGATCTACGGCACATCAACAGCATTAATGCTGTACGTGCATTATTTATTGGTCTTTGTAGTCGCCGCACAGACGATTTATTTAGTGTTGGCGCATCGCCTCACGCTGCGGCGGATTGCTTACGGAATCGCGGCGGGCATGTTGGCAGCACTATTGTTCGCACCTTGGTTTACTGTGTTTGTGTCACAGGTTCAGCATTTGCGAAATGTTGAAGCCGCCAGCGGAACCGGGCGCGGTGCGGCGGGAATCGGCGTGAGTACACAAGCGACGAATTGGGCGACGATCCTGAATTTACTTAACGTCGCAAGCAACGGATTAATCGTTGTCTATGGACTTTTGATCATCATCGGTGTGACTTTGCTGTGGCGCAGGCGTAAATTTTGGCTGGCGCTGACATGGAGTGTGCTTGCTCCCGCGATCTATTTGCTGGCGAATACTGTTGCAGCGGTGTACGCGCCGCGCTTTGTTTCACATATGATGTTGGGGATAGGTTTGGTAGTTGGAGCATCCATCGCGGCGCTCGAACTGCCCGCGCGTTGGCGACGTATTCCAATCAAGCCGATTCTTGCGCTCATGATTGTGGTATCCAACCTGTTGACATTTAATGCGTCCCTTCCCGTGCGAATTCCATACCGTGATCTTTATCGCGCCATATCAAGCGTTTCGCAGCCGGGAGATGTCGTACTGTTCAATCGAGCTGGGGAAGAAAACGGTTACGTCCAGTATCTCTATCGCACATGGATGTCACCGGAACTCGTCGCCAACCTCACAACCGACGAGACAGTTGCCAGTAGTTCTCGCCGCATCTGGTACGTTACAGGCGACTTATTTCATCAAGATGTACAAGCGATGTTTGAAAGGCTCGAACCAACACATCCAGTTCAGTATGTGGTGGGGCAGTGTGATCGCGCATGGTGCTATGTTTTGCAATTGATGCAAGCGCCGCCGAATAGTGAACCGCTAGTTTTTGGTGGTGTGCTGTCGTTCTATGGTGCGGATATTGAACTATCCGCATCTCGTCAAGTTGATCTGCGCTTGTGGTGGCGTGTGGATGATCCGCCTCTGCTGGATTACTCGATAGGCTTGCAGCTAGTCGATGCAGCGGGGACTTTGATCGCGCAAGCTGATGGCGCGATTAATCACTATGGGCGCGAAACCGTGCAAACATCGCACATGCAGCCAGGACAGATTTATATTGATCACCGGACTCTGACTCTGCCAGAAAATGCGTCTGCCGGAACATATTCGCTGGTGCTAGTCGTGTATCAATCGTGGGATGGGGCACGACTCACCCTGACTGACGGAAGTGACAGGCTCGTTTTGGATGAGCTTGTGTTAAGTGATTGATGCCGGATCGGTCAATTGGCGTTACTTGGACTGAAAAGGTTGCTGTACGATTAAAAAGTTTTGAAAGCCACGTAGGGTTGTCTCAAACAATGTCAGCAGAATTTACAGCTCGCGCATCCTTTAAAACAGATCGCCGCAGCGCGCTCCGGTTTATCTTGTCGCATATTCGCCGCCATCCGGTGTTCGGTGTATTGATGGTAGTCGGCGCGTTTTCTAATGCCGCACTGGCGGCGGCGGTACCATATTTTGTTGGGCAAGCGTTCAACGCGATGCAGCGAGGCGAAGGTCTTGACTCAATTCTCGCATTTTCACTTGCGATTGTAGCATCACAAGGACTGCGTGCTGGATTGCAGTTGGCGCGCAACTTTAGCGCGGAAGTATTCGCACAACGTATCGAACGGGATGTCCGCGACGAACTGTACGTGAGCTTGCTCGGCAAGAGTATGTCGTTTCACGATTCGCAGTCAGTCGGGGAAATCATGGCGCGCGTGACCAATGACGTGCGCGAACTGAATTTCATGATGAATCCGGGCATGAATCTTCTGATCGGATCAGGGATGTTCTTAATCGTGCCCTTGATCGCTGCGCCGCTCCAACATCCCGCGCTAATTCTGTCGCCTGCGCTGTTTTTGGCTGCGTATGCGATTGTGCAGTATTTGTATGTGCGCGATCTCAACCCCGTAGCACAAAATGTACGCGCCAGTTTTGGCGAAATGAACGCTGATGTTGCCGAAGCGCTCGAAGGATTGCAGGTTGTCAAAGGCGCGGCGCAAGAATTGCGCGAAGAACAACACTTCAGTCGGCTCGCCGACGATGTGCGGAATCATTTCATCAGTCAGGGTCGAATCGAAGCGCGATATTTGCCGATGCTGCTGCTAGGTTTGGTTGTTGCGTTTGGCTTTCTCCATTCAGTGCTGCTGTTCCAAGCCGGTGAAATCAGCGCGGGAACGGTTGTGGCGTTTATGGGACAGCTTCAGCTATTCGGCTTTCCCGTTTTTTCGTCGTTGAGTTCGTTTTCACAAGCATCATTGGGGTATGCCAGCGCGAAACGTATTTTGGCAATCTTGAACACTGAAACCGAACTCGACCAGAATGCGGCGGGGCATGGGGATAAGCCAAAAGGCGAAATCACGTTTGAGCATGTCAATTTCCGATACTCGCCAGAAGCTGTAGAAGTGATACATGATGTGTCATTCAATATTGAACCCGGAAAAACCGTCGCGATTGTAGGTCAAACGGGATCGGGCAAGACGACACTCACAAAACTGCTCAACCGCACCTATGACGTAACCGGTGGGCGTGTGTTAGTCGATGGAGTGGATGTGCGCGACTGGGACATGGCGCGGCTGCGTTCACACATCAGCATTATTGAGCAGGATATTTTCCTGTTTAGCCGTACAATTGCCGATAACATCCGCTTTGGCAAACCAGATGCGACAGATGAAGAAGTCGAAGCTGCGGCGAAGAAAGCGCAAGCCCACGAATTTATCACCAGTTTTCCTGAAGGCTACGATACCGTTGTTGGCCAGCGCGGTGTGACATTAAGCGGCGGTCAGCGCCAGCGGCTTGCATTGGCGCGTGCCTTCGTCACCGATCCGCCGATTTTGGTGTTGGACGACAGTACCAGTGCCATCGACAGTGCGACGGAAGACAAAATTCAAAAAGCAATTTGGGCGGCGGCACAGGGGCGTACCACGATTTTGATCACGCATCGCCTATCACAAATCCGCTGGGCGGATCACATCATCGTTATTCGTAAGGGGCGGGTGGTCGCGCACGGCACACACGATCATTTGATGGCAACATCAGATGCTTATCGCCGTATCTTCGCGCGCTACGAAGGCGGGCAAGAACCCGCGCTTTCCGCCGCGCAGCACTCTCATTAGATCATACAGGAACACAGGCAAATCGGTATGGGGTTTCTCGGCGCAATTGGCGCAGATAAGTATGACCGTCAATACGATGATCGCTATCTTTTGAAGCGATTCTGGCAGTATTTGAGACCACATCGCTGGCGCGTTGTAGGAATTGTAGTGCTGGTGCTGCTGTTCGCGCTGGTCGGCGCATTCATTCCGGTGACGATTTCTGCGGGGTTAGCGGCGCTGCAAGATTCAAATAGTCAAGTGTCGGTGTGGGTGTTCGTAGCGGCATTGTTCGCCATCGCCATTATCGACTACTTACTGTATCACTTTCGCCGTCGGCTCATCACCCGCGTGATTGGCGATGTGATCAGCGCGATGCGTAAGGATGCTTTCAAGGCGGCAGTTGCGCGAGATCTTGCGTTTTATGACGAGAATAAATCGGGCAAGATTGTGAGCCGTATCACAAACGATACACAAGAATTGAGTCAAGTCCTCATCATCGCCAGTGATATCGTTTCGCAAATGGGCGAATTTGTGCTGCTGTTCTTCGTGCTGTGGGGCTATGAATGGCGGCTGACTTTGGTGCTGCTCGCCTTAACACCCTTGGTCGTTGGAACAATGCTGATCTTTCGCGCGCTTGCCCGTCGCGCTACTCGCCAAGGGGCGCGCGCGATGGCTCTTGTCAACGACAACATTCAAGAGAGCGTGACCGGAATCAGTGTCGCGAAGAATTTCCGTCGCGAATCTATGATCTACGATGAATTCAAAGGTGTCAACGACCAATCCTATACGATCAATTTGCGGCGCGGATTTGTGTTGGCAACAGTGTTCCCCACACAGAACTTTATCGCTGGGTTCGCCATTGGCATGTTGGTCTATATTGGCGCATCGTTCGTAATTGGCGGGACAATTACTGCTAGCGCGTGGTTCTTATTCATCCAAAGCATTGACCGTTTCTGGTTTCCATTCATTAATTTATCTGCATTCTGGAGCCAGCTTCAAGCAGGGTTGAGTGCAATGGAGCGCATATTCGCGCTGATTGATGCGGAAAACACCGTCAAGCAGACGGGGGATCTCCCCGCGCCGACGCTCGTGGGCAAAATCGAGTTCGATCATGTGGTATTCAAGTACAGCACGGGTGAGAAAGTCCTCAACGACTTCAATCTGACTATTCAGCCGGGTGAGAGCATTGCGTTTGTAGGTCATACGGGAGCGGGCAAAAGCACCATCGCTCGTTTGATCGAACGTTTCTACGAATTCCAAGAAGGGCAAATTCGTGTAGATGGGCAGGATATTCGCACACTCAATTTGCAGTCTTATCGCAGCCAACTTGGGATTGTGCCGCAAGCGCCGTTTTTGTTTCGTGGCACTGTGATGGAGAACATCCGCTATGCGCGTCCTGACGCGACAGACCGTGAAATTGAAGAAACGGCAAACGCGATTGGCGGCGGGGAATGGCTGGAAACGCTGCCTGATGGATTAAACAGTGAAGTAGGTGAACGCGGATCGCGCTTGAGTATGGGACAGCGACAGTTAGTGAGTTTGCTGCGCGTGCTGGTGCAAAAACCGGCGATTTTCATCCTTGATGAAGCCACTGCCAGCATCGACCCATTCACTGAAACACAGATTCAACAGGCGCTTGACCTCATTTTGGCGCGTTCCACATCAATTTTGATCGCGCATCGCCTAAGCACAGTCCGCAGCGCAGACCGAATTATCGTTCTAAAACAGGGTGCGATCATTGAACAAGGCAATCACGATCAATTGATGAAAGCCGGCGGGCATTATGCTGAACTCTATAACACCTATTTTCGGCATCAATCGCTCGAATACGTGGAAGAATCACGCCACACTTTAGCTGAAGCCTAACGATAGTGCATGTTTATGGACGGCTCGCAAGCCGTCCAACCACCTATCCGCTGAAAGTAACCTCATAGCGAACATTTCCCGCCTTGCCGCCGATAGGGGTGATGTCCATGTTTACACGTGGACCCGAAAATACTCGCGCGCGCCCCGACCAGTTGACTGACTCTCCCCCTTCGACATTCAACACCACAAGAAAGTTGTTCTCATCGAGAAACGTGACCTGTACGCTGCCGCTTTCGACGCTGATCGTCAGCGCCGTGTCAACCCCGCCGAACAAGGTTTCGTTTACTTCATCAAAGTTGAACGAGACTTCCTGCGATTCAGCGATCTCGCTGTAGGTGGCGTTGCAGGAATACGTCCAGTTCACGGCGACAAAACCGCCAACCAGCGCGGTTGATGAGCAGCTTTTGAGTCCATCACAGCTTGCTAGTAGCAAACTACACACAATCAGCAGAAGGGAAAGTATTCTGCTGCGAAATTTTCTTGATAGGCGAGACACGGCTTATCTGTCCTTTTTATATGCATAGTCACAGGCGGATCGCATTCATGCATAGATAGAGTATAGTCACCATGCAGTTTCGCGCTTACCAGCGCGTGTTACCCCTGAAAGGGAGTCATGTCATGCCCCAGTTCTTATATCGAATTCAGCCCACACGACCAGAAATGCTGTCGCAAGGCGCAACGCCCGAAGAATCCGCGATCACAGGGGAACACTTCGATTATTTGCAGCGTTTAATGCTAGAAGGGGTTGTCATTCTCGCCGGACGCACGCTCAATACCGATCCGACCTCGTTCGGTATCATCATCTTTAATGCCGATGATGAAACTGCCGCGCAAGCTTTGGTTCAAGGTGATCCGGCAGTGATCAAAGGGGTGATGCGCGCGGAACTGTTTCCTTACCGAGTAGCTTTAATCGCAGAACGCAACGTTGAAGGAAATCAGTAATTGGCGATGCGGTGGCTTAACCATACCGCGATCTGTTTGACGTTCTCGCTGCCGCGCGCAATTTCTAAAATGTATTCATAATCGCGCGTTGGGTCAAAACGGAAGTTGACCCCATTACGAGCGAAAAAGAGTTCCACAGCTTGCACAGCAGTGCGTTTATTGCCATCGATAAATAGGTGATGATATGCAAGCGATTCGAGATATGCTGCTGCTTTGTCAGTCAGTGTGGGAAATTGCGGTTCACCAAATAATTCGATCATTGGGCGGCGCAGTGCTGAATTCAACAGATGAATATCACGGATCATCACTTCCCCCGTGATTTGATCGTTGATATTGAGTAAGTCATGCCCAGTGAGATATTCAACCTCATGTTTGCTCATCGGCGGTTCAACTCATCTAACAGCCATTTTTGTTCGGTGATGATCTTGGCAATTGCAGCGGAATCGCGCACTTCATCAGGTTCGAGCATAGGCTCTGTTGGCTCAAGCGGAAACCATGCTGCTAGCGATTCAGCGCTTGCTCGATTTTCTGCTACCGCGACTATCTTCTCTAATGCTTCAGTTTGATCCCACGTTATCCGTCGCCCGTTAACCAAGAACATGAAGATCGCGGCGATAGTCGCAGTGCGTTTATTTCCATCTGTGAACGGGTGATTCCGCGCAATTGAGTGAAATAGCACGGCGGATTTTTCGCTTAAGGTCGCGTATGCATCCTGCCCGAATACACTGGCAGCGGGGCGGGCAGCGGCAGATTCAAGCAGATTCAAGTCGCGGATTTTCTGCTTTCCTGTGGCGATTTTGTCGTTGTCGAGTACGCGCCCGTTAATATAGATGAGTTCAGAGAGTGTGAGAAAGCGCGTCATAGTTCAGTCACCTTTACTCGATTTCAACCGCCATCGCCACTGCTTCTGCGCCGCCCAAACACAGCGCGGCAACCCCCCGTTTAAGTCCGCGCGATTTCAGCGCGTGAACGAGCGTGACCAGTACCCGCGCGCCGCTTGCGCCCAACGGATGACCAAGCGCGATTGCGCCGCCATTCACGTTGACCTTTTCCATCGGCACATCATATCCATCACGTGCCAATCCTTTGAGGTCCGCCAGCACCTGTGAGGCAAACGCCTCATTAATTTCAAACAGGTCAACATCATCTACTGTCCAGCCCGCCCGTTCGAGCGCTATAGGAATTGCCTTGACTGGCGCGTAGAAAATCCATGCGGGTTCTACAGCGGCTTGCCCATAGGCGACAATGCGCGCGATAGGCGTGTGTCCATGTTGAGCGGCGTAATCACGGCTGCTTACGATCAGCGCCGCCGCGCCGTCATTCATGCCGGGAGCATTACCCGCTGTTACCGCGCCATCTTTTTCAAAGGCGGGCGAGAGTTTGGCGAGAACTTCCAGTGACGTATCAGCGCGTATCGATTCATCACGGCTGATGATGACGGTATTTTTGCCTGTGTTTACCGTAAGTGGCACAATCTCGGCATCAAAACGTCCCTGTTCGCTTGCGGCGTGCGCGTTCTGGTGACTGCGGAAGGCGAACTCATCCATCGCTTGCCGCGTGATTTCCATCTGGCGACCAATAAATTCGGCAGCATTTCCCATCCCCCAATCGCACAGCGCGCACCATAAACCATCGGTTTGCAGCGCATCACGAAGCTGCACATGCCCATACTTGTGACCTCTGCGATGTGTGTCGTCCAAGAAGGGGGCGCGGCTCATGCTTTCAACTCCACCCGCGATGTAGAGATCGCCATCTTGGCTGCGTATCGCGTTGCTGGCGATCATGACAGCTTTCAACCCGCTGCCGCACACTTTATTCACGGTAATTCCGCCGACATGTTCCGGTACGCCCGCTGCGATGCTAATCTGACGTGGTAGCGCTTGTCCAACGCCTGCGCTGACCACGTTGCCAAGAATCACTTCGCTCACATCACCCACATTGATGCCGCTTCTTTCAATCGCCGCCTTAACCGCGGGGGTGCCAAGTTCCGCTGCCGTTAAACTTGATAATCCGCCAAGAAACTTGCCAATCGGCGTGCGTGCGCCGCTTAGGATGACGGCATCGCGTCCATTTTTGTGATTCTGATTATTCGTCATGAGTCCTATCTTTCACAAGAAATAGTGTGTCCCATTTTGATTTTAATTCTGCGAAGGTGTTCTCAAGGCTGTCAGGGATCACCCGCGTATTGCCGATGGTTGTCATAAAATTCGCGTCACCGCTCCAGCGCGGCACAATATGAAAGTGATAATGTTCTGCAACGCCCGCCCCTGCCGCGCCGCCGATATTTGCGCCAAGATTGAACGCGGGTGGGTTGTACGCGCTCCGCAGTACCGCAATTGCGCGATTAGTTGTCACCATCAAATCGGTGAGCGCATCAGCAGAGAGACTTTCTTGTGAATCGACATGCTCATACGGAATCACCATTAAGTGACCATTGTTATACGGGTAAATGTTGAGGGTGACAAACACGTATTGCGAACGCGCGATGATCTGGTGTTCGCCTTCTTCCCGCTGCAAATTGCAGAATACGCAGCCGCTCACAGGTTTCTTTTCACCTTTGATGTATGCCATGCGCCACGGAGTCCAAAGGTATTCCAAAACGACGCTCCAGAAGAAACTTTTCGCCCGAATGGTTTGTCCCATTTTACCAGCCCGATGGCGTCTTGCATCGGGTTAACTATTGCCAAACCCTGTTCCATGACTATGATCAGCCGCACACAACCACCTTTGTAAAGCGATGGGGGCGATTACACATGATCAATGATCCGCTGACATTAACCGCTCTAACCCAAGCGCTCCATCCGCGTTCTGTGAAGGTGTATCCCAGTATCTCAAGTACTAACGATGTTGCGTTGGTATGGTTAAGCGATGGGGCAGAAGCTGGTTCGATTGTAGTGGCAGAAGAACAAACCAAAGGTCGTGGACGTTTAGGGCGGTCTTGGTTTGCGCCCCCCGGCACAGCATTAATGTTCAGCGTGATCCTGAAGCCAGCGGTTGAAGCGGTAGGGCGAATTTCTATGTTGGGCGCGGTGTGTGTGTGTGATGTTCTGCGCGATATGGGACTGCAAACCGTCGGGATCAAATGGCCCAACGACGTGCAAATCATTGTTGACGGCGTGCGGCGCAAATTGTGCGGCGTACTGCCGGAATCTATCTGGGATGGAAGCGGATTTGTTGGCGCGGTTCTCGGCATCGGAATCAATGTGCGCGTCGATTTTAAGAACACTCCTTTTAGCGAAACAGCGGCCAGTATTGAAAGTGTGCTAGGCAAACCTGTGGATCGGATTCATCTGCTCAAGCAAATTCTGGCAAAAATGGACAAATGGGAGTCCCAAATCGGTTGCGAAGCATTTATCGATGCATGGCGGTCTCGCCTGAATATGATGGGGCAGCCAGTCATGATAGAAGGTGAGCGATGTATCGCGCATGATGTCGAACATGATGGCACATTGATCGTGCGGCGAAATGATGGCTCGTTGAGGCGTATCATTGCCGGTGACATCGCTCTTGGAAGCGAGTGAGGTGAACAGATGGGAATCCGTCTGGATTGGGAGATAGAAACCGAGCGCGAGCGTGTGCGTGGTGCAGGCGAAGACCCGGAAGCGAAACGCCGCCGCCGTCGTTCGCTCGTTCGATTTGTAACAGTGGTGGCGGCCTTTCTGTTGATTATCGGTGGTGTCATTGGGGGAGCTGCGCTTCGCCTGCGCTATGTCGATTGGCAGATTGAACAACTGCTGCGCGATACGGTGGATGCGGAAATCGCCAACATACGCATAGGCGATCAAGATGGCTTTCGAGGAATTCAGCGCAGCGCCAGTGATGACTGGATTCAGCAGCAGTTGGCGCTTTTTGAGCAGTATCAAACATGGAAAGTGCAGCCCAATACCGCTTTTACAGGAGAAATTGTAGACCTCGTCATCGATGGGCAGCGCGCACGTGTTGTTTTGGAAGAGATCATCGACGGGGTGCGATACCATGTGGTCTGGTTCTACTGGCGTTACGATGATGGGATTGATGCAAACGATACCTCGTCTGCTAGTGATGATGGATGGCGGCATGTTCCGCCGGACGTGACGTTCTGGGGCGATGCCGCACAAATCACCCGTTCTCGCGTGAATGTGCGCTATTACACGCTGGATGAGGTGTTAGCAGCACAGACGGCGGATCGCCTCGAACAGTGGATCGAATTTGCGTGTGGGGCGATGCTTGGGGCGCTGGAATGCGATTCCATGCCCATGATCACTGTCGATATTCTGCCTCAGGGCGATTTGTCCATTGGTTGGGCAGATGTAAATTCATGGACGCTGCGAATCCCCTCACCCTACTTATCGCGCGCACAGGCAGACTCTCCCTTTGATCCTACGCTCATGCTTGCCACCGCTGATGCCTTAGCAGAGCGGCTGATCGCACAATCACTTAGCGCAGAGCCATCATATCCCGCCGATGCATATTATCTTCGACAGGGGATGATTTCGTGGTTAGTCGGTCAGTTTGCAGGGATTCCCACGAATTCATTCTTGATCGAGAGTCTCGCACGTCAATACGGAGATTCTGCGGTTGGGCGTTTGGCGGCATTCATGCAGCCCAATTCCAGTATCGACCTCTTTCAAGTCGTGACGGAACGCCCGATTGCCCAAGCGAATCTCGATTGGCGGGATTACCTGACATGGCGTTTGCAGTTGGAAAACGATCTTGTCAACCGCCGCGCGGAATTAGAATTTTACGCCCTGTATGACATCGCCGATGCTTATGTACGTGATCTTGCGGCGGCACGCTTTATCAATGGGACTGCTCCAGCGGGGTGGGTGGTGAATAGCGCCTCCAGCACCGTAGATACCAATGGCGTGCCAGTTTTGAATGCCACCGCGCAAAACAATCTCACAGGCGAACAGCAGGAAATTCTATTCCGGCTGACGGATGGTGTGTGGAAACGTGCGAGTTGATCTACAATGAGTAAAAGTTTGGGGTTGTCGCGCCGGGGAGAAGGCAATTATGTCCATGCTGGATGATCTGCGAAAAAGTACAGCGCTCGATACACATGAAGAAATCGAAGAAGCCGATTTGCTCATCGATGATGGCGAAGAACGTGTCCAGAAGCGTTTTCTGGGGATGACCGCAGTTCAGCGCATGTTTCTTGCCATGTTCTTCTTCATGAATGTCTTGGTGATCGGCGCGGCACTGCTGTTGGTGACGGGGCGGCTTAGCCCGTAAACATGCAAAAACATGGGGCATTCTTCGCACGCACGAAGAATGCCCCGTAATCTCATAAGTCTAGCTGCCCGGGGTAAGCGTAAGTGTGCTTTCTGCCGCTGCTTCAACCTGCTGCCGCGTCCACAACATCGGCTTATATTCAATATTTCGCCACATATCGGTCATATCCGAATAGTGATCGCTAAAGGGGTGTCCACTTTGCCCTGTTGTGTGAATCGTGCGGCTGTTTTCAAAATTGCCAACATCCACGATCATCCGCATCGACGGAAGCGCATCAACCGTGAAATCGCTGCCGCTGCCTGTCGCGTTGACGATTTCCGAACCGCCTGCTGTTTCAAACGGGCCACGATTGACCATATCTTCAATCAGGGAAATTCCGCTTAAGCCCAACGGATTGCTGACGAAGGTTGCTGTATGCACCGCCCCCCATCGCCATGCAGTGCGATCCGTGCCATATGCCGCTGTTGCATCTGCCCATGATTGTTCAAAGACCCGCCGCAAAATATCGTCGCGGGTTTCGATAGTGTCGGTTGTGGTTATATCGTCCCACCAGACATTGTCCGGCTCACTCATCATGACTGACACTGAAAAAGCTTGATGATCGCTGGCGCTGATGTCTTCTGGCAGTTGATCTGCAAATACGGCATCAATCAGTTTATATAGGAAAACATTCCACAGCACCGCTTCCGCGCTGTCCATATCTTGTTGGAAGTTCCATGCCGCCAGCCAATCGCGCGCTTCTGTGACCGTCGCATCGTCAAATGAGATGTCATTCAAGAACGGGATGATCGCTTGCGCGGCGAGACTTTTGTTATCGCCGTGAATCTGTGCGTAAGTTTCCGGTGTATGCGGCGCAAGTGCTTCCATCAATTCGACAATCCGTGCCCCGCGATAGCCATAGGACCAATCGTAGCTCAACAAATAGTTGGCATCTTCACCGATGATGTCTGCCAGTTGATCGTAATATTCCAGCGGCACAACCGCCTGATTCGCGGTAGCAATGTAATCGCGTTCAGGGTTGAACACACGTGGTAAATTGTCGAACGGGATGTAGCCGCGCCATGCAAATTCGTCACTTGACCCGTCAACGGGTGACAGCCCATCGTGGTTTGGCGCGCGATAGGGAATCGCGCCGGGAGTTTGATAACCGATATTGCCATCAACGTCGGCATAGACGAAATTCTGCGATGGTATTGTCCAATAGGTAAGGGCTTCGCGGAATTCTTCCCAGTTCGACGCGCGGTTGATCATGCCAATCGACTTGATGAGCGTGCTTGCATCGTGCCCTACCCAACGAAGCGCTAGCGGGTCTTCGTTGTTGAATCCGAGAAGCTCGCCCGTATCAGGATCAATATCATTGTCATTGATGATGGGTCCCCACACGGTTTCGCGCACTTGAATCGTGATCGGCGGTTCTCCATCGCCAAATTGTATCGTTTCGTCATAGACAGTCATGTCCGTCCACTCGCCGTTGTACATATATTGGAGTGGGTTATCTGGGTTGACAGTGATACGATACAGGTCTTGCACATCCGCGCCAACATTGGTGACTGCCCATGCAATGCGGGCATTGTGACCGATCACCACCCCCGGCGATGCCGAGAAAGTAAACCCGACTACATCAAGCGGGCAAGTTTCGCTGACGGGTTGGCAGTGCAGCCCAACCTCATACCAGATTGATGGCATTTGAATGCCTAGATGCGGGTCATTCGCCATCAACGGCATTCCGCTTTCGGTCATGCTATCTGTCGCTACCCAATTGTTGCTGCCAACCCCATAGTCCGAAATTGTCGATGCAGCGTGCAAACCACCCGCTACGCGCAGCGAAGGTGGTGCTGTCCGCGCTGCTTCAATGAGTGCGTTTGCTTGTGCCAGACTTTCCTCACTAATCGGAAGGTCTTCAGGGAAGACAATAGTTGGCATTTCGCCGTAGGGATAGGGAGGGGTGTAATCATTCGCCATGTCTTCGCCAAGGTTTTCAAACAACGAAGCACGGATGAGTTCACGCCCATACGAGCCGGTCAAATTCCACGACATCACCTTACCCCATGCCGCCGAATCAACAATCGTCCAAGGTTCGATGGTGATATTCACGCCCGTTATGCCAAGAAGGCGGTATTCAAGCGCGAGATCGTCAGCGGGACGACTGGTGATGTAGGCATTAATTCCGTCGGTGAATGACTGCAAGTGGCTGATGGTTTCGGGGTCGATTTGCTGTAGGTTTTCAATGTCGCGCTGTGCAGCGCGATACCATCCTGCGGTGCGAATGAATACATCTGTACCCATGAGCGCATCGTTTTTTCCCGTCAGTTCTTGAATCGCGCCGCGCCCGATATGCCGCCAGAATTCCATCTGCCACCAGCGATCTTGCGCTTGTGTGTAACCCTGTGCGAAGTATAAATCCGACAGATTAGCGGCGTAGATATGCGGCACACCATAGGGATCGCGTAGGATTTCAACGGGGGCGGTGAGTCCACTCACGCTGATTGTTCCGTTGTGTTGGGGTAGGGGACCGCGCGTCGTATCGTTGTAAATCACGAACCCACCAATTGCGATGACGACGACAATGACGAGCAGCGCCAACAAAATTATTCGCAAAACTTTCATTTTTTAACTCCAGAGGTACAGAAAATCTTCATTCCCTTGAGAACTTTATAAGTGTATGCCTGTGACGCAAAATTGCCAAAAGACTTTATGTGAGTGGCGAACCGTGTCCTCCCGTTTTGAAACCCCATTCAGCGGAGAATCAGCGCTCGATTTCGTGTGAAATTTGAGGTATAATTAAACTTGAATTTCGTCTGGTTTCGGGTTCAAAAATCCGAACAAATTAGCGGTTTCACAGGCTGACAAACATGGATTACATCGGTTCGGTGCGTCCCGTCAATATTAATGAGGAAATGCGCGGCAGTTTTCTCGATTATGCAATGAGCGTGATCGTTGCCCGCGCCCTACCGGATGCACGCGACGGTCTCAAACCCGTTCACAGGCGCATTCTATACGCGATGTACGACATGGGGATTCGCGCTAACTCCCAGTACAAGAAAAGCGCCCGCATTGTTGGTGAAGTGCTTGGTAAGTACCATCCGCACGGCGATGTGGCGGTGTATGACTCGATGGCGCGTATGGCTCAAGATTTCTCGCTTCGCTATCCACTGGTGGATGGTCAAGGGAACTTTGGCAGTGTCGATGGCGACAGTCCAGCCGCTATGCGTTATACCGAAGCGCGTTTGGCACGTATTGCAGAAGAATTGTTGACGGACATTGACGCAAATACGGTGGAATTTACCGACAATTATGACGGTACCCAGCAAGAACCAACGGTGCTGCCGGCGCGCTTGCCTAACATGCTGCTCAACGGAGCGAGTGGCATCGCAGTGGGGATGGCGACAAATATTCCACCCCATAACTTGCGTGAACTTGCGGCGGCGATTGCCTTCTTGATTGACCGTTATGACCAGATTGAAGAAGTCACTGTTGATGAGCTGATCAATTTCGTCAAAGGACCCGACTTTCCGACTGGCGCGACAGTCATTGCTGGAGATGAACTTAAAGAAGCATATGCGACTGGACGTGGTCGGGTGGTAATCCGCGCGCGCAGTGAAATAGAAGAAGGCAGCAATGGTCGCCATCGTCTGGTATTCACTGAAATCCCTTATCAGGTCGGCAAAACTTCGATCATCGAGCGGATTGTCCAGCTTGTACGCGAAGACCGCATCACGCAAATTTCTGATCTGCGTGATGAAAGTGACCGCGACGGTATGCGGATCGTTGTCGATCTCAAGCATGGCGCGCAGCCGCTGAAAGTGCTGAATCAACTTTACAAATACACTCAGTTGCAATCGACCTACAGCATTCAAATGTTGGCATTGGTTGATGGTGAACCACGCACACTGAGCTTGAAGCGAATGCTCCAAATTTATATTGAGCATCGTATTGACGTGATTGTGCGGCGTTCACAGTTTGAGCTGGAAAAGCGCCGTGCTCGTGCCCACATTCTCGAAGGACTGCTCAAAGCACTATCGAGTTTAGACGCGATCATTCAAACGATTCGCAGCGCCGATAGTGCCGAAACCGCCCGCGACAGTCTCATGACACGGTTTGAACTCACCGAAGCCCAGTCGAACGCGATTCTCGAAATGCAGCTTCGTCGCCTTGCCGCGCTTGAACAGCAGAAGCTGAATGATGAATTCACCGAAGTTATGGCGCGCATCGCATACCTTGAAGACTTGATCGCTTCTCCACACAAGATTCTGGCGCTCATCCGCGAAGACCTAACCGATCTCGCGGAAAAGTATGGCGACGAACGCCGCACAGACTTGATCTACGGTGTGAATGCCGAATTTAACGAAGCAGACCTTGTGCGCGATGAAGAAGTGATCATTTTGCACACCCAACAGGGGTATATCAAGCGCGTACCGTCTAGCGCCTACCGTTCACAGCGGCGCGGCGGCAAGGGCGTGATCGGTATGAAGACCAAAGAAATGGACGGGTTGCAGCATATTGTGTCCGCAAACAGCTTAGACACGGTGCTGTTCTTCAGCGACAAAGGCAAAGTCTACAGCGAGCGTGCTTATGCTATCCCTGAAGCGACGCGCGATGCCAAAGGTACATTGGTTTACAGCATCCTCAACCTGCTGCCAGATGAACATATCACGGCGATTGTGCCAGTTTCGTCGTTTGATATGGAGGGCTTTTTCGTGCTCGCTACCCGTGACGGACGGATCAAGCGCGTGCGGTTAGACGAGTTTGAAGCTGTGCGCCCAAGTGGTTTGATCGCCATGCACTTGGATAACGGCGATCAGTTGAATTGGGCGAAATATACCGATGGCGATCAGGATATTATCCTTGCCACAATCTTGGGGCAAAGTATTCGCTTCCATGAAAGCGAAGTTCGCGTCATGGGCCGTCCCGCAGCAGGCGTGAACGCAATGAGAATTGCAGAAAACGATGCGCTGGTTGGGATGGATGTGGTTAAAGGCGAAGATACGCATGTACTGGTTGTCACTGCGAATGGATACGGTAAACGCACGCTCATCGAAGACTATCGCACACAGGGACGTTACGGCATGGGCATTCGCACGCTCACCCGTGACGAGCGCACCGGTCCAATTGTGGCAATGAGCTGTGTTAACCCAAAGGATGATATTCTTCTCATTACACGCGCGGGAATCGTCATGCGTACTAAACTGGATGAAATTCGGGAAACAGGGCGCAATACGCTTGGCGTGCGTTTGATGAAACTTGACCGCCGTGATCAAATTTGTGCGATTGCCATCCTTGACGGTTCAGAAATCGAACAGACGGGCGAAATGACTGCCGCTGATGAAGATAGCTTGAGCGATACTGACCTGAATAGCAATGGGATCGTCCATGATAACGTGAGCAAGAGCGATGGCGAAACCAGCGACGAATAATCGCTAAGCCAATCATCAAAATGCGCTGGATAAATCCGAGGCAGCCGTGAGAGTAGGGGGCGCGTTTGCCAGCAAACGGTGAGCGGGTTAGGTCAAGCGTGCAGGCTGACGAAATCGCAGCACAGGCACCGTAGGGTATTTTCGTCAGAATTGGTGACCTAAATTGATGTCATCAGGGTAAAAAAAGGACGTGACAGTTTTGCCACGTCCTTTTAGTTTTACTGCGAGCCAGAAGCACGAAGCCGTTATTAGGCTTCCTCGTCTTCTTCAATCTTGCCCTTCTTAATGACTTCAGGTTCAGTGCTGCTGACTTCAGCCGCTTCGGCTTCTTCATGAACCGTCTGAACCGCTAAGCGCACGATCATTTCATCGCCGGGGGTCAGGATGGTCACTTTATCGCCCAACTTTAGGTCACGGACATAAATCGCATCGTTGACATTCGCCAGCGGCGTGAGGTCAACATCAACACGGTCAATAAGGTCAGCGGGAAGGGCTTCAACTTCGATGCTTGACACGCCATTGAGAAGTACCCCATAGCCTGCGCGCACACCGGGAGCTTCGTTGATAAAATGAATGGGAACTTCAGTTTTGAGCTTGGTGGTCGCATCAACAGCGAGGAAATCAACATGCGTGATTAACCCACCAAGGACGCTGCGCTGAACTTCATAAGCAACGACACTTTGGGTATTACCGCCAATATTAAGATTGATCAGATGTGTACCACCCGCTTGGCGCAGAGTCAGTTCAAGCGCGCGATAAGGGATTTGTACAGTAACAGGCTTAAATTTCGCGCCATAAATGACCGCAGGAACCAAGCCCTGCCGCCGCAGTTGGTTGACTTTTTTGCCCGTGATACTGCGAGGCTGCGCTTCGAGCGTATAGATATCAGCCACGATTGTAACTCCTCAAATAAATGTAAACGCCCAACCAGCAGGACGCGCACAGGCAGGCGGTTTAATCAGATTCAGACCGACAGAATAGAGGTGCATTCTAGTGTTTTGAAGGACAAACGTCAATCCTGAACCCGATTCTAGGGATAGCCAAACAAAAACCTGTGCAAGCGCACAGGTTCCTTAAGCGGGCAATGGGATTCGAACCCACGACATTTTGCTTGGGAAGCAAACGCTCTGCCAACTGAGCTACGCCCGCGTGATATGATTCAGTATAGAAAACGTCGGGTGAAAAGTCAAGATTACGCCGAACAGAGTCACCGGGTGGAGGCGGGTTGTGCTATAATGCACCCTTCCGAGGAGAACGCATCATCATGAGTGGGCTTCGGCGTTATGCCATCGGCATCATTGGGCTGGTCATCAGCTTGCTTGCCGTGTATTCGATTGTGTCGGAAATAGGCATCGAACGATTGGTTGAAGCCTTTCGTAATGCCAACTATATCTACATCCTGCCTTGTTCCTTCCTGATTCTGCTGGGCTTAATCGCGCGTGGAATACGTTGGCGGGCGCTGCTCAATCACGACCTTTCGATATCGCGAGCCTTCAACATCATGAACGTCGCATATATGGTGAATGCGATTTTGCCAATGCGACTTGGCGAAGTCGCGCGGGCGTATTTGGCTTCGCAAGCATCGGAACAAGTCGCGATGGTGCGGGCATTGAGTACGATTGTTGTCGAACGCCTGCTCGATGTGATTGCTGTGTTGATCATTTTGGGCTTTGCGATTACATCCGCCCCTCTGCCTGATGAAGTGCGCGGAATTGCGGCTGCGGCTGCGCCTGCTGTCGGGATCGGCTTTATCATGTTGGTGGTCATGTCGGCGCAGCGTAAGCGCGTACTGATGGTGCTCGCCGCCTTAATCCGCAGCCTCCCCTTCATTGAACGCTTTCACTTGGTCGAAACAGCGGGGCATTTCTTGGACGGACTCAGCCCCTTGACGCAGCCAGCGTTCTTCTTCAAAGTCGTTTTGTGGACGACGATTGCATGGGGATTTTCGCTCGTATCTGGTTATGTTTTGATGCCGGGATTCTTCGGCATGTCCGACTGGACAGCGACGCACTTGTTTAGTGCGGCGGCATCATTCGCAAATGCGCTCCCGGCGATGCCCGGAAGCATTGGCACATATGAGTACTCGATTTTGATCTCGTTTCAGTCATTGGGTTATGCGGATGCGGCAGTGATCACAGGCTTTGCAGTAATGATCCACGCGCTCAATCTGGGCATCAATGCGCTTTTGGGCATTTACGGCATCGCGCAAGAAGGTATCAGTTTGAGCCAACTTTCGGAGCGTGTTCGCGCGCAAGCCGTGCAATCTGTGCCTGACTCAACCCTATGACCTCATTAGAAGCTGTATTGGTAGGATTTGTCAGTGGTTTCTCTCGATAATGGTATCCCTCACACCGCAGATAAACTCAAAATTCTGATTTGTCTGCTGTATTACTTCCCCCATCGCACAGGTTTGACGATTCATGTCCAACGGGTAGCGGAAGAACTGGTCAGACGTGGGCATGAAGTTACAGTCCTGACAGCACGTTACAACAAATCGCTGCCGCGTGATGATGTGTGGATGCACGAAGGTGTGCGTATCGTGCGGTTGTGGGCACCGCTGCGAATTAATCGTGGGATGGTCATGCCTGCCTATCCGATTGCCATCTATGATCTACTGCGACAGCATGATGTAGTGAGCATTCACACGCCAATGTTGGAAACGGCTGTGGTGACTCTCGCTGCGATGCTGACCGGACACAAGGTTTTGATCACACATCACGGTGACTTGATTCTGCCGAAGGATCAAGGCTGGTTTTCGCGTTTTATTGAGCGCGCAGTGTTTGCGATGTACAAATTTGCCGCCCACCGCGCGGGTCGAATTTTCGCTTACAGCCAAGACTACGCGGAAAATTCCTACTATCTCAAGCCGTTTCTCGACAAAGTGGATGTGATCTACCCGCCCATCACCATGCCCATGCCCGATCCTGCAAAAGTGCGTGAGCTGCGCGCGAAGTGGTCACCCGATGGATCCCCTATCATTGGTTTTGCAGGGCGGTTTGTAGAAGAAAAGCGCCCTGATTTACTCATTAAGGCGCTTGATGTAGTCGAGAAGAAATATCCGAATGTGCGTATTGTGTTCGCGGGTGAATACGATATTCCTTATGAACACACGTGGGCACGTTATAAATCGTTGGTGGAATCACGTCGTGATCATCTAATTTTTCTCGGTTTAACGCCCGATATGCAAGATATGGCGAACTTTTACGCCGCATGTGATGTACTCGCGCTGACCAGCGATACCGAATGTTTTGCGTTAGTGCAGGTCGAAGCGATGTTGTGCGGAACGCCTGTTGTCATGACAGACATTCCCGGAGGGCGTGTTCCTGTGATGAAAACGGGCATGGGGAAACTGGCATCACAGGGGGATTCAATAAGCATCGGTGAGGCGCTGCTAGAGGTCATCGATCATCGTGACGACTATGTAAAACCGCGCGCACAAATCGAGGCGGTATTCTCATTCAAAGAAACTGTGGATCGATACGAGCGTCATTTTCGCAAGTACGCGCGGCGTAAACGTGCGCCCAAGGTGACAATGCAATCCGCGTCCGCCGCGCCGCATAGCCCATCCATTGAACCGGAACACCCTGAACGTTGATTTGCGCTACAATCGGGTGTCACGAACGGCTCTAAACGGCACACTGGGAGACATATTCATCAATGAACGATAGACAATTCCGCGCGGATGGGGAAATGAACGAAGATGACTTCTCTCGTGATACCCGAACATTCGCCGCTGATGTTCAAGATGTGTCTGCCTCTGGTGAATCACCTTTAGACGATAGCTCGACGTTCGAGGATTTGACGCTGGCGCAAGTGTTCAGCTTATTCTGGCGTGATCCGGCTGCTACATGGCGTATGGTTTCGGAAGTTGCGCGCGCTTCCAATGATAACGCGCCATATACCTCTGTTCCGCTCCGCAAACCCCTAAAAGACCTTGCATCTGTAACGCCGCATATCGACGCGCAAAGCGAAGTGAATCTTCTGACACTGCCGCGTGTCCCTGCATATCCTGAAGCTCGGCGGCTTGAAGCCATACAGCTTATGTTGCGGATTGGCGCGGTGAGTGCGGCGATATGGGGCGGGTGGCAAATCGCAACCGCGCCTGCACAAGGTTTAGAAGACACCCTCACAGTGGCTGCGCGATTTTGGCTTTTGGGGTTTTTGGTCTGGTTATTAAGTGAATTTATTGGCTTTGCGCGTCCGCTTCGCTTACAACGAGAACGTACCGCGCACCCGGTGCAGCTGCGCGCGCCGGAACAGATAACATGGGCGCTCGAAGATGTGATGGTGCGCGCGATTCTCGGCGTGACGACCATCATTTTGACGATTCTCGCAGTACTGTGGACAAGTGGAAATTTTGTCACACTGCAAGGATTCATTGCGTGGGTAGGAAGCATGACTCTGGCTGTGTGGACGTTTTCGCCCTATCGCTGGTCCCCGTTGACAGCTATCAGCGGCGCGGTGAAAGCCATTCGACATCCGCGCTTGCGCGTTTCATGGACGATGATCGGGTTTGTCGCCATTTTGGTGATGGGAGCGTTCTTCCGCTTCAGTGATATTGACGGCACGCCGCCGGAACCCACCAGCGATCATGCAGAAAAGCTGATCGATGCTCAAAAAGTTCTTGATGGCGAAACGCGCCTGTTTTACCCAAATAACGGCGGGCGCGAAGCTATGCAAATGTACTTGATGGCGCTGCTGGCGAAAGTGCCGGGTTTTGGCATAAATTTCGATACTTTGAAAACCTTGTCCGCGATTGAAGGCTTTTTAACCATCCCTGTCGTGTACGCGCTTGGGCGTGCGCTCGTTGGCGCGGAAGACCGTCGCTTGGGTGCGGCGGTTGGGTTAGCGGCGGCGGCGTTGATCGCGGCAAGTTATTGGCATCAAACATTGAGCCATCTTGGCTTACGCATCGTCTTGACAACATTTTTCACATCACTAGTGCTGTTATTTTTAGTGCGTGGAATCCGCTCAAACCACCGTTGGGATTTTATCTGGGCAGGGCTGATGCTTGGCATCGGGTTATATGCGTACCAAGCGGTGCGGATGCTGCCAGTTGTAGTCGTTGCTGGTTTATGGATCGCGCTGTTATATAAACTGTTCCGGCGCGGCGATCATCGTTTGCTGGAAACGCGCCGCTTGGTGGCTAACAGCGCCGTACTCGTGATCGTGGCGTTAGTTGCCTTCGCGCCACTATTAAACTTCATTCGTGAGTCGCCGCGCGATTTCCTAGAACGAACCAACACGCGCTTATTAGGTGACGGTATTTTAGTTGTCACTGATAGTGAAGGAAATACAGTGACACGTACCGCCAACATGCTCGAATTGATTTGGGCACAGCGAGATGTGTTCTTAAGCAATCTGCGTAACGCTGTATTGAGTTACAACTTCAGCGGCGATATTGCATGGCTGCAAAGCGCGCCGCTGTATCCATTTATGGATATGGTGACAGGCGCGTTTCTCATCTGTGGGTTAGCGGCATGGCTCGGTTTAATGGTGCGGCGGCGTGATCCAGCGTTTGATTTGTGGCTCCCGATGATCTTCATCTTAATTTTGCCTTCAGCGCTGGCGGTTGCGTTCCCCATCGAAAATCCTAGCGCGACACGTTTAAGCGGGTCGATGCCCGGTGTATATCTTCTTGCTGCATTCGCGTTGGCTGTATTCGTGCGGCAGATATGGCGCGTGTTAGGACGGCGATTAGGATTTGTCGTCGGGATTGTCACAGCACTTGCCTTGATCTTTGCCGCGCTGACCGCCAATTACACGACGTATTTTGGTCCATATCGACAAGCATATCTGCGCGGCGCGCTACCATATACAAACGCGGCAACAGTACTCCGCAGTTTTGTCGAAGGTGGCGGCGGATATGGAAACGCCTTTGTAGTCACCTTTCCACATTGGTGGGATCATCGCGCGGTAGGTATCGAAGCTGGCGCTCCCGGCTGGCAAGGCGATATTATCCCGATTGGGTTTGATCCTGAAGCGCCGGATTATATCCCCGCGCGTGACCGTATCGCGGAGTCAATCAATATCGCCTATCAACGTTCGGGGCAGTTCCAATTCGATCCTGAACGCGATATTTTGTTTTTCTATGAAGCAACGGACCAAGAAACGCAGAATCGGTTAATCGCCATGTTCCCTCAAGGCTATTGGAATCAGGTGATCCCGGAAGAATTTCCCAACAAACCCTATAGAGTGTTTCGCGTTCCAGCGCTGGAATATGACGGCTTCGCGCAGTTCCAATGCGACTATTTAAACCTTTGTTTGGGCGAAACATCGGGTTGATACAAGGCGAATTAACTGCTTCATGGTATTGTCGTTAAGGAATTCGCTCCCCACCCGTGTACAACGTGGGTCGAAATAGGTTGACTGTGTGTTAAGCGTATACACTAATCGGTTTTATCAATAGGTAATCCATGCAAAACAGCCGCACAATGCTCAATTCTCGCGCGTTGACAATGCCCACTGCCGATGCAGTGCGCGAACGAGTCACACGTGGCGCAAGAACTGCCATCTTCAGCAACCTTCTGGTTGGATTGATGTTGATCGTGGTCATGTTCATTGGCGGATATTTCCGTTTTGTTGGGCAAAACTGGGATGATTTTACTCACTTACATCCCGACGAACGCTTTTTGACGGGTGTTGCCAGTTTGATTGGCACAGGGCTGAATTTCACTGATGAGCCAGCGGAATACCGTTCGCTGCTGGTTGAACAGTGTATTAGTCAGTACCCGGATACAGGCGGGGTGGGTGGCTATTTCGACGCGCGCTGCTCGAATTTGAATCCGCATAATGTCGGTATCCCAATGTATGTCTACGGCACGCTGCCGCTGTTTATCGCACGCGGTGCGGCGGAACTTACCGTCGAAGCGAGTCAGTGGTGGGCAGAAAACGTCAACGGAGACCCGACCTACGACGGAACTGTGTGGATTCGCTATGATGGCGTGCATCTTGTGTGGCGCGCGCTCTCCGCCTTGTCCGAGATGGGGGTGATTGTTCTAACGTTTATCATTGGGCGCAAACTGCACGACAAATGGATCGGGTTGTTGGCGGCGGCGCTCTATGCTTTTGCCGTGTTTTCGATTCAGATGGCGCACTTCGGCACAGTTGATGCAATGTCGAATTTCTTCACCGTGCTTGGGTTGCTGTTCATCGTCGAAATTCAGCGCAAGGGCGCACTGCTAAATTACGTGTGGTTCGGGATCGTGTTCGGCGCTGCGCTTGCCAGTCGTATCAATCTTGCGCCGCTGGCGGGAATGATTGTGCTGGTTTCCATGCTGCGCGCGCTGCCCCTTTTTGACCGTAACGTAGGGTGGGGCGAACGCGAACGCCTGATCACGCAAATGCTGCTCGGTTTATTTCTCTCCGGCGCAATGACCTTCATCGCGTTTCGGATTTTTAATCCATATGCATTTGATGGTCCAGACTTTTTTGGTTTAACGCTCAATCCACGCTGGCTCACCGACCTCAACAACGCCCGCGCCTTGGTATCTGGTGAACTCGACTTCCCACCGAATTATCAATGGGCAGGGCGAGCGCAGTATTTCTACCCCCTCAAAGACATGGTGCTGTGGGGCATGGGAATTGCGTTTGGCGTGGTCGCATGGTTGGCATGGGTTTGGGCGGGCTATAGGCTGGTGCGCGGGCGTGCGGGCGCGTATGCCAACTTTGTGCCGTTCGTATGGGTGCTGCTCTATTTCGGGTTTATGGGCGGTCAATGGGTGATGGTAATGCGTTATTTCATCCCCATTTACTCATCGCTGGCGATTCTCGCCGCGTGGGGCATGTTCTCGCTGGTGAGAAATGCCGGAAACCAGCGAAGCGCATTTATCCGTGCGTTCTTACATGTTGGTTCACGTGCCTTGATCGTTGTGGTGATTAGCTTCACCCTGCTGTGGGCGCTCATGTTTACCAATATCTATCGCAGTATGCTCACGCGCGTTCAAGCGAGTCATTGGGTGTGGGAAAATGTTCCGTCCGATTTTTCCATGCGTGTAGAAGGCGCGCCGGAAAATACCCCGTTGATTCAAATTGACATTCCGCCGTGTGGCGATTCGACAGATTTGTTAGTTGCTGTAACGTGTTTCGATACATTCAATAATGCTCAATTGCAATCGTTTGTCGTTCCTGCTGATGGACAAATCACCGAGATTTATGCGCCGCACTTGGGTGATCCCAATGATGATCCTGAGCCAGAGGTGATGCGCTTTACCATCACCCGTGACAACGACACACGCATTCTCGCGCAGGGCATCCTTGAAGCGGATTTGGTGCGCGACTCGCATATCGTCGGGCGCGAATATCGCATCCCCCTTGATCGCCCGCTGAACGTTCGCATGGGCGAGTCATATTCGCTTTACATCGAACTGGTATCGGGCGATGCCGTTGTCGTTGGTGGTTCGATTTTCTCTTGGGAAGGTGCATGGGATGACCCGATCCCCATCAAGGTGTGTCGGCTTCCACTTGGTATGTCCATCGCTGATAATCCGCCGCCGGGGTTGGTTGGTGACCCATCCTATTGTGAAGGACAAGACCCGTGGTTCGGACTAGTTAATGGTCATGAACTCAACATCATTTATGACGATGATGAAACCAAACGCCAAGACCTCATCCGCTACCTGAATGACTCGGATTACATCACCATTAGCAGCAATCGCATGTACGATTCGATGCTGCGAAATCCGATGCGTTTCCCGATGGGGTTGGCATACTATGAGGCGTTATTTGCGGGCGAACTTGGATTTGAATTGGTCGCGCAGTTCGATGAGACTTTTGAATTTGGTCCGCTGCGTGTGAGCGATCAGCACCTGCCGAACTATGACAGCCCCGCGTGGTTGAATGAAATCGAAAGTGATGAGGCGTTTAGCGTCTATGATCATCCGGCAGTGTTCATCTTTCAAAAAAGTGATGATTACGATCCATCGGAAGTCGCGCGAATTCTCTACGACGTTCCACTGACCACAATTAACGCAGCGCCGATTTATCTCACATGCCCCGGCGCGACGACATTCTATTGTGATACTACGCTTTCATCGCGTGATTATCTTGATACTGCCGATGCCGATCTCGCCCCAACTCAGCTTCGCTTTACGGATGAAATGTGGTCGCTTCAAACGAACGGCGGCACATGGTCGGAACGTTTCTTCAGTGCCAGCCCAATCAACACCAACATGGTCATCTCGATAGTGGGCTGGTGGGTAGTTGTGATGGTGTTTGGGTGGGCGGCGTTTCCACTGCTGTTCGTTGTATTGCCCGGTCTTGCGGATCGCGGCTACGCGATGGCGAAATTTATGGGAATGTTCTTGGTCGGGTGGGGATTGTGGTATCTCGCAAGTGTGCGCGTACCCGTATGGACTGGCGGTGGCGTTCTTATCGGGCTGATTGCGCTGTTCGTGTTCGGCATCATCATGATAGTACGTACAAAGTCGAACATTCTGGCGTTTATTCGTCAGCATTGGGGACGACTGCTGACGATTGAATTAATCACGTTGGCGGCGTTCTTGGCGTTTGTCGCCGTGCGGTTGACCAATCCCGATTTATGGCATCCAACCTATGGCGGCGAAAAGCCGATGGACTTCGCGTATTTCAATGGTGTGCTGCGGAGTACGATTTTCCCGCCGATTGACCCTTGGTTCTCAACCGGATTCATCAATTACTACTACTACGGCTTTGTGACTGTCGGCACGCCCGTGCTGCTGCTCGGCATGATGCCATCAATAGCCTATAATTTGATTGTGCCGACAATGTTCGCCACAACTGGTATTGGTGCGTTTGCGGTTGCGTACAGCGTCGTCAATGCATGGCGAGAACGCCGCGCAAACGGCGAAATCGCCTATGAAGTGGATAAAAAAGGCAAGCGGCGGGCGATTCGTGTTGGCAGTCCATTCGCGGCAGGTATCATGGCGCTGCTGCTGGCAGTTGTGCTTGGCAACCTAGATACGCCGCGCGTGTTCTTGACAGGCGTGGCACAGTTGGGCGGCTATCAAAAGCCGACGGGCGTGGAAACTTTCCTTATTGACGAATACATCGAAGCGAATGGCGAAATGCCTGAAGGTGAAGCGCTCGATTCGATTGTGCAGCGCGCACGCAGTAACGAACTCGGTGATCGCGTGCGGTATGAAATCACACACTCCGTCGATCTGCTAACCAGTTTGGTGCATGGATTCAGTCAGTTATTCAGCGGGGCACGTTTACCCATCAGCGCGGATCGCTGGTTCTGGGGACCATCGCGCGTTTTACAGGAAACACCCGGCGTACAGGGCAATGCCATCACCGAAATGCCTATCTTCACGTTCATCTACGGTGACTTGCACGCGCATATGATTTCGATGCCAATGCAGTTCTTTGCGATGGCATTCTTGCTCAATGAAGTGCTAACGGCGGGTGATTCTCGGCGGCGCGCGCGTTGGCTAGCAATCATGATTGGCGCTATCACTATTGGGATGCTGCGCGCCACCAATACGTGGGACTGGATCACCTATGTGCTATTTGGCACATTGGGCTTGGGCTTTGCATGGTATTTGCGCGCGCAAACGCTCAAATGGAAATTATTCAGCCGTCAATCACTACTCGATATGGTAGCTAGTGTCGGCGGCTTTACGCTAATCCATTTCGCGGCGGTATTCCCCTATACGACATGGTTTGTCACCGTGTACAGCAGTGTGAAACTGTGGGAAGGTGGCAAAACCCCGCTGTGGGCTTATTTCGATATTCACGGGTTGTTCCTGTTCTTGATCATCTCGCTTTTGGCGTGGGATACCGCGCGTTGGTTCAGCGCTACGCGGGTATCGGCGCTGCGCGGAATGTATCCGATCTTGATCACGGCGCTGATGGTGTTGGGCAGTATCTTGATCGTCAGTTTCGGCTTAGCACTCCTCGACTATCAGGTGACGATTATCGCGCTTCCGCTGATCATCTGGTGCGTGATTTTGTTCTTCCGCGAAGGACAAAGCCGCGCCATGATGTTTGTACTGGCTTCAGCGGCACTCGGTTTGGCACTGACATTAGGCGTGGAATACATTGTGTTGGATGGCGATATTGAGCGCCAAAATACAGTGTTCAAGTTCTATCTGCAAGTGTGGTTGTTGTTCAGTGTCGTAGGTGGGGTAGGGTTTGCGGCGATTTTGCGTAATCTCGCTAAATGGGATGGCGGGTTGCGGAGTGTGTGGTCATTCGCATTGTTCGCCCTCATCGCAATCGCGGCGATGTTTCCGTTCATGGCATCGGCTGGAAAGTCGGTGTTCCGCTTTTACGCCAATCAACCCCTCACGCTCGATGGCATGGACTACATGAATTACGCTCTCCTTGCTGAAGGCAATGATGAATTGATCGATCTTGATCCAACGGTATCTCCCTTTGCGCTTTCGGCGGATTATCGCATGATCCGCTGGATGCAGGAGAACATCTCCGGCACGCCAATCATCATGGAAGGTTCAAGTGATGCCAGCGAATATCGTTGGAATGGGCGTATCGCCATCAATACAGGGATGCCCTCAGTTGCAGCGTGGAATTTCCATCAACGTCAGCAGCGTGCGCTGCAAAACATGGGGCGCATGGTTGAACTGCGGGTCGCCAATGTGAACGGGTTTTATCAAACGCCCAGTGTTGAACTTGCATGGGATATTTTGCGCCACTACGACGTAAGCTATATCGTCGTGGGCAATTTGGAGCGCGCCTATTATCTGCCAGAAGGCTTGGCGAAATTCGATACAATGGTCGAAGTTGGGTTGCTAGATATTGTATATCAAGAAGGAAATTCGTTTGTTTACCGCGTCAACCGCGAGGTCGAATTCCGTGACGTGCAGTCTGCATTACAAGAGCGAGGGTAGCGACTTTGATGTTTGAATGGCTTACTCGTGAAGGTTGGATCATTTTTAGTTGGTGGCTGCTTGTCACGCTGGCGGGCGCTGCGATTTTTCCGCTGTTCGCGCGTTTGCTTACCGGACTGCCAGATCGCGGATATACGTTGGCACGCGCAGCAGGGGTGATCGTTGTTGCCTTCGTGTACTGGATTTTGGCAGTTCTTGGCTTTTTACAGAATACGACGGGCGGCATGGCGCTGGCATGGCTGATTGTGCTGCTGGTTTCGCTTGGCGTGTATCTGCGCCGTACTGACCCGCGTCCGAGTGAAGAGAATGCTTTTAGCTGGCGTGATTGGTGGCGCGAAAATCGGGTCGGCATTATCGCGGCGGAATTAGTGTTTGCTGTCATGTTTATCGCGTGGGCGACAGTACGCGCGTATCAAAATGGCATCCTCTATACCGAAAAGGATATGGAACTCGCCTTCATTAGCTCGGTGATGCGAAGCGAGAGTTTCCCGCCAAATGATCCGTGGATGGCTGGTTATGCCATTAGTTACTATTACTTCGGCTACGTCATGGCGGGGATGCTGTCGATGTTGAGTGGCATCAACAGCACAACCGGCTTTAATATGATGATCTCGCTCATTGTTGCGCTCGTCAGCTTGACAGTGTACGGCGTGGGCTATAACTTGGTGCGTTCACGTGCTTTTCGTCATGAAATCATCTATCCCGCGCCAAATGGATCCCCCTCGCGGATTGCTGCTGTCGGCACGGGCTTGGTTGCCGCTCTGTTAGTTGTATTGATGGGCAATTGGCAGGTGCCGCTGGTCGAAATTCCATATCAGTCGGGCGGAAATGGCGCATATCTTCAGTGGTTTGATAGCAACGAACGTCAGCAGGAAATCGGCACTCCAAGTCAGTCGATTGCCGATTGGTCGCGCGGCGGTTGGTGGTGGTTCCGCGCCTCGCGTGTCATCAATGACCGCCAAGTAATCAATCAGGAACGTGAGGAAGTCATCGACGAATTCCCTGCGTTCAGCTACGTTCTTGCGGACGTACACCCACATGTCCTCTCGCTTCCGTTCCTAACCCTGGGGATTGGCTTGGCGCTCAACGCGCTCTTTGTCAAGCGATTGCACATCGGACATTTGGTTTTATACGCCATCTGTATTGGCGGTCTAATCTTCCTGAATACATGGGATGTGCCGCTGGCGCTTGGCGCGGTAATTGCCGCCGATGGGCTGCGTCGCATGATTCGCAATGGCGCTCCACGCCTATCGCTTGAAGATATTTTTAGCTTGGTTGTCACGGCAGTCATCCTTATCGCTTTAAGTGTGCTGTTTTATCTGCCCTTTTTGATCAGTTTCCGTTCACAGTTGGGCGGAATTTTACCCAACATCCAGTACCCAACCGTGTTTCACCAGTTCTTTGCCATGTTCGCCCCATTCCTTGTAATTTTGTTCTTTTTCCTCGCCCTCGAAGCGTGGCGTGGGCGTGACCGGATGAACTGGCGTGTTGGCATTCTGGGCGGTTTGACAATTCTCGGTGTGCTGCTTCTTGTAATGCTGCTGTTGGTCCTACTCGCGTCTTTTGTGCCGAACCTTCGAGGACCCGTACTCGATTGGGCAGAAGCGAACGGTGGGTTGGGTGCGGTTTTAGGAATGGTGCTTAGCAAACGTATCGCCTACAGTTTGACCGCCGCCGTACTAGTTGTCGGACTGATCCTTGTGTTGGGTCGCTTGATTCCTGTTACAAACAAACGTAAAAATGAGCAAGAAGATGATCCCCGTGTGTTCACCTTCCCACCCGCGACAGGTTTTGCGCTCATCTTGATCGCGGCGGGACTTTTGCTCACCCTTGCGCCAGAATTTGTGTATTTGCGCGATAACTTTGGCACGCGCATGAACACAGTGTTTAAGTTCTACTATCAAGTGTGGTTGGTCTGGGGTATCGCCAGCGCATATGCGATTTACACCGTGCTTTTGACCAGTGACGAGCGCAAGCCTTCGATGCTGCTGCGCGGTGTCTTTACCGTGCTGACTGTGGTGATGATCACCGGTGGGCTGTTGTTCACTGTGTTCGCCGTCTACAGCCGCACAATTGTTGAGCCGGGACGCAGTGAAGCCAATCCGGGTCCTGTATTGACCCTTGACGGTGGCGATTCGTTCGTGCGCGCGGGCTTGATCACGGCGGATGACTATGCTTCGCTTCAGTGCTTGAGCGAGCTTGTTGTCGGTGATGATGTGATTATTGCTGAAGCGATGGGCAATTCGTATGGATGGGGGAATGGTCGCTATGCCACCATTACAGGCTTGCCGATGCTGTATAACTGGCCCGGTCATCAAGGACAGTGGCGCGGCAATACGTTGGGTGAAATTGCTGGCTCACGCCAAGAAGATCTCGAACAACTTTACGCTAACCCGACATGGAGCAGTGCGCGCGATATCATCAACCGTTATGGCATTGATTACATCGTTTTTGGCAGCAACGAACGTGATATGTACGGCACGGCGGCGGATGTGAAATTCCGCGATACACTGCCTATCGTCTGCGAAGTTGGGGATACGCGCGTATACCGTGTCGATCCTCAGTCTGTCGCGTTGCAATAAGCACACAATGTTTACCATTTAACAGGCACACGCACCTAAACGGATACCTGTATGCAGCAACCTTTTCCCGCAGAACAAGAACTCCCTACGCCCGATATGGTGCGCGGCTATCAACCGCGTATCACTGTCACGATGGAAGTCATCGCTTATCTAATCGTGATCGCCTTTTCGCTGCTGCTGCGTTTAGCAGAATTAAGCGCCGTGCCTCTCTCCCATACAGAAGCGCCGTTCGCGCTGAATGCATGGCGTGCAGTAAGTGCGGAAGCGCCCGGCGATCCAACCATTACATCCAGCCCAATACTTTACGCGGCGCAGTCGATCTCGTTCGGATTGCTCGGCGCGTCGGAGACATCCGCCCGCATTATGACGGCTATCGCTGGTGTGTTGATCGTGCTGCTCCCCGCCTTCTTTCGTGACCGTGTTGGACGGTCACGGGCGTTCGCGATTACCCTGCTGTTAGCCGTTTCGCCCGTTCTATTCGCTGCCAGCCGCTTTAGCTCCCCTGTTGTATGGAGTGTTCTCGCAGCAGGTTTCATGTTGTGGGGAGGGAGCCGCTTCGTCACTTCGCGTCAGCAAAGCTACGGAATCGTCGCGCTGACGGCACTTGGCGTTCTCGTCTTTCTCTGTGAACCCGGTGGTTTGGTATTGTTCATTGTGATAGCGTTGGCGGCGGTTATCGCGCTGGTGTCCGGCGGATCACGCGAAGCCGAATACAACTACGAGCTTGAAGGCGATCCGTTCTTAAACGAGTCGCCCGAAATCGAAAATGAACGGAGTTTGTTAGCATCTTTCCCATACGGTATCGGCGCACTTGTCGCCGGGTTGTTCGTCATCGGCATTAGCACTGCGTTTATCACCAATCCCGCGGGGTTGAGCAATATCGGTGAAGTGATTGCAGCGACTGTACGTGGGTTTTCACCTGAAAATGGCGGCGAAGTCCCCGCTATGCCGCTGATCATCTCACTGTTTTACGAGCCGTTTGTATGGATATTTGCTCTTGTAGGTTTGATCATCACACTGCGGCGCGGCGTGCTGCGCTTTGAAACCCGCTTTTTTGTAGTGTGGATTGCATTGGCGGCACTCACTTCATTCTTGTTCCGCGCTGGTGGTCCAGATCATGCGTTGTGGTTCATCATTCCGTTAGCAGGGTTGGCATCGCGTGCCATCATCGGCATGTTTGAGCTTGATCGCGAAGCGAAGATGTTTCGTATTCCGGCATGGGGACGCTACGTCGTTATGGCGGCGATGGTGGCAATTCTCGCGGTGTTGACGATTGCGTTCCAAGATGTCGCACGTTCGCTTGTCATGTCCGGTTCGCTTGAAACCGCCAACATCGATCCCGCAAGTATTGTGCTGCTCATTATCCCCATCCTGTTCACGATCATCACATTTTTCATGGTTGCCAGCGTATGGGATGATCGCACAGCGGCGCGCGGATTCGGCTTGGGGCTGCTCGTGTTTACTATCGTCGCGTCAATTGGTAGTGGTTGGCGTATCGCCGTTGAAGCCGCCGACAAGCCTGCCGAACTGTGGCACACGCAAGCCGTCAGTCGTGATGTGTTCTTGCTCCGCGAAACCCTGCTAGAACTTGGCCGCCGCCAATCCGGTGGATTTCTTGAAGTGCCAGTAATGGCGCAAACATCTCCAAACGGTGTAGTCGCATGGATTTTGCGTGATTTCACCAACGCACAGTTCATCAGCGATCCTTCGCAAGCTGTCAACGCGGAAATTGTGCTGCTTCCCGCGCAAGGTACTGCTGGTGATGAACCCGATCCCGGTCTGGGTGGAAGTTACGTCGGGCAGGACTTCATCATCAGCCGCGCATGGTCGGTGAACACGATGCAAGTTTACGATCTTCCCGCATTATGGACGCAGCGGCGCACGCGCATCGAAGAAACCGGCGCGGAACGTCTGATTCTTTGGCTGCGATTCGATGTATACGAAGGAAGCGATCTAGACGAACCCGGTACAGGTTGAGAAAATGGGGCGTTAAGGAATCCAACCGCAGTTGGTGTATAACGCCCTGTGACCGACAGATACAGCAAGATCAACACGGCGAAAAAGAGGGATTGCTTGAAAACGCTTATGGCATCGGATGAGATAAACGCGCTGATTGCGCGCTGCCTTGCGGGAGAACAAACAGCATTTGCGGCGCTTTACGATGAATTCGCGCCCGGTGTCTACCGGTTGTGCTATAGTCTGCTGCTTAATCACCATGATGCGGAAGACGTAGCACAAGAGACTTTTGTCTACGCCTTCAAAAATCTGCGCCGTTTCGATGCGCGGCTTTCAGCATTCAAAACATGGTTGTACACTATCGCCATCTGCCGCTGCCGTAACCTGTATCGCCGCAATCGTCCATCATTGATTGATTTGTCGCAGGTTGTCCAGAACGGACTGCCCGCGCCACGCAGCGAAACTCCCGAAGCTGCATATGCGCGCAGCAGTGCCAAAGAAGCATTGAAAGAGTCGCTTGCCGCGCTTACGCCGCGTTTGCGCGAAGCAGTTGTGCTGCGTTATGGTCACGGATTGACATATCGTGAAATTGCCGAAATCATGGACTGCCCGCCGAAAACGGCGGAAAGTCGCGTCCGCCTCGCCCACGAGGCGCTGCGCGGATCGCTCGAACAGGTGGGGCAGGGTTTACTAGAAGAATTGTTGAGTTTCTAGGTGAACAAAATCAAGGTTAATGCGATGATGAGGATGTCTTGCCGAAAATGTCGGGCGACCCTCACCGGGTATATACACAATGAACTCACCCCGCGCGCGCGCCGCCGAGTCGAACTGCACTTGAACGAGTGTCGGGCCTGTTCCGCCCACTACATGGAACAAAAACGCGCCGCCCGCGACTTTGAGATCGAATTGAGTGCCATTGGTTCACCCAATGCACAGCGGCTTGACCGCGTATGGGCGGCGATCCAACATGAAATTCAACCCGCAGACCGCGCCGCAAATCAGGTTGCATGGGGGTTGCCACGCCTAGAAATCAATCGAATAACTCTTCGCTATGGGGTTGCTGCGTTTGCGCTTGTGGGTGTGTTGATGCTGCCTACGCTGATTGACCGCAGACCAAGCGCGTCGGCGCTGCCAAATCCACCCACGCCGCAGGTAGGTGTAGATGAAACTGCCGCCGCGCGTGTGCAAAGCATTGTCTCATTGAATACAGAGGCGTGGTTGCTCGAACAGCCTCTTTTACAAACTGCTGAACCGCGTGATGCGGGCGCTGGCTTGCCGGATGCGTCCCTTGCGCGGCAGGTGGCGCAGCAGTCGATTTCTTCCCAGTCTAATTATGCCCCAACACCGGGCGCAACTGATTCTCCGTGAGGACTGAATGGCAACGACACTTGATAAACCGGGTTACCGGAGAACTCCAGAACGCAGCGACCTGCTCAACCGTTGGCTGTCGCGGGCTTATGCTGTCAACTGGGAAGTCATCCTTTATGCGTTAATTTTCCTCATCGCGGTGCTAACCCGCTTCAGCGGGTTGGGCGACCGTGTCATGAGTCATGACGAGAGTCTGCACACGCAGTTTTCGTACTACCTGTATCGTGACGGGAATTTCCGCCATGATCCGTTGATGCACGGTCCTATTTTGTTCCACATGACCGCGCTCTCGTATTTCCTGTTTGGCGATAATGACTTCGTCGCCCGCATCTATCCGGCGGTGTTGGGCGTGATTATGGTGATGTTCCCGCTGCTGTTCCGCCGCTGGTTGGGGCGCTACGGCGCGATTCTCGCATCGCTCATGATCCTGATTTCGCCGCTGCTCTTGTACTATCACCGCTATATCCGTGAAGATACGCCCTCGATCATGGCAACGATGATCATGATCTACTGTATGTTCATGTATATGGACGGTCCGGGGCGATTGCGGCGGAAAGGCATTTGGCTGTACATCTTCAGTGGGGCGATGCTCTGGAGTCTCGGCTCTAAAGAAGTCGCGTTCATGTATCTGCTGATCTTCTTCCTATTTTTGGTCATCTTCTGGGTGGCGCGCCTCATTCAGCATTTCTTGCACGTCCCCACACGCGCATTTTTTACCATGCTCACGCTGTCGATCTTGATTTCAGGCATCGCGGCGATGGTGATGTTTGCCGTGCTGCAAATCGCCTTTAGCAGCGTGTCCGTCCCCGAACGGCTGGACTATCTAAGCTCGCAGTTTGGCTTGCTGTTCAGCGGACAAACCGTTGGGCAAGACTTCGCCGCCTTCGTGACATGGACATTCTTGCTGTTAGTTGGCTTCGTCACAATGATGGTCGGCACGATGCTTTGGGCATATCGTCGTGGCGGCAAACTTCGCTTTGGCGATATTGCGATCATTCTGCTGCTGGCACTGGCCTTTTCGTTGATTTTGATTGTCGTCGAAGAACGTTCGTTTGTCGGTCCAGTTGGCGCGGAAGGCGAAGTGGCAACGCTCGCGCAGCCCGTCACCCCGATTTTTGGCGATGGTCCGCTGTCGGGAATAGGGCAGTTCATCAATGCAATCATCGGAAACACGCCCATCTTAGGCGCGTGGGTGCTGTCGCTTCTCCTAATCGGAATCGCCATTTACACCCGCGCACGCGGTTGGTGGCGCACGCTTCACCGCTTCTCCGAACTCGACTTGATCATCATCATCGGCACGTTCGTATTGCCATGGGCGACCCCCGTCCTGCTCAAGCTCAGCGGTCACAGCCCAATCGACTATTCATCTGAAGGCGTAGTGCGCGGACTCGCCGCGTTCATTCCCATGTTCGCGCTTTCAACCGTTGTCGGTTTGGTATGGAATTGGAAACGCTGGTTGATCAGCGCGGCAGTGTTCTACACACTATTCGTGTTCTTCTTCACGACCATGTTCACCAATCCGCAGGGCTTGATGACCGGCATGATCGGCAGTCTGGGCTACTGGCTCGAACAGCAGGGGGACCGCCGCGGTAGTCAGCCGCAGTATTACTACTCGCTTGTCATCATGCCAATCTATGAATTCCTCCCCTATATTGGCGCATTTTTGGCGATGCTGGCGGGTTTGGTGCGCTATTGGGTGTACCGCGAACGCTGGTCGGTTGATGCCGAAAAACGCAAAAATAATGAACTTCCCAACGAAGCAGATGGGCAAAGCCAAGTCGCTGTCGCGCCCAATCGCCGTGCCGATCTGTTCGGCAAGAATCGTTTGCGCCGTGTGCCCGTACTTTTGTTCATTTCGTGGTGGGGAATATTCATCTTCATTGCGTTTACGCTGGCAGGCGAAAAGATGCCTTGGCTGGCAACCCATATCACGGTGCCGTTTATATTCCTCACTGCATGGTATTTCGGGCGCGTGTTTGCCAACATCGATTGGGAAGTGTTCCGCAAACGCGGTTGGCTGCTCCTGCTGATTTTGCCCGTGTTATTCGCGGCGCTCCTGCAAGTATTCGCGCCATTTATCATCGGGCAGTCGCCGTTTGATGGCTTGGCGCAGCAAGATTTGGCGCGCTTAGGGCAGTGGATTGCCGTGCTGATGGTCGTCGGCGCGATGGCTTACTTGGTGATGCGTGTGAGCGCGTTCACAGGATTCATGCACATCCGCCGAATGATTGGCGTGGCAGCCTTTGCCGCACTCGCTGTAATTACCTTCCGCGCCGCATGGATGGCAGCCTTCATCAATTACGATTATCCGAATGAATACCTTGTCTATGCACACGGCGCGCCCGGCATCAAGACGATGGTGGCACAAATCGAAGAAATCAGCCGCCGCACCACCGATGGCATGAACATCCGTTTTGCGTGGGGTGGCAATTCTTGGCCCGTGACGTGGTATTTCCGTCACTTGGATAATGCCATTTACTTCCGCGAAAATCCAACGCTGCAAAATGTTGAAGATGCGGTGGCAATTTACGTCAGCGCCGATGTGCGCTCGCGGCTCGAACCGCTGCTGGAAGACCGCTACTATCGCTTTGAATACATGCGGATGTGGTGGCCCGATCAAGAATACTTCAATCTATCAGCGCAGCGCGTTTTCAATGCTTTCGATCTCTCGCCTGAAAACACCAACGCAGCAAATATTCGTCACGGCATTTGGGACATCTGGTGGTCGCGCGATCATACGCGCTATGGTCAAGCAATCGGTAAAGACTACAGTTTCAGCAATTGGCCCGTGTCGGAACAGCTCTATTTCTACGTCCGCCGTGATGTTGCCGCGCAGGTGTGGGACTTAGGCACAGGTGAAGGCTTTGTTGCCAACCCGATTGCCCAACAAACCACCGCCAGCGTCTGCGCCACCAACTGGCAGCAGTTGTACGCGGGCGCGGTCTTTAGTGATGGACTCGGACTCAATCACCCGCTGGACATTGAGGTTTCACAGGAAGGTACGATCTACGTTGCCGATGAATTCAATAACCGTGTTGCCGTTATCGGCGCGAACGGTCAGTTGATCAACAGCATCGGTGGCACAGAAACATCATTTGTTGTACTTAACCGCCCCAACGGCGTGTCGATTGCGCCAACAAATGACCTGTTCATCGCGGATACGTGGAACTACCGCGTCCAGTCAGTATCGGCACAGGGAAATCCTCTCACAGCGTGGGGACAAGCGGGACAGTTCGGCATCACCGCGCAAGTCGAACCTGTCGATGGTTTCTGGGGACCTCGCGATATAGAGATTGACCCGCAGGGTTTGGTTTATGTGTCGGATACGGGTAATAAGCGTATTCGCGTGTATACCCCGAACGGACAGTACGTTCGCGACATCAGCGCGGGCGGTAGTGGACCCGGTCAAATTGATGAGCCATCAGGCTTAGCAATTCATCCTGATGGGCGCTTATTTGTTGCGGATACATGGAATCGCCGCATTTCGGTGTTCAACATAACAGATGGTTCGTTCGTGACCTCGTTCCCTGTCTTGGGTTGGTATGAAGACCTTGGCAATCGTCCCTATTTGGCGCTTGATGTGGCGCGCAATTTGCTCTACATCACTGATCCCGATGCCGCGCGCGTTCTTGTCTACGATACGCTGGGCAACTGTGTCGGATCGTTCGGTCAGCCCGGACGTGCCAGCGAAGGCGCAATGGATGCCAGCCAATTTGATACGCTTGGCGGTATCGCCGTTGATGCTGTCGGTAACGTCTATATCACCGACTCGCGCGCTAATCGTGTGATGCGCTTTGCACCATTCGTTGAAATGGCTCCCATGTTTGAAGTCACTGAAGAAATCGCAGTCGCCGCGCCCGAATTACTCGCCGCCGAAGCCAGCGCAGAAGCAGCCGCACAAGAAGCGGCGGCTCAGCTAGACGCAGTGACGGAAGAAGTGATACCAGAAGCGACTGCTGAACTTACAGCAGAAGCCGGAAGCTAAGGACGCGCCGCGCGTGTCCACCGCTCCAGATATATAGGCAGTTTCGGGTCTTGGCACGCCAAGCCCACTTGGTGGCAATCCTGACGTTTGTAAGGGCGCGATACATCGCGCCCTTACAGCTATTCTATCGACATACCGGGTTGCCCCGTCCCTTCGTTGAGTTCAGGACATGTTGTAGGAGCGCGCGAAACTTGTTTCGCCCGTGCCCCTACAACATCGTACCCATGCTTTTAGACACTCCCAAGTCGCTCTCCATCTTGCTAACCATTACGAAAAGTGCTATGATAGCCTTAGTGTTAAGCGTTTGACGGAAAAGTGGGCAGCCCCCACTTTTTTGTGTATACACACCCGAATCCGAATTTTACGCCCCGCCATCCACTGGCATAATCCCCCAAGGTAAATGGGAGTTTGACCTACCGACATGAAGAGTGAGTTTGAAGTCGTCTTTAACGAGATTGCGGAACTCCGCGCCCTGCCGCGTGATACCGTGCTAGAGGCGCTGCGTACCGCGTTGGTTTCGGCATATCGCCGTGACGCTGGTATCGGTCAGTCGCAGCGGATCGAGGCGACCATTGACGTGAACACAGGCAGACCGCGTGTGTTTGTCGAAAAAGAAGTCGTTGAGGATGTGGTAGATAACCGCACCGAAGTTGACCTCGAAAAAGCCCGCTACTATCATCCTGAAGCCGAACTTGGCGACATGGTGATGGTGCAGGCGGAAATCCCGATGAAAAAGTACGGGCGTATAGCCGCGCAAACCGCCAAGCAGGTTATTCTTCAAAAGATTCGTGAAGCGGAACGCACATCGCTTTATGATGAATTTGCTACCCGCGAAGGCGAAATAATTGTTGGTACGGTGCAAAGTGTCAGTCCAGATCGCGTGATGCTGAGTCTGGGGCGCGCCGAAGCGGTGCTGCCGCGCGCACAGCAAATTCCCGGCGAACGGTACAAGGCGCATGATAAAGTCCGCGCTTACATCATGGAAGTCAAAAAGACCAATCGCGGACCCCAGATCGTCGTCAGCCGCAGCCACCGTAACATGCTGCGCCGACTTTTGGAATACGAAGTGCCGGAAATCTATAACGGTCAGGTTGAAATCAAGGCGATTGCGCGCGAAGCAGGCTACCGTTCCAAAGTCGCAGTGTCCGCCCTTCAAGAAAACATCGATCCCGTTGGTGCGTGCGTAGGGATGCGCGGTATCCGTATTCAGAATATCGTTAAGGAACTCCACGAAGAAAAGATCGATGTGATCGAGTGGAATCCCAATAACGAAATGTTTATCAAGCAGGCGTTGAGTCCCGCACGTGTGGCAAGCGTCTTTTTAGAAGATGATCCCGATAACGGACGTACAGCCGTCGTCATCGTTCCTGATGATCAGCTTTCGCTGGCGATTGGGCGCGAAGGTCAGAACGCTCGGCTTGCTGCAAAACTCACTGGTTGGCGCATCGACATCAAGAGCGTGACCGAAGCCGTCCAAGAGGCGCTCGATCAGCCTAATTCGCCCATCATGAAAGAGATTAAGTCGCAGTTCGTCGATATGTACTCTGAAGTGCTGCGGATCATGGAAAAACGTACTGCCAACCGCGCCGTCATGCCTGAAGAATACACCACGCTTTCCAAATTCGCAGAATTCATTCAGCGCCGGCAAATGGCGCAGCGAGAACAGGCGCGTGCTGCCCGTCAAGCGCAAATCAACGCCATTCGCTCCACAATTCCCTCGGCAGCTTTCAACATGCCTGTCGATGAGTTGCACATTCCCAGCATGATCAAAGAGGCCCTGCTGCCGCTCGGCACGGTGGGCGAAGTCATGCTCCGCTACTTGATCGATGAAAATCGTCTGCGTAGCATGTTGAATGACTGCCCGCCCGATTCGATGCGTAAATTACAATCCGCGCTCGATGAAGTCGTTTTTCCGGAAGAACCAGAAGTGGTTGAACAGTCCGCTGCCGAAGCCCAAACAGAACCTGCCCAAGCGGCAGTCAGGGCTGAAGAAACGCAAGGTGAAGAGACTGTCATCCGCGATGCTTTCTTCGATGATTCTCCTGCATCCGGCGCGCGCAAAGCTGTCCCCAAACAGCCCGTAGGGCAGCCTGCGGCGGTTGGCGCGCCCTCGCGCAAAGATACGCGTATGTTCGAGGAAGATGAAGTGTTCATTGACCTCGACGAAGACGATGATGACTTAGATTCAAAAGGGAAGAAAGGCAAGAAGGGCAAGAAGAAGGGTCGCCAATTGATCTTCGACGAGAAGGCTGGCGGCATGGTTGTGAAACGTCACCGCAAGGGCAGTCGCGGTGGAGCTGGTTGGGATGACTGGGAAGAGTAGTCCTAAGCATGTGGCGGTGCGGATGTGTGTGGTTTGCCGTGAACACGCGGGTAAGCGAACACTCACGCGCATCGTCAAAACTGCTGACGGCATACAAGTTGATCCGAGTGGCAAAATGAATGGGCGCGGTGCGTATCTGTGTGAGCAGCAAACCTGCTGGGAAAAAGCAGTGACGTCCGATGTTCTTGCGAAGGCGCTCAAGACTGCCTTGAGCGCCGATGATCGCGCTCGCATCAAACAAGCGAAATGGTCATCATGAACGCACATTCCCGGCGCATGATGGTGTTCAATACTTCAATCATAGAGTTAAGTCGGTGGGTCAGACACACCGGTTAATCGGCTCGTTATAAGCCGTGCCACGCGAACTTTGCCATAAGTTCTCCCTGACCCACCAGCCCCGATACGGAGGTCAGGATGGCACAAGAAAAACAAGTAATTCTCGTCCCCGATTTTGTCACAGTTCGTGAACTCGCTGAACTGATTTCTGCCAGCCCCATTGAGGTCATGAAACGCCTCATCGCTAACGGCATTATGGCATCCATCAATCAGCAGGTGGACTACGACACGGCGGCGATTGTCGTCGAAGAATTGGGTTTTGAAGCGCAGTCGAAAAGTGCTGCCGCTGCGAAAGAAGAAAAGGAACGCCGCGCTGCCGAATCAACGCAGACGTGGCGTAAGGTCTATGCCGACGAAAAGCCGGAAAATCTCGAACGCCGCCCGCCAATTGTCACTATTCTCGGTCACGTCGATCACGGCAAAACCACGCTGCTCGATACTATCCGTAAAGCACACGTTGCGGAAGGGGAAGCGGGGGGCATCACACAGCACATCGGCGCATATCGCGCCTCCCATAATGGCAAGCTGATCACTTTCTTGGATACGCCCGGTCACGAAGCCTTCACGGCGATGCGTGCGCGCGGCGCTCAAGGCGCGGATATTGCCGTTCTCGTGGTTGCGGCGGATGACGGCGTGATGCCGACCACCCGCGAAGCCCTCAATCATGCGCGTGAGGCTGGTGTGCCTATCGTTGTGGCGCTCACCAAAATCGATAAGCGCAACGCCAATGTCGAGCGCGTCAAACAGGAATTGAGCGAACTCGGTTTGACCCCTTATGACTGGGACGGCGATACGTTCGTCGTGCCTGTGTCGGCGGTTAAAGGCGAAGGTATTGATGATTTGCTCGAAGCTATCAACCTCGTCGCTGAGGAAGCCGATATTGTCGCCAATCCTAAAGGCGATCCAACGGGTGTTGTCCTCGAAGCTGAAGTCGAGCGCAATCGTGGCGTGCTGGCGACTCTGCTCGTTCTCAACGGTACGCTGAACGTCGGTGATGAACTCGTCGCGGGGATGTCCTACGGACGTATTCGCGCCATGTATGACGAAAAAGGCAAGCAGGTTAAATCCGCGGGGCCGTCAACCCCTGTTGTTGTTCTCGGTCTGCACGATGTCCCCGAAGCAGGCGACACCTTCGAGCGCGTGAAGAATGAAAAAGCGGCGCGCGAACTAGTTTCCCAACGCAAGGAACGCGCCGCATCGCAAAAAAGCCAAGCCGCCCGTCCCGCGCTCACCCTTGAAGATATTTTCGCGGCGGTTTCACGCGGCGAACAAAAAGAAATGGCGATCATCCTTCGTGTAGACGTAAAGGGATCACTCCAGCCGATTGTCAACTCGCTAGAGCAGTTGGATGGCGGCAAAGAAAAGACCGATATTCGCTTGCGTATCCTCTCTGCCGATGTTGGTAACATCACCGAAAGCGATGTGAATTTCGCCAGTGCGTCCGGCGCAGTCGTGATTGGTTTCAATGTCGATGTCGATGGCGCGGCTCGCCGTGTTGCTGAATCCTACGGCGTAGATATCCGTCAGTATACTGTCATCTACAAACTGCTTGAAGATGTCGAACTCGCGATGAAAGGGATGCTCGAACCCGTCTATGCCGATAAGACCATCGGTATCGCAGAAGTGCGCCAGATTTTCCGCATCGCCAAAGTTGGTATCATCGCGGGCAGTTACGTCCGCGAAGGCGAAATTCGCCGTAATGCAAAAGTGCGCGTCAAGCGTGCCGGACAAACGCTTGCTGAAGGCTTGACGGTGAGCAACCTCAAGCGTATGCAGGAAGATGTTCGCGAAGTTCGCTCCGGTTTTGAGTGCGGCATCAGCCTCAACAATTTTACCGAATTCCAGACCGGCGACATGCTGGAATTCTATGTATCCGAGCGTGTAAGCTAAGGGGAATTAGCCCCATGAGCAAGATTAAACAAGCGCGGGTGAGTGGTCGCATCCGTCAAATATTGAGTGAACTCCTGCTGCGCGAGGTTTCAGACCCGCGCTTGCAGGGGTTGACCATCACTAGAGTCGAGCTAGACCCTGAACTCGTCTCCGCCAAAATCTGGGTCAATGCGATGGGCGAAGAAGACCGTATGCAGGAAATTCTGTTCGGTTTGGAACACGCCAAAGGCTTTTTGCGCCGCGAAGTGGGTAAGCGTGTGCGCTTGCGTAAAACACCGGAACTGCATTTTCGTTGGGATGCCTCGCTTGAGCAGGGCGAACGTATCAACCGCATGATCGATCACCTCAACATTCCTAAGGAAATCCCCGTACCTATTGACGAAGATTTTCCTGATGATGAGGACTACGATGAGGATGACGACTACGAACTTGATGATGACAAACCCGATACGGATCGCTAAAAGGGTAAGCATTCCATGACCACGATTGATCCGCGCACGTTGAACACGCCGCCGACATTTGCCGCCCAATGGGATGCCGCCGCTGAAGCCATCGCCGCCGCCAACTCGATTTTACTCGTGACACACGTCAATCCCGACGGCGATGCAATCGGCTCGCTGTTGGGGTTGGCGAATGCTTTATGGGCACGCGGCAAGCGCGTCGATGCGGCAGTCGATGGCGGCGTGCCCCCATTCCTACAATTCATCCCCAATAGCGATCTCGTGAATGCGGCACTCATCGCTGGGGGTTGGGATGTAATGGTATCGCTCGACAGCAGCGATGAATCGCGCACGGGGGAGTGCGGCATTTATGGGCGAGCGCACAGTGCCACGGTCATCAATCTAGATCACCATCCAACGAATACCGGATTTGGCGATATTCATCTCATCGTCCCATCTGCGGTATCCGCCGCAGAAATCGTCTACGAGTGGCTCAAACGTATGGGCGATCCTATCACACCGGATATTGCCGTGCCGCTTCTCACAGGCTTAGTCACAGATACAATGGGCTTCCGCGTGAGTAGTGTTATTCCCGCCACGCTCCAAATCGCGCAGGAACTAATTGAAGCTGGCGCATCCCTTTCCAAAATCATGGCGCGCACCCTCAACAGCCAAGAATACGTCGTCGTGGAACTATGGAAACGAGCGCTTCCGACAGTTCAGCTCGATCAAGGGGTAATTCATGCTGAAATTCGCCAGCAGTTCATCCGTGAACTGGGCTTGAACGAAATCCCGGATATTGGCTTAGTAAGTTGGCTCGTCAGCGTCAACGAAGCGTTCGTGTCAGCAGTTTTTAAAGAACAGCCGGACAACAAAGTCGAGATTAGTCTACGCAGCAAACCCGGCTTTGATGTCTCGAAAGTCGCGTTCAGTTTGGGCGGCGGCGGACATAAACAAGCATCCGGCGCTACTGTCTCCGGTACGCTCGAAGATGTCAAGGCGCGTGTGCTCCCGCTGCTGTATGCCGCCGTCCGCGACGGCTCGCCCGTGCTGTAACTCCTCAATCGCTTCTCTCAATGCCACGTTTCTATGAATTGCGGTTTCTGTAGGGCGGGGTCAGTACCCCGCCGGGCCGTCCCTCTCGTACCACGCCACAAAATCGACTCATGAATTGTAATTGTCCGCGTAATACTTGTGAAGAAACTTCTCAGAAACCCTAGCTTTTTATTGAACAATGCTAGAATGGAAGTCAAGTCCTAATAATAGCATTGACGAAGGATTAACGATGCTTCGTAAGCCCGCTTTGTCCTTTTTTTTGAGCGCGCTTTTATTCCTATGCGCGTTGGGTGCTGTGTTGTTGAATACCCAAACAGCACAAGCAGCCACCTTCACCGTCACCAGTACAGCAAATTCCGGTCCCGGCACACTCCGCCAAGCTATCCTTGACGCGAATGCCAACGGCGCTGTAGCGGACACAATTCAGTTCAACATTCCCGGTGCCGGTCCTCATGTGATCAGTCTGCTTAACGCGCTCCCCAGCGTGGGCAGTAATATCACCATAGATGGTGTTACGCAGCCCGGCGCGGCGTGCGGCGCGTCATCTCACACGCTGTTGATTGTCATCAACGGCTCGGCGCTCCCTGTTTCGACAGACGGACTGACCCTCAACGGAAATGACAACATTGTGCGCGGGTTGGTAATTCAGAATGCTACCCGTCGTGGAATTGTCGTTAACGGAGATCGCAATCGCATCGAATGTAATTACATCGGCACAAGCGCCGATGGGACGAGTGCGGCGGGCAATGTCAGCAATGGCATTCGTGTTCGCATGACAGGAGATAACACCGTCATCGGTACAAATGGCGATGGCATTAACGATGCGAACGAGTGGAACTTAATTTCTGGAAACGGCAGCGGGTTTGGTACATCCGGTGTATTTGTTGAAGCCGCGGCGGGGACAATCATCGCGGGTAACCGTATCGGTACGAACGCCAGCGGTACGGCAACTATCCCTAATGCCTCTAGCGGTGTTCGCTTGGCGAACAGCTTGAACTCAACTGTTGGTGGTGATCTGGCTGTCGAAGGCAACCTTATCTCTGGAAACATCGATTCCGGCGTGCATATCAGCGCGGAAAATGCCAACGGAAACACGGTTCGCAACAACATAATCGGTACGGATGTGACAGGTTCAGCGCAGTTAGGCTCGCAAAATCGCGGTGTGTTCGTTCAAGGCTCGCCCAACACGACCATTCAGGACAATCTGATCGCCGGGCACCTGAACTTCGGCGTTGAAGTGGACGGTGCCCCCGGCGCTCCCATGACCTTGAATCTTGTCACCAATAACCGTATCGGTATCAACGCCGCCGGAACTGCCGAAATCGTGAGTGGTCAAAATGGTATCCGCGTTGAAGGGGCAACCGATTCGACATTCACCAACAACACAATTGGTGGCTCACAGCAGCATGGAATTTTCGTGCGCGGCGACGTGGCGCGTGACCGTGCTATCAACAACCTGTTTCAAGGCAATTACATCGGCGTGACTGCTGGCGGAATGAATATCTCCAATGAGTACGCAGGTGTGTATGTTTATGGCAGCCTTGCCACGAATAACACCTTCACCGGCAATACTATTGCGAACAACGGCGATGGTGTACTCATTCCGCCGGGAATTGTCACAGGCGGCGTGATTGTGCAGGAAACAGGCACGAACAACGTCATTACCAATAATTCGATCTATAACAACGTCGGTCTGGGAATCAACCTGACTGCCGCCATATTCGATACGGGCGTGAATCCGAACGACCTCAATGACCCGGATATTGGCGCGAACACCTACCAGAATTATCCGGTGCTGACAAGTGTTCCCAACCCCACGACTGTGAACGGGGCATTCAACAGCATGCCCAACACCTCGTTCATCGTTGAATTCTTCCACAGTCCAACATGTGATGCATCGCGCTATGGCGAAGGCGAGTCCTTCATCGGTTCGACCAATGTTCTCACCGATGCGGCAGGAAACGCGACCTTCTCTGCTGTTGTGAGTCCTGCTGTTGGTGTGGTTACCGCGACAGCGCGCTCAAGCACAACCGGCACATCTGAATTCTCCCGCTGTTTGGAAGTCAACACCAGCTTAACGCTTACCATCACAGGTGGCGACAACCAATCAACGCTCATCGGCACACAGTTCCCCAATCCGCTGCAGGTCAATGTCTCCGATGGTATCGGCGGTGTTCCCGGTATTCCAGTCACATTCACCGCGCCGGGAGCTGGCGCAAGCGGTACATTCTCCGGCAGTGTCACGCAGATCATCGCCTTCACTGATAGCAGTGGCAATATTTCGCTGCCCTTCACGGCGAACCTCACAGCAGGATCGTATCAAGTTTCCGCGAGTGTGACGGGACTTCCTGTGGTCAACTTCAATCTCACCAACGTGCTGCCGCAGGTGTTTGTCGCCACACCAGATAACAGCGAATTTGAAGCCCTCGCGGGGACATTCCCCGTCGCGGTTGAACTTGAACTACCGCCCGGTAATACGCTCGCTTCTGCGCTCACGGTCAATCTGCTCGTCAGCGGCACAGCGGATGGAATCGACTACAGCATTACCGCCACAAGCGTCACTTTCCCAATCGGTGCTGCCGATGGCGCGCAGCAGACAGTAGACATCACCGTCGTCGATGACTCCACACCTGAACCCGACGAAACCATCATCCTCACGCTCGATGTCACACCCGGTACAGCGACGATTGGTGTTCCCGGCGTGTACACCTTCACCATCCTCAACGATGACGGTGGAATTGTCGTGTCGCCCATTAGCAACCCCACCAGCGAATCTGGCGCGACTGCCACATTCTCCATTGTGCTTCTCAGCCTGCCAACCGATAATGTCACCATCAGCTTGACCAGCAGCAGCACTGCCGAAGGTACGCTCGGTATCGTTACCAGTGTGACGTTTACACCCACAGATTGGAACATCCCACAAATCATCACCGTCACCGGTGTAGATGATCCATATGTTGATGGCACGATTGCCTACACTATCGTTACAGGAGTATCTACCAGCACCGATCCCGTGTACAACGGCATCGATCCGAACGATGTGGCAGTCACAAACCTCGACAACGATAATCCGGGCTTCCACGTCAGCTTTAACACGTACACGTTGATTGAAGGCAGCGGTATTGCGGTAAATCTCCGTTTGGCAGCGCCCCCCCCGCCGGGAGTTGCAGTCATTGTCACGCCGATATACGATCCAACGCAGATCACCGTCACGCCAGCACAGCGCCAGTTGACTCTTGCCAATTGGAACACGGGGCGTAACTTCATCATCGCTGCGGTTGATGATGTTATTCCCGAGTCTTCGCCGCTGAGTACCTTTATCAGCTTCAGCTTCGCGGCGACAGTGCCGACGAATCCATATAATGGTCTCTTTGGCGCGAACCGAATTGAGATAATCATCATCGACAACGATGGCGCTCCGACTGCCACACCGACTGACACGCCAACGAATACGCCGCCACCTGTTATCGATCCAACGGATACACCAACCCCAATCCCGACGGATACGCCCGCGCCAACGGCAACTCCAACGGATACAGAAACACCAACACCCACTGCCACATTAGGCGGGTAGCATAAGGGCGGGGGCGATGTGACATCGCCCCCGTTTCTTATCAAAAACTGCCTCGAATCGTGTGTGTCACATATCCCCGAAACACGACATATCACGCCTTCAGCCCATGCCCCATATGACCCCAATTGCTGTTTTACCTTTAAGCGATAGTCTTTTCTAGCATTTTGTTCTCACATGTATTTCTTGCTCTGCTTGCGCTATGATTCCACCCATGAACATGCAGCCCACAGGCTTTCTCAACATCCACAAACCGAAAAGGGTCACCAGCCATGGTGTGGTGGCGCGAGTGCGCCGCATCATCGGGACGAAGAAGGTCGGGCACGCGGGCACGCTTGATCCTTTGGCGACAGGTGTACTTATTCTGTGCATTGGTTCAGCCGCGCGCTTGAGCGAATACGTCATGCACCAGACCAAACGCTACCGCGCGCGTTTGCGCTTCGGTCAAACAACCGACACCTACGATTCCGATGGTGTGATGCTCACCGAACGCCCGTGGGATCATCTCACGCGCGCACAAGTCGAAGCCGCGCTGCCAGCTTTCACAGGTGAATTCGATCAACTGCCTCCCATGTACAGCGCCATTAAGCAGGATGGCAGGAAGCTCTATGACCTTGCTCGTGCCGGCATCACGGTTGAACGTCAGCCGCGCCGTGTTACCATCCATACGCTCACGTTGATAGAATGGATGCCGCCTGAATGTGTGCTGGATGTGTCATGCAGCGCGGGGACGTATATCCGCAGCCTCGCTCATGATCTTGGTGAGTCGCTTGGGGTAGGGGCACATCTCACGGGCTTAATCCGCACTTCAAGCGGGCAGTTTCGCCTTGAGGATGCCCTGTTGTTGGATGTGCTTGCCGCTGCTGATGATCCACGCGCTTATCTCATTTCACCGCGCGCCGTGTTGGGCGATTTTCCATCCATCACGCTTAGCAGCGATGAAGTGACACGACTCATACAGGGCAAGCTGATCGATATGCGCCAACCTACTGACCAACCCATAGGCGATGGGGTAATTGCGATGGGCTACAATCATACGGGGGAATTGGTCGCGGTGCTTGAAGCGCGTGATGGTATGTGGAAACCTGCTAAAGTGCTGGCAGCACACCAATCAACTTAGGAAGCAGAATGCAGCATCACTACAACTTTTCTGGATTGACACTCGCGCAGCCGTCAATGGTGACGATTGGCGTATTTGATGGCATCCATCGTGGGCATCAGCACCTGATTCGCGATGTAGTCGAACACGCGCATAGTGAGGGCTGTCTCGCTGTCGTTATCACGTTCTTCCCACATCCCGACGCGGTGCTGCGTGGAATCACAGGACGATACTATCTCACCACGCCGCAGCAGCGCGCCGATCTCATGGGCGAACTCGGAGTCGATCATGTTATCACACTCCCATTCGATGACGATTTTCGCCATATCCCCGCGGCGGATTTTGTTGATCTGCTCATCAAGCATCTCAATGTGAGGGCGCTCACCGTAGGCAGCGATTTTGCGCTCGGTTACAAACGTGAAGGAAATGTTGAATTTTTGCGTGAGCAGGGCGCTCAAAAAGGGTTCGCGCTCCATGTGGTCGATATGGTGCGTGGCAACGGCGGAACGGACAGCGATAAGATCAGCAGTATGCACATCCGCGAAGCCTTGACCGAAGGCAGAGTCGAACAGGCGCGTCATTGGCTGGGGCGTGCCTACAGCGTCACAGGGGAAGTTGTCGCGGGCGAACAACGCGGGCGCAAAATCGGCTTCCCAACCGCCAATGTCGATGTATGGAACGAATTGGTCATCCCAGCCAACGGGGTATATGCGGGGTGGGCGCTTCTCGAGGGCGAACGCTTGATGGCAGTCACCAATGTTGGTTATCGCCCAACCTTTAATGGACAGGGTATCACGGTTGAAGTCCATATTCTCGATTTCAACCGTGATATCTACGGGCATCAGCTCACTTTCACGTTTGAGTCTCGCTTGCGCCCCGAAATGAAGTTTAACGGGATACAGGAACTCATCGCGCAAATCGCGCTCGATTCGCAAGCCGCACGCGACTACTTGACCGCCGAATCCAGCGGCGCTTAATCATCATCCTTCGGCGTGCGATACCCCAAACGTGCCATCAGCTTTTCATCACTGCGCCAATTTTTCAGCACCTTCACGCGCAGATCGAGAAATACCCGCGCTTCGGTCAGTGTTTCGAGTTCTTTGCGCGCTTCGCTCCCAATCCGCTTGATCATCTCGCCGCCTTTGCCAATGATGATCCCCTTCTGAGAATCGCGCTCCACATAAATCACTGCGCTGATGTAGTGCGTCCCATCTTGGCGCTCTTGATAGCTCTCGATTTCCACCGCCACTGCGTGTGGGATTTCCTGTTCGGTATGAAGCATGATCTTTTCGCGCACGGTTTCCGCCGCGATAAAGCGAAAGTTCGACTCGCTCAACTGATCCGCCGGATAGTAGCGCGGTCCAAGCGGCATTTTTGCCTTAATGTTGTCGAGTAGTTCGCTCACACCTTCGCCCGTCATCGCGCTAACCACGAAAGTCTTTTCATGAGCGATCAAGGCGCGATTTTCTGCTACTAACAAGTCGCGTTTCTCTGGCGCGACCAAATCGATCTTGTTCAGCACTAAAAAAACGGGCGTATCACCGCGCAGTCTCTCGATAGTTTCTGCAAGATGCTTATCGCCCGCTTCTGGTGGCGTAGATACGTCAACCATCATCACGATAACATCTGCATCCTTGAGAGATGCTTCCGCATCCTTAACCATGATCTCGCCAAGTTTGTGCTGTGGTGCGTGCAGCCCCGGCGTATCAATGAACAGAATTTGAATATCATGCTGTGTGTAAATCCCTAGCTGACGTTTGCGCGTCGTCTGCGGCTTCGGGCTAACAATGGCGATCTTTTCCCCAATGATGCGGTTCACCAGTGTCGATTTACCCACATTCGGGCGACCAACAATCGCCACCACACCGGACTTGTGATTCTCGCCCCATGAATCATCAAACACGCTGTCGAGTTCGATACCGCGCTGCGGCTCACTCGGTGTATGGTTTTGCTCACTCATGATCTGTCACTGCCTTTCGCCACGCTTCTAACGTGGCATACTGCGGAAGGAGTTCCGCCACGCGCAGCGGCAGCGGTGTATTCGCCTCGCTGATGACCCCGCTGGGACGCGCGGTTGGGATTGTCGTTGTGGCATTGGAATACACCAACGCCTCGAAGGGCTGCGCCAGATCAAGCGTCTTGACGGTCATCATTTCGTCGTGTCCGTCGTTGCGGTAGCCAAAAACTTCAGCGCGTGGGTATAAATTGCTGCGCTTGATCAGAAATTCCCACGCTTCTTCACCCGTCAAGAATGTGCCATAGTCTATAGCGACCAAGCCCGGTACAATGCTCAAATGCGGCTTGCCCAAATACCGGATGCCATAGCGTACAATCAGGGTGCCGCGTGCGATCAAGATTGAATTAGCAGGCACATCTGAGCCTACAAACAGGGCTGTTTGTGTCGAGTCCTCAAGCCCGATGATCGCGCCATCTACGACATCGCCAATCGGACTGCGTTCAGGAATGGAAGTCTTACTCACAGATTCGCTGCGAAACGCATCAATTAATGCGACTCGTGACTGCTCACGGAATGATCGTCGTGCGGTACAATCGCGTGATCGTCACCGTGCGCTGCATGTCCGTGATCATCTTCAACTGGTTGGTTAATGTCGTCGAAATGGGTGAATGGGCGAGTGACACTCAACCATCCGCCAATGCCAATCACCGTCAGCACTACGCCGAGCGCGAATATCATGCCGAGAGCGCTGGTGTTTTCGCCAGCAACATGCATCACGCCAAGCGCCAGCGCTGTGATCATCAATACAATACCCGTGCCTGCGGTTAATGATAAACCAAACGTCAGAGGATGCGCGGTCTTAAAGTTTTTGTCGTTATACACGGATTCGTTGCCCCGTTAGAGTAATTCTCGTTAAAACAGATTACATTAATTGTGCCGCCTCAAACGCGGCACGTCAACCCTATCACGTGAGGACACAATGACTGAAACTCCCGAAGGCACTTTCAAGCGCGTGCTGCTTATACGCCATGGGCAAACCGACTGGAACGCACAAGGTCGTTGGCAGGGCATAATGCAAGTCCCCCTAAACGAAATTGGCATTCAGCAGGCGCACGCCCTTGCTGAACATCTCCGCGAACGCCCCATCACCGCCGTTTATACCAGCGATCTCATTCGTGCCAACGAAACCGCCCGCATCCTTGGAGAATCCCTTAGCCTTAAGCCAAATGAAGATCCGCGCTTACGTGAACTCAACTTGGGGGATTTTCAGGGATTGACATACCCGGAAATCAGCGCAAAGTTTCCCAAACACGTTGAACAGATGAATAGCGATTACATGGGCTTTACCCCCCCCAACGGCGAATCGCGTTTAGCGATGCAGCAGCGTGCCTATGAAGCCTTTAACGACATTCTTGCTCGTGAGCCCGGTCCTGAAATCGCGCTCGTATCACATGGCGGCACAATCCGCGTGCTGCTGCTTAAGCTGGTAGGCGATCTCGAAACTGTCCGCCGCACATCGGTACAAAATACATCGATCACCATCATCGAAACCGATGGGCTGAATCACCGCCTGTTAGAGGTTGCGGCAGTATCGCACTTGGCGGTTGAACATAAGCCCAAACTGACCAAGAATCAGCGCGATGATGTATAAGACTTATTTAGGGTATTTTGCACAATAAAACTGGCTTTTCTTTCGGCATTATGCATTAATGATGGCTTGTGCGCCGTCTTGCCATATCGAAAATATGCTTCCCATCGTGGCGAATTTTTTCTGCTGTACGCTCGTTTGGCGGGCGCATGAACTTGATTCTGTGTCACTTGTGTGGTTCGGTCACTCACTGCCGAACTGCGCGCCCGCAAGTCCCAATGAAGGAGCAGTACAGAATGCTTGAACCAATACAGGAAATCACCGCCGCCAGCCTTTACGGGCTGGAAGTTCATGGATTGCGCGAGACTGGCGCTGTTCATTGGAACTTGAACACTGCCGCACTCTATGAACATGCGATACGCCGCCGCGAAGCCATGATCGCGGTTGGCGGTGCGCTGGTCGTCAACACCGGGACGCACACGGGACGATCTCCAAACGATAAGTACATTGTGCGAGATGCCGAAACTGAAAATGTCGTTTGGTGGGACAACAATAAATCGCTTGATCCGCTGGCATTTGATCATTTGCACAGCCGCATGATCGAATATTTCAGCGATAAAGAAGTCTATGTGCAGGATTGCTACGCGGGCGCAGACCCAGAGCATCGCCTCAATGTTCGCGTTATCACCGAATTTGCGTGGCACAGCCTCTTTGCCCGTACCATGTTTATTAATCCCCCGCACGATGAACTCCTCACGTTCATGCCGGGTTTTACCATAATCGATGCCCCCTTTTTTGAAGCCGACCCCGCGCGCGATGGCACGGCGAGCAGCACCTTTATTGTGATCAATTTTTCGCGCAAACTCGTCCTCATCGGCGGCACGGAATATGCTGGAGAGATCAAAAAATCCGTTTTCACCGTTTTGAACTATCTGCTCCCGCGTCGGGGCGTATTGTCGATGCACTGCTCAGCAAACTACGGCAGCAGCCCCGATGATGCGGCGCTGTTCTTTGGTTTATCCGGCACGGGCAAAACCACGTTGAGTGCCGATCCGTCCCGCACGCTCATCGGCGATGATGAACATGGGTGGAGCGATGTCGGAATCTTCAACTTTGAAGGCGGTTGCTACGCAAAAGTGATCCGGCTTAGCCCAATCGGTGAACCAGAAATTTACGAGAAAACAAGCCGTTTTGGGACGGTTCTTGAAAATGTCGTTATCGACCCGACGCGCCATCTCGACCTCGACAGCGATCATTTCACCGAAAACACGCGCGCTGCTTATGCCATCGAAACCATCTCAAATGCCGATCAAGCTGGATTGGCAGGGCAGCCGCGCAGCGTGATCTTCCTCACAGCGGATGCCTTTGGGGTGCTTCCACCAGTCGCTCGTCTAACCCCTGAACAAGCGATGTTTCATTTCATCAGTGGGTACACGGCGAAAGTCGCCGGGACGGAGCGCGGAGTCACTGAACCAAAGACTACGTTTAGCGCCTGCTTTGGCGCGCCATTTCTGCCGCTGCATCCCATGACCTATGCCGAACTGCTGCGTGAACGGCTTAACCATGCCAAAGCCGACGTGTGGTTGATCAACACAGGGTGGACGGGCGGCGCTTACGGAGTAGGGCATCGCATGTCTCTTGAACACACGCGAACAATTGTCACTGCGGTATTGAATGGCAGCTTGAAAAACGGAGGGATGCGCCTTGATCCAATCTTCCGCTTTCAAGTCCCGCTGCGAGTCGCTGGAGTGCCAACTAGCCTGCTCGATCCGCGCAGCACATGGAGCGATCCCGCGGCATATGACCAAAAAGCTGCTGAGTTAGCGCGTAAATTCCGCGACAATTTCACGAAGTACGCAGACCATGCCAGCCCTGAAGTTGCTGCCGCTGCGCCGCGTGTCTAAAAAATGTGATCTTAATCCTTGCTAAGGCGGGTTTTACATCACCCCTTGTCAGGACTATACTTAACCCGCTTTTCAGGCAAGTGTGATTTTTCACAAGGGAGAACACGCACAATGGCTCGTAGCAAAATCACAATCGTAGGCGCGGGGAATGTCGGCGCGACCTGCGCGCATTGGCTCGCCGCGAAAGAAGTCGCGGATTTGGTGTTGATCGATATCGCGGGTGATCCGCCCGGTAATGTCGCCAAAGGCAAGGCGCTCGACTTGATGGAATCCTATCCTGTCGCCAAGCTGGACGTGAACACCAGCGGTGGTGCGGATTACGCGCTGACTGAAGGCTCAGATGTAGTCGTCATTACTGCCGGTGTGCCTCGCAAAAAGAAACCCGATGGCACATTCCCAAGCCGCGACGAACTTGTCAAGACCAATCAGGCAATTGTTGCGGATGTCACCAAGCAGGTCGTCCAATATTCCCCTAACGCCGTCCTCATCATCGTATCTAATCCACTGGATGCCATGTGCCATGTCGCGCTGCATGAAAGTGGTTTCCCATCGACTCGCGTCGTTGGCATGGCAGGAGCGCTTGATACCGCTCGTTACAAGGCGTTCATCGCTATGGAACTTGGCGTGAGTGTGCGAGATGTTCACGGTTTGGTACTAGGCGGTCATGGTGATGAAATGGTTCCCCTTCCCCGTCACACGTCCGTCGCAGGGATTCCTATCCGCGAACTCATCTCGGAAGAACGGTTGCAGGCGATTATCGAACGTACCCGTAAGGGCGGTGGCGAAATCGTCGGCTTGATCGGCGTGAGCGCGTGGTATGCGCCGGGTGGTGCGGCTGCCGAAATGGCAGAATCCATTGTACGCGACCAAAAGCGCGTCATTCCGTCAGCCGTCTACCTGACTGGGCAGTATGGCTATGATGGTCTGTACATCGGCGTGCCCGCTGTGTTGGGTAAGAACGGTGTCGAAAAGGTCATCGAAATGCAGTTGAACGACGAAGAGAAGGCGATGCTCGAAAAGAGCGCTAGCGCCGTTCGTTCCGTCGTCGGTGTGTTGGGCTACTAAGCAAACATCCGGTCAGATAAAGAGTTTGAGGCGTAGGGCGCGGTCAAGACCCCGCCGTGACTTCTTTCCCGGATGAAACACCAATCACGGACCCTAACCACAAAACACGGACGAACCGGGACATAAATTTTTCTTGGGGAGTCCGTGTTTTGGCGGTTTTTGATGCTTATCTTAATGCTTGCAATCTTGCTTTCGCTCGGTTTTGGAAAAATCATTAACTTAGAATTGATATTATCGTCCTTGTGTCTCAAACGCCTCGAAATCGGGACATAAAAGACACAGTTCTTAATTCTTCTCATCCACGCGGATAATACGCCCTTCGGCGGCGCGTATCAGCCGATCCCAAATTGCCGCGCCCAGTCCTTCTCGTCCGTATCCACGCACGAAGATCACATCAACTCTGCGCGCATCCAATTCACGCAAGCCCGCGAATAGACTCAAACCGATTTGCGCCATATCTTCGCGCGAACCCAGTGAGACGGTTTCCACCCCCACAGCTTGAAACTGATCGGCTTCCTCATTCACTGTCAGCACACCTACGCGATTGCCAATCACCGCTTCTTGCGTAATGTCGTCAATCATTCGAGGGATAACCGTTAGAGGGTTTCCATCGTACAGCATCAGCCGCGCCTTGGGTGAATAGTGTTTGAGCATTTCACCGGGGCTTGCCGCTGCTTGATCTTCACCAAGATAGCGCGTTTTGACATCAACCTCTGGCAGTACATCACGCAAGGCTTCTAGCGTCACTCCGCCCGGACGCAGCACCGTTGCCACATCACCTGTCAGGTCAATTACGGTACTTTCTAACCCTATCGTGGTTGCTCCGCCATCTAGCACCAAATCAATCCGTCCGAACAAGTCAGCGATGACGTGCTGCGCGGTTGTCGCGCTTGGTCGGCTGAACGTGTTTGCGCTCGGAGCGCCTATCGGCACACCCGCCGCTTTGATCAACGCTTGCGCCACCGGATGACTTGGCATCCGCACGGCGACGGTTGGCATTCCCGCGCTGATATTTGGCGGGATGTTCGCGCCGCGTTTCAGCACTATCGTGAGCGCACCTGCCCAAAAACGATCCGCCAATAATCGCGCTGTACTGGGGATATCTACCGCTACACGGTCAAGATCGGCTTTATCAGCGATATGCACGATAATCGGGTCGGTTGTTGGGCGCTGCTTAGCGACGAAAATGCGTGCGACAGCTGTTTCGTCAGTGGCATTTGCGCCTAATCCATATACCGTTTCCGTTGGGAAGGCAACGAGCTTTCCCTCACGGATAAGCGCCGCCGCCATCGCAATCACGTCGGCATCTGGTTGCGCCGGATCAACCGGAATCAATCGAGTGTTAATCACACCAGTATAGTCCCGATGAACGCGGGATAACCGCGCACGAATGCATCGATACTAACCCCGCCGCGTCCTTCCAACTGCACGCGCGCCGGCACATATAATCCACTAGCAGTGCCAATGGCGACTCTGCCGCCGCGATCCACAACATGTCCCGGCTCGGCTGTTCCGTCAATAACATCGCCTGAAAGAATCTTCAGGAGTTTCCCATTCCAAAATGTCCATGTTCCGGGCCATGGTGTGAATGCGCGAATCATCCGTTCAATTTGTGCCGCGCTCTGTGTCCAATCGATTTTGCCTTCTTCTTTCTCGATCCGCGGCGCAAATGTGGCAAGGCTGTCATCCTGTGGCTGAGGGATGATTTCTCCGTTCAAATAGGCGGGAAGTGTCTCGATGAGCAGTTCGCCACCAAGGATGCATAGCTTGTCATGCAGTGTTTGTCCGGTTTCATCGTGTGCAATTGGGATCGCTCGTTTGGACAGCATGGGACCCGTGTCCAACCCCGCGTCCATCCGCATGATCGTGATGCCTGTTTCGCTGTCTCCTGCACGGATCGCCGCTTGAATCGGTGCTGCGCCTCGCCAGCGTGGCAGTAACGACGCATGAACATTTACCGATCCATATGGTGGAATGTCCAACACTGCTTGCGGGAGAATCTGCCCGAATGCCGCCACAACATATACATCGGGAGTCCACTGTTTAAGTTCGTTAATCGAGTCGGCACGCCGAATCTTCTCTGGTTGTAACACAGGAATTCCCGCATCAAGCGCCACCCGTTTAACCGGTGACATTTGTACTTGGCGATTGCGCCCCGCTGGACGGTCAGGTTGTGTCACTACGCCAATGACATTGTGATGCGCGATCAATTGGCGTAGTGCTGGCACAGCGAAATCGGGCGTGCCCATAAATACAATTTTTGCCATAGGACTTACACCGTTGAGTGGTCTGGTTGATGCTCACTTGTAGAGTTGGGGAAAACTAGCGATAATATTGGTCATTTTATACGAATAGCCGTTCTGTGTCGAATGTCCTCCTCGTCGAAGCGTTGGGTTGTCTCACCAAAACCAAATCCTGAATATTTGCGCCGCTACCGTGGCATGAGTCCCGTGTTGGCGCAGATTCTCTATAATCGCGGCTTTACTGATCCCGAAGATGCCTACCGCTTTTTGAATGCCGATGATATTGCCAGCGGGCATTTGCTCACGCTTAAGCGTGGACGTGATGCGTCTATTGATCGCGCGTTGAGTCGCATTCGCCAAGCAATCAGCCGCAAAGAATTGATTGTTGTCTATGGTGATTTTGACGCAGATGGCGTGACTTCAACGGCGCTGCTGGTGCAAACCCTGCGTGCGCTTGGCGCAGAAGTTCACCCATATATTCCGCATCGTGTTGATGAAGGATATGGTGTCAACAGCGATGCTCTGCTGCGGCTTTCGCGCCGGGGTGTAAAGCTGGTCATCACAGTAGACTGCGGTATTCGCTCAGTTCAAGAAATCGAAGATGGCAAAGCCTATGGGCTAGATATCATTATCACCGATCACCATTCGCTCGGTCCCGAAGTCCCCAAAGCCTTTGCAGTAATTAACCCGAAGCTGAGCGACACCGAATACACCGAACCGATGTTGGCGGGTGTGGGTGTAAGCTATCGCCTTGCTGAAGCCCTGCTGACCATCCATGCGCGCTCAAACAAGAATGGCATACCCGTGACGACAGATGATCTGCTTGATTTGGTCGCTATCGGTACGATTGCTGACCTTGCGCCGATGAACTCCGTCGAAAATCGCGCGTTGGTGCGGCGCGGGCTTGCCGTGATTAATGCGGGAAAACGTCTTGGCTTAAATGCACTCATTGAAGTTGCTTCCCTTAAATCCGGTATGATTGAGTCTGAATCCATCGGTTTTGGTATTGGTCCGCGCATCAACGCTGCTGGACGGCTGGATTCGGCGATGACAGCATACGAGTTGATGGTAACGACTGATGAGAAACAAGCGATTGCACTCTCGCAAAAACTGCAAGACCTGAATGTGCAGCGGCAGGAACTCACGCGGGCGGCACAGGACATGATTCGCCAGCGTATTGAAGCGGCAGGCGAAACTGAACACCCGATCATCTTTGCATCGGATTCCACGTTTCGTCCCGGCATTGTGGGATTAGTAGCCGGACGTTTGACCGAAGAATATTTCCGCCCATCGGTAGTGATGGAAGAAGGTGAACACGAAAGCCGCGCATCATGTCGCAGCATCCCACAGTTCGATATTACCCGCGCGCTCGATCAATGTGCTGGTTTGTTGGTACGACATGGCGGACATGCTCAAGCGGCAGGCTTTACCGTCTTAAATGAGAACATCACTAAGTTGCGTGCGCAGCTTACCGAAATTGCCCAAGAATCATTGTCTGGTCAAGAACTACGCCCCACTATCAGTATCGATGCGGAACTTGATCCGTCACTGCTTACCCTCGATACCGCTCAAGAAATGACTCGGCTTGAGCCCTGTGGTCACATGAATCCCACTCCTGTGCTGCTCACGCGCGATCTTCGCGTGATAGAAGCGCGTACCGTCGGCAAAGATGATAAACATCTCAAACTGCGACTCGCGCGCACGGGCGCAAGCCCCATCGATGCGATAGGCTTTCATCTAGGCGATTGGGTTGGGCGATTGAGCGAATGTGTCGATGTTGTCTACCAGCTTCAAGTCAACGAATGGAATGGTATTCGAAATCCACAGTTAAATATTCAAGATATTCGCCCTGCAGGAACAGAGGACGACTAATGCGTTTGATCGCTATCGCGGCGTGCATGTTTCTACTGTGCTTTAGTGTTTCCGCACAGGAAATCGGACAAGTCGATTACGCCGACCAGAACGTCTTTGGTGTTATTGAAGGGTTTTGGTTGCCCGATGACGTATGCGAACTTGGTGCGGGATGGGAGCGCATCATATTCGATTGGGCACAGCATCAACCGGAAGGGAGCGACAGTTGGAACACGCTTAATGTTGATGAACGTTGGCTCAATGCCGCTGCTGCGTGTAATCGCGAGGTGATCGCCATCGTGAAAAATACCCCTGCGTGGGCAACCGATGGCACGCCGGGACCCGGTTTGCCGCGTGGGTTATATCTCCCAATTGATGCTCCCGAAAACCTATGGGCGAACTTCATGCGCCGCGCCGCTGAATACTATGCTAGTCGGGGTGTGCATCGCTTTATCATTTGGAATGAGCCGGACATTGAGCGCGGTACATATGGCTTTGAGTTTGAAGGGACATTGGACGATTACTTCCAACTGCTCAAAGTCGCGGCATTGGCGGCACGACAGGGCAACCCGAACGTTTACATCCATATCGCTGGGACAACCTATTGGCATGATGTGAATCAAGGTCGCCGCTTGTATGTAGATCGGCTTCTCGAACGCATTCTTGCCGATCCTGAAGCAGAAGCCAATGGCTACTATTTCGATGCGGTCAATTTGCACATATACTTCCGCACCGATACCGTGCGTCAGATTGTGTCAGAATTTCGCGCTATCCTTGATCGCTACGGGATGACGGACAAACACATCTGGATCGCAGAAACCAACGCTTCACCGAATCTTGATCCGCAATGGCAAGTGGATCGCCCCGTCTGGCAGGTCGATCTCGATCAACAAGCTGCGTTTCTCGTTCAAGCGGCAGCAAGTGGGCTTGCATCAGGGGCAGATCACATTGGGGTCTACAAATTCTTCGATTGGTCGCTGCCGGTGGGCGCGGAGTCGTTTGGACTGCTGCGCGCGGATGGTTCACGCCGCCCTGCATTTGATGCATGGCATAACGTGATCGAGCAGTTCAACGGTGTGCATGACGCGCGTTTCGCGCAGGCAGATCGTGTTGATGTTGTTCTGTTGGAACGTGAAGATGATCAAACCGTGTTAGTCGCGTGGGCGCGCACTCCTGATCCGGTGATGCTTACCATTACGGCAAGCGATACATCAGCCTTACTGCTTGATCAATACGGTGATATGATGAACGTGCACTCGTTGAATGGGGTGTATACGCTGATGCTGCCCGGCGCAGTTTGCCGCGAACGCGGTGGATGCCCGGAAGAAATCCCAGTGGGCGGGAACGTCAGCATTTTGATCCAACCAAGCGGTGAACTAAATGTGTTAGAACTTACGCCCGATGGGAATCTTTACCCGCTGGCGTTTAATTAGGAGATCTGTAGTATGACTGACAATCCAGCGGCTGGAACATCCCAGCCGGTGCAGTTCTCGTATGGCGGTCAGGCGGTCATCGAAGGCGTGATGATGCGCGGCGCGCATGTTGCGGCGATTGCTGTGCGGAACACTGAAGGCAGTATCGTTGTCCATGAAGAACCACTTAGCGCGACTCTCTATCGCGGGCGCATCGCAAAAACGCCTTTCGTTCGCGGCATTATCGGCTTATGGGATGCGCTTGGCTTAGGGACACGCGCGCTCTTATGGTCCGCCGATGTAGCGATGAGCACCGAAGAAGAAAAGGTCAGCTTTACAGGTCCCGTAGGTTGGGCAACCCTTGCCGTATCCCTGCTGTTTAGTGTGGGTTTATTCTTCATCTTGCCGACAGCAGCATCAACAGGGATCGGCAATCTGCTTGGCTTAAGCACTGAATATCTCGTTGAAGTTCCGGCGGATGCCAGTGGGGCGGCTGCTCAAACTGTCTTTAGCTGGGGACCGCTGATCATCAACCTGATTGAAGGCGTGATTCAGATCAGCTTGCTGATTGGCTATATGTGGTTGATTGGACGCTTGCCAGATGTAAAACGTTTATTCGGTTATCACGGGGCAGAACACAAGACGATCAACGCTTACGAAGCAGGGGCAGAACTTACTCCAGAAGTCGTCGCTAAATATCCGATTGAACATCCCCGCTGCGGCACTGCGTTCTTACTCACAGTTGCGTTTGTGAGCATTCTGGTATTTTCTCTGCTTGGTCGTCCACCCTTTGTCTTTCTCATCCTCTCGCGCATCTTGTTCATCCCCATTATCGCAGGCATTTCCTACGAGATCATCCGTTACATGGCGAAGCATCTCGATAACCCGATCATCCGCGTGATGGTGATCCCAAATCTCGCGCTTCAGCACTTGACCACGCGCACACCCGATCTGGAGATGATTGAAGTCGCGATTGCCGCATTCAAGCGCGTGCTGGTCAGTGAACAACTTCTTAAGGAAGAACCTGCTGTGCCTATACCGCAAACGATGAGTGAACAGGTACTTGCGGGAGATTAATCGAAAATCAACGGGGCGTGTGTGCTCCGTTTTTAATTCCCTACACACACCGATTCACACGGGATACCATCGCCATCGCGGTCTAGGCTTCGATTCCCTGCTGCGAGACATGCCATCGCTTGTTCACACGTGAGTTCTGTGCAGCGCGCGCTGACACTTGGGCAGACTGCCGATCCAGTTATCGGCGGTATATTCACACTGGGTGGCACAGCCGTTGAAAGTGGTGGCGCGCTTCCGGCGAGACTAGGCGGCATCGCAGCGACATCACGACTATACAGATAAGCGTTCTGCCCACCATATTCCACGCGATACCAGATGGTATTGTTAGCTTCCACTTCTTGACCCGCTGTAATGCCTGTCACCGTGACTGTTGAACGGGCTGCGGCCCGTGCGATTACACGACAAGAAAGCTGCGGACATTCGCGCACATCGGTATCGTTCCACACATAGAAATTTTGTGGCGCGGTTTCGATAAATTCCGGTGTAGGGGATGGTATGGCGGTAGGCGAGGACGTGGGCAGCATCAGCACCAGCGCAGTTGCCGTCAGTTGAAGGTTTAGAACCGTACTGCTTTGCTCAAACGTCGTGATCGTCGGGCTAATCTGAGGTGTAGCATGAACAGGAATGAACACTTCCAGAATCGATGGAGATATTGAGCCTAATGTTGATTCTGGCACGACGGTGGCAGTGTAAGTTGATGCAGGGATCGCGGGAAGCGTATCGCTTGGTGGTGTGATGGGTAACCCCGGCGTTTGAGTTGGTGTATCCGTATCAGTCGGCAGAATAATCAATGTAGGTACAATGATGATTCGTTCCGGTGCTGGACTGCATGCAGTGATTACCAGCGCAAATAAAACCGCGCTCATCAACTTGAATAAACGTTGATGGTGGTGCGGATCAAAATTATGTGCTGTAAAGTTCAGGCGAAATTGAGATATATGCACATTCATGGTCTACAATGCTATGATCGACTGTGAACTGTGATAATACTCTATTTTGGCTCGTCTGCCATCCGCTTCAGTTCGTATAGCTTTGTCAGAGCCTCAATAGGGCTTAGGTCGTTGATGTCAAGTGCACGAAGCATTTGCATCACAGGATGCGGACTGTCATCGAACATCGCTAATTGTGCCGGGTTGACTTTTTTCTTTTTCGCGGTGGGCAGTTCAAAGCTGCTTCCCTGTTCTTCTAGTTCATGCAAAAGCTGGCGCGCGCGGTCAATGACGGGTTTGGGCATCCCAGCAAGCTGCGCCACATGCACTCCGTAACTCCGGTCCGCGCCTCCGGGCACAACCTTGTGTAAAAAGACTATATCCTCCCCGCGTTCGGTGATCGCCACATTGTAGTTTCGCGCGCGCGGGAGAATATTCGGAAGTTCTGTTAGTTCGTGATAGTGTGTCGCGAACAGTGTGCGGCAGTTAAGGCGCGGGCTGTTATGGATGTATTCGACGACTGCGCGCGCAATTGCCAATCCATCATACGTCGATGTACCGCGTCCGATCTCGTCCAGAATCAAGAGTGATCGTTTGCTGCTGCCCGAAAGCAGCCGCGCGGTTTCAATCATTTCGACCATAAACGTACTATAACCCGCGTGGATTTCATCTTGTGCGCCTATGCGCGCAAAGATGCGATCCACTACACCGATTGTCGCTTCGTCAGCAGGGACAAATGATCCAATTTGTGCCATCAGTGTGATGATGGCTACCTGCCGGATAAAGGTGCTTTTGCCTGCCATGTTAGGGCCTGTGATGATATGAATCCGTGATATGGCATCGAAGTGAACATCATTTGGAACGTATCGCACACCGCTATCGCTGGCGAGCATACGTTCGACGACTGGGTGGCGACCATCTTTAATGATGAGCAGATCATCATCGGTTAATGTGGGGCGGCTATATCCTTCACGCATCGCTACATCTGCCAGTGAACAGAATACGTCTAAATGTGCAATTGCCCGGGCAGTGTTGAGAAGTTGCTCGCTCATACTGGAGAGCTGCACGCATAATTCGTTGAACAACCGCCGTTCTACGTCGAGGATTTGTTCTTCAGCATTCAGCACCAGTGTTTCATATTCTTTCAAGTCAGGCGTAATGTAGCGTTCCGCATTGACTAATGTTTGCTTGCGGATGTAATCGGCAGGGACTTTATCCGTGTTTGCGTGGCTCACTTCGATGTAGTAACCAAACACTTTGTTGAAACCGATTTTGAGTGAACTGATTCCAGTTCTCTTGCGTTCGTGCGGCTCTAGGTTGGCTATCCACTCGCGGGCGTGCGCTGTCGCTTCCATGATTGAATCAAGTTCTTCCGAAAAGCCCGACCGGATAATGCCCGTATCGTTAAGGGTAGCAGGTGGTGTATCTGCGATGCACTTCCGAATGGCTTCAACTGCGCTTTCGCATGGATCAAGCCTATTGACTAGTGATTTCAGCGCGGGAAGCTGATCGATCAATGCGCGCAGTTGGGGGACCACTTCCAAACTCTGCCGCAAGGCAAGTAAATCGCGTGGGCCTGCCTTGCCGATGAGCAGGCGATTCGTCAGCCGTTCAAGATCACTAACACTTTTTAACCCCTCGCGAAGTTCGGCGCGCAGCACTTCGTCTTGGGTGAGGGCTTCAACCGCATCTAGGCGTGCGTTCAATCGGTTGATTTCCAGTAAAGGTTGGCTGATCCACGTTCGCAGCAAGCGCGCGCCCATCGCCGTCACCGTGCGATCTAGTACTCCTAGCAAACTCCCTTGTGACTTGCGTGACCGGATCGTTTCTGTCAGTTCAAGATTTCGCCGTGTAAATTGATCCAGCACCATAAAATTCGACGTTGAATAAGGGCGAATCGTAGTTAACTGCGCGAGCGAATTTTTCTGAGTATCGCGAAAGTATTGCAGCATCGCACCCGCCGCGCAAACGCCGAGTGGCAGTTCTGCTAATCCAAAACCATCGAGTGTGCGCGTGTTGAAATGCGTCATAAGAACAGTTTCCGCATTGGCGCGTTCGTAGCGCCAATCGGCAATAGGTGTTATATGAATACCCGCCGGAAATGTGATACGGTTTTCAGCCCAAGTCGTTGGAAGCAGTACTTCACTGGGTGAAAGTCGTGCGAGTTCTTCTAATACCTGCACCGCCGCGTTGTCGCCCATTAACTGTGTGACAGCAAATTCGCCTGTCGAAATATCGGCATAAGCGATACCCACTTGAAGCCATTGACCCTTCTCATCAGCGACAGGGTAAATCGCCATCAAATAGTTCGACTTATCTTCTGCTAGAAGATTCGGTTCAATCACCGTGCCGGGTGTGATTACGCGCGTGACTTCCCGTTCCACTAAACCACGCCCATTCGGTTCAGTGATTTGTTCACAAACCGCGACGTGGTACCCTTTTTCGATCAAGCGCGCGATATAGCTCTCTACCGCATGGTAAGGCACACCCGCCATTGGCACGCGCTCATTTTTGCTTACTGGTCGCCCGGTTAGTACCAAATCGAGTTCGCGGGCCGCGATCTGTGCATCCTCGTCGAACGTTTCGTAAAAGTCGCCAAGCCGGAACAGCAGAATACAATTCGGATACTGCCGTTTGACATCCAAATATTGCTGGCGTAGCGGCGTGAGTTGAGACATTTTGATATACTCGTCCGGCATGAAAAGTTTATAGATGGTTTGAACAGATATTCTAGCAATCAGATTTGCACGCGACAACCCACGATACTCATTCTCGCATTTCCGACTATGGTTTGCGAGCTTACCACATAAAGGTATTGATATATGGCGAAACAGATCATCATTGGTGTTGACTTAGGGGGGACACGTCTGCGCGCCGCACGGTTAGACGAACACCTAAATGTGCTTGCGCGCGATGAAGTATTGACTCACGCCGCTGACGGCGTAGACGCGACCCTCACCCGCATGAAGGAACTGATCACTCGGATGCTGCCTAGCGATGGTTCACAGGTGATGGGGATTGGGGTCAGTGCGCCGGGTCCCGCCAATCCAAATACTGGCGTTGTGGTAGCACCGCCAAACTTGCCCGGTTGGCATAATGTCCCGGTTGTCAAAATTCTCAATGACCATTTTGGACTCCCCGTTTATCTTGGCAATGATGCTAACGTCGCCGCTCTTGCAGAAGTTGTTCGCGGCGCGGCAAAGGGCTATCGCCATGCGATATTTATTACGGTTAGCACCGGGATCGGTGGAGGAATTATCATTGATGGCAAGATGCTGCTCGGCAAAGAAGGTTTAGCTGCCGAAGCAGGTCATGTCATTATCATCGCTGATGGCAAAGTAACAACGCTGGAAAAAGAAGCCGCGGGACCATCGCTCGCGCGTCAAGTACGCGAACGCATCCTCGCAGGCGAAAAATCCATCATCAGCGAATTGGTGAACGGCGAGTTGGACAAGATTAGCGGTAGTACGGTAGGCGTTGCCGCCAAGCAGGGGGATGCCGTCGCGCTGGCAGTCATCGAACGTGCGGGGCGCATTTTGGGCTTAGGGATGGTCAGCTTACTTCACTTGTTCAATCCAGAGATTCTGGTCTTTGGCGGCGGCGTGAGTAGTTTAGGTGATTTGTTATTCAATCCGATGCGCGCCGCGATTGAGCAGTACTGCATCGACGTATCGTATTGGCGTGAACTCAAGATCGTTCCCGCTGCGCTTGGCGATAACGTAAGCATCGTTGGAGCAGGGGCTTTGGTTGCTACTCAGGGTGGTGTCGCTGATGTGCGACAGGTTATGCAAGAACTCGGATAACTAAAATTTGCTTTGTGAGGGCGGTTCATGAGCCGCCCAACATACCCTAAACCCCTTCTTTTCCCCATTCTATTACAGTTCTGACATTTATCTGCGACAATGCGAACCAACTCTCTATTAGGCTAAGGTCACAATGTTAGCCCTACTTGACTTTCGTGTGCGCCAGCGCGATTTCTTACTCGAAATTGGGCGTGCCATCACTGAACAACTTGATCTCACTGAAGTTCTCAAACGGGTTCTCAATGCCTCCGCTGCCATGCTCTCCGGTCAAATCGGATTTATCGCCCTGCGCGATTCCAGCGGTATCTATCGGATTCGTGCCACGCTTGGTGTAGATGCAGCACATCTGTCACAGCTTGATGAACAATTCAAGCAGCTTCTCGCCAGCATCAGTGACAACTTCGATTATGACGTGATGAACTCCCGCTTGGGAGAAATCGCAGCGGCAATCGATTCACGGATGCGGCAATCATTCGCGCTCCCCTTGGTGTTTGCGGAAGAACCGCTGGGCATGTTGATCGTGTTCCGGTCATATCGCGGCAGCGCCACGCCAGACGATGTTCAAGTCTTGCAGAGTTTTGCCGATCAAGCCGCGATAGCTGTACACAACGCGCAGTTATATGAACGAATCGATCAAGAGCGCCGCCGCCTTGCTGCGATTTTGCAGCACAGCGCCGACGGTGTGATGATTCTCGATGACAAGCTCAACATCACGAGTTTTAACCGCGCGCTGGAACGCTTGACAGGGTGGCGTGCCGCTGATGCGATTGGCAAGCCACAAGATGAAGTCATTGTGTGGCAGAAAGTGAATCAGCCAGATTTGCGTGCTGCACTTGATGACGGATGGGCGAAAGAACAAAAACCCAATCAACCAGAAACGCTGTATGTCGAAGGTGAACTGCTTCGCAGTGATGGTTTGACGCAAAGTGTCGCTATTTTATACGCGCCGCTATATTCTGCCACCGGTGAACTGGCAAATATCATCGCCAATGTGCGTGACATCACCAATTTTCGCCAAGCACAAGAGATGCAAAATACCTTCATCTCTACTGTATCGCATGAGCTTAAGACCCCTGTCGCGCTCATCAAGGGACACGCTGCAACGCTTCGCCGGGACGATGTAACGTGGACTGATGATATCGTTCGTGAATATTCGGCGGTCATCGAAGATGAGAGTGATCGCCTTGCCGCGCTGATCGATAATTTGCTGACCGCCAGCCGCTTGCAGGCGGACCACAAAATCCCCATCAACAATGGTGATGTGCAGTTGGACGAACTCGCCCGCCGCGCCGTCGAACGCTTTAGCACACAAACGACAATTCACACGTTTAAGCTTAATTTCCCAAATGATTTTCCCGTTATTCCCGGCGACCAAACAAAACTTCGCCAAGTAATTGACAACTTGTTAAGCAACGCTATCAAATACTCCCCGGACGGCGGCACAATCGAAGTTGGTGGCACAGCCACCGATACTCATGTAACCGTCTATGTGCGTGATCAGGGTATCGGCATCAAGGAGGACGATCAGCAGCGCGTTTTTGATCGCTTCTATCGCGTCGAAGGAAAATTGAGTCGCCGCACACAAGGGACAGGACTGGGTTTGTTCTTGTCGAAAGCCATCATCGAAGCGCATGGCGGGAGCATACGACTCGAAAGCCAGCCGGGGCAGGGTTCGACGTTTTATTTCACCTTGCCAATCTGATAGACTCCCGAAAACCTACCGAACAGGAACAAACTCGAAATGTCTGTAAAACGTGTCAGTATTCAGTGTCCCAACTGTCGTAACACAGTAAATGCAATTGTCCATGCAATTATAGATCCCGCTGAAGACCCCGAAGGCAAAATGCGTTTGCTTTCTGGCAGTCTCAATTCGGTGCGCTGCCCCAACTGTGGTACCCCTATCTCAATGGCTTCACCGATCCTCTACCACGATGCCGATAAAGAATTGCTCGTGTCATATATTCCGATGGAACTCAATATCCCACGCCAGCAGCAGGAAAAAGCTGTTGGCGATTTGCTGCGTGAACTTACAGCACGCATCCCCAACGAGAAGAAAAAGGGGTATTTGTTCCAGCCCAAACAGGCGCTGACCATGCAGGGCTTGATCGAAATGGTGCTTCAAGCGGATGGCATCTCACCGGAAATGTTAGAAGAACAGAAGAATCGTGCCAAGCTCGTCGAAGTGTTTATTCAAGCCCCAGACGATGAACTCCCCACATTGGTGCAGCAGCACGATGACAAACTTGACGCGCAGTTCTTCCAAACCATGAATTTGATGGCGCAGCGCCTTGTCCAAGATGGACGCGGAGACCTTGCAGAATCAGTGATTCGCACCCAGCAAGTTGTCATGGCACTGTCAACATTCGGTAAGTCGCTCTTGGAACGTGCGCGCGTGCAAGAACAGATCGTGCAAGAAGTTGCCGCCGCTGTACAGGGGTTCACTGCAAGTCTCAACGAAAACAGCGATCCCGCGCAAGCGCGTGCAAAGCTGCTGAATCTCGCGCAGCAATACGTAGGGGATGATGATCGCTTGCAAGCCTTAGTCGGGTTGGTGCGCCCCGTGTTCGATTATCATTTCTTTCAAGAACTTACGGTTAAAATCGGTCAGGTGCCAGCAGATGAACGGGATACGCTTGCTGCTCTCCGAGATAAGCTGCTCGAATTCACCGCGTTGGTGGATCAACAGGCACAGGTAGCTGTGCAAGACGCGGCGAATTTCTTGCGCGCGCTGCTGCAAGCGCCGGATGCTGAACCGCTTTTGATGGCAAATCTCGATATGATCGATGATACCTTCATGGCGGTGCTTCAGGCGAATTTGCAGGAAGCTGAACGACAAGATGATAAGCAGGCTTCCGCACGGCTGCGGGATGTATACAACAAAGTTGTCAGCATTCTGCGTCAGAATATGCAGCCCGAACTGCGTTTCATCAATGAACTCCTCTCCATGCCGACAGATGACGAAGCTCGGCAAATGCTCATCGAACAGGGAGCGCAGTTTGGCACAGGGCTGCTCGATATGATCGACGCTGTGGAGCAGATTCTCTCCTCACGCGGTGACGCATCTATTTTAGAGCGCCTTGCAATGCTCCGTGAAGAAGCGCAAGAACTCCTTAATCCTGAAGAATAGACAGGACAAACAGGAATGGAATTCCGCCGGTTGCAAAACCGACGATCACCCTACGACTTGCACAGCACTGGTAATCATTCTTATTTTCGTGTAACCTTTCACGCCGATTCAAGTGTCTTTCCAATTACAGATACAGACATTTTCAACGCCTGTATCTGTGGTGTGATGCTTGTCAGTGATTCAGATGAAAGTTCGAAAACGAGGTTTTGAACCAATGCAGAATAAGTCACAGCATTCGCGGCGTATCGCAAGCATAACTCTTGCCGCGTTCGCGCTCATCGCATTGCTAGTTGTGCAGTTGCAGGTTGCAGCTCCAGCGGAAGCGCAGCGTCCCGCACCGACTGCTACCCCTACCGACCCGGTTTGGCTGGCGTTTTCAGCGGTACGCGATGAACTTGAAGAGAAATTCAGCGTTAATCTCAGCATTGTTCGCCGCTGGGATTTCACCGAAATTGAATTCACCAACGGCATCGATAGCTGTGTTAACCCTGCTGAAGGTGTGACACCGCGCGCGCTCTACTTCGGTTGGGCATTCGTCATTACCGATTTGTTTGGGCGTACTTACGAAGGGCGCTCCAGTTTTGATCGCACCATTATCACCGCCTGTGATCGGGTCGAAACACAAATTGGTGTCCCGCAGCCCGCTGCAGATAACCCCAACTTGCCCGCGCCTGTTGCTGGCAGCGGCGCTGGCGGTTCATTTGAACTTGGTGGTCACGTCTTAGAACTAAATGCCAACACCGTTAGCCTTATGCGCCGTGCAGGCATGAACTGGGTGAAGAAACAGCTTCGTTTTACGCTCGGTATGGATCCGGGTGCGGCAGCGGGTTTGATCCAGTCGGCGCGCGCCAACGGTTTCAAGATCATTCTTGGTATTGTGGGCAGCCCCGGTGAAATGGGCAACTTCGACAGTTACATTCAGAGCTATGCCAGCTTTGTCGCTGGTGTCGCCTCGCAAGGTGTTGATGCTATCGAAGTGTGGAACGAACCCAACATTGACCGTGAATGGCCCGCTGGCACAATCAACGGCGGAAACTATACCCGCTTGTTGGCAGCAGCCTACAACGCGATCAAGTCTGCGAACCCCAACGTCATCGTTATCAGTGGTGCGCCCGCCCCGACGGGGTTCTTTGGTGCGGCGGGTTGTGCGGCAGGCGGTTGCAATGACGATACCTTCATGCAGCAAATGGCACAAGCTGGCGCTGCAAACTATCTTGATTGCGTAGGCTTGCACTACAACGAAGGTATCATTCCGCCAAGCCAGAACAGCGGTGACCCGCGCGGTGGCTATCCCACCTACTACTTCGGGTCGATGCTGGCGCGTGGTTACAACCCATTTGGCGGAAAGCCCGTATGCTTTACTGAACTCGGATACCTTTCGCCCGAAGGATTCGGTGACCCACTGCCCGGTAACTTCGCATGGGCGGCGAATACCAGCGTGGCTGAACATGCAGCGTGGCTGGCTGAAGCAGCATCGTTGGCGGCACAAAGTGGTCGTGTGCGCTTGATGATCGTTTGGAACGTGGACTTCCCGTTCTATACGCCGACTGACCCCATGGGTGGTTACGCGATGTTCCGCCCCAACGGTTCTTGCCCCGCCTGTGATAGTCTAGGCACTGTAATGGGGCGGTAACCCCTACCCGAAAACAAAAAGGGCGATCCTCATGTGGGATTGCCCTTTTGATTCGTGCTTGTGCGGAAATCAGTCTCCCGCCATGGGCAGCCGTTTTTCATCTAGATTATAGCGTCGCAATCGCTCGTAGTATTTCCGCAGTACTGGATGACCGTGATCTTCAAAATGCCCTTTGACTTTTGTCTCGTCCAACACAGCCGCGCTGTGAGGTGTTTTCATCGCTTGAGAGAATCGGCGTAGTTTTCGCTGCCGTTCCCAGTTTTCCAGCCAATCCCCTATCCAACCGCCCAATACCCATTCACACAACTTTTTGACACTGCCACCAACAGCACGCAAGTGTTCTGCATTTCGTCGCCCGTCATAAAAGGCATTTTGCGCGTTGGGTAGATGCTCTTTGACCCAATCATTAATCGTTAGCATTCGGTCATAAAGCTCACTGCCGAAAATGGGAACCATTTGTGTGATTTCGTGCGCCATGTATAAGTCTTCTCGTTCCTGAGAAAGCGCGGTTTCCGCAAGCACATAATTAGGGCAAATGACGCTGCCGCGCAGTTTGGCCACACGCACTAGCAGTACGGCGAATGCGCGCGCAATCCACACTCTGCCCGGCGTGGTAACCAATACATAGTCAAGGTCATCATCATGGGCAGACGCATTTCGCATTGCCAACGCACCCGTTAGCGCAACCATCCGCACAAACGGCAAATACGCTAACCATGTGCCGTAACGAATAGCAGAATCCCACAATTGCGCCGATACTCGTTCACGCTCACGCCGCACATCGATGAGATGCTCGCGTCCAGCGCAGCAGACATAGTCATGCTGTTCGCATAACACTGAACGCAGAGCATACGATGTGTCGAGTGTTTGTTCAATGTGTGCTGCTTGCAGCGGTGTTTCAGCGATAAGAAAATGTACGATTTCAGGACGAGTCATCGGGAAGTCGAATACGTCTGCATATAATACTGTGCGTAAAATCGCTTCCTCGATTGTATTCAATACACTGACCTTTCAATCGAGTACGAGTCGGAATTATTCCCACTGCCACAGCCACAAATCGCGGTACAGGCAGCTGGTGGTGATTGTCTCAAAATTGACCACTGCTGTTCCAACTTCACCGGTTTGCGCCGTGCTGTTTAACGTACCCACTAACTGACCGTCGATGTAATAGTAAAGTGTAGTGGAATCAGCGATCACGAGCAAATGGTGTTGATCTTCGCCCCACTCTGGATTTTCGCCGAATAATCCCGGTAGGAAAGTATCACCTTGACGCTGCGACATTCCATAACCCCCTTGTGCATCCAGATACGCCAGCATGTAATCGGTTTCGTCTTGAAAATGAAAGATCAATCCGCATCCCGATACTCTATTCGGCGCGCCTGCATTGATCTGCACCATTGCGCCGAGCGCGAATTCTGTGTACGTTGTGCCGCGCCCAAGCATCAGCCGATTGACACCGGCTCGCGCAAATTCCACGCTGGATTCGGGAACAGTGAGCGCCATCGTTCCGTTTGGATTGACGATGTGACGCTGTTCAAGTGCGCGCACCATATCCGCGCCCGATGTGACAATCACTCGATCCGGCAGCACCCGCGCGCCATTCACGAAATGTGGTGAAGTGATAATCAAATCGTCGATTTGAGCGTTTGTGCGACTCGTCAAAGAGGATGATCCACCAACAACTATACCAATACCGCCGGGAGAGGGCAGTCGCGAATCGGTCACGCTTCCAATATACGCGCGATTGTAGTAGAAGTCGAAGCCATCGTTGTTTGCCATCACACCAAGATCAAACGTAGTTTGTCCCGCTACCAGCGCCGGGTGTGGTGTCCAGTCGCGCAAAACTTCTTCTGTGCCGTCTTCGACGATGACGAATCGCCACAAGCCATCGCTGCGAATGTGGAGCGCGTAGTAATTCTCACGCTGACGGCGCACCGCCATACCGACAATCCATCCCGACGAGTTGTTCACTTCATTGACACGCATTTCGGCGTAGAAGTCGGCAATCGGATCAACATATTCGTAGATTACTGCGCCTGTGCCGCGTACCCCTTGATAGGCAAGATCAACCACGCCGTTAATGACACTCGCTGTCACTGTGTCGTTGAGGATCGCTAGTCCGCCTATGCGGTCAAAAGAGTCGAGTGCTGCAATTTCCGAGTAACCGGGATAAGCACGCAGTGAATACGCCCCGCCGCTGCCCTCAAACCCACTGACTTGCACGGAATACGTTCCCGTGCGGGGAATCGTAATAGCTTCGAGTAAAGCATTTCCCGACTCTGGATAGTTATAGTCGTCATTGGCGATAACCTCTCGCCCTTGTGAATCCAGAATGGTCAGCACGGGGTCAAATGTTGGGTCAGTGGCACGAACGGAAAACGAAAGCACAGCTCCCAGCGGCGCATTGAATGTATAACTGTCCGTTGTGTTGGCGACCAGTGTGCTTTCAACTTCAATGGGCGGGGTAATCGTGGATGATGCTTGTGCGGCTGCTGGTGCTGCATCATCTAGCGAACATGCCAGTAGAATCAACGTCGCGCTAACGACAATTGCTTGACGAATCATGTGGAGAAAGTGAGTTGTTTTCAGCGGATGGAAGTCCATTCAGGGAAAAGGTTTTCGATAGTGTTCAAGTAGGATTTGAAATCGTCGAACGACATTTCTGCGCCCTCCATCCAGCGGTGAGTTTCGGCTTCGCGAAGGCGGCGCTGCTCACCTGCCAAGCGAAGGTCTTGACGCGATTCGTTCGCGCGGGCTTCTTTCTTGGGGGCAAGACGGATGAAAGCTTCTGCGCGAGCAAACGCTTTGAGTTGATCGGGGGAAATGAAAGTGTACACGCACAAATAACGCCCATCAATTTCAACCGCGCTCCCCAACATTGACCAACCTTTGGGGATGCGTGTGCGTTTTTGTACCTCAAAGCGCCAGTAGAGCAGCCGTGCCGGATCTTCTGCGAGAACTTGTGACTCAATAACCCCCCGCTTCTCAATACGCACGCCGTTTGAATCGATATATACAGCCCGGTTGCTGGGCCAGTGTTTCTTCAACTGTGGCTCTGCGATGTTGCTTACCAGAAACGCCAGCGCAAAGCCAATTCCAACCGCGACGAGATTGAATCCGTCGGTAGGGATGAATAAATTAGCGACGGCATAGCCGACAATCCATGAACCGACGAACAACAAAAAGACTGCGGTCCGGATACCCGTATGTTCACTGTCAACCGCAAACGAATGGCGTGTGGTTTCTGCGCTCTCGGCGCGTGTAGACATCATGAGGGATAGTCCAGTGATTACTCAGGTTTTCGCGCCACAAACATCACACGCGGTGCGCGAATGGTAGTTACATCGACCAGCTCCATGTTCAAGTTCAAGAGTGCCATTATCCCAAAGTTTGCGCGTTGGAGCAAGGCGGTGACTGCCTGTACGGGAAAGCCTCGTGTTGTGCGCGCGGTCATGCGCCGTGCCCATGCGCCGCCTTGTTGGTGAAATATCGTGTATTTCTGACCTAAAGTCTGCTTATCATAGTCATACTGATTCTCGAGGATCACCATCAGGTCGGGATTTTCCACAAGGATTTCCGTAGCTTGTTCGCCGCGCTCTGCTAACCCCTGCATGGTGTGAAGATCAAAGATGAACAGCTTTCCCGGTTCAAGAATACGATGTACCGCGCCGAACACGGTTTCAAGGTCGCGTAGGCTGTTGATCTCATTGAACACGTCGAGCGCGATTGCCAACTCATACGTTCCGATAGCGTTCGACAAAGCGCGAATGTCGCCTTGCAGCCATTGAATACCTAGATTGGTACTGCTTAATCGCCGCGCTTCAGCGAGCATCTCGCTCGATTGGTCAATTGCCGCGACGGTGTAGCCGGTAGTTGCCAGCCAGCGGGTTGATGCGCCTGTCCCGCAGCCAAGGTCAATCACCTGCCGTCCGAGCCAATCATTGGCTTGCGCGAAGTTGACCAATCGCTGCGTGTACACATTTGCGAAATCTGCCATGCCGATGGTTTCGTAGTAAGCGGCGAGTACCGCATATTCTCCGGGCATAGGATACGTTCCTCTCATGCCGTTAGCGATGCTGCAAAACAATTCAAATACATGCTGTCACGTGAAGAAGATCAGCGGTGCTACACTGTATATAGTGTCTAATTCCGGGCTAAAAATAACTACGCTTGCATAATCTTCAAGCTCTAGTTCAACGGGTAGTTCATAATTCTGATTGCCATATGTTCCACGCAGTGGACCAACGTCAAACTCTAAGTTGCCACGCCGCATTTCTTGTATCGTGGTAGGTTCTGCTGTCGCCGAGAGTATCACGCGCAAATCCGAACTATTAACAATGGTGAAGCCTTCTAAGCGCAAGAACTTACGATCATCCGCGCCTACATAAATCAGCGCCGCACCCTGCGCCCACCGGATAGGATCAATCCGTTGGAATACGCCGCGCGCCGCGATGATCGGGCTAGTAAGCGACGGTGCTTCATTGTCGCTTTCCGGCGCAGGGACACCGGGTTGAAGCGCCGCAGTCAGCATTCGCACAGCAAGTTCCGGGTTCGTTTCAGCAAGAGTGAGATAGGCTCGCTGTTGGTCAGGTGGCAGCCTTAAGTAATCGAGACTAAGCGCTTGCGGCAGTCCGGGAAAAGCTTCTTGCGGCGCAGTGCGAATGTCGATAACACTGATATAGGGTTGCCACAGCGGGAATGTGAAGGTTGCCCCGACGATGATTGCGCCAACAACAATGAGAATAAGCCGTAAACGCATCCTATCTAGTCCTGTATTCACGGTCAAATACGCCGCTTAGGGTAGCACACATCCGCGTATCTCACCAGAAGAAACGCAAAGGATAGGATTTCAAATTTGTGTTTTTGATGTCCTGCGTTTTTATTGGAAGAGGACACAATTCAGAATGTGTTCATTGCACAACAATCATTCAAGAGAAGGATAGCCTAAAGTATTAAGGCTATCCTTAAAATGAGGTTTTGGATTTGATGAAACGTTAAGGCACTGCGTCCCGGTGACACAAATTTGTGCCCCTTAGCGGCGAGTCGGCATCGAGTAACCTTGACCCGCGACAGTAACAATATATGTAGGGTATCGCGGGTTTTCTTCTAGTTTTTGGCGTAAGCGCGAAATGTTGACGCGCAGCACGGAATAATCACTTTCGCAGTTATCTCCCCAAACAGCATGGAGAAGTTCATCGTGCGAAATCGTCTGACCTGCGTTCCGCATCAGCACCACAAGAATATCATATTCCGTAGGCGTAAGATGAAGCCGTTTGCCGCGAATAGTCGCCTGCCGCCGCGCGAGATCCAGTTCCAAATTTCGCAGCGTCATTTTGGGTTCCATCGAGGGTGTCCAGCGCACGCGGCGAAGCAGCGCGCCAACACGAGCGACGAGTTCTTCTGGTGAAAACGGTTTATCAAGATAATCGTCTGCGCCAGCTTCAAGTGCAACAACTTTATCGCGTTCTTGTGTGAAGCCGCTCAGGACAATCATCGGCAGCGATGAGTTTTCACGCACCTGCTTTAGCAGTTCCAAGCCGTGCATATCGGGCAGATGAAGATCGAGCAGCACAAGATCGGGCGTGCTGCTGTTGATTTCGCTCAGCGCGGCTTCTGCGTTATCAACCGCGTGTGTAGTGTACCCAGCGGTTTCCAACAGCATGGTGACGACCTGTGTAGTATCTTCGTCGTCTTCCACAATCAAAATTTGGTTGATCGTTTGCGCGGTCAGCATTGCTGTCCTTGGTGTTCTGTTACTGTTTTCAAACGTTAGTAGAACCTAGACGTAATTAAAGCACAAAAAGGGGGTTTTGTGCAAAAGGAATATTTTGACCAGTGTTGATAGGGATTTTCGGTGAGAGAAGAAACAAAAATCGCTCACAAATACATGTGGGCGATTTTTGTTTGGGCGCAGCAGGGCTCGAACCTGCGAAAACCTCTCGCTTGTAAGGCGAGCGCTCTAACCAACTGAGCTATGCGCCCGTATTTAATTAGCTTACAACAACCATTCCGGTTTATCAATGCCGATGTATTTTTGGATTGCGCCGAAAACGTGTTGAATATGACGTACTCTAAATACAAGAATTGTACATACGCCGTACATCACAGTTTTTGAGTTGCAAGCTGTTGATTTGGCTTGTAATGGTTCGCTAGTTCGGTTTTTTGCTCCAGTGTAAGTTCAGTATCACGCACCCACATGCTTGCGGAACTTTTCGAGCAGCCGACCAGTTTTGCTATCTCTTTAACGGATTTACCCTCATCACGGCGGAGTCGTCGAGCTTCTACGTGTTTGTCCGGTTTCATGGGCAGGGCATCCTATCGCGATCAATGAACAAGGGCGTGGTGATCACGTCTATCTACCACGCCCTTATTTGTCAAATGTTATGATGGAATGCCAATATTCACATGCACGGGTTTATAAACGCGGCGGAGTCACACCGATTTGCCCCTGATATTTGCCTTTACGATCCTTGTATGACGTTTCACATTCTTCGTCTGCTTCAAAGAATAGGACTTGGGCGATACCTTCGTTAGAATACACGCGGGCAGGCAGCGGTGTGGTGTTGCTAATTTCGATAGTCACGAAGCCTTCCCATTCTGGCTCAAACGGCGTAACGTTGACCACCAAACCGGCACGTGCATAGGTGCTTTTTCCTAAGCAAACACACAGTACTTTTCGCGGAATACGAAAGTATTCGACTGACCGCGCTAGTGCGAAAGAATTCGGCGGTATCACACACACATCGGCTTCAATATCGACAAACGACTGCGGCGAAAAATTCTTGGGATCAACGATTTCGTTGTAGACATTGGTGAAGACTTTGTATTGGTTCGCTACGCGCATATCGTAGCCATATGAACTCAAACCGTAGCTGATTACCCCTTCGCGTTTGAGTCCATCGACATACGGCTCAATCATGTTATGTTCTTGCGCCATGCGGCGAATCCAATGATCGGGTTTTAAGCCCATATATATTCCCCCTATGTATTGTAGGGACGAGGCGAGCCTCATCCGATGCGCGTAAAATCTATAGAAGCCATGCTCTACGAGTGTTACATCATTTCAGGCGCGCTCATGCCCATCAGCGTGAGCAGCGACTTGAACACCGTTTGCGCGGCGCGGAAAAACCGCAGACGTGCCTTTGCTACTTCTGGCGGTACGTCGCTGTGCAGCACGCGCACATTGTCGAATACAGGATGGAACAGGTTCGCTAATTCAAGAGCGAAGAACGCGATTTGATGCGGCTCAAAACTACGCGCTGCAAGATCGATCACATCACCGATTTGCAGCGCCCGCCGCAAGAAGCGGAGTTCCGGTTCGCCTAAATGGGATAAGTCAGCGTTGTCGTCGGTTACGCCCCGCAAAGCCGCTTCGCGCATGATTCCCGCGCATCGTACATAAGCATATTGAATGTAGTAGACCGGATTGTCGTTTGATTGCTTGATCGCAAGATCAAGGTCAAAATTCATCTGCGAATTTGAACTGCGTGCCAGCAGCATATAGCGCACCGCGTCCGCGCTCGTTGCGTCGATCAAGTCATCGAGCGTTTCAAAATTGCCTGCGCGGGTCGATGACTTGACGAGCTGACCATCTCGGAGCAAGTGGACAATCTGCACGATGATGACATGAATTTTGCTCGCGTCGTAACCAAGCGCAGTCAGCCCGTTGGCAACAACTTTGCGCTGTGTATCATGATCCGCGCCCAAGACATTCACGCACAGGTCAAAGCCCCGATCCAGCTTGTTTTTATGGTAAGCAATGTCGGGTAGGGTATAGGTTGGTTCGCCGCTGCTTTTAACCAGCACGCGATCCTTTACATCCCCAAATCGACTGCTGCGGAACCAAACCGCCGCGCCTTTGCCGGCACCTGTTTCGGCTGCATCTTCGTCTTGAACATCCTTTGCGTTATCGACTTCGGGTTGCTCAGCTTTGTAGATGTAACCGCGTTCGTCCAACGCTTTGAGTGTATCCCACACCGCGCCGCTGTCATACAGGCTGTTTTCGTTGAAGAATACGTCATGGTGAATGTCAACACGATTCAGCGTCTTGCGAATCATCTCAAACATGCGCTTTTCAGCGTACTCTTTGAAGACTTTCCAATCGGCATCTTTCAGTGAATCGCCTTTTTCGGCGGCAAGCTGCGCGGCAAATTCCTTGAGGTATTCGCCTTTGTAGTAAAGTTCTTCACCCACAGGAAATGGCAAACCGAGCGCCTCAAGGTAACGCAGGCGCATACTTTTTCCGAGATTGGTCATTTGTGCGCCAGCATTGTTGAAATAGTATTCGCGCTGAACTTCATAGCCCGCCGCTTGCAGGACGCGCGCCATCGCGTCACCGACAATCGCGCCGCGACTGCGTCCGATGTGCAGCGGACCAGTCGGGTTGGCGCTGACGAATTCGACCTGTGCGCGCTTTCCATTATTCACGTCCAACCATGCGAATGTTTCGCCTTGTGTAACGATGGTATCGACCTGCTGACGCAGCCATGTATTGCTTAACTTGAAGTTGATGTAACCCCCGACAACTTCTACCGATCCAATGTAGTCCGGCGCGGTCAGATGCTTGACAATGCGATTCGCGATTTCTAGCGGGGGCAGGGCGGCAGGCTTCGCCAACTGCATCGCTACCGACGCAGCGTAATCGGCTTGGTCAGCGCGTTTAGGTGGAGCAACTTTGACTTCGGGAACATCAAAAGCGGGTAGGTCGCCAGCGAATTGCGCGGCGCGTATCGCCGAATCTAAGGTGCGGGCAAGTTCAAGCGGCAGCAGCTTCAAGAGATTTCTTCCTCACAGCGGATCGTGAATAACACGCCGCCTAGCATCTTTTTGATAAGCGTAAATTGACGGGCATTGTAGGGTTTTCTATGTGGCAATTCAAGGCGCGGGTGAGTCGGGTGGCAGTTTGAGTCCCCAAACCTGATCATAATCGACCTGCCATTTTTCAACGCTGATTTCGTCAATGTTTAGCATAAACAAAATACGCACAAGGTCTTCAGTGGCGAATGTTTTACCGGGCATGAGTTTGGTGCTGATACGGTTGGTGATCAACAGCAGCCCATTCGGCTTTAGCACACGCACGAGTTCAGCAAGCACCGAGCGCGGATTGACCATAAATTCAAGCGCCTCTAGGCAGGTCACCACATCAAACGTGTCATCGGCAAACGGAAGGTATTCGGCGGGCGCGACAATCAGGGATACCGGATGTTCAGACGTAAACTTTCGTGACGCTTGGTCAAGCATTCGGCGGCTCAAATCCGCGCCAATCACATGCCCGCGAAAATGCGTGTGGCGGATCATTGCTAACGGCAAGCGCCCTGTGCCTGTCGCTACATCGAGAATGAGCGGCGCGGTGTTTGGCTCGATGCGCTTGAGGATCGGCTGTGCGAGATACATATGATCGTATTCGCGGCGAAAGTGCTTGATGTCATCGTAGCGTCCCGCGTACACGTCGTACAGCCAGATCACCACACGCCGTCCGAGATACACGCCTTCGGTTTCGATGAGCAGCCACCAACCGAGCGCGACAATTCCCGCCGCGATGAGCGCAAGTATCAGCAAGCTCAGCAGATCGTTCACGGCTGACCGTACTTCTCGTAGAGTGATTGCGCGGTTGATTCGATACCACTGGCGAGATCGACGTGCGGCTGCCAGCCAAGCTTTTCGCGCGCTTTGGTCATTTTGAAGGTGACCTGCCGCCCCATCAAACCAAGCAGATCGGGCAGATCGCGCCCCAAGCTGATCGGCGTGGAAAACAGCATCGCTAATCCCGCGAAGATGTACAACGGCACACCAATGTTGATCGGCTTCCATTCGGGGATTCCGCCAATGTTCGCGTAGCGGGTCATGACTTCGCGCCATGTTGGGGTGGGGTCAGCAGAGCAGTTGAATGCTTCGTTGACAGCGGCGGGATGCGTTGATGCAACGACCATAAGATCGACCACATCATCGACGTGAATCATATGCGCCGATCCGTGACCGTCATCCAGCCAGAAGGACGGCTTGTTCGTTGCCAACCGATACAAGCCGTTCGTCCACGTGGCGGCGTTGATTCCGTAGATCATGCCGGGGCGAATGATGGTGTAGGGAAGTCCGGTTTCGGCGCTGATCTGCTGCACAACCGCTTCCCCCTGCGCTTTGGTCACTGCGTAGTGATAGGCGGCGGGGATGAGCGGGCGGGACTCGTAAATATCCCCGTTCGCGCCGCTGCCGTATGCCGCGATGGTGCTGACATGCACAAAACGGCTTACTCCCGCCAGCGCCGACGCTTTCGCCAGCGCGCGCGTGCCTTCGACGTTGACAGCGGTTTGCTTTTCCAGCGAACCATAATTGACCGCGACGTGAAAGACAATCTCGCAGTTTTCAGCGGCGTTGTACAGTGAGTTATGGTCGGTGAGATCGCCTTGCGTGGTCGCTGCGCCGAGTTCAACGAGTGAAGCTGCTTTTTGAGCGAAGCGAGCGAGAACCCGAACGTGCGCGCCTTCTTGGATCAAACGGCGGGCGAGCGCTCCGCCTAAAAAGCCAGTCGCGCCTGTGACCAGCACCTGTTTTCCCGCTAAGGACATGTCTACTTGTTCCTCGTGTTTTGTGTGTAGTGGTGGGTGATTGTAGCGCAGTTGCACAAGGTTGACGCAAAGGGATATAGAGATGTCGAGAAGGATTGAGGGCGGGGATGAGAAGAATTGTTTATGTCCTTTTATGTCCCGATTTTGATACAGGCTGAGGGAAAAGATGTGACACCCCCATTGATGCTATTAGAACATATATGCAAATTGCATAGGTGGCCGAATGAGTTCAGGCGGGTGGATTTGGGCAAGATGAATGACAGGCGGGACAAAGCATTAAGATGGCGATTCTAGGTGTGACACATTTTGGACATAATTTGCGGGAATCGTGAAAAAAATATGTCCCAACACCCACGGAGACGCGCAACATGTGTCATTGTGGCAAGATACGATTCGACAAGGCTTTGAGCTAATTGTGCAGCGGGCGCAATAAGATAGGTGGGCAACCCAGCGGGTCGCCCCTACAAACGTCATTCGACTATGTTGTAATTTCGCCCACCGCAGCGGAATTGGCTTCGCTCCGGCACGCCGCGCCTCTACAGAGCCTGACGGTTTAGGAATGCGCCGATTCGAGCGCGATAACGTCTTCTTCGCGGAACTGCATGTTATACAGGCGGGCGTACAAGCCGTTTTTCGCCATGAGTTCTTCGTGCGTGCCAAGCTCGCTGATGCCGCCTTTTTCCAACACAGCGATGCGGTGCGCCACGCGAACGGTACTCAAGCGGTGGGCGATGATCACGGTGGTACGGTTTTCCATCAGCCGTGCTAACGCTTCTTGGACTTCGTGTTCGCTTTCGCTGTCTAGGCTGCTGGTGGCTTCGTCCAAGAGCAAAATACGCGGGTTTTTGAGCAAGGCGCGGGCGATTGCCACACGCTGACGCTGCCCGCCGGACAGCTTGATCCCGCGTTCGCCGACGAGCGTCTCGTATTGGTCGGGCAGTTCCATGATGAAATCATGCGCGTTGGCGGCTTTGGCGGCGGCGATCAGTTCGTCTTCGGTGGCATTTAAGCGCCCATAGCGGATGTTCTCGCGGATGGTATCGCCAAACAGCAGCGTTTCCTGCGGCACAATGCCGATTTGTTCGCGCAAGCTGTACTGCGTGAGATCGCGCAGATCAATCCCATCCAGTTTCATCACGCCCGACGTTGGATCGTAAAAACGTGGAATCAAATTGAACATGGTGCTTTTGCCCGCGCCGCTGGGTCCAACGAGCGCGACGATTTCACCGGGCGCGATGTCTAAATTGATGTCGTGCAGCACTTCTTGCCGGTCATCGTAACTGAACGACACATTCTCAAAAGTAATACGTCCTTCAGCCCGGCTAATCGTTCGCGCATTTGGTTTGTCCAACACATCAGGTTCGGTATCGAGAATTTGGAACACGCGCTTGGTCGCGCCCAATGCCTCTTGAAAACTCGTGTACAAACCAATCAGTGAACCCAGACTTCCTGCAACCGACAATCCGTATACCAAGAATGCGACCAATTCACCACCCGTCAACCGACCTTCGAGCGCCTCACGCCCGCCGAACCATAGGATCATGGCGATGGCAGCGAACCCCGCAAAGGCAACGATTGGACCAAACGCGGTGCGAATCCGCACGATTTTCATGGCAGCGGCAAGCGCACGCCGCACCGCACTCGAATAGCGTTCTATCTCGTAAGATTCGCGCACAAAACTTTTGACTTCGCGCACACTCTGGAGTGATTCCGAAGCAACGTTCGTCGCGGCGGCGATCTCATCCTGCACTTTGGCGCTGGTGCGCCGCAGCATGAGTCCAAATCCAACTCCCAGCACCGCGATCACAGGGATGATCCCTAGAATGAACAGGGTCAGCCGCCAGTTGAGCGCCACCATCACGCCGATTGAGCCGATCAGAATCAGCGTTTGCTGAAACAGCACATTGACGTTGTTGGTGAGCGCACCGCGAATCGCCGTTACGTCACTGGACAAACGCGAGATCAATTCACCGGATTTTTGATTGGAAAAGTAGCGCAGCGACAGTTTTTGCAGATGGCTGTACAAGTTGAGCCGCAAATCGACGACAATGTGTTCACCCACGTAGCCGAGATTATAGTTTTCGAGCAGGGTGGTGAGCGAACGGACGAAGAAAACGGCGATCAACAGCACCGTGATTTGATCGAGCAGGCGCATATCTCCCGCGACCAATACCGAGTCCACGACCTGCTGAATAACCAGCGGAAAGACGAGACTTAAGGCTGAACTCAAAATGAGCGCGAAGAAGGCAATCGCCATGCGCCCGACATACGGTTTGAGATAAGAGAGCAGCCGCCCCCACTTGACCGGAACATCAGGGATTTCACGCTCATCTTTCGAGCGTGTGGGGCGGGCGCGACGCATCATCATAACGAACGCTTTCTGGTAGAGAACGAATGTTGAGCAGGTATACGATTTGTGAATGCGAAGTGTTGCACTGTGTTGAGTAGCGCGATTTTATCCCGTTTGAGCAGCCGAAATAACTACACCTTGTGTATCGACAGGGACGATCCACGAGCGCGCTTTGATACCTTTGTCCTCAAAGGCGCTCACCATGACCGACGCGATTTGCGCGTGGTCTCGCTTTGCCAGCGCAAGGAGCGCCGGTCCAGCGCCGCACAGCGTGACCGCCGCCGCGCCGTTTTGTTTGGCGACTTGCACGACATCGTCAAAGTTCGGGATGTGTACCCGTCGATAGGGCGCGAACAGCTTGTCATCAACCATTTGTCCCGCCAACACTAAATCTCCAGTGCGTAATGCCTCCAACAGCAGAGGAAGTCGGCTTAAATTGTGGAGCGCATCGCGCAAAGGCACGTGATCCGGCACAGCAGCGCGGATTTTTTCACCATAATCATCAATGTGTGGTGCTACCAGCACCAATTTCAGCGGCGCAACGGGCAAACTTTTATAGATCACGCCTTGATCGGTCATGGCGCTGGTCGTTAGCCCACCAAGCATCGTCGTCACTGCTTGATCCGTGCGCCCAGTGATTTGCGCGGCGATAGTCAAACTTTCTTGGCGCGTATACGGATTACCGAACAGATTGTTCGCCGCCACGATCCCCGCCACGACGAACGAAGTTTCTACGCTCAATCCCAGTTCGGGAGGAATTTGATTGTTGATGCGAACATTCAAGCCGGGAACGGTTTTTTCCATGCGCTGAAAGACGCGGCTCATACCCAACACAACCGGATGGCGAAAACCAAGCGCGTAGCGTCCAGCGTATTCGCCCGATGTTTCGACGTTGAGGATGGTATCGCTGCGCTCCATGATTTCGATGGTAGTATGCAGACCAATTGCCAAGCCCACGCTGTGCAGTCCTGTGCCAATGTTGGTGATTGCTGCCGGAAGTATGATTTTGACTCGGCGCATGGATTATGCCTCAACCGCAGGGAGAGAGAGGGTAAACGTGCTGCCTTTGTTGAGCGTACTGTTCACCCACAGCGTTCCACCATGCCGTTGTGCGATACGCCGTGCGATGGTCAGCCCCAACCCTGCGCCGGAAACTGCCCGCACACGCTCATCCTTCGAGCGAAACAGGCGGTCAAAAATCGCGTCGATTTCATCTTGGGCGATACCAATGCCTTGATCCGCAACGGTGAGATGCGCCTGCCGATCATCACTCCACGCATGAATGGCAACGACAGTTTCGGGAAAGCTGTAGATCACGGCATTGTGAATGATATTGTAGAGAGCGTTTTGAAGTTGTTCACTGTCGCCCATCACCACGGGCATAGGATGTTGAATGGCGACAGCAAAAGTGACTGTCTTTTGCGCTGCCAGCACTTGAACTTTCTTGATCGTACTTTCCACTACATCATCCAAGCGGACTGGCTCATGTTTCAGCGGCATACCCGCTTCTAACCACGCCAGATCAGTCAGCGAATTTAGCCCTTCATAGAGCTTTTGCGCGGCGCTCTGCGAACGCAGCATAAACTCGCGCTGATCAGGGCTGTTGTCCTCAGCATGTAGGGCGAGATCAAGATACCCCGCGATACTCATAAGTGGATTGCGGAGATCATGCGTAATTGCCGCGCTGATCGCTTCGCGCCTCGAACCAAGATCGCGTCGTTCGGTCACATCATGCAAGATAACCATGCGCCGTCCATCGCTTAATGTTAAGCCCGTCCCAACTGCCAATCGTTTTTGGTGCAGACGAACTTCAAGCGTGAGTTCTTCATCGCGCGTGAATAACGCCATCAATGCCTGATTCTTCTGAAACAACTGCGCGGGTGTTTTTCCATACCATTGATCGAAATGAACGCCGAGAATGGCGCAGCCTGAAGGATTTAACTGCTCCAGCGCGCGTTCCCCTGTGCGGGTTGGTTTTGTTGTAATCGCGATTCCGTCCGCCGAACGCCGAAAGAGAATATCAAACAGCGCCGCCCGCGTTTCAGGTGGATCAACGCGCGGTTCAAAAGCGGCATCAGCGGAGTCATCTGGCGGAAACATGAGGAATTATTCCTTGGGCGTGGGATCAATGATTTCTTGCATAGGCGCTTCCGCTGGCAAATCGACTGTGTAGCCGCTGGGGAATGCCACCCGTGTGCCATCGGGGGCGCGCCGAATAGTCACGCCGTGCTGTGTGATCGTCACGGCTGTGCCCCACTCAAACGCGCCCCCCGTCCACACTTTGCGCGGCGAAATCACGCGCACCCCCAGCACACGCAAGAGCAGATGAAGCGGAATGACTCCGGCAGTGTGACCGCGTTCCCCTAAACCCAACGGCAGTTCGGTGTGATAAAACTCGTAAAAGGCTTTTCTCTCTCGAAGCACTTCCGTTTGCAAACGCAGCACGCGCTTGATCAATTCAGTCGCGTGCCCCATGTATCCATGTTCAATCAAACCTTCGCCAATCAGTGTCACCCAGTACATCCAGACTCCGCCGCCTTCGCCTGTTTTCATTTGCTCGAAAGACGTATCGCGCGTGGAAACCATACTTACGCCGTTTTTCAGCCAAAAATGTTTAGGTTGGGTGAGAAGATCAACCAGTGTTCTCGCTTTATCGTGGTCGATTTCCACCGCCCACAGCGGCAAAATTGCGTTGATGTCCAGCGGGGTACTATCGACACTGTGGGCGTGAATGCGGTAGACGCGGCTCAATCCAACTGTGCGTATGCGGCTAATGCTGGCAAACACTTTTTGTGTGGAAGCCGATCCATATCCTGTTGACCACTTGAATGCACTCGCGTTCAGCGTTTCCTGCTGCGGCTGACCGTTTGAGTCCTTACCATCGATGATCACTGAGACATTCGGGGCATGATCCACACCGCCGATTACGCGCACGATCAAACGGTTTGGGGGGGTGAGTGTTGTGCTAATGAGTTGTTCTTCATCACCACGCCCATTTTCAACCACAACGACTCTTTGCGCGCGCGCATGGGTGGCGAAATCACGATACCCGTAACGATCATCAAACCATAGGCTGTCGAGTCCATGTTTCAACTGCTGGATGAGCGACTGCGCGCGCTGCTCGTCAGTTTTGTTTTGCAGATAGGAGGCGATTGCTTTGAGACTGACGACTTCCGACAGCAGATAAGCTGCGAGGTCGGGTGCTTCTGTGAGACGAATGTCGGCGTTTTGCGCGTAAGACAATCCCGCGCCGAACATAGGGAAGAACGGGTACCCTGTCTGCTGTTCGTCCTGCCATTCATAAACGCCGTCACCGTCTTTGTCGTTGTCGGCTTGCATCCAACGAGATAAGAATTTCCACAGCGGGCGCGCGGTTTGCTTGAGAAGCGTATCGTTTTCGGTGTATTGAAAGATTCCCCATGTCATGCGCGCCAACAACGGCATACACAAGTAACCTACTTTTTGTCCCGCTAGTCCCGGTCTCCCGTCTACAAAACCGTCATTGTGCTGCACGGCGAGATAATTTCGTACAATCCCTTGTGCAGACACAGGATCGATAGATGCTAAGCCAAGTGCGGTCAAATATGCCAGTGTGGGATGCTGCCCACTCCATGCACGAGGATGATCCGTGCCGTCGCCGCGTGCGCTCCATCCCCGCCCCGGCTGTCGCGTCCCGACAAACGACCCATAGGGCAGAGTCATGGTTGGTCGAAGCATGGACTGTAGAAGCTGCTGAATGCCAAAAGCGATTGTTGCATCAAGCGCCACATCACCCGTTTCAATTTGTGGAACTGCCTGTGCTGCCTGCTGAATTTTTGCGACGATGCGCGTCCAATTAGGTGTAAGCAGTTTCTCGGCATGTGTGAATGCCTTATGGATGTCGTCTAGCCCAACATGAATCCAGCGCAGAGTTGTGCTGGCATTGGCGCTGATCTTTACAGTGATGCTTAGTTTGGGATTTGATCCACTGAGTTCCGCGCGACCCTTTTCCAGCACAATCAACGGCACAATGTCGTGGAGCTTGCCGAACGTCAATCCCTCACCGCCCGTTAATTTATGCGCGATTTGCGGCTTAATTTCTTGTGACTGCGCCGCTGCAAAACCCACCACATCGAGCCGTAGTTCGATGGGAGAGGGAAGCGCGTTCTTGACGACGAAGCGACAGCCAATCGACTGCGAATCGAAGGCGATAAAGTCGGCTTTGAAGCTCAATCGCGGTGTGATTTTCCCCTGTACTTCGATCCATCCCGGCGCGAAGGCGGTCACAATGGGGGGCGCAGCATAGGCTTGATACTGAAAGACTGGACGGTGATCGATCCACCACATCGGCACGATGCTCGCTAACCCCGCACGTCCACCATAGCGAGTTTGCAGTTGAAGCGCGGACGTGTCACCACCGCCAAGGATAAGTTCCCATGTTTGGTCGTCGGTGTAGTCCGTTGGCATCAAGCGCGCATCTGCCGCAAGTTGCAGTGCGTGTGGGTCATCTGGTTTAATTTGCCAGCGGCGCATTTCCAAACGGCGTGTTTCGGCGCGTCGCGTGTCGCTCATGCTGTGGTCTTAGCCTCTCGCTGTCACGTCCTACACATCCAATACGCGCTTATGCGCCGCCGAGTTGCCATGTGCCATCTGCTTCGTTGAAGCGGAACTGTTCGCCATATAAGCTGTACAAGACATGGTATCCCGAACCGGGGATGTACTGTCCCTGCCCATCGATGCTGCCGCCCGCGTTGTATTGGTAATCGCTCAAATAGCCAAATTCTGGTGTGACCGCCCAACCGAGCGCATCACGCAAGCCGGGAACTTCGCGCCAAATTTTCCCAAACCCGCGAATTGGCTGAATCAATCCGTCTGAAGGCGGCGTGAGCGATGTGTCAGATTCCGCTTCGCCTTCAGTAAACGTATCTTGAAACACCTGCCAAGTCCCGCGCCCTTCGCCCGTCACAGTAAGCACCCACACTTCTTGATTCGGCTGCAACCAGAACATTCGCCCGCGCTCAAAAAGCTGTTCTACCACTTGAATCCGGGCGATGACAGGTGTCGGAAAGCCGGGGGGAAGGGGAGTTGGCGAAGCTGCCGGCGCAAGCTGCGGCGTAGTGGTCATGTTGATTTCTTCAGTGATTTGTACCCCGTTCGTAGCAGTGGCTTGTGCGCTCGGCGCGACAGTACCGGTTAGCGTTGGCGCTTGCGTGACTTCTTCTGTTACAAGCTCGGTCACTTCGGCGGTAAGCAAACTTTCGTCAATCGTTGGCGTTGGAGAAAGCACAATGTAAACCACGGCAGGCTGCCCCTGACATCCCGCCAGCAAGCTAATCAGCACGCAAGCAAATAGAATCCATAACTTGCTGATGTTCCGCATCTTCCGAAATTGCATGTTTCTCTCCGGGAAAGTCGCAGTATCGACAGCCTTCTATGTCACGGGAATGTTTGATATTGTGTTCCCGTTCCACGTGCTGGTCGCCGCGTAATTGGTCGCTCTAAGGAAAGCGTGCAGCAGCACACTATTCGTTATACCGTCGATTGTAACAGACGCTAGGAGTCATGCCAACGGCGCTTCGCTTAGATAGGGGGAGAGGCGTAGGTAAATAGTAGTCTGACATGCTGTGATGCAAAGGCTTAAGGAAAGCATTCCTTCTCACGTGATATAATGAGTTTGTTAAGTTTCATCACGATATTTTGTAAGAGTCGCAAATAGAGTGTCTATGACCTCAACTGCACTACCCACAGCCATCACACTGAACAAAATCGAAGGCTATCTTGAAATTTCGTGGAATGATGGTGCGGTGTGTAAGTATCCGCTTTCACACCTGCGCGAAGCCTGCCCGTGTGTGGAATGTCGCGGCGGGCATGAATTTATGGGGCGCGATCATGATCCCGATAACATCCTTGTGCTGAAACCCGCCCGGTCATACACGATCAGCGCCATCAACCGCGTTGGCAATTATGCGATTAGTCCCACGTGGGATGATGGACACAGCACAGGTATTTATACATGGGATTACTTGCGCCGTTTGTGTCCGCCGCAGGAGTAATTGCATCATGTTGGGGCGCTACAGCGTGTACGATTTTCCGTATCCTCATTACCACAGTTTACGGCTTAAAGCAGTTGAACTGCTCGAAAGCTGCCTTATGGAACAAGATTCGCAATTGTTTGAAACTTTCATCGAAAACCAGCTTCTTTCAGACCCGCCTCCTCTCGATCTTTTAAGCGATCTCGCGGAAGATATTGATAATCGTTTGCGAGCCCTTCGCGCCAATCCCTCACACGATCCGCTTACGGATGGTCACGGCGACACATATCTTCGTAAGCTCTTTTTGCTCGAACACCTTGCGCGCTTTATTGCCGATTGGCGGTTAGCCCTGCAAGCGCAGCGCGCACGTCGTGCGCTCGCTCAAATTGGCTTCAATTCGCGTCACGATGACGACAATATTGTGATCCACTGAATTTGCAAGCCGCGCTTGCATCTAGATGACATTCGTCACTTTCCTTAAAAGTTCGCTAAAACCTTGTCTATTTTCACCTAAAAGACTTGCCACCATTGCTCCACTTGGTGATATAATTTCGTCCTGTAGCATTGTTCAATCTTGAACATTAATGCACACTAATGTCAATGACGACTCTTTTGGTTATATAGGAGACCTTCAATGAAGATTCTTAAAGGTAAGATGTGGGTAGTTGTGGCACTGCTCGCGATTGCCGTGCTGCCTGCACTGGGCGCTGTTGCACAGAGTAACACGGTGAACCTCGTCCTCTGGCACGCCAAACAAGATGCTGAAGGTGATGCACTGCTGGCGATTATTGATGCGTTCCAAGCCGCGAACCCCGGTATCACGATTGAACAAGTTTATAACCCCAGCGGCACGCTCCAAGACAGCTTTGTTGCGGCGGCAGGGTCGGGCGGCGAAGGCTCGCCGGACATGGTGATTTGGGCGAATGACAGCACTGGTCCATGGGCTTCCGCTGGCTTGATTGCCGACATCAGCGGCGCGATTGACGATGAACTGCGCGCACAGGCAAGTGAAGCCGCTTGGGGTACGTTCACATACAATGAAGGCGTGTGGGGTATTCCCTTCAGCGCCAAGACACTCGCATTCTTCTACAACCGCGCCCTTGTTCCCGATGCCCCCGAGACTTGGGCAGAAGTGTTGGAAGTCAGCGCCACACTCGCGGAAGACGGCTTCACTGGGCTGGCATTCCAGAATGGCTTCTTCCACAGCGCCGGTTTCCTGTACTCGCTCGGCGGCTCACTGATGGATGAAGACGGCAACGCTGCTTTCGCGCCGGATACTGAAGGCGCGGCGGCAATGGATGCCTACTTTGAATTCCACAAAATGATGTACGATCTCGCCCAAGACCCCGCCAGCGGCGTGGTGATCGATGGCGCGTCACCGAACCCCGGCTTCCAAGCGGGCGAAGTGGCGATGGTTTACGACGGCATTTGGAATCTCGCCCAGTTTGAAAGCGATCTTGGCGATGATCTTGGTGTAGCGATTATGCCCGCCCTTGACAATGGTGAAGTCCCCGCCTTGTTCGCGCAGGCGGAAGGTTTCTATGCGGCGGCTGGTGTGGTAGAAGATCAGGCAAAGCTCGATGCGTTCATCGCGTGGGCGCGTTTCGTCACCGGTGAAGAAGGTCAGACCATTGCGGCAACCGAAGGTGGTCTGCTACCCGTCAATCCGGCAGTTGAAGTTGAAAACCCGAACCTTCAGGTTTTCGCGGAACAATTTGCGCTTGGCACGCCGTTCCCCAATCGTCAGGAACTCGGCGCGTTCTGGGGGCCGATGGGTGATGCAATCACCGCAGTTACCGATGGCGGTGAAGCGATTGAAGAAGTTCGCGCACGTACCTATGACACCATTCAAGCCAGTATCGACGACATGCACGGCATGTAAGCCAATGCTGTCGAAGCATCGTTAAAGCAAGCTAGGGGCAAGGTCGTTTGCGTGACCTTGCCTCTCGTTTTATATAGGAGACACTTTCATGGCGACACTCGCCCAGTCCTCCACTACCCCCACCCAACCATTGGGGTTGTGGGACAGTTTCTTGAAAGGCATTCGCTCCAACGGCATCCCTTGGTTGTTCATTCTCCCGTCACTCATCGTCATGTTGATCATCACGTTCGCTCCACAGGCGTATCAGATCATCATCGCGTTTACCGACTTTGAGGCGCGCAACCTTGGCGGAACTCCCGCCACTTACTTAGGGCTAGATAACTTCCGCCGCGTTTTGACAAACGACATCAATGTTGTGAATTACAATTTTTTTCCGCTTCTAGGCTTCAATATCGTTTGGACTGTAGTCAATGTCGCGCTTCATGCAGGGATTGGTTTGGCGGTTGCGCTCGCGCTTAATGCCGAACATGTCATTGGTCGCCGCTTGTACCGTGTGATTTTTGTGCTGCCTTGGGCGCTTCCCGGCTACATCACCGCGCTCATTTGGAATAACCTGTGGCAGCAAAACAACGGCGGAGTCAATTTATTGTTTGACAGCCTCAACGAAAATCTTGGTACGCAGCTCCCTACGCGAACCGCATGGCTGACCAATCTTGAACCGCCCATCGATCTACGTGGGATAGTGCCGCTGTTCATCGTCATTTCATGTTCGCTGCTGGTCTATTGGTTGGTGCGCCGCAGTCAGCGGGGCGCTTTACTTGAACAAGCCGCGCCAAACGCTGCGCCACAATGGACGCTGGTCGATTATGTGCGGTTGGGTGGGGTGGCACTGCTGACCGTCGCATTTTTCTTCCTGCCTTGGTTCACAGTCAGCGGCACGCCGCTTTCGGCATTTGATTTGCTGTGGAACAACCGCGCGCTGGGAGATACAGTCAACCTTCAACTGCTTATCTGGATTTTCTTCCCAACGTTGATCGCTGTGGCGGTCATGGCGATGCGAGTTCTCAACCCTACAACCAGAAACTACATTGGCACACTTCTAGCACTTGCTGGTGGGGTGGGGCTGCTCTATTTCCTTGCCGAACGACTTAGCGTATCCTCCTTGACCGACCCTGCTCCAGCGGAAATTGGCTACTGGTTGGCATTGATCGCGTGTGTGATCTTCGTCGCACAGACATTTTTGCCGCGCTCAAAATCGACGTTTCCCGGCGGCACGCGCTTGAGCTTGAGCAAAACCGTGTTCACCGCGACCATGGTCGTTCTCTTGGCATTGGCGGCGATTGGCACGTTGATGGATATGCTTACCAACGGCGGTCAGTCCAGTAATGCCGTCGTTCAGTTGTTTGATCGCGCTGGCGCGCCGATGCTTGCGTTCTATGCGGTGCTAATCGCTAACGTGTGGCTTGGCTGGCCCTTCATGATGGTTGTGGCGACAGGCGCGCTGCAAAGCATTCCGCCAGACTTGTACGAAGCCGCCGATGTAGACGGTGCGACCAAGTGGACACAGTTTCGTAAAATCACGCTTCCACTGCTGCGCCCCGCGATGGTTCCCGCCATCATGCTTGGAACAGTGTGGACTTTCAACCAGTTCAATGTGATTTTCTTCATCACGGCAGGTGGTCCACGCGGGCAAACCGACTTGTTGGTCACGCAAGCCTACAAACTTATCCAGCAGGAGCAAATCTACGGGGTGGCAGCCGCGTTTAGCATTTTGGTTTTCTTCATCTTGCTAGTGATCACGCTCATCCAAAATCGTATAACCCGCGCGACCCGCGCATTTGACGAGGCGTAACGATTATGGCGACTGTATCCAACAACAAAAATGTCAGTGCTTCGTCGGCACAGGGAACACTACAGCGCACTTCCACAGCATCGCGTTCGGAAGGATTCAGCCTTGATCGACTGCTCACACCCCGGCGACGCGGTATCATCATCCGGCAGATTTTCCTGCAAATCTTCCTGCTCACGATGCTGGCGATTGTCCTGTTCCCGGTGATGTGGATTATTTCAATGGCGGTTGATCCCCGTGGTATCACACGCCCCACTGACCTCAACCTTTTCCCGCCTAATGCGACTCTCGATGCATTCACACGGCTGCTCACGGAGCCGTTTTCGAATGTATTGCCGCTGTATTTTGGCGATTTGCTCATGAACAGCTTGTTCATCGCATTGGGGACATCGCTGTTCACTGTCGTGTTGGGTTCATCGGCGGCGTATGCATTCTCCCGCTTCCGCTTTATTGGGCGGCAGGCAGGCATGTTGGCGTTCATCGTGCTGCTTTTGCTGCCAGCGACAGGCGTGATCATTCCGCTGTACGTAATATTTAGTTCTGTGCAAATATCAACATCGCTTGCTGCGGGGATTCCGTCATTTTTTGGCGGGCTGCTTGTTGCAGGATTAATCTGGATTCTGTTCAATCTTGTCAAGAGCTTTGCCAAAAAAGACCCGGATCGCATGTTTAATCCCGGCGCACGCGCCGTGACCGTTGTAACCGCGCTGATTGTGTTGGCTGCTCTGGGAATTACCACCTATGTGATCGTGCAGCGCAGTCCAGCCTACAATGTCGTTATCGATCAGCCTGTGCGTGAACTTCGCGCAGCATATGACGAAGCCAAAGCCGACTACGATCAGCGTGTGGGCAGCGTGGCGCAGCGTGAAATCACTGCTATTCGGCGCGAAGAAGGAGTCGCTGAAGCACAAGATATGGTCACGCTGTTGGAAAGTCTCCAATCGCGTGTGACCGGAATGACCAGCGTCGAAGAGATTGAAACGATCATTCAAGCCGAAATTGATGCGCGTATGGAATTTTTGGAAGACCCTGAAGACGATCTGGCGCTGCAAGTGTTTAACGTTGCTCTACCTATCTTGCGAACCGGCGGCATTGAAGCGTTCATGGTTTCCCTCAATCAAGGCTTAGAAGATGCGCGCATTGTTCTCACTAATGCTCAGGAGACAGCCCAGTCTGCACGCGCAAACGCGGACGAAGCAGCTGCGAATCTCGTTGTTGCGGAACAGACGCTGTTCGACGCGCGAGAAGCATTTAATACATCGGCATCGCAAATCTTCGCCCTACGCGATCAAGGTTTTCTCGCGCTGCTGCCGGCGTTACTCATCGCGTGGGTAGGAGCATTGGCGCTCGCGGGTGTCATTTGGCTGATCGCGCGCGCCATTAAGCACATCGTTGAACCGCGCACACTCATCAACATCATGCTTTATGCCGTGTTGTTTGCCGTGACGGTGGGCTTAGGTATTCTCGCATTAAATGGTCGTTTGGCTGGTCAAACAGGTGCGACTCAAACGCTCCGTAGTACGCTCGTCGGCTTATCGCTGGCATTTGCATCCGGTGGGCTTCCATTCGCCATCTGGAATCTCAAAGGCTACTTCGACACTATCCCGAAAGAACTGGAAGAAGCGGCGCTCATCGACGGGGCAGGGATGGTCGGCACGTTCATCCGCGTCATGATCCCATTGGCGCTGCCTGCCTTCGCGATTGTCATCCTATTCAGCTTTATGCAGGGGTGGACGGAATTTATCCTATCATGGGTGTTCCTGACGGGCGAAACCCAGAACTACACCCTTGCGATGGCATTGGCGACGATGGCAAACGGAGCCAATACCGCGCCGCCGGACATGCAAAAGTTCGCTGCCATGTCCATTTTGATCTCAATCCCAATCATGGTGCTGTTCTTCGGCTTCCAACGCTGGATCGTTGGTGGGTTGGCAATCGGCGGCGTGAAAGGGTAGTTGCCACATCGCACAAACAAACAGGGACAACGCTCACTTGAGTTGTCCCTGTTTGTTTGCATATCTGTTTGTAAACCTTAACTTCTTAAGCCTGCCTCAATGCTTGAGCGAAACACTTGTGACACCGATTGACATCTACGACAATTCTTCGCCTTAGCGACAATGCTTCCCCCTAAGGCACAGTAGGAGTTGGCATCTCCGAGTAGAATGGGTTCATCAGGTCGGTGATGATCGGGCTGCCAAGTATGTCACATCGCGCCGGTACGGTGTCACTCCGCACTTCAAGCATGGGCGCATCGGGATTGAAGTAGTTGTAGACCGTGCGCGACATTTCCTCAATCAGCGGCTCAGACTCGACGAACTCCAGCCATACAGGATTATGCAGCATCACCACAAAGATATACGCCCCGCCCGGTGAAAAGACGAGTGCAGCATCCCCGTGCGTGTCATCAATCCATCCATGCTTATGAGCGATGGGTACACCTGCGGGCACACCTGCTTCGATCAGGTTGCCAATGCGGTTGCCGTTCATCACATGCAGCATTTGGCGGCATTCTGTTTGGGTAATTGTCCCCGTGTTTACAAGGGGTCCTGTGCCGTTTGCCGCACATTGATAGATACTGTTGAGCAGTCCGCCCATCTCATTGACGGTCATCTGATTATAGGGATCAGGCTCGGCGCTTTGTTGATCTGCTTCTGTGATGCGTGTACGCGGAGCTTGTGGCGTGATATACGGGTCATTGGCAAATGGTGTATAGATGAATGTGTCTTGCAGTCCAATTTGCTGAAGCAGATCGCTCACCCGATTTGCGCCTGTGTAAGGGTCGCCGTCCCCGATGATCGAGAGCATCTGGTTAGTCGAGATGTTTTCACTGCACACCATCGAATTGGCAACTGTGTATGCTTGCGCGTCATCAGGGGAACTGTTGAGGACGCTGTACAACGCTGTGAGGATCGAGATTTTATTCACGCTTGTACCACTGAAGGCGAACTCACTTCCAAATGAAACTGCTTCTCCCGTCTGCAAGTCCATTAAGAACATCGCGCCGAGTTTGCTCGTCTGCGGGTCGAATCCGCTTTCCAGCATCATCGCCCAAAGTTGATCGCCCAAGGCACGAAATTCGGGACTGAGTGGTACAGGCGTTGCGCCAATCACCGGCGCATCTTCTAATACTCCCGGTGTTGGGGTGAGCGTAGGCAGGTTGAATACTGTTTGGCTGGTCGATGGCAGACTGTAGAGATCGCCTTCGACCTCAAGCAGATTGAGCGCGATCCATGCTAGCCCATTAGGGCTTTGTGGATAGCGGATCTGTACCCATTCAAACTGCGTGTGCCACATGAGGATAGTGAACACATCGCCCGCGCGCCCAACCCCAACACGGGGATATTCCACGCCCGGTCCATAGCGGATATTTACTTCACCAGCGATTGCTCCGGTCACGCCTGTAGGTGATTCTGAGGTGGTTTCAACAGGAGCAGGAGCGGTTGCCGAAGTCGTTGGCGCAAGTTCAGACGCGCTAGGAAAGCTGATCAGCGGCGTGACTTCAGGCGGTGTGACACCGCTGTTGATCGATTGTTCAGTTATAGGAACGCTGTTCAAATCGCCCTGTATGGTCACAAGGTCACGGAATACCCATCCATATGGCTGAGAAGTGCCGGGAAGCGTGATCAATACCCACGGGTACAGTGCGCTTCGCCCAATGACCGGGTAGCGAGTCCCGGCACGAATCTCCCCAATCAGCGTGGATTCGATATTGGCGGCGGCGCGGACATTCGCCTGCCCAAGTGGTTCAGCGGTGACAGGCGATGTTTGTGCCCACGCGGGAACGCGCTGTATCGTCGCAGCCATAACCAATAGGGCGATCATGATGACCGGAAAACTGCGCCCCAAATGAGACTGGATCCAAATTGTGATTTTCAACCAAACACCCTCAAGCATTTGACCAGAAGCTGCCGTGATTATAGCATGAGCGGTAGTGGAAGATGTGGGCGGTGGCTGAGCGTTGCCCAAACGCTTATTTGGGGGAACAGCTTCGGCACGCAGCCATTGACACTGTATCTACCTTTGCTATACTTAAAACACTTCATGCCGAAGTGGCGGAACTGGCAGACGCGCTACGTTCAGGGCGTAGTTCTGGAAACGGAGTGTGGGTTCGACTCCCACCTTCGGCACAAACCCGATGAGAGACTCGTCGGGTTTTTTAATTGGCTGCTTTTGGCTACAATCAAGCGTAGTTTTACATCATGTCATGGCGTGAAGGAATAGGGCGAATGCAGCAGAACAACATGGGTTCTGAATCTCGTCGCATAGATAAACGTCGCGGTGGGCCTATCTCAAGCGTACAGGTGATGTTCGCCATGATTTTGGCAGTTGGACTGCTGTTAGCAATCAACTTTGGCAGCCGTTTAAGCGACAGTCAGCCTGTGCGCGAAGAATACGCGCGTATCCTTGCCGAGATTGAGCGGCTGGAGCGTGAGCAAGCAGACCTCATTGCGCTGCGCGACTATGTTCAAAGCAGTGTGTATGTTGAACGATGGGCGCGTGATAATGGCAAAATGGTGCGTGCGGGCGAAACCTTGATAATCCCTGTGCCTAGCGGTGTAGTGATTGAAGCCACACCAACCCCCATGCTGAGTGCCGATGTGCAAACTACTCCCCCTGAAGCACCGATATGGACATTGTGGTGGTCGCTGTTCTTTGACAGCTCGCCGCCGAACTTCTAGTCTTTGTTCGTTTCCTGCTGCAAAAATTCTGGCTGTTCGCCAATTCTATTGCAGACATGGGCACGTATGCCGTTCGGCAGTGTAAATGTGTGTCCCGGTATTGCCATGTCCAATTTGACTACCCCAACAGCAAAAATTTCGCCATCCGGCGCGGTGACGCTGCTCGTCAATCTTCCAACCTCGCGCCCCTCGAAAAGCAGCGGCATAGGCGCATCGGACATGCTTTCTAATGTAAGTGACACAATAGTCTTGGCAAGTCGTCCACGGCTTTCCATCCGCGCGATGATTTCTTGCCCTATATAGCACCCTTTTTGAAAGCTGACTTCATCCCATAAACCGATTTCAAGCGGGATATAATCTGCGCTCAGTTCACGCATTACACCGGGGCGACCAGAGCGGATTCGCAGCGTGTTATAGGTGAGTGATCCGGCTGGAACGAGTCCTACAGAGGCCCCTTGCTGAACAATAGATTCCCATACGTCAGCCGCCGCTTGGTTATCCACTTTGATAAGCCAATGCGAGCCGATCATGGGTTTAGCGCGCGCGATAAAAATATCTGTATCAGCGAGCGTTATAGTCATGCTGTGCATAGGTGGCAAATCGACTGCTTGTGGCGCGATGTGGTTGATGACGTAATCGGCGGTGGCACCATGAATATTGAACTGTCGTGTGGTCGGTGTGAGATCGATCACGTGCGCGTCATCGTTGAAGAAGATGTTACGATTCAAATAGTTGTGGACAGACTGCGCGCGCCCCGGTTCCGTGAAGATGAGCGCTGAATCGGGTGAATGAAAGACTGTCACACGGTCTAAAATTCGGGCATTCGCATTAGTGAAAATGGTCGCGCGCCCTTCACTAGGCTTCAGTGAAAGCATGTCGTTTGTAGACATCCTTTGAAGCAGATCGAAGCGGGAAGTTCCACGCATCGACAGCCGCCCTTCATGAGAACGTTCCATAATCACGGCGGCATTGAGCGCTGCTTGATATTCTTTGAGCAAATCACCGTAATGAAGCGGGATTCCATCCTGCGCGATAGCTCCTCCATGCACGAGATGCGCTTGACGAAGACGTTCGAGATCGGTTGTCATCTGTTTAGCCTCGTGAACTCACGTCTACTGGCTGAGCTGGCGATGGCTGTTCGACTGGGGTTGTGCGGTAGCCATAAGTGAAATAGATGCGTTCGCCCTTGTCCAAGCGTTCATAGGTTAGCTGCATTGGCGGGATGTATTCATCATCGGGTTTGCGGTCCCCCGTGACCATGCGTGAGACATCAAGATTTGCTTCAAAAGCACTCCGCGCAAGCGCGACTGCCACTTCGAATGGTGGTGTGCCGTAGTTTAGGGGCGCGGAAGCAGTTGTAAGGTCTGATGTGTTCAAGACTTGATTATCTGAGCCGACAGCCACCACCCGTACAATGTACTCGAATTTTCCGAGCATGGTGCTGGCGAGAATCGACTGTTTGTTACGACGGTTGATCTCACCTGCAATTACGCCGTTAAGCAAGCGAGCAGCATAGTCGAAGGCATCATTGATGATGAGATAATCGCACTGAGAAGCAAAATTGACCTCAGCGGGAACACGAAGCAGACGCTTACTGATTTCGGTTTCGTCTTCGGTGTTGCGGATTCGCATACGTTCGATGAGGGCGCTCACCGATGGCGGCATGATGAACACGGTAATAACGTGATCTGGGTAAAGTTCTTTTACCCGGAGCGCGCCCAAATACTCAATATCTGCGATAAGCACTTCTCCCGCTTCCAAGCCTAGTTCAAGAGTTTCGCGGGGCATGCCGTAGTAGCGTTCTGTGCCATGAACTTGTTGATACTCTATCAATTCATTGTGGGCGATCATGTGCTTAAAGCGCTCAACGCTAACAAAGTGATGTTCGCGCCCATCCTGTTCATATTCGCGTATGGGACGGGTAGTTGCCGTTGGGAATTGACGCACGACGGGCATTTGTCCTTGATAGCGATTGATTACGTCGTTCATCAATTGGTTTTTTCCAGCACCAGCAGGTCCAACCATTGCGACGAGAAAACCGGTGCGCTGTGGGCGAGGGGAATAAGCGGAGTGAGTCACGGGTATCTTTCCTAACCCCTGATAAGGGGAACCAACGAACGAGTGTTGGATGACGCGATTGGTTGATCGCTAGTGTATCAAAGGGTGCGAGGATCACCTAGATAGAATTAGGCACCTCAATAAGTAACAGGGCATCTGGTAGCAAACCAGATGCCCTGTTACTTCATGTTGATACGAACGGGAAATGTGAGGAAGACTTACTAGGTTAATCGATGTAAATGTCTGTCACGTACACCCCGTCCGAAGTACTCACTGCGCTGAACGTGGAAAGGCGGAAACGGATGAGCAAAGCGTCGGTTTCTGGCAATGCAAGTCCTTGTACCTGTTCCCAGTCCTGCGTATTGGCATTGGGCAGTCCAGAAAAGCCGGATACTGCAACTGGGAACATCGCTGTTCTGCCGCCTGTACTTCCTGCGTTGGCGCCACTTAAAGCTGTCCACGTGAAACCGCCGTCAGTCGAATATTCAGCGGTGAACAGCATGTTTGCCTCGAAAAGATATAGACGACGGAAGTTGAGGTAGTTTGTGCTGCCCGCGATTGCGTTGGTATTGATAACGCCGTTCAAGATCAGGGACGAATTGCCATATGACACCGAATTGAGGAACGTGTAAGTCGCACCCGGTGAAGCAATCGTGCCACTGTTCGGGCTGTCGGTGAACGAATATTGGCTTGTAGTCGCTCCCATAGCGATGACGGCAGTATTTGTAGCTTGGAAATGGTCAACGGTAACTGTGCGCGGCGTGACAGAGGACACCGTGATAGTGCGTGCCGAAAGTGATGCTGCGCCTGTTGTCCAACGCTCGATCAAGCAGTATTGGCTAGACACATCTGAACTGGCGCAGAAGGTGTTTAGGTTCGTTCCCGCGTTGGTGTCAAAGTATAATCGTCCGCCGTCATTGCTAATCAAGCTGAAAGTGTATGTCCCAACAGGGAGCTGCACGCCAGTCTTTACAAATCGCTGCGCGTAGTACTGCGTTGGTCCAGATGTGAAGGGTGGAACGCCGTTCGCCAAATTCTGATAGATAATCGCAAGCGGCGGCGATGTGGGCGGTTCGTACACAGGTGTGTTGAACTCTTGTCCGTCAGTGTCTCCATCATAGTAGACAGTCCATGCCCAATTGCCAATAAGTTCCGGCACAATGGCGGGTGAGCTCACACTCGACAGGAAGAAGTCCGTACCAGCGCCCCACAAGCCTTCGCGCACCCAGTTCCCCGTGATTGCCGATTCATTGACCGTGAACGTAGTGAACAAACTACCTGTGTTGTACGTTACGCGAATGCCATCAAGATACCAACCGTCGCCTTGCAGCGAACCATCAGGCGCGTCAATGACCCAGCGAACACGGATACGGGTACCAATGTAGGGTGTCAGGTCGATTTGTTCCCGCATCCAAGTGTCACGCCTTGATGATGAGACGCTCCACACGGTTGCCCAAGCATTCCAGCCAGCCATATCGTTATAAGCTTGTGGGCTGGTGTCGCTAGTGTTTTCAGTTGCGACTTCTACACGGAAGCTGTCGCCCGTGCCGATTTCACGCCGTGACCAGAAGTAGAGAATTGGTCGCACGAAATTGGGCGTACTAGTTAGGTCGATCACACGCCGCATTTCGACAATCGAGAGCGTGTAATTGCCGTAGCGAGACATGTTGCTCAACGTTTGGTCGGGGCAGTTCGCGCTGGGCGAATCGTGGAGCATTCCTGAGCCAAGCGATTCACGCGTATGTGCAAAGAGCGTTGCACATCCACTCGGTGGGGAAAACTGCTGGAACGCGCCGACATGCCAATTGTTCGGGAAATCGACAGCACTCCATTCAAGATAGTCGTTGTAAGTGTCGCCGTTGCCGCCTGAGCCAGTCCACAGCCGATGCGTGATGGTGGGGAGTTCACCGATGCGAATATCATCAACAAAGAAGCCCTCTTGCTGTGAAACCGCACCGGTTGATGCTTGCATCAAGAAACGAACTTTGATGTCATCATCGAGGCAGTTGTTGAGATTGGCGAGATCACAGGTATTCCCCGTAATGCTGGTTGAACCCGTGCCACCCCACGTCCAACCTGAACCATTTGACCTCGCAACCGCTTCACGCACGTCAATTTCCACGCGTTCCCATGCGTAATTGGTCGCACGTACCCCGGAAAGATTCGGGTTGTATGTCCAAATAGTCGTCCATGTGCCGGAACGCTGATTCCACATATCAACGTTCAGAATGACGTTGACACTTGTGTTACGACGGAACCAGAACGACAGGAAAGGATCGACGGCGGCTGGACGCGAACCTTCTTGATCTTCGGCTGATTTGTTTGGCGTATCATTGAGCAGGTCGATAAGCCGTGTCATGGCGAAGGTCTTTGGCAGGTTGTCCACAAGATAGGCTGCGCTCGGGCTGTCGGAATACGATTGGGACGACCCGTTGAAGCCGGATTCGCTCGAGATTCCCCAACTCCCTGTCGCCAACCAATTTGCGTTCGTAAACGCCGTATCTTGTGCGTAGTCTGTGAACGGGTAGGGGTGATACTGCGATGAACCCCGTCGCTCGATGCGAATATCGTCAATGAACCAACCATTCCCATTGGCGGTTGGCGCAGAGTTGAACTCATAGTTTACCGATGCAAGGAAGCGCACGCGGAATATCTGCGAGCTGACCGAAGTGAGATCGATTTGAACACGCTGCATGACCATGTTGCTGCGTGCCGTCTGCTGGTTGGGAAGCGGCGCTCCACTAGGATCATCAAAGTCAAGCAGCAGTCCTTCGTTAGGGAAGGTTGTCCACGTGGGATTCAAATTGGTGACCGGATCGGTAGTGTATTGTACTTCCAGCCTTATGCCTTTTGGCGCGTCGTATCCGTGCCAGAAACTAAGGATAAGCGGTCCGGAATCACCTTCAAAGTCGGTGGCAGGGGCGCTCGTTAGGTTGATGGGGTAGCGTAGGCGCAGCTCATATGTGCGCGGTCCACCTTGTGGATGCCTAATCAGGTTGCCGGAATGGAATGAAGTACCGGAGCGTGCCAATGTCGAGGTGATATCCCAACGACGGCTAGATGGGTTCGGCGCGGGCAGGGGCGCACCAAGTTCAAGGCGGCGTTCGCTGTCCGTATTGAAGATGAATGAATCCATTTGTGCACGACTGTCGAGATTCCACTGGGCATTGAGCGTGTTTTCAAACAGCGGATTTGTCTCGTTGACGACCTGCACATCGTCAATGTACCAACGGATGTTGCCCGCGCTGGCACCACTTTGCAGTTTGAAACGCACAGTTATGCGTGTCGTGTTGACAGGGATACCAGCGACCTCACGCAGATCGATTTCAGTGCGCGTCCAGTTATAGTTTGCCGTTGCACCGCTTCGTAATGGCACTTCCTGCCATGACAGTGAAGAACGGTCAACTGAGCCGTCACCGAGCAAGTTCGGAACTGCGGAAATCTGTACGCTTGCTACAGTACTCGATCCACCCGTGAAATCATGAATATCCCAGAAACTGAGCCGGGGTTCGGGGTTAATAGCCGCAGTGTCGATGTTGAGATAGCCACGAAGTTCGAGATAGCATGTGCGATTAGCGGAGAATGTGTCGCCGGAAGGATTCTCATCAAAGAAACTGCTTCGAGAATTGCTCATGTCTTCCGCCGACATGATATTCCACTGACAATCATCGCCAACTGCGGTTACATCATCAGGATTGGCATCTGCGACACGCCAGCGGTTTTCACTGCTGGGCTGCATTTGATCGACAAACGGGAGTACAAAGCCCGCGTCGGTAGCTGTGGCTGGCGGTGCCCATGTCGCGGTCAGTGTGGCTGCCGCGTTGGTTTGCGCCGCGTTGGTCTGTGCGACAAATACCTGCTGTGTAAGCGTGGCAGGAAGCCCTGCCGTCGCGGTGGCAGTGAGCGCTGCTTCAGCCTCAAGCGTATCTATGTAGCCCGGATCAAGCGGTGTGGCACTTGGGGGCACTGGAGGTGTAAACAGGCTGACGAATGGCGTTTCCTGCTGTGGGAACTGAGCCACCCAAGTAACAGTCGCCCAGAAGGCGTTAGGACCACCAACTTCGGTAAGGTCGATTACATCGTCGGGGTCTTGACCAACGATATTGAATACGACGTTGCCGAACACATTTCCGATTGCGGGACCAGTCGCCGCTAGTGCAATCGCAAAGGAGATGGCTAAAAACACAAGAAGCAGCGCGTATTCGACCAACGCCTGACCAGAGGCTTGTCCGCCTGCTGTTTGGGGTGGTTGTGCCGTGTGCTGCAAAAGCTTGCGGCGCAGCGTTTCAAATGTCGATATTTTCATCTTCAGCGACCCTCGCTGATACCAAGAGCGTAAGTACCTCTTCTACCATTTTAATGTTACCGAAGTCCAAGCTTTCATGAGCGAAATAATTGTCAATATGGTGTTTGAAGTCATGTACAAAACCCCACCGTGAGGTGGTATGCTCCACCCATGTTGGGCGCATCTTAACGCGACGGAATTCATTTGACAGGTGTTGAGGAGCGAGTAAAGAGGTGATTTACGATGACAATGGCACAAATTATTGATGGTCAAGTGTTGGCAGACCGAATGCGCGCGCAAGTTGCCGCCGATGCCGCACAGTTCAAATCTGAGCATGGATTCTCACCGGGATTGGGGGTAGTACTGGTGGGAGATAATCCAGCATCAGCACAGTATGTTCGCATGAAGCGCCGTGCATGCGAGAACGCGGGAATCACCTCCATTGGCAAGCTGCTGCCCGCAACTTCGACTCAAGCAGAAGTCGAAACGGCAGTAAAGATGTTAAATGATGATCCTGCAATTCATGGAATTCTGGTGCAACTTCCCATGCCTTCACATATTGACGAGGAAGCGGTTTTGCGCTTGGTCGCGCTGGAGAAAGACGTGGATGGCTTGCATCCGCTAAATATTGGCTTATTGGCGATGAAAGGACGCGATCCGCTCTTTACGCCCGCAACACCAACCGGATGTATGGCACTGCTCGAAGAAGCTGGCGCAAAACTGGAAGGTGCGCGCGCCGTTGTATTGGGGCGCAGTAACATTGTTGGCACACCTGTCGCGCTGATGTTGATGCGCGCGAATGCAACGGTGACGGTTTGTCACAGCCGCACGCGCGATTTACCAGCGCATTTGCGAGAGGCAGATATTGTGATCGCCGCAATGGGCAAGCCAGAATTTGTTAAAGGGGATTGGTTGAAGCCCGGCTCAATTGTGATTGATGTGGGCACGAACAAGATTGATGATCCCTCGGATCCACGAGGCTACAAGTTTGTGGGAGATGTGGAGTTTTCCACAGCGTCTAAGGTAGCGCAGGCGATCACGAAAGTTCCGGGTGGAGTCGGTCCAATGACAATTACAATGCTTATGGTGAACACGATGAAAGCAGCACGGCGCTCGGTGGGTGTTCTGGCATAAGGGCATGGATTGCAGTCTATCTGGTCGTATGGCACGGCTGAATCAGGCGTGATACACTGAGTTTTATCTCCAGACCGTTTGATTCGGTGGGAAGCGGCAGCAGACAGCAATATGGCAACTCTCTTTATCAATCGCATTCGTATGCTTGTGACGATGGATGCAGCGCGCCGTGAAATCCCTAACGGCGCGCTGTTTATACGAGATGGCGTGATCGTGGCGGTAGGTATTGAAGCGGATATGCCACCTGAGGCATTCTACGCCGATGAAACGATTAGTTTGTCACACCATGTGGTGATTCCGGGTTTGGTGAACACACATCACCACATGTATCAAACGCTGACCCGCGTTCTTGCCCAAAATGATGAGCTGTTTGGCTGGTTGAGAAGGTTATATCCCATTTGGCAGCAGATGACGGGCGAAATGGTGTACATTTCGGCAAAGTTGGCGATGGCGGAATTAATGCTGTCGGGCTGTACGACATCGAGCGACCACCTGTATATTTTTCCAAATGACTGCAAACTTGATGATGAAATTCGTGCGGCTGCTGAAATAAGGATTCGTTTCCATGCGGCGCGCGGATCAATGAGCGTTGGGGAAAGCAAAGGCGGGCTTCCCCCAGATGATGTCGTTGAGGCGGAAGATGCAATTTTGCGTGATACACAGCGTGTGATTGAAAGCTATCACGACACGAAGCGGTATGCAATGCAGCGAATCGTGGTTGCGCCGTGTTCGCCCTTCAGTGTCAGCCAGAATTTGATGCGTGAGTCTGCCGCACTGGCACGGAGTTATAAAGTTCATTTGCATACGCATCTCGCAGAAAACGCAAACGATGTTGCATACAGCTTGGAAAAATTTGGCTTGCTGCCCGGAGATTATGCAAAAGATGTTGGTTGGGTGGGTCAGGATGTGTGGCACGCTCACTGTGTATGCTTGAATGATCGCGAGATTGGGTTATTTGCGCGCACCAAGACAGGCGTATGTCACTGCCCAAGCTCGAATATGCGGCTCGCGTCGGGGATTGCGCCCGTGCGGAAGCTGCGGGATGCACAAGTAAATGTTGGGTTAGGGGTAGATGGATCGGCATCGAACGACAGCGGGCATTTGCTCGCTGAGGTGCGTCAAGCGATGCTGCTCCAACGTGTGAATGGAAGTACTAGTTCGGCTGGCGGAGTTGTCGGCGGGAATCCTGCGGCGATGAGCGCAAGGGAAGCGTTGGAGATTGGTACATTAGGTGGGGCGGCGGTACTTGGACGTGATGATATTGGCGCGCTCGCACCGGGGATGGCAGCAGACTTCGTCGCGTTTCGTGTGGACACACCTGCCTTTGCCGGAGCGCAGCACGACCTAGTGGCAGGACTTGTTTTCTGCGCGCCATCGAATGCTGATTTGAGCGTGATTAATGGGCAGGTAGTGATACGTGATGGCGTACTGCAAACGGTTGACGTGTCAATGTTGGTTGAGCGACATAATGCGCTGTCACGCCGCTTGCTTCGGGGGGAGGCGTAAACTTTGAAGCACCGCAGTCGCCCGCAGCCGCTGCGAATAGGGGTTCACTGTGCGGTGATTGACGGGAATAATAATGTCGGTTTGCGAATATTGCTGTCTCGGCGCGGTGACTTAAATGTGTGGAGTATTCCCGGCGGACGTTTAGACAGTGGCGAAACGCTGCAAGATTGCGCTGTTCGAGAAGTGCGGGAAGAAACAGGAATCCGCGCGGTGACACTTTATCCGGTCAACCTGTATTACATGCAGGGGTGGCGGCGCATGAACATTTTGTATGCGATGCGTCCGATAGGTGGCGCTTTGCGAAGTAAAACGACGGAGGCGCACGATAATCGCTACTTTCCGGTTGATGAACTTCCAGAGGGAACGTTTTTCGCGGATCGGCTGCATGATATTTGGGAAACAGAGAGACCGTATCCACGTATCATTGAGACCCCTAATCATGAACTGCGCCGGCTGCGGCGCAAGTTTGCGATGCGGTGGATTTATAATCTGGTGAGTGGTCGACCCGAACCGCGTTACCCGGTTTTTCGTGTGTATGCGTCGGCGGTGATTCGCAGTGAGCAGGGGGCGCGTGTATTGGCGCTGCCTGCGGCGCGAAAGTTCAAGTATGCACTGCCGCGACTTCCGTGTCATGGTGAAGCGCCGATTTGGGAGCAATTGGCTGAGATGGTCTATTCTGCGTGCGGAACACTTCCACGCTTGCAGTGGGTAGGTTTGTGGCAAGCGGCACATGCGGATGCAATCGAGTTTATTTTTACGGCAAGCGCACCGGAGTCGGAAACCATTCGCGCGGGGATGTGGGTCGCGCCGCGTTTTGGCGGGTTTGGTGACCGCGATCACCGTTTTGTCGAAAAGGTCATCGCGCACGGGGTGGATCACCCTGTTTGGACAATTTTTCATGACGATAGTGTTCGAGACGGCACGGTGATCCCTGCCGCGAAAAAACAAATCCTTTCCCATAGGAGCCGCAAATGATGACGATGCCAGTACAAGACGGCAGCAGATCAAACAGCTTAGCTGACCGGATCGCCGCTGCGCGTGGGGATACACCTGCCGATTTACTGCTCAGAAACGCGCAGTTGATCAATGTACTGACGGGCGAGATTTACCCGACGGATATTCTCATTCATGCAGGATATGTTATCGGTTTGGGGCAGGGTTATCGTGCCAAACAGGAAATTGACCTGAAGGGGCGGTATGTGTGTCCCGGCTTTATCGACGCGCATGTACATATCGAAAGCAGTTTGTGTACACCGCCAGAGTTTTCACGCGCGGTTTTGGTTCATGGCACAACAACAGTGGTGACAGACCCACACGAAATCGCGAATGTGTTAGGACTGGAAGGCATTCGCTTCATGTTAGAACGGGCGAAGTACGGTCCGATCAATGTGTTTGTGATGGCTTCAAGCTGTGTGCCAGCAACCCATATGGAAACGAGCGGCGCGCGTTTGGAGGCAGAAGATTTAGCCCCGCTCCTGCGAAACCCTTGGGTACTTGGGTTGGCGGAAATGATGAACTATCCCGGCGTGGTGTTTGGTGACGAAAGTGCATTAGATAAGCTGGATGCGTTTAGCGGACACGTAATCGACGGGCACAGCCCCGGCTTGCGTGATAAACAGTTGAATGCTTATGTCGCGTCGGGGATAGGCAGTGACCATGAATGCACGACAGTTGATGAGGCGTTGGAAAAAGTCCGGCTTGGGATGACAATATTGATACGCGAGGGGACGACGACACGCAATCTACGCCCGTTGCTGCCAATGGTTACGCCTAACAATCATCATCGGTTGTGCTTTTGCACGGATGATCGACAGCCCGCCACACTACTCGATGAAGGCAGTATTGACGATATGGTGCGTAAAGCAATTGCTGACGGCATTGATCCGGTCATGGCGATTCGCATGGGGACGATCAATACCGCTAATTGGTTCCGTTTGTATGATCGTGGTGCTGTGGTACCGGGGCGTAAAGCGGATATCGTGGTATTCTCAAATTTGAATGATCTGCGGGCAGAAATGGTGTTTCGGGATGGGGTACTGATCGCGCAAGATGGGGAAGTAGTTCAGCCGAAACCACCATTGCGTCATATCGACCTGCGGAGTTCGATGAACGTGCTGCCCGGCGTACTGGATTTCAGTATTCCGGCGGTTGGCACGCGAATCCGTGTCATTGAAGGTTATGACGATCAGGTTGTGACAGGACATTTGATCGAAGATGCTTTAATCGAAAATGGGTACGCGGTATCAGACACGTCGCGTGATATCCTAAAGATGGCGGTGATCGAACGGCATCAAGCGTCGGGGAACATCGGTAAGGGATTCATTCGCGGATTTGGGTTAAACCGCGGCGCGATTGCGGGTTCAGTCGCACACGATCATCATAATCTGGTGGTGATTGGTGTGGACGACGACAGTATGCGTCTTGCGGCAAACGCCGTGATCGAGATGGGCGGTGGGCTGGCGGCGGTGGATGGGGGGCAAGTGGTGGCATCACTGGCACTGCCAGTTGGCGGCTTGATGACAGAATCGCCGCTGCCTGAAGTTCGCCGCGAGTATGATGTGTTAATCAAGGCGGCACAGGCGATGGGCAGCCCAATGTCTGATCCGTTGATGGGGATGAGTTTTATGGCGCTGGAAGTAATCCCTAGCTTAAAACTAACAGATGTAGGTTTGGTCGATGTGGAGCAATTCCAGATCGTCGATCTGTTCGTGTGATTTCGAAAGGGTTTGGCGTGGACGCACAACAACTGCTTCATGAACTTCGTTCGCTAGCAAACCGCTGGGCGTTGAGGGCGAGAGATTATGCCCGTGAAGCCAAAGAAGCGAAGGACGAAAAACAGGCATCGTATAGTCGCGGATTCGCGGATGGCTATTATAAAGCCGCGACGGAACTCGCAGCGATGCTGCAAGGTGATGCGTCACGCGCAACCGGTACGGTTCGCGCAGCAAACACTGGGGCATCGGGTGGGACGACAGCAGGATCAGGGCAAAACGCAACGGCTTCGCCAATCAACTATGTTTCGGTTTCGCTTGGTGAAATTGTCAACATTTTAGAGTTTGCAGGGGCAAGCCCACGCGATGTGAATGTTCGCCCGGATAAGACGGTATACGCGGTGTTTTCACGATGGGCACCACACAGTGAGAGCGAAAGAGTTGCGATGATCGCGGGAGCAGACCCGCGTATTGTCATTTTGAGTTTTGGTAAGGTAAAGGATTCAAGCGATCCTTACGTAGAATTCGCATTTAAAGAAGGCTAGGTTCAACTTATGACACACGCTCCAAAATCTGTCGATCCAGCCGTGATCGACAGCATTCGCACGCGCACCGCAGCCCAGCGCGAAGACATCATTCAATTTCTGAAAGACCTGTGCGCTATCCCCAGCTACGACAGCAAAATCAAGGATGTGTGCGAACGCGCTGCACAAGAGATGCGGAAGCTCGGCTTTGATGAAGTATGGTTCGACAAGATGGGCAACATCGTCGGGCGGATTGGCGATGGACAGACCAAGCTGCTATACGACAGCCATCTCGATACAGTCGGGATTGGCGACCCTGATGAGTGGGAATGGGATCCGTTCAAGGGGAAGGTAGAGAACGGCATCTTTTTCGCGCGCGGGGCTTGCGATGAAAAGAACAGCACACCGGGCATGATTTACGGGTTGGCGATGGCACGTGATCTCGGTTTGCTGGATGGCTACACAGGATACTACTTCGGCAACATGGAAGAGTGGTGCGACGGAATCGCGCCGCACTCGCTGGTGGAAAGCGAAGGGATTCGCCCGGATTTTGTTGTGGTAGGCGAACCGACCCGTATGCAGGTGTATCGGGGGCATAAAGGGCGTGTCGAGATGCAGGTAGTTGCTAAGGGAAAAAGCGCGCACGCGGCGAGCAACTTCTTGGGCGACAATGCAATCTACAAACTCCTGCCAATCATCGAAGCGATTAGCAAACTTGAACCTGAATTGGGCGATGACCCGTTCTTAGGGCATGGGCGCATTACGGTGACGGATATGCATGTAAAAACTCCGAGCATCAATGCTGTTCCCGATGAGGCGACAATCTACATTGACCGCCGCGTGACCTTTGGCGAAGACCCACTACGTGAACTGGAGCGGATCAAGCAGATTATTGGGAATCGAACAGATATTGAAGCGTCGATCCTATTCTACGATGATCCCAGCTATACGGGATTTGTGTTCCCACTGGACAAGATTTATCCCGCGTGGGCGCTGCCGGAAGATGACCCCTATGTGCAAGCGGGTGTTCGCGCGGGCGATCTGCTGTGGGGAACACCGCTGCCGACGGGTAAGTGGGATTTCTCGACGAATGGGACGTACTGGATGGGTAAGGCGGGAATTCCGAGCATTGGGTTTGGCCCGGGCGATGAAATCCACGCGCATACGGTGATTGACCAAGTGCCGCTTGAGGACGTAGTGAAGTCCACTGAGTGGTATGCACTGCTGCCGGGACTGATTCGTAGGTAGAGGCTTCGCGTGAAGGGTTAAGAAAACGACGAAGAATTGTCGTCCATGTCCTTTGATGTCCGAAGTGTTACACTCAATAGTTTGGGAAGTATTGAGAAGTTGGGATTCACAAACTTTTGAGTGAAAAGCGTCGCCGTGATAAGGGGGACATTGAAGGAGAATCACCATGATCATGATCACAGGCACGATGAATGTTGAGCCTGACCAGCGCGACGAATTCTTACGGTTCGTGCGAGGGCTTGTGCCAGCGGAACGCCAGAAACGGGGCTGTTTGCAGTTTTCGATTTATGAAGATGTGACCACGCCCAACAGTTTTCTCATGCTAGAACAATGGGAAAGCCGGGAAGCATTGGATGCACACATGGAGAGCGATGACTTTGAAGCGAATGACGTGCTGCTGGCGAGCTTCTTGATCGAAGACCCGGTTTTCGATGAATACGAGTTTGATTAGCATTCACTTTTCATAGGAGCAACGTAAGATGCAAACCGATTTGCGGAATCGTGACCTGATCACGACGCAAGAATGGACACGCGATGAAATCGATACACTGTTGGATGTCGCGTGGGATTTGAAGCGCAAACGCGCATTGGGCGAGCCTCATGCGTATTTGCGTGATAAGGTACTGGCGATGCTGTTCTTCTTCACCAGCACGCGAACACGCGCCAGCTTTGAAGCGGGTATGGCACAATTAGGCGGTCACGCGCAGTTTATTGACAGCGAAACGACGCAGATCAGTCACGGGGACACGGCGAAAGAAATCGGGGAAATTCTGGGTCGCTACTGCGACGGGATCGCGATTCGTCAATGCGATTGGAAATTCGGCAATCAGTATATCCGTGAAGTGGCAGCCGCCAGCCGCGTGCCAGTGCTGAACATGCAAGACGACATTTATCATCCGTTCCAGATTTTGGCGGATTTGATGACGATTCAGGAGCGGTTTGGGCGCGATTTGCGGGGGCGCACGATCAACGTGAGTTATGCGTATGCTTCGAGCTATCAGAAGCCGTTGAGCGTGCCGCAAGACTTGATCCTAATGATGACACGTTTTGGCATGAATGTGCGTTTGACGCATCCTCCCGAATTTTCGTTGATGCCCGACATTGTGGAGCAGGCGAAAGAGAACAACAAGAAAAGCGGCGGCTCGTTTGAAATTCTGGATGACTTTGACGCAGGCTTCAAAGACGCGGATATTGTGTATCCGAAGTCATGGGGCTGCTGGATGACGACTGAGGACAAGAACGAAAGCAAGGCGATTGGCAGTAAATACACGGACTGGATCACGGATTCGCGGCGGATGGCGCTGGCGAAGGAACATGCGATCTACATGCACTGTTTGCCCGCTGACCGCAACATCGAAGTGACTGACGAAGTGATTGAAGGTCCGCAGAGCGTGGTGTATGACGAAGCGGAAAATCGGCTGCACGTGCAAAAGGCAGCGATGGCGCTAACGATGCGGTCGTAACCGAGCCACTGTTGGGTTTGGGCACGGCGCGCAGTTAGGTCCGTAAGATAGCGTAGAGTCGTTTATTTAGGGCGGACGCGCAGAAAGGGTTGTCTGTAGTTGTAAATACGTCGTGCGATGTGCTGCCGTAAGCTCAGAACCTGGTTTCGCTCAGGCTACGAGAAGCGCATCGGCTGAAGCGGGCTTGTAAAGCGGCTGAAAGTGAATATGTGTCAAACATTGGACGTATGAAGATTTTCTGTGGCGGGCGCGTCGCGACGCGCCCCTACAAATGGTATGTTTGCGAGAGAGTGGGTTCGATCATACGCCGACGTAAGCGGACAGACAACTACGGACAAGCCTAGAAGCGCGTCCCTACAAACGACTTTCTTCTCGTAGGGACGACACATGCGTCCAAACGATGGGTTTTGGGCGCGGGCACGTGTGGGCACGGCACGGACGGAACAAGTTCCGCGTGCCCCTACAGATAAGACTTGTTATACAATAGAGGGAAAGGGGCGCGGGAATGCGAATTAGTTCGCTCGCGCCCTTGTTTGTCTGAAGGCGATTCTATGCTGTATTAAATGAACGATTCATCAGGCGAGCGACAGGCGAAACAAGTTTCGCACGGGTCGCCCCTACAAAAGATTGGAAACTGATCGGTTTTTCTGTAAAGGTATTTTATGCCTACTAAACTTGCTGCCGTCGCGATTGGCGGAAATTCTCTGATTCTTGACCCAAAACATCCTGAAATTAGCCATCAATGGGATGCGGTGCGTGTGACGTGTGAACATATCGCGGGTTTGATCGCTGAAGGCTGGAATGTGGTGATTACACACGGGAACGGTCCACAGGTGGGGTATATCCTGCGGCGTTCAGAACTGGCGGCGCACGAAGTTCATACTGTACCGCTGGATTTGATCGTTGCGGATACGCAAGGCGCAATCGGGTATATGCTGCAACAATCGTTGGATAACGCGCTGCGCCGTTTGGGGATCAACCGGACGATTTTGACAGTGGTGACACAAGTGCGGGTTGATCCCGATGATCCAGCGTTCAAAAACCCGAACAAGCCGATTGGTGGGTTTATGGATGAAGCAGGCGCGAAAAAGTTTCGTGATGAAGGTTGGACAGTTGTTGAGGATGCGGGGCGCGGGTATCGCCGCGTAGTAGCATCGCCCAAGCCGATTGCGATTCAAGAGATCAACGCGATTCGCGCGCTGATCATGAATGATTACATCGTGATCGCGGTTGGGGGCGGGGGTGTTCCGGTTGTGCGTGATGAGCAGGGTGATTTACACGGGGCATTCGCTGTGATCGACAAAGACCGCGCAAGCAGCTTGATCGCGCAGACACTGCGCGCAGACCTGTTTGTGATTTCGACAGGTGTGGAGAAGGTGGCGATCAATTTCAATAAGCCGAACCAGCGGTTTCTCGACCAGATGACGCTGCGCGAAGCGGCGCAGTACATGGCGGAAGGGCATTTCGCGCCGGGGAGTATGCTGCCGAAGATTGAAGCGGCGGTTGAGTTTGTGCGGATGGGTGGTCCAGTGGCGATCATTACTGATCCGCCGAACTTGGCGCGGGCGCTGCGGGGCGAAACGGGGACGCGGATCGTGCCGGGATAAAGAAAAAGATAGGTATTCACCGCAGAAGTGAAATTGGGAAAGTTTTTTGTTTTTTCCTGCGAACCTCTCCCCCCGTCCCCCTCCCCGAATTCAGGGAGGGGGTGGCTCGCGTATTGAGACGGAGATGAAGTCATAAGTCAGTTATTTAGTCATGATCACTGAGACGCAGAGAAAAGACTTGTAGTGGGCGGTGTACGGTTGATTTTTGACGTTGGCAGAGCAGAGCAGTGATTCATGGCAGATGTGTTGAAGTTGAAGTGTTCGGTGTGCGGGTTGGAATACAGCCCTGATGAAGTGATGTATACCTGTCCGACATGCGGGCAAGTGGGTACGGTTGATGTGCTGTACAACTACGATGCGCTTAAGCACGTACTGGATCGTGATGAGTTGAGCGGAAGTCCGGTTCAGTCGATGTGGCGGTATCGTGATTTGCTGCCGCTGCCGGGGTACGCGACTGTGCCACCGCTGCGCGTGGGAAATACGCCGATGTATGAAGCGCCACGCCTAGCAGGTGAACTCGGTTTGGCGGCGGCATGGGTGAAAGATGATGGCGCGAATCCTACGGGGTCGTTGAAAGACCGCGCAAGCGCGATGATCGTGGCGCGGGCAAAGGCACACGGAGTCACCACGGTGAGTACCGCCAGCACAGGCAACGCGGCGGCGGCACTAGCGGGGATCGGCGCGTCTGCAAGCGGGATGAATATCATCATCTTTGTCCCCGCCGCCGCGCCAGAGGCGAAGATCGCACAATTATTGGTCTATGGTGCGAGGGTGCTGTTGGTCGAAGGCACGTATGATGTGGCGTTTGACCTGTGCTATGCGATGTGCGTACAAGAAGGATGGTACTGCCGGAATACGGGAATCAACCCGTACACGATTGAAGGCAAAAAGACCGCCGCGTTTGAAATCGCGGAAGCGTTTAATTGGGATGTGCCGGATGTGGTGGTCGTGAGTGTGGGGGATGGCAATATCATCGCGGGGGTGCATAAAGGATTCTACGATCTGCTGCATATGGGATGGATAACAAGGATTCCGCGCTTGATTGGTGTACAAGCACAAGGAAGTTCACCGCTTGTTCATGCATGGGAAAACGGGATCAACGCTGTTGATATGCAGCCAGTCGAAGTAAGCACGATTGCCGACAGCATATCGGCGGGGCTGCCGCGTGACCGGGCGAAGGCGCTGCGGGCGGTTCGTCAAACAGGCGGGGCGTTTGTCGCTGTGCCGGATGACGAGATTATCGCCAGTATTCCAGCGCTAGCGCGGGCGACGGGGGTGTTCAGCGAGCCGTCGAGCGCGGTGGTTTACGCGGGGGCACGACGTGCAGTAGAATTGGGGTATATTCGCCCTGATGAACGTGTGGTCTTCCTCTTGACGGGTAACGGACTGAAAGATGTAAAACGCGCGCAAGAATCGGTTGGGAAGGGGATGAGAGTCGCCCCGACACTGGATGCGGTTCGCCATGCGCTGCAAATGGAAACGAGATGACCAGACCAACTTACTCTATCATCGCCCCAATATACAACGAAGAAGGCAATATCCCACTGCTTTATGAGCGCATCAAGGATGTGATGCAATCGACAGGTGAACCGTGGGAATTGATTTGTGTGAACGATGGCAGCAAGGATCGTTCACTTTCGATGTTGGAAGAACTAGCGGGACAAGATTCGCGCGTGAAGGTGATCAATTTCGCACGGAATTTTGGACATCAAACTGCGGTGACAGCGGGGATCGATCATTCGTCGGGGAAGGCTGTTGTGCTGATTGACGCAGACCTACAAGACCCGCCGGAATTGATTCTTGACATGATTGAACGCTGGAAAGCGGGCTATCACGTCGTGTACGCGGTGCGCGAGAAGCGGTTAGGAGAAAGTCAGTTCAAACTGCTGACAGCGAAACTGTTCTATCGGCTGATCTACCGGATCACAGATGTGGATATTCCGGTGGATACGGGCGATTTTCGGTTGATGGATGAAAAAGTTGTCGAAGTATTGAAGGTGATGCGCGAACACAATCGGTTCATTCGCGGGATGACAAGCTGGGCGGGTTTCAAGCAGACAGGCGTAAAATATACGCGGCAAGCACGTCACAGCGGGGAAACGAAGTATCCGCTGAAAAAGATGATCCGCTTTGCGATGGACGCGATCACGAGCTTTAGCTATTTCCCGCTTCAGATCATGATCTATGTGGCGGCGGTGCTTGGCGTACTGGCGCTGCTGGCGATTCCGGTGGTGGCGATTTTGCGGGCGCTGGATGCGAGCTTTTTCGGCGGACAAGCGACGACAATCATTTTGCTGCTGCTGATGAGTTCGTTCCAGTTGTTCTTTTTGTTCATTCTAGGACAGTATCTGGCACGTGTGTATGATGAAACTCGTGACCGTCCATTGTATGTGGTGGCATCGCGGCACGGATTCGATGACATTCACGGAGTCGCGCCGCCGCTGTACTGGATCAACGCGCGGCATAATTGGACTCTACCGGATGCGCCTGCCGATGACACATCGCCTACTGTGACCGTCGTTGAGGCGAATAAGAGCGAAAATACCAAAGGGTAAGTCGCATGAGCGGGCAGGACGATTTGGAAGCGGTTAAGCGTTACCGTGAACTCGTGCTGGCGTATGAAGCACTCGATGAGGAAATCGACGAATATATCAAGGCACGTGGCGGTGGAAGCGCTGCGGAGGGCGTTGATGAGATGTCGCCTGATGAGATCGTGCATTACCGCGATTTGTCGCGGCGACGCGATGATTTGCTCAACGAGATGCGGATATTGGAGCAAGAACTCCATTTAAATGAAGATGATGACAGTGCATCGGCGGATGGTTGAGCGCGGACGCGCCGGGAGAAACAAGTTTCTCTCGCGTCCCTACAAACACATGCGATGCGCGCAATGATTTGGCAGCGCGTGTCCATACAAGACAGAATGAGGTTTTGAAGTGATTACCGGACCTACTTTTGAAGAAATGCTGCATCCGAACAAGATCGCGCCGCATATTCGCGCGAAGGCGACGGCAGCACGGCGTGATAATCCGCTTGACCCGATCAACTTGTTCAACATTTCGTGGCGGGATGAAAATAACGAAATTTATCATCTTGTACTGCCCAAAGAACTGACGGGAGTCGATGCGGAAATTGTTGTGCTGTACGCGAAGAATTTTCCGTCGGGGAGTCACAAGGTTGGCGCGGCGTATTCGGTGCTGCTGGAAAAAGTGCTGTTTGGCGACGTTGACCCGCAAGTTCATACGCTGGTGTGGCCTTCGACAGGCAACTATGGCATTGGCGGGGCATGGGTTGGTGGGCGTATGGGCTGTAAAAGTCTCGTCGTGCTGCCAGAAGGCATGAGCCGTGAACGCTTCGAGCGAATCGAGAGCTATGGCGCGCATGTGATCAAGACGGTGGGGAGCGAAAGCAACGTCAAAGAAATTTATGACGAAACTCACCGGTTACGCAAGAGCGACCCGAATATTCGCATATTGAACCAGTTCGAGCAGATGGGGAACTATCGTTTTCACTATCATGTGACAGGGAATACGGTGGTTGAACTGGCGAGTGAACTGCATCAAAAGGGGATCGGCAACGGAAAGATCGCGGCGTTTGTGTGGGCACCGGGAAGCGGTGGGACAAATGCAGCGGCTGACCGTATCAAACAGGTGTTCCCGGATGCGCGCAACGTGGGTCTGGAGCCGATCCAATGTCCGACGCTGTACAACAACGGCTACGGCGCACATGATATTCAGGGGATTGGCGATAAGCACGTCACATGGATTCATAACGTGCTGAACATGGATGCGCTGATGTGCATCGACGATATGGAATGCAAGAAGGGGTTGCAACTTCTCGCTGAGCCGGAAGCGCGCAAGGTGCTGGTCACGCGCTATGGCGTGGACGAAGCGATTGTCGAGAAAATGAGTACGCTGTTTGGCATCAGCGGGATATGCAATGTGCTTGGTGCGATAAAAACGGCGAAGTTCTACAAGTTTGGCAAAGGCGACGTGATCGTCACTGCTGCGACGGACAGCCTTGACCGGTATTATTCGGTGATGGATGACATGGCGGCACAGTTTGGCAGATTGGATGAAGCCGCGGCAGTTGGTCGTGTGGAAGGGATTTTCCATGCGGTACGGACAGATTGGACGCTGCTTGGTACGCCGGACGTGCGCCAACGCTGGCACAATTTGAAGTACTACACATGGGTCGAGCAGCAGGGCAAGACAGTTGAGGAATTGGACGCGCAGCGTAACCCCGAATGGTGGATCGCGCATCAACAGCGTGTGGCGGAAATCGACGCGAAACTGATAGATGCGCGGGAGAATCAACTGGCAAAGGCGTAGTCCATGTACCCCGAAGACCGGGTGCTTATTGGGGTGATCAAAAGCAAGCGCGATTTGACGTTCCTTCGGAACGATCATTGGTATCGGATTCCACAGGAAGTCTTTCCGCGTGGTGTGCATACCGAATATCTGGGCTTCTTCTTGAGTGGGAGTGTATTTCAGGAACAGAGCGGCGCTGTGCACTATTACGCGCCGTATCGTGGGGTGGAACTGCGCTATCGCAGAGAGTTGATCCCCACACAACCGATGCATACACGCGCTAACAAGGTATATTACAAGATCGCACTGGGGGATGTACTCGTGAAGTCCCCCCCGATTGTGAATACCACCAAACGCGCGTTTTCGTTCATCTTCACGACGTGGGATCGGTTCGTGGAGGCGACGAGTATTCCTGACCTATACAGCGAATCTGAGCATTATGTTGACCGCATTTACCACGCACTACGGGAGCGGGGAATCACCCCGACGCGAACGTGGGAGAATCAGAACAAGGGTGATCCGCTTGCGCCATCGCTGAATATCCTGTGCCAGACTGGGGCGGTGGTGGCTTCGCCAATGCCCGCCAGCGGGGCGGTGTATATGGATGCACAAAAACCCGAAGATGCAATTTTGAATGAGATTCTGATGTTGATCGCGCAGAATGGGGGCGCGGTGACGCTCAATGTGCCTGTGGATGGGTTGTAGAAAAACGAGCACAGTGCGGCGGACGCGCAGCGGCGCGTCCCTACAGATAAGATGTTGCACGATGTTGCACGTGAAGGTGTGCCATGCTGATCATCAACGCGAACGTTGTCACGGGAATCTTTGAGAAGATTTTGAGCGATCACGCTCTGTATATTGATGGTGGGGTGATTCGTGAACTAGACCGCACGCGGGCGCTGATTGAGAAGTATCCGCATGAGGAACGAATCGACGCGCGTGGGCAGTATGTGATGCCGGGAAATGTGTGCGCGCATACGCATTTCTACGGAGCGTATGCACGAGGTATGGCGATCCCCGGTGAAGCACCGCGCGATTTCCCGGAGATTCTCACGCGCTTGTGGTGGAATTTGGATAAGGCACTGGACAAAGACAGCGTGCGCGCGAGTGCGCTGGTATGCCTTGTGGATGCAATCAAGCATGGAACGACAACATTGTTCGATCACCATGCAAGCCCGAATTTTATCGACGGCAGTTTGGATGTGATCGCGGATGCGGTAGATCAAGCAGGACTGCGAGCGGTATTGTGTTATGAAGTGACGGACCGCGACGGAATCGACAAGGCGGAGGCTGGAATCGCTGAGAATGTGCGGTTCCTACGGAAGTATGCCGATCACCCGCGTATTGGCGGGATTTTTGGATTGCACGCGAGTTTGTCACTGAGCGATGACACGCTGCGTAAATGCACAGATGCAGCGGCGGATGCAAACGATGCAGGGTTTCACATCCATGTAGCTGAACATGAAGCCGATGAACTAGACAGCATTGAGAAGTATGGGCAACGGGTGGTGCATCGGCTTGACGAATTCGGCATTTTAGGGACGGGCACGATTTTGGTGCATTGTGTCCATGTGGACGACAGGGAAATCGACTTGATCGCCCAGACAGGGACGACGGTCACACATCAGCCGCGCTCGAACATGAATAATGCAGTAGGTGCGATGGCACTGGAAAAGCTGCTTGATCGCAACATCTTCGTGTGTTTGGGGAACGATGGCTTTAGCAACGCGATGTGGGAAGAATGGAAAGCCGCGTATTTTCTGCATAAGGTTGTGAATCGCGATCCGCGAAGGGCAAACGGGGCGGATATTGCCCGTATCGCCATAAACAACAATACGTCGCTGGCTCTGGATTGGTTTGAGGGCATCAACGGAGTTGAAGTAGGCGCGGCGGCAGACTTGATCTTTGTGGATTATCACCCATTTACGCCCGTGACCAGTGGGAATTTGCCATGGCACATCATCTTCGGTTTTGAATCTTCGATGGTGACGACGACAATTTGCGATGGGAAAGTATTGATGCGTGATCGCCAATTGATCACATTAGATGAGAAGCGAATCGCGGAAGAAGCGATGGCACTTGCGCCGGGAGTGTGGGAACGGTATTTACGGTACGCGCAGGGAATGTGATGCGAGGATTTCGTTAAGTGAAGGGCGTAAATGCGCTACAATCGCGCGTTTGCAGATGTACTACAATGCAGGTGGTTCTCATAGGATAACGGTATGACCGATACAGAACGCACATTGATTACCGTCGCGGTATTGGGCGGTACGGGTAAAGAAGGCAGTGGTTTGGCGGTTCGGTGGGCATTGAACGGCTACCGTGTGATCATTGGATCGCGTGATGCCGAACGCGCTAAGCAGCGTGCGGCGGAATTGAATCAAGAATTGGGCGGAGATTATCTAACAGGGGCGGCGAATGTCGATGCCGCCGCAGAAGCGGATCTCGTGGTGTTGAGCGTACCATATGCTGCACATCACGCGACGTTGGAAGGCGTAAAAGATCAACTGCAAGGTAAGGTGCTAGTGGACATCACTGTGCCGCTTGCGCCCCCGAAAGTGCGAACCGTGCATTTGCCGGAAGGAAAATCTGCCGCGTTGGAAGCCCAAGCCTTGTTAGGCGAGGGCGTGAAAGTGGTGTCAGCGTTCCAGAATGTGAGTTATGAGAAGCTGACTGATCCTACCAGTGAAGTGCAGTGTGATGTGCTGGTGACGGGTAACGATGAACAGGCGAAAGCGGATGTGATTCGCCTTGTGGAAGCAGCGGGGATGCGCGGCTTTGACGCGGGGCTGCTGCCGAACTCGATTGCGGTTGAGGCATTGACTCCGGTGCTGCTCTATTTGAATAAGAAATATGGTGGTCACGGGGCAGGAATTCGCGTGACGGGATTGCCGTAAGTTGTGAACGCGACAGAACCGGTAAGGATGCAATTGACGGCGCTGCCCGGTCTGCCGATGGTGCAGCCGGGTGATGATCTCGTTCCAATTCTGTTGGCGGGGTTAGAACGGGCGGGATTGACGCTGACCGATAGTGATGTGCTGGTGGTCACGTCCAAGATTGTGTCGAAGTCTGAGAACCGGTTTGTGTGGCTGAAGGATGTCCAGCCAAGCGAACGGGCGCTAGAACTGGCGGCGCAAACAGGCAAAGACGCGCGCATCGTTGAACTGACGCTTCGTGAAAGCACAGCGGTATCACGAGTGGCATTGGGGGTTCTGGTCGTGCGGCATCGGTTGGGATTTGTATCAGCAAACGCGGGAATCGATCAATCAAATTTGGACGGCGGAGAGGATCGCGTACTGCTGCTGCCAAATGATCCCGACGCAAGCGCGCGGAAAATTCGGGATGCGCTGTTCACAGCGACAGGGGCGAAGATCGGTATCGTGATCAGCGATTCACATGGGCGACCCTTTCGGATGGGGAATGTCGGTGTGGCGATTGGCGCGGCGGGTTTGCCAGCACTGCTCGATTTGCGGGGTAATCAAGACCTGTTTGGGCGCGTCCTGAAGATCAGCATACAGGGATATGCGGATATGATCGCATCGGCGGCGGGGCTGCTGACCGGAGAAGGGGCGGAAGGTCTGCCCGTGGTGCATCTTCGCGGGTTGAAATATCCCCCGATTGATGGGCGTGCAGCGGAGTTAAATCGCCCGCCGGAGCAGGATTTGTATCGATAGAGGTGTTGAAGGTTGTGCTTCTCCAATTAATGGGCGACCCGGACGGAATGGTCGATACTTCGCATCGCGTTTCGTTGGGCGCGCCTACAGGAAAACGGCACACTCGTCGAATGTGACTACATTGGGATGAATGGTTTGGTGGGGGAATATGATTTGCTGCTCACGCGGCGTTCGATCCGGCGATATACGGATCGCGCGGTGGAACGTGAGGTAATCGAGCGTGTAATTAGGGCGGCGATATGGGCACCATCGGCGCATAATCGACAGCCTGCGCGATTCGCGGTGCTGACAGATACGGCGCGCAAAGAGGCACTCGCGGCGGCGATGGGCGCGCGTTTGCGGCATGATCTAGAAGCGGATCATGTGCCGGAAAGCGTGATTGTGGCGGACACGGCGCGTTCGTATGCGCGGATCACGGGCGCACCCGTGGCGGTTGTATTGTGTCTAAGCATGGTAGACATGGATCGGTATCCTGATGAGAAGCGCAGCACGAACGAGTATTTGATGGCAGTGCAGAGTACCGCGATGGCGGGGCAAAATTTGCTGCTCGCCGCGCACGCGCACGGCTTGGGCGCGTGTTGGATGTGTGCGCCACTTTTTTGCCCGGAAGTCGTGCGCGAATCGCTGGAACTGCCGGATGATTGGCAGCCACAAGCGTTAATCACGATAGGATACCCTGCCGAGCAGAAAGACAAAACTCGGTTTGGGATAGAAAAGAGTGTTGTGTGGCGTTAAATAAGATAGACAAGCGAGTCGTCGCGCTTGTGGGTGGGGTCGGTGGGGCGAAAATGGCGCACGGTTTGGCGCAAATTCTGCCGCCGGAACATCTCACAGTGATTGTAAACACAGGCGATGATTTCTGGCATTATGGATTGAGAATCTGCCCCGATCTTGACACAGTGATGTATACGCTGTCGGGGTTGGTGGATAAAACGAATGGTTGGGGCGTGGGCGGTGATACGACAACTACGCTCGCCGCGCTGACGCGATATGGCGAACAACCGTGGTTTCGCTTGGGCGATCAAGATATGGCGACTCATTTGCTGCGCTCGGAAGGGCTGAGGCGCGGGGAATCGCTAACACAGGTGATGGCGCGGCTGACGAAAAACTTGGGAATCGCTCATCCAGTTTTGCCAATGACGGATGCCGAAGTCCCGACGATGATTGATACCGTAGAGTATGGCGAACTTGAGTTTCAGGTGTATTTTGTTAAGCATCGGTGGCAGCCGACGGTCAAAGGGGTTCGGTATGCGAACATCGAGCAAGCGACGGTGACAGCGGAAGTTCGAGAGGCTATTGAAGCGGCGGATATGGTGCTGTTCGCGCCGTCAAACCCATGGCTGTCGGTTGCGCCGATTTTGAATGTTCCCGGTATGCGGAGTCTGCTGTTGGCGCGGGATATTCCACGTGTGGCGGTCAGCCCGATTGTCGGCGGTCAGGCGATTAAGGGTCCTGCGGCGAAAATTATGGCAGAATTAGGGTATGACGATATTTCGGCGCGGACAGTTGCGGCGTTCTATGCAGATGTAATCAATGGATTTGTGTATGATGCGCGTGATGCTGATTTGCGGCTTGAGGTGAGTCTTGGGGGAGTGCGAACGGTCACGTTTGATACAGTGATGACGACAGAGGCGCATCGAGCACGACTGGCGACAGAAATTCTTGAGTGGGTCGAAAAAGAATGGGTGGGCGTAACATGAGTGTATGGGTGATTATCCCGGTGAAACCGCTGGTACGGGCAAAAAGCCGATTATCGGTGGCGCTCACTCCAGAGCAGCGGCAGCAGCTTGCCGAATCGTTGATGCGCCACACCATTCAAGTGGTGAAACCGATTCCACAGGTGGCGGGTGTGCTGGTGATTAGCCGTGACACCAAGGCGCTGTCGATTGCGCGAGAAGCGGGCGTACATACTGTTCAAGAAAGTGGCGCGCCGGAGCTAAATCACGCGCTGATGCGGGCGACTCAAGTAGTGAGCGGGATGCGCGGCGAAGCAGTGCTGATTCTGCCTGCAGATTTGCCTCTGCTGGCGGCAGAGGATATTCTGAGCATGATCGCACTGGGGCGCGAAGATAATACCATGGTGATCGCTACAGACCGCGCGGAAGATGGCACGAATGCGATGCTGACTCGCCCGCCGGGATTGATTCGCTATGCGTATGGGCAGGGGAGCTACCGGCGGCATATTGCGTTGGCGGAAGATGTGGGCGCAACTGTAAAGACGTATTCGAGCGAACGGCTGATGTTAGACATTGACGTTCCGGAAGATTTGGAAAATTACTACCGGATGTCGGCGGGCAACACGGCGATCCCGTTGTTGGAGATGGCATCGAGTGGGTTGATGCTGAATACGCTTTCTACTAAGAGTGCTGCGCCGAAGATTTCAAGCAGTGGCGCGGGATCGCAAGGATAAGCCAACGGGGTGTTTTTAAGAGAGTTTTTACACTGGAGTTTTGATCATGGCAGATAGAGTTGCGCTGTATTTGCAAGATGCACACCCACTGCAAGATGCAATCAAGTATGTGCAGTATGCCGAACAGCGCGGTTTTGAGGCTGTGTGGCAAGCGGAAAGCCGTTTAGTACGTGACGCGATTGTGCCGATGGCGGCATTCGCGGCGACAACCAGCCGCATCAAGATTGGGTCGGGGGTGATCAACAATTGGACGCGCAACGCGGCGATTATCGCATCAACGTTTTTAACGCTGGATGATCTCGCGCAAGACCGGATTATTTTGGGTATTGGCGCGTGGTGGGATCCGCTGGCATCGAAGGTGGGTATCAACCGGACGAAACCTCTATTGGCGATGCGCGAAGTGGTCACAACGGTTCGTGATTTGTTGGCGCGCAAGCGAGTGACGTTTCATGGGGAATTCGTTCATTTGACGGATGTGGAACTTGACGTGGTGCATGGGCGTAAAGAACCGCGCAACGTGCCGATTTACATCGGGGCGACAGGTCCGCAAATGATGGCGCTGACGGGCGAGATCGCGGATGGGGCAGTGCTGAATTATCTGGTGTCTCCGAAGTACAACGAAGGCGCGTTGGAACAACTGGAGATTGGCGCGCGCAAGGCGGGACGTTCGTTGGACGAAATTGACCGTCCACAGTTGGTGGTGTGTTCGGTAGATAATGATCGCAAAAAGGCGCTCGATGGGGCGCGCAAGTTGGTCACGCAGTACTTGGGACAGCAGCCGCACATTATGAAAGCAAGCGGTGTAAGTCAAGAACTGCTGGACGAGATCGCACAAGTGTTGACGTGGCCCGCTACAGAAGAACAAATTCTTGAAGCGATGCAGCTTGTGCCTGACGATGTGGTGCAGATGATTACGGCAAGCGGAACGCCGGAAGAAGTGCGGGCGAAAGTGCGCGAATATGTGGCATATGGCGCAACCTGTCCAATTTTGTACCCGTTGGGCGAGGATGTACGTTTGATGATCGATACGTTTGCGAACGGTTACAGCAGCTAAGGGCTGCTGAATATCAATATGAAAGCAATTTTGAGGCGCACACCTGCATTGATCGTGCTGGTGTGCGCTTTTTGTACCCTTTGGGTGACGCTGCGCTATGTGCAAGCAAATTTGAGCGTCACAGGCGGCGAGTATGTCCTCATGCCGCTGGACGATGCGTATATTCACTTCCAGTATGCGCGGCAGATTGCGGCGGGTGAATTCTATGTGTATAACCCCGGTCAGCCGCCTACGAGTGGGGCGACGAGCTTTCTGTACCCCTATGTACTGGCAGTTGGATATTTGCTCGGTTTTCAGGGCTTGAATCTCGGCGTGTGGGCGCTGATCGTCGGCGGTGTGGCGCTGCTTGGTTCGTTGTTATTGGCATATCAGATCACGGTGAGGCTCACAGGGAAGCGGTGGGTATCGCTTGGTGTGCCTGTATTGATGGCGTTGCACGGTTTGACAACTTGGCATTTCATGAGTGGGATGGAAACGGGATTGGCGATTCTGTTCACGCTGGCGGTGGTGAACGCGCTGGTGGGATCGGATGTGCGCGGCGTGGGTGTATTTGGGGCGATGCTGACGATTACTCGCCCCGAAGGGGCAATATTGGCGGTGATCGCGGTGGGGGTGATGGGGATTGGAAAGATAATCTCACTCCGAACCCCTCACCTTCGTGACGAACCCCACCCTCAGCCCCTCACCGAATTTAGGGAGGGGAGTCAGACTCGCCGTGTTCGCGGTCCGTCCCGAATTCGGGAAGCAGAGAAGAAGGCTCGACATTCCGACGCACTGCAAGGGGACACGCCAACAATCATGGAAAATGGAGGGTGCGATGTATCGCGCCCCTACAGTGCAGGGAAGTTTGTTGGGGTGTGGTGGTTGGTTTTGCCCGTGATAGCTTTGGGTGTGCAGCCGTTGGTCAATGTGATTGTGACAGGCTCGGCGGTGGCGACAGGGAATGCGGCGAAATCCCTGTTTGGGATGATCCCGCCGGATATGGGCGTGATCGCGGGGCGGATTGGCGAGAATTTCATCCGCATGTGGAGGGAGTTTGTCACATTCGGCGGGGTTGAATCGCACGCGATGTTTGGGCTGCAACTTCTGGTGATGGGAAGTGCTGCCACATTGGTGATGATTTTGATGAAGGCCGGAAGCGGAGACACACGAACGGGCAGCATCTATGCCGCCCCTAAGCGGATTGCGGTTGGATTGATGATGTGGGCGGTGGGGTTTACGCTGGCGATTGCAACATTGGATACCGCGTTCTGGCATTTCAAGCGGTATCAGATGCCGCTGATCGCCCTTTTTTTTCCGCTGGGTACAGCGGGTGTGGTGTGGGTGTCAAGCTATGTTCGCGCTGTTGAGCGCTACATCCCGCTTGTTTTTATGGTGGGGATGTTGGTGATCATCGGTGCAGCAAGCGGAACGATGTTCGCTGCATACACGCTCAACGTGGGGTATGTAAACGCACAACCGTATCAAATGGCGGTGTGGCTGCGCGAGAACGCACCGGACGATGCCGTGATCGCTGTGCATGATGTGGGGATGATGCGGTATTTGGGCGGTCACACAACGCTGGATATGGTGGGATTGACGACACCGGGCGCAGCGGAATACTGGCGAAATGGCCCCGGTTCGATAGGTGAATTTCTTCTGCGCGAACAACCGGACTTGATCGCCGCGTATGGTGAAGGTCACGGCTTAGGATTGGGGTATCTGCAAAATACGGATTTATACGCGCAAGCGTTGGCGCAGTATACCGTCGAGCCTGATCCGGTGTTTAACGTGGCACTGGCAGCAGCGACACAGGGGATTTATCAGCCGAATTACGAAATTGTGCCGCATCAACGTGATTTGGACGCGCTTCCGAGCTTATATCCTGATGTGTTTTCAAGCATGAACTGGGTGTCGTCGCTGAATGTGGCGGACTTGGAGAGTGAACGCGATAAAAGGTATCGCTGGTCAAATCAATCGCAGATTGGCGGGTTTCCAACTGAATTCTTCATGTTTCAAACGGTAGGCTGTGAATTTTTTACCTGCCGTGTGATGGATGGTGGTCGGCGCATCAACGGGGAAGAACGGTTCATGATGCGGGCGCGGGTTGGCGAGGATTCGGTATTGGTGTCGCGGATTCACGCGGTCAACCGGGGAACATTTGACGTATATGTGAACGATCAACTGGTGGGGACACGGGTAATTCCCCTGCTGCCGGGAGAATGGTTTGAGGTAGCGACCTTCATTCCCGGTGAATTGATCACAACGGATGAGATTGATGTGCGAATTGTGCCGTATGTGCCGGCTGGTGTATACATGCCGTTTCAGCATTGGTTATTCGCTAGTTTCTATCCAGCTGTGCGAACGCCACCGGATACGACGACGAGCTTTCAGGATGGTAACATTCTCGTTTCGATTCGTGATGCGAGTGGAATCACTGATCCGCGTTTGCTGCAAACGTGGGTAGCGTATCAACAGTTGAACCTGTCGATCCAGTGGTTCACAGCGGGGGATGCCGTTGGAGACTATGTGTATTTTCTACATGTGTATCCAGCGGATGATCTGAATGTTGAGCCACTGGTGCAGTTCGATGCGCGTCCCGGTGGGGGAATGCTGCCGCCCGGAAATTGGCTACCGGGATCATTTCGTGACACAATTAGCCTTAATCTTTCGGGGCTAGCACCGGGACGTTATATATTGATGCTCGGCTTGTATGACCCGGTAACTTTTGAACGTTTGCGCCCAGCGAATGGCGATGCAGATGGACGATTTCTCGTTGGGCAATTCGAGATTCGATGATGGAAGATACTCGTTCGGTTTACACAGCACTAGTTGAGGCTCAAAACAACGGCGAAATGGTCGCGCTGGCGACGGTGATCCGCGTGCAGGGGAGTGTGCCGCGTCACGCGGGGAGCAAGATGCTGGTACGCGCGGATGGATCGTTCGTAGGGACAGTCGGCGGCGGTAAAATGGAAAGTTTAGTCATTCAAGAGGCGCTGGGAGTGATTGCGGATGGTCAACCGCGCACGCCGACGTACACACTCAATGATGTTTCGGCAGGGGATCCGGGTATTTGCGGCGGAACGGTAGAATTATTCATCGAACCTGTGGGAAGCGCCCCTGTGCTGCTGGTGATCGGCGGCGGGCATGTAGGCAAGGCGCTGGCAGAATTGGGGAAATGGGCGGATTTTCGGGTGATCTTGAGCGATGATCGCCCAGAGTATTGCAGCCCGGAATACTGCGCCGGCTTAGATGGGTATTTGGTGTGCAAGCCGGCTGAAGTGCCAGACAAGATACCTATCACATCGCAAACCTATGTGGCAGCGGTAACTCGTGGTTTGCCTATCGATGTGAATTTGATCCCCGTGCTGGTGAATACGCCTGCCGCATACATTGGGTTGATCGGCAGCCGCCGCCGTTGGGCGCTTACCGTGAAAGCGTTAAAAGAAGAACAAGGCATGACGGATGAACAGCTTGCGCGCATTCACGCGCCGATTGGCTTAGAATTACGCGCAGAAACTCCGAAAGAGATCGCCGTGAGTATTTTGGCAGAAATTATCATGCTGCGGCGAGGTGGCAATGGAGAACCGATGCGGACAAGAGATCCGCTGGTGGATGATGTAGAGACGAACGTTTAATGGTTTTCGGGTAGACTTGTGAAAATATTGTGTATTAGCGATACCGTACAATCACAGATGGAAAATGCAGCCCATTTGCGGCGGCGGTATCATGATGTGGAATTGATTTTGAGCTGCGGGGATATGCCGACGACGTATTTGGAGTTTATTACGTCGGTGTTGAATGTGCCGCTGTTCTATGTGCGCGGGAATCATGATACCAGCTACACAGATCGTCCGCCGGGCGGCGAAAATTTACATATGCGGCTGGTGAGGTTCAAAGGGATCAGCTTTTTCGGTATTGAAGGGTCGATTAAATATAACAACAGCCCGATTCAGTATACCGAAGGCGAGATGATGAACTTTGTGTTGAAGGCATGGCTGCCCCTGTATTTACAGCGTGTTCAAAAAGGGCGTGGGGTCGATATTTTTGTGACACACGCGCCCGCATTTGGAATACATGATCAAGATGACCTGCCGCACAAAGGAATTAAAGCGTTTCTCAAGTTTATGGATTGGTATCGTCCGCGCTACATGCTGCATGGGCATGTACATACATATGATCGGCGTGTGACGACGGAAACGGTGTACAAAGAAACATGCATCATGAACATCAATCCAGTGACTCTGCTTGCAATTGAACCAGAATAAGATTAGCTGACGCAAACAACATTGGTTTGCGGGAGACAAAAGATGTGGAGTCGTTATTACACTGTAAGCACCCTTGCCGAGGCACTTGAACTTCTCGTACAGCATCGTGAACGCGCGCGTTTGATCGCGGGCGGCACCGATATTTTGATCGAATTGGAACGTGGACAGCGTCCCGGTGTGGATGTGCTGATCGACATCAGCCGACTGCGGGGATTGGATCAAATTGTGATGCGCGGGGATGAGATTCAGCTTGGCGCGTTAGTGACGCATAATCAGGTTGTTGGGAGCGAATTGATCCTCAAGCGGGCGCTGCCGCTGGCACAAGCCTGCTGGGAAGTGGGCGCGCCGCAAATTCGCAATCGGGGGACTGTGGCAGGCAACTTGATCACAGCATCGCCCGCGAATGACACGATTACGCCGTTGATGGCGCTTGGCGCACAAGTCACGCTGACTTCGTTGGAAGGCGAACGGACGATTCCGTTGGGGCAGTTCTACAGCGGACTACGAAAGACGGTGATGCGTCCCGATGAGATGCTCACGTCAATTTCGTTTCCGGCGTTGAATGAAAACGAACGCGGGATGTTTATCAAGCTGGGACTGAGGCGCGCACAAGCGATTTCGGTGGTGAATACCGCTGTGGTTGTGCAAATGGATGGTGAGATTGTACGCCGCGCAGCGATTACGTTGGGGAGTGTGGCGACAACCATTGTTCACGCAGGGATAGCAGAATCGGCGCTGGCGGGACGCGCACTTACACAGGAGAATATCCGCGAGGCGGCGCGGCTAGCGGCGGCAAGTGTCACGCCGATCAGCGATGTGCGAGCAACCGCGGAATACCGAAGTGAAATGGTTCGAGTCGTGGTAGCACGGGCACTACGCGCGGTGGCATCGAATACACAGGGAGCGAATTTCCCAAAACAGCCTGCGATGCTGTGGGGGGATCATCATGGGCAAGCACCAAGCGCACCCGAATCGCAAATCGAACATGGCGAAAACAACACCAGCATCGTGACAACGATCAACGGTGTGACGCATATCTCTGCAACGGGTCAGCATAAAACACTGCTGCGCTTTTTGCGCGAAGATGTTGGCATGACGGGAACGAAAGAAGGATGCGCTGAAGGTGAATGCGGCGCATGTACCGTGTTTCTTGATGGATCGGCGGTGATGGCGTGTATGGTTGCCGCGCCGCGCGCACATGGCGCAGAGATCGTCACCATAGAGGGGTTAAGCGAAAATGGATCGCTGCATCCGGTACAGTCAGCGTTTGTGGCACATGGCGCTGTTCAATGTGGATACTGCACACCGGGATTGTTGATGGCGGGGGCAAAACTGATAGAGGAACACCCCCAACCAACACGCGAACAGGTCGAGCAGAGTATCACGGGAAATCTGTGCCGCTGCACAGGCTACTATAAGATCATCGACGCAATCATGGATGCTGCACGCAAAAATGCATCGGCATCGCAGCCTGCGGGAGACTAAAGGTTATTGGTGCTGTGATGGCAGTATGATGAGTGACAGGCGTTTATGTTATGCAGTCGTGTGAGGAGACGAACGAATGACTTCGCAAGTACGTGTGGTGAAAAAGAAACGTGGTCGGGGATTATGGCCCATTTTGGGGCTGATCATGATGATTGCCATTGGCGCGATTTCATGGATTGTCGCGCCATATGTGATCGACGCGGTTCAGGGGATGCGTGCGTCGTTTGGCGCTGGCACCGACCCTGATCGGCTTCGCTTATATGCAGCAGCGGGGGTGTTCTTCGTCTTGATTTCTTTCACGGGATTGATCATCGCTTTTGCTCGTCCGCGCAAGGGCATGATTGATGTGAAAGAAAGTGATTTGATTAAAGAACGCCAGCAGCGCCAATTGCAAGCGGCAATGGAACGCAAACGTCAGTTAAAACTTAACCGGCAGATGCGACAAGAAATTCGCGCGCGCGATGAAGTGAACCGCAGCCGATTTGGTGACAACGGTTAGCGTACAGAACTGACTTTAAGAGAGGAGAAGGGCGCAGCCCTAAGTGTATGGAACGTACAGTGCCTACCACTGGCAGTGAAGAAATTGAACTGTACATGCGAACGTACTATTCGCTGCTGCGCTCTACTCATACGATTCAGATAGAAACGCTGGTTGAAAGCTATCTGGCGATGGACTCATCGCTGCACATTAAGGCACGTGATCCTATGCCGGATGTGTCGGCACTGGTGTACAGTACTCAACGACTGCCGATGTGCATTGCTGATGTCGATTTTGTGCTGGTGGGACAGACAGAAAAGCTGTTCCTAGAAGCAAATTACCCGGTGATGGAATGGGAACGGGTATATGCTCCGGGTCGCCGCCGCCGCACCCATTTCGATGGAGATCGAACATTGGCGGTATTTGTGGTCAGTCGGTCCGATATTGATGACTTGATTCCGATGCTGACCGCATATCAGATCGAGTGGAATAAGCTGCATAATTTACTGCAAACGGAAGTCGCGCGGTTGTTTTTGACCGCTAATGAAAAGCGCGTACAGAAACTGAGTCCAAGTGAGCTTGAACTGCTATCGAACGCGCTGCATATGGACGTTAAGGATGTAGCGCGGTTGGAAGCGGCATGGGGGATGTACTTCGTGCCAACTCTGATCAAGATTGCACGCAAGCGAAAGCAGTTTGGACTGCGCTTGATTGCCGGATCACAAGCGGATTACCGGCGCGCGACAGCGCAGTGGTGGGACGAAATCAAAGAACACCTCAAGAAAGAGGTCGATTTGGAAGATCGTCCGGTGTATTTTGTGTCGAGCAATATTCATTCGCTGGTCAATTTGCTGACAGGTTTCGCTATACGCGAAGAACAGCATTTGATGCGCTTTATCCAAGAGCGTGAACATGCCGACTTGATGCGCGAATATCGCGCGATACAAGAAAGTGGCGGCGCTTCCAGCAAAAGTAATTTCTTGTACTATGTACTGCGGCGGTTTCTGGATCAAGGGGATGGAATCGCACGGCAGCAGTTGAAACGGGACGAGAGCGCGATTGGGATTCACCGTATCCCAAGCCGGCACGGCTTCGATATGGAAACACAGGTAATTGAAGTCGATAAACTACGCCCGGATTGGCTTGATCCGCGTTTAACTGAACATCATGACTTTTCGGCGCTACAAGGTAGTGACGCGGTGCTGCTCAATATCGATTACCCGCTTGGGTTGGGCGGATATGAGATTCTCGCGCGGTTGAGCGAGCGGGTGGAGCGTCTGCTTGGCGTATATGTGATGGGCAAAGCCGCAACCTTAAACGCACGCATCGGTGATGTGATGATCCCGAACGTGGTACATGATGAACATTCATCGAACACGTATCTGTTCAATAACTGTTTTTCCGCGCAAGATATTGCGCCTTACTTGGGTTTTGGCATGGTGCTGGATAACCAGAAGGCGATCAGCGCGTTGGGGACATATCTGCAAAATTCGCAGTACATGGGCGTATTCTATCGTGAAGGCTACACCGTCCTTGAGATGGAAGCGGGTCCGTATCTTTCTGCACTGTACGAGATGGTGCGTCCACGCCGTCACCCTCAGAGTGAGATCGTCACGCTGCATCACGCGCCGTTTGACATTGGTTTTTTGCACTATGCGTCCGATACGCCGTTTACCAAAGGGCATAACTTGGGTGCTGGCAGCCTGAATTATTCCGGTGTTGATGCAACTTATGCGACGGCGATAGCGATCTTGCAGCGGATTTTGTCGCGCGAGCTGGTTCGCGTAACTTTGGCGGGAAAGTCGGAAACGCAGCAGATGAAGGCGCTTGATATATTGAATAACCATCGTTCGGCATAGGCACGCCACAAGCTGCGAATAAGGTGTCATGGTATGCAAGACGATTTAGCAAAAAAAACGGTTGCGATTGGCAAGAGCATTAGCCGTATTGACGCGATAGGCAAAGTGACTGGGAGCGCGGATTATCCCGGTGATGTGAATATGGAACATCAACTGTGGATGAAAATTCGCTACAGTGACCGCGCACATGCGCGCATCACCGCGATTGATACTCGTGAGGCGGAAAGTTTGCCGGGTGTGGTGGGAATTTTCACGGCGAAGGATGTGCCGGTAAACGAGTACGGCTTAGTCACAAAAGATCAGCCCGTGTTGTGCGGCCCGGGAAGCACGATTGAAGATGCGGATGTGGTGCGCTGCTATATGGATATGGTCGCGTTGGTGGTGGCAGAAAACGAGTTGATCGCCGCCGAAGCCGCAAAGCGCATCCAAGTGACGTATGAAGACCTGCCGACGGTTTTCGATCCTGTTGAGGCGATGCAAGACGATGCGCCGCTGCTGCATCAGCGTTATCCGGGCAATCTACTATGTCATTATCGCATTCGGCATGGTGACATGGACGCGGGGTGGGCGGCGGCGGATGTTGTAGTAGAAGCAGAATTCACCACGGGGTATCAAGAACACGCCTATTTGCAGCCAGAAGCGGGTCTTGGCTATATAGATGACGCGGGGCGGGTGACCGTTGTGGTGGCAGGTCAGTGGACGCATGAAGATCAAGAATTAATTGCTCACGCGCTCGACCTTCCTGCCGAGCAGGTGCGCGTGATTTATCCGGCGATTGGCGGGGCGTTTGGTGGACGCGAAGATATGTCAGTGCAGATTGTGCTGGCATTAGCGGTGTGGAAACTTCAAAGACCGATCAAGATTATCTGGAGTCGACAAGAATCGATTCTCAACCACCACAAGCGCCATCCGATTCACATTCGCGCAAAGTGGGGGGCTTCACGCGATGGGAAACTGACGGCGATAGAAGCCATCGTGATTGGAGATGCGGGGCCGTATAACTATACGTCCACGAAAGTGCTTGCAAACGCGAACCTGATGGTGGCGGGTGCGTATGAATGTCCGAACGCACACATCGACACGTATGCAGTGGCGACGAATAATATCCCGACAGGCGCATTTCGCGGATTTGGCGCTCCGCAAGCAGCGTTTGCCGCCGAAAGCATGATGCACAAACTGGCGGATAAGCTCGGTATTGACCCGATTAGTATTCGCTTGAAGAACAGCATCCGCGAGGGAAGCCACTTATCCGTGGGCACACCTCTGCCTCCCGGCGTATCAATGCCGCAGGTGATCGACGCATGCGCGCGTGAAAGCTATTGGACGCAAGAGGGTGGTGCGTGGGCGCGTAACCGTATTGAGCAGCCAAGCGATCCAGCGCTGCGGCGTGGGATTGGTTTCGCGTGTGGATTCAAAAATGTTGGGTACAGCTTCGGTTTCCCGGAACAGAGTTGGGCAACCGTCGAACTGCATGGTAAAGCGAATATCGAGCGAGTGATTGTTCGGCACGCTGGGGCAGAAGTTGGGCAGGGAACGCATACGGTCATGTTGCAGATGACAGCCGAAGCGGTTGGCGTGCCGATTGAGAAAGTTCAGTTGATTGGGCATGACACGGCTGAAACCAAGACTTCAGGAAGTGCATCGGCTTCACGGCTGACCTTTATGGCGGGCAACGCAATCAAAGGAGCGGCGGAGCAGGCATTGGCACAATGGCGTGCTGAAGAACGCCCTGCAAAGGCGACATTCCAGTATCGTCCGCCGCGTACAACTGCATATGATCCCATGACAGGTAAGAGCGAGCCGAACTTCGCGTATGGGTATGTCGCGCAAGCTGTCGAAGTGGAAGTCGATATTGAAACGGGCATTGTGCGTGTGGTGCGCGTAGTGAGCGCAAATGATGTAGGTTATGCGGTCAACCCACAGTTGGTACAAGGGCAGATCGAAGGCGCAGTGGTACAGGCGCTCGGCTATGCGGTGATGGAACATTTGATTTCCCGCGAAGGGCGCATCCTCAACCCATACCTGTCCAGCTATTTGATACCGACGGTGTGGGATATTCCGATTGAAGTGAAGTCGGTAATTCTTGAATATGCCGATCCGATTGGTCCGTTTGGTGCGCGTGGGATGGCGGAAATGCCTTTTATCACGCTCGCGCCGGCTATCGCGGCGGCGGTGCATGACGCGACGGGCGTATGGTTCCATGATCTGCCGATGATCCCGGATCGGGTAGTTGCTGGGCTGCGCGCGCACGGAATTGGCGTACTATAGCGGTGTTGATGTTCAAATCTGTGCGAACACTTGTGCGCGGCGTTGGCGACCTTGCCAGTGCCGCGATTTGTCGTCTATTTAAGTCTGGACTTCCCGTTATTGTTCTGGAACTCGCCATGCCGCTGTTGCCGCGCCATGCGCCGCGCTGTTTAGTGCAGTGTTTGAGGAGGAGCGTGTCGTTGAAGGCATCTTCGCGCGGCGAGTCTAATCTGTGAATGGGGGGAATGCCATGCTAGAAGCAGGTGACATCGCAGTGCTGATCGATGCGGCAAGGCGATAAGCACTGGCGTATTGGAAGCGGTTTTGTCGTCGGCGCGGGTGCGCGAGGTGATTGAGCGTGGGTAACATTCGCTGGGTGGACGCGCTGCGCGTGCAAAAGGGTGAGGTGATCGCTTTTGTGGGCGCGGGCGGGAAAACTACGACGATGTTGGCACTGGCACGCGAACTTGAGGCGATGAAGTGGCGCGTGCTGGTGACGACCACGACCAAGATGTGGATGCACCAGCTTCAGAATTTCCATACGCTGGCGGCGAACACCCCACCAGAGCAAATCAGCGCGGCGCTGGATCAACATGGCGTGGTGTCGCTGTATGGCGCGGTGGATGGCGAAAAAGCGGTCGGTATCGAACCGGATGCGCTGGAATTCATTTACCATGCCGTGAAACCAGATGCTTTGCTGATCGAGGCGGATGGCGCACGTGGTCTGCCGCTAAAATTTCCGCGTGAAGGTGAGCCGGCGATCCCGTCGTTTGCGACGTTGGTTGTGCCGATTGCGTCTATGCAGGTGATTGGTCAGCCGTTGGATGAAGATTATGTGATGAATGCGACATCGTTAAGTTTTTCGGATCAAACCCCGCTTAATACGTCTACAACGGTGTATTCGGTACGTAAGTGGTTATTGGGTGGTTCGGGAAAAAATGTCCCTGCGAAAACCCGTCTAGTTCCTATTCTGAATGGGACTCCGGTTGAGCTTTTGGGTGAAGTCCGACAAATTGCCCGACATGCAGTTGTCCATTTCAGTAGGTCCAGAACAAAATGCAGGGAAGTTGTAATTGGGAGCAGTGTGCCGGGAGATATCGCTGAAGTCTACAGCCATGTCATGGGGATTGTCCTAGCAGCAGGTTTGTCCACACGCATGGGGCAGCCAAAAGTATTGATGGAATGGCGGAATGGAGAAACGATACTAGACCATGTTTTGAGTCAGATCAAAGGTAGGGGTGGGGTCTTTTGGTCATGGGTAATTACAGGAGCTACTGACCAAGCAGTCAGGGATGTTGTTTACAGTAAATCGACACGGGCTCACGCTAAATACAACCCGGACTATGCGACTGGTGAAATGCTGTCATCGTTAAAAGTAGGGCTGCGGGCGATGCCGGAAAATATTGGAGCAGCGTTGATTGTCTTAGGCGATCAACCAAGCATCAAACATGATGTTGTTCAGAAGGTATTACAGAAATACGCGGAAACGCTCGCGCCGATTGTCGCGCCGAGCTACCAGATGAAGCGGGGACACCCGATTTTGATCGATAGATCGCTGTGGGGAGAGATTCTCGCGTTACCAGACGATGGCGCAGCACGCGATGTGATCAACGCACACGCGAACGAAATCGCGTATGTGAATGTTGATGATGACAGCATTTTACGGGACGTGGACACACCGGAAGCATATCAAGACGAACGCCGCCGCGCCGGACTAATTTAGCGGCGGGTGATTACCCAGTTATTGTTTGAACCAATTAAGCAAACGCATAACCATGTTTTTCTTCTGACTCATGGTCTGTGTGTATTCCTGTTCAAGTTGGCGCGTGAGATATTCCAATTCATCTACACGCATTCGCGCACCGTTGACAATCACCCACTCATTATCCACGACACGCAGTTCCCGGGGTGAACGCTTGTAGAGTTTCTGATAAGCGTCGGCATAGGAGAAGATGGCTTGTTCAGATGTGAGTTCCATACAACCCAACGGACATTAAGAATACCTACGGACGAGAGAGGACAGTACCTAAGTCATAGTTTACCTCAGATTGATAGATTGTCACACATGGATTCCTAAAAACATTGTGAAATCTTGTTCAACTTGAAAATGTGCAGAAGGTGATGAATTTGAAGGATGGAATGCGGCTTTTTGAGGTGAAGCAGGGCGCAGTTTGTGGTATCTTTGGGGACACAAGGAGCAATCATCATGTACACACCCGCTGAATACCAACGCGCTGCCCAAATCATTCGTGATCGCACCTCACGCCCTGTCAAAGTAGGATTGGTGCTTGGGTCCGGCTTAAACCGTTTAGCGGACGAGATCAGCGACAAGGTTGTTATCCCATACGCGGATATTCCGGGATGCCCACAATCGACTGTGCCGGGACATGCTGGCAGACTGGTGATTGGGATGCTGGAAGGCTGCCCAGTTGTCGCACAGCAGGGACGTACACATTACTATGAAGGCTATTCGGCAGAACAAATCACATTTTTGATTCGCGTGTTTGGGCTGCTCGGAATCGATACGTTGATTTTGACGAATGCGGCAGGTGGGTTGAATCAGTCATTTGAAGTGGGAGATGTGATGGTAATCAATGATCACATCAATTTTGTTGGGATGGCTGGGATGAATCCGCTGCGTGGATCGTTTGCCAATACCGATGAACCGTCACGGTTTGTCGGTATGTCACAGACGTATGATCGCAGACTGCGGCAGATGGCAAAAGAAGTGGGGGCGGCGGCGAATCTCAATTTGCGTGAAGGTGTATATGTGTGCGTATCCGGCCCCAATTTTGAAACGCCCGCCGAAGTGCGCGCACTGCGCGGAATGGGTGCGGACGCGGTGGGTATGAGTACTGTGCATGAAGTCTTGGTCGCGCGGCATATGGGGGTGCGTGTGCTGGCAATGTCCGGCATTACCAATATTTCGATTGATGCGGTTGATACTCCGCTAGAAACCAGTCATGAAGAAGTCCTTGACGCAGCAGCGGTGCTTGTGCCGCGTATGAGCGCAGTCGTGCGCGGAGTGCTGCGAGGACTTATTTAGTTCAGCGTATTAAGTACGCGAATCCACTGTTTGGGGCAGTGTCCCTATGACTAATGTCGTCTTTTTCATTGAACAAATTGCTACAGGGCTGTATATCTTCGCTGCTGTGGGGATTTTGTTCATGTTCTTTCGTTGGTCACGCGCAAATGCCGAACTGCGCGCGACGTATTATGAGTTGGAGCGCGATATTGCCCGTTTTCGGCGCGCGAATGCGCTCACGGCGCTGGTATTGCTAGTAGAGTTTGCGCTGTTTGTATTGGGAATTCAGCGGGTGGTCGCCCCGACACTGCGTGAAACCAGCAGCGTGTCGGTATCCGTGGTGCTGGCAGCAAATGACGGTGATTTTCGCACCTTCACGCCAAACCCAATCGACAGCGGGATTCAAATCGATGCCAGCGGTGTGATTCTTGGTGAACAGAACCCTGCGGACTTGATTCAACCGACACCGACGCTTACGCCAACACCTGTGGGGACGATTATTCCGAATTCGCCGCCTGCCGAATGCAACGACGAGCGCGTACAGCTTCAAATTCCCGCCAACGGAATGCTGGTGTTTGAGCCGATCCCGGTTGTGGGGATTGCGACAGTTGAAAACTTCGCGTATTACCGTTTTGAGCTGCGCGGCGAATCGACGACAGGTAATTTCGCTACACTTGAACGTGATTATACCGAACCCGTCGCTGAATTGGGCGAGTTGGGGCAGTTTGTTCCAGCGTTCTATCAACCGGGATTATACCAATTTCGCGTGTCGGTATTCGATTTGACGAACGCGATGGTCGCGGCATGTACGGTCAACATTTATATTAGTGAGCCGATTCCGACGGCAACCCCGCTTGGAACGCAAAGCGCACCTTAACATTTTTGCTGGCGACCATGACACTACCGACATTGGGAATTATCGGGGCGGGTAAGATTGGCGAGACACTGGCGCGTCTGTGTTATGCGCGTGGATATGATGTGCGTGCAGTGTTTTCGCGTCGTAAATCGAGTGCGGCACGAGTAGCGGGTTTAGTCAACGCACGTGTGGTGCAACACGCGGCAGAGGTTGTGCGCGAGTGCGATTTAACGCTGATCACAGTACCGGATGATGCGCTGAAAGTTATGAGCGACATGATTGCCCATGACTTGCCGAAGCGTACTGAGCGTGATTGTGGTGTGGTTCACACATCGGGAGTTCATCATGCGGGGGTACTCTCATCATTATTGAACGTTAACATTATGGTTGGTGGGTTTCATCCGGCATATCCGGTTGCTAGTGCCGATTCAGCCGTCGCTGATCTGCCGTTACGAGGTGTGACATTCGCCGTTGAAGCGAATAATCCGTTGATGTTGAGGTGGTTGGATGGAATCGCCGCAGCACTCAATGGACGCGCGCTGCATGTATCAGCTGAAACGAAAGTGATTTACCATGCAGCATTGGCAATTGCCAGTAACTATACGGTGACGTTATATGCGCTCGCGCAGCAGCTTCTGGAGTCCATTGGCGCGGATCGCGCGACAGCGAGTGCGGCGCTTGACGCGCTAGTGGGAGGTACCGTCGAGAATTTGCGCTTACAGGGCATCCCCGATGCGCTGACTGGTGCCTTATCTCGTGGGGATGTGGGGACAGTAGCAGCGCATGTAGACGCGCTGCAACGGATTAGCGCGGATGTGTTGTACTTATATATCGCGTTAGCTCGACAAACGTATCCACTGCTGCGCTTGCGTGGGGTGGATGTAGAAGCGTTCGAGCGGCTTTTTGGGGAAAAGAAAGCAGGGAACAAAGATGCGCTTAACCGTCCGCGATATTCAGAAGATGAAGGCGAATCATGAGCCGATACCGGTGATTACGGCTTACGATGCGCCGAGCGCTCGCTTGAGCGAGGCGGCGGGAATCCCTATTATTCTAGTTGGGGATTCATTGGGGATGGTGGTGCAGGGGCATGATACGCCAGTTCCCGTCAAGCTTGAACACATGATATATCATGCGTCGATTGTGTCGCGCGTGACCACGCGCCCACTCATTGTGGGCGATCTACCGTTCATGACGTACAGTGTAAGCATCGAACAGGCGTTAAGCAACGCGGCGCGGCTGATGCAAGAGGGCGGTGTTGGCGTGGTTAAGCTGGAAGGTGGAGAAGCTTTCGCACCGACGATTGCGCGCTTGGTGACGGCAGGAATTCCCGTGATGGCACATATTGGACTGCTGCCGCAAAGCGTGAATCAAGTGGGTGGAATGCGTGTTCAAGGACGAGACATCGAGGGGGCGCGGCAGCTACTGCGCGATGCCCAAGCAGTCCAAGACGCGGGTGCTTTCGCTGTCGTGCTGGAATCGATGCCGAGCGAACTTGGACGCATGATCACAGAACAGTTGACAATCCCGACCATAGGGATTGGCGCGGGGTTGTTCTGCGATGGTCAGGTACAGGTGTTTCACGACATCATGGGGATGTTTGAAGACTTCATCCCGCGCCATACTCGCCGCTATGCCGAAACTGGTAAGACGATCCGCGAGGCAGTTGCAGCCTACGCTGACGATGTGAAAGCGCGGCGCTTTCCGACAGATGAGAACAGTTTCACGCTTAAGGACGATGTTCTAAACGCACTGTATGGCGACGGCAAAGGGGCGCTCAATGGGTCAGTTGAGCAATCACATCATGACGCGCAACAATCCAAGATAGTGGCTTCCTCATGACAACGTTGGAATATCTATCCGCAACGGCTGATTCGCGGCATTCGATGCAGATTATCGAAACCATTGAAGCGATGCACAAAGCACGCCGGACGATGACAGGTAGTGTGGGCGTGGTCTTGACGATGGGCGCTCTACATGAGGGACATCTTTCACTGGTGCGTGAAGCGCGCGCAGAAAATGATTTTGTGATCGCCACGATTTTCGTGAATCCACTGCAATTTGCCGCCCATGAAGATTTGAACAAGTATCCGCGCGATTTGCCGGGTGACTTAGCAATGCTGGAAGCGGCGGGCGTTGATTTGGTGTTTACGCCTACGCCTGTGGTTATGTACCCGGATGGATTTCAGACCAGCGTACTGATTAAGCAGGTGACTCAAGGTCTAGAAGGTGAACGTCGCCCCGGACATTTTGAAGGAGTGGCGACTGTTGTTGCTAAATTGTTCAACCTGACGCAGCCGACGCGAGCATATTTTGGGCAGAAAGACGCGCAGCAAGTCGCCGTGATCAAGCGATTGGTGCGCGACTTGAACTTTTCGCTTGATGTAGTCGTGTTCCCAACTGTGCGCGAAGCGAATGGGTTAGCCATGAGTTCGCGTAATAGGTATTTATCGCCAGACCAGCGCGCGAAAGCAGCGAGTATTTGGCACGGGCTGCAAGCGGCTGGCGCGGCATATCATCAGGGGGAACGGACTCCGTCGGGACTAAAGTCAGCGGTTTCAAGCGCCTTGGATAAAAGCATGGTGATTGAATATATTGCGGTGAATACGCCCGACACACTGACGGAAATACAGTCATCAGTCGAACATCCGCTGCTGCTTTCATTGGCGGTAAGATTGGGCGACACACGATTGATTGATAATGTGCTGCTGCCGCTAGAATTGAACACTCGTGAGCATCTCACCCATTTGTTGGGGGGATAGCGTGAAGCCGCGTGAAAATTTACGAATTGTTGATACTTTTCCTGTAAACTTTGGAAAGTTTGACGGCGTATAGGTTAATGCGGCAAGAGGTTGTAAGGCTATGATCTTCGACTCGAACTATCTTCTGATGGTATTGATTCCATCGCTCGTGCTGTCGCTGATCGCGCAAGTTTTTGTGCGCTCGGCATATTCAAAGTGGGGTAATGTCCGCAACAGCAGCGGGTTGACAGGCGCGCAGGTTTTTGAGCGGATTCTTTCGCGCACGAATGTATCCGGCGTTGGGCTGGAAGGCGTTCCCGGTGAATTGACTGATCACTATGATCCGCGCACACATACCGTTCGCATATCTGAAGGAAACGCGCGGACTCCGTCGGTAGCAGCGATGGCGGTGGTTGCACACGAATTGGGACACGCCCAACAGCATCAGGAACGTTCGCCGTTGATCGCGGTGCGGAGTTTTCTGCTTCCCGCAGTGCAGCTTTCCCCGACAGTTGGCTACTTAATGATCATTTTTGGGTTGATGACCCAGATCACCGGGTTGTTCTGGCTGGGGATTATCGTCTTTGGCTTGATGGTGGTGTTCATGATTTTGACACTGCCCGTTGAGATCGATGCTAGTTTGCGCGGGCTGCGACTGTTGAATGAAAGCGGCTTGATGATCGCTTCGGAAGATTCCAGCGGGGCAAAGCAGGTCCTAACTGCGGCAGCGCTGACGTATTTTGCGGCGGCGGTGCAGGCAGTGTTGCAACTGCTGTACTTCATCAGCTTGGGGTCGCGGAGACGCTAATCCATAAGCGACAGTGTGTAAGAAAAGGGGACATCTTCAAGTGAGAAGGTGTCCCCTTTTTTGTGATTTAGTCGTCGGCGCGGACACGTTCTGCGACAAGCTGACCACTGACAGTGAACGCTTCGACGCGAACGACCAAGCCAACTGCCAAAGTGTCGTCGATGCGCGCTTGGGTGATGTCCACACGCAAACCGCTGACCACGATGAATCCTTCTCCAAGCTGTTCGATTGCGCCGATGAATTCGAAATCATCGCTGACTTCTTGTGTGGCGGCGGGCGCTGCGGCGTTTGCATCAGGTGTGGTGACGGGCACAAGCGGGCTTGATGCTTCGGCGGCGGCAACTGGCGCGGGGACAATGGCACTTGAATTATCGCTCAAGTCAATGACTGCCAATGCAGACCATGTGCTGGGGGACACAGCGACTGCAAATACACTCACCGTATCGCCTACTGTAATTGAGCCATGAACAAGGGCGCTGGTCAGCGAGAACTGCTGATTGAGCATTTGCAGTGTTTTCGCTTGAGGATCAAAGGCTTCGACAATGCCGCTAAAAGCGACGATGCCGGGCAGTACGCCATCCGGGGCGGAATCGACTTGCATGGCGGCAAATGTGCCATCTTCGAGCCATACACCTTGAACATGCACCAGCGTACCGGGTTCAAGTTCGGCGTTGATTCGGGCGGAAGTCAAATCGATCAACTGGTTGTTGATGAGGACGGCGATACGATTGGCGATTTGGACTGTGCCGTAGAATTCAACGGAAGCGGTGTCGATGCTGGTGACTTCAGGGGTGGCGACAGGCGGGGTGGGGTCTTGCGCCAGCAGATATGAGGCAAATACGAAAAGGCTGGCGACATAAACCGCCATGAAGAAGAATTTACGAGACGGAAAAGAGGGCATATATCGCGTCCTTTTAGTGATGCGAAACCTGCCCTCATTTTATGCGATTTACTTCGCGCACTATAGCCAATCTTCACGAGTGACTAATCGATGTTTTGGCGATCAATGCGGCGGCGCAGACGTTCCATGCGCCCGGTGCGCGGACGAAAACGGCGGATGAGATTGTTAATTTGGTGGTCAATGCGGTTCAAGATTGCGCGCCAGCGGGCAACCGCATAGGTGATCTGCCGCCGCTGACCACGAAGGACAGAGGGACGTTCAGGGCGGGGGACACCCCACCGCACAACCATTGCCGCCCAGCTTAAGCCGCCGCCAAACCCAACAAACACGACGGGATCGCCCTGTTTGATACGTCCTTGCTGGACGGCTTCGACGAGGGCAATCGGGATTGACGCGGCGGAGGTATTGCCGTAGCGGTCGATGTTGCTCATAAAGAGGCTTTCATCGACTTTAAGGCTGCGGGCTGCCGCGCTGATGATTCGTAAATTGGCTTGATGCGGCACAATCAACTTCACGTCTTTGATAGACAGGTTAGCGAGTTCAAGAGCTTCTGTTACGCTGTCCGCGATGACACGGGTGGCGAACTTAAACACTTCGCCGCCGTTCATGTGCATTTTCCCCTGCTTGTGACCATTAACAGCAGGTAGGGATACGTCTGTGCCAAGATAATCGACAATACCAACGCTGGGAATACCCAGCAGATCGCCGCCTGTGCCATCGGAGCGCAGCACAGCGGACAGCACGCCGCCTTCTTCTTCACTGGCTTGAAGCACCACTGCGCCCGCGCCATCACCAAAGAGAATACATGTTCCGCGATCTTGCCAATCGAGGACGCGGCTCATGGTTTCTGCACCAATGACGACTGCGGTGCGAATACCGCCTGCTGTGATTGCCTGTGCCGCCATTTGTACGGCATAGACGAAGCCGGAACACGCCGCGCTCAAATCGAATGCGCCCGCGCGGTTCGCGCCTAACTGCGCTTGAATAAGACTGGCGGTACTAGGAAAAATGTGATCGGGCGTACTTGTTGCCACGATCACCATATCGATTTCGTCCGGCAGAATATCGGCAGTTTCGAGCGCGCGCTGCGCGGCACGAAGTCCCAACATTGCTGTCGTTTCTTTTTCGCTGGCAATATGGCGCTCACGAATGCCTGTGCGCGCAGTGATCCATTCGTCGCTGGTTTCAACAATTGCCGCCAAATCGTCGTTGGTCATGACGTTTTCAGGAACTGCCATGCCCCAGCCAACGATATGTGCGAAAATGCGCCCCGCGGGGCGCTGCCCCGCGGAAGGGGCGGTATATACGCCCCGGTTATTTGTGACCATTCGTACTGCTGTTCTCTTGATACTCGCCAAAGATTAGCACTGCATTGTGACCGCCAAACCCAAAAGAGTTGCTCATCACCGTTTTGATAGGATGGGGTTTGCCAACAAGCGGCGTGTAGTTCAGATCACAATCGGGGTCTTGATTGTCGAGATTGACAGTCGGCGGGATAAAATCTTCCAGAAGCGCCTTGATGGAGAACACGGCTTCCACCGCGCCTGCCGCGCCCATCAGATGACCTGTGACAGATTTGGTCGAACTAATTGGGATTTCGTATGCTTGTTCGCCCAATGCCTTCTTAAGGGCAAGTGTCTCACTTTTATCGTTCAAGGGCGTGCTTGTGCCATGTGCGTTGATATAGTCAATGTCTTGGGGCGTGATTCCCGCATCCTTGAGAGCGAATTCGATGGCTTTCGCCGCGCCTTCGCCGGTTTCGAGTGGGGCGGTGACGTGGTAGGCATCGGATGTATGACCGTAACCGAGAATTTCGGCGTAAATTTTCGCGCCACGTGCTTTTGCCGTTTCCAATTCTTCCAACACAAGGATGGCTGAACCTTCAGCACATACGAAGCCGTCACGGTCAATATCAAACGGACGTGAGGCGCGTTCAGGATCACTGTTGCGCTGCGAAAGAGCGGTCATATTGTTAAAACCTGCGAGCGCAACATCAACCAAACCCGCTTCGGAACTGCCAGCAAGGGCGGTTGTGACCTGCCCACGGCGGATCATTTCGGCAGCTTCACCGATGCTGTTATTCCCCGTGGCGCACGCTGTAGAGATGGCGAAATTTGGTCCGCGCAGCCCATAAGTCATCGAGATTTTGCTGCACGGCGAGTCTGGCAGCATCATCGGAACCATCAACGGACTGACAGCACGCGATCCGCGCTCCAGAAAGACACGGATGCTTTCGAGCAGCGATTGAATCCCGCCGATGCCTGACCCGACAATCACGGCGATGTCGTAGCGGTTTTCATCGGTGACAACTAAGCCGCTGTCTTTGATCGCCTGTTCGGCGGCAAACAGCGCCATTTGTGTCACGCGGTCTGTGCGGCGGGCTTCACGGCGACCCAAAAAAGCTTCGGGATCAAAGTTCTTAACTTCACCCCCAAAATGAATCTCAATATGTGAGGTGTCGAATCGCTGAATGTATTGAATGCCCGTTTTGCCCGCTGCCGCATTCGACCATGCTTCTTCGACTGTATTTCCAGTCGGACACAGAATGCCCATGCCCGTAACCACTACTCTACGACGATCCTGATTCACTGTTATCCTCCGCAGCCGGCGAACTACCATCCTCCACGACTGCTGCTTGTGTTTAGATGCGATTACATCAGCGATATTTACTTGTAGACATAAACACTTGCTGGTTCAAAACGTTGCATGATGGCTTGAGATATGCATATGTTATAATCGCCCCGTGTTGGAGGCGGAATGATTTTAGTCACAGGTTCTACCGGATTTATTGGACGGCATCTTGTTGAGCGTTTGCTGGCAGAAGGGCATACGGTGCGCTGTCTGCTTCCAGCGCATAAGGCTGAACATCTGCCATGGAAAAATCCGCCAGAAATCGTCATCGGCAATATTGTCGATGATGAAGCGTTGTTTCGTGCTGTCACGGGCGTGCATGTAATCATTCACCTAGAGAGCGCGCAGTGGTGGGGGCGCAGACGCGATCTCGAACGGATTGAAGTGGCAGGGACGCGGAACTTGATCACGGCGGCACGCGCGGCGCGTGTGGGACGGATCATCACGGTGAGTCATCTTGGCGCAGCGCCTTCAGCGGCGTACCCGCTGATGCGGGTGAAAGGTCAAGTTGAAGAAGCGATCCGTTCGAGTGGGTTGGCGTATACAATCATCCGCAGCGGATTGGTATTTGGGAAAGATGATGCGTTCATCAACCATTTGGCGATGCAGCTTCGTGTTACACCGTTTGTGTTCTTGATGCCGGGGCAAGGGGAAATCACACTTCACCCGATTTACATTGACGATTTGGTGTCGGCGCTGGTGGTGAGTTTGCGAGAACTCAATACTGTTGATCAGACGATAGAGATCGGTGGGGCGGAGTATATTTCGCTTGAAGATTTGATCCATACGGTGATGCGCGTTAGTGGAACGTATCGGATGATCGTATCTGTGCCGCCGTATATGCTTCGGTGGTTGGCAAATTTATATTCGTTGATACTGCCGCGTTCGCTTATCACGCCGCAGTGGCTTGATATTTTTGCGACCAATCGAACGGCGCATTTGGGTAATTTGTTTCAGTATTTCGGCATTCGCCCGCATCGTTTGGAAGATACACTGCTGACTTACATGCGTGCCCGCCGCTATGGTTTGTCGTGGTTACGGTATACGCTTCGCCGCCGTCCGAAAGTGGTCTAGGTTGTTGGATGAATTGTTATGACAGATGTGGATGCTGCAAAAATTGACATTCGCCTGCTGAAGGCGTTTGATGAGATGCGCGTGATGGTCGATTTACAGAAGACGTATTGGGGAACGAGCCTTGAATCTGTGATTCCCGCGCACATGCTGTTTTCGATTGCCAGCTATGGCGGGCATGTGCTGGCGGCATTCGACGGGGAGAAGCCCGTTGGGATGCTGGTTGGTTTTTTGGGGACCCACGGGGAAGAATCCGAGCGCCCTGCGATGGCGAACTTGCAGTTTGTGAGCAAGCGGATGGTAGTGCTTCCGGAATATCGCAGTCATGGATTGGGGTTCCGGCTGAAATTGCAACAGCGGCAGCTTTCAATTCAACAGGGGGTGCGGCTGGTAGTGTGGACGTTTGATCCGCTGATGGCGTTGAACGCACACTTGAATATCCGCAAGCTAGGGGCGGTGTGCCGGCAATACCTGAAGGATTACTACGGGACAAGTTCTGAAGGCGGGTTAGTGACGCTGGGATCGTCGGATCGCTTTATGGTCGAGTGGTGGGTGACGAACCGCCGCGTCGAAGAACGGCTGTACGGCAGCCGCCAGAATATTACGCTGCCACAGTATCTTGAAGCGGAAACGCCGATTGTGAACTTGTCGAGTTTTGCGGATGACATGCCGACTCCAGCAGTACGCCTTGAGATGCCAAGTGGCACGTTGGCGCTGGTGGAAATTCCGGTTGATTACTCGGCGATGGTCGCGCGTGCGCCGGAACTGGCGAAGCAGTGGCGGGCGCATTCCCGCGAGGTGTTCACCGAGTTGATACGACGCGGGTATATCGTGACGGATTTTGTGCGGGCGAACTATCAAGCGCATGATCGCGCGTTCTATTTGATGAGTTACGACGGACCGCAGTTCGATTCGTTTTCGGTGAATTGAGAGCGCTGTCGTCACAAATGGTGTGGGCACGGCACGCCGTGCCCCTACAGCGTATCGTATTTGAGTAGAGATTTGATAAGCATTGAAGGTAAATCATTGTGGCTACCAGCATCACGGTAAAAGAAATACGTTTGCATTCTATCGCGCTGCCGTTTGTCGAGCCGCTGCGAACCAGCTTCGGGGAAGAACCGTTCAAGACCGCGATTTTAGTGGAATTGATCACTGATGGTGGGGTGACTGGATGGGGGGAATGCACGGTTGAAATTCGTCCCGGTTACAGCGCGGAAACGATGGGAACGGCACAGCATGTTTTGAGCGAATTTCTTGTGCCGCTACTGCTTGGCAAGACAATCCACGATGCGACGGAAGTGCCCGCGCTGATCAGTTCGGTACGCGGGCATCCAATGGCGAAACACGGGCTTGAGGCAGCGGTTTGGGATGCGCTGGCAAAAGCGAATGGAATTTCGCTGGCGGAGTCATTCGCGGCGCATTTGCCAGCGGGACATCGTTCGCGTGGGTATGCGAATGTCGGGGTGAGCATTGGGATCAAGCCGAGCGTGGAAGCGACTTTGCAGACGATCACAATGCGATTGAACGAAGGTTATGGGCGAATCAAGCTAAAGATTCAGCCGGGGTGGGATGTGCAGTTGGCGCGGGGCGTGCGGGCGGTTTATCCCGATATACTGCTGATGCTGGACGCGAACAGCGCCTATACGCTGGATGATGCGGAACACCTGAAGCAGATGGACGAGTTTAATTTGCTGATGTTGGAACAGCCGTTGGGTCACGATGACATCTATCAGCATGGCAAGCTGCAACCACAGTTGACGACGCGCATTTGCTTGGATGAGAGTATTAAGAATGCAGACGACGTTCGGTTGGCATTACAGATTGGCGCGTGCAAAATTATCAACTTAAAGCCATCACGGGTAGGCGGCTATACCGAGAGCTTAGAAATCTACCGCGTGTGTGTAGAAAACAACGTTCCGCTATGGATTGGCGGGATGCTGGAGACGGGGATCGGGCGCGCGGCGAATGTGGCGTTCGCATCGCTGCCCGGAGTGACACTGCCGTGCGATATTTCGGCAACGAGCCGCTATTTCAAGCAGGATGTGAGCGAGCCAGCGTTTGAATTGGGTGCGAACAGTCGAATTGCTGTGCCGCAAGGATTAGGGATCGGCGTGACTGTTCATGCGGATCGAATCGCGGCGACTGAACAGGCTTGGCGCGCGGATTATCCGTATCAACAGTGATGTGAAGGCGAGGGGGTGGGGAAATGTCATCGCTGCAAAATATGAAAGTCGCCTTCATCGGCAGTGGGGTGATGGCGGAAGCCATGATCAAGGGGCTGATCGACAAGAAACTGCTGACTGCTGACCAGATTGTAGCGGCTGATCCAAATGAGGAACGCGGCGTAGAACTGCTCAACCGCTATAAGGGGCTGCACTTCACGGGGGACAATGGAGAAGCGGCAAGCGGGGCGGATATTGTCATCCTGTCGATTAAGCCGCAAGTACTTGGGCATGTGATTCCGGCGCTGAGGCGCAAGGCGCATGATGCGTCGATGATATTGAGCATTTTGGCGGGGGTGCGGATTCGGACGCTGGCAGATGGGCTGGCGAACCCGAACATCGTGCGGGCGATGCCGAATACTCCGGCGCAAATTGGGCAGGGAATCACGGTTTGGACGGCAACGCCGGAAGTGGCAGAGGATCAACGGGCGCAAGCGAAAGCATTGTTGGGCGCGTTGGGCGACGAAATCTATATGGATGATGAGAAATATCTCGATATGACGACTGCCTTAAGCGGCACAGGTCCAGCTTATGTGTTTTTATTTATGGAAGCGATGATTGACGCGGGCGTGCATATGGGCTTTTCGCGGAAAGATGCGGAACGGCTGGTGTTACAGACGATGCGCGGGTCCGTCGAGTATGCGCTCAAGAGTGGGCTGCATCCGGCGCAGCTAAGAAATCAGGTGACAAGTCCGGGTGGAACTTCGGCGGAGGCGATTTATCAGCTAGAGAAGGGCGGGCTGCGAACGGTGCTGTCACGCGCGGTGTTCGCGGCGTATCAACGGTCAGTGGCGCTGGGTGAGGCGCAAGAAAAGGCGCATGATAAACGGGATGATGGGTGAGGGGCAGTTAGGATATTGAAGCTTTGCCCTCACCCCCGCCCCTCTCCGCTTGCGGAGAGGGGAGCAAACCCGCCGATTTCCACATAGGTGTACGGGGTACGGGCGGGTTTTACGCCCGTTAAATCCTTGACTTGATATGCATTATATTGGGTCTGTCAGTTCACGCGGATCGGTTCTCAATGAAATTAGAATACTAGGGGATGAAAAATTTAGGGCAGATGTGTGACATTGTGCGAGTTGTCACAAATTGGTGATTTTTGATTGTGAAAAAGTGGACAGATGACATGGCATCCGTTAAAATACACAATCAAACGACCTCTTGCATTTTGCAATTCGCTAATTGGGTCAACGGCGCGCCGCAAAAGCAGGGATAATCACCAACTTTATGGTTTAGGGAATAGGTGCCGATTCGGGCACAGATAACGACGCGAACCACAGTCCCGAATAATGGTGTGTGCAGGTGTATGTACACGGAAACATCCCCAACTTGGGGCGGGTACGCGCGGCTTGAACCTTGTGTTTACTTCTATAAAGCAGGAGCCCCAAGATGGCGGAAGTCTCCAACGGAATGTTTGACAGTATTTTACAGCAGGTGAAGGAATATACCCCTTCGATTGAAGCGGTTGAAGTTGGGTATGTGGAAGAAGTCGGCGACGGTATTGCCCGTGTAACGGGCATGTACAACATTCGGTTCAGCGAACTCGTTCGCTTCTCGAATGGCGCGCTTGGCATCGCCTTCAACCTTGAGGCGGACAATGTGGGTATCATCATTCTGGGTGAATACGACACGATTAACGAAGGCGATGAAGTACGCCCGTTGGGTCGTATCGCCTCTGTGCCGGTTGGTATGGGCATGGTTGGTCGCGTGGTGAACGCGCTCGGCGAACCTATCGATGGCAAAGGTCCAATTGCGAACGATGGCTACTATAACATCGAGCGCATCGCGCCGGGGGTGATGGAGCGCCGCAACGTGTATCGTCCTGTGCAGACGGGTATCATTACGGTTGACGCGAACACGCCGATTGGACGTGGTCAGCGCGAATTGATCATCGGTGACCGTCAGACGGGTAAATCGGCGCTGGCGATTGACACGATCATCAACCAGAAGGGGAAAGACCTGTACTGCATTTACGTAGCTATCGGCAAGCGCCGCGGCGAGGTTGCACGTTTGGTCGCCCTGCTGGAAGAATACGGCGCGATGGAATACACGACGATTGTAGTCGCGTCGGCATCGGAAGCGGCGGCGCTTCAGTATATTGCCCCGTATTCGGGATGCGCGATTGGCGAATGGTTCATGGAAAACGGCAAGGACGCGCTGGTTGTCTATGACGACTTGAGCAAGCACGCTTGGGCGTATCGCCAAGTGTCGCTGCTGCTGCGCCGCCCGCCGGGACGTGAAGCGTATCCGGGTGACGTGTTCTACCTGCACAGCCGTTTGCTGGAACGCGCGGCGCAGTTGAGCGATGAACGCGGCGGCGGCAGTTTGACCGCGCTCCCGATTATCGAAACGCTGCTCGGCGATGTGTCGGCGTATATTCCGACGAACGTGATTTCGATCACGGACGGACAAATCTTCTTGGAAAGCGAATTGTTTAACGCTGGTCAACGCCCCGCGATGAACGTGGGTATCAGCGTGAGCCGCGTGGGTGGTGATGCTCAAACGCGGGCGATGAAGCGTGTGGCGGGTGGTTTGCGCCTCGACCTCGCGCAGTTCCGTTCGCTGGCAGCCTTCGCGCAGTTTGGTTCATCGGGCTTGGATAAAGCCACGCAGCGGCAGCTGGATCGCGGGCTGCGCTTGACGGAACTGCTCAAGCAGCCGCAGTATCAACCCCTGCCGCTTGCCGACCAAGTCGCGCTGCTGTTCGCTGGTACGCGCGGGTTGATTGACAACGTGCCGGTTGAGCGCACGACGGAATGGAAGAATGCTTTCCTGCGCGCGTTCCATGGTCAGTATGTTGAAATTGCCAATGCGATTGAAAGCTCTAAAGACGTGAAAGACGTTGAGGAGCAGCTTAAGCAGGCGATTGTTGACTTTACCGCCAGCTTCCTCGGCTAATCCGAGAAGGGAGCGACGATATGGCATCCGCACGCGATATTAAGAAGCGCATTCGCAGCGTCAAAAATATCGCCCAGATCACCCGCGCTTTGGAGGCGAGTTCTGCTTCAAGAGTGCGCCGCGCGCAAGCGCGTGTTCTGGCGAGCCGTGCTTTTGCAGAAAAAGCATGGGAAATTCTGCTGAATGTGCAAAGCGCCGGCGGCGCTGGCGGGGCATTACACCCGCTGCTGACCCCGCGCACCGAAATTAAGAACGTCAAGATCGTGTTGATTACGTCGGATCGCGGTCTGGCAGGGGCGTTCAACTCGAACATCATCCGCGTGGCACGCCGCTTTGGTGAACGACTTGGTAAGCCGATTTCGTGGGTGGCGATAGGGCGCAAGGGGCGCGACTCGCTGATTCGAGCTGGTCAAAATGTGGTGGCGGAATTCAGTGATATTCCGTCGGATCCGACCATTGCAACGGTATCGCCTGTTGCGCGTGTGACGATTGATGAATTTTTGAAAGGTGAAGTCGATGAAGTGTTTGTCGCTTACACCGACTACATCAACACGCTGACGCAAAGCCCAGTTGTAACACGGCTGCTGCCCCTGATTCCGTATCAGACGGAGGATCAGGTTGCGGCGGAGTACATCAAGAGCGCGCCGCAGGTGAGTTCGGGCGGCAAAGACTATGAATACGAGCCGAATCCAACGGCAATTCTTGACGAAATTGTGCCGCGATTCACTATTCTCCAGTTGTATCAAGCTCTGCTAGAGAGCCAAGCAAGCGAACATTCGGCGCGTATGGTGGCGATGCGTAATGCGTCGGATAACGCGGCGGGCTTGATTGAGGACTTGACACTGGCGTACAACAAGGCGCGACAGGCAGCCATCACGAACGAAATTCTCGACATTGTGGGTGGCGCGAACGCGCTGCAAGCATCGATTGACACAATGGCGGAGGAGATTCTGCAAGCGCATCGCCTGTCGATGGTGGATGATGTTCCGGCTAAGCCTGCAAAGGCAAGCTCCACCAACGCATCGAAGGCAAGCTCAACAGCGGCTGCCGCGCCTGTCGCGGAAGCAGTTGCTGAAGGGGTCGCAGAGGCAGATGATCTCACGATTGTCGAGGGCATTGGCAAGAAGATGGCGGCTGCGCTGGTCGCGGCGGGCATTGATAGCTATGAAAAGCTGGCGTGCGCGAGCGAGTCCGATCTGCGTGCAGCCATTGAAAATGCGGGCATGAGACTTTCGCCCACACTGCCGACATGGGCAGAGCAGGCGGGATATGCTGTGCGCGGTGATTGGGACGGACTGAAACAGTATCAGGCGCAGCTAGGGCGTAGAGACTCGTAGCGCAGCCCCAACGTGTTGAGGAGACAAAACAACAATGGCTGAGATCAAAGGACGTATTTCGCAGGTATTGGGCGCGGTGGTGGACGTGGAGTTCCCACAGGGTCAACTACCTGATATTTTCGATGCTGTTCGCGTGCCGCGCGCGGGCGAAGAAGATTTGATTCTCGAAGTGCAGCTTCACTTAGGGAACAACTCGGTTCGCACAGTCGCGATGGATACGACGGACGGGTTACAGCGCGGTGTGGATGCGTTTGCTACGGGCGCGCCGATCAAGGTTCCGGTGGGGCCGGCATCGCTGGGACGTGTGTTCAATGTATTGGGTCGCCCGATTGACCTTGGCGAACCAGTTCCGGCGGATTCGCCGCGCCGCCCGATCCACGCGAAAGCGCCGGATTTTGAAGATCAAACGACGCGGATTGAGGTGTTTGAGACGGGCATGAAGGTTATCGACCTCATCGCGCCGATGACGAAGGGTGGCAAGACGGGTATTTTCGGTGGCGCGGGTGTAGGCAAGACCGTGACCATTCAGGAATTGATCAACTCAATTGCGACACAGCACTCCGGTTTGTCGGTGTTCGCTGGCGTGGGAGAACGTACCCGCGAAGGCACGGCGCTGTATCACGAAATGGATGAAGCGGGCGTGTTGGATAAGCTGGCGATGGTGTTCGGTCAGATGAACGAACCGCCGGGTGTGCGTCTGCGTGTGGCGTTGAGCGGCTTGGCGATGGCGGAATACTTCCGCGATGAAGGTCGTGACGTGCTGCTGTTCATCGATAACATTTTCCGTTATTCACTGGCGGGGGCGGAAGTGTCGGCGCTGTTGGGACGTATGCCTTCAGCGGTAGGGTATCAGCCGACGCTGGCGGACGAGATGGGTCAACTTCAGGAACGCATCACATCCACTTCGACGGGTTCGATCACGTCGATGCAGGCGGTGTATGTGCCTGCCGACGACTATTCTGACCCCGCGCCTGTGGCGGTGTTCACGCATCTTGACGGGACGATTGCGCTGGAACGTTCGATTGCGGCACGCGCGATTTTCCCGGCGGTTGATCCGCTGGCAAGCACGAGCAAGATTCTCGACCCGTTGATCATTGGTGAAGAACATTACCGGACAGCGCGTGAAGTTCAGCAGGTGCTTCAACGATACAAGGACTTGCAGGACATTATCGCTATTCTCGGTATCGACGAACTGAGCGATGATGACAAGCTGTTGGTCGCACGCGCGCGCAAAATCGAACTTTTCTTGAGCCAACCGATGTATGTGGCGCAGCAGTTCACGGGTCGTGAAGGGCGCTATGTGAAGATCAAGGATACAGTGCGCGGTTTCCGCATGATTCTTGACGGCGAAGTTGACCACATTTCGGAACAGAACTTCTACATGGCTGGACCGATTGAGGACGTATTGGCGCGTCACGAAGAAGCGCAGAACGCGCAGTAAGGCAAGACACGATGCCTATCGCTGTAGAGATTGTAACTCAAGAGAAACTCGTCTTTAGCGAACCTGAAGCCGATATGGTGATCATCCCGGCATCTGAAGGCGAAATGGGCGTGCTGCCGCGTCATGCGCCGGTGCTTACGACGCTGGGGTTTGGCGAATTGGTCATCCGCAAAGGGCGTGCCGAAGAACGGTTCGCTATCTACGGCGGTGTGGTTGATGTTCGCCCAGATAAGGTGATCGTACTGGCGGACCTCGCGGAATCGTCGTATGACATTGACCTTGAAGCGGTGGAAGCGGCACGCGCACGCGCATCGGAAATGATGAAAGAAGGCGTGCCAACCGACTTGAATCGTGATGCTACGCTGGCACTGCGTCGTGCGGAATTGGCGATGCGTATTCAACGTAAGATTCAGTCACGCGGCAGCCAAGTACTGCGTATCGTCCAGCAGCGGGACGAGGACGAAGAATAAATTCACGGACAGGGCAAGCGCTGTCCCTACAAGGTGAACAGATGAGGGGCGAGTTGAAAAAACTCGCCTCTTTTTGTTGGGGACAGTGGGGAGAGCAGAATAATGGGGATGTTTAGCGACACGTAAAGGCGCGTCTCTACAGGCAATATCCAAGATTATTGTCACGACGGCGAAGCGACCCTACTGTTTTTATGCGCGGGTCAGGTGGTATAATTCGCGGGTTGAATTCGCAGACTGCTGCGTTCCGTAAGTGGGGCAACAACAATGGGATTGTTTGACAAGCGGTTGGGCGTTGATCTCGGTACGATAAACGTACTGATATATGAAAATGAACAAATTGTGCTGCGCGAACCTTCGCTTGTGGCACTTACGGTTGAAGATGAGCGCGTTGTCGAAATTGGGCAGCCTGCGCGTGAGATGCTTGGTAAAGTGGACGACGAAGATATTCAGATTGTGCGTCCTTTACAAAACGGCGTGATTGCGGACTATGAAGTGACACAAGCGATGTTGGAGCATTTCTTCAACAAGGTGCTTGGGCGCGTGCGTTTCTTTAAACCCACGGTGATGATGTCCGTCCCATATGGCGTGACAAGCGTCGAAAAGCGCGCGGTGATGGAAGCGGCAATCGACGCTGGGGCGCGCTCGGCTTATTTGATTTGGGAACCACTGGCGGCGGCGATTGGCGCTGGACTGCCTGTTGGCACCCCTGCGGGAGATATGATCGTCAATATCGGCGGCGGAATTACCGAAGCGGCGGTCATTACGATGAACAATATTGTGCGTGCGGAAAGTGGTCGGATTGGTGGGTTAAAGCTAGATGATGCCATCGTCAGCTATGTCCGTCGCAAATATAACTTGGGCATTGGGCAACCCACAGCGGAATCGGTCAAGATACAGGTTGGGGCAGCAGTAAACGGCATAGAAGAAACCAGCATGGAAGTACAGGGGCGCGATAACGTAAGCGGTCTGCCGCGAACGGTGACGATTACGACAGGGGAAGTGGTCGAGGCGCTGCAAGACCCTTTGCGCGATATTTCGGAAGTGGTCAAGCGCGTGCTGGCAAGTACGCCGCCAGAACTTGCGTCGGACATTATTGACCGCGGGATTGTTCTAACGGGCGGCGGGGCACTCCTGCGCGGTATTGACCAGTATTTGACGCGCGAAACCGGCGTGCCTGTATACCGCGCGGACAACGCGATGATCGCGGTAGCTGTGGGAGCAGGGCGTGCGCTCAATGATCAGGCAATTTTACGGCGAATCGCGCAACCTTAACGCGATTCGCCGCGTATAGTTCTCTATCTAGGTCAGGTAGTAGGTCATTCGCTGAAGATGAATGACCGGATCGATATTCTGGACATGCACATCCGCAGGGACGCTGAGGTTGATAGGCGCGTAGTTCAGAATGGCGCGGACACCCGCCGCGATGATCATGTTGGCGACTTCTTGCGCCTTTTCGGCGGGCACCGCGATCATGGCGATCTTGATACCGCGCTCTTTAATGATACGCGCGGCTTGATCGATGGGGAGAATCTCAAAGCCGCCAACGCTTTTGCCGATTTTGTCGGGCGAACTATCGAACAAACAAGAAATGTGAAATCCGCGTTCGGCAAAACCGCGATAACGCGCAACCGCACTACCCAAATCCCCCGCGCCGATAAGGGCGACTTCCCACTCGCGTTCGACTTTTAATACCTGCCGAAGCTGTTCTTTCAGGTATGCGATTTTATAGCCGGTACCCTGCTTGCCAAACCCGCCAAAATGCGAGAGGTCTTGCGGATTTGCGCCGAGCTAATGCCTAAGCGTCGCCCTAGTTCGTGCGAGGAAGTGACTTCGTGTCCCTCTTGCGAAAGACGTTCCAACGCACGCAGATATACAGGCAAACGGCTTATTACAATATCGGGAATGTTATTCGCTGCCATAACTGCCGGATGTCCTTCGCCGCTGACCAATGAAATACCCACAGAGTGACCAATAATGCGGTATTTGTGAAAGATAACACACTCGATGTTACCATTAATGTGAAGACCACGCTAGGTGGGTTTTTAAGTGGCTCTGAGCGAACGCTAAACAAAACGTAAGCGAAGCTGGCACTGACGGTGTGTACAATAAACTGGTTTTGAGATTCACGCGAAAGAAAATCCATGTCGGTACGTCGTTCGATAGTGGTGATGTTCATTCTGGTGGTGGCGCTGCCCGTGATCGTGTTTGGGGCGCGCGCCCGAAATGCGGCGAACACCAACGCCGTCGCCCAAAACGCCGCACTGCAAACGCTCACGGTGGGGCGAGGGAGCGTAGAGCTAACGGTGACAGCCATTGGTACTATCCAAGCCGATCAATCCGTGAGTTTGAGTTTTAGCGGGGCGGGGCGGGTGACGGAAATATTGGTCAACGCGGGTGATGTGGTGCGCGCGGGTGATGTGATCGCGCGGCAGGTAAACACCACGCAGCAAATCGCGCTTGATCAAGCACTTTTGGCACTGGATTTGGCGACGATTCAGCGCGATCAACTGTTGGAAGGTGCGGACGCGGGGCAGATTGCTATCGCACAAGCGAATGTGGATGCAGCAGAGGCAGCACTTTACAGCATATCGACAGCGGTATCGGCGGATGACATTCGCGCGGCGGAACTAGCGTATCAAGCAGCGCAGCAGGCGCTGGCGGACGCTGTGCAAGCGCGTTCGACGGCGGCGGGAGGGCAGCCGCAAGAAGCGTATGCACTGTTAGATGCGCGGGTGGGTGAAGCGACTTTCAACGCGGAAACGGCTCGATTGCAATTGGAAAGTTTGCAGGGGAGCAACTCCGGTCAAGTGGGGGCGGCGGCGGCACGACTGGAACAGGCACGCCGCGATTTAGAACGTTTGCAAGCGGGACCAACGCAAGCGGAAATTGACCGCGCAGAGGCGTTGATCGCACAGGCGCAGTTGAACGTGCAGCAGGCGCAAACTGCGCTTGACCGCACGACATTGACCGCACCGTTTGATGGGGTGATCAGCACGGTGAATGTGGAAGTAGGGACGCTGGCAGCGCCGGGTTTGGCGGTTGTGAATATGCTCGACACTGATCCGCTGCGGTTGAATGTTGATGTGGACGAGATCGACATCCGGCAAATTCGCGAGGGGATGAATGCGCGGGTGCGCTTGGATGCACTGCCTGAAGTGCAGTTTCCGGCGGTGATCGAACGGATTGCGCTGATAAGCAACAACGAAGGCGGGATTGTGAGCTACGATGTACAGCTTCGTTTGGAGCAGATCAATGATCCGCGTGTGCGCGTGGGCATGACTGCTGAAGCGGCGGTTGTTGTGGATGCGCGCGATGATGTGCTGGTGGTGCCAAACCTATATATCCGTATTGACCGCCGCACAGGGAAGGCGTTTGTCAACCTTGTGGGGGAAAACAATATGCTGGAAGAAGTCGAGGTGACGCTTGGATTGCAGGGTGAGGATAACAGCGAAATCTTAAGCGGCGTGCGCGAAGGCGATGTGCTTGGGGTCGATTTGTCCGGCGACAGCATCAATATTTTTGGGGGCTAGACGATGGGCAAACGGCTACTGCGAGCAGTGCGAAATATCGTCATTGTTGGTGTGATCGCCGCTGTGGTTTTGTTCGGGGTGTCGCAAGCGCGGCAGTCACGGATCGAAAGCGCGGCGCAAACGGCACAGGCACAAGTTCTCGATGAAACGACTGCGGAACGCGGATCGCTGCGCGTGACAATCAGCGGGACAGGTGCGGTACTGCCTGAACGACAAGTGCCGCTGTTCTTTGAAGCGCCGGGGCGTGTAGCGGAAATTCTTGTGAGCGAGGGAACACAGGTGCGCGCTGGCGATGTGATAGCACGGCTGGAAACAACCGACTTGCAAGCTGTGGTCGATGAGGCGATGGTGGCTCTGGATTTGCAGCGGATCGCGTTCGACGCGATCACGTCGCCTGCGCGCGATGTGGATATTGCGGCAGCACAAGCGGCGCTCGACAGCGCCGAAGCAGGAGTCGCGGCGGCATATAATCCGACGGCGAGTCAGCAGGTGGAAATCGCACGGCTGCAAGCGGAAATCGCGCGCAATCGACTGTGGCAAGCGCAGTTGCAGCGCGATTTACAAGTGAACGCGCCTACGGGTTTGGGGATTGATATTTCAGGGCTGCTGCCGCCGGATGCAGAGATTCCACAAGAGGTGATTGATCAAGCCAACGCGGCGCTGAACGGATTATTTCCACAGCAGCCGGGTGTGACGGCGGAGGATTTCGCGGCGGGGGTGAATCAAGCGGAATATGGAGTGTCTATCGCGGACGCAAATTACAGTGCAGCGGCTAACCGCGACAGCGATTACGCAAGTGTTGCACAGGCAAATGCGGCGGTTGTAGCAGCCCAAACAGCGTTGGATCGTCTTATAAATGGCGCAAGTGAACTTGAGCTACAAGCGGCGCAAATCGCGGTAGATCAAGCACAACTGGCGGTGCAGCAAGCGCAGAACGCGTTGGATCGGGCAGTGCTGACCGCGCCGTTCGATGGAGTGGTGGCAGAGATCACATTGACGGTTGGCGAAACGCCGCCGTCGCAGCTTCCGGCGGCTGTGCTGGTGGATGACACGGCGCTGTATGTTGATTTGGCAATTGATGAAACGGATGTTGTGGATGTGCGGGTCGATCAAGCGGTGGAGTTACGCTTCGACGCGCTGCCAGATACGCTGGTGACAGGGCGAGTAACCGAGATCGCGGTTGCGCCGACAGTGATCGGGCAGTTGGTAACGTATCCTGTGCGGGTGCGAATTGACCCCACAGAGGAACTCATTCGCATTGGCATGACTTCGACAGCGACGCTGCTGATCGAAGAAGTGGATGATGTGTTGGTGCTGCCAAACCGATTCATTCGGATTGACCGTGATTCGCAGCAAGCGTATGTGACTATCGAACGGGCAGCAGGGCAGTTCGAGGAAATCGCGGTTGAATTGCGTTTGCGGAGCGAAACGCAAACCGAGATCATCAGTGGGTTGGAAGAAGGTCAGCGCGTGGTACTACTGCCGCGCGCCGGATTCGATATCACGGGCGGTCCGCCGTAATCAGATGGCTATAAGCGGACAGAAGGAAACTCTGTGTTCGGGTTGAAAAAACGCAGACAAAACGAAATCGCAGATGATTTCACCGCGCCTGTGGATACACGTAAGGTGGTGATCGATGTGCGCGATATCGCCAAGATGTACAAGATGGGCGATATTGAAGTTCATGCCCTGCGCGGGGTAAGCCTAAAAATTTACGAAGGCGAGTTCGTATCGATCATGGGTCCGTCGGGGAGCGGCAAAAGCACGCTGATGAATATTCTCGGCGCGTTGGATCAACCAACGAGCGGCGAGTATTACTTAGATGGCGTGAATGTGAGCAAGTTGAGTGAAGCGGATTTGGCGCGGATACGCAACAAAAAGATCGGCTTCGTGTTTCAAAGTTTCAATTTGCTGAAGCGCACTACGGCACTGAGGCAGGTTGAACTGCCGCTGATTTACGCGGGAGCATCAAATCGGACGAAAAAGGCAAAAGCGGCGTTGGAATCTGTTGGGCTGGGGCAGCGGTTGGATCATTTGCCGAGCGAACTATCGGGGGGGCAGCAGCAGCGCGTAGCCATCGCGCGGGCGCTGGTGAATGAACCTGCGATGATTCTCGCTGATGAGCCAACAGGCAATCTCGATTCGCGAAGCGGAACGGAAGTGATGCAAATCTTCCAGCGGTTAAACCGTGAACAAGGGATTACGGTTGTGTTCGTCACGCATGATTCGTGGATCGCACGGCACACAAACCGCGTGATTATTTTGCGTGATGGGGTGGTGATCACGGATCGGGCGGTGGAGCATCCGCTGGTGGCGGGGGCGACGGAACGTCCATCGGCGGAAGATGAGATGGAAGCCTTGCTGAAAGATGTGTATTCCAGCGGCAAGAAAGAGGAATTTAACTGATGGGTCGATGGATGCCAATATAGTTTGGTGATAAAAGAACACGGCGGGGTTTTGACACCGCCCAACGAAATCGTGGGAATGGGGCTGGGAAAGCGGCATGATTTCGTTTTAGAGGGCATGGATGAATCTGTTTGAGAATTTGCGAATTGCGCTTGATGGGCTGCTGACGAACCGTTTGCGCGCGGCGCTGACCGCTTTGGGGATCATTATCGGTGTGGGCGCGGTGATTGGTCTGGTGAGCTTGGGGCGCGGCGTGGAAACGTTCGTCGCGGGCGAATTTCAGTCGTTGGGGTCGAATATATTGTTTGTGTTTTCGTCCCAGCCTGCCAGCAGCACGCGCACGACGATACAGCCAATTACAACACGCGAAGGCGAAGATTTGGCGAATCCTATTATCGCGCCAAGCATTGAACGGGTGGCGATGCAGTGGGATGTGTTCGGGGTGATTACGGCGGGTGCGCGCAGCGTGCAGATTCCTGTCAGCGGAGTCACGCCGAATTACACGTTGGTGCGCGGTTGGAATCCGCGTCAGGGCGGGGCGTTCATCAGCGATGCAGACATGGACGCGGCGGCGCGAGTGGTGGTATTTGGCACAACGATTGTAGATCGGCTGTGGGGCGATAAAGCATACGATCCCGTTGGTCAGCAAGTGCGGATAAATGATCGTGTGTTCACCGTAATTGGGGTGATGGAAGAAAAACCGGGCGGGTTTTTCGGAGATGAAAACGAGATTGCGTTCATCCCATTGACGACGGCACAGACGCGGCTGGATCGCGCAAGGACTCGCGATGGTGGTTACGCGGTATCGCTGCTGCATGTGCAAGCGCGCAGTGAAGAATTGATGGGCGCGGCGATGCTAGAGATCGAGTCGTATTTAAGTGACGCGCATGAGATCAATTTTCAGGGTGAACAGGATTTCACGATCATCAATCAGGGGGACTTGATCAGTTCGCTTGGGCAGGTGACAGGGATTTTGACGGTGTTTCTTGGCTTGATCGCGGGAATTTCGCTGCTGGTGGGCGGAATCGGCATCATGAATATCATGCTGGTATCGGTGACAGAGCGCACGCGCGAGATTGGCTTACGAAAGGCAGTTGGGGCGCGCGGGATCGACATTTTGACGCAGTTTTTGATCGAAAGTTTGGTGCTGTCGATTGTGGGCGGGGCGCTCGGCGTAGGTTTCGGGTGGCTGCTGACAAGCATCGGTGGTCTGCTAGTGCCAGACTTGGATTTGACGATCACGCTGGATGCGATCATGTTGGCGACAGCGGTGAGCAGTTTCATTGGCATCTTCTTTGGGCTTTATCCTGCCAACCGCGCCGCGCGGATGCGTCCGATTGACGCGCTGCGGTTTGAATAGCGGGCGCGTGAGCTCGGTCAATAGATGCGCCGTTAGGGTGATTTTGATATTTTGAAGATTTTCTGTGGCGGGCGCGATGCCACAAATGGCATGTTTGCGATAAAGTGGGTTCGAGTATCTGCTAAGGCAAGTGAAGAGACAAAAACGGACGCGCAGGGAGAAATGAGTTTCTCTTGCGTCCATACAAAGCGGTTTTCCTTTGTAGATTGAGAAGGGCGCGTTAGGACATGCTGACAGGTGTGCTGGAAAATGTGCGTGTCGCGCTGATTGGATTGCGGAGCAACAAACTGCGTTCGGCGCTGACGATGTTGGGGATCACCATTGGTGTATCGGCTGTGATCGTACTGGTATCGATTGGGCAAGCCGTTGAATTTTTCGTGCGCGATCAATTTTTGGGATTAGGCACCAATTTGATGTTGGTGTTTCCCGGCGAAAACGAACGCGGCGAAACCGTGCGATTAACGCTTAATGACGCGGAGGCGCTGCAAAATATCGCAAATGTGCCGGATGCTCTTCATGTGATGCCGCAGTTGAACCTGACGCGACCTATCGGGGCGGAAGGACGTGAAGCGCAGGGGCGGATACGCGGGGTGACAGAAGATTTCAGCGAGATGCGGAATCGCTATGTGATTGCGGGGCGCTTTATCGAACGTGAAGATGTGGAAGGGTTGGCGCGGGTTGCGGTGATCGGGCAAAAAGTCGTTGACCGCTTGTTTCCTGATGTGTATCCCGTGGGGCGGTCAATGCGAATTGGAGGCGTGACATTTCGTGTGATCGGCGTGATGGAAGAAGCCAGCAGCACAGGATTTGGCGGCGACGAGAATGATTTGGTGTGGATACCGATCACGACAGCGCAAACCCGTTTGGCGGGTGAGCGTGTCTTAACAGGTGACAGACCGATCACGAATATTCTGGTACAAGCGCGGGATGGCGACAGCGTTGATTTGGTCGCACAGCAGGTGAGGCAGACCTTGCGCGAGGTACGAAATATCAGTTTTCGGGATGAAGACACCTTTGCCATCTTCACACAAACGGACTTGCTCGATTCGCTGGGGCAGATCACAGGGCTGCTGACGATCTTTTTGGGGGTGATCGCGGGGATTTCGCTTCTGGTAGGCGGCATTGGTATCATGAATATCATGTTGGTGACGGTGACGGAACGCACACGCGAGATCGGTTTACGAAAGGCGTGCGGCGCACAGCGCAGCGATATTGTGCTGCAATTTTTGACGGAGGCGACTGTGCTTTCGCTGGTGGGAGGCGGGATTGGAATTACGCTGTCGGTGATGGGATCGCTGGCAGTGAGCGCGGCACTGCCAACACTGCAAGTCGCAGTGCAAGGATCGAGTGTGGGGCTGGCGACGGCGATTTCGATTGGGATTGGCATCTTCTTCGGGATTTACCCAGCAAATCGGGCGGCGGCGCTTAACCCGATTGATGCGCTTCGCTATGAATGATAGAATTGTTCATGGATCGTAATAGTGAGTTTTTTGTGTGAAGAAGCGGCTCAACGAGATTAAAGGCGCGCGAATGGTGACTACCCCTAACGGAAGCAGCAGCGAAAGTCCCCTGCTGCTGGTGCACGACAGTATGCTTGACGGGCTGGGGCAGTTGGCAAACTACTTTGGTTTTAGCAAAGTGATGGGGCAGCTTTACGGCGCGATGCTCCTTAGCGATAAACCGCTGTGTCTCGACGATCTGGTCGAACGGCTGGACATTTCCAAAGCGAATGTCAGCATGAATATGCGGACGCTTGAAAATATGGGGATGGTGCGTCAGGTATGGGTGAGAGGAAGCAGTGGACGGCGAAAGTTTTACGAAGCCGAAACTGACTTCTGGCAAATCATCACCAACATTCTCAAAGGGCGAGAAATGCGAGATGTGCGCCGCGCGCTCGAAGTGATGACGGATAACGTCAATTTGCTGAGCGAACGCATGGCGGTGATGGATGAAGAAGAACGTAAACAAGCGGAAGTGTATATTGAGCGCATATCGCAGATGCGGGCGCTTTTTCAATTCGCGCAGTTGATGATCACGACGATTTTATCGCGCGTGGGGGACAGCGGCACGATGGAGATGGAAGACCTGCCGCCCATGCACATTGAGGATTGAAGCAGTTTTTTGGGGAAGACTGCGAACTGCCCCTAGACTTAAGGCTCGATCACATGATGGGTTTTGTCCCTTGTATGCGGTTGAGGGCAACCATATAATTGTGGATGTTACAAATGGGGGAATGGCGGAACTGGCAGACGCGCATGACTTAGGATCATGTCTCTTACGAGGTGAGGGTTCGAGTCCCTCTTTCCCCAACACTGCCTTGTGCAGCCTCACGTCGATAGTTTGGTCACATTCTGCCACCGGTAACATCCCCATGTCATTTTGTACAGTTCGTTTTTGCGCTTACCGACTGCGGTAAAGCGCGCTCAAACACGTTGAAGGTGCTGTGTTGAATATTCAGGTTGAACGTCAAGAGAATCATACTGCCCGTGTCACCGTCGCTTTAGAAGCGGAACGCTTTGAAGCGGCAAAGCAGCGGGCAGCGCGCAAGCTATCTAACCGGTTGAATGTGCCGGGTTTTCGTAAGGGGAAAGCTCCGTACCGCGTGATCGTCAATTACGTGGGCGAAGCCGCCATTATTGAAGAAGCTGTCGATTTGTTAGGCGAAGAAGTCTACAAAGAAACACTGCCGGAAACCGGTGTTACACCCTATGGTCCGGGCTCGCTCGATGAAGTGCAGATGGAAAAGCCAACGGACGTGCCTACGCTCGTTTACAGCATCCCACTGCAGCCGGAAGTTGATCTAGGCGAATATCGTTCGATTCGGCGTGATTTCAATGTGCCGTCCGTCGAAGATAAGATGGTTGACCGGGCAATGCGGGTGTATCAAGAGCAAAATGCGTTAATCGAAGAGAGTACACGCCCCGCAGAATTGGGCAACCGCGTAACGCTGGACATTCACAGCTTCTATGTGGAAGCGCATGAAAATGTGGAACACGAACACGCTGATGGTGAAGAACACGACCATGAGCACGATCACGATGGTCATGACCATGGGCACGGGGAACACTTCATCTACGAGAACGATTTCCAGACAATCTTAAACGACGATTACGAGCCGATGGCGGGCTTCAACGCGCAGATTGTGGGGTTGAGTGTTGGCGACAAGAAGGAATTTGAGCTGACGTTTCCAGCAGATGATGAAATTGAAGAAGATCGCGGTAAGACGGTGAAATTTGAAGTGACGGTCAAGAAGATCGAAACCTTTACTGCGCCCCCGCTGAACGATGAACTTGCCGCGCGTGTGACAGCGGAAGAAGAAAAGCCACTGACTTTGCTTGAACTACGGATGCGGACGCGCAAAGATATGGAAGAAATGAACGAGCGCCGCTATCGTTCGCAGTATGCCAGCGAAGTGCTTGAACAAATTGTCGAAAACGCGACAATTCACTATCCTGAAATGGTCGTGACCGAAGAAATCGAGCGTACCATCGAACGGTTCGATCAGCAGCTTCGGCAGCAGAGCCGCCTAACCGTGCAAGATTATCTCACCATCACCAAGTCGAAACTTGAAGACCTATACGCGCAGTTCCGTCCGGGCGCGGTTCGTACAGTGGAGCGCGCCTTGACCATGCGTGAACTGCTTTTGCGCGAAGGCGTGACGGTTTCTGCTGAGGAGGTGGATGAAGCGATTGAGAAGATCGTCAGTTCGTATCCGGAAGAAAACCGGGCTACGATTCGTCCGTTGTTTGATCGCCCAGAGATGCGTGAAAGTATTTTGGACGATTTGCTGACGGACAAATTGATGGAACGGATCGCGCTCATTGGTCGTGGTGAAGCGCCAGAACTTACAGAAGCCCCTATCGCTGACACAGCAGGGTCGGCGGCATCGACGGACGCTGAATCAGCGCCTGCATCCGAAACGTCTACAGAGTCATCGTCAGGTGACGATAACGCATAATTTGAGGAGAACCAGCCTGATGTATCCAACCAGTCTTATTCCGATGGTTATTGAGCAGGGGAGCCGGGGTGAACGCGCCTATGACATTTACTCCCTGCTGTTGAAGGAACGTATTGTCATGTTGGGGACACCCATCAATGACCAGATCGCCAATTTGCTTGTGGCGCAGCTTTTATTCCTTCAGCGCGAAGACCAAGACCGTCAAATTCAGATGTTCATTAATTCGCCGGGCGGCGTGGTATACGCGGGGTTGGCGATTTACGACACTATGCAGCAAATCAGCGCGCCGATTAGCACGACGGCTGTGGGGCTGACCGCGAGCTTTGGCACGGTTCTGCTCACCGCCGGGTCGGATGGTCTGCGTTACGCGCTTCCGAACGCGACGATTCATATGCACCAGCCGTTGGGCGGCGCACAGGGTCAAGCGACGGACATAGTAATTCAAGCGAATGAAATCATGCGCTTGAAGGATCGTTTGTTGGAGATTCTTGTCAAGCATACGCGCCGCGACCGTGAAGTTGTGGAGCGCGATACAGATCGCGACTTGTATTTGAGCGCCAAACAGGCGGTGGAGTATGGCTTGATCGATTCGGTGCTTGAAGGCGCGAAAGCCGGAGAACCCACGAAGTGACCTATCCACCCACTAACCAACGGTGCTCGTTTTGTCGACGCAGCCACAACGAAGTGGAGCGTTTGATAGCGGGTCCCGACGGCGTGTTCATTTGCGATAGCTGCGTCGAACTTTGCCAGCGGATTATGTATGAGGAGAATGCTGGCACAAGTGAACCGGAAAGCGAATTCGTGCTGGAACATCTGCCGTCGCCGCGCGAAATCATGGAAAAGCTCGACGAGTATGTGGTCGGGCAGGAACACGCCAAGCGCGTGTTGAGCGTGGCGGTATATAACCACTACAAACGCATTCGCAGCGGCGGGATCGCCAACGGGGTGGAGCTTGATAAGAGCAACATTCTGATGGTGGGTCCAACAGGCAGCGGAAAAACTTTGCTGGCGCAAACGCTGGCGCGCGTGCTGGATGTGCCATTTTGCATCGCGGACGCGACTTCGTTGACAGAAGCAGGCTACGTGGGTGAAGACGTTGAGAATATTCTTCTGCGCCTTGTGCAAGCGGCGGACGGCGATATTGCGCGCGCGGAAAAGGGCATCGTTTACATTGACGAAATCGACAAGATCGCGCGGAAATCGAGCGATAACCCGTCGATCACGCGCGATGTGTCTGGTGAAGGCGTGCAGCAGGCGCTGTTGAAGATTGTGGAAGGCACGCTAGCGAATGTGCCACCACAAGGCGGACGCAAACACCCGCATCAGGAATTTTTGCAAGTGGATACGCGCAATATTCTGTTTATCTGTGCGGGGACGTTCGCAGGAATTGAGGACAACATTGGTCGTCGCATTGGCACGAAGGGTAATCTAGGTTTCAACAACGATCCACATGCGAAAGTAAACCGCACAGAACTGCTTAAACACATCAGCCCAGAAGATTTGATGCAGTATGGATTGATCCCAGAATTTGTTGGGCGTTTGCCCGTGCTGGTGACGGTTGATCCGCTGGATCGTGAGGCACTGATCAAGATTTTGGTCGAGCCGAAGAATGCGCTCGTTAAGCAGTATCAACAACTTTTGGCGCTGGATGATCTCAAACTCGATTTTGAGGAATCGGCATTGGGCGCGGCAGCGGATATTGCTTTGCGGCGCGGCACGGGTGCGCGCGGGCTTCGTTCGATTATCGAAAGCCGCCTGCTTGACGTGATGTTTGAAGCGCCGGGTTTGAAAGACGAAATTTCGCGCGTTGTGATTGATGCCGACGTGATCAATGGGACGGCACGCCCACGTATTTACGGCAAGGACAATATCCTGTACAAATGGGATGATAACGGCACGCTGCACGTTGCGGCATGACGTGGCATAAATTGAATTGAATGCAAAAAGACCTCTCCACCTGCGAGAGGTCTTTTTTGTTGCACAAGGTCAGAGATTGGATAAGCGTATCAAGTGTCGTTTGGCGCGGGGCAAAAGCGTGTGAAAGTGAGCATGTCTCACAAATTGGACATTTGAAGCTGGTTGTGTGCGGGCAGCTCACGGACGAAACGAAGTTTCGCACGCTCCTACAAAGCGTTGGCTTGCGCGGTAAGGACGACTTCTGTTGTACCGGAAAGCTGACGAGCGAGCATCTGCGCGTCGATGCGGGTAGCACCGCCTAATCCGCTGCCCCAATTGCACGGGATCACCCAGCGCGCGTTGAGGATTTGCGCGGCTTTGGCTGCTTCATCAACAGTCATCGTGCCGTTGCCGTCGATGGGCAAGATGGCGATGTCTGGATGAATGAGGCTCATTTCGGGGATCAATTTGGTATCGCCCGCGTAGTAGATGTCATAAAAATTAAGGGAAATCACGAATCCGATTCCGCCTTCTGCAATACCGTGACGCGGGTCATCAGGGGAATAAGCAGGAACCGCTTTGATATTCACACGGTCATGCACCAAACTTTGCCACGGGCGAAGTACTGCACAGCCTTCGATTTGTTTAGCGACTCGTTCGTTACCGACAATGAGTGTATGGTCGCCGCGCAGTTTTTGAATATCGGCTAACGAACAATGATCGTAATGATCATGACTGACAAGGATGATGTCAGCAGGGCGGTCAGCACGGGCGACTCGCCACGGGTTAATGTAAATGAGAGGCGATCCATGAGATTGATCGTAAATTGTAAAACTGCCATGTCCAAGCCAAGTGATGTTATCAATCATCTACGTTCAACCAACCTCGTTATCCAGATGTAAGCCACAGCTCATTACAACCCCACACATGGTGAAATTTACCCCGAAAATGAGGGGAAGTGCAACTTTATACCTATCGCAAGGTTGAAACAAGACTCAATGCTATAAAATCCGTATAGCGCGAATCGAAAAGGGCGCGATAATTATCACTATTGAGCGCGAAAGGTGAATTTGTTATGTCTGATAACCCGATTTCGAATCTCCCGCGTCCGCAGCCGATTCGCAGTTTAGGCAGTGCACCGGGAACTCCCGCAGCACAACCAACACGCTCAACAGGGTCGAGCGTGGCAATTCCCGGCGCGGCGTGGACACCCCCTCCGTTGGGATCACTGGATGACACCGGACTGAATCTGCTGAATCTGGCAGACTTGGTGCTGAAAGTGCTGTACTTCGGCGGCTATATGCCGGGGCATCAAATTGCAGATATTGTGAAGCTGCCGTATACCAACGTACTCGATGCTGTCATTGACTTTTTGAAGCGCGAAAAATACATCGAAGTGCGCGGCTCTGGCGGCGTGGGTGAAGCGGGCTATCAATATTTAATCTCGCAAAAAGGATCGGACAAAGCCCGTGAAGCATTGGAACGTTCGCAGTATGCGGGACCCGCGCCGGTTACACTGAACCAATATGTGCGCGCGATGCGTGAGCAGAACCGCGAAAAGCTGATCGTCCATGAAGAACAGATGCGACAGGTAATGAACCAGTTGGTCATTTCAGACGAAATGCTGGCGCGTATTGGTCCGGCGATTAACTCTGGCAAATCGGTGTTCTTGTACGGTCCGCCGGGGAACGGCAAAACGACAGTGGCAGAAACTGTCGGGCGCATGATTCTCGGTAACAGCATCTGGATTCCGTATGCCATCGACGTGGATGGGCAGGTGATCCGCGTATTTGACAACGTGAATCACGAACTTGCGGAAGGCGAAGAAGTTCGCCGCTTGGGGACGGGCGTGATCCCCGACCCGCGTTGGGTACGCATCAAGCGCCCGATGATCATGGTTGGTGGTGAACTCACGCTGGCAGGGCTAGACCTTGTGTATGATGACATCAACAAATACTACGAAGCGCCGTTCCAGATGAAATCTAACGGCGGGATGTTCTTGATTGACGACTTTGGTCGCCAACAGGTGCGTCCGCGTGACCTGCTCAACCGCTGGATCGTGCCGCTGGAAAAGGGGGCGGACTTTCTGACGCTGGCAACGGGACGCAAGATCGAAATGCCGTTCAACGTGTTGATCGTATTTTCGACCAACCTTGACCCGCGCGACCTAGTGGACGAAGCGTTCTTGCGCCGTATTCGCCACAAAATCGAAATTGGCGACCCGACCTATGAACAGTACCGCGAAATTTTCAAGCGCGTGTGCAGCGCCAAAGGTATCAAGTACGATGAGCAGGCGCTGGCGTATTTGCTCAAGGAATGGTACATCAACCAAGACCGCAACCTGCGCGCCGTGCATCCGCGCGACTTGATCAGCCAACTGCTTGATATTGCGACGTATTTGAATAAGCCGCCGGTGCTGTCGAAAGAAATGATTGATCGCGCGGCTGCGTCATATTTCGTCAAGCTGTAGGTTTCCGCACAATTCGTCGCCGCGTGGGGCAGGTGAATATTTCCCCACGCGGCACGTTTCTGAATCCTCATGCGGTGAAAGGCGCAAAGTCATGACCAAGACCCGCAGCAGTTCCCCAATGCCTCGTAATCAGGTGTTCATCCTTGATGACGGTTCTGTGGTGGTGCAGTGGACAGAAGCCCGCGTGCAGGACATTCAAACCGGTGTGTATCGCAACTACAGCCCAAAGGATTTTGGTCGCCGTTTGAACGATTATGAACTGGAGCGGCTGAAAGAGCAGGGCATCATCGAAGAATACAATCGCTCATCGGTATGGTTGTATGCGCTGCCAGAAGGCGAACGCTTTCAATCGCAGCGCATACTTGAATCGACCTCGAACGCGGCGCGTTTTTATTACTTGAACACGACGCTGCCGGAAGATTATGTCGATTTGCTGCTCGAACATCTTGACCGCACGGGATTATCCGGTATGGGCGCGGAAGTCGCTGTGGTGGATGGCGTGTTGGCGGTGACTGGGGAAAATCAAACGCTGTTTGCAACACTGGATGAAGCGGAACAGGCGCTTGAATTTCTGCTGCGCGATGCGCCGGATTGGTTGAGCGCGGTGACGGTGGCATTTAGCGATAAACCGACCTTCACGCAGACGGATTCTGATGATTTCGCGGACGAATTTCCGGCAATCGATCTGGATGCACTGATCGCGGAGCAGGATGGGCGTGCGGTGGAGCCACCTCTGCAGGACGATAACAATTCTTAAACGCATGGCACGGTTTTGACATACATGCTCATACAGAATAGACGCGGCGCACTCAAGCACATAAAGGGGGAGTGCGCCGCTGTTGAATTACAGGGTTACATCTTTGGGGAATGTAACAGCTTACACGCTGGTTAAAATAAACGCTGGCTGGTAAATTTATTGCCACACCAGTAAGGACACACGCTGATGAGTTCTGTGCCGTGGAATGACAAAATGCGCCGCCTGAATGCCGAATGGATTGCACCAGAAGAAGTCACTTCAAAGGTGTGTACGCATTACTTGGAAAGTCTCGAATGGATGGCACAGGTGACGCTCAATCCATCGCCGCGATTATTTGCGTTGAGCGCGCGCTTTTTGTTCGGATCGTACTGGCAGCGTTTTCGGCATATGGCGGATCAACAGCGGCATCAACCGCTGGCGGTGGGTATACTGCGAGCGGATCATCGGTTGGAAGCGCGGTTTTTTACACAGGATGGCACGGGCTGCCATTTGATTGACCATCAAACGGGCAGGCGGATGGCGACGTACAACCCCATCAGCGGGGAGCGCGTGTTCACGCAGGATTTGGGCAGCGCGTCAGTTGTGTATTTCATGCGCTACGACATGCGGGATCAACGCTGGAAAATCGAACAATATGTACAGGAACTCCCCCGCGGTTGGCATAAAGCTCCATACTCACTTTCGACTTTCAGCATCACCGAACGCGCTTCCGGGCGCGATCAGTGATATTCACCGTTAAGCGCATCGATGACATCACACGTTGATACAGTTTTTGTAACGGGGGGCACCGGATTTCTTGGTCGCCACCTACTGCCCGCATTATGCCGCGCCGGTTTTAATGTGCGTCTGCTCACACGCCATGCGAGCGCGCATGATTGGCTTCAGCGTTATCCACATATCGAAATTGTGCAGGGTGATGTGCAAGATGCGACAGTTATTCGATCTGCGATGCAGGGATGCCGCTATGTGATACACGCGGCGGGGTTGTTTCGCTTTTGGGGCAACCAAGCCGATTTTGACCACACGAACGTGGGTGGGACAGAGAATGTGTTAAATGCGGCACTGCACGCCCAGATCGAACGATTGGTGCATGTGTCCACCATCGCGGTGATTGGCAATCCTGACCCACGTCGGATAGTCGATGAGACACATCCCGCGCACCCTGCTGATCCGTATCAACGGAGCAAGTTACGCGGCGAAACGCTGGCGCTGCATTATTACACAAAACACAAGCTCCCCGTGATTGTTCTGAGACCGGGTGCGTTTTATGGTCCGTTAGGGCAGTATGCGTTCAACCGACTGTTTTTCAGAGACCCAATGCGCGGATTGATCATGCAGATCAACGGCGGGAGCTATATCACATTTCCGGCGTATGTGCCGGATGTGGCGCACACGGCAATCGCGGCGTTCACAAAAGGACGCTGCGGGGAAGTGTATAACATCTGCGATGAATCGCTGACACACAAAGCAGCATTCGACATCATCACCCGCGAAGCAAAACTGTGGTATCCACGCCTGAATTTGCCGGGATGGATGGGCGTATCGGCGGCGTATGTGCTGACAGGCTTGGCAGTATTTACTCGCCGCGAACCCTTCTATCCGATTAATCTACGATCCTATGTGTATAATTACTGGCGCGTTTCTAATGACAAGGCTCGGCGCGAACTTGATTTTGTGCCAACGCCGTTTGTCGATGGGGCAAGACGCACAATCGCATGGTATCGCGCGGGTCAGCCGGAAGTGCTGCCCGAAACGGAGTGTTAGTCAAGCAACTCATGATTGATCAAGTGAAAATCTATGTTCGCAGCGGGAACGGCGGCGACGGCGTGGTGGCTTTTCGGCGTGAAAAATACGTCCCGCACGGCGGACCTTCCGGCGGAGATGGCGGGCGCGGCGGCGATGTGATCTTAAAAGTTGATCCCGCGTTGAATACGCTGTCGCCGTTTGGCAAAAAAATCCATTTCAAAGCCGCGCACGGTGAACGCGGCGGGTCTGCGACGAAAACCGGATCAAGCGCCGCTCCACTGGTGGTGTTTGTGCCGCCGGGAACGGTAGTGCGCGATGCTGAAACCAAGCGCATCCTTGCCGACCTTGTGAAAGCGGGTGATGAGGTGGTGGTCGCGCCCGGCGGACGCGGTGGGCGTGGGAACGCACGTTTCGCCACGTCAAATAATCAAGCGCCACGTATAGCGGAAAAGGGCGAACCCGGTGTTGAAAAGTGGCTGATCCTTGAACTGCGATTGATCGCAGATGTGGGGATTGTTGGCGTGCCAAATGCAGGGAAATCGACCCTGCTTTCGGTGATGAGCAACGCGCGCCCCAAAATCGCGGATTACCTGTTCACGACGCTCGAACCGAATCTGGGTGTGGTGCTGTACGACGAGCGCGATTTGGTTGTGGCGGATATTCCCGGCTTGGTCGAAGGCGCGCATATGGGGGTGGGGCTAGGGCATTCATTTTTGCGGCATGTGCAGCGCACACGCATGTTGATCCACCTGCTGAACGGCGCAAGCGATGACCCGATTGCTGACTATAACCAGATCAATGTCGAACTATCGTTGTTCGATGAGCGGTTGGGGCAAAAACCGCAGATCGTCGTATTCAACAAGATTGACCTACCGGAAGTGGCGGCGAAGTGGGAAAAAGTTCGTGATGAACTGCGTGCGCGCGGCATCGAACCGATGGCGATCAGCGCGGCGACACGGCAAAATGTCACGTCGTTGATTCAGAAGATGTATGAAACATATGCGACTCTGCCGCCGGAATCGCCATTTACCGAGGATATGCCTGTGTACACTCTCACTGAGGATGACATGGGCTTCAGCGTACAAAAGCTGGACGCGGGCGAGTTCCGCGTGTTTGGTAAACAAATTGAACGCGCGGCGAACATGACGTATTGGGACTACGAAGAAGCGGTCATGCGTTTTCACCGTATTCTGGAGACGCTTGGCGTGACTGATGCGCTTAAACAAGCGGGTGTGCAAGAAGGTGACACTGTGTATATTGGTGATCACGAATTGGAATGGACAGATTAGCTCGCGGGATGCCGTTTAGCGGGCGGAAAACAGCGATTTTATGCAGCGTATAGGCATTCTCGGCGGTACGTTTGATCCGCCGCATATCGGTCATTTAGTGCTTGCGGAATACGCCGCTGAAGCCTTGAACTTTTCACAGGTGTTGTTCGTACCTGCTGCCACGCCGCCGCATAAAAACGATGTTCGCACACCGATTGAGCATCGCTTGAATATGCTGCAACTGGCGATTCGGGATAACGAACGATTTGTCATTTCGCGCGTTGATATTGACCGCCCCGGACCGCATTACACTGTCGATATGATCGGCATCATACAGGGGCAGTATCCACACGCGGAGCTGTACTTCGTGATGGGTGGCGATTCGCTGCGAGATTTGCCGAAATGGAATCGCCCACAGGATTTGATTCGGAGATGCCGCTTAGCGGTGTTTCAACGCCCGGATATGGTCGAAACGGTTACGGCGGACATGCATGAAGCGGTGCTGCCCGGTCTTGCCGAGCGCGTAGACATCATCGACGCACCGCTGTTGGGGTTTTCGTCAACGGAAATTGCACAGCGGCGGTATGACGGCAAAAGCATTCGGTATTTGGTGACGGATGCTGTTTTGCAGTACATCTATGACAATCAACTGTACCGGAAGATGTTATGACGAAATTGACGATCAATCCGCGCCTGATCTTGAGCCTGTGCGCGGTGATACTAGCGGGCGTGCTGCTTTCGGCAGGGTTGGTCAGCGGCGCGCCGACGATGCAGTTCGATCCTGTGCCGACGCTCGTACCGCCGACACTCGTGCCATTCACGGATGCGGGGACAACCGACGCACTGCCGACGGAAAGCGGTGTAGCGCGGATTTTGCGCGATGGTAACGTGAGGATCGGCATTCTGTTCAATGAGCCGAATTTTGGTGAATTGGGCGTGCGCTGCTGCGATGTGATTGGGTTTGATGCCGACCTTGCGCGTGCGATTGCTGAAACATGGGGCGTTCAACTAGAAGGCAAGCAAGTGACGCGACAAACGGGAATCGACATGCTTGTTAACGGCGATATTGACCTGTTGATCGCCGCGCAGCCGCATGATCGCGCGCTTGATTCGCGCGTGGAGTTCAGCCAGTCGTATTATCCCGGCGCACAGTCGATTATGGTGCGCGATGGTGATGGCGCGACAGTGCTGGATCATTTTGCAGATCGCGTGGTGGGGGTTGTTGTTGGCACGCGCGCTGAAGCGGCAGTCGCGGCGTGGCAAGCGCGCGCCGGATACACCATCAACGTGCGCCAGTTCTACACGCTTGATCAAGCGATTGCAGCGCTGTATGAATCGCAAATTGATGGGGTGGTCGCTAGCCGTCACCGCTTGGCATTGAGAATTCGCCAGCCAGCCGACGGGCGCATTGTGGAAGAACCTGTGCAGTCCGAACCATATGCAATAGCGGTGCGTCGCCAAGATGTGAACTTGCGTAACGCGGTCAACCGCACGTTACAGTATTTCGCGGAAAGCGGGCGTTTGAATGAAATTCATCGCACCAATTTTAGCGATGCCAACTATCCCGATGGGTTCTTTGTGTCGTGGGCGAATGTAGGCAGTGATGCGCCGCGTTTGGATCAATTTGGTGGGGATGTGCCGCTGCCATCGACTTATGTCGTGCCGCGCCTTCAAAGCGAAAGACAGATTCGCGTGGCAGGGCTGACACAACTTCCTGCGGATGCTCCCGAAAGCGCACGACGGCTCGATCAACTGAACCGTCTGCTCGTCAATGCGCTGGCAAGCCGCTGGCAGGTCACTGTTGTAGATTTGGATGACAATGGACAAAACCCGCTTGAGTTGGTCGCCAGCGGACAAGCCGATCTCGCGGTTGGGGTGGAACCGAACTGGGATGCCGCTGGGCAAGTCGATTTCACAGGCTATTATCTGCTGCATGGATTACGCCTTATGGTCGAAACGAACAGCGGTATTGCTGGAATCGCTGATTTGCGCGGAAAGTGGGTGGGCGTGTTTAGCGGTGACGAATTCGCGCGCGCCGTGGTAACACAGCGTGCGGAAGCCGAACGCGCGATTATCGACGACTTTTTCTCGATTTTGCGCGAACAAGATGCGGCGTTCGGGATGCTGGTTGAAAACAACTACGACGCGGTGATGGGTGACAGTCTGCGTTTAATCGCGCATGTGCAAGCGAACCCGGACGCACTGCAACTGACAACTAACGCGGATGGCGATCCTGTTTGGTTCAGCCGCAGCTATATTGCAATGGCGGTGCCGCGCAACGATATTGATTTCCGACTGCTTGTGGAATATACACTGCAAGAACTCGTCCGCGATGGCACGCTCACTGGTTTTCTGAATCCGGTGCTGATGCCCAGTGATGTTCCACACTTTGAGATTTGGCCCGGTTCCAGCATGTATCTTGGTTACGACTTAGATGGCGTTGGCGGCTAACGTGGTCGCCATGCAAGCGATGTGAGTGTGATTGGTTCGCTATGTGTGTCGAGATAACGGACACGGCGTAATTCCGTACCGTCTGGGCGCATGATGTAGATGGCGTAATCCCCTTCAAAATTCGCGGTGAAGGCGAGCATTTCGCCATCGGGCGACCACGCAATCGACCATGCGCTGTCGCGCGGTGTGGGGAAAGGGTCGCGGATGGGCTGCAAATCACTTCCATCCGCGTTCATCACATACAAACGCATTGCGCCATCGCGGTCTGACCAGAAGGCGATGTGTTCGCCATCGGGTGACCATGCGGGCGCATTATCGAAGATTGTTTCGGCTGTTTCGGTCAAACGCTGGCTTTGCGTGGCGTGAATATCGCGCATATAAATCTCGCCTTCGCCGTGCCGGAAGGAAACCATCGCGTAATGCTGGCTGTCTGGCGACCAAGCGTAGCTGGAATCGGCATTGGGCGTGAGGGGACCCATGATGACCTGAAGCGAATCCGAAGGATGGTTCACATTGACAGCGTAGACGGTGCGGTTGCCGTTGTCGCGGTTTGTCCAAAAGGCGATAGTTTGCGCGTCCAGCCATGTTGGCGCGAAGTCCATCGCTTCGCTTTGGGAGATATTGCGGATGGTTCGCCCGTCCGCGCTAAGGATGTACACTTCTTCGCTTTCTTGTTCACGCCGTCCCGCCAGCGCCAGCCAATCCCCATCGGGTGACCATTCCATGCTGATCATGCGGCTTGTACCCGCGTCGAATAGATCGTGGCGCATCGCTCGCGTCACATCGAGCAGCCACACGGTTTTGTGGATGCTGCCCGTTTGATAGGCAATCTCCACACTGGGGAAGAACGATCCCATGGCGTTACTCACCAGTACGAGCAAAAATGTGATACCTGTCAAAATCGCTGCCGTTTTCGCCAGCAGCGACAGAATTGAACGTGATGAGGATGAGCGAATCGAATAACCACCACTATGCAGCATGATTCACACTTTCGGCTTACTTGGCGCGAGTGACTGCCCATAGCTGGACAACATTACGCCGATCAAAATTGCCACGCTGCCGACCACCTGCATCCCCGTGGGGATTTGGCTGAACAGGATGATGGCGGCAATCGCGCTGCCAACGGGTTCGGCTTGCGTGATGATACTCACATAGGTTGCTGATACATAGCGCAGCGCATAGTTAAAGGATGTATGCCCGATCAACTGGGGGAACAGCGCCAGCACGACTACCCAAAAATATCCTGTCGCGCTGTAGCCTGTGAATGTTTCTCCGCTAAGCAGCGTGTAGACAACCAAGGCGACAGCCGTACACGAATAGACTAACCAGATATAGGGGAGCAGCGGAAGTTTGGCGCGCAAATTGCGCCCGATGACAAAATAAATGGCGACTGCGACTGCGCCAGCAAGCGCCAATCCGCCGCCTAGCGCGGGATTTGTCCCGTTCACATCCCCGCTGCTACCCGCCAAGCCAATGGTGATACCGCCGACGAGTGCGACAAATAACCCTAACCAGACAAGAATCCCGAAACGGGCGCGCAAGAAAATCACTTCTAATAGGGCAACCCAAAGAGGTCCTGTTGTGACGAATACGGTGCTGATCAACACGCTGGTGTATTCGAGCGATGTAATCCACGTCAAAAAATGGATCGCCAGCACTACACCGCTGATGACCGCGAGCAGTAAGTCTCTGCCCGTTAGCCGTCTAAGATCGGGAATATGTTTGCGTAACGCGAATGGGGTAAGCAGCAGCGCGGAAATTCCCAAACGTCCGCTGGCGATGACCGCTGACGGTATGCCTTCACGCTGCGCGAACGAGATGAAAATCGCTGCCATCGACACGGCGGCGATTCCAAACAGCAGCACAATATAGACGCTTGAGGGAACTTTCGCGGGGGTGCTTAACCGCGCATCTACCGATGTCATTCAGTGTGTATCCTTCAGAACTTGTTGCTGTGCGCGGTGCTTTGCGTATCGCTCTATCTTAGCATTCGATGAGTCCATGTTCAAAAGTCGTGGATTTAAGACCGCCGTAGGGTGAAAAGCCCTGTTTACTCATGATAGAATATTGACTAGGCACATTTTACTGTAACCTGATACGAAACTCCGAAGGAGAAAAGCGCATGGCTTTTGAACTTCCCCCACTTCCGTATGAATTCGGCGCACTTGAACCTCACGTTGACGCGATGACCATGGAAATTCACCATGACCGCCACCACGCAGCCTATGTGAATAACCTGAACAAGGCGCTCGAAAGCGCCCCAGAATTCCAGAATTTGTCGATTGAAGAACTGCTGCAATCGCTGGATCGCCTGCCGGAAGGCATTCGCGCGGCGGTGCGGAACAACGGCGGTGGTCACTACAATCACACGCTGTTTTGGCAAATCATGTCACCGAATGGGGGTGGCGCGCCGACAGGTGAACTGGCGGACGCGATCAACCGCGCGTTTGGCAGCTTCGATGCCTTCAAAGACCAGTTCAAGGCGAAGGCAGTCGGTCAGTTTGGTTCGGGGTGGGCGTGGTTAGTGGTCGCCGCTGACGGCAGCGTGTCGATTGAAAGCACGCCGAATCAGGATACGCCGGTCATGCAGGGTCGCAAGCCGATTCTCGGCGTGGATGTGTGGGAACACGCCTACTACCTTAAGTACCAGAATAAGCGCCCCGACTATGTGACGGCGTGGTTCAATACCGTGAATTGGGAAGAAGTCGCGCGTCGTTATGCCGTGCGCTAACTTTCCTATGCCGCGCGTGTCGTTTAGCATTTTGACTCGCGTGTAATTTCACAAAGCTCGACAAAGGCGCTACAATACGTAGCGCCTGTTTTTTGCCATTTTCCACCTGCTGACCGACATATTCAGGCGCGAATGAATTCGCGTTTATGAGTGGTGATTAAACGTCCATTGGTGACGTGTTGAATTAAAGGCTAAAGATCATGACAGATTTTCGTATTGAAAAAGACTCGATGGGGGAACTGCGCGTTCCCGCAGGTGCCTATTACGGCGCGCAGACGCAGCGCGCTGTCGAAAATTTCCCCGTAAGTGGGCTGCGTCCGTATCGCGCCTTCATTTGGTCGATGGCGCTGATTAAACGTGCCGCCGCTGAAGTGCATCTCGATTTAGGGCTGCTTCCTGCGGATATGGCACGCGCGATAATGCAAGCGGCAGATGAAGTTCTTGAGGGCAAACACGATGCTCATTTCGTGGTCGATCCGTTTCAGGCGGGAGCGGGTACGAGTCACAATATGAACACCAACGAAGTGATCGCCAACCGCGCCAATGAAATTCTCGGCTATAAGCTGGATGATCCCAAGAAGCCTGTCAACCCGAACGATCATGTTAACATGGCGCAAAGCACTAACGACACTATACCGACGGCGATTCGTTTAGGGGCGCTCTGGCGCTATCAAGAATTAGTCGATACTCTGCGAGAACTTGCAAATGCACTGAACGACAAAGCCGCAGAGTGGGATGATATCGTCAAGAGTGGGCGCACGCACTTGCAGGATGCTGTTCCTGTACGTTTGGGGCAGGAATTTGCCGCTTATGGCAAGGCGATCCTTCGTAATATTGAAAAGATCGAACAGGCGGCGGAAGGCTTGCGCCGGTTGGGAATCGGCGGGACAGCGACGGGCACAGGCTTGAATGCTCATGCTGAATATCACACTCGTATGGTCGCCAAGTTGAGCCAATTAAGCGGACTTAAGCTGTACGAAAGCGATGATCTGTTTGAGTCGATGCAATCACATCAAGATTCGGTATTCTTCTCCGGCGCGATTCGTACAGCGGCGCAAGACTTGATTCGCATCGCCAATGATATTCGCCTGTTATCGAGTGGTCCAACAACGGGGTTGGCGGAAATCACATGCCCGCCTGTACAACCGGGTTCGTCGATTATGCCGGGCAAGGTGAATCCCGTGCTGGCGGAAATGCTCGATATGGCGATGTTCCATGTGTTGGGGTGCGATTTGACGATCACGATGGCTGCACAAGCCGGGCAGTTAGAGCTTAACGTCATGATGCCGATCATCGCGCATAATCTATTTGAGGCGATGCACGTCATGATTGGATCTGTGCGCGCATTCACTTACAAATGTGTCGTTGGGTTGATTGCCAACCGCGAACGCGCCGAAGGGTGGCTGTCGCGCAATCCGATTTTGGTCACGGCACTGAATCCGAAGATTGGTTATATCAAAGGCGCGGAAGTTGCCAAGAAATCGCTGGCGGAAAACCGCAGCATCCGCGAAATTGTGGTCGAACTTGGTTACTTGACGGAGGCAGAAGCGGCGGAACTGCTTGACGCGCGCAAAATGACAGAAGGCGGTATTCAAGGTATCGCGGCGGCGGGCTAAAATCGACTGCAATTCAAGGCTTATCGCGGGCGACACTCAAAAGTCGAATGTCGCCCGTGACTTTTCGGAAAAATGAATTCTTTCGATATACTTGGGGTTAGGATTATGTCGGTGAACTTATCTCATCTTCCACCGATATGCATGAGGCAGTCATTCAATCGTGTCTAATCGTCGGCTCGGCAAATACGAGGTTGTAGAACGGCTTGGTCGGGGCGGGATGGCGGAAGTCTATCGCGCTTATCATCCAAGTCTAGATCGTTTTGTTGCGATCAAAGTACTGCATCCATTTCTCGCGGATGATCCTGAATTCAAGAGCCGCTTCGAAAAAGAAGCGCGTAATATTGCGCGCCTAAAGCACCCCAACATCGTTCAGGTGTACGATTTCGAGAACGACATCGAGAACGAAAACTACTACATGGTGATGGAGTTAATTGAGGGTCCTACCCTCAAAGACTCGCTTGCAAAGCAGGATTTGCAAGGTGTCCAAATGCCGCTGCGGGAGGCGCTTCGCATCACCCGTGAAGCAGCAAGCGCACTGGCTTATGCTCATGGGCAGGGGATGATCCACCGTGATGTGAAGCCGGCGAACTTGATGCTTGACCGTGACAACCGCGTGGTGCTGACCGACTTTGGGATCGCCAAAATTGTCACGGGGGTGCAGTTCACTGCCAGCGGCGGGATGGTTGGCACGCCCGCTTACATGGCACCTGAACAGGGGTTGGGCGAACCCGGTGATGAGCGTTCGGATTTGTACTCACTTGGGGTGATCCTATTCCAATTGGTGACGGGGCGGCTTCCCTATGATGCGGATACCCCACTGGCGATCATCCTCAAACACTTAAATGAACCTGTTCCATCGGTGCGAGATATCAATCCAGCGCTACCGGAATCTGTTGCTGACATGATTACGAAGTTGATGGCAAAAGAGCCAGATGCGCGTTATCAAACAGCAGTGGAACTAATCGCGGACATTGAGCGCATCGAATACGGCGAGCTAGCGGACTACGACGGTGATGCTGCCGTGCCGCGCAAAATAGCCACTGGAACACTGCGTCCGGTGGGGCAAACGACACCGCTGCCGGGTTCGCCCCGCTCGACAGGCACGTCTGGCGCGGTAAAATCGCCTGACGAACACGACACGACCAAAATCAAAGCTTCACGTGCGGAACGCGCGCATGATACGGGAAGTCGCGCTGCGCCAACACCCGCACGCGGTGTTCCTAGCAGCGAACCGCCGCGCCGACGCACACCTCTATGGGCATGGGTGGCGTTGATCGCGTTGATTGGTTTTGGAGGAATTGGGATTATTTCGGTTGTTTCGCCGGAAGGATTTGATCGTATCGCCGCATTATTTGGCGTACCGACGCTCACCCCAAGCATTACGCCAACGTTTACAGCGACAGATACGCCAACGCTGACACTTACGCCGACTCCTACGCCGACAGATACCCCCATTACACCCACTTCCACACCTACGGAAACCTTGACGAGCACCGCGACAGCAACTTCGACGCTGACATTTACGCCAACAGATACGCCGAGCAATACGCCGACTTTTACACCGACGGACACACCAACCCTTACGCCGACATTCACGCGCACACCCACGCGCACCAGCACACCGACGATTACGAATACGCCGACGATTACCAACACGCCTACACCGAATGTGACACTCACGTTGATACAAGCGACGTTCTTGATGGAAATGCAAACGGCGACTATCGCGGCGTGCGATTTTGACTACTCGATTATTGAACAAGACCCGCCGGATGGGGCTTATTTCGCCGCGAATACTCCGTATCGCCGCGAAATAACACTGCTGAATACAGGAACATGCCCTTGGGAACGTAACACATCGTTGGCATTCGTAGAGGGTGAAGCCTTCAATACCAACGGACGATTCTTCATCCGTGACCGTGTGAATGTGGGCGAAGAAACGACGATCATTTTTGAAGGTCGCACTCCGTCAGTAGGTGGGCTAAAAACCAGCACATGGGAACTTCGCACGCCCGGTCAACTTTTGATTGGCGATCCGCTTATCATCACTGTTGATGTATTTGGAGGCGGGTGATTAACCATGACTTTTTCGCGGGAAAATGCGTGGGCGATTGTTACCGAATACACGCAAAGCGAATCGCTGCGGCGGCATATGCTTTCGGTTGAAGCCGCGATGCGGGCATACGCGCCGCGTTTTGGCGGTGATGCCGATGAATGGGGCGTAACTGGGCTGCTGCATGACTTTGACTATGAAAAGTATCCCGATGTAAGCACTGTCGGGCATCCTGCTGCTGGATCAGCGATATTAGAAGCGCGCGGCGTTCCTGAAGTGATCCGCCGTGCCATTCTTGCTCACGCGCCGCACATCACAGGGGTTGATCCAACTTCGCCTATGGAAAAAGCGTTGATGGCAGTTGATGAGCTGACGGGATTTTTGATTGCCGTCGCATTGGTTCGCCCATCGAAAAGCATCTTGGATGTGGAATTGAAGTCTGTGAAGAAGAAGTGGAAAGACAAGCTGTTTGCAGCACCAGTGAACCGTGAAGAAATTGAACACTGGGCGGCAGAACTCGGCGTGCCGCTGGATGAGCATATACAATTTGTCTTAGACGCGATGAAAGCGAATGCTGGCGTGCTAGGGTTGGTCGGCACGCCTGCTAACGAATAAGTGGAATCGAAGGCGGCTCATTTGACGAGCCGCCTTTTTTGTTCATGTAATTAGACCTGCACAAATACGGGTGTGCCGACATCTGCCCAGTTATAAAACCATTCCGCTTCCGGCGTGGGCAAATTGACACAACCATGACTCATTGGCTGACCAAAGCTGTTGTGCCAATATGTCCCGTGCAGGGCATATCCAGAATAAAAGTAGAGAATGTAAGGGACATCCGGTAGATAGTAACCGGGACCGGACATCGTTTGCGCCGCGTATTTCCGCTGGACAGTAAAACTGCCCTGCACTGTTGGGGTGGCGGGCAGTCCGGTTGAGACCAATACATTTCGCACCAGCACGCCGTTTTCATATGCATATACGCGCTGTTCGCTTAAATCAACGATAATCTCACGTCCAATGGTCAAACGCGGCGGCGGTGCGGCGGCAACCGTGCTGATCCCCATATCAGCGGGGCTTTGCGCTGTGCGAGGGGGAATGATCAATTCTTGCCCGACGAAGATGGTGTTTACATCGTAGATATTGTTCGCTTGAGTAATCGCCAGCATACTCACGCCGTATCGGTTAGCGATGCCGGACAGACTTTCGCCATAACTCACGACATGGCGTTCACCTTCAGTCACAGGGAGGGTTTCGGCTTGTGGTTGGTTCGATGGCGGCATTACTACGCTAAAGCCCGGTATCACAGGCGACAATGCGGGTTCTACTACTGCATTAGCCGTGTTGGCGCTGGGGTCAAGTGCTGCGCTATCGGCTGCGTTCGCTGTCACAAGAAGCTGCTGTCCCGCATAAATCAAATTAGGATTGGTAATGTTGTTGAGTGCCGCCAGTTGATCCGGCGTTAGGTTATACCGCCGCGCGATTTGCCCAAGACTTTCGCCATACATTACGGTGTGATAGGTGATATTCGTGTTGGTGGGGATGCTGTTTGATGCGACTGTCACGGATGTGTCTGAACCGACGGGGATGATCAAGGTTTGACCGGCGTAAATACGCCACGTGAACGCAATATCATTGGCTTCTGCAAGGGCGCTTACGCTGATCCCATAGGATTCCGCAATGCGGTAGAGATTTTCGCCGGGACGCACAACATGGGTGGTCGCTTGAGCGAAAACACTTGACACACTAAGCACCATGACGAGTGTGAAAAGTAAGGACATCAAGGATATGCCGTGTTGAATGCGCGCGCGCATTGGGGTCTCCAAAGCAACCAAAATGAGGGATTCACTCTAAATTACATCAGTCTATCGGTCACGTCAATTTTGATGTGGTTGATAGCCGGGCAAACGCGCACCAAAACCTCGTCCGGTTCGCTGTGCCTGCCACCTGTTCCGAATTCGGGGGAGGAAAAAGCTTACAATCGTGTTTTTCGATCCTGAACTTAGGGTGGGGGATAGGGTTCAAATTGAGCCTTTGAGCAAACACGTGATTTGATGCATTCGCCCTAGGTTGATGGTGATTCTGGGGGATGCTGTCGGGCAGCATCCGCGTGTGCAATTGCCGCACAGGAGGTTTACCGCTACAATTCTCCGGTATGGTGAACAAGTGTTGCTTGGTAAACGAATAACGGGATCGCTTTCGATCAAATGCTCCTACGTGCCTACCGACTTACCGACAAGATTGGCGTAATTATCCTCAAATGCGCGGTGGCGCTGACAGACGTTACGCTTGATGGACTGTATGTTCTTCGCCGCGCTTTCCTTCGCTTGGTTTGGTGGGGCGCGCTTGCGTTGTGGTTCTTGCTTACGCCATTCCGCTTCTTGCTGCGCTTACTGCTGCGCGGAGCAGGCGGCACAGCCGCCGCTGCAACCGGCTCGATGGCGCGTCGAGCTGCGCGCGCGCAGTTGGATGCGAATCTGCGCGAAGACCCTGTACTGGCGCAAAACCGCGCCCTCAATGTGCTGACATTAACACTGCTCGTCGCGTTGGTAGCAGTTGTCATTTGGGCGACCAACCCCGCTCGTACCAATCAGGGGGTTGTTCCTTTAGACGGCGAATTGAATGCGGCGCTGTTCGCTGGGGCATCACCTGTCGCGCCGACAGCCAATGCGGGCGGAGCAGGAGCGATCAGCGCCTTTGCGACTCCGGTTCCCACCGCGACTCCACGTTCACCACTGCTTACCGCCGCGGGGACAATCGCTTACAGTCGCCGTGAACTTGGGCAATCTGATATTTGGGCAATTCCGGTGGATGGTCGTGCGCCGATCCGCTTGACGAACAGCCCCCGTGATGAACGTGATCCCGCATGGTCGCCTAATGGTCGCCAGTTGGCATATGCCAGCCGCCAAGATGATGGTTGGGAACTCTACGTCTTGGATGTCACCAATAACCAGACAACGCGGGTAACCTACGATTTGTCTTTCCAAGGCGCGCCCCACTGGAGTCCCGACGGCGAATATCTCGTGTATGAGAGCTATCAAGGGAATAATCTCGATGTGTATATTGTTCGGGCTGATGGACGTGAAGAGGCAATCCGTTTACCTTCCAATGCCGAAGCGCCGGACTTTTCACCCGCGTGGTCGCCTTCGCCGGGTCGCCAGATCGCGTTTGTGTCGTGGCGCGATGGCAATCAGGATATTTACGTATTCTCGCTTGATGATCAATCCGTTGTGAACGTAACGAATACGCCAACTCGTAATGAGGATTTTCCTGCGTGGAGCCCCAACGGCGATTTCATCGCTTACAGCGCACTCGATGAAGGCTTGGAGAAAGTATTCGTCAAATCTGTGGCAAACCCGGACGATCCTGCCCGTGCTGTTGGACGCGGGCGAACGCCAACATGGTCTCCAGATGGATTGAGCGTGCTTGCCGCTGTCGATTCGATTGACGGTACGCAGTTTGTGGCGCTTCCTGTTGACAACCCCGGCGTGCTTGCTCCCGTTATTCAAGTGCAATCGGGCGCTGACTCTCCAAACTGGACATCTGCGCCGCTTCCGCAGGCGCTTGTCAATACAGGGGGGCTGCCCGCTGCCAGCAGCGAGGCACTGTATGTCGAACAGGAACAACGGCTCGCTATTGACCCACCGTATCGTTTACGCGCGATCAATGTATCGACAGATCAGCCGAGCATGAGCGAACGGGTAGATGACTCGTTCAATGCCTTGCGTCAAGCTGTATTGGAGGCGGCGGGTTGGGATGTATTGGGGCGCTTAGATGATGCTTTCTGGTCGCTGGATCGCCCGCCATCCCCGAATGAATCACCGCGCAGTTGGTTAAAGACTGGACGCGCCTTTGCAATTACGCGCGCAGATATTCTTGGGGATCCACCGCCATTTGAAATTGTGCGTGAGGATATTGGCGTTGAGACCTACTGGCGTGTATACGTGCGTGTTGTCGCCACCGCACAAAGTGGTCAGCTTGGCGAACCGCTTCGGCGTATGCCTTGGGATTTCGCAAGTCGAACATCCGGTGATGTTGAGGCATATGATCAAGGTGGGCGGTTGAAGACTCGTATGCCGACGGGCTATTACATCGACTTGACACAGATAGCAGCAGATTATGGATGGGAACGCCTACCTGCCGGAAGCGATTGGCGCGCGAATATCAATACCGTGAACTTTGCCCTGTTTGTGAAGTCTGATGGATTGTCATGGTATGACGCGATGCGTGAACTCTACACTGAAGGCGCGCTGATCAACTTTGCACCGACGGCTGTACCACAGGCAACGTTGCCACCCCAAGCGACAATCATCATAGTGACCGACGTGCCACCGGAGCAGCTTTCGACACTTCCACCCGCGGGAGAATCTCCCCCCGACGGGGATGGTGGGCAAGGGTAAGGGGGGTTTATGCAGCGTGGTGGAGGTGGCGGAATCCCCGCTTTTCTTTTGGTTATTGTGGTGCTAGGCGGATTTGGCGCGCTGTTGTTTGCAAACGCACAACCCACGCCTGAACTGCGCGTGATCATTCCGACTGAAGCGCAGCCAACGTCAGCGGAAAGCTCATGGCAAACGATTCTGCGCGAGGGATTTGGCAGCAACAGCACGCCGCTGCCCACGGTTGCTATTCCAACGGGGGAATTTGTCCCGCCGACGATTCCACCCGCAGCGCAGATTAACTTGACTCCCTTTGCGCCGCAAGCCGCAGATCCGAACAGTGTGGGGGCGAATCCTTTATTGGCAGCTTCGACACCGACGCGACCCGCTGCTAGTCCAACGCCGTTGGCGACGAACGTACCTGTGACGGTATTGGCGGTTACGCGCGCACCGCAAGAGTTTCAACCGCCGCCGCTTGTTCCTCCACTATCGCGCGATCCGTTGGGGCGCGATCATTACTGGCTGCGCCGTCCGGTGGATTCAAGTGCGCTCAATAATGGCGGGCTGTTCTATTATTCCTATGGTTCGGATGGTCCTGAAAATGCGTGGCGTGTCCATGCAGGAATCGACATGCCAAACCCAATAGGTGAAACTGTGCGCGCGGTTGCAGATGGTGTTGTTGAATGGGCAAATGAAGATTTCCAAAGCACGTACAGCTACGGCAAAGTGATTTTTGTACGCCACGACTTCGGCTATGATGGTCAGCCGATCTACACGCTGTATGCACATCTCGCGGCGATATTGGTCTTTCCCGGTCAAGTGGTGCGAGCAGGGGACGCGATTGGATTAGTCGGAAATACTGGGCGCGTCAGCGGTCCGCATGTTCACTTTGAAGTACGCGTAGGGGGAGATGATTACGGTTCGACGTATAATCCATTGTTGTGGATGGTGCCGTATGTTGGGACAGGTGTGATTGCTGGACGTGTGGTTGATCGTAATGGCGATTGGGCGATGGATACTGATGTCACAATTCGCAGTTATGCAACAGGGACAGTCACAGACACGACCACGACGTACATTTTTCAAGGGACGAGCGTAGATGTGAATCCCGATTTCGTTTGGCAGGAGAATTTTGTTGTTGGCGATATTCCGGTTGGTCGCCATGAAGTGATCGCCGTGATAGATGGTGAGCGCGTTAGTCAGCTAGTGACTGTGGTAGAAGGGACAACGACATTTGTTGAACTTCGTCCGGGGGCATCTGGCGAATAGTACGGCGCGATTCACAGGCTGTATGCGACCCCGATCCTGACGGGCGCACGGTCAGCGTAGCCTATCCGTCGGGTTGTCGGTTCGCATTTGTGCGAATATACTCACTTGCTTTGGCGAATTAGCTGATTCTTGAGCAAGAAACCAGAGGAGGAACACTCCATGCTCAACTTACGTTTGCGATACCCCGCGGCTTACCGCGTACCTCTTGCGATATTCATCACTGGGCTGCTGATGATGACGTTCGGGGTGGTGGTTATGGCGCAAGGGGAGCGCGCGCTTACTTCCGATACACCTGTAACGGGTGTATTGGATAGCAGCAATTTTATACAGGTCTACACAATCGATTCGCAGGCGGCGCAAACACTCGTCGTTACTGCGAGCAATGAGATCGGTATCCCGCTGGCGATTGTCATTACGGATGAGCTTGGCAATGCTGTCGCGCAAATTGCGGACAGTGATGTTACAGGCGATGTGGAATTATCCGCGACCCTGCTTACGCCGGGGACATACTACATCACTGTGTTCAAGGCGGCGGGTGTCAGTTCAGTTAGCGAACTAGAATTCTCGCTCACCGCGACGTTCACCGACGGGGCAGAAGTGACGGTAGAAGCAACACCGGAACCGACCAGCATACCTGATAGTGTGGAAGCTACTCCAGCGACTAGTGTGGACACCATAAGCAGTCAGCAGTTGTTGACGACAACGGGCATGACGATCAATCTCTCGTGGTCAACGACTGATGACCTTGACATTGAAGTGCGCGATCCGATTGGGGGATCACTATATTGGGAGACACCGACAGTCGCGAGCGGCGGTACGTTGGGACCCAACTTGAATCAAGGCTGTGCATTAACGACTTCGACTCCGGTAGAAACAGCCACATGGTCGCCGGGTGGAATTCCGACAGGCAGCTATGAGCTGTTGGTTTACTATCAACAAGCCTGTGATGGTGAAAATCCGGTTACATTCAGCCTTGATCCGACAGTGGATACGGTTTCGCTTGGAGGATTACAAGGCACGCTGCTTCCGGGTCAAGTGTTTGTGACTAGCTTCGTTGTAAATGCAGATGGCACAGCGCAGTTCACAGGGTTAAGCGGGATTGTCGATGAACAAATTTTGCCAGACAGCACTGCCAACATCCTTGCCAATGCCACCCCTGTAACGGTTGGAACGTCAGTTACGGGATTGATCACATCGGCAGAACCGTATGCTGCATATTCGTTCACAGCAGGCGCGAACGACATTTTGACGATTTCGATGAGTGCAACATCGGGCAGTCTCGATACATTTCTGCTGCTGCTTGATGCACAAGGCAACATCATCCGTTCAAATGACGATCTTGGTGTGGGCTTCACCGACTCCCAGATTTCAAATGCACTGCTGCCGAGCGAAGGCACATACACGATTGTCGCAACGCGCTATGGAAAACGAGTTGGTGGCACCGAAGGCAGCTATGTATTGAGTGTGGGAGCACAGGCGACTAACTTGCCGGAAGAATTCCTCAATTTGGAACGCGGTTCGCTTGAATTCACACTGTTGTGGAACACGGACGATGATTTGCAGCTCCTTGTGCGTGATCCGGCTGGAGATGCAGTTTACGACGACGTTTCGACGATTCGCAGCGGTGGACGGTTGGGCGCGCAGGGCAATGTTGGCTGCCGCGTGACCGATGGCACACCATTCTCGTATATTTACTGGCCGCAAGGCACGCAGCCGCGCCCCGGTGTGTACGAAATTGAAGTGTGGTTCCAGAATGAATGTGTGGATACGACACAAGGGGTAAACTTCAATTTGTTTGCCACATACAACGGGCAAGAAGTTTTCAACGTGAGCGCGAGTCCGGTTGTGAATGACCGTTATCTGATCAGTTTCACGCTTGAACCGAATGGCACAGTAACTTTGAGCGATGGGGGTATCATTCGTGGATTGGAAACTCTGCCTTACCAAGCCGAATTGGAAAACGCGCAAATTCTGTCTAGCGGCGCAACCATCAACGGTACGATTACGCAAAACAACAAATTCGACCTATTCGTGTTCCAAGGCGCAGCAGGTGACTTGGTGAGCATTTCGATGAATGCGACATCGGGGACGCTCGATCCGACTTTGTATTTGGTTGGTCCGTTCAACAACTTGATTGCGGAAAACGATGACGTTGTGGCAGGGGAGAATCGAAACTCACTGATTTCCAACATCACCTTGCCAGAAACAGGTCAGTATATTATCATTGCCACTCACTTCGGCGCGTTATTCGGCGGCACAACCGGGACATACTCGCTGACGTTAACGCAGCTCAACTAACTAACTCAACCATTCAAACATACGAAGGGGCGGCTCTGAACTAACTATCAGGGCTGCTCCAAATCACATGCAAAGACGTTTACCCTGCCCACTGATCGTAACCGTGACGAAAGCGATAGGCTGATGAAATTTCGCTTGCTATTTATGAGCGTCATCGCTCTGGCATTGCTGCTCGCATCGTGCGCGCCGCCGGAACTGCGTGACCAAAATCTGCTACGAGATGATAGTTTGTTGACAGATGATCCGTGCGAAGCGCCATGCTGGCGTGGAATTACGCCGGGGGTCACGACATGGAGCGCGGCACTAACGATCCTTGAAGATGATCCCACGCTTTCTAATGTCACGACACAGCAAGATGAGGCGAGCGCAGCGCGCGTAGCCGAGTTCCAGCAGGAAGGCGGGGCGGCGGGCTGCTGCCAAATGTACTCTGAAGACGGTGAAACAGTCAGTGTGATTTTCTTGCGTACTGCCCCGACAGTTACGCTGGGGCAATTGATTGAAAGCAAAGGTGATCCTAGCTATGTGTTGGGTACACCGTTCTCGGATAATCAGGCGATTGTCAATCTGGTATATCCAGACTTGTCGCTAGTCATTTATGCGTTTGTCGCTGGCGCGGAGGGAAGTCTCTCTGAAACCAGCGAGATTATTGGCGTGCTGTACGTCACTCCTGAAGATATGGAACTCCTCATTTTGACGAGTGAACTGCACGCATGGGAAGGCTATCAGTCTTACAATGTGTACAGTGATCAATCGCCGTATGAAGTGACACCTGCCATCACGATGACCCCAACGGGGACAATTACGCCCCAAGCAGACGGGACTCCTGAGTCCACTGCTGAAGCAACCGAGTCTGCTGGCTCGTAACGAATAAGCAAATCTCGCGGCTCGCGGCGACGCGGCGGGCTGCGTTTGATAGTTGAACAAGCACACACGGCAGATGGGTGTCCGCATCCGCGCCGACAGGATTGAGGAGTGGAAGACATGACAGACCAAGAAATCATTCAAGCGCCCAAATCTATTGACGATTTGCGCGTGAGCATGGAATTGAAAGGACGTGTGAAGCGCATCGAGCTGTATGGTGCGTTTGTAGACGTTGGGGTGGGGACGGACGGTTTGCTGCACATTTCGCAGTTGGGGCAAAATGTCCGCAATGTTGAAGATGTTATCAAGCCAAACGATGATGTGACCGTGTATGTACTGCGTGTCGATAAGGAACAGGGGCGCATCGCACTTTCACTTCAGCAGCCACCCGCAATGTCTTGGGAAGACATTCAGGAAGGCACGATTGTCACGGGCAAGGTGGTTAAGCTGGAGAAGTACGGCGCATTTGTTGAGTTTGGCGCTGAACGCCCCGGTATGATCCACGTTTCGGAAATGGCAAGCGGGTATGTTAATTCGCCTTCAGATGTGTTGAAAGAAGGCGATGAGGTGCGCGCAGCGGTGATCAAGGTCAACCGCAAGAAACGCCGTATCGACCTGAGCATCAAGAAGCTGGAAGAACCGGTTGAAGTTGTGTCGGTGGCGCAAGAACCCGCTGCTGATGAATATGTTCCGAATGCGATGGAACTGGCATTCCGGCGTGCTTATGCCGCACAGGGCGAAGAATTCCCCGAAGTCGAGCGTCGTGATCGTAAACGTGACAAACGCGATAAGCGTGACCGCCGCCGCGACATGGACGACATTTTTGAACGCACGCTGCGTAATCAGCAGAAGTAAACGAAATCATTCAAGCAATAAAAAAAGAGCCTATCACGCGGCTCTTTTTTTTTATTTCCGTATAGCAGCGCGTTTATGCCGCGCTTTCGGCTTGTTTCCAACTTGCGCGCAGTCGTAAGAACGCGATCAAAAGCAAGCCGCCCATCAGTGTATGCGCCATCAAGCACCAAGGGCACAGGGCGCGCATCGTATAAATGGCGACGTAAAACGTCAGGTAGGAGTGATACAGGAAACCGAAGATTGTTGTGCCAAGAAGGATGACCAAGCCCCATTCGCGCAAGAAACCAATGCGTCGTTCAAACAGGATGATCACGGTCATAAACAGGTGGCAGAGAAACCCTAAGAACGCGACAGGGATGGCAAGCGAAGGTGATACGACAACCTGCGCCCACGCGCTGTTTTCGAGAACGCTGCAATTGAACATCCCGCCTTGGATACACTGCATCGGCTGCGCGGCAAGTTTGGTGTAAGTTAGGTATCCCGTGATGAACAGGGCGACCACTTCAAACATGAGGGCGATATTACGTAGGGTGAGCAGCTGGGCAAGTCTGCTTTTGGAAGATGCTGAGGTTTGCGACGAAGTGTTGGAAGTGCTGCCGCTGTAGGCTTTTGCGGTGGACATAATTGAATGGCTTTCCTTGAGTGTTGTTGACTAACGTTGACTATCATCGTTTAGAAGCGTTGATTTGAGCAGCCGCACCGGGAATTGATCGCCGGGGGCGGCAAGGGTGACACCTTCAGGCAGAATCAAGAGACCATCCGCTTGCACCATTGACGTTAGTGCGCCGGAGCTTTGTGTTCCCGTGGTGCGGGCAACCCATTGATCCTGCTCTTTGTGCAGTTTAACACGAATGTAGCTGCGCCGACCATCTGAGTGAAGTTCTTCCGACAAAACGGCGATGATCGTCTGGAAAGCGTCGGCTTGACCGCCTAATTTCAACAGGGCAGGGCGCACGAATACGTCGAATGTCACCATCGCGCTCACGGGATTTCCCGGAAGCCCAAAGTAGGGGATGCCGCGCAGTTTGCCATATGCCAGCGGCTTGCCGGGGCGCAGATTCACGCGCCAGAATGTGAGATCGCCGTATTCCATCATGACGGCGCGCATCATGTCCAATGTGCCGACGCTCACGCCCGCCGAACTGATGATCAAATCGGGGTGCAGGTCGAGCGCTTCCTGAAAACGGCGGCGAATGTCGTCCATTTGGTCGCGCGCGGTTGGGATGCGGTAGGGGATACCGCCGTAAGATTGGATCAAGCCTGCGAGTGTGTAGCTGTTTGTGTCGCGTATTTTGCCCGGTGCGAGGGGCTGATCGACGCTAACCAATTCATCGCCGCTGCTCAAAATTGCCACACGGGGCTGACGAATCACCGGCACGTTTGCTTGACCAAGCGCGGCAAGAACCCCCATTTCTTGAGGACGAATCAGGTTTCCCGCGCGCAAAACCGTATCACCTATGCGAATGTCTTCCCCAATGGGGCGCACCGCATTTCCGGGCTTGATTTCGGCGCGAAGGGTAACCGTTTCGGGCAGCGGCACATAATCGCCCGCTTGCCATGTACTATCGGTTTGCTCAACGGGGATGACCGCATCCGCGCCATCGGGCATCATCGCTCCAGTCATGATGCGTGCCGCTTGTCCTGATTCGATGCGCCCATTAGGCGCGCTTCCCGCTGGAATGTCCATAACGACTCGCAGCACTGGGTTTTTGCCATCAAAGCGCTGTGAATCGGCAGCACGCACAGCGTAACCATCCATGCTGGAATTCGGGAAGGGCGGGATTGATACCTCAGCGACAATATCTACAGCCAGCACGCGATGAAGTGAGCTTTCTAGCGGGACAAGTTCGCTTGGTAACTGCTGAAAATCGACCAGAATACGGTTTAATGCCTCATCAACGTTCAAAAGTTCAGTCATTTGGGCTTTCCGTCTACGATATACCCTAACAAGGGGCGGGTTACAGCCGGAGTCAATTTGATATACAATAGTGAGTATCTTAAACCCATGTGATCCAATTAGCAGATGATTTAACCATCATGAACCATACCGCTGTTGCAAGTATGAATCTGGAGTCGCTTTACGAAGCACTGCCTGATTTGACGCTGAGTGACAAGCTGTTGATAGAGCGTGCCTATCACAAGGCAGAAGCGGCGCATGGTGGTCAGTTTCGTAAGTCTGGCGAACCCTATTTTACGCACTGTGTTGCTGTCGCACATATTCTAGCCGATATGAAACTCGACGCGGAAGCGATTGCCGCCGCGCTCATGCATGACCTGCTTGAGGATACCAGCATCACCTACGATGAACTGCGCGCCGAATTTGGCAAGGATGTTGCCAACATTGTCGATGGCGTGACCAAACTCAAAAATCTTCCTGTGAAGGCGACTTCAGAATATTCACTGCGTTCGCGCACTGCTGACCGCGAATTAGAGTATATTCGCAAGATGGCACTAGCGATGGGTGATGATGTGCGGGTCGTCATTGTTAAGCTGGCAGACCGTTTACACAACATGCGAACGCTCGGTTATATGTCGCCGGATAAGCAGCGGGCAATTGCTCGTGAAACGCTTGATATCTTCACCCCACTGGCGAATCGCTTGGGTATTTGGCAGATCAAGTGGGAATTGGAAGACTTAAGCTTTCGGTATCTTGATCCTGATGCCTACCGCATGATTGCGGCGAGTTTGGATGAGCGTCGCGCTGACCGTGAAGCGTATCTCGCACAGGTGACGGAAACACTACGGCGTGAATTGGCACAGTTTGGCATTACAAATCCTACCATCACGGGTCGCCCCAAGCATATCTACAGCATCTATAAGAAGATGGAACGCAAGAGCGTCGAGATCAGTAAGATTTACGATGTGCGTGCCGTGCGGGTGATCGTTGATACTATCCCACAGTGTTATCTTGTGCTTGGTGTAGTACATAATTTGTGGCGACCCATTCCGGGTGAATTTGATGACTATATTGCCGCGCCGAAAGACAACTTCTACCAGAGCTTGCATACTGCTGTTGTAGACTCATCGGGGAAAACGCTTGAAGTGCAAATTCGCACATGGGAGATGCACGAACACGCCGAGTATGGGATCGCGGCGCACTGGCGATATAAAGAGGGAAATACTAAGAAACGCGATGAAACCTTTGAGAAGCGCCTGAATTATTTGCGCCGCCTCATGGAGTTTGGTCCTGACGAAAAAGACGCGGCATCATTTGTCGCAACCATGAAAACTGAGGTCTTTCAGGACCGAGTGTATGCTTTCACCCCAAAGGGGGATATTGTCGATTTGCCTAAAGGCGCAACCCCGTTAGACTTCGCGTATTACATACATACGGACATTGGGCATCGCTGTCGCGGGGCAAAGGTTCATGGGCGGCGTGTACCGTTGAATTACACGCTGCAAATGGGGGATCAGGTTGAAATTCAAACGGAAAAACGGGGTGGTCCCAGCCTTGATTGGTTAAATCCGAATCTCGGTTATGTGACGACAGCGCGCGCCCGTTCCAAGATTAAGTATTGGTTCCGCAAGCAAAACCGCGAAAAGCATATCGTTAGCGGGCGTGAAGTGGTCGAGCGCGAGATGAAGCGTTTGGGCGTGCTTGGCACGATTGCATATGAAGTTGTCGCGAGCTGGTTCAACCACGACAAACTGGATGATTTTTTTGCGGCAGTTGGGGCGGGGGATGTCAACGGCGGGCAAATTGCCAACCGGATTTTGGAACAAGAACGCCGCGAGCATGAAGCCCGCGAGAAAGAAATTCTGAAGGCGAAACCGTCGGTCATACCATTGGGCGGACGCTCGTCAGGCATTAGCATTTTGGGGACGAATGGTCTGCTCTACAGTCTTGCGCGGTGCTGCAATCCGATGCCTGGAGATGACATTATTGGTTATGTGACGCGGGGGCGGGGGGTGTCAGTTCATCGTCAAGATTGTACGAACATTGCCCGCGAGAAAGAACAAGAGCGTCTCATTCCTGTGTCGTGGGGTGTTGCGGACAGCGAACAGAAGTATTCCGTTCCTGTTGAAGTAATTGCCTATGATCGTGAAGGACTGCTGCGTGACATCAGCACTGTTATCGCTGATGAAGCGGTAAACATGTCGATGGTCAATGTTGTAACACGTCAAAATATTGCCTCACTCTATCTCACACTTGAACTTGCTAATATTCAACAGCTCACTCGTATTTTGTCGCGCTTGGAACGAGTAGAGAGTGTGGTTGAAGCGCGCCGCCGCAATTCTGCATAGGGTGCTTAAAGCCGGGAGAAATTTGAGGGGAGCTGTGAGATGAGAAGAATAGCTTTGGTTACTACAATCGCTTGTTAATAATGGTGTGTTTCAATAAGTATACATTTTTCTTGGGTGTGTTTGTGCAATTTCGGTTACAATAAGCGGTATAGTCAAGCAGGCTGCACACCCAGAATTATTTCTTTGCTTATGCGGAGATTGCCATGAAGTTTTCGGCGCAGCAGCTAGTCATTCGGCAAATCGCAGAATTAGAATCTGATGTTCGTTTTGTGTTCGTGCATCCCAATTACGTACAGCAGCACCTAATCCTGCCCTACATTCTAGATGATGCGCTGTATGTGCGCTTTGAGGGGAAAAACCTAAACCACGCAGATTTACGCGATCAGATGAACGCTGAAATTCAGCGAATTGTGGGGAACGTCAATTTTGCTCATGTGAACACGTTGATTCTCGATGAATGTGATCGTGCATCCAAAGCTGAATTCGATCAGTTCATTCGTTCACTGCTGCATCAGCCCGATTTACCGCGCGTGATTTTACTCAGCCGCTATGCGCCACCGTCAGCTATTGTGGATGAAAATATCCGTAAAGTAACACGGTTTGTGCCTGTAAGTGAATCGCTCATGTTGTGGGATTATGCTCGGCGCAGTGATGCAGGTGGCGCTCTGCTCGAAGTGCGTGCGCTTGGCGAAGGGCGTGTGCAGCTAAACGGCGAACGTGTCGAAGATTGGGATGGGCTGCTGCCACGCGCGCTGTTTTTCTATCTTGTAGACCGGGGGATGGTGACCCGCAACGAAATTTTTGAGACATTTTGGCCCACGCTTAGCGCGCGAGAAGCTACAAATGTTTTTCATGTTACTAAGCGCAAAATTTCCGAAGTACTCGGTGCTGATCTCACAGTTTATTGGTCGGGATTTTATCACATTTCGCCACGTATTCATCTCAGCTACGATGTTGCGATGTTCTCTCAGATGATCCAAGACAGCGCGGTAATGGGGTTGGAAGATTCGATTGCGCTGGCGCAGCAAGCGATTGAACTGTATCGCGGAGATTTTCTTACGTCGCTCAATATGCCGTGGGCGCAGCGCCGTCGCTTAGATTTGCGTCAAACTTACGGTGACGCATTGATCGCGCTTGCCAAAATCACTGAGCGTTCTGGCACAAGAGAAGAAGCATTAGGTTTATATTTACAGGCAGCCGCTACTAATCGTCAGCGTGAAGACCTTGCACAGAATATCATGCGGTTGTATCAAGAATTGGGGATGCACGATGATGCTTTACTCGTCTATCGTCGCCTTGAGGATGAATTGAAAAACACGCTTAATGTTGCGCCTGCGCGTTATTTGCAAGACCTTGCCGCCCTCATCGAGGGGGAGCGGCGCAGCAGTGCATCAGCATAGCAATCATCGGGTTTTACAAGAAAAGGGCAGTTGAGCAATTAGATCAGCCGCCCTTTTTGTATGTTATCACCCAAATTTTATGAGCTTGGTTCAGGTTCAGTGACTTCACCAGCGCTTTGTAGTTCGAACATGGGGGTATATTTGACCACACCGCTGACTAATTCTTTGTCGGTGACGGCGATAACGTAATCCCCTTTGCCTGCACGCTTTGCCTGTAATGCTTGTCCGATCTTCATTGGTTTGGCACGATTTTTCGTTGTAAGCACCAAGATTAATTCATCGAGCGAGCCTGTTGTGGCTGCCGCGAGTGTACCGCTGTGTCCGGTAACTTTCATGGTGACCACCCCCATTCCGGCACGCCCTTGCAGCGGGTACTCCGTCAGCGGCGTACTTTTGGCGATGCCGTCGCCAGTGATCGTCCACACCACTTGACCCTCAAGAGCAACTGATGCGCCGACGACATGATCGCCATTTTCACCCAGCTTCACGCCGCGCATCCCTCCTGCGCCAAGTCCAGTGGGGCGCACATCTGTTTCTTTAAATCGGATCGCTTGTGCTTGGGCAGTCGCGAGGATGACTTCGTTTTCGCCTGTTGTCGTGAACAACCAACCCAGCGAGTCGCCTTCTTCGATGTCCATCGCTTTGAAAGCGTTAGCAGTCATGCCGGGAAGGTCTTCGATGCGTAAGCGTTTGACTTCGCCGCCATGTGTAACGAAGAATACAAATCCGGTTTCCGAGCTTGGCGGCAAACTTAATGTTCCAACAATCCGCTGACCATTCTTGAAAGCCGTCAAATCGTTGAATGAAGTGCCGGCTGATGCTTCTGTCACCTGTGGAATCTGCTGTACGGGGATGGTCGTACACATGCCGTCGGATGCGAACAAATAGAGAATATGTGTGGTTGTTCCGTGCATGATGAACTGCGGCGGGTCTTCTTCGGCACCTGTGAGGGTGGGAGGGGATGCATCGAATGTGCGCCCTAATTTGCCTTCGGTTGTAACTGTCACCCAAGTTTCTTCTTGGGGCATAAGCAGGTCGGTGCTGGCAACGGTTGTTGCGGTGCTGTCTACAATGATAGTGCGGCGCGGATCGTTGTAGCGCTTCTTAATATCAACAAGTTCGTCGATGATCACGCCGCGCATTTTTGCCGGGCTGCCAAGCAGCTCTTCGTAGTAGGCGATAAGCTGCATCTTTTCATCGAATTCTTCTTGAATCTTCTTGCGCTCTAGAGCCGCAAGGCGGCGAAGCTGCATTTCGAGAATGGCATTTGCTTGAGTTTCTGTGATGACAAGCGCCTTAATCAAGTTACTGCGTGCGCTTTCCGCCGTGCGTGATCCGCGAATAATAGCGATGACACCATCTAGATTGCTTAACGCTTTGAGCAAGCCTTCTAGAATATGAGCGCGGTCTTGAGCTTTTTTGAGATCGTATTCACTGCGACGGCGAACCACATCAAGGCGGTGATCGAGGTATACCTTAAGCGCCTGTTTGAGACTTAACATGCGCGGTTCGTTGTTGACCAGCGCCAGCATGATGATACTGAAGGTTTCTTGCAGGGGGGTCAATTGGAATAATCTTGACAGGACAGGAACGGGGTCTGTGCCACGCTGGAGTTCAATCGCAAGGCGCATTCCTTGACGATCACTTTCATCGCGTAAATCCGCGATGCCTTCGAGTTTGCCATCGCGGACGAGATTGGCGATACGTTCGATGAGTGCCGATTTGTTGGTTTGATAAGGGAGTTCGCTGACGATGATGCGGGATTTACCGCGCCCAATGTCTTCGACGTGGCATTTCGCGCGCATGATGATTTTGCCACGCCCTGTGGCATATGCGCCTACCAACGAATCTTCTTCTTCGGCACTATCGGCGTGACGGTAGACCAATCCACCTGTAGGAAAATCCGGTCCTTTGACAAACTGCATCAGGTCGCGGATGGTGATGTCGTCGAGCGTATCCCAGTTCTTGAGCATAAACATGAGCGCATCGCACACTTCACCGACATTGTGAGGCGGGATGTTTGTGGACATTCCGACCGCGATACCCGATGAGCCATTGACCAGCAGGTTGGGAATGCTGGAAGGCAGAACTTCGGGTTCTTGCAACGTACCATCAAAATTTTCGGTGAATTCAACAGTATTCTTGTCGATGTCGGTAAGCAGTTCTTCACCGATTTTGGTCATGCGCGCTTCGGTATAGCGCATTGCCGCCGCGCCATCGCCGTCAACGCTGCCAAAGTTTCCTTGCCCGTCAATGAGGATGTAGCGCATCGAGAAATCTTGCGCCATACGCACAAGCGATTCGTAGACAGCCGCATCGCCGTGCGGGTGATATTTGCCAAGCACTTCGCCTACGATGCGCGCGCACTTCTTGTAAGGGCTATCGCTACGCATTCCAAGATCATGCATCGCGTATAAGATGCGGCGGTGAACGGGTTTCAACCCGTCGCGCGCATCTGGTAGGGCGCGCGACACAATGACGCTCATCGCGTAGTCGAGATACGATTCGCGCATTTCTTGATCAATGTTAATTTGACGGACAAATCCAACAGTCATGCTCAATCCTGAGTTCAACGGCGGGCGGTATGCCGCGACATTCTACGAGACATCTTTGCGTTCTGTCAACGAAGTGACTTGTGGGGATTTGAACGCTTGTTCTTATTATACCAGAGTCGTGTTCCCTACGCTTGACCAATTTTATGGGAATTTTCTAGCTTATCGACTTCGCAAGCGTTGGTGCCTGTGATAGGATGGATATATGAATAAGTCAACTAAACCTCAATGGTCACGATTGTCCAAATTAACCGGTTTCAGCCTTGCGCTCGCGCTGCTATTGATGGTCGCGTCATGCGCTCCTTCTACACCCTTTGCAATTTATGTGACGGCGACGTTTTTTCCGACTACCGAGACACCTGCCGCAGTTCAGACAGCCACACCAGCGCCGACGACGGCTGTTCCAACCGAAACACCAACCGTCACGACAACGGATACCCATGTGCCGCCAACAGCAACCGAGACGACCCTGTTAATGACCAATACGCCCAGCGTATCTGGCGACATGACAAATGCTACCTCTATTGCGCCGACATTTACAGCGCGAGGTCCAATTGTTGGTGAAGGTTATATTCCCCCCATTACAAGCGAACCTTCGCCAACAGGCGAAGCGACAAGCGAAGTTACGGGAGAACTTCCAACGGCAACTCCGACACCTACGTTAGGCGCGCCGCTGGTATCGCAGAGTTTACCGAACCTTGATCCATCGCAGATTGGCATCCAGTTGGACATCAATCTTTCGCAAAATGATTGGTTTGACGCAATGGGGCGAATTGAACAATTGGGGATTGACTGGGTAAAGGTGCAAATCCCTTGGCGTGACATGCAGCAAATCAACCGTGATGAGCGTGATAATGAGTTTTTCCGCCGCGCTGAGCAATATTTGGAAGATGCCAACCGCCGCGGTCTGAATGTACTGATTAGCGTTGTCAAAGCGCCGGATTGGGCACGCGGCACAACGGTTGAATCTGGCCCGCCGAATGACCCGAACGATCTCGCCAACTTTATCACAATTCTACTTCAAGAGATCAACCCCGGTTTACAGCGGGATGTGTTAGGCGAATACATTGACGCGATTGAAATTTGGAACGAACCCAACTTAATCCGCGAATGGACGGGCAATCTAGCGTTTAGCGGAGCGGGGTATATGCAGTTGTTCGCGCCATCTTATCAAGCGATCCGCGCTTATTCGTCCACCATGCCGATCATTACGGCAGGACTTGCTCCAACGGGTAACAGCGCGGGATCGATTGATGACCGGGAATTTTTACGCCAGATGTACGGTGCTGGCTTAGGGGCATATAGTGATGTGATTGTGGGAGTGCACCCCTATAGCTGGGGAAATTCTCCCGATTCGGTGTGCTGTGGGACACAAGGTTGGGATAACGATCCGCATTTCTTCTTTGCGGATACGATGCGTGAAACACGGGAAATCATGAACGCGAACGGGCACGCGAATGTGCCAATCTGGATCACTGAACTTGGTTGGGCATCATGGGATGGCTTCCCTAACGAACCGCCAATTGGCAGTGAGTGGATGCGCTTCAATGACCGTTGGGAACAGGCGGGATTTACTCTACGCGCGCTGCAAATTACCGAAACAAGTGGGAATGTTGGACCGGTATTTTTGTGGAATTTGAACTTTGCAGTGCTGGGCGATTTGGCGCGTAATGGTGATGAACGGATTGCCTACTCGATGATTGTGCCCGGTAGTTCGTGCGGAATTGATGTTGACAGTACAAATCGCACCGAGCGTCCGCTGTTTTGGCTGCTGTATGATGCGGTACAACATGACATCAATCTGCCGGATCACTGCGGCGTGCCGCCCAACGGCGTGCTGCCCGGACTTGTGCCCTAAGCGCACAGCAACAGGGAAAATAAAAAGGACGTTCCCCAACTTGGGAGCGTCCTTTTTTGTTGTCGGGCGTGATGTGTCACACCCTTAGAGCTTGTTTTGATTAGTCGTCGTCACCGCGGTCACGGCTGTCTTCATCATCGCGGTCAAAGTCGTCGGTTTCCGCGTCGGCATCGAGCGCACCTTGCAGTTCAAGTGATGTATGCGGCGCGACCAATTCACGATCCTGATAGGTATGGAAGCCCGTACCTGCTGGGATCAGCTTGCCGATGATGACGTTTTCTTTCAACCCATACAGACGGTCAACCTTGCCTTCGATGGCGGCACCAGCCAGCACGCGGATCGTGTGCTGGAAGCTGGATGCAGACAGGAAACTGTCAGTACTTAGGGCGGCTTTCGTCACGCCAAGCAGGATGGGTACGCCAGAAGCCGGCTCTTTGCCTTCCGCAATCAACTCATCGTTCATGTTGATCAACTGCAAGCGGTCAATCAGCTCGCCCGGAAGCAGGGTGCTGTCGCCAGAACGGGTGATTTGCACGCGCGAAAGCATCTTGCGGATAATGATCTCGAAGTGCTTGTCCGCAATATTTACCCCTTGCGAGCGATACACTTTCTGCACTTCTGACAGCAAGTAGAGGGCTGTCGCGTCCGCGCCGTTGACGCGCAGAATGCGGTGCGGACTCTTCGAGCCTTCGGTCAACTGCTGTCCGGGATAGACCTGCATACCGTCTTCAATACCGGGGAGCAGACGACCACTCGATGGAATCGGATATTCTTCTTCTTCGCGGCGTTCGTAACGGATGAACACCTTGCCGTCTTCGAGGTGGACACGCCCCATCATACGCGCGACGATCTTTTCGCCCGTATCTTCATTCAGGGCGAGGATCGTCCCCGCCTGAATATCGGCTTCGTCTGCGACATTGACTGTCCAGCCCGCCGGAATGTCGTGTTCTTCATTCGTCACTTCACTGTCAATGACGAGGGCGATACGCACGCCTTCACGTTTGATTAAGCGCAGCGTGCCGCCGATGTCGGTCATAACGGCTTCGCCCTTCGGCTTCTTGCGCGCTTCAAAGATTTCTTCCACACGCGGCAGACCGCTGGTGATGTCACCTGCCGCTTGTGCCGTACCACCCGTATGGAATGTACGAAGGGTCAACTGTGTGCCCGGTTCGCCAATGGATTGAGCAGCGATGATGCCGACTGCCATACCGATTTCGACCATTTCGCCGCGACCAAGATCACGACCATAGCAGAGGGCACAAATGCCATGAATGAGCGCGCACGTCATTGGGCTGCGGACATGGACTTCCTGAATCTTGCTGTCCTGAATCTTCTGACCGACCTCTTCGTCAATCATGCCGTTGCGAGCGACGATCAATTCACCCGTTTCAGGATCATAGATGTCGCTTGCCGCGCATCGCCCCAGAATGCGCTCATATACTGTTTGTCCTGCTACATCTTCTGACCGACGCACCCAGATACCTGCTTCTGTGCCGCAGTCGGTGCGGTTGATGATCATGTCCTGTGCCACGTCCACCAAGCGGCGGGTGAGATAGCCCGCGTCGGCGGTGCGGAGAGCCGTATCTGCGAGACCTTTACGCGCGCCATGCGTCGAAATGAAGTATTCGAGCGCGGTTAGTCCTTCACGGAAGTGGCTGCGAATCGGTAAGTCGATGATGCGACCAGACGGATCTGCCATCAAGCCGCGCATCCCCGCCAACTGTGTAATTGGACCGAAACCGCCCTTCGTCGAGCCAGAAATCGCCATGACCGCGATAGGACCAAATGGGTTCAATGTGCGCTGAATGAGGTCTTGCAGTTGATCTTTGGCGCGATTCCACACGTCGATGGTGCGCTGGTAACGTTCTTCTTCCGTGAGAAGACCACGGCGGAAGTCGCGTTCGGCACGTTCAACTGTGGATTCGGCATCGCTCAAAATCGCGGCACGTTCTTCCGGGATCGTCAGGTCGGTTACAGCAATTGTTGTGCCAGAGATCGTCGCGTAGTGGAAGCCCAAGTCTTTGATCGCGTCCACGACATCGGTTGTTCGGTCACTGCCGAGCTTCTGGTATGCAAGCGCGACAAGGTTCTGCAAGCCCTTCTTGCCCAACGTTTCTTGTACAAAGCGCATTTCATCCGGCAGAATGCGGTTAAAGATTGCGCGTCCGACTGTTGTGGGTTCGGGTTCATCCTGCGGTGGACGATCTTCGTAGAAATTCTGGAGCAGAATCGGCGTGTGCAGCTTGACTAAGCCGAGATTGTACAGATATTCAACTTCGTCCATATCCACGACGAGGCGGCGTTCGTGCAAATTCGAGAATACTAACTGCCCAGTCATCTTCTTTTTCTTGAGCAGTTTACGCATCTCGTAGGTATTGGCGATCATGCAATCGACTTCGCCTTCAAGCACAGCGCGAATCGTCCGGTCAATGGCACTTTCAACCACCTTCTTGCGACCATCCACCACTTCAATGTTGTCCTCGAACAGGACTACACCGGGCATTGGGTGATTGAGCGAATAATAGTATCCGTTGCTGCGATGGGCGATACCGATTTTCACGTTCACATTTTGCAGCGATTCAGTGGTGCGGAAGTCGTCGGCGCGATCCGGGCGGGTGACAATTTCGACTGTCGGATCCATTGTCAGGTAGTAAATACCAAGCACCATGTCTTTCGCGGGCGCGACAATCGGCTGACCGTCAGCGGGCTTGAGCAGGTTCTTAGTACTCAACATCAGTTCGCGCGCTTCTTGAACGGCTTTGTCGCTGAGGGGAACGTGAACCGCCATCTGGTCGCCGTCGAAGTCCGCGTTAAATGCCGAACAGACCAACGGGTGAATTTGAATCGCCTTGCCTTCGACCAACTGCGGCTCAAACGCCTGAATACCCAAACGGTGTAGGGTGGGCGCACGGTTGAGCAGCACTGGACGTTCCTTGATGACTTCTTCCAGCACTTCCCACACTTCAGGCTTTTCGCGCTCGATGATGCGCTTAGCGCCCTTGACATTGCTGGCATAGCTGTGACGCACAAGGCGGCTGATCACGAATGGTCGGTAGAGTTCAAGCGCCATTGTCTTTGGCAGCCCACATTGATGAAGCTTAAGGCGTGGACCAATGACGATCACAGAACGACCAGAGTAGTCTACGCGCTTGCCGAGCAAGTTACGACGGAAACGTCCCTTCTTCCCCTTGAGCATATCGCTCAAAGATTTGAGTTCGCGCCGACCACGACGGCTCAAGGCTTTGCCGCGCTGGCTATTGTCAATAAGGCTGTCTACCGCCTCTTGAAGCATACGCTTTTCGTTACGCACGATCACATCTGGCGCGCCGAGTTCAAGCAGGTGCTTCAAGCGGTTGTTGCGGTTGATTACACGGCGGTACAAGTCATTCAAGTCGCTGGTCGCAAAACGTCCGCCGTCCAACTGCACCATCGGACGCAGATCGGGCGGGATAACCGGCAGCACCGTGAGAATCATCCATTCAGGGCGATTACTGCTCTTACGCAGACTTTCGATCACGCGCAGGCGCTTAGTCGCCTTCTTCTTACGCTGTTTGGAACGGGTGGTGCGAACTTCATGCCACAGTTCCCCAGCCATTTTGTCCATTTCCATGTTTTGCAAAATCTTGTAGAAGGCTTCCGCGCCCATGTCCGCTTGGAACACTTGCCCATAGCGCGACTTGAGTTCACGGTAGCGAGCTTCTGTCAAGAATTGCAGCACATGGAGATCGTTCAGTTCGGCACGCGCTTTTTCCGCACTCGAACGGATATGCGTCATGCGTTCATCAATCGCACGAGATTGATCGTCTAGGCTCAATGCCACATCGCCAGAAAGCAAATTGGCTTCGTCATTGAGTTTCCGAAGTTCTTCGCGGCGCAGCTCATCAACCTGACCTTGAAGCTCGCTTAAACGGGTATTGACGATGTTTTGCACGCGCGAGATGTGATTCATATCCACCATTTCGCCCTTCGCGGCGATCACGGTGTTGGCGCTCACAAAATCCACATCCGACGGAGCGATTTTACCCATGTTGGCTTCAAGTCGGGTTTGGATCGACTGTGCTTCGCGCATGAGTTCATCTGTCAGGCGGTTGAGCTCATTTTCAAAATGGGTGTTGATGTCGCGCGTTTGCGCTTCCAACTCGCCCATCATGGAATCACGGCGCTGTTTAACTTCCGCCATTTGCGCTTCAAGGTCGCCACTTAGGGTCGATTCTTTCTGCGCGAGTTCGCGTTCGATACGTGCCAATGCCTTCAAGCGCGCATCTTCATCGACTTGTGTGATGACATACTGTGCAAAATACAGCACGCGGTCAAGATTGCGGCGGCTGATATCGAGCAGCATACCGAGATAGCTCGGTACGCGGCGCGTATACCACACATGCGCGACGGGCGCAGCGAGTTCGATATGCCCCATACGTTCACGACGAACCGACGCGCGTGTGACCTCAACACCGCATTTGTCGCAGATGATGCCCCGGTAGCGGACATTCTTGTACTTCCCGCAGTAGCACTGCCAGTCGCGCGTGGGTCCGAAGATTGCTTCGCAGAACAAACCGTCTTTTTCTGGGCGAAGCCGACGATAGTTAATCGTTTCCGGCTTTGTCACTTCGCCGTATGACCACGACCGGATTTGATCCGGTGACGCGAGACTCACGCGCAGCGCGCTAAAATCCTTCGCCTCCAAGGCGTTCCTCCTCTGCGCTAGAACGATGAATAAATTGTGTCGTACTCAACTTTTTGGTTGACTGGTCGGGCTGCGTAATCATGCGGCTCACCAAATGTACTGGCACGCCGAAAGATACGCAATGGCATTGTTCCAATGGCATTGAACGAGCGTAAAAGTGAAAACAGCGACAGGAAATGCCGACCCTGCGCTGGCGGTTGAAATTGTCTCTAGGCACACTGATGCCAATAGTACCCAATATTATACACCGCTGCGCTCAACTGTCAAGCGGCGCGCTTACTGGAATCCTTATGTGGGGGAGATGTGAGGAATTGAGCGAAACTACAACTGAAATCACTCTAACCGATTTCACAAATGGAGTCAAGAGCTTGGGATATTGTGGGATATATTGTCCAGCTTCCTCTAAACTTTGCTCATTTTTCATATAACTTGGGAGTATCTAAGTGCGTGGGCATTTCGGGCTTGGCGTGCCAATCCCTTCTTGCTTGACTTTCAAGACGGTATCTACAATAACATGCACACGCTTTTAGACAGTCTCTATAACTTTATTGTGGTGGCGGGAACAGAATTAATCGCGTCAACCGGACAGGCTGCCCTGCTGAGGTGATATCGATGCGCCGGATTTGCGCGCTTTCGCCCAACCCGCCAATTGTTACGACAGCGTTCGGATTTAAGGGTGTTGGCGGGGTTTGCCCTATCTGTAAAGTGCCATTTAGGTCGCTGAAATATGTCACAGTCGCTTCGCCTGCTGCTGCGGGCAGTAAGACAACCTGTGCATCGCTCACAAAACCGCGCACGATACGCACGCTGAGCGGACTATTCGCGCAAATATCATCATGGATGCTCAATACAATATCTGGACCTGCATCGCTTTCGATTTCTGTTAGCATCAGTGGTGCAGCAAGACAGGGATCGCCCACTTCAAGAGCGGGGAGGAAGTCCAGCCTCCATGGATCGAATAGATCGCTTCCGACGGTGATGGGTGGCTCGACAGTTGAATTATCTGGCAGCACCGTGAAATCAATCCCAAATGGTTGATTGCTTAGCGTAATTGGGAATGGGCGACGATTGTCCAGTTCGTTCGATTCGCGTACTTGACCCTCAAGATCAACTTGGAACAGCGTGGTATAAGTACCCCACCAGCCATATAAGAACGGGAAACTGACTGTTTTTGACGATCCCGGTGGGATGTTATCGACACTTCCTGTCGCGCTGTTCAGTTGAATCGGCTGTTGATCTTGACTTGCATCCCAAGACCAATTGAACGCGCCAGTGTCGGCGATGCCTGCATTGGTGATCGTCACATTGACACGGAAAAACTGTCCCGGTATTGGTTCACTTGGGACGACACGAATACGCCCCAAAACCAGATTGGGCAGGGCGTTTGGATCAGTCGTTACAACGGTATCAGACGTGGGTGTGACGAGTGAAGGTGTATCCGTGAAAACAGTTGTCGCTGTTGGATCGGGAGTATCCCCATTTAGCAAGGGGGCGATGAGCAGCGCGAGCAGTACCAAGCTGATCAGCGCAATCCCACCCACAATCCACCTATTGTCGCGTAAACGCTCAATCAGCGGCTTTTCAACCGATTGACCCAGTGTGCCCGGCGGCGGATGAATGGATGGTGTGGATGGCAGCACGCCACCGCTTGTGGAACGGTTTGGAGAGGTGTCTGCGCCGTGTGTTCCCTGTCTTGAGAAGATGTGTCCATCTGGAGAGCGCATGTACAGCACAGGCGTGACCCACTCACTGTTACGTATTTCTCCGCTGATCGCTAGACGCGCTTCGCTTACCGCCATGTCGATGGGAAGAAATTCCGCGAGCGCGCCATAGAATTCGCGCGCAAACACAATCGCTGCGCCATCAGTGATTTCGAACTGCATCGAAACCACTGCCGGAATTTCGCTTGCAATGATGCTGCTGGTGATTCCCCTAAACGGATCATCGTTGATGGTACGCCCACTGTGGCAGGAATTCAGTACAACTAAGCGCAGTGTGCGTTCGAGCTTGAGCCGTTGGCTCAATTCTTCGGCACTGATTGGCTGACCCTTCGCGGGACTGCCGCCATCTTCAAAAATCAAGACACCACGATCAGCATCTTTGTTATAGTCGCTGTGACCAATGAAGTGAAAGACGTGATATACGCCACCACGCAGCTTGCTTTGTAGCGTCGTTAGTGTTGAGTCATCTACTCGTTCAAGCTGAACCAACCCGCGCTTCTGCAAATTGGCAGTTGCGGATTGCAGCGTTTGCCATTCTTTTTCGACATTGAGCTGCGGGTAATCGCTGGGGGACGAGATCATCACCAATACGCGCAGCGGCAGCTGAATCGGGGTGATTGTCCTTGTGACAAGCTGTTTGGTGTAGCGCACCAGCGGGGTGGTGTTATCGACAACTAGATAGCCGCGGTCAGGATCGCGCAACAATTCCCACGGCAGCAAACTTAACAAGCCAGCTGCGTCAACAGAAAGTTTGAAGCGCAAACCCGTGTTATCGTTCAAACGGGTGAGGCTGCCGAAATAGGCGTTGGAGATGCGGCGGTCACTAAAGAGAAAATTGAACAGCTTCTCACCAATCGGTTTGAGCGTATCTTTTACCCGATCCTCACGCGAACGACGAGCAGCGCCGCTCAACAGCGTTAAGATGTCTGCGATTTCTGCTTCGGTGAACGGGTTGGTGACATCCGCTGATGCTTCGCCCGCCGGAGTGGACACACTGATACGGTATCTACCATCGGGTAGCTGCGAAAGGTCAACCGCGAAATTTAGATAGTCCATCCCGTTCAATCCGCCTATTCGGTGTATGAGAACCTGTGAGTGACTTATTCTTCTACGACATCGCCCGGTTCAACCAGCTTATTCTCGATTTTAGCGTGTAAATACGCTTCCATAAACGGCATTAAATCACCATCTAACACCGCATCCGCGTTACCGACCTTCAATCCTGTGCGGTGATCGTTGACGAGGTGATAAGGATGGAGTACGTAGGACCGGATTTGGTAGCTCCACGCCGCTTCGATGTTATCGCCCTTCAAGGCAGCGATTTGAGCATCACGCTTTTTGCGTTCCAGTTCAAACAACCGCGACTTGAGAATCTGCATCGCGCGTTCTTTGTTCTGCTGCAAACTCCGTTGATTTTGGCACTGTACCACAATTCCTGTAGGAAGATGAGTTAGTCGAATGGCTGTTTCGTTCTTCTGTACGTTTTGACCACCCGCGCCACTTGCCCGATAGGTTTCTGTCTTGATATCCTTCTCATTGACTTCAATGTCGATGTTACCCTGAATATCGGGCCATAGTTCAACTTTTGAGAAAGAAGTATGACGACGGTTTGCCGCATCAAAGGGGCTTAGTCGCACCAACCGATGAACGCCGAGTTCGCTTTGCAAATACCCGTAAGCGTATTCGCCCTTGATGCTGTAGGTCGCGCTTTTGATCCCCGCCTCTTGACCTTCCATTCGTTCGATCAATTCGGCTTTATAACCGTTCTTTTCTGCCCAACGCAAATACATACGCTCAAGCATTTGCGCCCAATCTTGAGAATCTGTCCCGCCTGAACCTGCGTGAATAGCGAGAATAGCGTTCTCGTTGTCGTATTCGCCGGAGAGCATTGCTTGAAGCGACATGCGCTCCACTTCTTGGCTTAAGTGTGAGACTTCCTGAGTGAGTTCGTTGGTTAAACTTTCGTCACCTAAGTGTGCCAATTCGAGCGAATCATCAATGTGGCGCGACAGGTTCTGCCAGCGTTCGACTTCGGCTTTAAGGCGCGAAATCATCTGCATGGTTTTTTGTGCTTGTTCGGCATTCGACCAAAAATCGCTGCTATTGGTTTTGTCTTCCAGTTCGCTTAACTGGCGGGTTTTACTATCAATGTCTAGCCGTTCGACTAATGCGCGAACGCGCTTTCTCATACCCTCTAGAGTTTCTGACAGGTTATTGTCCATCGTCCTGCTTTGTGACCACCTTACGTTTCGTCAAACAGACCATCAACGAAGAAATCGGGATTGAACAGCACCAAATCATTCACCCCTTCGCCCAAACCTATATAGTGGACGGGCAGCTTGAGATCATTGTAGATAGCGAAGATCATGCCGCCTTTTGCTGTACTGTCCAGTTTAGTGACGATGATCCCTGTAACATCGACAATTTCTCCAAATTTGCGGGCTTGTTCTAGCGCGTTTTGTCCGGTTGTGCCATCCAGCACAAGCAAAACTTCGTGTGGTGCGTCTGGGACGACTTTTTGCGAAACCATTTTGATCTTAGCAAGTTCGTCCATCAAATTATGATTCGTGTGCAAGCGCCCGGCAGTATCTACAAGTAGAACATCGCGCCCGCGCGCTTTGGCAGCTGCGCTGGCATCGAATACAACCGCTGCGGGGTCTGATCCCGGCTTGTTAGCGATCACGGGAACATTCACCCGTTCGCCCCACTTTTGCAACTGTTCAATGGCTGCCGCACGGAAAGTATCACCTGCCGCGAGCATGACTTTGCGCCCGCTCAAGGTAAGGCGATGCGCCAGCTTGCCAATTGACGTAGTCTTGCCCGACCCATTTACGCCGACCACCAGCACAATTGAGAGTTCGCGCCCGCTGACGTTCAGCGGCGGCGGAAATTCTAGGAGTTCACGCAGCGTAGCTTTCAGCGCTTTTTGCAAGAGTTCCGGTTTGGCGATTTTTTCTTTTCGTACTCGCGTCTGTAAGTTTTCAAGCACTGTCCGGGTGGTATCGATACCCAAATCGGCTTGAATCAGCACCGACTCAATATCTTCCCACGTATCATCATCAATAACTGTGCCGCCCAAAAGCTGCGAAATGCGACCAAAAAACGATTGGCGAGTTTTGGACATGCCGCTGCGAAAGATGCTCAAAAGGAAATTCTCCGTATCGATAGGTGAAGGGTAGGGGACGCAAGGAAGACGAATCGTGCGAAAATTGTGTTGAAAGTATACCTGTTTGAGGTCGGTTGCGGCAAGATTGTTTTCGCAAGGGATAGGTATAATAGGCGTTAAATTTACTGGTAAGCTAAAGGACTTGTATGGCGAACTCGTTAACTCATGTCGATGCCAGCGGGCGCGCGTCGATGGTCGATGTTGGCGCGAAACCGGACAGCGAACGGATTGCCATCGCGCAGGGACGGGTGATAATGCAGCCGGAAACGCTGCGCCTCATCCGCGACGGCGCGATCAAGAAGGGGGATGTACTTACTGTGGCGCGTATCGCTGGAATTATGGCGGCGAAACGCACATCGGAATTGATACCACTGTGCCATCCTATTGCGCTCACCCATATTGATGTACAAATCGAGCTTGATGACGCATTAAGTGGTGCGAATATCACCGCGACAGCGCGCACAATTGGCAAGACGGGCGTGGAAATGGAGGCACTCACGGCGGTGACGACGGCAGCGCTTACAATCTACGATATGGCGAAAGCCGTGGATCGTTCTATGCGTCTAACCGACATACAATTAATCGAAAAGCGGGGAGGTATACACGGCGATTATGTCGCAACGACTCCCGCTGAATTTCAAGGGACATGACCGATGCAGGTTACGGTATTGTTGTTTGCTACGTTGAAAGATGCTGCCGGCTTATCGCGTTTTGCGGTGCAATTAAACGGCGATCAATCAACTGTTGGGCAGGTGCGTGAAGAAGTCGCGCGGATACATCCGCGTTTAGGCGCTTATTTACCTACGGCAATTGCGGCAGTGAACAAAGAGTATGCCTTTCCTGCTGATCCGGTCAAAGAGGGCGATGAGATCGCTTTTTTTCCACCTGTCAGCGGCGGTAATGGTGAGAGAGAAACATTCCCAGAAATTGCGCGACTTGCCGATCAGCCGTTCAGCACCGATGATCTCATCGCGCAGATTACAACAGCTGGAACGGGAGCAGTATGTGTATTCAGCGGCATGGTGCGCGGTCAAACCCGTCGCGATGACAATGCACATGAGACCGAACATCTCGAATATGAAGCCTATGAGCCAATGGCAATTAACAAGATGCGTCAAGTGATCGCTGAAATTCGTGAACGTTATCCGTTGGTACAGGGGATTGCTGTGGTACAGCGGGTGGGGCGGCTTGAAGTCGGGCAGAATACCATTGTGATCGCTTGCGCGTCCGGGCATCGGGATCAAGGGTGTTTTGAAGCAGCACGCTACGGGATTGATCGCCTGAAAGAAATTGTTCCTGTTTGGAAGAAGGAAGTTCGTCCTGACGGCGCATTATGGGTTGAAGGGCATTACACACCGCAGCCAGATGATCGCCGTTCGTGAAACGCAGGACGGGCTTTTGCGTACATTGAGAAATACTTCTCACCATACTTAGGAGATCTGTTTATGACTAAGCGGGTTGTCGTGACAGGAATGGGGATGATCTCCCCACTTGGCTGCAACGTTGAAGAAACATGGAGCGCGATTATCGCGGGGAAAAGCGGGTTTGATTATCTCACACGCTTTGACACAACGGATTATCTCGTCAAAGTTGCCGCTGAAGTCAAAAATTTCGATCCGGCGAAGTATATGCCTGCAAAAGAAGCGCGCCGCCGTGATCGTTATCAGCAGTTCATCGCGGTAGCGACACAGGAAGCCATCCACCATGCGCGCTTTGAAGTCAAGCCAGAGGAACGCCACCGCACAGGCGTGATCATCGGCTCTGCCGTTGGGGGCATTGAAAGCTACTATGTCGAGATGCGCCAGTTGTTTGATACTAAGGACCCACGCCGCATCTCACCGTTTGGAATTCCCATGGCAATTGTTGATGGCGGCAGCAACATTGTTTCGATTGAAATTGGCGCAACGGGTCCGGCGTATGTGGTAGTTTCTGCGTGTGCGACAGGCGCGGACTGTATCGGTCACGCATATGACCTTATCCGGTTAGGGCGTATTGATCAGGCGCTTGCGGGCGCGGGAGAAGCACCCATCATCCCCATTGGCGTGGGAGCGTTTGACCGCGTGGGGGCGGTATCGCGCGAAAGCGAAGAACCGTCGCGTGCCTCGCGCCCGTTCAGCAAGGATCGCCCGGGATTGGTTTTTGGCGAAGGCGCGGCAGTGCTGGCACTTGAATCCCTTGACCATGCCCTAGCCCGGGGAGCGCGTATTTATGGTGAGATCGTCGGATATGGTACAACTTCGGATGCTTTCCATGCGACTGCGCCGCAGCCCGACGGGTTGGGTGCAAGTGCAGCGATGCAAATGGCGCTTGATGATGCGCGGCTAAAGTCGTCTGAGATTCAGTACATTAATGCCCACGGTACAGGGACAAGCCTCAATGATGCGATGGAAACCAAAGCGGTCAAGCGTGTGTTTGGGGATCATGCTTACAAATTAGCGATGAGTTCGACCAAAAGCATGACAGGTCATGGCATGGGCGCGACGGCAGCTATGGAAGTGGTGTTTTCGCTGTTAGCGATTCGTGACCAAATTGCTCCACCAACGATGAATTTGCATGAACCCGACCCAGAATGTGATCTCGATTATGTGCCGAATTCCGCACGTAAGATGAACATCCACCATGTGATGACTAACTCATTCGGATTTGGAGGACACAATGCAGCGCTGATATTGCGGCGCTATGTGTCGTAACGAAATTGGTTGATGATGACGGTTGACGAATTACTTGCCGCACTAAAACTTAAATTCAAACGGCGTGAATTGGCAGATCAAGCCTTGACGCACCGCTCATACGTCAATGAGCATGAAAGTGAAAATGCCAGCGATAACGAACGCCTTGAATTTTTAGGAGATGCCGTGCTGGATTTTGTCGCAGGCGAGCTCCTATTTTTGCGCTATCCCGACATGCCCGAAGGGGATATGACCCGACTGCGCGCGGCACTCGTGCGTACAGAGTCTCTCGCCACGATTGCTGGTGACCTTGGCATTGACCGCGCGCTGCGGATGGGCAAAGGCGAGGAATTAAGCGGTGGGCGGAAACGCGCAACCAACCTGTGCGGCGCATTTGAAGCGTTCATAGGGGCGCTCTATCTTGATCAAGGTATGGAGCATGTTCGTGAATTTGCTGTGCCACTGCTCGAAACTCGCCTGCACGCTGTTTTTGATGAGCAATCCGACAAAGATGCTCGCAGTTTGCTTCAAGAATGGAGTCAGGCGCAGCATAACCTCACGCCAATGTATCACATGGTAGGCGCGATAGGACCTGACCACGATAAGCAGTTCACCGTTGAAGTCACTATTGGCGGAAAGATCGCTGGGCGTGGGGTGGGGCGCAGCAAGCAAATTGCGTCACAAGAGGCGGCACGCAATGCGTTTGACAATCTACGCGCGGGGCGCGTCACAATTGGATGAAACGAGCGCGGGTGAAATTATTCACCCGCGTCGTGTTTATCGATTAAGGAACACCCCCGTGACCGCCAAGCGGTGATCCGAAGCGGGGCTTGGATCAACGTTCACGCCCCCCGGTGACAAATTCCTTAGCCATAGATAATCAAAGCGAGCGCGGGGTAGTCCAACGCGCGAAAAGGTCGCGCCGAGTTCAAGCGCATACCCTGCGAACGGGTCTTGGAAATTGGCGACCCGCATTTGTTGGAGCAAATCCGAATCGGGGACATTGAAGAAGGTCCCGCCAATCACAGTGGGTCCCAACACACCATTGGGATGATGACTGGCAACCACGCGGAATAGAGCATTTAACTGCTGCTGTTGATCTTGTTCTTGCGGTTCTGTGCCTTCGCTTGTAGCGAGCAGTGGACTCAATGCCGTGTTGTAGATCGTGATGGTGAGGTCCGCAGTGGGTGTGATTTGTACACGTTGAACCCCGGTTTGTTGACCTGTGCTAGGCAGCAGCGCCCCATCATCGAATGCAATCGGCACATTCGATAATACCGCCAACCCATGAAGTCCCTCATTGGTGGGGTAAAAACGACGATCCATATTCAAGCGGCGCGCCAACCAAAGCGGTTGATCCACGCCAAAACTTGTCAAACGACCTGCTTCGATTTCTTGCATCAGCACCACGTTCGCGCCGCTTTGCTGAATCACTCGGGCGATCTCGTTGAGGTCGTAGGCGTAGAATTCGCTGAATCCACTGTGGATGTTATAAGTGGCGATCCGCAGTTCATCAACGTTGCGGATGGGCTGCACTACTGGGGGGCGCACAGCATAGATCACAATCCCTACCACTGCCGCGATCCCTATCAATGTGAACACAGAGCCAAGCGGCTTGCCCCCGTTCCACGGAATGCGCCGCCGCGTATTAATCATGGGAAGCAGAGTGAGAAAAACGGCTAACAGAAGTACACCTAAGCCCATCCCACGAAATGCGCGCAGCATGGGTGGGATCACATCGTTCAAGAAGCGGAGATCACCGCCGAGATCGCGCACAAATGCGTATTCATAGGTGAAGTTATCCGCAGCAACTAACGCGCCAAACAGCAGAATTCCGCCGATGAGCCACAAGCCACCGAAACTGCGTTCGCGCCGTGTTTTGGGGCGGGTGAGCCACCACCATGATGCGCTGATGAAAAACTGCGCGAAGATAAGCGTGTAACCCAGCCCGCCGACACGTAAGCCGACGATGATCATTAAAACGGTGATCAGCAGCCATAACCAACCGCGCGTTGAACCATCAAACGTGCCGATGAACGTGCGAAGTTGACCACGCACTGCCGGGATGATGGGAAGCAGAGTTGCCAAGATGACTAGCGGAGCAATCGTTGTGTAGTCCAAATCGCCACGTCCAGCAATGGCATTAGGGAGAGAGAGTAACGACAATTCGACAAACAAGCCCGCGCCAATCGCAAGTCCACTCCATAAAGGGAGCAGACCGACATCCGGTGTAAGTGTAGGATCAACTTCAATGTCATCACGTCGTTCGCGGCGGATCTCCCACAGGACCATGATCACACTGTAGATCACGACGATGACTGACAGAAATTGCTGGATGTCAAGATAGGCAGGTGACCACGACGGATCGAAGGTATTGCCAAACGCGCGAAACACTTGATCCGCCGCGAAGCCAAGCACGAAAAAATAGGGGAGTGCATTTGCGCGGTGACGTGCTAGCACAGCGATATAGTATACGCCTGCACCAACCGTCAGGGCTGCGGCGGATGTGACGGTGAAAGTGGGTAAGTTCACCGCCATTAACGCGCGCCCCGCCGCAACGAGAATGACCGCAATTGGGATGGTCCAACGGATATGCCCGATCAAGACTGCAAGCGCGGGCAGCGCGAGCATGTAACCCAAAAAAGTCAGCTCGTTATTGACCGTGTTTAAGTCTGCCGGAATCGCTGTCCCCGGCGGGATCATCGCCGGATCAAGCGCCGACAGCGCCGTTGCCCCAGCAACACGGCTGTACACCAAGCCTACCAAGAGCCTTAAGGCTTGGATGAAGAATAGTCCAATAATGCCAGCCTCAAGCGCGGTAAACACCTGCGGCTGTAGGCGAAAACGTCGCAGCATAAACGCTCCTCAACATGCGATGACTGGCTGCTGGTCTGCTACCGCTGCGGAAAACCATCGTCACAGTGTACAACAGGCATATAATAACTACAATTTCGCGGCGACGTGATGGTTCTCAAGGGGTATGGTTTATCATCCGGTTAATCACAAGTATTAAGGGCTATGTCTGTTTGTCTCGATTTTGATGGGTTTGCGACATATACCCCTTTACACTTGGACACTACATTCTGTTCATTTGAGCGAACGTGTTGAAAAGAAAAGTTGTTTCGATCCGTCTGTGGTTTTGAAAAGGAAAAATTATATGACCCAGAAAGTCGATACTCTGCTTGTTGGTGGAATCGTGGTAACGATGAACCAACAGTTCGATGTTTTTCCCGACGGCGCAATCGCGGTGCAAGGTGACCAGATCGCCGCAGTGGGAAACCGCGCGGATATGCTGGCGTTATACGAAGCGGATAATGTGCTGGACTGCACTGGCAAGGTGATCATGCCCGGTTTGGTCAACGCGCATACCCATGCGCCGATGACGCTGCTGCGCGGTTTGGCTGATGACCGCCGTTTAGATGTTTGGTTGATGGGTTACATGATGCCGACGGAGCGCAAATTTGTTAACCCGGAATTTTGCCGTTTAGGAACGCAGCTTGCCTGTGCGGAAATGATCCGCAGCGGCGTGACGGCTTTTGCAGATATGTACTATTTTGAAGCCGATATCGCTGCCGCGACGGCTGAAGCGGGGATGCGCGGTGTGTTAGGTGAAAGCGTACTTAAGTTCCCCGCGCCGGATGCTGATAGCTATGAGGAGAGTTTGCGCTATACCCGCGAGTTCATTGAAAAGTGGCGTGGTCACCCGTTGATTACCCCGGCGATTGCTCCACACGCGCCGTATTCCAATACGGATGAGACCCTGCGTCTGTGTGTGCAGGTGGCGACTGAATTCGATGTGCCGCTTTTGATTCACATTTCTGAAACGCGGCTGGAAGTTGATAACAGTTTGAACGAGTTTGGCATGACGGTGGTTGACCGGATGCGCGCGCTTGGATTGTTTGAGGCAAAAGTATTGGCGGCACACTGCGTCCACATCGCTCCGCACGAAATCCCGATTATGCACGACGAAGGCGCGACAATCGCGCACTGCCCAACGAGCAACCTCAAGCTGGCAAGCGGAATCGCACCCGTCGCGCAATGGCTTAAAGCGGATGTGACAGTAGGTATAGGCACGGATGGTCCTGCCAGCAACAATGATCTTGATATGTTTGAAGAAGTGCGGCTTGCTGCTATCCTCGCAAAAACTGCCGCGAATGACCCGACAACCCTCCCAGCGAAACAGGCGCTGTTGATGGCAACACGTCAAGGGGCAGAAGCACTCTTTATCGGTGACATTACGGGTAGTTTGGAAATTGGCAAAAGGGCTGACATTGTCATTATGGATGCGGATCCGCTGCATAATGTTCCGCAGTTTGACAGTGACCCGAATGCTATCTATTCGCGCATTGTGTATGCCGGACATGCGACGGATGTGCGGCATGTGATGGTCAATGGACGCTGGCTGATGCGTGACCGTGAACTGCTCACCATTGATGAGCAAGCCGTCAAGGTTCAGGCGCAGGCGCTTGCCCGCCAGATTGACACGTTTATCCGCCGCCACGAACATGATGTACTGAGCAAATTGCTCGCTATTGGGGGCATCGAGCAGGGCGAGAGTTTTGAGGTGCAGGTGAAGGCTATCTTGCGCGATGAATCGGCGCTAGACAAACTGCTGCATCATCCCGACGTGCAAATTGTGCGTGAAGTGCATTACCGCCAATACGATACGTATTTCTTGTTCGATGATCCTTCATCGGGGCGTGTGCGATATCGCGAAGATCATCGGATTGGCGATAAAGACAGCGTGGAAAGCGTGCGTACTCGACTTACGCTGACCGAATCGCGAAAAGAGAAGGACTTCTACAAGACCATTTTGCTTTCACATTCGCGCTTCATCGCTAATGCGGATCGTCCACTGCGCTTCTATCGTGAATACTTCCGCTCCAGCGAAGAACGCGAGCTGCATAAGGATCGCCGCCGCTGGCATATTCTGTATCAAGGCGTGCTGTTCTACGTGAACTTGGATCGTGTGCTGCTGCCTGAACTGCCGTGGACATTTATCGAACTCAAAAGCCGCACGTGGTCGAGCAGTGACGCGGAGATCAAGGCGGCGCGCATCCAACAGATGATGAGTATTCTCGGCGTTGGCAGTGAGGATATTTTGCAGGACGAGTATCTCGAAATGGAAACCACATAACGAATAGAAAGACAGTGAGTCGTATCAGAACGCGACTCACTCATTTTTGCTTTTATTTTTGAGACCAGAACTGATGACCCATGTAAAACGGGTCTCGTTGATGGGGGCTGCACCGCATTTTAAGTGAAAAAAGCTTCAGAATTGGAGCGCAAGAATTCGATAGAGCGAAATCGCCGCCTGTGCGATACTGAAGCCAACGAAAAACCAAGTGATAAAGGGAAACGCGGTGGACGAACATCTATATTGGCAGGCAGTGGTGCGGCGCGATGCGTCATTCGATGGGATGTTCGTGTTCGCTGTAAAAACGACAGGAGTGTACTGTCGTCCGTCGTGCGCGTCACGCCAACCGCGCCGAGAAAATGTCCAGTTCTTCACATCGAGCGAACAGGCACAGGAACATGGCTATCGCCCATGTAAGCGGTGCGGCGGTCATGCCGACAGCGCGCGCAGCCCACAAGCAGATTTGATCGCCAACGTGTGCCGCTATCTTGAACAGCCGCACGATCATCTGCCGACACTGCAACAGCTTGCAGCGAAATTCGCCGTTAGCCCATTTCATTTGCAGCGCACATTTAAGCGAATCGTTGGAGTTTCACCGCGCCAATATGCAGACACGCACCGTCAGCAGCGGTTGAAGGCAACTATCAAAGAGGCTGAGACTATCCTTGATGCGGCGTATCAAGCCGGATACAACACCAGCAGCACGCTTTACGCGCAAGCCGAAGATATTTTGGGCATGAAGCCTAGCACCTATCAACGTGGGGGAGAAGCTGTGACCGTGATCTATTCGATTGTGCCGTGTCGATTGGGTTATTTACTGGTTGCTGCAACTGAAGTAGGTATTTGCAAAATCAGCTTAGGGGATACTCCAACCCAACTCACAGCCGATATGATGAGCGAATTTCCAAAAGCGGAACTCCAACCGGATCACGTCGATTTGGGCAAGTATGTGAAATCAATTCTCGCATACATCGACGGCGAACCGCTGTCGCTCGATATGCCACTAGATATTCAGGGGACAGCCTTTCAACGCAAGGTATGGAACGCTCTGCGCGGTATTCACTACGGCATGACGCGCTCGTATACCGAAATTGCCACTGCCATCGGTCAGCCGAGTGCGGCGCGGGCGGTAGCGAGTGCTTGTGCGTCTAACCGGATCGCGCTGGTGATACCGTGTCATCGCGTGGTGCGTTCAGGTGGTGAATTGGGTGGCTACCGTTGGGGAATCGAACGCAAGCGCGAACTGCTTATGCGGGAAAACATGTTTGCTGTTGAAGATAGATAATGGGATAAATTGGGGTGGGAAAGAGGGATTATTCCCACCCGCTCTAACTATCCTTGTTCTAGCCTGAACCCATGCCCGCGCACAGTAAGGATGTACTGCCAGTCGGGATCGACTTCCGCGAGGCGGTCACGCAAACGGCGCACCAGTGCGTCAATGGCTTGTTCGCTCACACCCTCACCGACGACATCGGGCCACACGGCTTCGATTACCGATTCTCGTGTACATATCCGCCCTACATTGTTGTAGAGCAGTTCTAAAAGGCGATACTGCGGCGGACTCAACGGCGGGTCAATTTCGGTATCGTTTACGAACACACGACGAGCATCGGCATCTAGGCGAAGTCTTCCCGCGGGACCGGTATTTGTACTGCCAATGTAATCCGGTGCGTCAACCATATTGGGGGCAGTCGCGCCGCTGCCCAGAAATGTCACCTTTATCGCCAAGCCCATGTTGATCTCGTCGCCGTCATATAGACGTTGTTCACCGCTTAACTTGTGACCGTTCAGCCATGTGCCATTTTTACTGTCTAAATCCTGCACAACCCAATTTTCATCCACCCTGTAAAGGCGAATGTGCTGGCGTGATACCTGACGTTCAGGCAGCACAATATCGCAGTCTTCGCCCCGACCGATGACAACATCGTCTTTCGACAGCGTGACTTGAGGTTCTTTCAGTTTATCGGTCTGAAAAATTAAAATCGGGCGTTCACCGCTTGCTTCCGACATGCGCCGCACTCCTCATCAACGGGGAATGATGCTGTTACCCAAGAATCCCAATACTTTCACAAGACGTATTATACACTGCCCGCGTTCCCTCACCTAGAGAATTGGACTACTGTGCTGCAATCGGTATTCCTACAGGTTCGGATTGGGCAAGCCCTGTCCACAACCCTTGATCGGGGTAAATAGGGGTGGCAACGGCTGCGGGGTTTTGTGCGATTGCGCCGGGAGATGTACCGCGATAGTAGGCGATCACCTGTGACTGTCCACTTGTGAGTGACGGGTCAACCAACACATTCCCCGCCGGAATTTCCGTCGTGTGAATGCAGCGTTGGCGGGGACCCAACACGCGGATGTTGTTTTCCGGGAACGAGGGGGAATCTTGACGGACTGTCGTTGTTGCAAGGCTGTTCGTCGGCGTGAAAATCAAGCCCAAGCCGCTGCTGCCGTTGTCTCCGATAATGACTTGATCTGGGTTGTATACAATAGCGACTGTGCCCATCGAATCGTTGATGACTGTGATCTGTATCGTCAAGAATCCGCTTGCATCGGTTGGGATTGCGCTGCTTCGCACTCTTAATTCAAGCGCGTCGGCTGCATTTCGCCCGATCAGCGATTGGTGATTAGCCCGGTCATTGGCGCGGCGAAGATTCGCACAAGGCACGCCCTCAAAATATGGCGACAAACGCGACAATACACGCGGCAGTGTATCGGGTCCTGCAAAGAATGCGAGTGCAATCAGCAAAATAATGCCAATCGTCACATTTTGGTTATTCGCTCGTCGAATGAAACGCATAGGGCATACCCGTCAAGTGATGCGCTGCCTCACGGATTGGATGAGGGTGTCGATGTTGAGCGCCGCCATATCCAACCATTCCGCATTCGCATTGTATTTACGAAACCATGTGTACTGCCTGCGAATAAAGTCATGCGTGGCACTATAGATCGCCGTCACCGCTGCGTCAAGCGATCCGCCATTCAACACCACATTTGCAAGCTGACTGTACCCTAATCCGCTCATGGAAGGTAGGGTGGGGGAATATCCCATATTGAGCAGTTGGCGCACTTCTTCAAGAAACCCGTCCGCGATCATCACATCTACGCGCCGATCCGCGCGTTCGTACAGCGCCGCGCGATCCATCGTCAAAACATAATGCAGAAATGTGTACGGCGGGGGATTTTTGAGCTGCTGTGCGCTGAATGGTTTGCCGCTGATCAGCGTGACTTCAAGGGCGCGAATCACACGGCGTGGATTGCGTATATCAATGGTTTGTGCGCCTACAGGATCAACGGCTCTCAGACGTTCAACCAGTGTGTTAAGTCCCTGTTTATTGGCGACGGTTTCGAGTTCAGCGCGCAAGGTGTCATTGGGTGGCACACTAGGCGCTGACCATCCCTGCATGATTGCCGTGATATATTGTCCCGTGCCACCGACCAGCAGCGGAATTTTGCCGCGCACAAGGATGTCGTCTATGGCGATGCGTGCCAGCGTTTGATACTGTGTCAATGACATCGTTTCATCGGGGTTGACTACATCGATCAGGTGGTGCGGGATTTGTGCGCGCTGTTCGGCGGTGGGTTTTGCCGTGCCAATATCCATGAATCGGTAAATTTGGCGGCTGTCTGCGCCAACGATTTCACCGTTGATCGCCTTCGCCAGCGTGATCGCCAAACCCGTTTTGCCCACAGCAGTCGCGCCCGCGATCACGACGACAGGAAGAAATGGTACAGCATCCATACCTGCATCACCAATCGAGCGCATCTTGCACATGCTGAATGATAGGTTGATCGAGAGTCAGCACAACGGCGATCACATCGATGCGCCAGTTTTCATCTGCATCTGGATGTATATCTGCATAGGCATACGCCGCGCGGATCATTTTCTCGCGTTTGTGTGGAGTCACTGATTCAAAAGCTGTGTCGATTGATTCGCGTGTTCGCACTTCGACAAACACATACAAGCCATCCGCAGCACGCGCGATAATATCGATTTCACCTACTTTGCAGCGCCAGTTCATGCCAACAATGGTATATCCGTTGGCTTGGAGATAGGCTGCCGCTGCGGTTTCTCCGCGCTGACCAGTATGATGCTTGTTAGGCGTGTGTTTTGTGGATTTTGTGTTCGCCATCTACCGCACTGCCGATGTATATCGCATTCACCGACATTATAGCCTACAAAGCGAAACAGGGCAGAAGGAGGACTCTGCCCTGTTTCACGTCGCTTAGCCGCGCACTCGCGATGCATCGCATCGCCGGAGGCTGATAGTTTGCGAAGGCTGTTTGACAAACTACGTGCGCGGGAGAAGTTTGCGAAATTTGTAGCCGTACACGATAACTCCGCGTGGTCCTTCGGTAGTTAGCTTGCGAGTCACCATTTCAACGCGGTCGCCAATGGCGAGTTCGTCGGCACGGTCTAGGTCGGTGATTTGCGCCGTGATCATGGGTCCTTCGTCCAATTTAACGAGTGCCAGCACATACGGCGTTTGATCTTCAAATCCGTGCGGCGGTTCTTGCACTGTTGTATAGCTGTAGACTTCGCCTGTTCCCGCGAACTTGTAGACCTGCGGTTGGGTTTCTACGCTTTTGTGTGCATTCCCGCTTGTGGAAGTCGCCATGAAGTGCCTTTCTAGCGACCAATCGCGGCGGGAACACGGGTATCGTTACGCTGCGTGTTCTGCGTGCGTTCCACTTCTTGCTGTGGAAGTGGGCGCGCTTGAAGGCTAACTTCACCGTTTTGGAAGCGCATCCCTTCCAAACGATACCGCTGCTGTTTAATACGCCAGTGACGTGAAATTTGCATCGTGATGTACTCCTGCTGACTATGTTGACTGCACACCGTTTTGAGGACTGCTCATCAACGGTTTAACCTTGTGCGTTTTGGAACAATCTTGACGACATCATACGCCCCTTTGACTCTCAAAACCTATCACACCACGCGAAAAAAACCCTCAAAGCCTCTCATGAAATGCCGATTTGAAAGCAAAAAGCGGGCAATTTTGCTCCCGCTTTGCATATTGACTAAATGAATGAGTATACCGTTAGTGCGAGATCAACAATTCTTGTTTAATGGATGAATCATTGATGAAACGCACATGGCACCTATTTACACCTGCAAAACATGGGTGATGGCGGTACTGCCAATCCCGCCGATGCTCTGGATAAGCGCGGTTTTAGCATCAGCTACCTGATTTGCGCCCGCTGCACCACGAAGCTGCAAGACAGCTTCTACTGCCTGATACACGCCTGTTGCGCCAACCGGGTTGCCGCGACTTTTCAGACCGCCGAATGTACTTAATGGGATTGAACCGCTCAAGCCGATATGATTATCTTTCGCCAGTTTCCAACCTTCACCGCGCGGGGCAAAGCCCGCTGCTTCCAGTGATAGTGCTGCCAACACAGTGAATGCGTCATGGACTTCATAAAAGTCCACGTCATTGCGGCTAATGCCCGCTTGAGCCAGCGCCGCCGCGGTAGAACGCTCCACAGCGCGCAGCCACAACAGATCAGCGCGGTCATGCAGCGCCAACGTATCACTCGATGCCGCACTCCCCGTGATCATGACTGGTTGTGGCACAAGATCGCCAGCGCGGTCTGCACTGGTCAAAATGACCACAGCCGCACCATCGCCATCCGGTGCGCTGTCAAACAGACTGATCGGATCCGCAATCATTGGCGCTTTCGCAAACGATCCCGGTTTTAAGCTGTTGCGATACATCGCATTGGGGTTTTTACTGCCATTCGCATGGGCATTGATGCTAAAATTCTCGAAAACACCCAATTCCACGCCGTAAACATGCATATACCGGCGCATGAGCATCGCGGCTTGTGCGGTTACCGTTGCGCCTTGAATGGATTCAAAATCCGCATCGAGACTGACACTGCGCGCCGCGTTGCGCGCCGTGCCAACCATATCAGTCGATTTTTCTGCCCCCACGACAATCGCCAGTTCAACCGCGCCGGAAGCAACTGCCATGTATCCTGTGCGGAGCGCCGCACCGCCGCTGGCTTCAGCCGCTTCAACTGTGAATGCCTCTATGCCATTTAATCCTGCATGATCCGCAACCAACGCGCCCAACTGTGATTGACTGCTCACTGTTGCGCCATAAGCGTTGCCTACATACAGCGCGCTCGAACTCGCTAACACTTGATCTTCGTTCAGTCCTGCGTTTTCCAATGCTGCGCGGATGGCTTCCGCCGCCAACGTTCGCAGTCCGCTTTCCCAGTGTTCTCCAACGGGGGTTTGTCCCACGCCAATGATGGCTACGTTTCTCATCGTGAAAAAGTGTCCTTAATCCTTGAGCAATCCGCGGAAGCGCACATACGTTGCATAGTCAATTTCCGTCTTGCGGTTGATGTAATCGCGCGTCTTAGGGGCACGATCTCGCACATCATTGATGCGATCCGTCACGATTAAGTCGAACGAGTCTGATCCCGCGCCGCTGCCATAGCTGACCATCAGAATACGGTCACCCGGTTTGGCTTCATCGAGAATCGCGGTTAAGCCCAACATGCATGAACCGCTGTAGACGTTGCCAATCTCGTCTGCCAGCAGACCTGTGCGATATTGGTCTTCTTTGAAGCCGAGAAGCTGAGCGGCGCGCGAGGGAAATTTCACATTTGGCTGGTGAAACACTGCATACGTGTAATCGCTAGCAGTCGTACCCATGAGTTCCATTAGCTTGCTTGCCGAAGACATAACGTGATTAAAATAGGCGGGTTCCCCCGTGAAGCGTTCGCCGTGACTAGGATAGGGTTCGTCGGCGCGCCGCCAGAAATCGGGTGTGTCGGTGACGAAACTGTAGCTGCCTTGATACACCGCGCACGATTCTTCAGCAGCGCCGATCAAGAATGCCGCGCCGCCGCTTGCCGCCGTGTATTCGAGGGCATCGCCGGGGCGGCTTTGTGCCGTATCCATGCCGATGCTTAACGTGTAAGCACCCATTCCTGAACCGACTAAACCTATTGAGGCTTGTACGGCTTCTGTACCTGCTTTACACGCGAACTCCCAGTCCGCTGCTTGAATATTTGCGGACGCGCCAATGCTTTCTGCCACAATTGTGCTGGTGGGTTTGACCGCATAGGGGTGGCTTTCGCTGCCTACCCACACTGCGCGTAAATGCTGCGGATCGATCCCCGCGCGCGCCAGCGCGTTTCGTGCTGCTTCAATGGACATGGTTGTGACATCTTCGTCGGGACCCGCAACCGCCTTTGATTTCACAGGCGATCCACTGAGATTTCCTGTCCACACACGCGCGACTTCCGCGCCGGGTAAACGATATCGCGGAACATAGGCTCCGTAGCCGACAATTCCTACCTGACGAACCGGGCGCATCAAAATCGACTGCGCGTTTGCTAAGGGATTTGTGCCATTAGGCTGACTGCCATTTGCGTACATTGTTAGGATTTTCCTTGCAACTGTTGAAGGATCGCTTTTGCCCGCTCTGGGCGTATGTTGTTCTCTTGTACCATTTGTTCCACTACTTGGTGTACCTGAGCATCGGTTGCACCCGCCGCCACGGCAATCTGGCGCGCGTGCATACGCATATGACCCTTTTGGATACCTTCCGTTGCTAATGCTCGGATTGCCCCCAAGTTTTGCGCTAGCCCCACTGCCGCCGCATATTCGCTTAACTGCCGCGCTGACGTTATCCCCATAATCTTAAGTGCGACTTGTGCTGCCGGATGCACGCGCGTTGCCCCACCGACAATCCCAAGTGCCAAGGGAAGCTCAATCGAACCGTTCAAGTCCCCATTTTCGTCTTGCCACCAATGTGACAAACTGGAATATGTCCCGCTGCGCGATGCATAGGCATGAGCGCCTGCTTCAACTGCACGCCAGTCATTTCCGGTAGCAATTACCACCGCATCAATGCCATTCATAATGCCTTTGTTGTGTGTGGCAGCGCGATATGGATCGACTTCCGCCAGTGCGCCCGCTTCGACAATCGCACGTACCACATCGGTCCCGCCAAGCTCCAACGCGGGGATTTTGCCCTGCGCGCGGGCTTTTCGCTGGTCGGTCAGGTTGCTCAAAATGCGAAGGTTGACACGCCCACCTGTGATCTGTTCAATCAACGGGGCGATATGCTCAACCGCTGTGTTGATCGCGTTCGCGCCCATCGCATCGCGCGTATCGTACAAGACATGCACAATCAACATTGCCCCAACGGGTGACTGCAAAATTGGGCGTACTTGAATATCACGCGCGCCGCCGCCATTCTTGACGATGCTCCCGCCGATACTGTTCACTTCCTGCATCAGCCGATCCCGATTTGCCATCACTGCACCCGCCGCGACATACACGGCTTGCGGCGAGCCGTCGCCGATGCCCAGCACTTGAATCTGTCCAATCATCACAGGCTCGTCACTTGAAGTAGTGAACCCGCCGCCTTCGCGGAACATCTTCGCCGCATTGCTGACTGCTGCAACAACCGATGGTTCTTCAATCACCATCGGAATGAGTACATCAACCCCATTGATCAAGAAGTTGGTCGCTACCCCCATCGGCAGTGCATAAATGCCGATAGCGTTCTCGACCATATGATCAGCTTGGGTGGCATTCAACCCCGTTACGCCGAGCAGTGAAGACTGTTCTTGGGTTGTCAAGTTTGCCCACTGTGCGACCATCGCGGCGCGTTCTGCCAGTGTGCGTTTATAAAAACCGGGAAGTCGTGAGGTATGTGTCGTCATGGGATTCAGTCTATCAATCGTCCGCTGTCAAAAACTCTCAAATCGTGAAAAGTGGCACAACCGCTTATCAAAAGCTAATCCTGAAAAGGGGTAAAAAAGCAAATACCGCGATTTAACATACCTATCCATGCAATTTCTTCATTGATGCGAAATACAGCTTCACCATTTATGTTTACACGCAAATACAACGTATTGTCGGTATGTTTGATATGGATGAATTCTTTCCAATCCGGCTCAGGTTGTTCCGTCACCGAATAGTATCCATCACCACGAAGCGCAAAATGCAAAGCGGGGGAGTCCCCGCAAATTAGGGTGAATGCAAGATAACGATTTGTCTCTAACGTAAATGGCGGCGATGCGCTGCCCGTTTCACTGAGAATCACCAGTTCATCACGCAATGGATTAGCCCAACCTGTCCACAGCGCCGCGATAGAAACAATCCCTACAATGATCGTAAGCGTCAATGCGGCTATCAATATGCGCCACATTCGTGGGGACACAGATTGCATACCTGTCGCCTTTCACCGAAATGCAGCCAAACAAAATCCCGCCGTGCAGCGGGATTTTGTGCGGGAGCGATTCCCAATCAAGGTTGTGTAGAAGTTAGTCGGGCAGAATGCGGGTTTCCAAGAAATAATCCAACCACACGACGAAGATCAACCCCAACGGGAACGCAGTCCAGAAGAAGTATTGAATGCCGTAGGTCTGAATCGAAATCGGCTGACCGTTGTGGGGACCCATCCACGGGAGAATCGCGGTGACGAAAACTCCGGCGATGGCGAAGCCAAGCACCATTGATACAGCCCAAACGACCAAACGACGCAGCGTGAGCGAAGACATGGGTTTTCCTGCTCCAAAATTGTACGCTTACACCATGATTTGTGTGTATTGTACTCACTTTGTGCGGTTTTTCGCAAGTTAATACTGTGTGCTGGCAAGGTAATCGCTTCAAAATAGGTGCGAAGGTCATAAAGGGAATGTAATCCCCCACCTGATCCTTGCACCCGCTGAAGTGGGCTTCACAACGTCTGCTGCTGCACATAGTTCCACTCCCAGACGCTTTACAAGCCGGCTTCAGCCGGTGCGCTTCTCGCAGCCGTAGAGCCTACAGCGACAAATTGCACGAGAAGCTTTTATTTGCGGACAATCCTAACGGGATGTCCGTCTTTCGGACGCGCCGTTGTGCATCCCTACACCCCCATTTTGCCCTTTTGTGACCTTATCAGCGAATTTGAAGCGATTACTCTTTATACGTTCGTTGTTTCAACTTCGCGTAATTCTCATGAGGGCTAGTTGTTAAGATGAGTGCCGGGTGATAAAATTCAACAAATTCAAAAAATTCTGCACATATCTTGGAGCAGAATTCGGGGTTTATATGTGTGTTACTTCAACAGAGAACAAGTAGAACCATTAGTCTGTAAGGGAGCACTCCAACGTGGCAGACCTGTTCGATAAGGTTGCACAGGATAAACGCGCAAAAGAAGCGATTGAGCTTGGCATTTATCCCTATTTTCGTGCGTTAAGCGATACGGAAGGGGCAGTCGCCTCTTTTCAGGGCAAAGAAGTGGTGATGATTGGCTCCAATAACTACTTGGGGCTGACAACTGACCCTCGTGTACGTGAAGCGGCAATTGAAGCAGTAAAGCGTTACGGCACGAGCGTTACAGGGTCGCGCTTCCTTAATGGGACACTCGAACTTCACCTCGAACTTGACCGCCGCTTGGCGAAATTTGTCGGCAAAGAAGCCGCGCTGGTCTTTTCAACTGGCTATCAAACCAATGTTGGTACGATTACGGCGGTGGTGCAGAAGGGGGATTACGTGATCGTCGATAAGGACGATCATGCTAGTATTGTCGATGGCTGCATGATGTGTTTGGGCGAAATGAAGCGTTTCCGCCACAATGACATCAGCAGTCTTGAACAGGTGTTGAGCAAACTCCCTGCGGATGCGGGCAAACTCGTAGTTGTCGATGGGGTATACAGTATGGGGGGCGATATTGCGCCGCTCCCAGAAATCGTCGCCATGTGCAAGAAATATGGCGCACGGATCATGGTTGATGACGCGCACGGCATCGGCGTGACGGGCGGCGGGCGCGGTACCGCGCATCACTTCGGCATGACGGATGATGTTGACCTCATCATGGGAACATTCAGCAAGAGTTTTGCATCGATTGGTGGATTTATCGCGGGCAACGCCGATGTGATCCACTACATTCAGCATCATGCGCGCTCGCTTATTTTTTCGGCGGCGCTCCCCGCGCCCAACGCGGCTGCCGCGCTCAAGGCACTCGATATCATGGAAACCGAACCGCAGCACGTCGAAAGTATGTGGGCGAATGCTGAATATATGCGTAAAGGATTGAAAGAACTCGGCTACAACACGGGCAACAGCAATACGCCGATCATCCCCATCATCATTGGAGATGAATTCCGCACGGTGTTGGCGTGGCACGCGCTCATCGATCAAGGCGTGTACACCAATCCGGTTGTACCGCCGGGTGTGCCGCCAGCGAGCAGTTTGCTTCGTACCAGCTACATGGCAACCCATAAATTTGAACATCTTGACCGCGCGCTCGCGGCGTTCAAGACCGTTGGTACGGCGCTCGATTTGGTCAACCAATCCACCGAAGGTATCGCAGAGTCGATTGGCTAGTCTGCCGCTAAAAATTCATCCGCATTATCACGGGCGCGTTGTATTTTTGAGGAATACGACGCGCCTTTATATTTGGGGAGAAACATGATGGCGCTCACGCAAGAACAACACGCTCATTATCAACAATTGGCGCTGCAATATTTGAATCGCGCGGGTATTGTTCTTACGCCAGAAGAACAGGCGCGAATTGAAATTGCGGATTTAGGGCTTGAAAACTACGAGGAAATTGGGCTGGCGCTGCTGACTTATGTTAATACGGAACGTGTATGCGCGAAAGAATTAGTATTGCTGCCGCATCAAACGTGTCCCGAACATTTGCACCCGCCTATCCCATCTATCCAGTATGCGGGGAAAGAAGAAACTTTTCGATGCCGTTGGGGCGAAGTCTACTTGTACGTGAGTGGCGATCCTGTCACCAAACCTGCCGCGATCATCCCGCCGTCGCGCCCACAAACGTCCACTGTCTTTCACGAAATCATCCTGCGCCCCGGCGAGCAGTACACCATCGTGCCGGAGACATGGCATTGGTTTCAGGGCGGATTAGAGGGTGCAGTCGTATCCGAGTTCAGCACAAAAAGTATTGACGAAGCCGACCTTTTTACCGATCCGCAAATTCGCCGCATTCCCGAAATCAAAGGGTAGATGAAGGATTATGGCGGCTGAAACACGCAAAGGTTGGCAAGGTCTATTAGAAAAGGATCGGGAAATATGCAGAAATGTCCAAAAGGGTCCGTTTTTAAAACCAACCCGCTTATGATGTTAAGCAACACAAACGGGACTCTCGTGCGAGAGTCTCGTTTGTGTTAAGCGCAGTTCTAGTAGACGATGGGTAATCCAAGCGGGCAGCCCGCATTGTTCGCACGGTCAAGCTGTGCCGCCAAGTCGAGCATTGTCGTCCGGTTTCCGCTTGCAAGTGCTGCATTCACTTGGGCGATTACATCCGCAGTCGAATAGCCATATTCGACAGATGAACTTGCCGCGTTAAGCAACGCTGCGACTGAGGCGCGCAGTAAAATTCGCGCGCCGCCGACTGCTCCACCACCGCCGCCGCTATTGAGTGCTTGCAGTAATGTCGTCGAGTCCATCCCATATGCATCAGGAACATCGAAAATGGCTTCCAGCGTTTGACTCGGCGCGTATCCTTCCCAATTATCCCAGTGGCGGCTCTGTTTCCAATAGCCCGGTGTGCATCCCTCAAGCGAACTTTGAGCCGAGGCGGGAACTGCTGTTAGGGCGAACGCGCCAACAGCGATCATGATCGTTAGCGACACAAAAATCAATTTATTGGGCATTGGCATACGCATATTTACGAATATAGACATGGTTGGATTCCTTTCAATAGGCAGTAGTGAACGAAAGAAACGGAGTTTCTGAAGCCATGCACCTTGATTGTAAGAAAGTTAATAAGAAGCGTGAAATCAGAAAAACAACAATCCCGTGATGATCATTACTTTATACCAATTCTTGAAGATGGCAACTCAATTTGAATTCCTCGTGGTCGATTTACACATAGTAGAAGTGCTTTTGGTTAGAAAACCCGAATGAAAAACGCGGCTGCCATACAGTAAATCGGCAGCCGCGTTTTCATGTTTGCTTGCTGTCTTACAGGGATTTATGCCCGCTTCTTTTCCCCAAAAACCAACTTGATCAAGTTCGCGATGATGCTGTACATCACCGGAACAATAATCAGCGTGAGCAAGGTGCTGCTGACCAAACCGCCGATCACGACTGTGCCGAGTTCCGACGCGATGATCGCGCCTTCTGACAGTCCAATTGCCAGCGGCACAAGCGCGCCAACGGTGGCAATCGCAGTCATCAATATGGGGCGGAGGCGGCGTTCCCCTGCTTCGATGAGCGCGTCGTGTACGTTCATATCGCGTTCACGTCGGTTCGCTTGCACACGGTCAATTAACACGACGGCATTGGTCACAACGATGCCGATCAACATGAGCAAACCGATGAGTGCCGAGATACCAAGCACCCGGTTTGTTAGTGTGAGCAGCACCGCCGCGCCGACGGGCGCAACGACAATACTCAAGATGATACTGATCCAGTGGAACAGCGACCCGAACGTGATAATCAAGATGACGATCACGATCACGATTGCGATTCCCATCGCCAAGATCACACTGCTGAAACCTTGCGTTTGCAGTTCGGTTTGGAAACCTTCGCTCACACGGATCGTAGTCGGTAGGTCGGGCATTGCTTGAACAGCAGCTTTTGCAGCCGCAGTCACTCCGAGCGTATTTTCAGTTTCCAGTTCACCGGTGAAACTGACCGCCGGATTGCCGTTGATGCGGATATATGTCGGCGGACCTTCACTGCTGCCGCCCGTTAGCCCACCGATATTGCTCGAAACGTTTGCTAACCCTTCAACATCGTTCAAGACTTCAATCACACGGTCATTAATCGCCGCGAGGTCTTCACGTGGACCGGACAGTACCAGCGCGAATCCTCCGAAACCTTGTGAACTAATGGATGCGGCTGACACAGTGACATTTTCCGTGCCAAAGATTTCTTCCGCCGCCGCGCGGATTTCGCCTGTTAGAGTATTCAGTTGTTCTGCGCTTGCTTCTACGCCGATTGTGATAGACGCAATATTTTCGCTTACGCCGCCACCACCCAATAGGAGAGTCTCAAAACTGAATCCGCTGCTGCCGACAATCGTCTGCACGCGCGTGATTTCATCCTGTGGCAGTTCAGTACGGATGAAATCTTCAAGCTGCGAAGCGAGTTCGTTGGTTTCAAGGATGCTTGTACCTTGAGGCATGTTCACGCTTACGCTGATTTGTGGTTCACCCAAGTCGGGCAGGAAGGTTTGCGGGCGTGTGCCAAACAACACCCCACCAAACACGAGCGAGATAAATGCAATTAGCAGCACAATTGCGCGATTGACGTTGCTTCCCAGCGCCCAACGCAGCACTGGAACGTAAATGCGCTCTAGCCAGCTTTGTTCGTGTTCATGTGAAATTTCACGTTCATCAAGCAGCAGGAATGCCAGCACAGGGACAACCGTGATCGCTACGATGAACGATGCCAAGAGTGAATACGTCACTGCCAAGCCGAACGGCAGGAAGAACTCACCAATGATGCCCCCCGTCAACCCAAGCGGCAGGAAGACGACGACGGTGATAACTGTCGCGGCAAAAATGGCTACTGAAACGTCACGTGTGCCTTGAATGATTGCGGCTTTGCGATCACCGCCTGCCTGAATTTGACGGAAGATATTTTCCAGAACAACGATGGAGTCGTCCACCACGCGACCAATCGCTACGGTCAAGCCGGAAAGCGTCATGATGTTGAGCGTGATACTTGCCGGGAATAGCCGGAGTAGGAAGCGCACAAAATCTGAACTATCCGCAGAGGGTTCTAGCGCAGTGTGAACCGCGCCGGGCAGCCATCGCATCAATGCAAGCGCCATCAACACAGAAAGCGGGATACTTACTGCTGTGACGAGCGTACTGCGCCATGCCGGATTCGGCAGTTTACCCGGATAAATTATGATCAATAAGCCGATGACCGCGCCCGCGATCAGCAGCACTTTCACAACCACGTCAACTTGTGCGAACGCCAAGCCTAAGTCACCGCCCGCAGCCTCATTATTTGAGAAGGTGACAAACGCCAGCAGCACGATGAACAGTGCCATCATCACAGCGCCAACCTTGGCGCGCGCGCTGCGTTTCCATGCCGCACCCCCGCTTAAGAACACAAGGATGACGATGACGGCGAACACCGCGCCCAAGCCGCCTTCGCGCGCCACGCCGCTGATTGATTCTTCAATGAAGCTGGCTTGCTCGAACGACACGCCTACAGTGATATTTTCGTCGGCTTCGTCGATGCGACGCAGGGCTTCTTCGGCAGCGTGGAAAGCTTCGACAGTATTGGCATCACTCGTCTTATACACTGTGATGAACATGCTTGAACTGCCGTCAGTGCGCGTGATTGCATCTGTTGGGACAAACGGCGCTTCACCCGATGCAAGGCGTTCTTGCGCTGACTGAGGAAGCGCAGCTGCCGCTTCAGCGGGCATAGCCCGTAGGGCTTCGATGCGGAGTTCATTGAACAGGTTTGGATCACGGTCATTCAAGTATGTGACTACTTCTGGTGTCCATCCGCCAAACAAGTTTGTCGCGAACGCCGCGCCTTGCGCGCTGTTATAAAGGCTGTTTAAGAAGTCAACAGCACTTACACCCGACAATCGGAAGAAATCGTCCGCTGTATCCAGTTCAGCGCCGAAGAAGTCGCCAACAAATGCCCAGTCGTCATTGATCGCTGGGGCATTGGGATCGCCCGCTGGAACATCTGATTGATACAGACTGGCTAAGGCTTCTGCCGCCGAGGGGGCATTACCCGCAGCAATCGCTGTTAACTGCGCGGCGAGTTCGCTATCGAGATTCGCCAGCACATCTTCAGGCAGGGCGGAAAGCGTGCGTGGCGAGAGTTTCGCAAGCACATCAGGATCGAGCGCCGTGAAGAATTCCGGTTCTTGCAGCGCGAAATAGCGAATCGCACCGGGGGTCAGGCTGTCGAAAAGACGGACTTCGTAACCAGAGAAGCGTTCTGGTACGCCATTATTGATGACATTGAGGGTTGCTGCTGCTGATCCATTGCCCAAGCGGACAATATCAGCAGCATTGTCGAGACGTTCATTTGCAAACTGCGGTTGGTTTGCCAGTGTATTCCACACTTGGTCGAGTGGGGGCGCGATTTCATCTACCGACAAGGCTTCATCGCTCAACAAGTCGTAGATATCGGGAGAAAGCGTGCTATAGAAGGTGTCATCATACTGCGCGATGAACGTGAGCGCATCTGGCGATAGGTCACCGATAATCTGCTCGATGTTCAAGAGACTGAGGAGTAGGGGTGGGATATTTATGCCGGGAGGCAGCGATTCGGGATCGCGGAGCAGCAGCACAAAGTTCAACAACTGCGCGGGGGGCAGGCTCGTCCCGCCAAACTGGGCTGCCGCTTCTTCTGGCAGTTGCAGGGTGAGCAGGTCATCGGCGGTATCGAGTTCAACGCCCAAGAAACTGCCGATCTGCGCGAAGAATCCCGGTAGTTCAGGACCTTCAGGGATGTTTTGTGTGTTTGTTTCTGCGGCAGGCTCTGTCGCTGGATTGTCTGTTGATGCGGTTTCAACGGACGGCGATGTTTCCGCGACAGGCGCGGCTGTTACGCTGCCATTCACGCTGAAGGTCGCCAGCGGCAAATCGTCAAAGCTAAACGTGATCAACTGCGGCGGTGAAATACGCCACGCGGGTGGCAGCTCTACGGGAGCAGGATCGGCAGTTTCTCCGCTGATCGCTTGCGCGAGTGCGCGGGCTGCCAATACATCACGGGTAAAGCCATCTAATCCGGCGATGAACTCATCTGGTAGGACGGCAAAGACTTCATCACTCATCGCGGCGAGATGTTCCGCTTGGAAGTAATCGACCATCGTCGGATCAATCGCCAGCATTTGCGTGATCGTTTCCGGCGTTAGGTCATCTGTTTGACCGAGTGAACCGACAATTTGACCACTCTCAAGGAACTGGTTAAAGACAGCGCCGAGTGTACGTGTTAGGGTACGCATCTCTAGGATGTCGGTCATGTCTTTGAAGTTATCCATCTGCCAAGCTTCGGGAAGCGCCGGAGCAGATGTTGGGATTTCAACCGCACTGCTCGTCAACGATGTAACTACGCTGTCATCAAGTGCCCCGCTGATACCTGCTTTGGCGCTGACAACCGCCCAAACTTCAGGCGAAAGCGTGAACAGCAAACTGCGGCTTTCTGGGCTGACAACGGGAACTGGTGTCGCAGCGGCATCACTTTCGGTGGGAAGTGCTTGCCCACCGCTGATTGACAAACTAGCGATTTGCGGCAAATTAAGCAGCGCCGGGCTGATTTCCTGTTCAATTAACTGGCGAAGCGGGTTTTCTGATGAAGTGTCTTGAGTCTGCGCTGCCAAATACGACAGCACGACGCGCACGGTATCATCAGAGAACGCCGACCACACTTCGGGGGTGAGTTGAAACAGGAAGTTCGCGTCAGATTCTGCGAGATAGATCAGCATATCCGGCGTAACTTCGCTCAATCGCGCTTGTGCGAACGATTGTGCGTCGGCATTCGCTGGTGGGGCAATGCGACGTTGCGGCAGCCACACCGAATCGAGCGCAGCGGAGATTTCTTCGCGCAAACGTGTTTGATTTTCACCGAAGTTGTTGTATGCGGTGAGAACCGCGCCGAACGAACCTGTCGTATTGGATTCAATGTTGATGATCTCATCGACTTGCGTATCGAGTGCGGTTTCCAAGCGTGCTGTCAATACCGACAGTACTTGTTCGCTGGTCATACCGCTGACTTGTGAGAGGATGATAGTTTGAGGAAGTTCAATCGCGGGGATCAATTCTTGGCGGAGCTGGGTAACGGCGACCACTCCGGCTACCGAAACAATGGCGCTGATGATCAGCGTCACTAGGCGGAAGCGCAGGGATAGGCGCGTTAATCCGCTGAACAAAGATTTCATTTCGATTGTCTCTCCTGCATGGTGTTAAGCGGCATAAGCGGAAGCGCTTATCATTGTAATCCTAAATTGAGAAAGATGTCACAAACGTTTAAGAATCGTTATTGCGGGCTGTACAAAACAAGACGGATGTTGTGAAAAGTACATCCGTCCAAAGAAGTTATACCCGGAGTCCATTTCAAAATCGCCTTCCAACGCGCGCGATCAGCGAACCTTTTTTGCTTGTGATTCCTACATTTGCGATTTTTGAATAGACTTCTAGTTATTTACAGCCAAAAAGGCACCGTACTTTCGAGCGGTATTGGCATTACCCCGCGCATGATAGCGCTTTCTAGAAAGTCATTGTTGTGAATGGTCACCGGGAGTTTGGGCAGCCGCAGCGCGCCATAATGAAATAACGTGAAGCTCATAACTGAATGAATTGCATTTTCAATCGACAGCGCCGCCTCGGTTCGAATATGCAGCGGCAGCGGCGTTATTTCTCCCGGAGCGAGCGCAGTTACCAAAAATGCCTCGTTGTCGTTCAGACGAAAGGTTGATCCCCATTCTGGCGGCAGTATGCCTCCAACTTTCTTCATTGAATACAGGCGCGGGATGCCCCGCCGCACAATTTCAACCGGGAGGAAAGTTGCGCCAGTTTGTTTTTCCCACGTTTGAAGCGACAGCATCACTTCTCGCTTGAGTTTGCCATCATGATGCAGTACCACTTTACGCTCACCAATGTGGTCGGGGGGGAGAAGACGAGCCATTAATGCAGGTGGAATTCCTTTGCCATCTTTTTGTGGTGATGATGCGATCTGCGCGCGAATCAGTTCGCCGCTGCTGCTGTAAATCCTTGATATACCTGTGAGGTGTTCACCGTCTTTTTTATGCTGACGAACCAAATGCAGTCCTACTACGCGATCCGCGTAGGTAAGCGGGTCATGCAGTAAATACGGAATATTTCCCGCGCGAGCAATGATACCCATCACAATATCGGGCATCACTTCCGGTTTGTGCATTGTCGCTTCATGTAGGATCAAGCATGGTATTCCTCGCCCGATGGTTTGCGCGCGTGCATAGCGGTCTCCAACAGCTTCATCTTCATCGTCGGCTTCTTCATCGGGCAAAAATACGACAACGAGATCGGCATTTTCTTTCGCAAGCAAGCGAACTGCGCTCTCTAAGTTCGCTTGTGTTACTACACGCACTTTTCGTTCGCGGATTAACTCCAATTTGAAACCGTATTCACGCTGCATGGAGCGTTTTATCGCTTCGACAAAGTCGTCTACTTCGTCGGAAAGCGTATTTATCACGACGATCCTGATCGGATTTGTCTCGAATTTTGGCAGCCGTTTATGCGCGCCATTTTTTAGGAAATCCTTGGGTAAGTTGTCGGGATCAAGTGGACGGACTTTACCGTCGCCAAAGGCAAGATTTGCATCTGGCTTACTATCGACAAAAAGATCAGGATAATCGCTGCTGCGGTACGCATGGTCGATGAGATTCGCGGACTTAATCACGCTCGATACGACTTTGATCATCTGCGCGCGCATCGCGGGTTTCAGGCTCAATGCCTGTTCGATCATCTGCGGCTTGATATGAAACTTCTCTGCGTCTTCCACGCGAATGAGCAAACGCAGTGCATCCGCAACAAAGTCGTATTCTTGGTAACCAATCTGTACACGCACTACGAGTGTATCCTCAGACGCAGCGTTGATGATTTCGCGCATGGTATCGCGCTGTGCCAAATTGAGCAGACGCTCACGATTTTCGCGCAGACTGCCCACAATTTTGATGATCTCTCCTGAACTCGTTGAAGTTTTATCCGCCACCCACATGCCAATCAACTGTTCAGTGTCTTTGAGCGTTTTCGCGTAGAGCTTCAGTTCAGGTTCATAGAGCAAGCGAGTAATCACAGCGACGGAAAGTGCAGGTTGATTATTTACCATCCATGCGCGAATACGGTGTTCTCGCTCCACGAGTGTATTCTTGATGCCATATGCGGTATTTGCCAAGTCGGCTTCAATTTGCTTTTCCAATGCGGCGATGCGTCCGCGCATCACGTAATCGCTTATGGCTTCCGGTGTAGCTGACCATGCATAATCTTCTTCAAGTGCGGCGATCCAGCCAAAGACGTTGTAGTTTTCGGTATGGAGCTGGTGAAGCAGTTCAACGAGCTTGATCACTGGCGGTGGGGAATCTGTGATAACACGGCTGTTTGCCCAGAGCCATGTTCCTGTGTGCATCGTCCGCAGTTTGGTGACAAACAGCGCGCCTAAACGATTGAATTCTGATGACGACAGTGAATCTTCAACAAGCCGAACGATATATGCCGTCAGCGGCGGTAGTTGATCGACTTTGACCGGAAAGACTTCGACAAATTGTGTTACGCCGCCGTCGTCAGTTTTCGGCAGCGTTTTGCTTGATAAACGTGGATTAGGCTGCATATAGTTTAGCTACTCAATCGGCTTGCTTTCGTCGCTGCCCCACTCTTTCCACGAGCCATCATACAGGCTGCCATGACCTAAGTCTGCCACACGCAGCGTCAGCATCCCATAGCTGGCAGAGACACCGCCGTTACAATAAAAGACCACATTGGTGCTGCTTTCTGTTACACCTATAGATGCAAATTTCGCGCGGAGTGCGTCGGGGGGAAGCATGACACCTTCCGGTGTGGTGAGTTCAATACGAGGAAGGCTTTTCGCCGTAGGAATATGTCCGAATCGTTTTGCGCGCGAGGCTTTACCGTTGAATTCTTCAACGGAACGCACATCCACCAACTGCTGTTCACCCTTCAGCGCCGCGTGAACTTGATCGGCTGTGCGGCGGAGAGAGGGATTAGCAACAGCCTTGAAATGTGTCGGGGAAAAGGTGGGAATTTCGGCGCTCGTTGGGCGATTCTCCGCTGTCCACTTTTCCCACCCGCCATCCAATACCGCGACTTTGGTGTGTCCATAATAGTTGAGCGCCCACCATAACCGTGCCGCGAACATCCCGCGAGCATCATCATATGCGATAACATAGGTGTTTTCATCAATGCCCGCGCGTGACATAGCTTGTGCGAAGCGTTCTGGGCTGCCAATTTGCGCGTGCAGGGGATCATCTGGGTTGGTAATTTCGCGCACCCAATCGACAAAAACCGCGCAGGGGATATGAGACTTTAAGTAATGATCGTAGTGATTGAAGTAATGCGGCGGTGGTTCGGTTGCAGGGAGGACATGACCACGAATATCCACAATTCGCAGCGACGGTTCATTCAAGTGCGTCGCTAACCAATCGGTTGAAACCAGTACCCCATCGAACATTTTGTATCCTTGTTTGCGTTGGTCGTGTCCATAATGATACCATCCTTCATCGCCTGAGTAGGTATCTTGCATCGTAAACTGGGAGTATTGGTTGTCTTTTGGTCGATGGTTTTTCATCTTGCTGATAATCGCGGTGAGGGTGATATTTGGTCATCGCGCCGTGGCACAAAATGCCGACTATCCTGCAAGTGTGCCTTGTGAACAGCGCCCGCATGTATTGGATCAACCTTGGATTCCGGCGGGGCTGGCATGTCTTGAAGAAGCCGTCAATGAACCGTCAATGGGATCATGGGGGTTCACATCGTTAGCTGTGAGCGATGATGGGACACTTTACGCGCTTAATGCGATGCGTGGAGAAGTCTACACCTTTGATGATACCGACGGGGACGCTCTTCCCGATGCGCCGCGTATGCTGGTGGACACCCTGCGCCAGCCGACTGGATTAGCGCATCATGACGGAGTGCTGTACATCTTGGACGGCGCGACTCTCTATCGTTGGTTCGATGATGACTTGGAAGTCGTGCGCGATGATCTACCTTTTCATGTCGGTTTGATGAACGGTGGGCTGATTGTTACTGATGAGGGGTTTATCGTAGGGATAGGTGCGTCGGCAAATCCAGATGATCCCGACAATGGGACCCTGATTGAGTTTTTGACACCGAATGACTCGTTCAGCACGCGGGCAGACAATCTTGGACAGCCGTTTGATATCGCGCTCATAGAGGATGTTGTTTGGGGAATCGATCCCGAACATGATCGATTGTTCAGCGAAACAGGGACGCAAATTGGCTTCACTGTGGACAGTTATCCTACAGGAACTGCCTATTACGATAGTAACGTGTTTCCCGCGCTCGAAAATAAACTGCTTGTCGTGTTAAGCGGCTCAAATGACCGTATCCATTTAACGGGCTATAGCGTCGTTACTGTCGATGTAAACACGGGTGAAATCGCGGCGTTGATGCCCGCGCGCCCGATTCCGGGCAGCCCCGAAAGCGAATTCAGTAACGAAGAAATGAATCTGCGCGGAAGTGGATTTTTTCCCTATCACCCGTGGGATGTGGCGGTTACGCCGCAGGGGTGGGTGTATATCAGCGTCGGCGGTGGGCGTATCCTCGCGCTGCGACCACATGCGAATAACTAACGGAATGTTCATTTATGTCGTATTGGATCATCGATTCCATAACAGGAATTCCCGCGTTTTTGTGGATGTATTTCGGCGTAGGTGTGCCACTTGCGCTGGCGCTACTTCCACGTCGAGAATGGCGGCACAAGGCTCAAGTGCTGGCGCTGGCGATTGCCTTGGGTTCGGGCGCATCGACAGCATGGATGTTTGTGCTAGCAGCAATTGGCGCGGAAACCAGACAAGCCTTGCTCCGTACCGATTTGATCCTTGCGGGAATGGGCTTGATTGCCTTACTCAGCGCGGTGATCGCGTGGCGCAAGCGGCATTTGTCCGCTGGAATTTCCTCTCAAGGTTCGTTTCCGTTTGCATGGGACGAAAAACTCATCATCGTCTTGATCATCACCGCTCTGATCGTCCGCTGGGTTGTCACGGCGTATTGGCCCTTCACGGCTTACGATACGCTGTGGGTGTATGGCTATCAGGCACGCTTGTACACACTGACCGGATACATCCCACAAGAGATTGGCTACTACCCGCAGTACATCCAATTGCAGTACGCCTACGCGCAGATTTTGCACGGCAGTATCAATGATCACATTGCGCGTGCCTCGGTGATGTTTCTGCACATTGGCAGTATTTTGGCGGCGCATACACTCGGCGCACGCTTAGTTAATCGCCGCACGGGGATATGGCTGGCGGGGATATGGGCGCTGTATCCCCATGTGGGCGATTGGGCACGCGCTGGCGATTTGGAAATTCCGCTGACGTTTCTGTTTACGCTCGCGGCGGCGTATTTTCTCGATGCATGGATGCAGCCGGATCATCCACACAAACGACGATACGCCATCATCGCCGGAATCATACTCGGCATTGGAATGTGGACTAAGCCGACGATGGGCGGGTTCATTTGGGGAGTGGCGCTGCTCACAATGATCGAATTTGCTCGCGTCCTACGCGGCTTGAAGTGGCGCATCTCGCCCGCAATATGGCAAAATGCGCGTCCCCGTTTTGAAACTGCGATTTTCACTGGATTGGCATGTATTCCGTTGGGGTCGGTCTGGTACATTCGCAATATCGCCTATGGTCACTCCCCAATTGATTTCCCGCCGTCGTTCTGGCTCACACAGGCGATGCGGAGTGGTGTCGAATTCGGTTGGTTGATTGTAGCAACGATAATTCTGCTGTCGTTCATCTATTTCACACAGCGCGCGCAGCCTGACACGCGCATTACGATGGTTGGAGTGGTGCTGCTCACATTCGGGTTGGCACCAACGATTTTAGCGCCGCGCCCGATTGTTCTGCTCGAATGGCTCATGATCGCAGGGGGTGCGGGGATACTCGCGTTCTCACTCTGGCGGTATGCCCGCGAACATGCTTCACAGGAAAGCTGGCGTGTGATTCAAATTGCGATGATCGCTTTGCTGCTGGCATTACCGTATTTCGTGACGTGGTTTATGTCGTACAGCTATCACTACCGGCTGTCTTTCGCTGTTGTTCCTTTATTGATCTTACCCACCGCTGCGCTAATCGCGTATTGGCGCACACCCGCGCTATCGCCTCTTCGCAGATTGCGACTTCTCGTCGCGCCAATGATGATCGCTTTGAGCATCCCCGGCGTTGTCTCGACTATTTATGACCTCAACGGCGGGTGGGATTACTTGTGGACGGACAAATACCCGACGGACAACGCGCGTTACCAATCGGGGAATGCCGCATTGATGCGCGTCGTCGAAGGGTTGGAAATTTGGAAGCAGGAACATCCCGGTCAAGCACTTGTCGTATCCGCGCCGAACGTGGATCGACTGCCGTTCTTTTTCCCGATGGATGAGATACGTGTGGATGAATCACCAACCCGGTTAACGCAGATCGATGACGCGGCGTATTTTGTCTATGGCTCACCAGAAACCATTGGCGCGTATGAATCCGTGCCATTTTTCGACAATCAAGTTGTCAATGCATTAGGACGCACCGATATTCTCCGCCGCGCATGGTGGATGGATGATGGCATTTTCAGCTATGACATTTACGAATTGCACACGCCTCTACGTTTTAATCCAGTGAGTCAGCCCAATGGACGTGCGCCAGAAGATGTAGTGATCGGCGGTTTTGCGCGGTATCTCGGCTATGACATTTCTGGTTTAGAGTTCTGGCCGGATCGCCGTTTGGTTTTCAAGATTTATTGGGAAGTTCTAGCGCCGCCGCAGGGTGATTATGTCACGCTGGTGCACTTGCGCGACGATGCGGGGAATCTGTTGGCGAACTGGGATGCACCAGTGGCACAAACCCCGTTGGGTTACTACTCAACATGGGTATGGGAAGTTGGCGAAACCATCATTGACGAGCGAGGATTGCGGCTCCCCGAAGGTGTACTTCCTTTAGGTGAAGATTATCAATTAGTGATAGGACTTTACGATTCGACTACATTAGAGCGCCTTCCGGTGATGGTCAATGGTCAGCCAGCAGGGGATGATTACGTTATTGAAAACCGGATTGATGTGTTAATAAGTCCACCTTCAAGTTAAAGTTTAGATTGGTCTAAAAAACTATTGCAAAAAGCCGAAAAGTGTGTTTTGATTGTGACAATACTGTCCGTTTCACGTGGGGTACTGTCAATGAAGCACACTGTTCGTTTTATAAGTTTTGTCGTTATCGCCGCTGTAGGGGTGATGTTTGTGTTGAATATGTTCGTGGGTTCCGCACAGCAGTCTGAAAGCCCCACTGCTCAATCGACGCAAGAAGCCATCCCATCTCCCTGCACCGCGCCTGCCGCGAATGCAGTAGCTACTGTCGGCATGATCGCGGATATTGTAAGTGTTGTTGGGGGAGAATGTGTGAGCGTTACCGCACTCATGGGACCCGGTGTTGATCCGCATCTATACACCGCGACTGAACGCGACGTAGAAACGCTGTTTAATGCCGACATCATCTTTTATGGCGGGTTAAATCTCGAAGCGCGCATGGTGGATATTTTCGAGCAGATTAGCACCGGGCTTGGCAAACCGACCATCCCCGTGAGCGAAAACGTTCCTGCCGAAAACATCCTCACCGAAGTCGTTTACAACGCGGCTGACCCGCATGTCTGGATGAATCCGCTGCTGTGGGCATATGCTGTTGAAGCAGTGCGGGATGGCTTGACTGAACTTATGCCTCAGTATGCCGATTACTTTACTGCGACGACAGATGCCTATTTGATTGAACTGCACGCACTGGACGAATACATCCGCCAACAGCTTGCGCGTGTTCCCGAAGAACAGCGCGTACTAGTAACGGCGCATGATGCCTTCCAATACTACAGCCATGCTTATGACATCGAAGTTCACGCGCCGCAAGGAATCACCACTGAAAGCGAAGTCGGCGTGCAGAACATCCGCGATACCATTGCTTTATTGGTCGAGCGCCAAATCCCAGCCATCTTTGTTGAAACGAGCGTTTCGCCAGATGTGGTGGAAGCGATTGTCGAAGGCGTGCGCGATCAGGGGCATGAAATCGTCATCGGCGGATCGCTGTTTTCGGACGCGATGGGCGATGCTGGTACGCCGGAAGGCACGTATATTGGCATGATCCGCCACAACACAGATGTGATCGTTGCCGGACTGCTGGGTGAAGCAGGCTCATAACGGATAGGGAACAACATGGTCACGAAAAATGCAAATAACATACCCCTTGTCATCGAAGACCTCACCGTCGCCTATCGTGAAGAACCTGTACTGTGGGATGTGGACTTAACCGTGCCGCAGGGCGCGTTGATGGCAATCGTCGGTCCGAATGGAGCAGGGAAAAGCACGCTAATCAAAGCGGCGCTCGATCTCGTCGATAAAGCGGCGGGGCGAGTGACAATCTATGGCAAACCGTATGCTGAACAGCGGCAGATGGTCGCGTATGTGCCGCAGCGTGGCAGCGTAGATTGGGATTTTCCCACCAATGCGCTCGATGTGGTGACGATGGGACGGTATGGGCGTTTAGGATGGATCAAGCGTCCTACTAAGTCGGATCGTCAGATCGCGTATGAATCACTCGTCAAAGTAGGCATGGAATCATTCGCGCAGCGGCAGATCAGTCAGCTTTCGGGCGGGCAGCAGCAGCGCGTGTTTTTGGCGCGGGCGCTGGCGCAAGATGCACAGCTTTATATCATGGACGAACCGTTTCAAGGGGTGGATGCGACCACTGAAAAGGCGATTATCACAGTGCTGAAAGACCTGCAAGCGAATGGTCGCACAGTGCTGGTGGTACATCATGACTTGGAAACCGTGCCGGAATACTTCGATCATGTGCTGCTGCTCAACGTCAAGGCGATTGCTAGTGGGCGTGTAGACGAAGTGTTCACGCCGGAAAATCTCCGCGCGACTTACGGCAGCCGAGTCGATGCGCTTATTCGGCAGGGAGTAGAGGCATGAACGGGTTCGATCTTTCGCTTATTTTTTTAGACTATACGATCCGTAACGTGGTGTTGGGTGCTTTAGTGCTTGGCATTGTCAGCGGCACGTTAAGTGCCTTTGCCGTACTGCGTAAGCAAAGTCTGCTTGGCGACACCATGAGCCATGCGGCGCTTCCCGGCGTAATCATCGCGTTTCTCATTACGGGGGTGCGTGCGCCCCTACCTCTGCTCATCGGTGCGATGATCGCGGGATGGATTGGCACGCTCATTATGCGGTTGATCACCGCTGAAACGCGCATCAAACAAGACAGTGCACAGGGCTTAGTGCTTTCGGTGTTTTTTGGCTTTGGTATGGCACTGCTTTCATGGGTGACTCGTCAACCCGGCGCGGAACATTCAGGTCTGGACAACTTCCTATTTGGGCAAGCAGCGGCGACGGTTGCTGAAGATGTGCAAACGATGGCGATGGTCGGCATATTGGTGCTGATGTTGATCGTTGTGTTCTGGAAAGAATTTAAACTCATCAGTTTTGACATGCAGTACGCGAAAACATTGGGTCTGCGTGTGGGGTTGATGGATGTGCTGCTCACTACGTTGATCGTCGTCGCGGTTGTGGTTGGGCTGCAAATGGTTGGTGTGGTGTTGATGAGCGCGATGATCGTGGCTCCGGGCGTGGCGGCACGCCAGTGGACGAATCGACTCGGCGTGATGATCGGGCTGTCTGCGATGTTCGGCGCGGCGGCTGGCGTGACAGGCGCGTTAGTCAGCAGTACAGCGTTGAATATGCCGACGGGTCCTGTCATTGTGCTGGCGATTAGCGCGATTGTGGTTGTTTCACTACTGTTCGCGCCGGAACGCGGCGTGATCTGGGAGCATATTCGACAGTTGCGGCGGCGTGGTGTTCTGCACGCACAAATTGCCCGCCAACGCTTGATCACGGACAGCAAACGCCCTGCAATTTCTTCACAACCTGCTAATCAGCCTGTCGCACAGCCGATCCCCGTACAAAGCGGTGGATCCGCCAACGCGAAGGGAGTGTTAAAGCCATGACGCAGTTTCAAATTGAGATTCAACTCGTGGCGGTGTTGGTAGCGGCGGCATGTGCTATTCCCGGTGTGTTTTTGGTGCTGCGCCGTGTGGCGTTGATGAGCGATGCGATCAGCCATACTGTACTGTTCGGCATTGTGATTGGCTTCTTCATTTTGAAGGACATCAACAATCCGCTGCTGATCCTGTTCGCGGCGGGGGCGGGGGTGCTGACTGTCAGCTTGAGCGAACTGCTGCTCCGTACCGGACGTGTACGCGAAGATGCGGCGATTGGTTTGGTATTTCCGGCGTTGTTCAGCATCGCGGTTATCCTAATCACCCAGAATTTCCAGAACATTCACTTGGATGTGGATGCGGTTCTACTTGGTGAACTAGCCTTCGCGCCCTTCAATCGGGTGGGGGATGTGCCGCGCGGGGTGGTCGTGATGGGGATCATCCTGCTCATCAACATTGTGTTGATTGGGTTATTCTACAAAGAATTGAAGCTGGCAACCTTTGACACAGGGATGGCAGCGGCGCTCGGCTTTTCACCCGCGCTCATTCATTACGGGTTGATGACCAGTGTTTCGGTCACGGCAGTTGGAGCCTTTGATCATGTGGGTTCAATTCTCGTAATCGCACTCATGATCGCGCCGCCAGCCGCCGCATATTTGCTCACGGATCGGTTGGGGAGAATGCTGGTTTACAGCGTTATCATCGGCGCAGCATCCGCAATCAGTGGGTATTGGGTGGCGCGTGAACTGAACGTCAACATCAGTGGTACGATGGCGACGATGGCTGGAGTGTTATTCGTGATCGTACTGCTTACCGCACCTGAACGGGGCTTGGTAGCTCGTGCTATTCAGCGCAAACGGCGCGGCGAACGCTTTGCCGTTGAGATGCTGCTTGTTCATCTTAAGCGGCATGAATACACTTCCGAAGCTGCGTCTGAAAACACGATCAATCACTTGGTTGAGGAGTTAAACTGGAAGCCCAAACTTGCACAGGCGACGGTGCAGCGGGCAGCACGTCAGGGGTGGATTGAGCGCCGACGGGATGCACTCACTCTCACAGAAAGCGGACGACAAACGGCGGTCAATCTTTTGGCGCGATAACCTGTGAGCGCACGAACCTAGCGGGGTGGCCCATTGTGGTCGCCCCGTTTTGATTCGTTAAGACAATAGCGAAGAATTGTCATCGATGTCCTTTCATGTCCAAATTTTTGATGCGCTAAGCGAATGATGATGAAGGGTGATTGATATTATCAAAAGATAAATATTGAGAGAGGATGTATTGATAGCAAGTCTGATCGGTATGTAAAAAAGTCTCATATAAATTCTATTCGCGTTAGGATTTGGAAAATTGTAACCGATTATGACCAATCTTTTTTGATTGCAGAGGATGAACGACACGGACATGTTTTGACAGCTTGAGATCATGTCCGTGTCAATCGCGGTAATGGGGTTAATCCCCAGTGGTTTGAGGAGCAATCGTTAGGTCAGGCTGACCGTTTGACGATGTAGGTTCTTCTTCATGGCGGAACTGGCTCATATACAGGTCGTAGTATGCGCCGCGCTTCGCCAACAGTTCGTTATGTGTCCCGCGCTCAATGATTTCTCCATCTTTGAGCATCAGCACCATATCGGCGCTGCGGATCGTGCTAAGGCGGTGAGCAATCACAAAGCTGGTACGCCCTTGTAACAACTGCTCGAACGCTTTCTGAATGATGCGTTCGGTACGGGTATCGACACTGCTCGTCGCTTCGTCCAAGATGAGAATACGCGGTTTCATGAGCGCGACACGGGCGATGGCGATCAACTGGCGCTGTCCTTGACTCAAGCCCGATCCACGTTCACCCAACACTGTTTGATAGCCTTCCGGCAGTCGCTCGATAAAGGTATCGGCAGCGACCATTTTTGCCGCTGCAATCACTTCTTCGTCTGTTGCATCCAAGCGCCCGAAACGGATATTGTTCATCACCGTGTCGCTGAACAGGAAGGTATCTTGCAGCACGATTCCGACATTTTGCCGTAAGCTCGATTGGGTCACATCGCGCACATCCATTCCATCAATCAACACTTGACCGCCCGTCACATCATAGAAACGGGGAATGAGGTTGATGATGGTTGTCTTGCCCGCACCCGTCGGTCCAACGATGGCGATAGTCTTACCGGGTTCAGCGGTGAAGCTAATCCCCTTCAACACAGGTTGATCTTCTTTGTATCCCGCTTCTACGTTGATGAACTCGACACGCCCTTGAATGGTGTCGGGCATGGCAATCGCGTTTGGCTTGTCGGTAATCTCGACAGGTTCGTCAAGCAGATTGAAGATACGCTCGCCGCCAGCAATAGCGCTTTGAATGTTCGTCCAAAGTACGGCGATTTGTGTGATGGGCTGCTGGAAACGCTGGACATACTGCAAGAACAAGAACACCGTGCCGAGTGTAATGACTTGTGTGCCAAGCAGTGGTTCTTGCCGAAGAACGCTGATCCCGCCGACCACGACGACTACGCCAAGGGCGACGTAACCGAGCGCCTCCAACACAGGATTCAAGGCGCTGGTGAAAGCGGCAGCACGCACATTCGCATCGCGGTTGGCGGCATTCACGCGCCTGAACTGTTCGATGTTTTCATCTTCGCGGTTAAACGCTTGGACTTCGCGCACGCCCGCGATGCTCTCTTGCAGGTCAGCATTGACGCTGCCCATCTGCTGACGGCTTTTGCGAAAAGCCTTGCGCGCTTGATTGGAAAAATAGCGCGTGGCGAAATACATGAACGGGACGACGACCAAACTCAACAAGGTATAGGGGAGATTAGTCTCCAGCATCTTTATGACGATCCACACCATGAGCAGCGCCCCGCTAATCACGCTTAACAGCGCGAAGCTGAACACCTGCTGAATGGTGTCGGTATCACTGGTGATGCGGCTCATGAGGTTGCCAACTTCGTTTTCGCTGTAAAAGCCCATCGAGAGCTTTTGCAGTTTGGCAAACAGGTCATGTCGCATTTGCCGCAGCACTGATTGACCGCTGAGTCCCATGAAGTAGAACGCCATACCGGTCACAACCGCGCCGATGATGAATAGTCCCAACAGCGTGAGCGCGATTGTGCCTAATCCCGCGAGCTTGACATCGGCGGGGACATCGTTGATGCTGCCTTCTGCGATAGCCGTCTGCATGACCGGATCGATCCAGCATTTGCTTATGGGCTGGGGGAACAAGTAGCAGTCCACCGCTTGTTGAATGTAATCCGGCGCTGCCACCTGTGTCCACGTCGAAACGACGATGAGAACAATCGCAATAACGACGTAACCCCAATAGCGAGCGAAGTACTGCCCAAAGCGGCGCAGTGTCGCGCCGACATTTGCTGCCTTGATGACTTCGCTCTCAAATAAGCGGCGATTGTCGAGCATCATAGTGGTTAAGCCTCCTGCGCTTCGGGGGATTGGGTGACTTCGGCATCCCCGACAAGCTGCGAGTTATAGATTTCAGCGTAAATGGGGCTCTCGTCCATCAGTTCTTTGTGTGTGCCACTGGCGACAACACGTCCTTTATCCAGCACCAGAATTTGATCGGCTTTTAAGACGGTGGTAATGCGTTGAGCGATGACGAAGCTGGTGCGCCCTGCCATCAGGCTGTCGAGCGCCTTTTGGATGCGCGATTCGGTGAGTAAGTCAACGCTGCTGGTCGAGTCATCAAGGATCAAGATGCGTGGGTTGAGTAAAAGTGCGCGGGCGATAGCGATACGCTGCTTCTGCCCGCCTGAAAGAGTCGCGCCGCGTTCACCAACGAGCGTGTCGTAACCATCGGGGAAAGTGATGATGAAGTCGTGCGCGGCGGCGGCTTTGGCGGCGGCAATCACATCGTCCATACTGGCATCGCTGCGACCAAACGCGATGTTGTCGCGGATTGTGCCACTGAACAAATTGGTTTCTTGCAGCACGATCCCAATTTGCGAACGCAAGCTGTCGAGTTTCACATCTTTGAGGTTGTATCCGTCAATGGTGATGCTGCCTTCGGTGGCATCGTAGAAGCGGGGTATCAGGTTAATGATTGTCGTCTTGCCGCTGCCCGTTCCACCCAATAACGCCACCGTTTGACCGGGTTTTGCATGGAACGACACATCACTGAGGACGGGTTCACCTGCACCAAAATAACGGAAGGTGACGTGATCAAAAACCACTTCGCCCTGTATTGGTGGAAGTTCGACAGCATCATCTTTATCGCTCACATCGCTTTTGGCATCAAGAATTTCAAAGATGCGACCCGCGGATGCGCTCGCTTGCGCCATCAGCGATATGATGAAGCCCAACTGCCCAAGTGGGAAGAAGATGTAAATCACATACAGGCTAAAGCTCTGGTAATCGCCTAATGTGAGTGTTCCACCGATGATTTGTCGTCCAGCGAAGTAGAGCAGAGCCGCCTGCCCAACTTGCGCGATCAAAAAGATCACGGGGAACAGGAACGAGAACGTGCGGGCGACTTTCAACTGCTGCTCGAACAGGTCTTGTGTCGCAGTGTCGAACTTCTTCTGTTCAGTCTTTTCGCGGGCGAACGCACGCACCACCTTGATGCCCGCCATATTTTCTTGCAAAACAGTATTCAGCTTAGATAAGCGAGTCTGAATTTGCACGAATAACGGCTGTGTCACCGTGCCGAAGATGATAAAGGTGACCATCGCGATTGGCAGGATAGGCAGTACAACGAGCGTAAGCTGCCAATTGGTGAGAAAAAGAATGATCAAGGTGGCGACCAGCAGAATAAATGCTTGCGCGGCAAGCACCAGCCCTTGTGCGATGAAAAGGCGAAGACGTTCTACATCGTCGGTGGCGCGGATCATCAACTGACCGGTTTGGTTGCGGTCATAGTAGCTGAATGACAAGCGCTGAATTTTGGCGAATATTTCGTTACGGAAATCGAACGCCAAGCCTTGTGAGATGGTTTCACTCATGAAGGCTTGGACGAATGAGAAAACCCCGCGAATGACAGCCAAACCAACGATGATCAACGCCGCCCCCATTAACCATGCTTCGGCATTGATTTGAAAACTTTGGAGTTCTTCGAGTGTATATCCGCTTGCGCCCGCCGCGATGGGCTGCATAACGGCTGGTAATCCAAGAATCTGATTGGCAACCGAGCCGTTGATTACCACGTTGATCATGTTCTGAATCAACTGTGGAACGGCAAGTTGTGCCAAACTGGCGATAATCAGGGTAGAGTAGGTGATGATAGTCGCGCGTTTTTGTTTACCTAAGAAACGAATCGCGCGTCCTAAACTTGGTTTCGGTGCGGGGCGAGCGCCGCCACGCGCGCCCATTCGACGTACTGCTTGTGCTTGCAAGATGCTGCCTCTCTTTTCCGTTGTGAATGTATGGAGCGTTGACCGTATATATTGCTTTGTTAACAGCTATCCGAGTGTTTGCCTGTACGGTGGGCTTGGATGCGTGCTTGCATATCGCGCAGCATGTCGTCTCCGTTAGGCATATTGCGAATGATCTCCCGCAGCAAATCGCGCAGTTGGCGCGCCTTTTCTTCGCCCAATGCCGTAAGACTGGAATGTAAAGGCGTGTCATTTGGCATATGGATCGATTCCAGTAGTGCTTTTCCTTCATGCGTCAAAGACAGTGGAGTGCGCCGACGATCTTTTGGATCGCGTTCACGCTGCACGTAACCTTTACGTACCAACGAACTTAACGTTGCGACCAATGTTGATGGATCGAGCGAAAAACGGCGGCTAAGTTCGCTTTGCGTGAGTTGGGCGTGGGAAAGCGTCCGCATGATGCCATATTGAAGTTGGCTTAACTGAATGTTGTTGGCATTGAAATAGTCTTCAAGGCTTCGCATTGCCAGTCGTGTGACCATGCCCGTAAGGGCGACGATTTCCATAACTTCAATCTGCTCATCGGTCAAGTTCATGTGCTAAACTCGTTGGTATGCAAATGATTTGCTAGGCTAAACGTTTGCATACAAACTATATGGTTAGTGTGGTGTGTTTGTCAAGGCGTATGTTTAACCGATATGCCAGCTTTTGGATTGAAACGTTCACATTCGGCGGGTAAACTTGTCGTCCGAAAGATTGGAGACGCGCAGAATGACCGACAAGTCTCTTGTAAGACAACTTCTCAATGACCTCCGCAGCGAGGACAAAAAAACGCAGCAATCTGCGCTTCACCGTTTACAGCAGATCAAGGACGAGTTAACTGATCCTCGTAATCTCCCGGCGCTGATGGACGCGCTTAACCAGCGGGATCGGCATGTACGCGCCTTTGCTGTGAAATTGATTGGTGAAATTGGCGATCCTACTTCGGTGGGGGCGTTAATTGAACGGTTGATGGATCGCAGTAAAGATGTTCGCAAGGCAGCGGCAGAGGCGCTAGGGGAGATCGGTGAACCGGAAGCCGTTCCCGCGCTAATCGGCGCGCTGTTAGGCGATGAGAACAGTTTTGTTCGCTGGGAAGCCGCGCGTGCGCTGGGTGCGATCCATAGTGTTGAGGCGCTGCCACAGTTACTAGAGGCATTGTCAGCAGATGCTAACAGCTATGTACGCTATGCGGCTGCCGAAGCGCTTGGCAATCTCGGTGATCAAATTGCACTCGAAGGGTTAGAGAACGCACTACTGAATGATGGTAACGAGTTCGTTCGCTTTGCTGCGGCGAAGGCACTCGGTGATATTGCCGATCCAGCGTCTGTTCCATCGCTGTTAAAGGCGCTGAACACAGATAATCATCATGTTTGGCATGCGGCGGCGGAAGCATTGTGGATGCTCAACGAGGATGCGATGCCCGCGGTGATAGAACAACTGCGCGATCCTGATATGGAGATGCGGCGCGCGGCGCTTAAAGCGGTCTTATGGCTAACCATGGAGTATGATGACGAAGATGCCGTTCTACGTGATATGCCGGATTGGATCGATACCTTAGGTTGGCTAAACTAGCCAACAAGACCAACGCATCAACGTTTGCAGCAGCATGGAGAATAAGCAAGGCGGTATTCTCTGTGAAAATGTGTGCCCGCTGATTCAATAACAGCGGGCACTATGCGAGAGTAACATTTTTTATCGCTGAATGAATCCACTTGGGAGAGTAAAGATGCCTGCACGTATTGCTGAAGCAACATGGAATGGAACGCTGCAAGAAGGTAATGGTTCAATGAAGGGTGGCAGCGGCGGTTTGAACACGGCATATACCTTTAAGAGTCGCTTTGAAGAGGGTGAAGCGATTACAAACCCGGAAGAACTGCTCGGCGCGGCGCACGCGGGCTGCTTCTCGATGGCATTGGGCGCGCGCTTAGGGCGCGCGGGGTTCACCGTGCATCACATTCACACAAAGGCGCATGTTCATCTTGAAAAGGGCGAGAGCGGGTTCGCCATCAGTCGAATTGATTTGGTGACTGAGGGCAAAGTCGATGGTATTGATGCAGCAGCATTTGCCGAACATGCCGAAGAAACCAAGAAGACGTGCATTGTTTCACGCGCGCTGTCTGCTGTCCCCATGACGGTGAGCGCTTCGCTGGTTGACTAAGGGGGTGGCAGCATAATCGCTGCCCCATTTGGGACGCGATTCCGAGCCCAACAGCCGCTGTAACTCGACAAAGAGCGATTCTACACATAGGAATCGCTCTTTGTTTTGCCTAACTTTCGCCAAGTGCGCGCAAGAGGTTATGCTATTGATGTTCTTTGTGGTGATGCGAAAGGAATGAGGCTGTGAAGCGCAAATACGGCATACTCGGTTTTGTCGCGGCGATTTATCAAGTGCTTGGCTTTGTTTCGATGATTGTCGGCGGGATTTTACTTGTGGTGGGCGTGGTCGCGCTGGTCATGCGTACCCAGTCAGCCGGGCAGGAACTGCTTATCCCCTCAGGATTAGCGAGTTTGGTATCAGGACTGCTTTTGGTGGGGTTTGGTCAACTGTTGAACTTGCTGCGGGATATGGAATTGAACACGCGGCGGAGCGCAGCGTATATGCTATTTCTTGCCAAACAATCGCGGGCGCGTCGGGCACGTGCAGCGAACAATGCGCGAGCATCCGCGCCGCGCACTAATGTACAATCCATGCCGCGTGAAGAAGCGCGGGGCTAACAAAAGAACTGGGGCGGTACTACTACCGCCCCAACTACAAGGAGCATGGAGACTAGATAAGTTCTTCTGTGCGTTCTTCGTTCTTTTTCTTGTGGGGACTAGTGCCGTTGTGATAGCTAACAGCGGCAGGTTCTTCTGGGACAACCGCCCAGAGAACGAGGTAAAGAATTACACCGGGACCGCCGAACAGCGCCATTACGACAAAGACAAGGCGCACAATGGTGGCATCGACCCCGAAATAAGCGGCAAGCCCACCGCATACACCGCCGATTTGGCGATCTTCGCGCGAGCGGTAAAGGCGTTTGGGTTCGTTCATCGTGATTACACTCCGATTCAAATTAATACACCCTCCTATACGAACTACGCCACCAGAAGTTTCACAAGGTTCAGCGTAAACCCAATGTGACATATTTTGACACATCTCGAAAGTCGTGCTATTCTGAGAACTAGTTGAGAGCCATATAGGTACGTTTTCGCCCGGACGCGAATCGTACAATGGGGGAAGCCGGTGAAAGTCCGGCGCTGTCGCGCAACGGTAACGAAGAAGCGGTAAACGATCACTTCTCGAAGCCCGAATGCCCGCCTATATGATGCAACTCGTCTACCACCTTCGCGCAAAAGGGGAACGGGCATGAGAATTTCGATTCTGTGCATCCCGCATCCATGCGGGATTTTTGTTTCTTTAGCGATACCAGCACAGGTATCTGTGTTCGCGTCCCTTGCACGAGGTGGTCTTACTCACTTTCTTTCACCGCAAGGGAGATAAATAAAAATGGTTCACGTTTCAAAGCGCACCACATTCGCGGGGCTGATCGTCGCGTTAACGGCAGTCCTCACGCTCTCTGTATTTGTGCCAGCTTGGGCGCAAGATACAAATTTGATCGATAGCTGTGTAACGACTTATGATGCCAGCGTCGATTATTTTCCCGATGAAGTGAGCATCGACTACGCTGAGTCGTTTGAAGTTGAATATCACGCTAACTATAAAGTGATCCGTGTGCTGACTCCGTGGCAGGGCGCAGACCAGACGTTTGAATACGTGCTGGTGCAGTGTGGCACGCCTGCGCCGGAGGGATATGACAACGCATTGGTGATCGAAGTCCCAGTTGGGCGAGTGATCAGCCTGTCTACAACGTATCTGCCACATTTGGTCGAACTTGATGAACTTGACTCGCTGGCAGCCGTAGATGAAACCGATTTCATCTATAACGCGGATATTCGCGCGCTGGTCGATGAAGGATCACTGCCGGAAGTGGGAAGCGGATCAAGCATTAATGTCGAGCAGGTGATCGATATTGATCCAGATTTGATCATGACGTTTGGTTTCGGGAGTGATTTTGACGCGCATCCGGTCTTGCTCCAAGCGGGTTTGCCAGTTGTGCTGAACGCGGATTATGTCGAAACCACGCCGCTTGGTCGCGCGGAATGGCTAAAGTTCACAGCAATGTTCTTCAACCGCGAGGCAGAAGCGAACACGCTGTTCGATCAAATCGCGGGGGATTACGAGGCGCTCGTCGCTCTGACGGCTGAAATCAGCGAACGTCCGACAGTGATGGTCAACGGGATGTTTCAAGGAACATGGTATGTCAGTGGCGGACAGAGCTACGCTGCACAGTTGATAGAAGATGCAGGTGGAGATTACCTGTGGTCAGACGATGAAAATGTGGGTGGCGTGCCGCTTTCATTTGAAGCGGTGATAGAGCGCGCACAAAATGCTGATTACTGGCTCAATGCGAACTTTTGGTTCAGTCTTGCGGATGGACTCGCAGAAGACGAACGCTACGCAGAGTTCGCGCCTTTCCAAAATGGAACAATTTTCAATAACAATCTACGGGTGACGGATTTGGGAGGGAACGACTACACCGAATCGGGAGTGCTTCGCCCTGATGTGGTGCTGGCGGATTTGATCGCCATTTTCCACCCGGAACTGCTGCCGGAACATGAACTCTACTACTTCCGCCATCTCGAATAATGATGTGGAGCGGCATCAACGCGCACGATCCCGCGTGTGGATGCTGGTTGGGATGGCGGCGCTGTTGATCGCCGCCTTTCTCGCCAGTCTCGCGCTGGGTTCGGTGCGGATTCCGTTAGGCGATGTGATCACGATTCTCACGGGTGGCGAACCCACTCGTGAGACTTGGACGACAATCGTGATCAATTTTCGGCTGACAAAAGCAATCACGGCGGGTTTAGCTGGCGCGGCGCTTGGTGTTAGTGGGCTGCTGATGCAAACCTTGTTTCGCAATCCGCTGGCTGATCCGTATGTATTGGGAATCAGTTCGGGCGCGAGTTTAGGTGTGGCGCTTGTCGTGCTGGCGGCAGGGACAACCGGAACGACGCTTCTGGCGGGATTAGGTTTGTTCGGGGATGTCGCGGTGATCACAGCGGCAAGTTTGGGCGCGGCGGCGGTGCTGCTGCTGGTTATGGCGGCAGCGGTGCGTGTTCGCAGCACCATGACGCTTCTGATTCTTGGTTTAATGTTCGGCTATATAACAGGCGCTGTGGTTAGCATTCTCGTGCATTTCAGCATCGCGGAGCGCATACAGACGTATGTCAATTGGACTTTTGGCAGCTTTGGCGGGGTGACATGGAGTCAAATGCCAATTTTCGTGGGGGTCGTGTTTGTGGGTCTGATGACCGCGAATCTCACAGCAAAACCCCTGAACGCGCTTCTGCTTGGGGATACGTATGCACGCAGCATGGGGTTAAATCTACGGCGGGCACGCGCTGGGCTGATCTTGAGTGCGGCACTGTTGGCGGGAGCGGTAACGGCATTTTGTGGTCCCATTGGGTTTCTGGGCATCGCTGTACCGCATGTGTGCCGCGTATTGATTGGCACGTCGGATCATCGAATACTGCTGCCCGCTTGCACGTTGTTAGGTGGGGCACTGGCATTGATCGCGGACATGATCGCGCAAATGCCGGGACAGTCGGCGGTGCTGCCATTGAATGCGATTACCGCATTATTTGGCGCTCCGGTGGTGTTTTGGGTGATTTTGCGCCGCCGGGACGTGAAAGAGACTTTTGCAGCATGAACGTTTTATTGCGAACAGAAAAACTGTCGATTGGATACCGTGCGCGTCGAAACGAACAGCGGGTGATCGCGTCTGAGCTTGACCTAACGCTGCACGCGGGCGAATTGGTGTGTTTGTTGGGCGCAAACGGTGTCGGTAAATCGACATTGATGCGGACATTGGCGGGAATGCACGCGCCTATCGGTGGGCAAATTTTTGCGGGCGATGATCTGCTATCCGCTCTGCCACCGCTTGAACTGGCGAAAAGAATCAGCATTGTGCTAACCGAACGTGCCGACGTGGGATTGCTGTCGGCATATGATGTGGTCGCGTTGGGACGGCATCCGTATACAGATTGGCTAGGGCGGCTGACAGCGAGCGACCACGCCGCAGTGTGGGCAGCTATTTGTGCTGTAAGTGCCGAATCGCTGGCGAATCGTCCTATAAGCGAATTAAGCGACGGCGAACGACAGAAGATCATGATCGCGCGGGCGCTTGCACAAGACCCCACAGTGATTTTGCTGGATGAGCCGACTGCTTTTCTCGATCTGCCGCGCCGTGTAGAAATTATGCACACCTTACGCAAGCTAGCGCGCGATCAAAAGCGGGCTGTGCTGCTTTCAACACATGATCTTGATTTGGCGCTGCGAAATGCTGACCGTGTGTGGTTGTTTGCGGGGGATGGTCACTTACATATTGGCGCGCCAGAAGATTTAGTCATCAGCGGCGCGCTTCGTGATGCATTTCGGGATGAGGGCGTGCATTTCGACGCGATGCGCGGGACATTTAGCTTGCCGAACGAGTTTCGGCATATGGTGCGGGTGGTAGGGGAAGGCGCGGCGCTGTTGTGGACACAGCGCGCATTAGAACGCATCGGGTGGGCAGTGTCACGGGATGCGATTGATCGGATTGAGGTGTTCGATGGCGAGGCTGGTTTGCGCTGGCAAGGTCTGATTAATGGGGAGTGGCTCACGTGGGAGTCGGTTTACGCGATGATCAAGGCGCTTGAGGCGCACACGCACAAAGAACAACTCTCCTTGAATGCGTCGCTAATCGCAAACGGAAAATCGCCCGCCGCATAAAAACTCCCTCTCTAGTCGTAATTAGAGAGGGAGTTTATTCCTTACAGTTTACCCGACAGTCTGGATGAGCAGCTCCGCGAAGATGGTTTCAAAAATGCGGTTGCCGACGACTTCGCCTAGCCATAAATCGGCGGTTCCTTCGCTGTTCTGGGGATAGGTTGCTTCGGCAGTGATCACGAAGCGACCACGCCGCCAGAACGTAATAGCTTTGGTGGCTTCCTGCTCGCAAGCGGTTTCCACGCCCACAAAAATTGGATAACTGAGATTCGTCGGCGCATCGACAGGCGCGAATCCCTGCGCGACAGCAATTTGATCGAGCGTGCCGCTTTGCAGCACAGCGGCAGCATCGGCGGGCGTAGCGTAAGCGTCGATGGTATAGCCAACAGACATAAACGGCGATGCGTCGAGATCGCATCCGCTGTTGATAACTTCAACGGATGCGCGTTCTTCAAAGTTGTTGTCGGTGAGCAGCGCGGTATATGCTTCCTGCACGTCAACGGGGGCAATCGAAAGAATTTCCTCGGCGGTTGATGTGCCAGTGGTTTCGCTGTTAATGGTCAAATGTGAGGGAAGCTGCGCGCCGATGGTGTCGATGAGTTCCGAAAATGCACTTAAGGGAACAGGTTCGGCAGCGCCAGCGGTTGTCACCACTGTGGATGGATCGGTGATGATGACGACAGTTTGCAGCGCAGTGCCGGGACTAGGATCGGTTTGCGGATCGCGCAGACGAATGTTACCGACAACATCTTGCCCTTCGATCACTTTGCCAAAGATAGTATGCCGATAATTCAAGTGAGGGGTAGGCACAGTAGTGATGAAGAATTGGCTGCCATTCGTGCCGGGTCCCGCGTTCGCCATTGCCAACCAACCGGGTTGTTCAAACGTTAGAAAGTTTACGAACTCATCCTGAAATTGATAGCCGGGTCCGCCTGAGCCTGTTGCGGTGGGATCGCCACCTTGCGCCATGAAGTCCGCGATAACACGATGGAACGTTGTGTTGTTGTAGTAGCCCTGTTCTGCCAAAAACACGAAGTTGTTGACTGTGACAGGCGTGATGTTTTCAAACAGGTCGATATAAACCGCGCCGACATCGGTGCAAAAGACCGCGAAATAATCCACGCCTGTTGCAAGGACTTGCTCCGCTTGGGTGAACTCGCGGACGGCGGGATCGGCGGCGGGGACAGCGTTCGCGCAGATTTCGGCGGGTGTTTGCGCGGCATCTTGTGCCATCGCGCTGGTTGAAAAAAGCGCCAGCACCATGCACGCGGCAAGAACACGAATTTTTTGCATGTGTATTCCACTCCTATAGATGGTCGTAGGCGTAATTGTACACGAACCCGATTTCAATGTTACGGGTACAGTTGGGTTATGGTCGTACTGTATTCGGGCAGTGTGCTGTAAGGCGCATAGGCGCTCAAACTGCCGCTGACTGGAATAAACTCGTCGGGCATCGCCGCGTTGGTATACAACACCTCCGCGCCGCTGAATGTTATGTCCGACGCATCCAATGTGAGGTGGTAATCGGTCACGGTTTCGTCATCCAAGTTGATAAGGACGAGTACGGTTTGATCCCCCGCCGAACGCAGGAACGCAAACACATTCCGCGAACCTTCGACATCAAGGTGCGTTATGCTGCCGTGTGCTAGTGCCGGGAACTGCCCACGAAGTTGGATTAAAGCGCGGTAGTGGTTGAGCAGTGAATTCGGATCATCAGTTTGCGCGGTGACGCTAACCCCTGCTTCGTCTTCCGAGAGCGGTTCCCACGGTGCGGATGCGGTTGTAAAACCGGCAGTGATAGGCGTTTCATCCCAACGCATGGGCGTGCGAATGCGTTCATCGGGTTTGCTGCCTGTCATGCCGATTTCTTCGCCGTAGTATACGAACGGCACGCCGGGAAGGGTGAGCAGCAGACTAGCGGCGGTTTTTGCTTCATCTACGTTTCCACGCAGTTGATCCATAATGCGGTTCTGATCGTGGTTTGTCAAAAAGGTCGCAAACTGCCCAAACGGGTACAAATCTTCGATGCGGTTAATGACGCTCACAACAGCATCAGGGCGGTTTTGTGCGACAGCGGAGTACATTGCCGTCGCTAGGTCGAAGTCAAAGGCAAGATCGACTTGGTCTGGCACATACTGGGATGAAATGAAGTTGGAACTCCACACTTCACCGACGGTCAGCGCGTCGGGATTCACGCTGTCAAGGAAATCGTTGTACGCAGCGAACCATTCGAGCGTGGCGGGGGTGTTTTCCTGTTCGCGCCCATCTTCAATGAGATGTTTGATCGCGTCCAAGCGGAAACCATCTACCCCCATTTCTTCGAGCCAGAAGCGCGACACATCATACATTTCTTCTGTCACGGCGGGGACGTTGTAGTTCAGGTCGGGCATCCCACTCCAGAAAACACCGTAGTAGAAGCGCGATCCGCGTGCGTGCCACACCTGCTGACTGCTCGGACCAAGATAACCCGGATTGGCAGGTCGCCAGATGTACCATGCTCCGTAGTCACCACCCGGATTGTTTGCCGAATCGCGGAACCAAGGATGTTGATCCGATGTGTGGTTGAGGACAAGATCGACAATTACCGCTATCCCGCGCGCGTGCGCCGCTTCCATCAATTCGAGGAAATCTTCGTTCGTGCCATAGTCTTCTTCGATGGTGCGGTAGTCAGTCACGTCATAGCCATGATAGCTGGGCGACTGCTGCACGGGCATCAACCAGATACCCGTCACACCGAGATCGGTTGTGGTTGACGGATCGCCATCGTTCAGGTAATCAAGTTTTTCGATCACGCCGCGCAAATCACCGATACCATCGCCGTCACTGTCATAGAAACTGCGGACGAAAATTTCGTAGAAAACACGGTCATTCCACCAAGGCAAATCGCCTGTAACAGATGTGTCTTGCGCCATCGCGGGAACAGCAATCAAAAGCATAGACATACCGATGACCAAAAGCATCCATTTTTGCTTCATCGAGAAAACCTTCGCTCTATTTTTAGTGTGCGTCGTGGTCAAGTATAACGGGTTAGGGCGGGGGATCGCATTCTGACCCGCGCACGCGATACACGATGACGGTAGATGTTTCAAACGCTCGCGTGAGAAATGCCGCGTCATCAGGCGACCATCTGCCAACCGCACGGGCGTAATCGTCATACCACACATAGCCGATCTGCGCGTCTTCCAGCAGATCAATGCGAAAATCATCACTTTCGGCGGGATCGTAGAGGCGGCGGACATTCTCGATTTTCGCGTCAAAATCGACGGTTTCGATCCAATGCCCGATGTATACGCGCAGCCCCGTCGCCGCGACCAAGCGCCCGCCGCTTCCGCGTCCGTTCCAATCGAATGTGGTGAAAATAGTCGTCGTTGACGCGCATTCATCCTGTTTTAGCCATGTGACAGCGGCGGTTTCGTCAGACGAGAGATAGGCATCGTGCGGCACGTTTGCAAGCGCGGCGGTGTTCGACACAATCATGAGGATGATCGGCGCACCAGCCAGCGCGGTCAAAGCCGCTTTGAGCATCGTTTCGTGGATATGTTTCCATCGCGCGGTGAACATCGACCAGCCGAAGGTGGCGATCAATGCCAATGGGGTTTGCACGCCAAGCAAATAGCGGCGCTGGGTTGGAATGGGCGCATAGAGCAGCAGGGCGACGACGACAATCCATATGAGGGGCAGTAGCCAGTGACTATTCAACTGTTTTCTCAGCGCAGGAAGGGCAAGTGCTGCCGGAATCAGCAGCGGGAGATAGCCTAATAGATAATAGATCGGCGGCGGGGAGTGGGTGATATTCTGCGCGCTGAACCCCGCCCAAACTGGATCGCTGTTGATAATCCACGCTTGATACAGGCTGATCGCCGCATGCAGCCCGAATGGGAGCATCAACGGGACGAGCCGCGCGAACGTGATCTGCTTGCGAATGAGGACGATCAAGGCATACGCGCCCGCCACGATTCCGGTGAGTAAAATCACATACGGCTGAATGATGCTTAGTGCTGCAAGGGCGAGTGTCAGCCAAACGAGTGTGATCTGCCGCCCGTTCGCGATCCATTCTAGAAATAGCAGCCACGCCGCGATTTGCAATCCAACGGCGGCGGCGAAGTGCGGCATGAACAGCGCGCCCGCGAGATTGTAGGCATCGGTCAGCCATAGTTCAATGGGGGCGATCTGTGACGCTTGCGCGGGATTGATAATGAGCAGAATCCAGCTTACGCCCGTGACGAGCGTAGAAAAGAGTAGAAATGTCCAGCAATCACGGGAACGTTCGAAAAAGTGCGCGCCAAATCGCCACAACGCGATCACCATCAGAAAGGTGCAGACAAAGCGCGCAAGGTGATAGGTCAGCGGTGGCGACAACGGCGAAAGTGCGCCCAATATTGTATAGAAGCCCTGCACGAACGGCACAGCAGCATGATCTTCGTGCGTGAACAGCAGTTGATAGCCAAACACGCCATCAGTCCCCTGCCAGATTTTCGCCAAGTGACTGTGATAATCGACTGCCGCGCCGGAAGGAAGCGCCGCCGCACCTGTGTAGGTATATCCCAGTGGGGTAAGTAACCAGCCGACGAGATACGGAATCGATGTGACAATCGCCAACATGCAAGCGAAAAGAATCACCGAACGCGGGACAGCGCGTGTCATGGGGTGAAGCTCCACCAGCGTTTCCGTGTAATGATCAACAGGATCAATATGGCGAACGGAAGCGGTAAGTAGACCGTAGGATGCTCGAATTCTCCCTGTACAGTGTTCAAAAAATGCACCCACGTGATCACAAGTATCCCCACCGGAATCACGACGGCGATCAACGTTTGGCGGTGCATGGCAAATCCGCGCAAATAAAACAGAATCGGCAGCATGAACACGACGTAATGCGGCGTTGCCGTGCGCGGCGCGATCAAGTGTGTGACCGTGAGCGTGAGCGCGATTGTCCACAAGAGACGTTCACTTTTGCGCTGGATGATCACGGCGTACCATCCCCACAGCATGAGCGCGATCAACGGCAGATTGAGCGCCCATTCGCCTGCCGTGCCCAAACCTAGATAGTACTGTGTGATGATCCACACAGGAGAACCGAGCGCGGTATACGATGAATAATTACCGACCTGTGCAAGCCAGTCACCAAGCCATGAGGGCTGCAAAATAAATGCTGCCCCCGCGAGTATGCCGAACGTGACTGCAAATGCGCCCACCAAACGCCAGCGCCGATAACGAAGCGCGATCAATAGCAGCAGTGGCACAATCAAGAAGCCCATTTGCGGCTTAAGTGTCGAAAGCGCCAGCGCGACCCCGCCAAGCGCATCTCGATTGCGAAAATACGCCCAGATTGCGATGATTTCAAGGGCATAGACCAACAGACCCGGCTGACCCAGCACTAATCCGCGCCAAGCGAAGTAATCAAAAATGCTGTAGATGAGCAGCACGCCCAACAAGATCGGCGTGGGTTTCCAGCGCAGTAAATTGAGCTGTAAGACCAGCGCGCCGATTAAACAGGCTTCCAGCAGCACCATCCAGAACGCGCTTGCCCATGCATAATCGGTCAACACCAGCGGCGCGATGATGAACACCGTGTAAAACGGGTAAGCGAAGAAGCCGGGGTCTTCGTTGAGGCTGGCGGGGCGACCATAGATGCGCTCTTGAATATTCAAGCTGGCTTGCTCGCCATAAGGATTTAACCCGTCAATCCAATAGGAACGCGCGCCTTCCCATCGGGACATAAAATCATTATGACCGGGGTAGGGCGCGGTGACATTGTGGTGTGTGACGATGACGACGATGACGAACACCACCGTAATAAGAATAACGAACGCAAAAATTGACAATTTGGAGCGTGAGGTAGTTGAACTCATGCGGAACACTCCGGCTGTGGGGGTAGATCGCGCGGGTTGTTGAATAGTATGACGACGAGATCGTTAAATTGGTTCTCACCAGCGCGGGTATAATGCGCGTCCAGCCATGCCAGTTGATCGCGCAGTTCGCCGCTTCCTGCCGCGTCATACTGCGCGGGCGCAAACGAGAACATCACCCACCATACACGATCAGCATTGTTCACGGCTGTTTGAAGACAATCATCCGCCAGCCAACCCAACGTCTGTTGTGTGGGCAGAGCCAACGTGTCATCGCTTGAACCGGGTGTGTCGCGTAAATAGGCTTGTGTGAGCAGAACATCACTTGAACCTTGTTCGGCGTAATATAAGCTCGGCAGCGCGGTGAGCTTGTCTTGATGCACAATTACGTCACCTGTTTGCCAATTCGCTGTAACGTCGCGTATTACGGATTCAAACGGCGAATTGGGGAAGGTTCGCCATGTGTAATGCGCCTGCAACCCGATTCCCGCCGCGATGAGCGCAATTCCCCCCAACACGATGGCAATCGGGCGGGGCAATCCGCCTTTTGTGAACAGCCAACCGAGCGCGATGCACAGCATCACCGCCGAACCAATCAAGCCGCGATCCAGATACACAGGGCGAACTTGCGAGATCAGCCACATGAACAAGATCGGCGAGGCGAACATCCACACGGCAAAGCGCACGGCGAATCGTTCGAGCGCGATTTTCCCGCGCAGACGAAGCAAAATTTGCACCACTAGAAAGACCATCACGATCAGCGCGGCGAACAGCGCGATCAACGACTGCGGGGCGGGTAAATCAAGGTTGGCGGCAAAGAAAGAACGAAGGGTAAGCAGGGGTCGCGTCGCATTGGGAACGGGTATCCAGTAGTAAGAACCGACCTTTGCCAACTGCGACGGGATGTTCACCAGCCATGGGAGATAAATCACGATGCCTATCAATGCACCAAACGCCAAACCGGGCAGTGCGGATCGGCGGCGCAGCACTATCGGGGTGAGTGCCAGTGCGCCCAGATAAAATGCTGAAAGCTGCTGTGTGTACATCGCCAGCGCGGCGACGATGCCGAAGGGAATCCAGTAGCGTGGCGCGAATTTTCCGGCGCGGAGTCCGCGCACAAACAACCACGTCGCCAGTGTGAGCAGCAAACTCATCAAGCTGTACATGCGGACTTCTTGCCCGTACTGCACCAAAAATGGTGAGATCGCGGCTATCAACGCGGATGCAAGGGCAGGGCGTTCATCCTCGAATAAATCGCGGGCAAGACGATAGACCACATGGACCGTGATTACACCGAGAATCACGCTCCACAAGCGCACAGCAGTGGGCGACTGACCGAATAGACTCATCCACACATCAAGCGAGAGATAGTAAAGCAGTGGGTGAATATCGGCTGCGCCGCCTGCTACAGGCGTGAGTGTTCCATACAGCATCCCTTCCAAACCGGTGTCGGAAAATAGTACAGCGAATGCCTCGTCGTACCACAATGGGCGATCAGCAATGCCGATCAAGCGCAGGATGAGCGCGCACAGAAGAATTGCCAGTAATGAGAGGTTGAAACGGCGCATATCAGTCCGTGATGATGTGTCGAAAATCTGCTACAAGCATACGCGAAGATGGAGACTGTATCCAAAAAGGAGAAACTCGTCTTAATCAGTAAGAGTTTTCGGGTGCGGATCGTCAAATGCCGTGAGTGAGTTTTATTGGGCAGCAGACAGGAATTTCAACCCGATGGCAGACTTAACATTTCATCAAGGGCAGCCTGTGTTGGCGGCAGGGAAGCCGTTGGCACAAGCCAAAGCCGCCGTGATCATGGTGCATGGGCGCGGCGCAACCGCGCGAGACATTCTCTCGCTTAGCCGTGAGTTCGACGCGCCTGATGTGGCATATCTCGCGCCGCAAGCCAACGGAAATGCGTGGTATCCCTATCGATTTATGGAGCCGATTGCCGCCAATGAACCGTATCTTTCGTCGGCGCTGGCGGTGATCGATGGCTTGGTGAAGCATGTCGAAGGTACTGGCATTCCACGCGATAAGATTGTGCTGCTCGGTTTTTCGCAGGGGGCGTGCTTGGCGACGGAATTCGCGGCGCGCAACGCTGGACGATATGGGGGAGTTGTCGGGTTGAGTGGCGGCTTAATTGGTCCCGATGGCACGCCGCGCGATTATCCGGGATCGATGGCGGGTACGCCCGTGTTTTTGGGATGCAGCGATGTGGACTTTCATATCCCGAAAGAGCGCGTCGATGAAACGGCGCGGATATTCCAAGCGTTAGGTGGGGACGTGACGGAACGTTTGTACCCCAACATGGATCACACCATCAACGAGGATGAAATCGACTTCGTGAACGGCTTATTGGGCAATTTAGTCAACGTGGAAGCGTAAAGGGAGAGGACACTATGTCGATCCTCGGTCTGCATCATATCACGCTGGTGAGTTCAAACGCACAGCGCACAGTGGATTTTTATACGGGTGTGTTGGGGCTACGCTTGGTCAAGAAAACCGTCAACTTTGATGATCCTACGTCGTATCACCTGTATTTCGGGAATGAATCTGGCGTACCCGGCAGCGCGATCACGTATTTTGAGTGGTCAAACGCGCCGAAAGGGCGCTGGGGAATGGGTGGCACACATCACTATGCGCTTCGTGCAGCGACCTATGAAGCACTGCTCAAATGGAAGCGCCGCATCCTAGACAGTGGAATAATGGTCGATGGCCCATTTGACCGCCACTATTTTAAGTCAATCTATTTCACCGATCCCGATGGAGTGATTATCGAGATTGCGACGGATGGTCCCGGCTGGACAATGGACGAAGCGCCGGACAAGATCGGTACGGAATATCGCCCACCGCCAGCCGAAATGATGGTCAACAACCGTGACGAAGTGCGCATCAAAGCTGAAATGTGGGGGGAACCTGTCCCACACATTACGCCTGATATGGCGCTTATGAACGGGATGCACCACATCACCGCAATCGGATCAGATATTCAGCGGACAGCGGCATTCTTTGAGGGTATTTTAGGGATGCGTCGTGTCAAGATGACTTCAAATTTCGATGATCCTAAGTCCGCGCACTGGTATTGGGGGGTGGGTGAGGGCGCACCCGGCACGTTGGTCACTTACTTTGAGCGCAATCCGCGCGCGACGCGCCGTGCCGAAATGGGCGCGGGACAAACACATCATTTTGCGCTGGCGGTGGCGGACGAAGCCACACAAGCTGTGTTCAGAGAGAAGCTCATTGCGGCAGGTGTGCCGGTGTCGCCTGTGCGGGACCGTGTGTATTTCAAAAGCATCTACACGAATGATCCCGATGGGCATATTGTCGAACTGGCAACCGTTGGACCCGGTTTCACCATTGATGAAGATGGCGCGCATTTGGGCGAAAAGTTGATGCTTCCACCTTGGCTCGAAAATCAGCGCGACCAGATCGAATCTAATCTCCGCCCGGTCACCACGCCTATGTGGCAGCCCGCTTAACCGCTATTCCCATAAATGGATGCCGTCAAACTTCGGAACGGCATCCATTTTGTTCGACCACGAAATACGGACTAAGCTTTACCGGAATCATCAGAACTTAAGTTCTGTGGTCATCCCCTCAAAACTGGGGGCTAAACAGGTTTACGAAATAGAACGAGTGTGCTATAATGTAAATATCGAAACACACACAAAACATGGTGGATTTGGGGGCGAAAATGAAACCCAAAGAGATCAAGAAACTCCAATCACGCAGCCGCAAAATGCGGGTTCGACTTGTCGCGCCGAATACGCTGGTGGTGACCAGCACGTCCAACCCCTACGCCCATCATATCGTGACGATTGAAATGCTGCCGGAAGGCACGATCATGGCGCGGTGTACGTGTCCATGGGCGCAAAATGGCGGCTATGGATGTTCACATGTGATGGCGGCGCTGAACTATCTGGCGCAGCGGCAAAAACGGGTGATCAGTTTTTGGGAGACTGAAGACGAAGCACAGCGGCAAAAGCATCGTGTCCTGCGACTGACGGGCTTGGGGCGTGACGGGGATATTTTCATCACATCGCGTCCAGCGTAGAACAAGTATAAAAGGGATGGGCGATCCAGTCATCGGATCGCCCATTTGCTTATTGTCCTCATTCTCACATATTTAGTGGTTGTGCTCTCAAATCCCCCGTTTCGCGCCGAAACACAGTTTCGGGGGAGATTTCCATAACAGAGTGTATGACCACTGCCTCTGGTAGAACGAGCTTATTTCTATTCCATCGCCAACATTTTTTCGCGCGCTTTTTGATCTTTCAAGCGTTTCTCGTTATTGAGAATGCGCTTGCGACCCCGCAGCGATACTGGCGTGACTTCGAGTAGTTCATCGTCTGCGATGAATTCGATCCAGTCGTCAAGGGTCATCTGACGGATCGCGCGCATCCGTTCATCGTCGGCGTAATTCTTGGTACGCACAGCGGTAAGGTGTTTAGTCTTGCACACATTCACAGCAAGATCTTCGGGGCGAATATGCTCCCCGACAATCATGCCTTCATACACTTCTGTGCCGGGTTCGATCATGAATGTACCGCGCTGCTGAACTGCTAGCATCGCATATGGTGTGCTAACTCCCGCTTCCCATGCCAAAAGACTGCCAAACTGGCGGCTAGGGATTTCGCCTTTCAGCGGTTCATAGCCGTAAAAGATGCTGTGAATTTGTCCCATACCGCTGGTTTCCGTGAGGAACTTTGAACGGAAACCGAGCAGACCCCGCGTTGGCACAAGGTAATCGATGTATGTCGTGCCGCTTTCGCTCCGCATGTTGATCATGCGCCCGCGCCGCGCGCCAAGCATTTCTACGACTGTTCCTGTTAGCCCATCCGCGACTTCGATCTGCACTTCTTCAATTGGTTCGAGCAGTTCGTCGGTGTCGGGATCGCGTTTATAGATGACTTCTGGTTTGCTGATCTCGAACTCATAACCTTCGCGGCGCATGGTTTCGATCAAGATGCCGAGATGGAGTTCGCCACGCCCGCTGACGATGAATTTTTCCGGCGTTTCGCCGTCTTCTACGCGCAGCGCGAGATTCGAGCGCGTTTCATTGTACAGGCGCTCACGCAGACGGCGCGATGTGCCCCAACCTGTTTTGCCTTCACGCCCTGCGAACGGCGATGTATTCACGCCAAAAGTCATGCGGACAGTCGGCTCTTCCACGCTAATCGGCGGCAAGCCTTTTTCTACAGATGGATCAGCAATTGTGTCGCTAATCCCGATAGGATCAAAGCCCCCGAATGCCATGATGTCACCTGCTTGGACTTCAGCGACTTCTTGCTTTGCAAGATTGAAGAAGGTGAACAAATAGTCAATCTTGCCATTGATGCGTTCGCCAGCGGGCGTAATTCGCACGGCGGACTGCCCACGCTTGATTGTTCCTGTTTGCAATCGCCCAATACCGATTTGCCCTTTATAGCTGTCGTATTCAATCGACGTGACCAGCAGGCTGGCGGGCGACTCCATATCGACAACTGGGGCGGGGATTTCGCTGATGATGGTTTCGAACAGCGGCGTGAGATCGTCAGTGAGTTCAGGGGTTTTGCCTGCGCGTCCTTCCAGCCCGATTGCGTATACAACAGGGAAGCTGGCTTGTTCATCGTTCGCGCCAAGTTCTATAAACAGGTCGAATGTCTCGTTCAGCACGGCTTCGACGCGCGCGGCGGGGCGATCAACTTTATTGATGACCACAATTACGCGCAATCCTTGTTCCAAAGCCTTACGCAGGACGAAGCGTGTTTGCGGCATTGGACCTTCAACGGCATCGACGAGCAGCAGCGCGCCATCGACCATGTTCAAGACACGCTCGACCTCGCCGCCAAAGTCGGCGTGACCGGGCGTATCGACGATATTGATTTTGATATTGTTCCAGACGACGGCGGTGTTCTTGGCAAGAATCGTAATGCCGCGTTCCCGTTCTAGCGTGTTCGAGTCAAGGATGCGCTCGCCGGCTGCGTCCGCGTTGCGGAACACTTTGGTTTGCTTCAACATGCCATCGACGAGCGTTGTCTTGCCATGATCGACATGGGCAATAATGGCGATGTTGCGAATATCGCTGCGCGTTTGTGCCACGTGTAACCTTTAATTCTCTCTTGAGATGGTTGCTCTATGCGGAACTTCATTGTAGCAGAGGATTGTTAAGAGAAGAAGAGGGATTTATCGTATTAAAGCGATCAATAAAAAAGAACTTCACCGCAGAGATGCCCAGAGCGCTGAGGAAAAGATGGAGTTCTATACGCTCTATAATATTTGCGGTGAAGTTTCTTTTTTATATTGCTTTTTGTTTACCGAACGCCCAACAGAATTTCCATCGTCAGTTGATCGAGCCGTTCATATTTCAGCCCGCGTGCGCCAATCCCCACACGGTCAAAGTTCGTGTTCATCAGCTGCTGTGCCGCAGCGGGGCTGTAACCGCCTTTGAGATAGTCAAATGATCCATCATCATGGTTAATTTCGGCGACGAGCGCTTGTATTTCTGGATCAGCGTTCCACTGGCGTGCTTTTTCTTTGAGAATTAGGTATGTGCGGATACAACCGCGCGCAAAATCTTTCACGCCTTCATAGTCTTCGGTGCGGTAAGCATGTGCGTCAAAATGACGGCTTCCAGTGTAGCCTACGTCTTCAAGGAATTTGACTAACATAAAATTCTGCTTGATCATGGCAGAGCCGAAGCGGAAGTCTTGGTCATAGCGCCCGAAATTTTGGTCATTGAGGTCGATATGGAACAGTTTGCCTGCATCCCATGCTTGCGCGACTGCGTGTAGGAAATTCAGCCCCGCCATATGTTCGTGAGCCACTTCAGGATTCACGCCGAACAATTCCGGCTTATCAAGTGTTTGAATGAAACCGAGCATCGCCCCAACGGTTGCCAAGTACATATCACCGCGCGGTTCATTTGGCTTGGGTTCAAGCGCGAACTTTAGGTTGAACCCTTGCGCTTGTGCATAGTCCGCAAGGAAGTTCAGCCCGTCACGATAGCGCTTGATGGCATCCAGCGGATTTTTCGTAGCGTCGCTTTCGGTGCCTTCGCGCCCCCCCCAAAAGACAAACACTTCCGCGCCAAGTTCAACACCATTGTGCATAGTACGAATTGCTTTTTGCATCGCATACGCCCGGACACGCGGATCATTCGATGTGAACGCGCCATCTTTAAAAATGGGATCGGTAAACATGTTACACGTCGCCATCGGCATTTTCAGTCCGGTGTCCGCGAGCGCCTTTTTGAAATCATTCATTAAACGGCGTTCTTCTTGCGGGGTCGCATCGATGGGGATAAGGTCGTTATCGTGGAAGTTCACCCCATATGCGCCTACTTCTGCCAGCATATGCACAATCTCAACCGCTGAGATAGGATCGCGCACCGGCACACCAAAGGGATCGCGCCCAATGTTACCGACGGTCCATAGACCAAACGTGAAACGATGTTCAGGACGAGGAGTATAATCAGCCATGTTGTAACCTCATTTTGGATATGAAAAAAATCTGCAAACGTTTGCAATTGTAAATGTTTCGGCTAATCCTGTCCACTTTAGGACTTCACCGAGTTCATTTCCGATGTCGCGCCTCGTAATCTGGCATTTTGCGACGGGAGCAGCGATAGCAGCACACCAACGACAATCATGATGCTGCCGATCCACAAATTTGAAGTCATTTGCTGGTTGAGAATAACCACACTCAAAAGGGTGCCAACTAATGGTTGGGCGAAAAAGAACAGCGAAGCGACTGAGGCATCTACTAAAGCGAAAGCGCGATTCCACAACCACATCGCCGCAGCCGTCGAAATGATGCCGAGATAAAGAATGCCGATCAATGTTCCACCATCAATGTTACCAATCGGGCGGGATGTTAGCTCAAAAATCGCGGCGGGTATCGTCAAACACGCGCCGCCAATCAAACTGTACCATGTCACGATAGTGGTATCGTGCGTCTTGCTGACGAACTTGCTCAAAACTGAAAATAACCCCCATGTGACTGCTGCCACCGCCAGTGAAATGTCGCCAAGAAACGTTGCTGAACTGAAGTTTGCACGCGCTGGATCGACAATGATGATCACGCCAATTGTTGCCAGCGCAACCGCGGCGATACGCATGATTGTGAGTCGTTCGCGCAGGATCACCGCCGCGAAAATCAGAATAAAGGCGGGGGATGCGCTCGTCACCAACGAACCGTTAATGGCTGTAGATAAATCTGTGCCGACAAACTGCGCGCCTAAGCTAATGCCAAAACCAACTAAGCCAACCCCCATCAGTTTCAAGCGCTCGCGCGGGGCGGGGTGAACGGCGTTGTGTGTGCGCTGAATGATCAAACCGAGAACGGCGATTGCCATGAGCAGGCGAATTGAAAGCAAGGTAAATGGAGGAACAGCCTGTAGCACAATATCCGACACGACATACATGCCACCCCAAATGGCAGCAGCAGATAAACCGTATACAGCGCCACGCAATGAAGCATTGCGTAGGTGCAGTGGAATCGATTCATGAGACATTAATCTTTCACCTTCGTCGATAGTGGCAGAAGCGTTCTTAGATTGAGTATAACTATTCCACTGGAGTAAATATCCATGAAACCAATTGCAGCAAGATTACCGAGTTGTAATCATGAAAGCGACTAGGTATAGTTGGTGATGGATATTGACAACAGCTCGATTCCTCGATGCTTTACATTTCTACGTAGGGAGATAGTACACATGAGAACCGCACGTATTATGGTTTTGGTACTCGTGCTGGCCGTCGCGTTTGGCGCATTTGCAGCGCAAGCGCAGGAAAGCACGGTCATCCGTATCGCGTCGCAAACGCCGCTGTCCGGTCCGCAGTCGGTACTCGGTATCAGTATGCGTAACGGCGTTGAATTGGCAATTGAACAACTCGCTGGTCCGCTGGAAGAACTGGGCTTTACCGTTGAATATGTGCCGTTCGATGACCAAGCGACTCCCGAAGTCGGTGTGTCGAATGCACAGCAAATTGTCAATGACCCGTCGATTCTCGCAGTTATCGGTCACCTCAACAGCGGTGTCGCCATTCCGTCGTCGGAAGTCTACAATGACAACAATCTGGTGATGGTTTCGCCCGCGAACACCAACCCGACGGTGACGGATCGCGGTTACCCGACGGTGAACCGTGTTTGTGGTCGAGACGATCTGCAAGGTCCTACAGGCGCGCGCTTCGCAGCGGAAGAACTCGGTGTTACTAACGTCTATGTGCTGCATGACACGACTGCCTACGGTCAGGGTCTTGCTGAATTCTTTGCTGAAGAAGCCGAATCGCTCGGTTTGACCGTTCTTGGTTTTGAAGGCACGGAAGAAGTCTCGAACTTTGAGGGCATCATCACCCCGATTCTCGCGCTTGACCCCGATTTGATCTACTTCGGCGGCATCTACAGCCAGACGGGTATCTTCATTTCGCAAGCGCGTTCGGCTGGTTACGAAGGTCTGTTCATGGGCGGCGACGGTTTCGACTCGTCGGAATTTGCGGCGCTCGCTGGTGAAGCTGGTGTCGGTACGTACTATACCTCGGTTGCTGCTCCTGCGACGGTTTACCCGAATGCAGCGCAGTTCATCGAAGACTACAATGCCGCTTATGGCGAAGACCCGCAGCCATTCGCCGCGCAGTCGTATGATGCGACCGGTATTGTTCTCGCGGCGCTCGTTCGCGCAATCGAAGCCAATGGCGGCGAACTGCCCACTCGTGAAGCGGTTGCCGCTGAAGTGCGCGCAACTGAAGGGTACGAAGGTCTGACCGGCACGATCACGTTCGATGACAACGGCGACCCCGAATATGGTCTTTACTACATCATCGAAGTTGCGTCGGGCGATGCGGCTGAATGGGGTGCGAACCCTGTTACCGCGACACTCGAAATTCCGTCGCCGCTGACTGCCGCTGCGCTGGAAGAATCGACACCGGAAGCGACCCCCGGTTCGTAGAATAGATTGAAGCACGAAAGGGGCGGTGGCACTGCGAGGAAACTCGCAGTCCCGCCGCCTTTTTTTATCATGGAACCGTTCGGAGTCGCCTCATGACGATGGAAATCTTTAAATCAAAGCCCGTCGAGGGCGGACAGCAGGTTGTACCCTCCTCACTTGCTCGAATTGGCGAGTGGATTTACCGCTTTATTGTGTTTCCAATAGGGCAGATCATCATCTTTATCGCCGGTGCTGCCATTTTGCTAACGGTGTTGGCTTACTTGCTGGCGCTGTTAGTGCCCGAACCTCGTCCGGGCATTAATCTCTCCACGCAAATTACACAGCAGCTCCCCGGCATGATCATCACCGGGATTAGTATTGGCTTTGTTTACTCGATGATCGCACTGGGGTATACGCTGGTTTATGGTGTACTCAAGTTCATCAACTTCGCGCACAGCGAAATCTTCATGGTGGGATCGGTTGTCGGCTTTGAAGTGATGCGCCGTATTTATGACGGAGGCATCATTGATTTCTTCAGCCCAGTTATCCTCATCCTGATTACGGTAGTGTTGGCGATGCTTGCCAGCGGAACACTCGCCGTCATCATCGAACGTATTGCCTATCGCCCGTTACGCGGAGCGCCGCGTCTCGTTCCCTTGATTACAGCGATTGGCATTTCCTACATTCTGATTGACAGCACCCGCGCAATCATGACAATCACGCGGAATGATTTCAACCTAACATACCCCACAAATAATATTTCTTGGCTAAGTACGCCAATACCACTGACGTTCAATGGTATTGTCATGGGTGGGACCCATTTCGGTGGCACAGCATATGAAGAAATCACAGTCGATGGGCAGACGGTGGGCGAATTCACGTTTGACGAAACAGTCTACGAACGCCTAACGGTTGGCGGGATCACAATCGGCGGTACGCCTATCCGCAATTCCCGCGATTTACGCTTGATTACAGTGAACGGGGTAACGGCGGAGTCCGTGCAAATTGGCGGGCAAGAGATCACCGACATTATACAATCCGGCAATACGGTTGCCGTGCGCGTCACATCGATTATCGTCGTGATCAGTGCCGTTATCATGCTGCTGTTTCTCAACTATTTCGTCAACGGGACGAAAATGGGTCGCGGGATTCGCGCTGTATCACAAGACCAAGCGACAGCCGGTCTCATGGGAATCAACGTCAACCGCATGATTTCGCTGACATTCTTCATTGGTGGGGCGTTCGGCGGCGCGGCAGGGGCGCTGTTCGGCTTGAATGCGACGACTGTAACACCTTATGTAGGTTTCATTCCCGGTGTGAAAGCGTTTACCGCGGCTGTTTTAGGGGGTATTGGCAACGTGACGGGGGCGCTGCTCGGTGGGTTAACCTTGGGCTTAATCGAGTCGTTCCTTAACGGTGTGCTGGTTTATTTCCCTGCCCTTGGTCAGCGGTATACGGATGTGTTCGCCTTCTCGGTACTCATCCTGATTTTGATCTTCCGCCCAAGCGGTATTTTGGGCGAACGTGTGGATGAAAAGGTATAAGACATGGCGACGACAACTTCTCCACAATCAGGGGGCATTGCGGCGACACTGCGCGATTTATTCGCCAACAAAGTTACAGCGACTGCTATCGCTGTTGGTTATATCGTTGTTACCGGTCTGTTGCTGTTCAGTCTTGATCAGCGCAGTTTATGGTTTCCAATCGCCAACATGTGCGTATTCCCCTTATTCATTTTGTCGCCCGTTATTATCCTCGGGATTCCGATGGATGGACGGCTGAAATCGGGAATTTTGCTGGCGTTGATGGTAGTTGTGCTGCCGTTCATCGGAATTGTTAACACAACCTATCTCGAACTCGCCATTCAAATCTCGATTTTTGCGGGTTTGGCGCTCGGTTTGAACATCGTCGTGGGATTTGCGGGTTTGCTCGATCTGGGATATGTCGCTTTCTTCGCTGTTGGCGCATATTTGTGGGCTTCGTTCACTTCCCCTGCCGACACTATCTTCACTGTCAATGGGTGGGGCGTTCCTGCGTGGGCGTTTTACGTATTCTTGTTTATCGCGGTGGGATTAGCAGCGCTTGTCGGTATTTTGCTTGGCTTGCCGGTGCTTCGCTTACGCGGAGACTACTTAGCGATAGTGACGCTTGGGTTTGGCGAAATGATACGCATTCTTGCGCGTAACGCCGACTCACCAATCAATCTAACAAATGGTTCGCAAGGGCTGCACAATATTGGGCGACCAGATACATGGTTTGGACTGCGCGAAATTTCTGTCGGACTTGCCGACACATTTAACATCCGTATGGAGAACCCGGACACTGTCGCGCGTCAATTAATGTTCTATTTCCTTGCGCTCATCATACTTGGCGTGATTATGCTGCTGGCGCGTCGTTTGGAAAATTCAGCGATTGGGCGCGCATGGACGGCGATTCGCGAAGACGAAGTCGCGGCGATTGCGATGGGTGTTCCATTGGTGCGGATGAAACTGCTGGCATTTGCGACAGGAGCATCGTTTGCCGGGGCGATTGGTGTCTTGTACGCTGCAAAACAGACATTTATTGATCCGAGCAGTTTTTTGCTGCTGCAATCAATTCAAATCCTAGCGATGGTCATTGTTGGTGGTATAGGCGGCATTCGCGGCGTACTGCTTGGCGCGATGATCGTCACGCTCCTTGACTTACATGTGCTGACCAACTTTTCGCTTCAAGTGAACGCGCTTCGCAATGTCAATTTCGTCGTGCCGATCATCAATTGGCCCATCACAAATTGGCCCGCGCAGCTTGAACCCGCCAAATATCAACCGCTGGTGTTCGGTTTGATCTTGGTGTTGATGATGCTGTTCCGTCCCGCGGGACTGCTGCCAGAAAAGCGGCGGAAGCTGGAGCTGTTAGAACGCAAAGAGCAGGGGGGTGACATAGGCGAAATCACCGAAATGACGGTGACCGAGCCTCACACGACGAACCCCATTGTCAGTGAAGATGATGGAAAGGCGAATCGCTGATGGCACTCCTCAGCATCAATGACCTTGTAAAATCCTTTGGGGGTATTCGGGCGGTGCGGGACGTGAGTGTGCAAATCCAACCGAATACTATCAGCTCGATCATAGGACCGAACGGGGCGGGGAAAACCACGCTTTTCAATTTGCTCACTGGCATCTATAAGCCCGATTCTGGGACAATCACCTTTAACGGCAAATCCCTCATTGGGATGCGACCGGATCAAGTCAATGCCGCGGGTATAGCACGCACTTTCCAAAGCATTCGTTTGTTCCCTAACATGACGGTCCTAGAAAACGTGATGGTGGGGATGCACACCCGCTTAAATGTATCGTTGGTGCAAACGCTGCTTCGCACACCCGGTTTTCGTGAACAGGAAGACCATGTGCGCCAGAAGTCCAATGATTTACTCCGATTTGTTGGATTAGCAGGGAAAGGCGACGAGATCAGTCGCAACTTACCCTATGGCGATCAGCGCCGTGTAGAAATCGCCCGCGCCCTTGCCAGCGATCCCAAGCTCATTTTGCTCGATGAGCCAACCGCTGGCATGAATCCCAACGAAAGTGACGCGGCGACGGCACTATTCCGCCGCATTCGGGATGAAAAAGGCATCACAGTGGTGCTGATTGAACACGATATGCGCGTGGTTATGGGCATCAGCGAACATATCACAGTGCTGGACTTTGGTAAGAAAATTGCTGAAGGAACGCCACAAGATATTCGCTCTAATCCCCATGTCATCGAAGCCTATTTAGGTCGCCGCGCGGCGGGCACCGCAGAACAGGCAGCGGAAGGAGAACAAGTGTAATGAACGCCCTTCTCGAACTCAGTTCGCTGCACACATATTACGGACATATTCACGCTCTCAAAGGCATTGACCTAGAAGTCCGTGAAGGCGAAGTCGTTACGCTGGTCGGCGCGAATGGAGCGGGCAAAAGCACTACGCTTCGGACGATCAGCGGCATGGTGAAGGCGCGGCGTGGAAGCATCACATTGGGTGGAAAAGACATTACCGCCATGCGTACACATGAAATCGCAGCCCTTGGTGTAGGTCATGTGCCGGAAGGTCGCCGCATCTTTCCGCTGCTTACTGTGCGCGAAAACCTTGATATTGGCGCGTGGAGCGTCACGGATGCCCGCGCGATTGCCGAACGCAAAGATCAAATGTTTGAGTTGTTTCCGCGCTTGAAAGAGCGTATCAATCAAAAAGGCGGCACGCTATCTGGTGGTGAACAGCAAATGTTGGCGATTGCCCGCGCGTTGATGAGTGCGCCGCGAATCTTGCTGCTTGACGAACCGTCGATGGGCTTAGCGCCTGTGTTGGTCGAAGGTATCTTCGAGATTATTCAACGTATCAACCAACAAGGCACGACTATTTTGCTCGTCGAACAGAACGCGCTCATGGCGTTGGAAGTCGCACATCGTGGTTACGTGTTGCAAACCGGAAACGTCGTGTTGACGGGTGATGCGAAAAAACTCATGCACGATGATATGGTGCGTAAAGCCTACTTAGGTGAGACTTAACCGAATGGTGTGGCGGTAAGTAGAATCGGTAAACAGAACGGTGTCACTGGACATGCAAGAATCGCGCGACGGGGTGTTTCCCGGAGGGCAGATTGGTGATTACATTCTAGGATCACGAGTTGGGCGCGGCGGCATGGCGGACGTGTACAGCGCCCAACATCGTCATAACCTACGAACAGTCGCTGTCAAAATCATCACCTATGCGACCAGTCTCGACGACGAGCTAAGTGCGCTTCGTTTCGCCCAAGAGGCAAGAGTTATCGCTCTACTCGAACATCTGCATATCGTCCCCATTTACGATTATGGTATTACAAGTGACGGCATTGCCTACATCGTTATGCGGTTGATGCCCCGTTCGCTGGCAGACATTTTGCGTGAACGTCGCCTCTCCATTGATGAGGCGGTAAACATCTTCCATCAAATCGCCAGCGCGCTCGCATATGCACACAGTCGCGGCATCATTCACCGCGACATTAAACCGAGCAACATCTTACTGGATGACGATGGCAACGCCTACCTTACCGACTTCGGTTTTGCCAAAATGATGCAGTCCTCGCAGCAGCTTACAAGAACCGGGTTTATGGTTGGCGCGCCCGCGTACAGCGCGCCAGAGCAACTTTTGGACGCGCGTGTTGATGCGCGTACAGATGTGTATGGCTTGGGGGTGATGCTCTACGTGATGTTAACGGGACGCACGCCTTTTGAAGAAGCACGCGCCGAACTCACTCGCCTCATCGAAATGCAGTTGAATGCTGAACCACCCGCGCTAAGCGCACTAAACCCTGATGTCCCGCCCGCGTTGGAAGCGATTGTCATGCGTGCGATGCGTAAACAGCCGAAAGCCCGCTTTCAAACTGTTGAAGCGATGCAGCGGGCAGTGCTGCAAAGTGTCGATCATGTCGTTCCCAAAACCGGATGGTTTCGGTGGTTGCCCCTCCGTGCCGAGTCAGCACGCGGCTGGACCGCTTTGCTGCTCACAGGGATCAGTGTAGTCGTTCTGCTCTACTTATTGGCAAATCAAGGTAACCCGCAAACCACTCACCCTGATCAACTCATTAGATCGGGCGAACACGGTTCCCTTACTTCTGTTACTGTAACCGAATCGCAAATTGCATTTGCGCGTCAAATCACAGCCGAAGGGTATATCGCAGTTGTTACCTGTACATTGAGCACCCAATATAACGCGGCGCACACCCGCGAAATTACCGATCAATTAGATACATATCGCATACCTTATCGCGTTTTGAACAGCGATATGGATGCTGACTTTCAGTCCGCGCAAATCGTCGATGCCATGAACAACGGGGCAGTTGGCTTTATCATCTGTCCATTTCCAACGGATCAAGTACGTTCGACCCTCGTTTTGCTTCAAGAACGGGGGCTACCGGTAGTGCTTCTTTATCCCATAGCCGATATATCAGGCTTTGTCACGATTGACGCGCAGCAGTATGCCGCGGGACGTATGGCAGGTGAATATGCGGGACGTTGGCTGCATGATAACGGCAAGCCGGACGGGCGAGCCGTCATTTTCACTCATGCGCTCATGCCTTCATCTTTTGATCGTGCGCGCGGTTTACGGGATGGTCTACTTGAAACGGTGCCCGAAGTAAACATCATCGATGAAATCACACTGGAGGGTGCGCTGTCGCTGGGGGAAGAGACAGCGCGAACATTGTGGAGTGCGGGACTTTCTTTTGACATAGCCTTAACCGTCAATGACTCGATTGCTGTTGATATGGTACGTGAATTGAGCGATCTCGGAATGCCCATCGAATCCGTGTCGATTGTTAGCATCGACGGCGAAAACATTGCGCGTCAATATATCCAGCAGGGATGGTATTTGCGTGCCAGCGTTATCGCGCCGCGTGAACACTCTGCGTTGGCAGCTGTTACCGCGCTCCTGAACTTGTTTAGTGGCACGAGCGTCCCCGAATTTATTGATTTGCCCAATTTCGGTTTGTATACACAGTCAATCAATCGACCTTATTAGGTTGCCCGTTTCTCGACTGAATTGTAAGTATGCAGCCTTTGGATGCATCAACAGTGTGAAAAATACATTGTTCTAATGTTTGCGACTATAGGGCTTCATCCTGTGAAATTGGCGAGCAAAGCACGACATGATTAAGCGACATCTAACGATACTCGTTGTCGATGATGAACCGACTGTCCGTGAAGTCGTGCGTAAATATCTCGAATATGAGCACTACACGGTTATTGAAGCAGCGACAGGTTCGCAAGCCCTCAATATACTTCGCGCGCACAAGCCAGACCTGATCATCCTCGATGTCATGCTCCCAGAAATCGACGGATTTGAGATTACCCGCACCGTGCGCGGTGATGAAGCTGGTTATTTGTACGTCGATGAAGAAGTTCCAATTATCATTTTGACGGCACGCACAAGCGAAATTGATCGCATTAACGGTTTTGAAGTCGGCGCGGATGATTATGTGGTCAAGCCATTTAGCCCACGTGAACTTGTCGCGCGTGTGAAAGCGATTCTCCGCCGCAGCGGCGCGAAAATCAGTGAAGCTGACGAAAAACCTCTCGCCTTCGGTCAGTTAAAAATCGATCCCCGCAGCCGTGAAGTTCGCTGGGGGGATCGTTTGATTATCCTCACTGCGAGAGAATTTGATTTGCTTTGGTTTATGGCGCGTAATCCCCGCCAAGTGTTCACACGCGAACAGCTTCTCGACCAACTGTGGGGTTACGAATTTTACGGCGACGAAAGCACGGTCACTGTTCATATTCGGCGCTTGCGCGAAAAAATCGAAGCTAATCCCGCTGAACCTATCTATGTTCAAACCGTGTGGGGGGTGGGCTACAAATTCGAACCTGCGAATGGCAGCAGCGATGGATGAACTAACGCTGCTGTTTATCATCATGATCGCCATTGCTATCTTCACTATCAGTGCGGCATATGGCGCATACCGGCTCCGTTTGTGGCGCTGGTTACGTAGTTTGCGTTGGGCGGTACTCACAGCGATGCTGCTTACCGTCGTTTTGATCTTTGTAAACGTGTGGATCACCGCACGGTTGATGTTCATCAGCGAATATGATCTGCGTATAACGACGGCATTGTTCATCTTTGCAGGGTTGATCGCGGTAGCGTTCGGCTCACTCGTTTCAACTGCGATCACCGATGGAATCCGCGAAGCGGCACGCGGCGCAGAAGCACTCGCGCGTGGCGATTTGAACGCGCGCCTCAATGTGCGCGGCAATGACGAACTGGCGAAATTCGCGCAAACGTTCAACTGGATGGCGGAGCGACTGCAAGAGATGGACGAGCAGAAACGCCAGCTTGAGCAAAATCGCCGCAACTTAATCGCGTGGGCATCGCACGATCTTCGCACACCTCTGACTGCTATCCGTGTTATGACCGAAGCCATGAATGATGGCATGGTCGATGATCCACAAACCATGAAACGCTATCTCGCCAACATGAGTTCCGAGATCAGATCACTCAATCAACTCATCGACAACTTGTTTGAACTCGCACAGCTCGACGCGGGACATGTCAAGCTGTCGTTTGAAGCCGGATCATTGCGCGATCTTATTTCTGACACGCTTGGCAGCATGACTCCACGTGCAGCACAACAAAATATAGTGCTGCACGGCGCAGTAGAAGCGGGTGTTGATCCGGTTGAAATGGCGGCGGACAAAATGCAGCGCGTCTTGAACAATCTACTTGACAACGCGCTCCGCTATACGCCTAGCGGCGGGGAAGTGTCTGTGTCGGCGGCGCGTGTGGGCGATCAAGTGTGTATCAGTGTACGCAACTATGCGCTTGATATGAAACTGCCCGATGCGGAGCAAATCTTCACACGTTTTTATCGCCGTGAACAATCGCGCGCGCAAAGCGAAGACGGATATCGAGGTGCAGGGTTAGGGTTGGCGATTACGCGCGGCTTTATCGAAGCGCACAGAGGCACAATCAAGGTCGAGAGTACCCCCGAACAGGGGGTGATTTTCACAATCACGCTCCCCGCCGTCCAACCCGAATCCGCCGTCAAAGAGTATTCCTCAAATGGAATCGATAGTTTGACCGAAAAACGATAGACTAATTCCGTTTGGATCAATATGTGGGAAGGATGCGTTTCAATGCGTGTGACAGTATGGAACGAAGGGCGGCACGAAAAAGAGAACGCAAAAATCGCCGCGATTTACCCGAACGGGATGCACAACGCCATTGGGGAGTATTTGCGAGCGCAAGGACACATTGTTCGCACCGCGACACTCGATGAACCGGAACACGGGTTAACTGAAGCTGTCTTGAACGATACTGATGTGCTGACATGGTGGGGACATATGGCGCATCACGAAGTTGATGATGCGATTGTGGAGCGTGTCTTTGAGCGTGTCCTCAACGGCATGGGCTTGATTGTGCTGCACAGCGGGCATTTTTCGAAAATTTTCAAGAAGCTCATGGGGACAACAGGTAACCTTAAATGGCGTGAAATTGGCGAAAAAGAGCGCGTCTGGACAGTGAACCCAGCGCATCCCATCGCGGATGGTATTGGCGACTACTTTGAAATTCCCCATTCGGAAATGTATGGCGAACCCTTCGGTATCCCCGAACCGGATTCACTTGTATTTGTCAGCTGGTATGCGGGGGGCGAAGTTTTCCGCAGCGGGTGCTGTTTCTATCGCGGGCGCGGCAAAGTCTTCTATTTCAGTCCCGGTCACGAAACCTACCCAATCTATTATCACCCGCAGGTTTTGAAAGTGATCGATAACGGTGTGCGTTGGGCTGCCCCGACCAACGGAGCGCAGATCACGGTAGCCAACCGTCCACAGCCGTTGGAAGCCATCGAACCGAGCGAAGGTTAATCCTTTGATGAACGATCAACAGCTTCGTTCCTTGCTCGATTTCGCGCTGGATGCCGCTTATCAAGCGGGGCGACTGACCACACGCTATTTCCAAACCGGAATCGATTTTGAGCGCAAAAAAGACAACAGCCCCGTGACTGTCGCGGATAAAGAGGCTGAAAAGCTCATACGTGGTCTGCTCGAACGCTACTATCCTGATTACGGGATCATCGGTGAGGAATTCGGGCGCGTTGAATCGAAGAATGGACTTAACTGGACGGTTGACCCCATCGACGGCACAAAATCGTTCATTTGCGGTGTGCCGTTCTATGGCAATTTGCTCGCGCTGCTTGATGAAAACGAGCGTTCGATTGTCGGCGTGATCAATTTGCCCGCGCTGAACGAAGTAGTCTATGCTGCCCGCGGCGCTGGCGCATATTGGAATGGTCGCCGCGTTCAGACCAGCAAGGTCGCTAGTTTAAGCGACGCTGTTATGCTGGCAAGCGATATGATCGGCTACGGTGCGCGTGAGTCAAAATATCAAACGCTGCTCAATTCAACGTTTATCCAGCGTACATGGGGCGATTCCTATGGTTACACCCTTGTTGCAACCGGGCGCGCGGATTTCATTGTCGATCCGGTCATGAATGTGTGGGACAGCGGACCGCTGCAAGTAATCGTCGAAGAAGCGGGCGGCACATTCACTGATTGGAATGGCAGATCAAATGTTTATGCGCGCGACATTATCGCTACCAATGGCGCATTGTTTGACCCGATAATGGCGATCACCCGCGATTAAAACACGAAACATTAAGTGAGGAACATATGGCAGGATTGACCCGCGAACAAATCTCCGCATGGTACAAAGCTGCGCGTCCGCGCACGCTTACAGCGACCTATGTACCGTTGGGCGTGGCAGCGGCGATTGCGTTCCAACAGGGCGTATTTGAACCTGTGCGCTTTGTCCTTTCGTTGATCGGTGCGTTGTTCCTGCAAATCGCCGCCAATCTAATCAACGAGTATTTCGACTACAAGCGCGGCGCGGATGAACTCAAACAAGCGGGACAGGGGATGATCATCAAGAACCAAGTCCTTACCCCGCAGATGGTCTTGATCGGCGCGGTAATCACCGTGCTTGCGGGTGCTTTGATTGGCTTGTTCTTGCTGCTCAACAGCGGACCACTTTTGCTGTGGATCGGCTTGGGCGGGGTGCTGGTCGTGATTCTGTACACCGCAGGTCCGTTTCCCTTAGCCTATAACGGCTTGGGTGAAATCGCGGTATTTATCTTCATGGGACCGTTGATGGTGCTTGGCGCGTACTACGTTATGGCAGTTGAATTCAACTGGCTTCCTGTCATCGTCGGGTTGCCGATTGGCTCTATGGTGGCAGCAATCTTACATGCGAACAACATCCGTGATGTGGATGCAGACCGCGCCGTCAACAAACGCACATTGGCGCTCATTTTCGGTATACGCGGGGCGCGTATTGAATACACGCTGCTGGTTGGTGGAGCTTATGTGTTAATCGCGGTGTTAGTGTGGTTGGGGCAAATTCCCTCAACCACACTTATGGTACTCATCACCGCACCGGAAGCGTATAAACTCATCCAGTTGATCAACACTCAGACCGACACGACTTTGCTCCACCAAGCACAAGGGCGCACTGCCAAATTGCACGGCGCGTTTGGATTGTGGCTAGTTATTGGCTGGTTGGCGTGGCTGTTCCTTGATACGGTCATCTTTATCTAACGGGCTTACTTAGCCTGTTATGCTTATTATAATAATAGAAGATGTGTCCGAAATTTTATTAAAGCCGAAATATGTGGACACATCTTCTCTCAATTGTTATCACACCCCATAACAAAATGGGTCATCATGCCTTATTTCGCGCCCTGTTGAACTTCGTGCATCAAACGCAGCGCCCCGGTAACAAGCATCGCCGTCCCCTTGTAGAACACCGACTCGTCTAGGTCGAAAATCGGGCTGTGATGCGGGCGATTCACAGCGTCCAGCTTCGCGCCCAACAAAAACATTGCGCCGGGTGCGGAACGGGTCATATAACTAAAGTCCTCGCCGCCCATTCCCGGCTCTAAATGGACAATAGCATCACTACCCAGCAGATCGGTGGTTGTGCGTTTCAAACTCTCCACAACCGGCGGCGCGTTATACACCGATGGACATCCTGCGATGATCTTGAGTTCATAATCCCCGCCAAACGCTCGTGAGACTGCCAGCGCCCCTTCGAGTTCCTTCCACAGTTTTTCGCGGGTTTCGTCGTCATAGCTGCGGATTGTGCCGCCAAATTTGACCACATCAGGAATGACATTGTTTCCCATGCCGCCGTTCACCCATCCAATCGAAATCAGCGCGGGCTTCACGGGGTTGATGCGGCGCGCACGGATGCCATGCACAGCATTGATCACTTGTGCCAGCACAAAGATGGGGTCTACCCCGTGATCGGGATGTGCGCCGTGCGTGCCTTCCCCCTTGATCACCGCGGTAAATGAGTCAGCAGAAGCCGAGGTATATCCCGGTTCAAGCACGATTTTTCCCGCTGGCAAATCACTGGCCACATGCAGCGCGATCACACGATCAACGCCCTGCATCGCGCCTTCTTCGACCATACGCTCACCGCCGCTTTTGCCTTCGTCATCTTCGGTTTCTTCGCAGGGTTGAAAAAGCAGCCGAATCTCGCCGGGAATTTCACCCTGAAGTTGGTTAAATATTCTTGCCGCGCCCAACAGCATCGCAGTATGCGAGTCATGCCCACAGGCGTGCATCTTGCCCGCCGTCTTGGAGACATAGGGAACATCATTGAGTTCATGCACGGGAAGCGCATCCATATCTGCGCGAATGGCGATCACGGGTGCGCCTTCGCGGGCTTCGCCAATTCGTGCGACCACGCCGGTTTTGCCCACGCCTGTTTGAACTTCATAGCCCAATTCGCGCAGTTCGTCGGCAACCAATCCTGCCGTGCGATACTCCTCAAAGCCAAGTTCGGGATGTTGGTGAATGTCTCGCCGCCACGCGATAATCTGGTCGCTAAGGGCCTGTGCGCGGGCGAGAATGTCGGATTCCTGCATACCAATGGACTCCTGATTGATTGCTTGCAAGCTGCTCCGGTTTTAACATGAAATGAACCCGAAAAGTAGTACCAGCTAATCTTTCACCTATCTCAATGTAAAAGCTATGACTGTTAGCCGTAACGAGTTCTTGATCGATCCTGCTGTTGTCTTTCTCAATCATGGATCGTTCGGGGCGTGTCCGCGCCCAGTATTTGAAGCCTATCAACGTTGGCAGCTTGAGTTAGAACGTCAGCCTGTCGAATTTTTAGGCAGGCGCATCGACGGTTTGCTTGATGAGGCGCGCGGCAAACTTGCGACGTACCTCAACGCCGATGCAAACGACATCATCTTTGTGCCTAACGCCACCAGCGGTGTAAATCTTGTGGCGCGGTCACTGGCATGGTCGAATTGGCTCCAACCGGGTGATGAAATCTTAGCAACTGATCACGAATACGGCGCGTGCAGTTTTACATGGGAACACATCTGCAAAAAGACGGGTGCGGTGTACGTTCAGCGTCCTGTCACGCTTCCTGTCACCACGCACGCCGACATGATCGAGCATTTCTTGGCGGGTATCACATCACGCACACGGGTGATCCATATCAGTCACATCACATCGCCAACCGCGCTCATCTTTCCCGTTGCAGAAATCTGCCGCCGTGCGCGTGAGCTTGGAATCGTGACAGTTATTGATGGAGCGCACGCGCCGGGGCAAGTGCCAGTCGATCTCACCGTGCTGGATGCCGATTTCTACACAGGTAACTGCCATAAATGGATGTGTGCGCCCAAGGGATCGGGCTTCTTGCATGTCCGGCGTGAACACCAAACCATCATGGAATCACAGATTGTCAGTTGGGGGGAACATGACGACGGCTCATATATTGCGCGCCAGCAAAAGCAGGGAACGCGCGATTACGCCGCCTATTTGACCGTTCCCACCGCGATTGAGTATCAGCAATCACATAACTGGGAAGCGGTGCAGATAGCCTGTCATGAATTGATAAAGCAGGCGCGCGCGGATTTATCCGCATTGTTCAATCTCCCGCCCATCCTGCCGGATGATCCCGCGTGGTATCGGCAGATGGTTACTGTACCTGTACCGAAGTGCGATCTGTCGATATTGAAAATCCGTTTGTACGACGAATTTCGCGTTGAAATACCCGTCATCGACTGGAACAACAAGCAGTACATTCGCGTGTCCATTCAAGGCTATAATACTCGTGCAGACATTGACCAACTGCTGTCTGCACTGCATCACATCTTCGCTCATCAAGGATAGTCCTTGTTCTGGGACATTATGGACATTTTGCGCGTCGTCGTGCGTTTTATCGCGTTTGGCTTCGGGTTTTATTTTTCCGCGTGGATCATCCTCTCGGCGGTGCGAACGTTCGCGCTCCCGCGCAGCGCCGACGTATTGCTCACACGCATCATCTTTAACACCATGCGCCGTCTATTCAATCTGCGTTTGCGCCGTGCCAAGACCTATGAAGAACGCGATCAGGTCATGGCGTTGTATGCGCCCTTGAGCCTGCTTGTCACGCCCTTGGTATGGTTGGGTGGAATGATCATTGGTTACACATTCATGTTCTGGGCAATTGGTGAGCTGACCTTTCATGAAGCCTTCCGCACGAGTGGATCATCGCTGCTCACGCTGGGCTTCTCATTCGTGGATTACACACCCGCGCTAATTCTAGAGTTTTCACAAGCGGCAATTGGCATGATCCTTGTCGCACTCTTGATCGGGTATTTGCCGACGATGTACAGCGCGTTTTCCAAACGAGAATCGACGGTGTCACTGCTCGAAGTGCGGGCGGGTTCGCCACCATCTCCCGCCGAAATGCTCATCCGTATGTATGAGATTCGTGGGCTAGATTACTTTCACGATCTCGCAGTGCAGTGGGAAACATGGTTCATCGAACTGGAAGAAACGCACACCTCACTAGCGGCGCTGGTATTCTTTCGTTCACCCAAGCCGAATAACTCGTGGATTACGGCTGCTGGAACGATGCTCGATTCGGCGGGACTAATGCAATCAACCATTGATCGTCCGGTAGATCCCCAAATTTCGCTTATGATCCGCGCGGGATTTATCGCTCTCCGCAGCATCGCCGACTCGTTCGGTGTGGAGTACGATCCCGCGCCACGACCAGACGATCCGATCAGCATTTCGCAAGATGAATTTGACCAAGTTTATGATCAATTGGTCGAAGCAGGGCTGCCTGTCGTGGCAGATCGTGAACAAGCGTGGCGGGGTTTCGCGGGCTGGCGTGTCAATTACGATGTGGTGCTGCTGGCGTTGGCGGGGATCACAATGGCTCCTTATGCTCAATGGGTGTCGGATCGATCTGTGCCGCATTTGGTCACGGAAGGCAAACTAAGTGGCGGTCTACTCAAGCGGATAAAACCTGTTAGGTGATGAATCAAACGGGGTTGGCGCGGTGCCAACCCCGTTCTTTGCAGGGTTTACAATCTATTCGCCGTCGGGCAGCACAAACACCGCAGCCGTATAAGCAGGGATTTCGAATGTGCCGCTGTCACTGTCAAAGCTGGCGGTACACGCGATTTCATCCGCGCCGCTGGCGATGATTGGGTGAAGTTCAAGTTCCACCCCTGCCAAATCATCCCGTGTAAACTGAATTGCATCCGGTGTGCCGTTGAAAAGCACGACAATGTGCGCGTAGTTCTCGTCGATGCTTTCGATGCCTTCACCTGCGTCCGCCAAGTCCATGACGATCAAACCGGGGATTTGCTCTGTGCCCGTGTTAGTGAAGCTCAAGCGCGCCACGATCTCATCCGCAGTACGCAAACGGAACAGCGGCGAACTCCGGCGAACCGCCAGCATGTCGCGGAAGTGCGCGTTCGCCAGTGTCATCTCGTCGTAGCCGACTGCGAGATTCGGGTTTTCGAGCAGGGGAGTGAAAATGCCCCAGTTATCGCGGTTGTTCCACGACGGCGGCAAGCCAATCGCCCAATTGTTTGATTGATACGTCCAGTCAATCGAATTGAACCAGTCGCCGCTGTCATAGCTGTTTCGGTCCAGTGACTTTGAACGTAGAATGTCGTCGCCCGCGTGGAAGAAGGGCACACCTTGCGAAAGCATCACGATGTCGGTTGCCAACATGCTCATGCGCGCGCGTTCGAGCGGCGTAGCAGTGGTCGGCGCTTTTAGCTGAATTGCGTCGAAAATCGTTTCGTTGTCGTGCGCTGACACGTAGATGATGTGTTCTTGCGGATCGAGCGTATAACCGGAAGGCGATCCGTTGTAATCTACGTCCGCGCCGGAAACGGTTTCGCCGCTTGCCCCAATGAACGTGTAATCGCGCAGATTGCCTGCCAAACCCACACGGATGCGGTCACTGAACAACAGCGCCAGCGCAAGTTGATCTTCAGCAGGCCGATCTTCAACTTCGTTTGGCTGAACATATAATCCATTGGCAAAGCCCTGACGCTGCCAATCGCCAAACGGATTGCCACCCCTTACCGAATCGCGCAGACGGTCATTGAAAGTCCCAATACCCGTGCCGCCAAGATTGAGCTGGGTGGCATTGACACCGCGCGCATTGTCCGCAACTTCACCGAAGTTCCAGCCTTCACCGTATACATAGACATTGACTCCGTCAACGCCGCTGTTCTCAACGGTAAGCGCGTCAAGCGCTTCGCGCACGTTGACCATGTTTTCGACCATGTGATGTCCCATCAGGTCGAACCGGTAGCCATCGACGCGGTACTGCGTTGTCCATGTCACCACCGAATCGATCATCAAGCGTTCCATCATGCGGTGTTCAGTCGCGGTGTTGGCACAGCACGTACTGGTGGCAACCTGTCCGGTTTCGGTCAAACGGTGATAGTAACCCGGAACGATGCGATCAAGCACCGAACGTTCGCTTTGACCGGATGCGTTGGTGTGGTTGTACACCACATCCATCACGACGCGCAGACCACTTTGATTGAGTGCTTGTACCATCTCGCGGAATTCGATTATACGCTGCACACCATTGGGATCAGTCGAGTAGCTGCCTTCGGGGACGGTGTAATGGAAAGGATCATATCCCCAGTTGAAGCCGTCGCTATCACGTGTTTGCTCGATAATTGCCTGCTGACGCTCTGACGACGGCGGGTAAAGTCTCAAAACGCGCGGGTCGGGATCCCGGCGCTGGGATACATCTTCGTTGATGGTTGCGATATCGAACGCGGGCAGGATGTGAATATGTGTCAAGCCAGCTTCTGCAAGCTCCCGCAAATGGCGCATTCCGTTCGATTCAGTTTCGGTGAAGGCGCGGAATGTGCCACGATTCTCTGGCGATACCGTCATATCTTCAATGCTGAAATCGCGGATATGCAGTTCGTACAGCACAATATCTTCTGGCGCTTCAAGTTCCGGCTTCACGAGGTCAGCCCAACCTTCCGGCGCAAGCGCGGGATCGTTCAGGTTAACGATTTGGCTGCGTGTGCTGTTCATCGACAGGCTGAACGAATACGGGTCGGTGACTAGATTAGTTTCGATGGCGCGCGTAGATGGTGCATACACCGTGACTTCATAGAGATAATACTTGTAGTTCCAATCTGGTTCACCAGTGGCAGACCACACGCCGCCGCTGTAGCTCATGTCGTAGACCACTGCTTCAGTCGCAGGGTTGGCATCGTCAAACACATGTAAGCGGACATTTTGCGCCGTTGGTGCCCATACTGCCAGTGTTGGCTGTCCTTCTTCATTCCAACTTACACCAAGCGGCACATCATCACGATAGAACATATTGTCGAGTACACCGGGAATTTGGATGCTGGTCGCATCAAGCAAAACGCCCTGCGCTGTCGTCGCGGAGATAGCGATTTGACTGCGTAATATTTCTGGGACAAGCGCGAGATCGTCCAGCCCAATCGTAAGCGCGAAAAAGTCATCGACCAGATGCGGGAAACGTGTTTGTACATCTTCGGTGAACCCCGCCCGATTGTATGTCAAAGTGATCGATTCGCCGCCAACAACGCCTTCATCCGTAAGTTCAAGTTCAGCTGTTGGGCTGTAGTGTAGTTGGTAGATCGCGCCGGGAATTCGGGGGATATTCCACGCTAGCGTATCTTCGCTTACCCAATGCGCCATTGACAGGAATAGGTTGCCGACTGCCGGCCCCGCTTCACCGCCAACTGTGATGTTGATCATGTTGTCTGCTGTGTTGTAGCTGACGAGTACAACGTCATTGTCTTCCGCGACGACGAACTGAATGTTTGCGCCATCGCGCGCGCCGTTCATCCCGTAGTTGAGCGCCCAACTTTCGTTGATGGCAACTTTGGCTTCATATAGTCCGGCGGGCAGTCCGCTGGTTTGGAAGATATAAATTCCATCACCGTCTACATCTTGAAGCAGTGTCCGCAAACAGTTGGGCTGCCAGTCGCCGGGGCAGCCGATTTCGTCTTGAAAACTGCCCGGCACATTCGCGATGATATGGTTGACACTGTCCGCAACCCAGTTGGTTTCGTTGTCCCACACGAACTTCACACTCGTATCTTCTTCAAGCACCAGCGGAATGTTCGGTCCGTTTTGTTCAGCATTTAAGCCATAATTCAAATCCCAAGTGCCGTCAATCGCCACCTTGTATTCATACGATCCGGCGGGTAAATCGAACGTCGCTTGCCACAGGTCATCATCAGGATCATAGGTAAGGGCGGTAACTTCGCAGTCGGGCTGCCAATCCCCGGGACATCCCAATACGCTTTGAATTGTGCCGGGGATGACAACAAGCGCAGGCTGTGTATCGTCCTGCGCGATGACAACCAGCGAAGTTGTAAACAGTGCGGCGATCACCAGTATAAAGCGCACGATCCACACTACGCAGCGGTGAGAAAAATGCAAACGAGAGTTCACAAAAAGTCTCCTTGGCACTCTATTTCACGAAAAGAACAATCTAACGATTGAAATGTATAAACGATGGGGAGAAGGAAGTCAAAAGGCTTGTGAGAATAAACGAAAACAAAACGAGCGTGACGCTCCCTTTAGGGAGTATCACGCTCGTTTGTATAAAGCTGGGCTTAGCTTATGCGCTAGTTGCTGCTCACCAACATCGTCTTGACTGGGATGTGACGTGGCTGCGCTTCCGGTGATTTGGGAAGTGTGAGTGTAAGCACACCATTGATCAGCGTAGCTTCAATTGCATCGGCATCGACGGGTTCGTTCAAACGCACACTACGCGAGAATTTGCCGCCGGTGCGTTCCGACATAAGGATGCGCGCGCCTTCAGCAGGTTGTGTGATGGGCAGTTCGGCACTGATGGTCAGCACATCTTCTTTGAAACTAATGTTGACATTTTCAGCGGCGACACCGGGCAGTGATGCGATAATAGTGTACGCATTCTGCGATTCGTGTGCATCCAGCGGCAGACGATAGGTCGCGCCGTTGGTGTCCGTGTTCACGATACGGAGCGTTTCATCTAATAGACGATCAAAAGCGTTCTGCATCGCAAAAACGTCATTCACAGGGTTCCAACGCACAAGAGTAGCCATCGTATCATCCTCACAAGTGAAAAACTTGGTTTAAACGTTATGACCCGATGATAAAACGGAGCGTATATGACAAAGATATGCGCTCCGTAAAAAATGTGTAGGACAAGATCAGAATTGTGTAGGAGTTGATTTTCTAGGAATGTGGTAGGCGTACATATAAACGCGTGAACCACCGCAGACGTTCCCGTAATCCGGGATCAAGCTGCTCTGGCACAAAACGCCACGTCCAATTGCCTGCGGCTACGCCGGGGGTGTTCATGCGCCCATTTGATCCCAAGCCGATGATGTCTTGCAGTGGGATGATACACGTATGCGCGACAGACATCATGGCAAGGCGAATCAATTCCCAATTCGGTTCGTTGATGATGTGTCCGACATAATTGCCGAGATGTGATTTGATGTGGTCATCCGTTTCCTGTTCCCACCAGCCTAATGTCGTATTGTTGTCATGTGTCCCTGTATACACGAACGAGTTACGAGTGTGTGCATGGGGCAAGAATCCGCTCGCTTCATCAAGATTTCCCCACGCAAATTGTAGAATCTTCATGCCGGGAAGTTCAAATGTGTCGCGCAGTTCCACCACGCCGGGTGTAATCACACCAAGGTCTTCCGCGATGATCGGCAGGTCGCCAAACGCCGCTTGCACCGTGCGTAAGAATTTCATGCCCGGACCGGGAACCCACTGACCGCGCACAGCGGTTGGTTCGCTGGCAGGAACTTCCCAATAGGCTTCAAAGCCTCTGAAGTGATCAATACGCACAATATCGACCATTTCTAGTGTTGTTTTGATGCGTCTTATCCACCAACTGTAACCATCATTTTCGAGTACATCCCAGCGGTACAGCGGATTACCCCATCGCTGCCCCGTTTCGCTGAAATAATCTGGTGGAACACCGGCGATCACGGTTGGGTTGCCGACTTCATCGAGATAAAACAATTGAGGGTTTGCCCACACATCGCTGCTGTCATGCGCGACGAAAATGGGAATATCGCCAATCAGCTTGATCCCGCGATTGTTCGCGTAGGCTTTGAGTTCGAGCCATTGACGGAAAAATATCCACTGGATGAATTTTTGCTCACTAATTTTCACTCCGTGCTGTTCACGCGCGCTGATGAGTGCTTCGGGATCACGCAGCGCGACACCTTTATCCCACTCGACCCACGGACGACCCCCTGCACTGTCCTTAAGGGCTACGAATATAGCATAATCATCGAGCCATGTCTTTTGTTCGTCGCACCACTTATCGAAGGCATCGCGCTGAACTTTGGTCGCGGTTGCCTCAAAACGTTGATATGCCTTTTCCAGCATTTCTTTGTGATAGTTGATTACGTTGCCAAAATCAACTGCGTGTGCCGGAAAAGCAGGAACAGCGGCGATGTCATCGTGTGTAAGCCATCCTTCGCCTACCAACTTATCGAAGCTGATGAGCAGGGGATTTCCCGCGAAGGCAGATAGGGCTTGATACGGGGAATCGCCGTAGCTGGTCGGTCCCAGCGGGAGCATTTGCCAGTAGGTTTGTCCAGCATCGAATAGATAATCGACAAAGCGATACGCCCATTCACCAAGATCGCCAATGCCATAGCGACCCGGCAGGGATGTAGGATGCAGCAAGATGCCGCTTGCACGCGGGTATTGCATAGAGGATTTCCTTCCAAGAACGGTGAACCGTAACCGTGCGCCATTGATTTCGCCTAAACATAACACACAAATCCCGCGTGTTTAAGTGTGCATTGTGGGTGTGTTATGATGGTGAAAATCAAGACATAGAATAGTTTGGGCATGATGGAAACACTCTCTGGCATTGTTGAGCGCGTGACGTTTTACAACGAAGAAAACAGCTACAGCGTAATCAAGATCAAATCCGAAAAACGCTACCCAGATGCCGAAGCCCGCGATGGGACAATCACCGTGGTTGGGATAATGCCGAACTTATCCCCCGGTGAAAATGCCCAGTTCAGCGGTGCATGGGTAGAAGATGCCCGCTACGGACGGCAGTTCCGCGCCGAAATGGTGACTCCGCTCGCGCCTACGACAACCGACGGGATTGTCAACTATTTGGCGAGTGGTATTGTTCGCGGAATCGGTATCCGTACCGCCGAAAAGATTGTGAAACACTTTGGCACACGCACATTAGATATTCTTGACAATGAGCCAGAAAGACTGGACGAAGTGCCCGGTGTCAAGCGTGAACTGCTCAACAGCTTGAAACGTGCATGGGGCGAAAATCAAGCGGCGCGGCAAACCTTGATCTTCTTGCAGGGGTATGGGATCAGCGCCAAGATGTCCGCTCGAATCTATCAGCATTACGGCTCGATGACTGTCCCTACCGTTCAAGCTAATCCATATACCTTGGCGGATGATGTATTCGGCATTGGTTTTATGCGGGCGGACACTATCGCCAAAAATATGGGCGTTGCGGTAGATGCAGAACCGCGCATCCGTGCCGGATTGACATTCACGCTCAACCAACTGACCAAAGATGGTCATGTGTTCGCCCCGCGCGATATGTTGGTAGAGAAAGCTAGTGAAATCTTGGGGGTAGAAAGCACATCGCTCATTCGCAGTGTACTAGATAAAGAACTTAAAGCGGGCAACCTGATCGCGGACAAAATCATGGTCGAAGGGCAGGGAATGGTTGATGCCATATATCTGCCGCTGTACTACCACGCGGAACGCGGCGCAGTCGAACACATTCGCATGTTGAACGACACTCAATCTGACCTGATGAGCGCCATCGCACCTTCCGAATGGGCGATGTTCATCGCCAAACTGACGAAAAAGCACAACGTCAAGTTGACAGAACAACAGCAGGGTGCGGTCAAAGCCGCCTTGTACAACAAAGTCTCGGTGCTAACTGGCGGACCCGGCACAGGAAAAACAACCACGCTCCGAATGGTCATTGAAGCGCTTGAGGCGCTTGATGTCAAATACAGACTTGCCAGTCCAACTGGACGCGCCGCAAAACGTTTAAGCGAAGCCACCGGACGTGATGCTAGTACGATCCACCGCTTGTTGGGCTACATTCCCGGCGAAGGCTTCGACTACGACGAAGATAACCCACTCGACACCAAAATGTTGATCGTTGACGAAGCGTCGATGGTCGATTTACTCCTGTTCTACGATGTGCTAAAGGCGCTCAAATCGGAAACACATTTGATGTTAGTCGGTGATGTAGATCAACTGCCGAGTGTGGGGGCGGGAAATGTACTGCGCGATATGATCGACAGTGGAACGGCATTTGTCACCCGTTTGGACACGATTTTTCGTCAGCAAGACGATAGCAACATCATTGTGAACGCGCACCGCATCAATCATGGCGAAGCGCCATTCATGGACAACCGAAGCAGCGACTTCTTCTTCTTTGGAGAAGAAGACCCCGCGCTGGCGGCTGAACTCGTTGTGGATATTGTGAAAAATCGACTCGTGAACAAGTTTGGGTTCGATCCGCTTGATCAAGTGCAGGTGATTGCGCCAATGTATCGCGGGGCAGCGGGTGTGACTGCGCTCAATGATGCCCTTCAACGGGCGCTGAACAATAATGACAACAAGCGCAAAGCTGAAAAGCAGTTGAACGGACGTGTGTACCGTGTGGGCGATAAAGTCATGCAGACACGCAACAACTACGAAAAAGAAGTCTTTAATGGCGACATTGGGCGTATCAGCGCAATAGATTTTGAAGACCAGTCGATTGAAGTGGTAATTGATGGTAGGTACATTGTATATGACTGGATCGAAAGTGAAGAATTGATCCACGCTTACTGCATCAGCACACATCGCAGTCAGGGGTCAGAGTATCCCGTTGTCGTCATGCCCTTAATGACACAGCATTACATGATGCTTCAGCGAAACTTGCTCTACACCGCGATCACGCGGGCGAAAAATATTGTTGTATTGGTGGGCAGCCGACGCGCCGTACATATGGCGGTACAAAACAACAAGGTTTCCGAGCGATATTCGGGGCTGCTTGCACGATTGCGAATGTGACTGCTTGAAATTTCTCAGGGCTTGGCGTGCTGGAAGGGCACGGCGCGCCGTGCCCATTTCTATTACCCCTCAATCAACAGCGATTCCGGGTCTTCGATTAGCTCTTTCACCTTTACCAAAAACTGTACCGCTTCGCGTCCATCAATAATCCTGTGATCGTAGCTCAACGCGATGTACATCATTGGGCGAATCACGATCTCATTTTCGACCACCACCGGACGCGGCTTGATCGCGTGCAGTCCCAAAATCCCCACCTGCGGCGGGTTGAGAATCGGTGTACTCATCAATGAACCAAACACCCCGCCGTTAGTGATTGTGAATGTCCCGCCGCGCAGCGCATCAAGCGAAAGCGTGCCATCTTGCGCCTGCTTGGCATAATCCTTGATCTGCTTTTCGATTTCCGCGAAACTCAAACGATCAGCATCACGCAGCACCGGGACAACCAAGCCATCTTCCGCGCCAATCGCCATGCCAATGTCGTAATAGTGCTTGAGGATCATGTCGTCGCCTTGAATTTCCGCGTTTACACGCGGGAAGGCTTTCAACGCGCCAATCGCGGCCTTGACGAAGAATGACGAAAAACCCAAGCTCACGCCGTATTTCTCTTTGAACGATTCCTTACGCCGTTCGCGGATTTCCATCACCTTGCTCATGTCCACTTCGTTGAAGGTTGTGAGCATGGCAGCGGTGTGCTGCGCTTCGACCAACCGCTGCGCGATAGTGCGGCGGCGGCGCGACATTTTTGTGCGTTCCTCACGCCGATACCCGTTACTGCTGGCAGTTGATGCCGCTGGAGCAGTTGCGGACGCGGGTATGGACTGCGGCATTGGAGCGGCGGATTGCATTCCGCGATCCTGTAGGAAGCGCTCAACATCTGTTTTGGTGACGCGGCTTCCGCTTGGCTGCACCTGCGTGAGATCGACTTTTTCCTGCTGTGCCATGCGCCGCGCTACAGGGGTCGCATCTGTCGTAGATTGTGAAGCGACTGACACGCCTGACGAACCAGCAGCGGGCGACTGCGCGGCGGGCTGTGGCGCACTAGCCGATTTCCCAACTGCCGCCGGCACAACCGCCGCCGCGCCTTCCTCAATCATGCCCAGCGTATCGCCAATCTTTACATCTTCGCCTGCTTGCCGTGCGATCTTGGACAGCACACCGTCTTTTTCTGCGCCAACTTCCAAGTCCACTTTTTCGGTTTCAAGCACTACGACAGGCTCACCGACCTTGACCGCTTCACCTTCTTGTTTCAACCAGCGGGCGATGGTGGCTTCAACAACCGACTCGCCCAGATCGGGAACTTTGATTTCAAAAGCCATTCGTTTATTCCTTTGCAGTCATTAAGCCGGGTTGGGCAGCATGAGACACGCGGTTAGGATGTGAAACATTGTATGCGCGCTCGATCAGCGCTGCTTGGTTTACCAAATGCATCGCGCGTGAACCTTCAGCTGGGCTGGAATTACGCGCGCGTGCCACGACATGAAGCGGGACGCGATCACCAAGCATCTCTGTTAGCAGGGGGCGGGCGAATTCCCATGCGCCCATATTTTCAGGTTCTTCCTGTACCCATGTCACACTTTCAAGACGGGTATACGCTGCGATCACGGTTTCCAGATCAGGCGTGGGGAAAGGATAAAGCTGTTCCACGCGGATGATCGCTACATCTGGGTTTTGCGCGAGTAACGGGCTGTTCACCAAATCGACATACACCTTGCCGCTGCACAGCAGTATGCGCCGGATAGCGTTTTTCCGTTCTGCTGCGCTCATGTCGTCAATAATTGGCTGCCACGCGCCATTGGCGAGTTCATCAAGTGACGAAAAGATCAGTTTTTCGCGCAGTAGACTCTTTGGCGTAAATACCACCAGCGGCAGCGGATCAGTTTCTAGGAGCAGCGCTTGACGGCGCAGAAGGTGGAAATATTGCGCGGCGCTCGTCGCATTGGCAATGCGGATATTCGTTTCGGCGGCGAGATTTAAGAAGCGTTCCATGCGTCCGCTGGAGTGGTCTGGTCCCGCGCCTTCGTAGCCGTGGGGGAGCAAAATTACTAGTGATGGGGTTTGCCCGAACTTGGCGCGCGCAGATACGATGTACTCGTCGATGATCGTTTGCGCCCCGTTGATGAAGTCACCGTACTGCGCTTCCCAAATGACTAATCGACGTGGTTCTTGCACATTGTATCCATATTCAAAACCGAGTGCTGCGCTTTCACTCAACGGGCTGTTGTGGATTTCATAGGCAGCGCGGGCTTGAGGCAGTGTTTGCAGTGGCACATATGATACCCCTGTTTGCGCGTCTTTAAAGACTGCATGGCGATGACTGAACGTCCCGCGTTCCACATCTTGTCCCGTCAAGCGCACAGCGATCCCATCTTCAAGGATGCTGGCAATGGCAAGGTCTTCGGCGGTTGCCCAATCAATGGTGCGATCATTTAATTTGCTCAGTATGTCTTGACGTGACCGAATTGCTTTTTGCAGTTTCGGGTGAATCTGAAAATCGTCTGGGAAATTGAGCAGCGCATTATTCAGCGCTCGCAGACGTTCTGCAGGAACTCCGGTTTTGATCGTGCGGGCAGCGCCGGGGGGCGGCGGCAGAGGTCGCTGATCGATTAAGTCTCGTTCCGGGTCAAGATTTTCAAGCACACTCTGTAGATGCTTGTTTTGGGTATCCAGCATCTCGTTGGCAAGGCTTTCGCTGATGACACCTTGCTTAACGAGTGTTTCGCTCCATATGCGGCGCACCGTGGGATGTTTCTCAATTTTGCGATACATCACGGGCTGCGTAAAAGCAGGTTCATCGCCTTCATTATGACCATATCGGCGGTAACCGATTAAGTCGATTAAGAAGTCTTTGCGGAACTTGAGCATATAGGCAATCGCCAACCGGGCTACACCGACGCACGCCGCCGCATCATCCGCGTTGACATGCACCACCGGAATACGAAAGCCCTTTGCGAGTTCGCTGGCGTAAAGTGTGCTGCGCGAGTCAACCGGATTGGTTGTGAACCCCAACTGATTGTTCGCAATGATATGCATTGTGCCTCCCGTCCAATAGCCGGGAAGCTGATTCAAATTGAGCGTTTCCGCGACCACCCCTTGACCGGGAAATGCTGCATCACCATGAATGATAATCGGCAGCGTCACATTGGGGTTGAAACGCGGCGCTCCGCCGCCGCTCACATCGGTACCAGCAGCGCGTGCCATTCCTTGCACCACCGGATTCACGGCTTCCAAGTGACTCGGATTGGGAGCCATTGTCACGCATACGCTGTTTCCACCACTGCCTTCAAGCGCCCGTTCTGCTCCCATGTGATACTTTACATCACCCGTCCAGCCAAGATCATCGCGGAACTTGCCCTTGATCACCGGGTCTTTGAATTCCGCAAGTATTTGCGCGTAGGGTTTGCCGAGCGTATGCGCCAGCACGTTTAAGCGTCCACGATGCGCCATGCCGATCAAGATACTGGAAATTCCGCTGCGCGCCGCCGTGCCAATCATATGATCGAGCATCGGCACCATCATGTCCAAGCCTTCGATAGAAAAGCGGTGCTTGCCCGGAAAAATGCGATGAATGAAGTTTTCGAATGCTTCTACTTCGGTCAGCCGCTGGAGCAGCTCAATTTCATCAACAGGCATCACAGGCGGCAAAAATTGACCGCTTTCGGCGGCTTCGCGCAGCCATGCCCGTTCGGCGGGTTCGCGGATATGTGCCCAATCGTAGCCAATCGTTGATGTGTACACGCGCCGCAGTTCGGCAATTGCTTCGCGTGCGGTCACAGTCGTCCGGCTGATGGGTTCGCCGATCAAACTGGCAGGGAGTGCATTCAAATCCAAATCGGTGATGCTGTGAAACGCAGGATCAAGTGATGGGTCGCCAATCGGGGCGCTTCCAAGCGGATCAAGCTGTGCGGCAAGGTGCCCCCAACTGCGAATGGCTTCTGCATAGTTGGCTGCGCCGACGATTTTGTGTACCGCTGTGGTTGGTGTGGGCGGTTCAATTGGCGCGTCGTCGATTAGGGGGGGGCTGCTGTTGGCGAAGAATGCGCGGGTTTCCGAATCGACAGAAAGTGGATCGCGTAGATAACGTTCATACAGCTCATATACATAGGCGGCGTTCGCGCCGCTAAACTCGTTCCAAGTTGTCATGGGACATCCAAAAAGCGTTCAATAAACTTGTTTGTCCCTAACTATACCATTAACACAGGGCAAACCTGAACGCACTTGTTAAATGAGCCGTGAGAACTCTGTTCATATTACTCCGTCTTGAGCGCCGTCACCGTTAGCATACGTGCCGCACGCAGTGACGGATACAATCCCGCGATAACACCCACACTTGTCGCCAGCACCAAAGCGAAAACTGCCAGTTCCGGCGGGATAATCATCAACTGACCACCAATTTGTGTGGGGTCAAGCGGCAGGAACATCACGCCTCCCTGCTGCTGTGGTAGATTGGCAATGGCTTGGTTGACAAGGTTTTGCAGCCCATACGATAGAAGCACTCCCGCAGCCCCACCCGATAGTCCAACCAATCCCGCCTCAATTAAGAAGATGGTCAAAATGTCACGGTCAGTCGCGCCAATCGCCTTCATCAAACCAATTTCGCGTGTCCGTTCGAGGATTGCCATTGTCATCGTATTCGCCACACCGAACGCCGCGACAAGCAGCGCCACGCCCCCCACACCACCGAGGATCACGCGCATCGTCCCGAAGAAGTTGTTAAGGTCACGCAAAAAGTCTGCTGCTCCGCTGGCGTTGAATCCCATCTCGCGCAGTTCATCCGCAACTTGGGTTGTCACATTCCTGTCACTGGCGCGTACCAGCACCCAGTCATATGTAAAATTCTCAAAGTCGGTTTCTTGCCCCGTCGCAAATTCATTGAGTTCAATCACCCGCTGTACTGGCATGAGGATGTTGTACTCAAAGCTCGATCCGCGTGCAATCACGCCGCTGACCGTCAAATCGAATTCTTCCGGTTCGCCCCCCGATTGACTGTATACGCTCATTTCCAACGGCGTGTTCAGCAAATCGACAACGACAGGAGTCCATTCTTCAGCCGTCGCATCATAAAAGTTCTCGCCAATCAGCACTCCCACAAGCGCCTGATTTTCTCCGAGTGTCAGTTCGCCCCCTTCCAAGCGCACACCAAGATAGGGCAAAAATTGGGGATCAATTCCACTGATCGACCCGCCGCCGCGATAGTCATCTGCAATCAGTTCCGCCCATGAACGCAGTTCAACAATAGGCACAACTGCTTCTACACCTTCGATATTCCAAAACGTGCGAACTGTCGCCGGACTTAGCGTAGGAAGTTCTTCCGTCTGTTCGGGGTTTGGAGACCAACCCGGATATACGCGAATCTCCGTCAGCGATTGACTCTGCCCGATGCCGGTTTCTGCCACTGTTTGCAGCCCAATCGTCAGCGCAATCAGCAAAATCACCGCCGTCGTACCGACCAGCACCCCGCCCGCCGTCATGAACAGGCGGGCGCGGGCGCGCATCAAGTTATGGATCGCAAGGTTAGCAAGTTCGTTCAACATGACAGCACTTAGCCTCCCAACCCCAAAAAGCCAAGCAGCAGGCGACCTAGCAAATCATCTTCTGCGGGTTCTTCGTTTGGTACACCGGGATCAGGTGTAAATTCCGGTGGCGGCGTAAATTCTGGCAGCGGCGGTGCGGGTATCGCTGTTGTAGTGAATGTCACATCCAATGATTGTTCTGTGTTCAACTCGTCCCGATAGTAAATCGTGAACGTTACTCGCACATCACCTTCACCTTGCGGGATCAGCGACACTTCAACTAAAGTGTCGTCATCTTGCCGCAGCCGTTCGAGTTCAAACGTTGTCCCTTCGGGAATCTCTGCATTTTCAGTCGTGATCACTGCACGGGTGAGGTCAACTGCTGCTGTCCCATTGTTCACAATTTCAAGCGGGATCGGGAATGGTTCGCCAGCGTTAATCATTTCGGGCAAGGGGTTGGCAAGGCGCATCTGTAAGCGCGGCGGCGCGACGATCACAATGCTGGCTTGCAGATTGTCCTGTGCATAAGTGCCGTCAGCTTTGCGATAGCGAACTGTAATGGGGAGCGTATAGATGCCCGTCCGCACTGTGCCATTGATGATGAAATCCTGCTCGATAATCAGTGTTCCGTCGGCGGGAATATCCCCCGCGAGAATTGTGCTTCCCGACCCAATCGGCGCGAACACGCTGCTTGGCACGGTATCGCCGCCTGTGCCGCCGCCCGCGCCCGGTGTCGCCTGCGGATCGCTCGATCCCCCGCCCGTGACTGTCCCAAATGTGATTAACGCCCCCGGTGCAGCGGCTTCGCCCACATTTTTTATCGTCAGTGAAAAGGTGAAGCGTTCACCCGGTTGCAGTACATCCGCGCCCGTATCATATGATTCAAGCAGTAGAAGCGGCGTGACCGGATTAGCCACATAAATTGTTACGCGGCTCGTGATTTCGGCGCGTTCTTCGCCTTGCTCATAACTCAAGGTGATCGGCTGTGCTTGCGGACCGGGATCGGCTTCCGTGCTGACGATCATTGGGATTTCGATGCTTAACGTTTCGCCTGCTGGAATATCCGGCAGTGGGAACGTATCTCCTTGACCGCCCGCCAGCAGAATACCGCCTTCTCCCGCCACACGCAGCAGGGGACGACGCGCAGCGCCGTTGCCGGAATTTTCCACAACGACAATCAGTGTCATCGGCTGACCCGGCTCAACAGGATTCGGGCTGACAGTGTACGAGTCAATCGTCACCAGTGACGATTGCTCGATTGTTACTACATTCACGCTCAACACGGCGCTGCTGGTATACGTTTCGCCGCTAAAATCGCGGTATGCCATCGTGATTGGCACATTGTTGATTCCCGCTGTCGCCTCTGCTGACGCAATCACGGTCAGCGACACTTCAAAAATGCCGCCCGGCGCGATATTTGGGATTGTCGCGCTGGCTTGTCCGCTGGCAGGAGCGAAATTGCCTTCGCTCCCCAACGATACCGATACGCCTTCCGCCGCGCGGTTGCCCACATTGACGACCTCAAACCCTAAGGTGACTGTTCCGCCAGGTTCAGTTGTTGCAGGATCAGCGAAGAAATTCCGCACGATCAACGAAGGTTGACCTGGAATCGGAGTCGGGGGCAGCGGAGTTGGAAATGGAGTCGGCACTTCAAATGTTGGCAGCGGCTGCGGTGTAAACGGAGTTGGTGGGGTAGGCGGTGGTGGCGACACGTTGAGCAAGTTCGGTGATGTTGCCGTGCCATTCACGGGATCGCTCACTTCAATAGTGTATGTCCCCGGTGTAATACCCGCGGGAATCGTCGCGGTGAGCGCGTTGGCGTTGATGAATGTCGTTTGCAGCAGTCCCACACCGACTAATCGTACTGTAGTTGACTCGGTGAAGTTGCTCCCCAATACCGACAGCACATTCGCTTGCGCGTTTGTCACCTGTCCCGGTTCGGTGCTGTTCACGCTGATTTGCACAGGTGTGGGCGGGTCTTGTAAACCCGCTTGCGTGTGTGTAGGAGACGAAGTTATCGTATCTGTTGAGGTAACGGTAGGGCTGTCTTGCGCGCTCACACCCGCCGATGTGCCCCAAATGATCATGGCTACCATCGTAACTATAACCATGCCGTAGAAAAACACATGCAGTGTGAACTTGTACAATGTCGAGAATCTCATCTGTTTCACCGTGTTACATCTGAAGTTGGCTAGCGTGTGTCATTTTCGTTGACCGCGTTTGGCGGTGCTGAAGGCGCGGCATATGCCTCTTGCAGCGTATCATCAACGATGCGACCATCACGAATTTGAATTACCCGGTCTGCATAGCGTGCAACCCCCGCGTCGTGTGTGACGACGACGATGGTTTTTCCATGGTTCGTACACAGCCAACGCAAAAGCTCCATGACAATTTGACCCGTCTTGCTGTCGAGCGCCCCAGTGGGCTCATCTCCCATAATGATCGGCGGGTTATTAAACAGCGCGCGGGCGATAGCGACTCGCTGCTGCTGTCCACCGGAAAGCTGCGACGGACGATGATCAAGTCGATCTGCCATCGTCAATCCCGCCAGCAATCGCGCCGCGCGTGCTTCGCGTGCTTCGCGTGGCATTCCCACGAATACGCCCGGAAGAGCGACATTTTCAAGCGCGGTCAGCGTTGGCACCAGATAAAAACTCTGGAACACAAACCCAACTGTTCGACCCCGATACTGCGCCAGTTCGTCACTGGTCATCGCGTCCAACCGCCGCCCCGCCACTGTGATTTCACCCGTGTCTAGGCGATCAAGCCCGCCAAGCAGATACAACAGCGTACTTTTGCCCGATCCGCTGGGTCCCATGATGGCTACGAACTGACCTTTTGGAACGACTAGCGAGACATTTTTCAGCACGTGCAGTACTTGACCGCCCGTGTAAAAACTCTTGTTGATGAGCTGCCCATCAATAATGGAACGACCAGCCCCGTTTGTGCTTGTCATGTCATATCCTTGCGGATTTACATACCCGTGGGGACGATGGGTGCGCTGACAGCGCCCGTAATCACGGGAAGCACAATCGCGATAATCACCCACTGAAGCACGACCACTGCTGCCACCCAACTGCTGCCATTTAACGCATACCGCGCACCGGAATACAGCAGCACGACATTCCACAACCAAAACAGTGTCAAGCTGGAAAGCAGCGAGTAGATCACGTTCTGAACAAACGGTGTCAGCGCCTCAAATCCTGCCCACCTGTCAATGAGCGCGGATAATCCCATCGCTGTGCCGCGTTCGCCCCCCGCAGCGGCGTAAACCAACTGCACGACAATCATGAGTGCGAGCGGGATGCTTGCCCATACCGCGATCTGCAAGTTGCGCCCCAACTGCGGCGCTTTTCCTCGAAATAGCGACACTTGACTCAGCAGAAGGGCTTGAATGAACCATGCTAACAGCACGCTTCCTGCCGCGATCAAAGCGATGGTTGTGGTTTCACGTGTGTTAGGGCTTGACGATCCCCCCGTATCAGGAATGTTTACATCCGGCGGGATTCCGCCAGTGTCGAATCCCCCACCCGGTGCAACAATCACCCCGCCACCGCCGCCACCGCCGCCACCGCCACCGCCGCCCACGATGACACCCGGCGCAGGGGCAAAGCCCGGATCGCCACCAAATGCCGGATCAATCGGAACTTCTGTAACGGAAACGTCATCCGCACTCGCGGCTTCGTTTTCTCGCACTGCCCTGTAACCTACCACCACCAAAATTAGCAGCGCAGCAAGTACCCATTGGCGTGTGTTGGGAAACGTGCGGAAAAAGTATGCTGGCTGAAGCAAAACCGTGGTGAACTGATTGATGAATCCCCGCGGACGACGTGTGATGTATGTTTGAAAGCCGAAATCGTCGTCAGGTGGAGTGTTATTGGTCGTTGTTTCGGCGCGTGGCGCTGTCGTTGGAGGTAACTCCCTCGCCATTCTTGCCTCTCTATCATTGTGAAAACAGCTGTCGAAAATGGGTGTCACTTAGGTCATGCGGTTGGCTAGTGGTAGCCTCACTCATGATCGTTGATACGTGAGTATAGACGATCATGAGCGAGTTTTCGTTCCACTATACAGGGGAATCGAAATTGCAGAGCTATTCGATTGTTGTGAGTGTTCGGTACCCGCGATTGAAATAGATCAACGGGGAGGGTGTGGTTTCGTGTATTTCGGTGGCTTGTACTGCTCCCACAATTATCCAATGCGTGATGCCATCATGTACTGCCGCGATGGTACAGTCGAGATAGCCGATGGTATCCGTCAAAATTGGTGCGCCTGTTACCCCTGTTTTGATTGCTAGGCGGTTGAAGCGATCTTCGCCTTCTTCCAGTTTAACGCGCCCACCGAACAAGTCGGACAAATGTGCTTGCTGGTCATTCAAGATGTTTACTGCGAATGCGCGTGCTTCTAGGAGTACAGGAGCTGCGCTGGCTTCTTTGCTCACGCACACAACGATCTGCGCCGGATCAATCGACAGTGAGCTAAACGCGCTCACTGTCACACCGCCGCGGCGCTCATCAACTTGCGCCGTAACGATAGATACGCCGCTTGCCCAAAAGCGAAGTGTGTTACGCATAGCTTGAGGATCGACCGGGGACATCCTAAACTCTTTTCTGTTCAATGATTCTTGGGCGAAGTATAAATCAACGTCCCCAAAAGCGTAAAATGCTCCAAATACAAGAATCCGCACATTCGCATCGGCTTAATAAGTCTCGATGCCGCTTCTCACTATTGTGCCCATTTATGGGCAAATGGGACACAAATCCGCAAAAAATGTGTCACACGCCATTTTAGGCATCTTAACGCTTTGTTTTCGCTAGTGCATCTTCACTAATCGTTTCCCTTCATAAGTGTCACTCAAGTTGTGTAAACTGAACATATGTTCTGATACAATCAATGATGTTGACACAAAGTGTCACACATCTTCACTTACGCCCAAATGCGAAACAGGACATAAAGGACACACTTTATTCTTCTGCCGCATCGCCTTAATGCTTCAGTCCTCACGCCCCTAGCTGAACAGGTATGCACTCATGCGTGGAACAATATCCGCCAGTGTAGTTAACCCATCTGTGAAGTTTTCTTTGCCCAACCCAATCACCACCGTAGGAACGTCATTCTCGGTGTGCTTGGTATGGCTAATGTCTTCTAAGTTACCATGGTCGCTCGTTACTATAATCAACCCTTCTTCGTCGCGCCATGTGTCAAGCGTGCCTCGCATCACTTCATCGAAAAGCTCAAGTACCCGCACACCATCACTTATCGTCCCGCGATGACCGATTACGTCCGTCATCCAATGCGAAAAGAAAGAAAAGTGATAACGGCGTGACAGTTCAACCATCTTCACGCCGGCATCATAGGGAGAGTAGACAGGTGAGTCGGTGTACCCAAGTTCACTGCGCCAACCTTCCCCAGTCCAGTCAACTGCCAGCGCATCGCCTGTATAAATCGCCTTCTCATCAAACAAGGGCAGTCCCGCTTCAAACAATGCTTGCTGATAGCTTGAGCGAAGGCGTTTCCCACTGTTAATCGCATCATGGAAGCGCGGGGGATAAGCCTCAAGCAGCGCCGCTGACATTCCGCGTGCCGTCACCTGCTTGAAGAAATTGTCTTCTGCAAGTAGTGCGCGGATAGGCGGGTTAGGGCGCGGACCATAATGTTCGCCAATAAGCACAGGCACGGGACGACCTGTGAGGATCATCGCTTGACCGCTTGCGCTCTGCGGCTTGCCGGGAATTCCCACGCGCGGATCTGTCGGGATCAGAACAGCACGTTCGCTGACCTGTTTGCCAATCCCGCGCAGCCAGCGTTTCCCATTGGTCAGTGCAGTCAATGTGGGGGTATTGGCAGCGGCGAATGGGTTGTTCGCAGGATCATCGTCGCCAAGCCCGATGCCGTCGAGAAAGATGAGCAGGATATGTTTCATCGTGATTTGCTCGAAAGTTTACGGCTGCATGTATGAGAGAATGAACGGGTTAGTGCGGCGTTCTTCGCCGATAGTGGTTGAGTCGCCATGACCGCTAAGCACGGTAGTATCATCAGGAAGCGTAAGAAGCTGTTCAATAATGGATCGCATCAGTCTTTGGTAATTTCCACCGGGAAGGTCGGTGCGCCCAATGCCGCCTGCGAACAATGCATCGCCGCTGAACACCACTTTTTGCGCGGGCATATAGAATGCAATGTGTCCCGGCGCATGACCGGGTGTATAGAGTGTTTCAAGGTGGATTGCGCCAAGGTCTATCGACTCGCGTTCGTTTGTTAACAAGCGATCCGGTTCAGCAGGTTCAGGGAATTTCTGGTTGAAAAATCGCAGCCCTTGATCCGGCAGCCCACGCAGCATCGGTACGGCTTCTGCGTGGATATAGAATGGTGCATTCGTCAACGCTTTTATCGCTTTGCTGGCGAGGATATGATCGAAATGAGCATGGGTTGCTAATATCAGCTTTATAGTCCAGCCAGCGTCCTGCCCCATTTGATACAGCAGTTCCGCGCGGTCAACCGGGTCGATTAAGACGGCTTCGCGCGTTTCCGAATCCCCAATGAGGTATGCGTTCGTCGTAGCAATGCCAAGGGTTGTATAATGAATTTCAACGCTCATGGGGCATCCTTGTTGCGTGACTTTTTTATTAGACTCCGCAGCAAGCGCAGTTCTTCCATTTTTAGTACTGCTGCCGCGCCGATGAACCCCACCAATCCAACGAACACTTCTATGCCAAGAAGCACCCCAGTGAAGACACGACCCCGCCCAAACAAGTCAAGCGCGTTTAGCACCGAATCAACGATCAAGATCAATACCGCCATGACAATGCTGGCAATCACCGATTTGATAGTCGTCATAATTAGAGTGTTTTCGTTTAACCCGCGCCAGCGACGGCGAAGCACAAAAAGCAGAATCAGCATCTCGACGGTGAAGCCGATTGACTGCGCCAATGCTAACCCGCCTACATTACCAAAATCCGGGCGCAGACCAAGTGAAGGGAATTGCAGCGCAATCTGATTGTAGAAGCCCCGCGCTTCAACTTGCGCTACACCGCTCAAAACAAATGCCAAGCTGATATTTAGAATGGCATTTGCCAGCGAAGCCCATAAAGGCAGCATCGTGTCTTTGTCGGCGTAGAAGCTGCGCGCGGCGACTTCCACAACTGACTGAGTAACCAACCCAAGCGTGAAGAATTGGAGTGTGCTAAACACCAATGCGGTTGCGCTAGCATCGAACGCGCCGCCTTCGAGCAAACTGATTAATGGGCGACCAACGACGATTAAACCTACAGCCGATGGAATTGTAGTGATAAGGATAAAGCGGATGGAATTACTCATCGCATCGCGCTTACCTTTTACGTCACCAAGCGCGCTGAAAGCCGCAAGCGTGGGAAGAATAACCGTACCCATTGCTGTGCCAATTAGGGTTTCAGGAATTTGCATTAATCGCCATCCCCACGAAAGCGCGCTCACTGCACCTTCGCCTAAACGAGAGGCGATGCTGTTCATCACGATGAAACTGAAGCTGAATAGAAACAAGCCCGCGACCAAGGGAAGCATTAATCGGATGATACGCCACAATTCGGGGTCGCGTAAGCCCAGTTGTGGAAACCACTTCGCCTTGATGGTAAGCAAGCCGGGAAGTTGAATGGCAAGATGGAGCGCCGCGCCGATCACAGCACCATATGCGATCCCATACACACCGAATTGGCGTGTAAGAAAAATTACACCGAACAGAATCCCCGCATCAAACATGATAGGAGCAAGGGCGGGGAGCAGGAATCGATTGTGGCTCTGTAGAATACCCATCATGATTCCGCTGATTGAGAAAATCAGGGTGCTGATGAGCAGAATACGCATTAAGATGAATGTCTCAGCTTGTGCATCAGGCGTAAAACCCGGCGCGATCAAACTGCTGACTAGAATTGGCGCGAAAATGAACGCGAGCGAACTCACAATCAACGTGAGTAGGAAAACCGTGTTGATTACATGGCTGGCGGTGCGCCATGCTCCAGTGCGGTCCTCACGGGCGATGTAACCACTGAAAACAGGGATAAAGGCATTCGCTAGCGCACCACCCGCAATAAGCGTGAAAATCAATTCAGGGACGCTGTTCGCCGTAACAAACGCATCCCACTCGCGCCCCACGCCAAACACATCGGCAATGATCACGGTTTGTACAAGGCTGATGACTTTGGCAATTCCGAACGCCACCATCACAATCACGGTTGAGCGGGCAAGCTGTCCCACTTTGGGGACAACATGCGAGGCGGCTGCCGCGCTTTCGGCGGTTAGTATAGGTGTTGCTTCTGTCATGCCAGCAATCCTTAAGTCGTGACTTTATCGTTAGCTGTTCAACGAATCGAGTGCGATTTGGGCGGCTTCATAGCGTGTATTGTGAATGAGCGCCTGCTGGAATGACTGTGCTGCCGCTGTACGATCACCGCGTGCCATGTGAACTCGTCCCTGCCAGTAATAGGTTTCTTCAACATATTCCGCGCCATTGGTGAGATTGGCATTGACCAGCCCTTCCACATCGTCGTAGCGACCAACGTTGAAATACGCCTCGAATGGTCCATGCTGATACCACAGCATACGGAAGGGGAGCTGTCCAGTCGCGCGGGCACGATCATATGCGCCTGCCGCCGACTCGTAATCGCCTAGACGGGTATACGCTGTTCCTAAGTTGAACCATGCAAAGCTGTTACGCGGGTCTTGACGTGCTTCTTGCTGCGCGGTTTCGAGCGCGCGTTCTGCCGCACCCTCTGGAGTCGCTAAATCGCCAAGAATTTGCGCTACAGTGTTTTCGCGCTCACGCTCATACAGCACGATGAACACGCGATTGAATGCCTGCCAATTCGTATCAAATTCTTGATATGGCACAACCAAGCCCGCGCCACCTTCGCCGGTGCCAATATAGCTGTCGTAAACGTAGAACGCGCCTAAGCCATCATCGTAGCCGACCACGGTATGATAATGACCAAGAAAGTCACTACCTTCCGGGTAGTAAGCTGTTTCGATGATGACGGGGAATTCTTGGGCAATCAACTGTTTGATTACTTCCATGTCGCCGCCGATGCGGGTAAGCGCGCGCACGCCAGTCTGTGTATTCACGAACTCGACCAATTCGGATGGATTGACGTTTTTGTCTTCACGATTGGGCTTTAAGAAGCTGGCAGCATAGTCCTGCGACTCGCGCCAACCGTAGCGGCTCAGTGCCATCGTAATATTGGCGGGTCCGCAGTTGTTCCATCCTTGCTGCACATGAGTAAAGCCAAAAATGCGAGCGGAAGCAGGGCGTGCAAGGCTGGCAGGTGAAGGCTGCACTGATGCGCTGTCCGTGAGCGGTGCGGAGGTAGCCAAAGGTGTCTGCGGTGTATTGGTTAGTGTGGCAGTTGCTTCTACAGGGATGGACGTATGAGTAGGCGTAACCTCTGTAGTCGATGTATTTGTTGGCGCTGCCACAATGACTTGGGTGGAATTGTTCTGGTTAGCTTCAAGGGTGATCTCAGCGGGTGCTTCGATATTTTCAGTCGAGGCAGGTTCCGGGGTTTCAGTGGTTTCGCTCGTCAAACCAAGCAGTTCGTCAATGGAAGGACCTTCACTGTTGATTGCTACGGTTGGCACCACACCGCCAACAGGGGTAGGAGGCAAGAACGCGCGAAGCGCAGGGATTTGCGTGATCAATTCCGCTTGATAGCGCGGGGGTAAAATGTTCTGGTAGGCAAACACGACTGCCAGAGTGCCGCCGATACCGACGATTAGCCAAAATACCACCAAGAGAACGGGAAGAATGCGTGGCAATCGGCGGCGAAAAATCACCGCGCCTAAAAAGCTGCTGACAACCAATACGATCAACCCTAAACCCACATAGGGCACGAGCGAACTCAAGCGCTCGCTCGATGTATATGCGATTACAGCGAGTGCGCCAACAACGAACAGTGCAAATACCACCAGCAGTCCGAAAAACAAGAAGGGAGGAGGCGCAGACAACCCTTCATCACGTGCATACGTATTTTGTTTCATCGTCTATTCGTCTCTGACCTCAAGCTTGCGGCATTATAGCATAATCGGCAGGGGGTATATGGATGCACAACCGACTGCTTCCCAACGAAATCTTTTGGCTATCGCGATCTGTTAGAATGAGTGCGTATGTGTGATTGTGAAATCAATGATGGAGATACAGCTCAAATGCCAGAACTTCACAGCAACCGCTGGAATGTAGAACTTCACAGCCATACGGTTTGGTCGAAAGATTGTGTGGTGTCATTTGAGACCGTCATCGACTTGTGCCGACAGCGTGGAATCGACAAAATTGCTATTACTGACCACAACACAGCCGACGGAGCATTGGCGATGCAAAAACTCGCGCCCGATTTGGTCATTGTTGGTGAAGAAATCATGACCAATCAAGGTGAACTGCTTGGTTACTTCATGACAGAGAGTATTCCACCGGGGCTGACACCCCAAGAAACAATTCGTCGTCTGCGCGATCAAGGGGCGGTGATTAGTGTGTCGCATCCATTTGATCGACTGCGTAAGGGAGCATGGGATGTGACCAATCTGCTCCAAATCATCGATCAAGTAGATGCAATTGAGACATTCAATTCCCGGTGCATGTTTGCGGAGGATAACGCGAAAGCGGCGGTATTTGCACAGCAGAATCAGTTGATTGGTACAGCGGGGTCGGACGCGCACAGTCGCGCAGAATACGGTATGGCGTTGATGCGGCTGCAACCTTTTGATGGTGCATCTGATTTTCTTGCAGCACTTCAGGCAGCTCAAGGAGAAAGTATCGAGCGATTGAGCAGTTGGTTGGTTCATGTCCACAGCAAAACAGCGAAATGGTTAAAAAAACTTGGGCTGCACGCGCGTTTGTGGGAAGGTGGCTAGTTATCAAACTGGCGTAGAATGCTGCCCGCCGCGTCGAGTGCTGTGCCACCAATATCTGCTGCTAAACCGGGATCAGCACTGTCTTCAAGAACAACCGCGACTGCTGCGCCATTCGCGCCTCCTAGTGTGGCAAAGCCGATAAACCATGAGAGCGAACCTTCGCCAGAATAGGCGAGCGCCGCGTGACCGCCAATGTCAATGTTGGGGCGACCCGCATTTTGCGCTGCGCCTATGGCAACCGTTTCGCGCATGAGGTCTTGTATCTGCCGTGCAGTCGAGTCCGTCATGAAAGGGATAGTAGGTAGATTTACTGTGACTGGCTGCCACTCAATTTCATTGGGCGGACGCACAGCGCGCAGCATATTTGGTTGTGGTGAGTTGCCATCATTGACGATAGCGGCAGCAATCATCGCCATGTTCATCGCACTTACGGTGAGTTCACCCTGTCCTAAGATATTTTCGTAGGCATTTTCGTCTGTAAGTGAGAATCTGTTTGGTGCGGGAATTAGCGCATCATCAACGAGCGGGGGAGGCGCTGCAAACCCGTCAATCGTAAATGTTGATTCCAAACGGAAGGTATCAAACACAGCTTGGATTGTTTCCGCGCCCAGTGAATCTGAGAGTGCGGCGAATGGTGCGGGACATGCCAACGCATACGCTTCGCGGAATGTAAGGTCGATCTCTGGTAGGCGCACAGCACAAGACAGCTCAAGTCCGTTTAGATGGATATTGGCGGTTGCATTCTCAATCGGCTCATTAATCGCCCTATTTGTCAGCAGCGCTGCCGCCATTAATGGTGTTTGCAGTATTCCGCCCGGTTGATACCTGCCTTGTAAGGCACGGTCAAACAGCGGTGCATTCGGGTCGGCTGCAAGATTATCCCAATTGAGATCAAGTGTATTAGGGTCAAATGTTGGCGCACTTACGATTGCCAACACATCACCTGACGGTATGCTGAGTACAATCACAGCGCCGCGCTGACCACGGAAGGCGTGCTCGACCTGTGTTTGTACATCCATCGCTAACGTGAGCTGAATGTCTGATCCTATGCGTGGGCGATGTAAAACCTGATTAGTTAAGGCTTCTGTGAGTGTGTGCGAGAGATTTTCACCCGTGAGGAACGAATCATATGCAGCTTCTACCCCCCGTGCCCCGTAAGTGAAACTAAAGTAGCCCAATGCCCCGTAAGCTGCTGGTCGAAGATATAATCGCCGTATCGAACCATCATCTTGTACAAAAGAACGTACAAGCACCTGATTACTGCGGTCAAAAATTGTGCCGCGCCGGGTAGTCGCCATTTCAATAACACGTCGAGGGTTATCGTCGCGCAGTAGGATTGTGTTTGCGCCTGTAATTGCCCAATACGCCGCCGCACCTGTCACGCAGATAAAGCCTATGAGCAAGCCCATCAGCAACCGGTTGATTTCGCGCCCAAACGGCATCAGTTTTCCCCTGCCGACAAGCGCAGCAGCAGACCCATAATCGCAAACGAAACTAAGAGAGAACTTCCACCGTAACTGAAAAATGGGAGTGTTACCCCGGTAAGAGGGATAATCTTGAGTACACCACCCATGATTAGTAGACTTTGAATAGCGATTACACTGGATAAACCAACAGCAAGCAGCGTGTTGAACGGTTTGCCGCGCTGGCGGATTGCGATACGCATTCCCCTCATAGCGAAGACACTGTGCGCGGCGATAACAAGGATCACACCAAGCAAGCCCCATTCCTCTGCAAGCGCGGCAAATGCAAAGTCTGAATGGGCAACAGGGATGAATTCAGGAGCGCCCTGACCTATTCCTTGTCCAAACACTCCACCCGCACCAAATGCCATCAAGCTTTGCACAATTTGATAGGCACGGTTTGCGGGGTTTTCGCCCTGCCAAGGATTGAGCCATATATCAACGCGCAGCCGAACCACATCGAAGAAGCAGTACGCAGCGATACCAGCGAGAATGACGAGGACAAATCCGCTAAAGAGCAGGGGGGTGTAGCCGCTTGCGATGTACAGCAGAACGAGAAACACCATGAAAAATAAGATCGCTGTTCCAAGATCGCGCTGCCAGATTAGAACAATGATGCTCAAGCCCCACATGAGCAAAACTGGACCCACGATACGTGGTGACAACGATATCCGTTTCTTCTCAATGTCGATACCTTCTGCACGCAGCGCGGGGTATTGTTCAGCGAGATAACTTGCAAGAAAGACAACCAACACGATTTTGAGGGCTTCAGAGGGTTGGATGAAGATAGAGCCTATGCCAAGCCACAACTGCGGTGCGCCTAGTGTCCCTTCAGGATCAGATGGATTTGTGCCAATAAAGATTGTGATGGTGAGCACAATCAATCCACCAAACAGCAGCGTATAGCGATAGGCGCGCATGAGACGAATTACGGCAGGAGTCCACGAGATTACAATCATGGCAAGTGTTGATACGAGCAGCCAAACAACTTGGCGCGCGGCAAAAAGCGGTGTAAGTCGCTCGATGAGCAGCAGTCCCCAACCTGACATAAACATGGCAAGCGGAAAAATCATTGGGTCGCGCGTGGGAAGCCGGCTGTTAAGCAGCATATGTCCCACGATAGCACAAATAACCCACACACCAAAGTTGGTCCACGTTGACCAACCACCTCGCGTAATCGTCAAAGCAAGCGAATTCACCAGCATAAACAAGCCAGCAACTACAAGTAAGGCACGTTCTGTGCTGTGCTTGTGAGCAAACGCATTTACGCTCTCAAGTGTCACTTGTGGAGAGCGCGCTAGCGGCGGAGTGGGGTTGACAGATTGCATGATCACAAACACTTTGCTTGGACTAATTAGCTTCCCATCACGCGCCCTACAATTGGGCGCAAGCGAGATAACATATCCGCAGGGATTTTTGAGCGGTCAGTCATGACAGCACTGTCGAGTACACGGTGACATTCGCAGGTGTGCGTTTCATCTAAATTCTGCACGGTATCTGCCACTGCTTTCTGCGCGATCTCAAGATTGTCATGCATGGTTTGGACAACCATTTCAACTGTCACGGGGGCTTCGCTGACATGCCAAACATCGTAGTCCGTAACGTGAGACATGGTGGCATAGGCGATCTCTGCTTCGCGCGCTAGGAATGCTTCAGGGCTTGTAGTCATCCCGATGATACTGCATCCCCATTGACGAAACATATGGCTCTCGCCTCGTGTGCTGAAGCGCGGTCCTTCAATGGTGATGTAGGTGCCGCCTTCATGGACGATCCCGCCGACTCGACGCACTGATTCAGCAATTAATCGGTTGAGATCGGCGCAGAAGGGATCGGCAACTGAAATGTGTCCCACCATCCCTGTATCAAAGAATGTGCGACCCCGATCCGCCTTCGTAAAGTCGATCAACTGGTCGGGCAGAATGATGTGACCGGGCGCATAATCTTCACGAAGCGAGCCGCAAGCATTGACCGCGATAATGTGGCGCACACCAAGCATTTTGAGCGCGCAGATATTCGCACGATATGGAACAGTCGATGGGGTGAACACGTGCCCGATGCCATGTCGCGGCAAGAATGCAACGCGTTTGCCGCGCAGTGTACCAATCATGATTGGGGCGCTTGGCTTCCCAAATGGAGTTTCAACTTCGATGGAATGCAGATCAGTAAGTTCGGGAAAATTATACAATCCAGAACCGCCAATTACACCGATGCTAACACTTTCGAGATTCGTCATTGGTTCCTCTCGTATGAACCGATATACAAAGTGATTTTTAATGTTCCAACTCGATCTTGAATCGCATACGACCAATACCAATAATATCGCCATCCGTGACGATAACGGTTTCAGTAACGGGAATATTATTGAGGGTTGTTCCGTTGCGGCTTTGACGGTCTTCGAGCCACCACATTCCGCTGCGTAGGGCAAGTAGGGCATGTTCGCCGCTGGCAAAAGTGTCATCAATGAGGATGGTATTTGTGGGAGATCGCCCAATACTGGTGAGTGGAAGCAATGGGTAGGTAGTCATCGATGGCGTGTACACGCCATCGATTTCTTGCAAGAGCACCAAACGACCATAAGTACGGCGGGCTGCCTCAAGCTGCGTTGTGGCACTTCGGTAATCGCGCCACATAACGATGATGAGCGCTGCTAACATAGCGATGAGCAGCAGCCCGGATGCCAATCGTAGGAGAAAGAGAGCAAACTCATTTGTCCCAACAGTCACGCTGACCATCCTTCGCGCCGTTTTCCGTCAAGAGTCAAGAGTGATAACGGCATTAGTCTGCCCGTCGCCAAGGGGATCATCTTCCAAGTATACGATCTGCGTTTTGCCAATACGGATTACGTCCCCAGATTGCAATCTGTGTTCGCGAACGATTACATCGTTGACTCGCGTGCCACTTTGACTGTTGGTGTCAAACAATGTGTAATGCCCGAAACGTAGGCGAAGCTGAATATGATGGCGCGAAACAAATAAATCATCGAGTACGAGATCGTTGTCTCGACTGCGCCCGATATTGAGGATAGGTTTTTCAAGTGATATGACGCGCTCGCCATTAAGGATAATCTGTGGATTACGCGGTGCAGTGATGACATCGTTTGTTGGTAGTCGTGGCTCAATTTTATCCATGACCGCTGTATTATTTTGTCCCGTATCGAGATGGAAAGCATTAATCGTGAGTTCGGTTGGCGCAAGCAGCGGATCGCCAACAAGGTCGATCAACGGGATATTGCGAAGGCGACAATCTGCATAGTTTGCCAATTCAATCATGTGTTGGCTTAAAATATGTGCCAAGGCGGGTTGTCGCGCGAGGAGTTGATCGCGAACAGTGGTATTCAGGTGAATGACATAGTGATCTGGGGCGAACGGACGCACATCGCCATCCGTTCCTAGTTGAAGGCTGTCTTCCATCGCACGAGACAGCCGCAGAGCGATGTCTTGTGGGCGCACCGACTTGCCGAAGAATTGGGCAAATGCCCCTTCTATCAGTCGTTCTAGCTGCGCTTCTAAACGCGAAATTTGCTCATTCATGCGGCGGATTATAGCCTCATCGATACACAGTCACAATGGCGATGCGTAGTGCGCCGGATGTGCGTAGGGTTTCCGACGTGCAGCCATCACAGTCTAGATCATAAATCAAAAGCGCGGCATGAAACCGTAGACTCATGCCGCGCCTTCTTTTTGAATGACCTGTCGAAACGCCCGTTATGCCGTATTAGGCACGTGGAATGAACCGCGGTTCACTGGGGACATTGTCCAGCCAGATATCGAACAGTTCAATACTGGTGCCTTCCGCATCGCGGAGACCTTCGATATAGGTTTCAAATTCCGCGTCGCGCTCGGCTTCGATTTGGGGTTCGGTTGCTTCGCGTTCTTCACGGGCGCGCACTTGGATAATGTGATAACCAAACTGCGTTTGCACAGGCCCAACAATCGCGCCGATTTCGGCGTTACGGACGGCTTCCGCAAACTCATCAACGTAACCGCCAACAGGACCCCAACCTAGCTCACCGCCTTGCTCACCCGAACCCGTGTCAGTGGAAAGCGAACGGGCAAGGTCAGCAAATGAGTCGCCGTTGTTGAGTGCGGCAATCACATCCTGCGCCTGAGCTTCAGTTTCGACCAAAATGTGGCGCACGTTCGCATACAGGGTCGTCGTGGTGGGTTCACCCAAGACCGAATCTTTTACCGCTTCCCGCAGCGCCAGCATTTCGAAGTAGGCGTTAATTTCAGCATCGCCAATACCGGCGGCGCGGCGCACATACCCAAAATAGTCATCACGGTTTTGTGTGAAGGTTTGCGCCCGCTGTGTAGCATCCGGCGTATTAGTCGGGGTGCTGGTTGCTTCGGGCGTTAGCGTTGCGGTAGGGGTGACATCTGGTGTGGGGGTGTTCGTTGGAGATGGCGATGGCGTGGGCGATACGAACGGAGTTGGCGTAATCGTCGCTGTCGGTGTCGCAGTTGGTTCGCTGACGGCAGCATCGGGGTCATAGTCAAAGAACTTGTAGATTTGCGCCTGAACATCGTCTTGAGAAACAGTAATTCCAAGCGCTTGTGCTTGTTGGCGAATCAGAACATCATCGACCATTTCATTGAGTACACGATTACCCAACTGGTCGGATGCCGCTGGCTGAATTTCGCTCCAGCGCAGATCAGGGTTTTGGGTAATGTAGTTGCTGATTTCCTCATCACCAAGACCAAACGCGCGAAGCTGCGCGACTTCGCTGTTAATGCGTTCATTGATCAGCGCGCGTTCAAGACGAACACGGGTACGGAACTCCCCAACCGTGATCGTTTCCCCGTTGACGTTGGCGACCACTTGATTGGGGGTAATCACTTGATCAACGAGCAGGGAAATTCCAAGGATGAGGACGACAAACGCTGCCAGCACGCCCACGCCAATCATCAGGTAACGCTGAATGATGGCTTCGCGTTCGTGCTTGGTGCGATACTCGTTCAACAGGCGAGGCTGCAAGCGACCACGTAGAGACTTTGTCTCTGGCGTGTTCGGTTGGTTCGCCGGTTTGGATTGACCCGATTTGGGCACTCCAGTGGTTTGGCTTCGCTTGCTCATAGGCTTGTCGCAGCGTCCGTTGGTTTAGTCTGTCAGGCTAATGAAGGGCAGCAGCGCCAAGTGGCGGGCGCGCTTGATTTCGCGTGCCAGTTCACGCTGGCAGCGGGCGCAGTTACCAGTCTGGCGGCGCGGCTTGATTTTGCCAGTTTCGGTAATGTAGCGCTTTAGGGTGTCGATGTCCTTGTAGTCAAAGCACTTACCCTTGGGGCAGTAGGCTTGGCGAACACGACTGCGCCCTCCTTGGTAGCTGCGGCGTTCACCGCGACCTTCACGGTCACGACGGTCTCCACCACGTTCTTCTTGATCATCAGCGGCGGGCTGATTGTCTCTTGGCATGTCGCTCACTGGTTTATCTCCGTATCAGGTAGTGAATGTTATCGAAAGTCAAAAGCTCTTTGGCACTGCTGAATGAACGGCGGTACTCAAAATGCGTAATCGCCGTTATCGGATTCCTCATCGTTGACGTAATCGAAGTCGTTCTGATGGGGGCGGCGGTCACCGAGCAAGATCATCTCATTGGCGACCAATTCGGTACGGAAATGTTTCTTCCCGTTTTCGTCTTCCCATCCGCGAGTTTGCAAGCGTCCTTCAACATACACCTGCTGGCTTTTGGTTAGGTGCGCCTTGCAGATTTCTGCAAGATTTCCCCACGCGACGACGTTAAACCATTCGGTTTCTTCGCGGCGTTCACCTTCAGCAGAGATCCACGTCCGACTAGTGGCGACACTGAAACTCGTTACAGGTCGTCCACTGGGGGTATAGCGCATCTCCGGCTCACGTCCGACATAACCAATAATGATGACTTTATTTAAACCCCGTCCCATGGATGCACAACTTCCCGGTGAGAATAATCCCACTTCAAGCACAGGTCGAAAGGACGCTCTAGCGTGGTTTAGCGCCTAGTCTTCCTTGCGAACGATAAGGTAACGCAAAATGAAGGGTGACAGATTGAGATTGCGTTCTAGTTCTGTCAGCGAGCGCGGTTCGATGTCGGCGTGAAGAAAAGTGTAGAAGCCTTCACGCTGCTTTTCGATTTCGTAAGCCAATTTGCGACGACCCCAACGGTCAATCTTGGTGACTTGTCCATCACTATTCGCTTCAATCCAACCGCGCACCTGTTCAATAGTGGTGTTGATCTGCGCTTCGTCAGCGGAGTCGAGGCGTACTACAATGCCCACTTCATATGGTCTTTTCATCGGGTGAATATTCTCCTTTCCCCGGGTTTGCCCTGCGGTGTGCCAAACAATTAGAGGGTTGCACGATGCAGAGCGGAAAGTACAACGAAGTACTTATTTTGCTGCCCATGCGCGATACAGGCATGGGTCAAAATGCGTGTTACATCCTAGCCGAAAGATGCGTGATTATCAACGGTTAAGTTGCAGGGGAGGATTAGAGGGGAGAAGCATTAAGCAGTGGGTATGGAAGAATAAATTGTGTCCTTTATGTCCCGATTTGGAAAGCTCATGAGGGAAGGGGTGTGACACCATGATTGATTATATTGGAACATATGTGCTAATTGAACAAGCGAGTTGGACTGCTTGAGTAAAGGCAGTTGGGCAAAAGATACGAGTATTGAGTTGAAGCATTAAGATGGGAAATTGAGGTGTGACACATTTTATGTCCTATATGTCACATCATAGATGATTTATGGGTGGTTTTGCAGACATGCTTTTAAGGAGGGAGAGGAGATTGCACATTGAGCGCAGATGACGCGGATTCACCCGTTTCGATGGCAAGGCGCGAACTTGTGAGACACAGCGCGACAACAATCCAAAACAGCGTGATGGCGGCGTGGAAATCGAGGCGGAAGAAATAGAGATCCGCCGCAGAGTTAATCAACCCCGCGATGAGAGCGGCATGATAGCCCAAGTGAATCGAACGGAGATCGGGATTATGCCGCGCGTACTTCCATGCACGTCTGCCGTAGACAAACGTGCCAATGATGACGGATGCGAAAATGCCCACCCCAACTAAGCCGATCTGGTTCGCCATAATCAGATACATGCTGGCAACGTCAGTATAGAGGTCGATAGAGGGCGTGCCCGTGAAGCCCACGCCGCTAATAGGGTACTGCTGGATGAGTTCAAGTGCATCGCCGTATTCACCAATACGCATTTGTGTAGCGAGATCGCTGGCAGTAAAAGCATCGAGGAATCGAAGCACATATTCCTGCGTTTGGGGCAGCAGCAGAATGATGACCACGCCAAAGGCGATAAACGTTTGAAAACGTCGATAACCTTTGAATAGGCTGATGAAGAACAGCCCGATTCCGAAGGCAAGGGCGGACGCGCGCGAAAACGATAGCAGCAGGGCGATGACCACTGTGCCAAGCACACCCCACGAAATCCAACGTGAACGGAGTACGGGTTTGCGGGCAAAAACTTGCGGCGCAACCATCAAGGCGCTGACGACCAGAAAGCCGCCAAGCGCGTTGGGGTCCACCCATGTCCCGATGGCGCGTTCAGACAAATTCGGATTGTCTTCGATGTAGCGGATCACGCCGCCATTGGGGTATCCGAAGCGCGCCAAACGAACGAGTGTGCGCTCGGCTGTAGTATCCGGCATGACCCAAAGGACGATGGCGATCAACGCTTGTGTACCCACGGCGACCATGACAACCAGCACTAAACGGCGAAGCAGTTTGGGATCGCTAAGAAGATCGACCAGAATGAACGTCATGGCGATGGAGAGCAGCGTTTCGGCAAACTGCCGGGCGGTGGTGGATGTGGGCATGGCATACTGCAAGCCAAGCAGAAAACTAAGGATTAACCAACCGATGTACAGCCCGATGAGGGCATGAACAGGTGTGAATTTGAGTTTTCGGCGCTGCCCGGTCATCCAACCGCTGATATAGACGACAAGGAATGCGCCCATCGCTGCATCCATGAATGTGGGTGTGAATCCAAGCCGAAATGGAAGTGTTCCGAAGGGCAAGAGTGCCATCACCGCGATGATGCCATAGAGCGCAACATGGACGTTGGTGATGATGTATAAGCCGACGAGAACGCCGAAGATCACACCGACACCGAACAGCGGGTCCAGCACGGCAATCAACAGACCGACTATGCCGCCAACGATGCCGACAACCGCGCCAATCAATAAGGCGTAAGCGCGGCGATTGAGTCCGGCGATCCAGTTTTGGAGTTCGTTACTCGTTTGTGTTGGCTGGAAATTGGTTGATTGCATAGACGGTTGAGTCCTTGTCAGTAAATCCGAACCCCACCCCCAACCCTTCCCCGAATTCAGGGAGGGGAGTCAGGTTCGCCATGGTTAATGGCATTCGGAAGATGGGGCGATGTGTCGCGCTCGTGCAAACGGTATCATTCGTTTAAGTGCGTCGGCGCAAAACAACAAAAATGGCTACCGCCACGAGAACGGATACGGTCATGATGCTCAAGACCGCGCCGATGCGATAGGTGAGAGGATTATAAACCAGTTCGACGGTGGAATCCCCCCGCGGAATGACGAGTGCGCTTAAACCGCCGTATGCGCGCATGATTTCGGTGGGCTGACCGTTCACGGTGGCGCTCCAGCCGGGATAATGCACAAGTGAAACGGACAAAATCGCAACAGATTCGGCAGCGGCTTCGATGACAATGCGCTCCGGCTCGAATACGGTGATGTGGGCGGGCGCGGGTGCGGTTTCGCTCTGCTGCACATTCGGATCACGGTCAAGGATTACCAGATTGCGAATTTCAAAACCAAGATCGGCAATCATGCGGTATGCCGTCGCGTCGTCGGGCGCGGGCAGATAACGATACTGGATGAGCGCAAATGGGCGCGGATTTTCCAAGCGATGGACATTGACCTCGCCAAACACGTCTGATCCGCTGTCGATAATGACACTGGGGATGGTGAGTTCGTTCCAATCGGTGAAGACATAGCGCACGGCGAACAATTCCCAGCGGAGTTCCGTAGGGAGCGCGGTTTCGCCATCGCCTTCGATGAGTGTCCACGCGCTGTTGAGAAATAATGGGCTGATGCCACGAATATCGGCAATTTGATAAAGCGATCCGTAATTGGCGGTCAAACCACGCGAACCATCGACGCGGAAAGCGAGATCGGGATCGGCACGGACTTGATCCAACAGCGGCGGCGGGGTCATGGAGATTTGCTGTGATGCAGGGATGGGATCGTAAGTAGAAGGCGCGTCCATACTGACAGTAAAGAGTTCAAAGGCGAGGACAAGCGCGAGAATCCACAGCAAATTGGGTTGATTTCGCATCAAGAGGGCGGGAAGGACAATCGAAATAACCCCGATGGTCATGACCGAAAACGCGATGGGCGAGATCACCGCACTGTATGCACTTGAATTGCCAAGCCATGAGACAAAGATCAAGGCGGCGATGACGAGAGTGGCAGTGAAAATACGATTAAGCCAAACGCGAACCCGAAGCGCAGAGGCGTAATCGCGGGCGGCATCCCATGTCCACAGATGTGCTGCACCCAAACCCGCGAGGATAGCAAGGCTGTTCATGACGAGGAAGGCGGCGCGTTCTTGCCCGCGAAAGAAGCGTAAACCGGGAACGAGGTTATAAAGTGCGGGAAAAACGGGACTGTTTGCGCCAAAACTCCACAGCAGCGCGACGAGCGCGACAATGCCCCAAAAGCGTGTTTGATCGAGTTTGCGAGAGAGCGCGATCAACGCGAGGACTAATCCCGTGAAGCCAATAAACAAGGGTGAATAGAGGCTGACAATGGACGGAAAGATGAATTGAACAATGTCTTGAATCGGGAAGCCGTTGGCTTTCGCGTCGTAGCCAAAGCCGCTTCGTGTGGTGTAGGTGAGATATTCGATACCGGGGATAAGTTGGACAGCAGATAGTCCCGCGCCGATAATGCCGAATATTGCCGCGCCGATGATCCAATGGGTGAATGCCCATTTGCGGATGTAAACGAAGTATCCCCAATATGCCACTAGCAGATAGGTGATAAAGAAGCTGGTCTGCGGATGCCCCGCCAGCCATGACAATCCAAGCGCCGCACCTGTGAGCATCAACCGCGCGGGACGGAATTTGTCGCGTGTGGCTTCGAGGATGCCGAGCAGGGCAAGGGGTGTCCAAATCGCGGCTTCGAGTAAGGCGAGTTGAAGGGCGGGGTATCCGGCTGTAAAGCCGCTGTAACCTGTGATGACGGCGGCAACGAACGCGCCGAAAATGCTGCCGGGATGCTTGATAGTCAAACGGCGGATGAAAGCGTACATGAACAGCGTATACGCGAGGACATGCGCGGTCATTTCGAGTTCAAGCGCGTGGTATGTCCAGCCGCCGCTGAGGTTGGCAAGCGCAATGGTGATCAAGCGCGGGGGGTAAAAGACAGCGGCTTGGGTATCCGCGATGAAGGGTAAGCCGCCGTTGTTGTAGGGATTCCAGAGCGGAATTTCGCCTTCGGCAAAGCGGGCGTATTGATAGCCCGCGAAGGCGATAAACTGCCCGGAAAAATCGCCCTGTTTGAGCGATGCTTGATCCGCTTGAACAGGTGTGAACAAGCGCCAGAAAAAGAGAAGCCACAGCGCGATCAGCGCGATGATGGCGATGAAATCGGGCGAAAGACGGCGACGGATCATGGAGTCGTCTCACTTTCAGCGGGCAGAACGCGCACACGGGAAAGGTAAGCATAATCGTTCGCCATGCCGCCATCGGCGGTGACGACGCGCAAACGGTCAAAGCGGTCATCGCGCTGGATATACATGCCGATTTCGAGTTCGTAGATGCCCGGCGGGGTGGATGCGTTGACTGTGAATGTGTGCGTGTCGGTGATGATTGCGCTATCTCCCCATGTTGAAGTAGGGATTGTCCAAGCGGCAGGCTGCGCGTCTGATCCACCGTAGATGGTGAGCGTGGCGGGATCGATGATGTGAACGAATACGACGTAATCATCGGGGATGGGGTTGATACGCCGCCAGTAAAGCGTGACATCGAGCGAATTTCCCGCTGATGGAGTGAGATCGCTGATTTCATAGCCGATGAGTTCGGCAAGATTGGCGAAATTAATGTTGATGGGGTTGGGGATGTTATCGGTGGATGCGCGTGGGAGTAATTCCACAGTGCCGACGCGAAGTGTTTCGTCACCTGCCCCTATGAGAGTCATGCGTTCGCCAGTAGAGAGATGATACCAACCGATGACGACATCGAGAGTCATGGGGGCGTAGGCGGCGGGCGGAACCCATACGGAAACCGTATCGTGCCATGTGTAATCGGCAGGGAGATCGGTGGTGGCAAGCGAACCTGTACCGGGATAAATGTCGCGCTGGCTGATAATCACGCCGTCAGGGGTGACCAAATGGACGAACAAGCTCCAATCGCGGGTAACGGGTTCATCGACGCGCCAATCGAGGCGAAGATGGACATATTCTTCGGGGCGGACTTGTTCGGTGATGAGTGTGCCACAGAGGAGTTCAAGCCCACGAACTGCACGCGGTTCGGCGATGCTTGTTTCTTCAGCAAATGTTCGCGATTCTGATTCACAGGTGAGAACAGAAGTATCGGGCAGCCCATAAGCAGGCGCGATGGTGTTGAATGGCGCTGCGGTGGCGACAATAGCGAATGTCGCACAGATAAGTGTGAGGACGGGGACGTGGGTGATGCGCGGCAGCCACCACGTTAAGCCAACGGCAAGCCAAATTGATAAAGACGAAAGTGCGCCGAAGATCAAACGCCCTTGTGAGGCGGGAGTTTCGGCTGTCCAGCGGAGATAAGATACGAAGGTAACAATGATCCAGATCAAGGTGACGGCGGGGGGCAGCCATTGATGGAGAGTCCATCGGTGGCGAATGAGCGTGTAGAGAATGAACGCGCCTGTGCCGACTAAACCGATCAAGCCGATGAAATTGAACAGGACGTAAATTGCATCGGGTAGAGGGACATTCACGCCGCCGAAAAATCCCCAATACGCTTGGGTGAAGCTGTGACGTTCCGCCCACAACTGCGCGGCATTGGCGGGGATGGCGCGCCGTCCAACGATGTCGAGAAAGACGTTCAAGCCTGTGGGATCGCCATATAGCTGGTAATTGCGGAGATACCACCATCCGGCAATCGCTATGGTGAGCGCGCCGGAGATAAGTCCGCCGATGAGAATAGGGCGTATCGAACGCAAACGGAGCGAGAGTATCAACAGTGAAAGGGCGATGATGGGGATCAAGAACCCGATGTTGAGCTTCGCGAGTAGGCCCGCGCCTGTGATGATGCCAAGCCACATGTAGGTGCGGATCGGCGGTTGATTGCGATGTTTGAGCAAGCGGACGATTAGCAAGGTGAGCCAATTACCAAGCAAATTGGAGAGGTTGTCGTTATTGACTGATCCGGCGATGAACAGGAACATCGGCAGGAAAGCGTTGAGCGCGGCTGCGCCAAGCCAAATATAAGGCTGATCGGGAAAAAGTTCGCGGGCAAGAAGATAGGTAATGAGGACTGTCCCTAAGCCGAGCGCGACTGAGAGCAAACGGGCGATGTGAACGGCTAAAACAGTGCCGCGCCGTTCGGAATCGCCTGTAAGAGGATGGACGATCATGTTGGCGTTGCCGTCAGGACGGATGATGCCAATATCGGCGTGTGGATTGATACGGCGCACCCTGTCCATATCGGATGTGTCGATGCCGGATGTGAGAATTGCTGCCATGAAGTAATACAGGGGCGGCTGACTGCCTTCCTGTCGCCACGTTTGTTGATCCGCCGGATTTTGGATGGGCAAACGCAAGCCGCTGTCCGCGAGGGTTTTCACCATCGGGTAGTGCCACAGCTCGTCAGAGGCTTCAAAGATGGGCGTGACGATGCTGTAGGTGACGGCGAGAAGGGCATACGCGGCGAGAATCAGCCCAAAGACGAGGCGATGCGAAGTTTTCAAGCTCGATTTGCTCCAACAGCAGAAATGACATCCTCAAAAAACGCAGCGGTTTCGGCTGCGATGGTTGTCCATTGGAAATGGCTTGCAAGCGCCCGCGCGCCATTTTGCAGGCGGGCACGGAGTTCGGACGATTGGTAAAGGCGGTGGCAAGCGGATGTAAACGCGGCGATGTCGTCAACCGGATGCAGCAGCATATTTTGCTCGTGCTGAAACGCGGGGATAGGTACAGCGGGCGAAGTGGTCACAATCGCTGTGCCGTATTGGATCGCGGCCATCAAGCTGCCACGACGATAAGACGCGCCATCGCGGAAAGGCAAAGCGATGATGTCAGCGGCGGTGAGCCACGCGCCAACTTGGGAATCAGCCAGAAAACCTGTGGTGTGGATAAACGGGCGTAAGCCAAGCTGATCGATACGCGAGTCGATGTCGCGCATGTAGGCGATATTGGATGGATCGCTGCTGCCCGCGCCGCCACCGATGATGACCAAACGTGCGGGGATACCATCATGGCGAAGCGCAGCGATGCCATCGAGCAAGGTTTCAATGCCCTTGCTGTGATTGATCAAGCCGAAGTAGCCGATAAAGAAGTCGCTGGAGTCTGCGCTGACTTGCGCGCGAAGGGATGCGCGGTTGAAATCGGGCGGAAGGGGCTGCAAGATGTTGCTGCCGATGGGGATCAAACGCACCTTGGGCAACTGCTTGAGGCGCAATTCGTCTTCATGGTTGGTGACAATCACACCGCTGGATGATTTTGCTAAGCGCATGACGATCCAATCGCGCAGCTTGCCTGCTTTGGGAAACAAGTAAGGCACACGCAGATCGTGAAAAGTGGTAATCACAGGGATGGGACGGGCGAGTTCCGCCGCAAAATGGATGAAAGGTGACATGCCAAACGCGGCGGTTTGAAACTGCACATCGATCACGTCGAGATGATTTTCTTGCGCCCACATGCGGATGCCGCGCACAGCATTCAAATTCCAACGGGTGGCACGCGCGTGAATCGGAATAGGCGAATCGAGATCACGGCTGGCGGCGGATGTGTAGACAAACAAATCGTGCCCCTGCTGATGCAGTTCACTTGACAAAATTTTTGTATATGCGCCCACACCGCCTTGCAGCGGGGGATACTCGCCCGTGACCATACCAATACGCATCTCAAGTCACCTTTAGACCCGATTGAATCACCTGCAAATAGGTTTGGATACGGGAACGACGAAGTTCACGTTTGTGCCCTACAAGGCTTTTCGCGCCTTCGATGGCGATTTGAATGGCGTAATTGAGTAATAAAACAGCGCGCAAGAACTGTGCTTGTGCCATGCCGTGATGCTTACGGAAGTAGCGCAACTTGCTTTGCTGAAAGTAAATGTGACTGCGCGCTTTGACTTGTTCGGTACTCTTGCCGCCATGATGGACAATGTGCGCGTCCCCCATATAGACGACTTTCCAGCCTGCAGCTTTGGTTCGTTTGCACCAATCGAGTTCTTCGGAGTACATGATGAAGCCTTCGTCCATGCCGCCGATTTGCTCGTAGACTTCGCGGCGGATCATGAGCGCCGACCCCTGCACCCAATCGACTTCAAATGTGCCAGTATCCGGCTGATCGGCAGCATAAAAATAGTTGAGTAAGGATTTCGGCGCGTAAGGTTGAAACCAAGTACTTTCAAACATGCCCACCATGAGTGTAGGAAAGCGGCGGCGCGTGCTTTGAGTCGTTACGCGGTCACTATTAAAGGTATGTGGTCCTACAATACCGACACTTGGATTTGCGTCCATGTAGGCGATCATGTCCGTAAGTGCTGTACCGATCACTTCCGTATCAGGATTGAGGAGTAAGATATAACGCCCTTGAGATTGCGCTAAACCGATGTTGTTGCCGCGTGTAAAGCCAACATTTTCAGTTTGAGGAAGCAGCTTTATCTGCGGGTAACGCTCACGCAGCATGGGGACGGTGTGATCGGCACTGGCGGAATCGACGACGATGATTTCAGCGGTGAAGGGATGCTGTGGCGAACTGCCGAAGTTCAGCTGGGAAGCGAATACGCTGTCCACACATAAGGCAAGGAGATCGGCAACATTCCAACTGACAATCAAGATCGTCAAATCCATGTGTGGTTATGCTCCAACGAGGTTGAGCTTGAATAAGCGTTCGGCATTGGCAGTGGTGATCGCCGCCATTTCATCGCTCGACATCCCCCGAAGCGAAGCCAAACGATCTACAACCAGCGGGATATAGGATGGTTCGTTGCGTTTGCCACGATGAGGCGTGGGCGTAAGAAACGGCGCATCGGTTTCAGTGAGAATGCGCTCAAGCGGAATCCATGCGGCGATGCGGCGAAGTTCGTCTGCATTTTTGTAGGTGATGGGTCCTGTAAAACCGAGATAAAATCCTGCTTTAACAGCGCGTTCCGCAATGTGCATCGGGGCGGAAAACGAGTGCATGACACCGGGGCGCTCTTTAAGCGGGGAAGCCAACCCGTTTGCCCATGATTCAAGGATGTTGATCACATCGTCAGATGCTTCACGGTTGTGAATGATGACCGGAAGTTCTAGGCGCGCGGCGAGTTCAAGCTGCGCTTCAAATGCGCGGCGCTGGACGGGTTTAGGGCTGTCTTTCCAGTAGTAATCCAGCCCAATTTCGCCAATGGAGACAATGCGTTTGCCACGTTGGCGCTGATTTGCGAGCGCATCTATCCATTCGATGTCGGAATCCGCAAAGTTCGCAGTGCTGTTGGGATGAATGCCGACAGCGGCATAGATGTTCGGGCTGGAATCGGCAAGGGCGGTGGCTTCTTCGCTGGTATGGCGATCCACCGCAGGAATGATAATGCGCGTGACTCCAGCGGCGCTGGCACGCGCAATCACTTCTGGGCGGTCACCGTCGAAGCTATCGAAATTTAGGTGACAATGTGTATCGATCACGACAGATGCAATCTCGTTTGCGGCTACAGCTGGTTAACGATTACAGGCGATACTCTTCTTTCAACAGTTTGATGTCGGCGGCAACCATCATTTCGATCAAACCTTCAAAAGTGACACTCGGCTGCCAGCCAAGCTTGGCTTTGGCTTTGGATGGATCGCCAATCAACAGATCGACTTCGGCGGGACGCATGTACTTTTCATCTTGAACGACGTAACGTTTCCAATCGAGATCGACGCACTCAAAGGCGACTTCGACAAGACGTTGAACAGAATGTGTCTCGCCTGTGGCGACCACATAATCTTCAGGCGTATCCTGCTGGAGCATCAGCCACATCGCTTGAACATAATCGCCCGCGAAACCCCAGTCGCGCTGTGCATCAAGGTTGCCAAGTCGGATTTCTTGCGCCAAGCCAAGCGCGATTTTCGCCGCGTTGTAAGTCACTTTGCGGGTGACGAATTCCAAACCGCGCCGGGGCGATTCATGGTTGAACAGGATGCCACTGGTCGCGTGCAGATTATAGCTTTCGCGATAGTTGACAGTGATCCAATGCCCGTAGACTTTTGCCACACCATAGGGCGAACGTGGATAAAATGGCGTGGTTTCTCGCTGCGGAACTTCCTGTACTTTGCCGAACATTTCGCTGCTTGATGCTTGATAGAAGCGAATTTCTGGGTTGACAGTACGGATCGCATCGAGCAGGCGGGTGACACCTAAGCCAGTCACATCCCCCGTGAAAACGGGCTGCGCCCATGATGTAGGGACAAAACTTTGCGCGCCCAAGTTGTAGACTTCGTGCGGATTAGCTTCACGCAGCACATTGATCAAGCTGGTGAGATCGCTGAGATCGGCAGCGACTAGATTGATTTGATCTTGAATATGGGCGATGCGACCAAAGTTATAGGTGCTGGTGCGGCGTGTCACCCCATAGACTTCATAGCCTTTTGACAACAGAAATTCTGCTAAATATGAACCATCCTGCCCGGTGATACCGGTGATGAGCGCTCTTTTCTTGCTCAAATGATTATCCTCCTACAGCGTTATATGCGAAGTGAGCAGGTTAACCTATTGGTTAGACAAATAGAAAGTCCTGCGGGTTGCGCCGCAGGACTTGATCCTGCTGTTACACGATCTGAATTACAAGTCCCAGACTACGCGCCCGGCGTTGCCGTCGGTGTGCGGGTTGGTGTTGCTTCAATCGGAATTTGCAGCGGGTCGTATTCACGGTCATTGAACGTGACGCGAACATAGGGCGCGGCAACCCAGCCGACAGTTCCTTGATATTCCACTTGGAACCACGCATCATCGGCACTGCGACCAAGAATGATCATCTGCGTACCATTGGGCAGCAGTGCGAGCGATTCTGCCTGCGAATTGGCATAACGGCGCAGATGCAAATTTGCACCTTCAAGCAAGCCGACAATCGTCGCAACGGGTACGTTGCGGAACGGGCTCTGCGTGGGGGCAACACCCGCTGCTTGCCCGTTGACTTCACCGCTGCGGTTGCGCGGGACAGTGGGCAGTTCACGGAGATCGACTTGGCGACCACGCGCATCGGTGATGAAAACATAGAGCGCGTTCACCCATGCGGTAATCGTGCCTCCATCGGGCGTGGCGTAAGTGACGAACAACCATGTCTGCGCGGGGTCGAGGTCTTCATCTTCTGCGAGCAGCGTGACCGGATCGATGTAGGGTGTAGGCTCTGGCGCGCCTTCCGGCGTAGGCGTGGGAGTGAAGAACGACGGCGGTTCTGGCGCACCTTCACGACCATTAACGATAAGGATAGTGCCGGAGGGGGCAAGACCGAGCGATTCGGCTTCCGAGCTAGGATAGCGGCGCAAGTGCAAGTTCGCGCCGGGGTTCAACATGATGCGCGCCGTAGGTCCTGTCGCGGTAGGCACAGCCGCTTGAACTTGCGGCTCAGGCGTAGGCGTGGGCAGCACAACGTTCGGATCAGCCGTTGCGACCACCACTTCTGGGACAGGTGTGGGTTCCGGTGTGGGCAAGGAAGCCAACGCGACGGGCACGCCTTCAGCCGTGAATGGGATGCTCACCGGTGGTAGAGCGATGACTGCATCTTCGATGGCGATCACATCGTAGTACACACCACCGTAAACCCCCGTCAAACCGAGCGCAGTCTCATCGCCATTGACCGATGCTGTCAGATCGTCTGTAGAGGGTTCAACGACTTCGCTAGTGACTTCGGCATCGCCTGTGAGATTAACAACGGTGAATGCCGCTTGATCCGCGCTAACGAGCGATTCCGCACCTGTGACGGCGTTGATTTCAACTTCATCGCCAGCAAGCGCCGCAATGGCGAGATTGACCGTACCCGCTTCGATAGTGAGGCTGGCAGATGCAACTTCGTCGGTTGTGCCTGCTTCCGTAAGTGAAATGTCGTAGTCACCCGCGGGAACAGCGATATATTCCGTACCCTGTTCAAACGCAAGCGCGGGAATGATCAATGAGTTATTGGCATACACATCAACGGCGGGCGCATCAGGGACTGCATGAACGACGCGCAGGTAGCCGAAATCGCCTTCACCCGCTAGGGTGGGGGCAGAGAGCAGCATGGCTTCCGCATTGGATGTGCCGAACGCAACCGCCACGTAGTATGTGCCTGTCGCAAGCGGGAATGCTGTCGCAGGAATGATCGCGTCGTTTACTGTGCCGCCATCGGGAATGACGACAAATTCATAGTTTTGCGCGGGAATGTCGAGCGTGCCGTATGGTTGGTTGTATTCCAGATTCGGAATGACTTCACGACCATCCGGCAGGACAATATCAACTACAGGCGCTTCCGGTGCGGCGTGAACAGCCGTAAGGCGAGCGCGTCCAATGGGAAGCGGATTGAGGTCATCCGAATAGGCGGTAAAACCAAGTGGATTGTCACTTGATACGACGAGCGTGTAGGCGGACGCGGCGGCAGTATCGATCACTTGCTCCCACACCGCGTCAGTTTCGCCCGTAACCGTCACGACTAACTGCTGCGTGCCCACCGCTGAGGGTAGATACGGAGTCGCTTGACCATATTCCAAACCCGCGTAGCTGAGTCCGCCGTTGACATAAATATCGACAGCGGGCGCATCTTCGAGGGCATGGACATAACGGATCACAGCACTATCAGCCGCTTGTGCGAATACAGATGTGCCCATCAAGAACATTGCGAGTACGGCGATGAGGGCAAATAGACGTTTTGCCATATCTTTCTCTCCTTCAGTAAGTCATGCGAGGCAGCAGAAGCGAAAACCCATTGCTGTGGTTTCGGGTTATGTGCCTTCTTCCCACTGTTGCAGGTAGTGCGCTTGTTCTGGTGTGAGCGTATCGATGTGAACGCCCATCGACAGCAGTTTTAAGCGGGCGATTTCTTTGTCGAGATCACTCGGAAGGGTGTAGACTTCCGGTTTCATGGCACTGCCGTTCTTAACCATAAATTCAGCGGCGAGTGCTTGGTTCGCGAAGCTCATGTCCATGACGCTAGCGGGATGTCCTTCGGCAGCGGCGAGATTGATCAAGCGACCTTCACCGAGCAGATAGAGCGACTTGCCATTGACACGGTATTCTTCCACAAATGGACGAACAAGGCGGGGATCGCCTTCGCTCATCGCGCGCAGACCGGGAATATTGATTTCGACATTGAAGTGACCACTGTTCGCCAACAGCGCGCCGGACTTCATCTTTTCAAAGTGCTTGGTATCGAGCACATTGATGTCGCCCGTTGCGGTGATGAAAATATCGCCCTGCGGCGCGGCTTCTTCCATCGGCATGACGCGGAAACCATCCATAACAGCTTCGAGCGCGCGCATGGGGTCAATCTCGGTGACGATGACGTTCGCACCCAAACCTTCAGCGCGGCTGGCGATGCCACGACTGCACCAGCCGTAACCCGCGACGACGACAGTGCGACCCGCCAACAAAATATTGGTTGCACGAATGATACCGTCAAGCGTGCTTTGACCGGTGCCGTAGCGATTGTCGAACAGATGCTTGGTGTCGCTGTCATTAACGGCGATCACGGGGAAGGCGAGCTGACCGTCGGCTGCCATGGCGCGCAAACGAATCACACCTGTTGTGGTTTCTTCCGTACCACCCACAATGTTTTCGAGCAGTTCGCGGCGGCTTTTGTGAATAGTGCCAACTAAGTCTGCCCCATCGTCCATGGTGATATGCGGCTGATGATCCAAGCCCGCTTTGATGTGTTCGTAATAAGTGGCGTTGTCTTCGCCTTTGATGGCATAGACTGGGATTTCGTATTGAGCAACGAGCGCGGCGGCAACGTCATCCTGTGTCGAAAGTGGGTTTGAGGCGCACAGCACTACATCTGCACCGCCAACCTGAAGGGTGTGCATGAGGTTCGCGGTTTCGGTAGTGACATGCAGACACGCACTAATGCGAATTCCTTGCAAGGGTTTTTCTTTGGCAAAGCGGTCACGGATAGCGCGCAGCACGGGCATTTCGTGTTCAGCCCATTCAATGCGATAACGACCTCCGGTAGCGAGGTCGAGACTTTTTACGTCGTGCTCAACGGTCATGGATGCTCCTGTAGTTCAGTTAGCGATAAGGCAGCCCAAAAAGTGGCAGCCCGTCAAAACGTGCGGATTGTAACATAGGTGCAGCGCAAATGTTGAATCTCGCCGCCTAAAATCTATTGTGATGATTGGTGATCGACCTGCTCAAGCAGCTTATCGAGCAGACCGTTGTCGTCAAATGCAGTGCGAAAGCGGGCGATAAATTCGGGAATAGTGAAATAGTGGTTCTGCGTCCCGACATGTTCGAGCGCATACGTGGCGCATAATGCACCAAGTTCGCCACAGAGTTTCCATGGGAAACCATTGGCGATTCCACAAAGCAGCCCTGACCGGTAAGCATCGCCTACACCTGTAGGGTCTTTGATATGCGTTTCTGGAAATACAGGCACTTGGATACTGTCACCATCGGCGTAAATGTACGAGCCTTCACTGCCGTGCGTGACGACAACAACCGGAATTTCGGCGCGGAGTCGTTCGAGATTCAACCCCGCTTTAGTTTCAATCATTTTGGCTTCATAGTCATTGACCACAAGCATGTATGCGCCTTGCATACTGGCACGGAGTTCATCGCCGCTGAGGCGCGCGACCTGCTGACTTGGATCATAGATAAATTTGATGCCGCGTGTCCGACATTCTTCGCAAAGATTGGACATGGCTTGAGGATCGTTAGGGGAGACAATCACCAAATCTGGGATACCATCATATACATCGGCAATTTTATAGTGGCGGGCATGGCTCATCGCGCCGCTGTAGAAGGATGACACCTGATTGTTGTCGATGTCGGTGTTGGCGAAAAATGAAGGCATGAATACATCGTTGATGCGCTTGACGGTTGAAATATCCACGCCCGCACGTTCCAACCATTCCCCATAGGAATCGAAATCGCGTCCGACTGTGCCGAAAAGATGAGGTGTAAGCCCCAACAGCGCCATCGTATACGCGATGTTGCCACCGTTGCCCCCGAAATGTTTGGTCATATCTTCGACCAGAAAGCTGACGCTGATGCGGTGGAGATGATCCATGAGTAGGTGTTCGGTAAAGCGACCGGGAAAGCGCATGAGGTAGTCATACGCAATGGAACCCGTTACAATGATGTCCATTGGGGGGAATGTCCTAATTTTTCGAGCTATACAAACCGCGCGGTAGTTTACCAACAACTGCACATTTTAACAGTCCTAATCTCTTGGATAGTGACACCTTTTCGAGGGGATACCCAACACAGTGTCAAGATAGTTTTGATGGAAAACGTCCGACACAAGTTATGATTCAGTGTAACGATAAACACGAGAATAGACGATGACCGACGATCATATCCCTGCCTCTGGTGCTTCTGAAGAACATTCCGACGGGGCGGTGGAACACTCTGCGAAACTGGACAAACGCCCCCGCATCGACGCGGACAAGGGACGCGAACCTACTTTTGTAGCGGCTCAACTAGGAACACGCCGCATTTCGTTCGCGGCTTTGGTAGAACGTGTTGAAATGGAGTTCTATCAAGAACATGGCGAAATTTATCATGAGTCGCCTTCGCCCGCACTACGTGAAGCGGATACGCCCGCGAAACGGCTACGGTTGGTATTGGATGTGGCGAATTATGTGCTGGCAGTGGAATCGGTGATGCTTGATGCGCTCGAACGCGCGGAATTGGTCAAGCGAGCGTTCAGCAATTTATTTGGATATGGACCTCTAGATGGACTCCTGTCCGACGAAACGATTACGACGATCTTAATTGAAGGCGAGAACAAAATTGCGGTGCGCCACGGTAGTGGCGAGATCGTGGCGCTGCCGACGGTGTTCGATGACGCGGAACATCTGCGGCAAATTGTGGGGCGGCTGCTGACGGACGCGGGCGCGGAACTTCGCGACGATACGCCAATCGTAGAAACCGGATTGTTGATAGGTGAGCGTCCAGTACGGGTGAGCATTGTTGCGCCGCCGTTAAGCCCGGTATTGAATGTCGAAATTCGGGCGCACCCGGTTCACGTGCGTGGCTTGGATGACCTTGTTTTGGCAGGCACGATGAGTGAAGAAGCAGCCGAAATGCTGAGGTCAATTGCGCGCTCAAAGTATGGCTTTTGCGTGGTAGGCGAACCCGAAGCAGGAAAAACCGTGCTGGTAAACGCAATGCTGCGTGAAGTTCCCGAAGCGCCGATGCTGATTGTGGAGCGCGCGGCAGAACTTCGTATCCCATTAGGGGCGGAACGACTGACAGCGCGGTGGAAAACGCGCGATGAATTAGAAGTCACATTTGGAGAGCAGATTGGTCACGCGCTTGAGAAGAAACCCGCCTGTATAGTGCTGGATGAAGTACGCTCGGACGAACCGACATCGATTGCGCCGCTGTTGGAAATTGATAATCCGCCGCGTTTGATTTGGGCAGTACGAAGCGCTCCGGATGCAAAGCGGTTGCAAAGCGCACTGGGGATGCTGGCACGCCGCGCCGGCGTTGGGCAGGGGGAAAAACTCGTTCACGCGCTGTACGAACGATTACCATATGTGATTACGGTGGCGCGGATTCCTGATAAGGACAGCGGCGAGATTCGGCTGCGTTTGTTCAGCATCGCGGAATGGCAGAGCCGGGTTGATACAGAATATCCTGATTACGTTCTGCTGATGCAGTTCCGGGATGGTGAGGCACGCAAGACCGAAAATACTTCCGCACGCTGGTTGAGTTAAAACAAGCCGTGCTTGAACGTCCAACTGAAGGCTGTTGGCTCATTGGAGAAAAGTATGGAGTTTCCCGATTTTTACCAATCGGAACGGGTAGGTCAGCTTTATGCCCCAGATACAGCGCGTGCAGTTGATGCGGGGCGGTTGGCACGAATATCAAACGCGGATAACGATCCGACGCGGATAGTGCTGTTATTGGTGGACGCGCAAGTCGATTTTGTGCATCAAGATGGGGCGTTGAGTGTACCCGGCGCAGTAGGTGATACGCGACGCACGATTGAATGGATATTCCGTAACGTTGACAGAATCACGACAATTGCCGCATCGCTCGATAGTCATCTGCCGATACAGATTTTCTCACCGACATGGTGGGTAAATGATGATGGAGAACATCCTGCGCCATACACAATTATTCGCAGTGATGATGTAAAGCGCGGACGATGGCGGGCGCTGTATCAATCGCAGTGGTCACAGGAATACACGCAGCGGTTAGAAGAACAATCGCGCAAAGAACTGATGATTTGGCCATATCACACATTGATCGGCACACCGGGGCATGATATTACGCCCGCGTTATATGAGGCGATTGCATTTCATGCAGCAGCGCGGCAAACACAGCCAACATTTTTGGCAAAGGGATCAATCCCTGAAACGGAGCATTATTCGATCCTTGAGCCGGAAGTAAAGGTGCCGGGTCAACCGTTAGGTGGGCTAAACACGCCGTTTTTGAATATGCTGGCAAGCTATGATGTGATCTATATCGCGGGGCAGGCGAAAAGCCACTGCGTATTGGAAACGGTGCGGTCAATGATGCGGTATTTTCAGCAGCACAGCGATTTTGTGCGGAAACTGCGGGTGCTGTATGACTGCACATCGTCGGTTGCACACCCAGACATTGATTTCGATGCGATGGCAAATGAGACCTTCAATCGTTTCGCGGCACAGGGACTTCAGATTGTCAAATCTACAGACGACATTTATTGAGGTGTTGGAATGCTGAAGGGAAACAGGGCAAACCTGATCTCGGCTTGCCCTGTTTTTGTTATGCAAGGGGGCATTTGCCTCTAGCTGTTCGCTTGCGCGACGACGGCGGCAATCACTTCAAATGGTACAGATCCGCGATCATAGGTGGTACCCCCATAGGAAATCCACTGAGCGGGTCCGTTGTCGTAACGTACCATGACCGCTGGCGTGCCGTTGACCCCGCGACTGCTGCCAAACTGCACGTCGGTTTGCACTTGAGTGGAGTTTTGTGAGCAGGAGAGAATCTCGCTGTAGTTTAAGCCCATTTCTTGAACCGCGCTGCGAATGCCATTATCGGTGAAGTAGCGTCCGGTCTTAGACAGTTCAAAGAGTTTGTCGTAGAGTGTCCAAAATCCACCGGGCTGCGCGTCATCAACACATTCGGCAATTTGACCCGCGAAAACGGTTTGCTGACCGCCCGCTGTCGGGAAGATGCGGAACTCAAAGCGTGCCTGACCCGTTGCCACAAACTCGGTAACGAAGCGCTGCATTTCAGTGTGATAGGTCATGCAGTGCGGGCATCCCCAATCAGCGAATTCGACAAGCGTAATCGGTGCATCGGGATTGCCGATGATAAACGCGCCGTCTTCGGTGCGGGTTGGGTTCATCGTTGAGTAGTCTACGGTGGCGACATTGGCGTTGCCCGAAATCGCAATCGCTGCGACAAGCAGGACGACGGCAACGATGATCACTCCACCTACAACTAGTAACTGCTGGTTCTTTTTGGCGTTCATCTCGTCCGTGAAACTCCATCCGAATTTAGAAGATGGCTGTCATTGTATATGATGAGTGCCGACCCCTCAACGGAAGAATGTAAACACTATGTAAACTGCGCCAATGGCGGTATAACCAACATACATTCAATGGTTGAAATTAGGGAAGGGGCAGCGTAGATGCGTGCCATAGACATTCTTGCGAAAAAGCGCGATGGCGGCGTATTGAGCCGCGAAGAAATCGGCTGGTTTATTGAGGGGTATACGCGCGGAGAAATCCCTGACTACCAAGCCTCAGCATTTTTAATGGCTGTGTTTTTGCGCGGGATGAGCAAGCAGGAAATTGTCGATTTGACGCTGGCGATGGCGCACAGCGGCGACGTGCTGGATTTGAGCGACATCAGCGATTATGCGGTGGACAAACATTCATCGGGTGGGGTGGGCGATAAAACGTCGCTGGTGGTGCTGCCGCTGGTCGCGGCGTGCGGCGTACCTGTCGCCAAAATGAGTGGGCGCGGCTTAGGATTTTCTGGCGGGACGATTGACAAGCTGGAATCGATTGCCGGATACAACGTGAACTTAAGCGGAGAAGAATTCCGACGGATTGCGAAGGAAAATGGCTTGGTGCTGGCGGGGCAATCGGCTTCGCTTGCGCCAGCGGATGCGAAACTGTATGCCCTGCGCGATGTGACGGCGACTGTGCCTTCTCTGCCGCTCATCGCCAGCAGCATTATGAGCAAGAAGATTGCGGCGGGAGCGAACGGGATTGTACTGGATGTGAAGTATGGGTGTGGCGCGTTCATGGCAACGGCGGATGATGCACGGGCTTTAGCGCGGATTATGGTGGATATTGGCGTGGGCGCGGGACGAGATGTGATCGCGTGTATCTCAAACATGAATCAACCGCTGGGGCGGGCGGTAGGGAACGCGCTGGAAGTGCGGGAAGCCATCGCCACGATGCAGGGAGATAAAACTGCGGCGGATTTGCGCGAACACTGCTTGGAAATCGCGCGGTTTATGCTCAAGCTGTACGGGCGGGGATCGCGGTGGGGGGATGAGCGAGAAACCCGCGCCTATCTTGAGAGTCAATTGGATGGCGGGGCTGCATTGGGTAAATTCCGCCAAATGGTGCAAGCACAAGGCGGAGATGTTGGGATGGTGGATCACCCTGAACGGATGCCACAGGCGCGAATTGTTGAGTCTTTTACGGCGACACAAGGTGGCTATGTGTCTACGATTGCGGCGGACGATATGGCGTGGGCGGCGTTTGAGTTAGGGGCAGGGCGTGAGAAAAAAGGCGATCCGATTGACCTTGCGGTAGGCGTAGAAGTTCTGGTCAAGGTGGGGGATAATGTAGCGGCGGGGCAGCCCGTGGTGAAAATCCACGCGAATGACGAACGGAAGGTGGAGGCGTGTAAGGCGCGTTTAAGCGATGCGTTTGCATACAGCCAAGCGAAGGTTGATCCACTGCCGCTGTTTGAGGATGTGATCAGCAGCGTGTGAGCGAAGATGTGTCCACATATGTCCGCTTTCATGATTTGCGGTGATGGCGTGAGCGAGGATATGTTGATTCACAATGTCGATAGGTCGATGTAAATCAACATATCTTCGCTTAGGGGGTAGATTCGACTAGACCAGAAGATGTGACCGTATATTGATGCGTTGGCGGATTGATCCAGCGACGTGTTTCGTCAAAGCGGATAACGCCGTTTAAGCCGACATAATTTGTGTCCGCAAGGGCGGCGCGGACGTTTTCGCGCGATGTGCCGCCGGATTGCACGGCATTGAGCGCGATATTTGCCGCGTCGTAGACCAGTGTTGCTAACGGAAGCGGCGCGGGCGCGAATTGATCGCTGGCTTGGTAGCGGGCAGAAAAATCCGCATCGGGCGCGGCGGCGCTGGTGACGATAATAAGACTGTCGAGAGGGAGGTCAACCGCGGTCATATATTCGCGCACATCAGGGATGGTGTAGCGATTACCACCGATATTGGTACGGTCTGCTGAAAGCGATTCCGTGTAAGAAGTAAAAATCCCTGTTACCTGTGATATGGCAAGTTCTAGGTTGCCCAAGATGAACACGGCATTTCCAGCGAGGTTGTACTGCGGATCGTCCCCGATGAGGATGATTGGCAAGCCGTTCGCAGCGGCGCTGAGATCGTTCATGGGAGAGATTTCCACAACGAGCGCGGCGGCAGTGAGTGGATCGCCGCTGAGGGCGCGCACGCGCTCTATCAATGTGGCGCTGGTTGTGTCGATGGGGACAAGTTCGATAGTGTTGATGCCTGCATCCGCGAAAGCGAGGCGGGCAGCGTAGAGCGCATTGTAACCAATGTCGCGGTAGATGCCTTCAAACGGAGCGAGTAGGGCTATGCGCGGCGGTGTCGTGGTTGTGCGGATGGCGCAGCCAACAAGGGCGAACAGCAGAATGGCATAGATAATGGGGGACATGGACAGGGCGCGGGTGCTTTTTTTAGCACGCATTGGCGAGATGTTCCTCAAACGTGCGGGCGAAGTTGTGATAGCCATCACCAGAGCATCGGGCGCGGAAGAAGTAGTAATCGCTTGGCTGCGGGTAGATTGCCGCGCGAATGGCAGTGATAGCGGCGTTGGCAATTGGAGAAGGCGGCAAGCCGTTGTTGAGATACGTGTTATAGGGTGAAATGACGTTGGAATAATCCGCGATGGTGAGCGGCGACCACCAGCGACCATTGGCAAAGCCGATGGCGTACTGCACGGTGGGGTCTGCGTCAAGTTTCATGCCAATAGAGAGACGGTTGCGGTAAACACTGCTGATCAGCGGGTGTTCGTCAGGGTGGACGGCTTCGCGCTGGATGATCGATGCAAGCGTGGCGGCTTCATAGAGTGACAGCCCTTGATCCGCAGCGGCTTGCGCGAGGTTTTCAGCGGTGACGCGCTCGGTAAAAGTATCGAGCAGGATGTCGCGGAGTTCTTCGGCGGTAACGGATGCGGGAAGCTGGTAGGTGTCTGGATACAAGAAGCCTTCGAGCGAGGCATTGGCAGGTAAATCGACGAACGCCGCGAAATCTGCCGGAATGGACGCGCCGCGCATGGTATACGAAAGAAATTCATCACCTGTGAAGCCAAAGCGTCCGTTTGCGTCGATAGCGGCGGCGATTTCTTCGATGCGCCAGCCTTCAAGGATGGTAAAGACGATTTGACTGCTGCGCGAATCGGTGAGCGCAGCGGCAATTTGGCGCAGGGATTGAGCGCGGGTGAGGAAATAAGTTCCAGCTTCGAGCTGCACGTCGAGATTGGTGACTCGGACGTAATCGACAAACAGATCCGGGTCGGCAATCAATCCGTCGATGTAGAGATTGTTAGCGATCACGCGCGGGGTATCGCCGGGGTTAACGATGAAGCGGATGGGCGTTTCATCGGTGCTGATAGGGGTATCAAGTTCGGCTTCCCGCCCTGAAAGTTGAAAACGAATCCACTGGGTTTGAACGAAATCAATGGGTCTGCCGCCTGAAATAACGAACAGCGCACCGATACATAGGATACTCACAAGCCCAAATGCGACGGCGAAAAGGACGAGAAGTTTTACGATACGGTTTAAGACAACATTGCTCAAGCGTTATATCTCCTGTTGAGGCGGTGGAGTGGGCGGTGCGATTTGCGTTTGGGTTGGCGCGGGCGCAAGTCCATCGCGGAGCGCGTCGAGATAGCTTTGCAGCATGACGCGGGCGGCGAGATCATCAATGGGATCGCGGGGTTTGCGACGCTTGGAACGGGCAATTTCGGCAGCATCAACGCTGGTCAACTGTTCATCCCAAAAGAGGATTGGGAGCGTGGTCGTGGCGGCGAAGCGCGCTGCCCAACGACGGACTGTGTGCGATTGGGCGTTGGGGTTGGTGTCGTCATTTTCGTTGTGCGGTAAACCCACGATGAAAGCGATGACTTTTTCCTGCGCCGCGATGTTGTTGATGCGCGCGAAGTCTTCGACGTTGGTTTTGCGCTTGATGACAGCGAGTTCACGGGCGGTCATACCGAGCGCGTCACTGACCGCGATGCCGATGCGCGCCAAGCCATGATCGATGCCTAACAATCTACCGAGCAGTTGTTGTTCCATGTTTGCGTGACCGTGATTCGCATGGGGAGAACGGGAAGTGTGCCGAACCAATCGGGCGTGATGACGATTTGCGGCGTGGATTCCGGCATAAGTTCGAGCGTACTGGATAAATAGCGTGCGGCATCGTCCACGGGGCGACCCGTAAGGCGTTCAGCAATCAGCGCGGGATCATACTGTGGGCGAAGCCACGCGGACGCGGCGAGAGTAAACGTGACGCGACCTTCGAGATCAACAGTAACATTCGTGGCGGATTGATAGCGCAGCATCTCGGTGATTACGATGCGTCCACGCGGGACTTGGTTGGAGAGTTCAACATAGGCAATCTGTTGGGCGTATTGGAGTTCGACGGCGGTGGCTTCGACCACCGCGCGCATTGTGAGCGAGAGATTATCGGTCACATCGCCGACATTGAAATCGAACGTTGTCCAGTCGTCGCGTTCTTGCACAATGCGGATGGTTTCGGGAATGATGATCTGAGTATCAGTGATGCGCGGGAGCATCTCGGTGTAGGCGCGCGCTTGAATCTGCTGGCGCAAGATGTCCAATAGGCGCTGGCGGTCATCTTCAGTGACAGCGCGGACGGAACTGCTTGTGCCCCCGTAAGTGGGGGCGAAGTTACGGACTTCGACTCGCCCTGCAAGTTCACCAATGACAGTGTTGATGATGCCGACACCGAGATTGTTGCCAATTTCGCCCGCCGATTCGGGCACGGCTTCAATGGGCACTTCTATTTGCAATCCTATGCCGCCGGGAACGGTAGCGGGCTGCGTGGTGCGGAAAATAATCGGCGTGCCCGCACTGGTGCTGACGAAGGTTCCGGCAGGGATTTCGATAGGCTGAGAATTGGTGTTGATGAACACGACTGATCCCACAGCGGGGGAAGCGCCCAAACTGCGTGTCCCCGTCGTTTCAACGGTAGCGCGTTCTTCGACTTCGGCGCGCAAGGTGAGCGCGGGAATAGTGCGGCTGTCGATGTCGGCTTGTCCTTCAAACGAAGGATCGGCAGTGATGACGGGCTGCACTTCGATGCGGGTGAGCATCGGTTGAAGTGTGACCGTGGCGGAAGGAACAAACACGTAGCTTACACCGCCAATTACGGCAACGATGACAAGCAAAAGCACGATGCGAACAATGGGGTTGGATCGGCGGGTATGTTGGGTTTCATCGCGTAATCGGCTGGCAACAGGCATGAGTTCGTCAGGGTCGGGTTCACCTGCCGGACGACGATCACGCGGGGAAAAAGCACGAGTGCTGCCGCGCTTCCATCTGCCGCGCTGCGCCCCGCCAATCGTTTCAAAGGTGCTGATGTCGAGCTCGGCGGCATGGCGGATGATGCTGGCATCGTGCGTGACAAGCGCAAGCCGAATCGCCAATCGCGCAGCTTCGCGCTGGATGAGGACAAGATCGAGCTTGCGGGTGAGTGCCGTGCCTGATTCGGGCCAGACGAGCAGCACATAACGCCCACGCAAGAACGACAGGCGATCTCGTATCGAAGTCGCGTCGTCAGTCGTCGTTAGTTGGATGAGTTCCGGGTTTTGGCGCATCCGTGTCCTGTGGGTGAAAAGCTGCCCTCACCCCAAACCCTTCTTCGGCGATGTAAGCATCGTAACGGAAAGGGGAGCGTACAGGTCGCACAGACCTGCCGTTTGTCGTTTGGGGCGGGACAGTGGAGAAACGTTTTCAAAAACGAGCTTTACGACGATGCTTGCGCGATTAATTGACGGGCGGTGTTGAGCGCATCGGGCAATTTGCTGGCATCTTTGCCACCTGCTTGCGCGAGATTGGGGCGACCCCCACCGCCGCCACCGACAACGGCAGCAATCTGCTTGATGAGATTACCTGCGTGTAGTTTCTTGGTGAGATCGTCCGTCACAGCGACGATGATCTGCGGCTTATCGTCCACAACGGTGCCAAGCACCATCACACCGCTTTTGACTTTACCGCGAAACCAATCGGACATGTCGCGGAGGGTGTCGGGCGTAACATCGTTCACCTGCGCGATGAGGGCGGATGCGCCGTTGACCTGTTCGAGATTGGCGATGAGGCGGTCAAAGTTGGTCTTGGCGATCTCGCGTTGGAGCGCCGCGATGTGTTTACGGGCGTTGGCGAGTTCAGATTGCAGGGCTTCGACGCGCTCGACGATGTGATCGGGCGTTGTGCCGATTTGCGCGGCGACATGACCGATTGTATCGAGACTGTTCTGGATGTATTCGACGGCTTTGTGTCCGGTGAGAGCTTCGACGCGGCGGATACCAGCGCTAACGCTACCTTCAGCGGTAATGATGAACGCGCCGATTTCTGCGGTTTCGGGGACGTGTACACCGCCGCAGAGTTCGTAGCTGTAGCGTCTGCCGTTTTTTGCGATGGTGATAGTACGGACACGTTCACCATATTTCTCACCGAAAAGTGCCATCGCGCCTTCAGCACGCGCTTCGGCAAGCGATTTTTCTTTTGCTTCGACTGGATAGTTGGCAAGGATCACGTCGTTGACCTGTGATTCGATAGCGCGAAGGTCTTCGAGCGTGACTTTGGCATCGTGAGCGAAGTCAAAGCGCAGACGATCTGGGGCGACGAGGGATCCACGCTGCTGGACATGCGTGCCGAGTTTTTCACGAAGCGCGGCATGAAGCAGATGGGTCGCCGTATGATTGCGCGTGATGTCGGCGCGGCGTTCGGCATCGACGGCGGCGGTGACAGGATCGCCCACTTTCGGATTGCCTTCGACCACTTCGCCGATGTGGACGATCAAGCCGCCGACAGGGCGGCGCATGTCATCGATTTCGATGCGCCAGCTATCGCCGCTGATCACGCCCGTATCGCTGACTTGCCCACCGGCTTCGACGTAAAAGTTGGTGGTACTGAGGACGACTTCGACTTTATCTCCGACAATGGCGTTGTTGACGGGTTTGCCATCTTGGATCATAGCGAGGACACGATCATTAAATGGCGCGCTGGAATACGGATTGTAGGCAACGCCTGTTTGAGCAAGCGCGCCGGAAGCTTTGAGCGCGGCAAGTGTCTCGTTGTAGACATCGGCGCTGGCAATCGCGCCCATCGCTTTGCCGCCGCCGCTGTCGATGCTGTGCTGTTCTTCGGCGGCTGCAAAGCCGGTTTCATCGACATGATAGCCGCGTTCTTCGGCAATATCTTTGGTGACTTGAATCGGCAAACCGAGTGAGGCTTTAAGATAGAACGCCACATCGCCGGGGAGTGTGCCACCTACCGGAAGCTTGGCGAGTTCTTCATTGAGGACTTCCATGCCGCGATCTAGTGTGCGGCGGAAGCGTTCTTCTTCTTGCGCGATGACTTTCTTGATCGTATCACGGCGCTCGACGAGTTCAGTGTAATGCCCACCCATGATTTCGATGACGGAATCGGCGACTTTGTGCAAGAATGGCTCGTTGAAGCCAAGTTTTGCGCCAAAACGGGCGGCGCGGCGGATCACCAAGCGGCATACAGAGTCGCGCCCTTTTGCGCCGGGAAGCACACCATCGGCGATGAGAAAGACTGCGGCGCGGATGTGATCCGCGATGACGCGGTAAGGGACGATGTTGGCATTACGTTCTTCGTCCGTGTGACCGGTGAGGCGCTGCGTCGCTTCGATGATGGGCATGAACAGGTCGGTTTCGTAATTGGATTTCACCCCATTGACGACGCTGAGAATGCGTTCCAAGCCCATGCCGGTATCGACACCGGGGGCGGGGAGTTTGACATCGAATTGACCTGTGTGGTTGGGATCGGGTTGAGTGCGGTTGAACTGCATAAAGACGAGATTCCACAATTCCAAGAAGCGGTCATCTTCTTGTTGGAGCATGGGAATAATGCTGTCTACGCCGAGTTCCGGGGTTTTGTCCCAGTGGATTTCGCTGGTCGGTCCGCATGGTCCGGTTTCAGCCATCTGCCAAAAATTGGTTTTGGGTCCCATGCGAGCAACACGGCGCGGATCGACTCCAACGTCGTCTACCCAAATGCTGTAGGCCTCGTCGTCGTTCTGATAGACGGTAAACACAAGGCGTTCGGGCGGGAGTTTATAGCCTTCGGTAAGCAGCTTGTAGGCAAACTTAATGGCATCGCGCTTGAAGTAATCGCCAAAGCTGAAGTTGCCAAGCATTTCAAAGAAGGTATGATGGCGCGGCGAGGGGCCGACATTTTCGAGGTCATTGTGCTTGCCGCTGACGCGCATGGATTTCTGTGAAGTAGTGGCGCGAGAATAATCGCGCTTGTCCAGCCCCAAGAATACGTCTTTGAACTGCACCATGCCCGCGTTGGTAAACAACAAAGTCGGGTCGTTGGCAGGAACAAGCGAAGACGACGCAACCTTCTTGTGTCCCATTTCTTCAAAAAAGTCGAGAAACAGCGCACGTGCTTCGACGCTGGACATTGATTTCATTGGATGTCAATCCTTGCAAGGAGTACAGTCGTTCATGTTTTGAGACATTATAACGGCTCAAAGAGGCGTTTTCTAGCCGAATAGATGGAGGGAGTAGACCTGTAACATCGCAGCAGGGAGGGGATAAAAATTCGGCGGTTCTGATATAATGCGCGGGATAATACAGCGGCTTCACGATAACAGGGTTGAGTATGCCAACGATAGACGAACAAGTAGAAATTTTAATGTCTGGCACCGCATATGGTGACGAGCAGACACGCGAAAATATGAAGCGAGAACTGCGCGAGCGCTTGATTGAAGCGGAAAAACAAGGCAGACCGCTGCGCGTATACTGCGGGTATGATCCACGCACGAGCGACTTGCACCTCGGTCATACAATCACGATGCGGAAACTGCGGCAGTTTCAAGATTTTGGGCATGACGTGACGTTCTTGGTTGGCACGTTCACCAGCTTAATTGGCGATCCATCCGACAAGGACAAGGTGCGTGAACAACTGACACGGGAACAGGTCGAAGAAAACGCGCGCACCTATGCGGAGCAGGCGTTCAAGATTCTTGACCGCGAGAAAACCCGTGTGCGCCGCAACGATGAATGGCTTTCCACGCTCGATTTCGCGGATATTATTCGGCTTGCCAGCAATTTCACCGTGCAGCAGTTTTTGGTACGCGAAAACTTTGCGAAACGCTTAGAGGCTGGGCAGCCGATTTACCTGCACGAGATGTTCTATGGTCTGATGCAAGGTTATGATGCGGTGGCGCAAGAAGCTGATGTACAGGTGGGCGGGCAGGATCAATTGTTCAATATTCTGATCGCCGGGCGCAAACTACAAGAAGCACTCGGTCAGCGTCCACAAGTGGCAATCATCATGGGCGAGAGCTTGCCGGGGACGGATGGCGAGATCAAGATGAGCAAGAGCCTTGGCAACCATATTCCGCTGTTGAGCGAACCGTGGGATATGTTCGGCAAGGTGATGAGCTTGCCCGATAAGGCGATGCCGATCTTTCACAAACTGATTTTAGGATGGTCACCCGCGCAGTTGAAAGAATTAGAGCAAGGACTCGCGGATGGATCGCTGCACCCGAATCAAGCGAAGATGCGATTGGCACGCGAGATCGTGACGATTTTCCACAGTGCAGCGGACGCGCAGGCGGCGCAGCGGCGCTGGGATGAAGTGTTCCGCAGCGGTGGTTTGCCGGAAGACATGCCGGAATCCGTATTGGAAGCGGAAGAAAAAGTTGCGGATATTCTGCGACGGTTAGAGATGGTGAGCAGCGGTGCGGAAGCGAAACGCTTGATGCAGCAGAATGGCGTGCGCGCGAATGATGTTCCTGTGACAGACATTATGGCGACCATTAAGCCGGAACAACTGCCGGTGGTGCTGCAAGTGGGCAAGCGGAAGTTTGTTAAGTTGGTGGGGAAATCTTAGGCGAGCAACTTACATCTTTCTGTTGCGGGCGGCTCACGAGCCGCCCCTACACATCATGGTAATTAGGTGGGTGGGACGACGATTAGAAAGACGGCGACGATGGTGAGCGCCGCGAGCATAAGGCGCTCAAAAGCGGCTTGATCAATACGGGTGATGACATAGCGACCAAGCCATACACCAAACGGAATCACGGGAATTACCCACAGCACCGTGAGTAGATCGCTAAAATTGTATAATCCGGCTGCTAGAAGGAACGGCAGCTTGATCACATTAACAAGCGCGAAAAAGAGCGTCATTGTGCCGACGAACATTTGGGGCGCGATGGGCTGAAGCAGCATGTATGCTGTGAATGGCGGTCCACCGACGTTAGCGACGGCAGAACCAATCCCCGCGATTCCACCGACAAAAACACCATGCCAATTGCGCGGCTTATAGTTCGCGCTGAGCAGGCGATTTCCGAACAGCTTGTAAATCACAAACATCAAGGTAAAGATGCCGAGCAAGCGTCGCAATATATCATCGGGCAGATTGGCGAGCATGTATGTGCCGATCAAGATGCCGACGATGGCGGCGGGCAGCAGCAGTTTGATGTAGTGGTTATCCCACATATTCCAGTAAACACGCAGCGCGAACACATCCCCAATGATGAGCAGCGGAAGCGCAAGGCTGATCGCCTGAGAGACAGGCATCACTTGGCTGAGCAGCGGCGCGCACAACACAGCAAGCACCGCGCCAAATCCTCCTTTTGACAACCCGATCAAGAGAGCGACGGAAACGACGATGATGACGTATTCAAAACTCATCCGAGAATCTTTCTAAAGCGTGTGGTAGTGAAACGTCTAAAAGCATAGCCTTGACCGCGAACGGTGTAAATTGCGTGGTCTTTGTTGGACTGATGAGTTGAGGGCGTGGGGGAGGCGTAGGGTTGGTGGCTGAACGGTTCACGCACCGGTTGGGTCATATGTATTGGAAAGCTTGTTAATTGGGGAGGACAGCCGATGCGGACAAAAATTCTCTACGGGATCGTGATTCTCTTGGCGGTGATTGTCGTTAGTGGTTTGAGCGTACCGCGCGAGGTGTCCGCGCAAAACGCGGGGGGCATTGTGCCATCGACGGCGCAGATATTTGAACACGGCTGGATGATGTGGCGAAGCGACACCGGATCGATTTATGTGTTTTTGGACTACGGTTTATTCTATCATTTTCGCTCGGATGAATATGGGGGACTGCTATTCAATACGCGGGCAGATAACGGCTACATTATGCCGATCATGGGATTCGGGCAGGTGTGGGGAAACATGGAATGGCTGCGGAACCAGTTGGGGAACGCGGTTGGATCGGAATTTAGCTTTAACCCGCTGGTTGTGGATCAATCGCATGGGTTGGTGATGGTCGAAGATTGGAATGGGCGGCAGATTCAAACACTGCGAGTGATCTGGGTGCTTTTGCCGCGAGTTTCCGGCGGCGCTCCTAGCTACACTCCTACCCCCATCGTCGGATTTCCTATGACAACACCTACGCCACCCGTTCCCACATACACCTACTTCACGGATGCGGCATTTCAGCTTTATGAGCGTGGATTTATGGTGTGGCGCGCGGATACAGGTGATATTTTAGTGTTTTTCGGGGATTTTCTTAACGGGTCGGGGGGAACGATGCTCTTGATTCCATTATGGTGGTATCAAGAGTTTCCAGAAAACTCACAGCCGCGTGTGCCTGAGCCGTATGTTGATCCGATCAATGGGTTTGGGCGGGTGTGGGGGACACTCAGCGATGTGCGCGAAAGGCTTGGTTATGCGGTGACGAGCGAGACAGCCTATCAGATGACATTGGAACTTGAAAATGGGGCATATGGAAAGGGGTGGCTGTCGCTACCAGATGGAACACAGTTATACATTTTGACGGGAAGGTGGTCATTTTAGGTAGAGAAAAGAGAGATTTACCGCAGAGGCGCGGGGGTACAGCGAGAATAAAGGGCAGGTTTTTGAGAAATTAAGGGCACGGATTCGCTCGGATGCACCATGCCCTTAATCGCAAGTTATTGTCCGGGTTGCGAACGAATCCACGTCAGATATTCGCGCATTTGCAGGTCGGTGTTGCGAATTTTCATGGCGAGATCGGCGGCAAGGTTACGCATGAGGCGGTAGCCCAACTGCGGATAGCTGTCGCAGAGCAGCATGAGCCGTTCGCGGGCGATGACGAGCAGTTGGGTGTCGGCGGCGGCACAGCGCGCCCGCGCTGAGCGCAAGCCTTCATCGACAAGCGCGACTTCCCCGAATGACTGCCCACGCCGCAAAGTGGCGATGGTTTGCGCGCCGCTGTTTGAGTCTTTGCCGAGCAAAGCGGGATCGACTTGAATATCAACTTCACCGTTGGCGATAACATACAATTCACTGCCGGGTTTGTTTTCTTCAAACACAATTTCATCCGTTGTGTAATGGCGCTCGTCACAGATGGAAGCGATCAATTCAAGCTGGGTATTCGTTAAGTCTTGAAAAATATCCGCTTGCTTCAGAGTCGAAATGATGGACATTGCGCGCTCCTTACCTAACGGGCGGCGTGTGATTGTGTATGCATATGGTATGATGACAGCGATTTTAGCATAGGTTGGTATTAAAGAGCAGTTAGGTTGTGGTGATGGGCAAGAAAAAGAAAGGGTATTTGCCAAAACACCCGCCGAAATCGACCCATGAGCGGGAAAAAAAAGGCACGAACGCTGATCCAGATGTCGATCATGATGTCGCAATGGCGTACAGCCTGCTGCGCGATGAACCACTTAAGTATCCCGTGTGGGGTGAGCAGTTCATCGACGCGGAAGCGCGAGCGCAAATGGATTCTGCGATGCGGCTGCCGGTCAGCGTGGCGGGGGCATTGATGCCTGACGCGCATGTGGGATATGGTTTGCCTATTGGTGGAGTATTGGCGACGGATAACACGGTGATCCCCTATGCGGTGGGGGTGGATATCGCCTGCCGGATGCGGATTTCGATTTTTCCGATGTCACCGCACACCATTGGGCAGCGGATCGAACAGTTTCGCAAGGCGCTGATGGAAAACACACGCTTTGGTCGCGGTGGGGTGTGGGGAAAAAACGAGCGTATGGATCATGCGGTGTTGGATGATCCCGCATGGAATGAAACAAAATATTTAGGATCGCTGAAAGATCGTGCCTACGAACAGTTGGGCACAAGCGGCACGGGAAATCACTTTGTCGAGTGGGGGGCATTTGAAATGGACAACGACGCGCCCGATCTCGGCTTGAAGGCAGGACAATATCTCGCGCTGCTGTCGCACAGCGGATCGCGCGGGGTGGGATACATCATTGCCAATCACTTTTCTAAGCTGGCGATGAGTATGCACCCTGAATTAGACAAAAGCGTGCGGCATCTAGCATGGTTTTCACTCGATTGGGATGCAGGGCGCGAATACTGGCTGTCGATGGAACTGGCGGGACGATTCGCGGCGGCAAACCATGAAGTGATTCATCAGCGGGTAGCGAAGGCGATGGGACTGAAACCCGTCGCATCAGTGGAAAATCATCACAACTTCGCGTGGAAAGAGAAAATTCCTGCGCCAGCGGGTTTTGGCACGGGCGAACGCGAAGTGATCGTGCATCGCAAGGGGGCGACTCCGGCGGGTCGCGGTGTGCTGGGGATCATTCCGGGTTCAATGGGGGATGCGGGTTATGTGGTGCGCGGATTGGGGCGTGTGGACGCGATCAATTCGGCATCGCATGGCGCGGGGCGCGCGATGAGCCGCAGACAGGCGCTGAACTCGATTACCAAGACGGAACGTGACCGCTACTTGAAAGAACATGGCGTGATTTTGTTAGGCGGCGGGCTGGATGAAGCGCCGCAAGCCTATAAATCAGTGACGGATGTGATCAGCGCGCAGCGGGATTTGGTTGAAATTGTCGGGAAGTTTACACCGCGTATTGTGCGGATGGCAGATGAACCGGGGGATATTTGAGTGATGGAAAACGGACTATCGCCCGACTACACGATTGATGAACTCATCTGCGCGTGCATTTCACGGCAGGTGGTGGATGGCGAATCATTAGCGCAAGGGATCAACACGCCGTTGGTGATGGCAGGATTTCTGCTGGCGCGGATGACTCATGCGCCGAATGTGTACTTTGCTTCGGCAATTGGGCAGAGCATTTGCCGTGACTGGGCGGCGCTTGGCGTGGGGCGGATTGAGGATTTTTGGCTTGGGAACGGATTGATTTACACTGGATTTGTCACGGCATCGGCGGACTTGCTGCCGAAATTCAACCCGAAAGAGTTTTTCCGTCCAGCACAGGTGGATGCGGCGGGAAACTTTAACAATATCGCGCTCGGTGATGATTACAATCGTCCCCGTATGCGGTTACCGGGTACGGGGGGGATTCCCGATGTAACGACAGTGAGCGATCATATTTACTTATATGTGCCGCGTCATTCAAAAGTGACATTTGTGCAAAAGCTCGATTTTGTAAGTGGAATGGGGCATGTGCCGGAGCGCAAACGCGGCAGCGGTGCGAAATACTTGATCACGGATTTGGGGCAGTTTGATTGGGCGAACGGGCGAATGCGGCTGACGAGTGTGCATCCCGGCGTAACTGTCGAACAGGTGCAGAAAAAGACCGGATTTGAGTTGGAGATCGCGCCTGACCTGTTTGAAACACCACCTCCAAGTGTGGAAGAAGTGCGTTTGCTGCGCGAGGTGATCGATCCGCTGGGTGTGCGTAAGCTCGAAATGTTGGGCGGCAGCGCGCGAAAAGATTTACTGCGAGACATTTTGGCAAAGGAAAATGCCGAATAGCTAGAGCAGAACACGGGCGAAATTATGCGATTTTCGCCCATGTTGTGTTGAGTTATTGGAGTGACCACGCGCCAATGCTGCGGAAGCGGTCAGCAGGTGTGCCGATGTATCCAAGGCTGATTCCGTCAAGGCGTGGCGAGGTTACATAAGTATAGACGGGATAGTACAGCGGGATGGCGATAGCGCGTTCCACAAACGTGCGCTGGAATTCGTGATAATGTTCAATGCGGTTGATTCCGTAAGCATCGCGGCGGGCGAGTTCGAGCAGTTCGCTGATGGTGCGGTCATCCGCGCCGCCGTAGTTTTCCCCATCCGGGTATTCCCCTTGATGCCAGAATGAAAACACATCAGGATCGGCGCTGCCGCGCATGGAGTATTCGACAAGCGCGGTATCGAAATCATGTGCTTCTAATCGCGCTTGATAGGTGGCGATGTCGGCGGTTTCGACACTGACGCTGACACCTAACTGCGCCCACTGCGAAACGATTTCGTTGGCGAGATTGATGAGCGCAGGATCATCTGGCGTGAGCAGAGAGAAGGTGAACAGCGCGTTTGGGTCAACAGTGGGCGCAGATTCGGCGGCTTCTGCTGTGGCTTCGGCGGCGGGTTCGTCACCTTCGTTCGTTTCTTGCTGACGCTCAAAGCGATCCGACGCGGTTTGCAGGAGCGCGCGTGCGCTGGCAGTGTCAAAATTAGGATACGGAAGATTAGGCGAATAAGCCCATGATCCCGGCAGAATGGGACTAGTTGCCATGACCGCCGAAAAACCCAAAGCGCGCTCAATCATGGCTGCGCGGTCAAGCCCCGTTTCCAGCGCGACGCGCACTCGTTGATCGCGCAAGAAACGCGCGTCTTGATTTGTCCAGTTGAAAATGAGTACGCCAAGCGTGGGTTCAAGGGTGTTCCATGTGGCAAGGTCTGCTGTATTGGCGGCAAGAAACAACGCTTGACGATCACGACGATCACGCCCAGCAAGTGCATCGATTTCGCCGTTGGAGACAGCAGCGGATGCGTCATTGAAGTTGTCAAAGAGGACAAAGCGCACGCGGTCAATCGCAAACGGTTGTGCCTGACCTTCTGGGCGCTGACGATAGACAGGCGCGACACGCAGATCGACCATTTCGATGCGCCCGTTTGTGTTCGCGCGGATGGCTTCAAGCTGATATGCGCCTGTGCCGATGGGCGTTAGATTGAACGGATGTGACGCTAAAGCTGCTGCGCTTGTGCCGCGCAAAGCGTGTTCCGGTAGAATGCCGATGCTGACTTTATCTAGGAAGGTGGCAAGCGGTTGTGTAAGACGAAAGCGAACGATAAACGGATCAAGCTGTTCGGTTTCGACAGTCTGCCAGAAACTGCCTAATTCTTCATCACCGGGGAAATCGGGCGCGCGCAGAATTGATGTGGTGTACAGTACATCGGCGGCGCTAAAAGGGATACCATCCTGCCAAAGCACATCCCGACGCAAGAAGAAGGTATATTCGAGTCCATCGGATGAGATCACCCACCGTTCGGCAAGTGCGGGGCGCGGCTCGCCATATTCGTTCGTGCGTATGAGTCCTTCAAAGATGAGCGAGGTAATATCGGCATCGACAGGGTTGAGGGATGCGAACAGCGGATTAAGGCGCTGAATCGAGCCGACTAGTCCTTCGCGGAATGTCGGAACGTTATCCGCAGCCGCGAATCGCCCAACCGGAAGGGCGCTGACAGCAGGCTGTTCAGGTGTGGCTGTCACTGCTTGAACGACAGCTGCGCTATCTGTGACAACCACTGCCGGAGTATTGGTCGAAGTGGGAACAGCGGTTACATCTGCTGTGCGCCCGGAATCGCCGCCGCGCAGTGCTAAGCTGATGCCGAACAATACACCCGATACGATGAGCGCTGCGACTTGCCAGCGAAATCCTCGTAACATGCGTTTTGATCCTGTGTAATGGGTTAGAAACAAAAAAGGTGTTTTGCAGGGAAGGTACAACCCGAATGGGTGAACCCATATGCCCGACAAAACACCGCAAGCGTGTGGCTAAAATCGAAAGAGGCAAATTGGGAAGCGCGATTAGCGGGTGTACGCCACCGACAGAATGGCGATAGCAAGGAATGCTATCGACAATCCAATGGTCAATTGGAATAGGGTTTTTTCCAAACCGCGCCGCGTGCGTGTGACACCGCCGGTTTCACCGCCGCCCAGAAGGTCGCCCAAGCCGCCACCCTTTACTTGCATCAGGATGATGACCACTAACGCGACAGAAATGATAATTGATACAATCTGAACGGCACGATCCATGCCAGTAACTCCCTGAAGAATGCGAAATTGTGTTGATGGTGGGGCAGTATAACGGAGAAACGCCGTCTTTTCAACGGCGTTTCATAGCAATGAGCGAAGCCGAGCCTGAGGCGAAGTTATGGCGATATGGGTTCGGCGGCTGTTTCTTCGGTTGGTTCAAAGTAGGGTTCGACAGTTTCGCCGCGCAAATAAGCGAGAGCAGCGGCTAACTGTGGATCATTGGGATCATTATACTGCGTTGGTGTCCATTCGATGATAATGTCCGGGGTGACTCCCTGTTCATGTATCCAACGATTTGCAGGGGTTAGCCAGCGAGCAATCGTTAGACGAACACCACCGTTGTTGACAAGCGGTGCCCATGTTTGCACTGTGCCTTTGCCGAGCGTGGTTTCCCCAATAATTGTGGCGAGGTCAAGGTCTTGCAGCGCGCCGGAGACAATTTCAGATGCACTAGCGGTAAGTTCGTTGGTGAGAACGACAATTGGCACACGAATATCAGCGTAGGTGCCCGTCGCTTCATAGACGATGGGTTCCCGATCACCACCAAAGTCTTCGGTCACAATCGTGCCATCTTCGATGAATAAACTGGACACATCAATGGCGCTGCTGAGATAACCGCCTGTGTTATCGCGCAAATCGAAAATGAGTCCGCGACGATTATTCACGTCAAGGGAATCGAATGCGGATTGAAGTTCTTCTGAAGCATCGTCGCCAAAAACATTGAGGCGCACGTAGGCGACATCTTCGTCTTCGATGAGGCGCGATTCGACGCTGGGTACGATTATCCGAGCGCGCACAATGTCAAAATCGAGTTGGTCTGTGCCGCGGCGGACGGTAATGAGGACATTCGTGCCTTCCGGTCCGCGCACACGTGAAGCAAATTCAAACTGGCTCCAATCTGCAATGGGGGTGCCATCAACGGCGACGAATACATCTCCGGCGAGCAGCCCTGCGCGCATGGCAGGCGATTCGGGCAGTACACCAACGATTTCAATTTCGTTGGTATCTTCATTGGTGGTGATAACCACACCGATGCCTTCAAATTCGCCTTCGAGTTCAGAATTTTGCATTTCAAAGTCTTCAGGGGTCATGTAACCGCTGTATTCATCGTCGAGCGCATCAACCATACCTGTGACCGCACCATCAACGAGTGTGGTGATGTCTATATCTTCGATATACTGCGAGTCGATGAGATTGTAGACCTGCCAAAAATGCTGAAATGCCTGCTCGGTTTCCGGCGGCTGCGTGAATCCCGTGTTTTGGGCAAACGTGCTGGACTGTGTGCCAAGCAGGTAGCCTAAGCTGAACACAGCGGCAGCCGCAAATGCGAGCGAAAAGTGGCGCAGCCGTTGATGGAACGGGTGATGGGGTTCAACGGGTGAGCGTCCGCGTTGTGCGCGGTTTACAAACATGGGACTTACTCCAAAGACTGTTTCCGGCTTAGTATGATTATAACGGGTTGTGGTTGAGTGTTTGCTAAGGTCTATGTGAGGGATCGGCGGAGATGTGATGAGTATACCAGAATCTCCAGTGGAATTTCTGGCGGAACAGCCGCTGGAAACGCACGCGCGGGCTATTCTATTCGGATTGGCACTCGGAGATTCGATTGGCTATCCGACAGAGTTTATGAACTTAGCGCAGATTTTTCAGGTGTATGGGGCAGCCGGAATTCAAGCGCCGCCGGTGCTGGCGCGATATTCCGATGATACGCAGATGACACTGGCATTGGCAGAAGGAATCCTTGACGCGGGATTGGATGCGGACATTGATTCGCAAATGCGCGGGATTGGTAAACGATTTATCGAATGGATGCACAGCGCGGACAATAATCGTGCGCCCGGAAATACGTGTATGGCGGGTATGCGTCGATACGAAAATGGACTGGACTGGCGGCTTTCCGGGATAGCGAGTTCAAAGGGATGCGGGAGCGCGATGCGCGTGGCGGCAATCGGGTATTTTTATCAGCATGACCCGGCGCGGCTGCGTGAACTCGCGGAAGCGAGTGGCATTATCACACACGGGCATCCGGCGGCGGTGGCGGCGAGTATTGCGGCGGCGTATGCCATCAAGCTCGCGCTGGATGGGGTTGCGGTTAAGGAGTATTTGAATCGGATTTTGACATTCGTTGAAGGAATCAGTGATGAGTTCGACGCGGCGCTTTATCGCGTGGGGCATGTGGGCGGTTGGACGGACGAAATCGGGGCACTGAAACACATTGGCGAAGGGTGGACGGGCGAAGAAGCCGTGGCGCTGGCGTTGTACTGCGTTCTGCGGTATCCCGATGACTATGTGGCGTGTATGCAGCGGGCGGCGAACACGAACGGCGACAGCGATTCGATTGCCTGCATCGCGGGTGGGATTATGGGCGCGCGGTTGGGATTGCGCGCGATTCCGGCGGACTGGATCGAACGATGTGAGAACAGAGAATATTTGAACGCGCTTGCGCGGCGGATGTTTATTGCCCGCGATGCTTATGAAAGAGGATCGCATGGATAGAGAGGTTGTGCGCGATTATTGTTTGAATAAACCGGAAGCCGTCGAAGATTTTCCGTTTGGCGCAGATGTCGCCGTGTTCAAGGTGATGGGGAAAATGTTCGCGCTTATGCCAGTGACTGGTGCGGTGAGCATTAGCTTGAAATGCGAACCGATGCTGGCGGATATTTTGCGTTCAACGTTTGCCGATGTGACTCCCGGCTATCATTTGAATAAGCGGCACTGGAACAGCGTGAAATTGGATGGCGACAGCACTATCCCTCTTGATGAAGTGTTCAACATGATTGATCATTCATATGAGCAAGTGGTCAAAGGGCTGCCGAAAAAAGTGCGTGAGAGACTTTCCGACGGGAAGTTTTGAATCGCTTTGAGGTTGGAGTGGGGGATGAGTTTACTGATTTCGATGGAAGATGCGGCGGCGCTGGTGCGCGATGGTCACATGCTGGCGTTAGGCGGCATGACAATGTACCGTCGACCAACCGCTTTTGTGCGTGAACTGCTGCGGCGGTCACCACGCCCACGTAATTTAACACTGCTGTGCTTTACAGCGGGTTATGAAAGTGATCTGTTGGTAGGCGCGGGGTGTGTCGGAACGGTTCGCAGTGTGTATTTCGGGCTGGAATCGTTCGGGTTTGCTCCGATGTTCACCGAAAAAGTGAATCGCGGTGAACTTCGTGTACTGGAAGAAACCGAAGCGAGTTTGTCGTGTGGACTGCGCGCGCGCATGGCGGGGGTGGGATTCATGCCGTCTCATGCGTGGATTGGGACGGATTTACCCACGCTGCGCCCGGATGTAAAAACGATCCTTGATCCTTACACAGGCGAAACCTTGATGGCGTTTCCGTCGATACACTGCGATATTGCGGTGATTCACGCGATGGAAGGCGATGCGGCAGGGAACATCAAGATCAACAACAATCGCGGTGTGGATTTGGAACTGGTATGTGTGGCGGATGTAGTGATTGCCACTGTCGAACGCATTGTAGACCGGGTGATGCCAAGTGTGGATGGTTTGGTGATCCCGAAACCGGGTTCGACGTATCTTGTCCATGCTCCGGGTGGCGCACGCCCAACTAGCTGTTATCCGTATTATCCAATTGCCGGCGCAGAAATCATGCGCTATGTAGATGCGTGCAACAGCGGCGAATTTGAAACCTATCTTGCGGGCATTTTGTCGGCAGAACACCGATCTAGCGAAGCGATGGCGGCGGATTAGAGGGCTTGCATCATTTTGCTACTGGAACGATGAAGGCCGGATCAAGATAAGCAGCCGTCTGTGAACCGATCAGAGGCGGTGAAGTCGCGCTCGATGGATGCTTGAGCGTAATTGTGTTTCCGCTCGGATGAGCCAGTGTAAGACGATAGGAATCCCCTTGAAAGACGCATTCGGTGATTGTTCCCCAAATGGGGTGATTGTTCGCTGTGTGTTGAAGTGATATTCCATTGGGGTGTAACAGCAAAAACGGCGTGGTGTCGGATACTGTTAGCGAGAAATCGCCTAGAGGCGTGTGTGCTGTTGTTTGATTCCAACGGATGACAGGGATGATGTTGTTGAGACCAAGAAAACGGGCGATGAACGTTGTGCGCGGCGCACGGTAGAGATTGGCAGGGGTGTCTACTTGCATAATTTGTCCTGTGCCCATGATGGCGATCCGGTCAGCAACGGCGAAGGCTTCACGTTGGTCATGGGTGACATAAATCGCGGTCAAGCCGACTCGTTTAATGACGGTTCGCAAATCTTCAACAAGGCGATCACGAAGCGCGGCATCGAGCGACCCAAGCGGTTCATCAAGCATGAGCAGCGACGGATTTGGGGCGAGACTGCGGGCAAGCGCGACTCGCTGTTTTTCGCCGCCGGATAAGCTGGTTGTTTCGCGGCGTTCAAAACCGGTCAGTCCGACCAGTGAGAGCATTTCTTGGATACGTTCCCGCTGCTGATCGGCTGGCATGTGGCGCATACGCAGCCCAAAAGCGACGTTGGCGCTAACGTTCATGTGCGGAAAGAGCGCGAAATCTTGAAACATCAAGCCGAAATCGCGCTGATGGGGCGGCAGCGCCAAGATTGAACGTCCTTCGAGCAGCACATCCCCTTGATCAACCTTTTCAAGCCCCGCGATGATGCGAAGTAAGGTCGATTTTCCGCTGCCGCTTGCGCCTAATAAGCAAAGAATTTCACCGCGTTCAAGTTCAAGATTGATTCCTGTCAGAATCTTTTCTGATCCAAACGCGCGGTGTACGTCACGAATTGAAAGAAGTGGCATCAAAATTCTCCTATGCCAAGTTTACGCAGACGCTCGATCAGAATGAAACTGATCGCACAAACGAGCATCAAAAGTGAACTCATCGCCAATGCTTGCCCATAATTGGTCGCTCCCGGCTGACCGAGCAGCCGGTAAATTACAATCGGCATGGTAGGGGTATCGGGGCGGGCAATAAAAATCGACGCGCCAAATTCACCCATACTGACGGTGAAAGCGAATACCGCGCCCACGATCAACCCGCGACTGATGAGCGGGAGATCGATCAATCGCAGGACTTGAAGCGGGGATGCGCCCATCACCTGCGCGGCTTCGCGGATGCTTGGCGTGATCCCGCGAAGGGCGGGCAAGACGCTGCGAACGACGAACGGCATAGCGACCAACGTATGCGAGAGGGGAATCAACAGTGGCGAAGTTCGCAGATTGAGCGGCGGTTCATCCAGCGCGATGATAAAGCCGAAGCCCAATGTGACCGCGCTGGTCGCCAACGGGAGCATGAACAGGGGATCGAGCCAACGGGTGAATTTCGCACGGCTGGTGAGCATATACGCCGTCAGCAGCCCTAACACGACGGAAATGAGAGTGGAAGCTGTGGCAAAGCTCAATGATGTGGAGATGGCTTCTAACGGCGGGGCGAACAGGACTGATCCACGTACATTGGTGGACAGCAAAGCGTAATAGCGCGTAGTGAAACCTTCGCCTCCCACAGTGAATGAGCGAATGACAAGGGCGATCAATGGGGTAAACAGCAGGATCGCCATGAACGCGATAGTCCCGTAGACGAGCGATTTTTCGGCGGGCGTATGTGGCGCTCGTGCGATGACGGTTGATGCTTGTAGATCGGTGACATTTTGGCGCTGTAGGCGGGTGTAAACGAGCATGAGGATGAACATGAAGCCGATCTGCACCAACGAAAGCGCGGCGGCGGTTTGCAGATTGAGCAGATTGCGCGCTTGGCGGAAGATTTCGACTTCGAGGGTGGCGAATTGAATGCCGCCGAGAATCAGCACCACGCCAAAGCTGGTAAATGTGAAGATGAACACCAGCACAGATGCAGCAAGGATAGCAGGGCGAACAGCGGCTAGGCGAATTTCCCACCACAAGCGCCAGCCGTGCGCGCCTAAAACGCGGGCAGCTTCTTCCATACGTGGGCTTTGGGTCGCCCAATAACTGCTAATCATGCGGAGAGCGAGCGAAAAATTGTAGAAAACGTGCGCGATCAAGATAAGCGCAAGCGTGCGTTCAAGTTGGATAGGCGCGTAGTCGAGCGCGAACAGGTTCATCAGCACATCGTTGATCACGCCGCGTTCACCAATCAGAGCATTGAACGCGGCGGCGACGACAACTGTTGGCAAGACAAACGGAAGCGTAGATACCGAGAGCAGCAGTGATTTGCCGGGAAATTGATAACGGGCAAAGACATACGCCGCTGGAAGCGCAACCCCGATGGTGAAGATTGTTGATAACGCCGCTTGCCCGACGGTGAAGAAAAACGTTTCGCGGTAGTAGGCGGATGTGACTAAGCGTGTGAATCCGCTGAGATCAAGCTGTCCGTCGGGCGCGAGGCTGACGGCGAAGATCGACAGCAGAGGGTAGAAGAAAAAGATCGCCAAAAAAAGCAGGGGTACGAGCAAGATGCTCGCCCGTACCCACTGTGCGACATTCGCAACGCGAATCACCGCAGAACTACTTCCGTCCACGCTTCAATCCATGTCTCGCGATTCGCGTCGATCAGCGCGGGATCGAGGATGACCGGATTTTCGGGAATCGCGGCGTATTCGATAAAGGCTTCGGGAAGTTCGGCTTCGGCGTTGACGGGAAAGACGAACATTTGCAGCGGCACATCTTCTTGAAATTCGACGCTGAGCAAGAAGTCGATCACCTGCTGCGCCGCTTCGAGATCGTCTGTGCCATCAAGGATGCCCGCGTATTCAATCTGACGGAAGCAGGTATCATCCGCGACGATGCTGGCAGTTGGCGCGGTTTCTGGCACGGGATCGGCAAAGATGACTTCGGCGGGGGGACTGCTGGCATAGCTTACTACGAGCGGGCGGTCACCTTCACTGCCAGCCGAGCCACTGAAGCGAACATAGTAGGCATCGGTCCAATCCTCGGAAATGTAAACATCATTTGCGACAAGATCGCGCCAGAAATCGAGATAGGTGTAATCGCCTTCTTCGCCAAAAGCGGCAACAGTCGTCATCAAGAAGGCAAGACCCGGCGACGATGTGGCGGGATTTTGTACAGCAAGCAGTCCTGTATAGGCGGGATCGGCAAGGTCTGCCAGCGATGAGGGTACAGGTAAGTTTTCACTCGCAAAGTAGCCCACATCGTAGTTCAAGCACACATCGCCGTAGTTGATGGGCGTGACACGGTGCTGGTCATCGGTGATAAACGACTCGTCAACGTTTTCCAACAACGGCGATTCGTAGGGCAAGAACAGGTCTGCATCAAGCGCACGGCTCAAAAAGGTGTTATCTACGCCATACATCACATCACCCAGCGGATTGCCCGCACTGAGGACGGACTGGTTGACAAGCGATCCTGCGTCACCGAGTCGCAGTACTTCGATGGTGATCCCGCTTTCGGCTTGGAAGGCGTTCATGACATCTTCGGTGTAGTTGAAACTGTCGTGCGCGATGATGGTGACGGTGCGCGTTTGCTGGGCGGATGCGCCGCTGAAAATTAGTGTGACAATGACCAGACTTAGGACAAATGCTTTCATCGATCTTCTCCAGAAAACGAACCACCCCTACGGATGAGTCGCGGTAGGGGTGGCAGTCAGTGGCATGATATTGACACTCCCTACGCCGGCATGAACCGGATCAGGTCAAAGGGTCGGTGCGGCGTTACGCACCCTCTCAGCCTGTTTGCACAGACTCCCCCGTGAAGGATGATTTATGTGATGTTGATTACACTATAGCGAATGTTGGTTCAAAAGCAAAGGCGCGGATTTAGTGATCCACGCCTCTGTTAAGCAAAAATTCAGATATAGGATGGAGTGCTACACGTCAAGATTGCGGACGCTCTTGGCATGAGTTTGGATGAATCGGCGGCGCGGTGGTACGGCGCTGCCCATCAGCATGTCGAAAATGCGGTCAGCTTCGGCGGCATCTTCGATAGTCACTTGAAGCAGCGTGCGCCGCTGCGGATCCATCGTGGTTTCCCACAACTGATCTGGGTTCATCTCTCCCAGCCCTTTGTAGCGACTGACTTTGACCTTTTCCGGGTCTTTGTAGCGTTCAAGCGCGCGGGCGAGAATATCCTGTTCGCTGACACCGGCTTCGCCATAGATGTATTCGCTCTCTTTGCCGTTCACAAGACGGAAGATCGGCGGCTGTGCGATATAGAGATGCCCATCTGCGATCAATTGGTGCATGTGACGGAAGAAGAACGTAAGCAGCAGCGTGCGAATGTGACTACCGTCTACGTCCGCGTCGGTCATAATGATGACTCGGTGATAGCGAAGGTTGGCAAGGCTGAAATCTTCGCTGATGCCTGTTCCAAGTGCGCTGATAAGTGCCTTGATCTCGTTGTTGTCGAGCATCTTATCCATGCGGGCGCGTTCGGTGTTAAGAATCTTACCGCGCAGCGGGAGGATTGCTTGGAAATGACGGTCACGTCCCTGCTTGGCGCTGTTATGGACAAACACGCCACTTGCCAGCGCGAAATTATGTGTATTGGGCACTTCGATGTCGTACACGTCCATGCGTTCGTTCGTGCGCTCAACGCTGACGATGCGATGATTGAATTGAGCGACAGCTTCATAGGCGCGTGTTTCATTACCCTCAAAGTATCGATTGCACAACGTATCAAAGCGGAGCAGTGACTTGTCGCGAGTCTGCAAACGATGGGCTTGATACGCCGCGAGATCAAGCGTACCGTATTCCAATTCGATGCGCTTGAGGGCGTTCATCGTCTTGAGGTAATAGGTGCGATCAAGAGCTTGGCGACGTTTGCTGCGAAATTCCGGTGTCCATTGTTCGCGAGTCTTGTCGCTACGCCAAGCGCGAAGTTCAGGGTTTTCCCACTGTTCAACAGCCGTTTGCGAGAATTGTTCACGAACTTCAGGATGTGTGTGGAAGTACGCGCGCACATGTTCAGCTTGTTCAGCACGGTTGGTTTCGCTTGACCAGTGCCTTTGCTGCGCTTGCATGAGCATCGCACGGTTTGCAGCACGATATTCTTCGCTTTCGTTGTAGAACTTGCGCCAATGATCCATCATGTACGATTTATATGATGGGTCAGACCATTGCGTTTTCGCATTAGCCGACAGTTTGGCGCGGGTAGCTGGCGACTTCATACGATTACTCATCGCTTGACGGAAAGCAGCGCTTTGTCGAGAGACGCGCCATTTCTGAACAGTGTTGGGGCGATGTAGAGTTTTTGTGAGGTGAGCGCGATGAAGGGCGAGATGATCGGTTGCGCTCATACGATGTAGATTAGTGGGATTGTTGTTAAGCTTATTGAAGTCAACATGATGGCAGTGATCTCCATCTGACTTCTTGTATACTCCCTGCCCGCGATTGTACCAATCCGCAACGAGATGAGTATGGAGCCATGAGTTTGAGCGTGGACTCCACACCATTTCGTATCCGTCTAGCGTGATGCCCTTATCACTCTTGCTAGATAGTTTGCGATACAGCGGCATCAGGGAATCTTCGTTTGTTAGGTCTTGGGCTGCCTTATATGAACCATCGCGCAGCATGAAGCGGTGATCCGGTGTGCAAGTGATGCTTTCACCATTATCAAGCGTAACGCGAATGACTTCTGCGTCTTGTTTTGTTCGGCGCGCGTTGATGATGCGTTCCACGCCGATTGTTCCGTCATTGCGAATGGTGTAACAGAAATTCTGTTTACCCTGCTCCTGCTCCGCGATTAACTCAAGGAAGCTCAAGTGACGACCGTCTGCGAGTGCGACCAGCGTGTCGCCAGAGAAGCACCCACCCGCGCTGTCACCTTCCACGATGTAGATTTCAGCATTTTCGCCGTGCTGCGAGCAGTCCGCGAGTTTGCCGGGCAGTGTAGAGCTATCGAGTAGGCTGGGTCCACTGCGTACTAGATCGCGGGCTTTGCGAGCGGCTTCGCGGGCGCGCATACTGGTCATACATTTTTCGACGATGCGGCGGGCTTCACGGGGGTTGAGTTCAAGGAATTCGTTGAACGCTTCGGTGACAACCTGCGACACCGCACCCTGCACTTCGGGATTGATCAGCTTGACTTTGGTCTGGCTTTCAAATGCAGGATCAGAGAGTTTGACGCTAACAATTGCCGTTAAGCCTTCGAGCGTGTCGCTGCCAGAAAAGTTCGCATCTTTGTCTTTGAGCAATCCGGCTTTGCGCGCATACCGGTTGATCACCCCCGTAATGGCTGCACGTAAACCGGTGAGATGCGTACCGCCATCGGGCGTGTTGATGGTATTGGCAAACGCGAGTTCGGTCACAGTTGCGGAGTCGGTGTACTGAAACGCGACTTCCACACCGACGGTAACTTGATTCTTTCCTTCGACGATTACATCGCGTTCGGCGTGAACGACGGGGTGGAGGGCATCACGGTTGCGGTTCATAGACCGAACGAAAGCGTGCAGCCCACCTTCAAAATAGAAGGTGATTTCTTTAGCAAAGGGGCGTACTCGTTCATCACGCAGGGTAATCGTCACCCGCCGAGTCACAAAAGCCATTTCACGAAGACGCTGTGCCAACGTGGCATAGTTGAAATCGTTTTCGTCCATAATTGTGAAATCGGGCTTGAACGTGATGATGCTGCCTGTTGGTTCGCCATCTTCAAGTGGGCGGACTTTTTCGACATCGGTGAGGGGTTTGCCTGCACTGTATTCCTGTCGCCACACAAAACCATCGCGATGAATTTCTGCGACAAGACGTTCGGATAGGGCATTTACGGCGGACGCACCAACGCCGTGCAAGCCGCCGCTAACCTTGTATGCGCCGCCGCTGTCATTGTTGAATTTGCCGCCTGCGTGTAAGTCAGTCATGACCATTTGCAGCGCGGATTTGCCCGTCTTGCTGTTGATTCCAACCGGAATACCACGTCCATTGTCGGCGACAGAAACCACATTGTCGTCCATCAACGTGACCATCACATGATCGCAATAACCGGCAAGTGCTTCGTCCACTGCATTATCAACGATTTCAAAGACCAGATGATGGAGCGCACGGCTGTCCTTGCCACCGACATACATGCCGGGACGCTTACGAACAGCTTCAAGACCCTCTAAGAGTACAATATCGTCCGCACCATAGTGCTGGGTTGCTTGTCTTTCAACCATGCTCCGCCCTCGTTGGCAACTGAATCCATAGATCAATTAGCACGGGTGTGCTAACGATGCTGGCAAACAAATAGCACATTGCTGTGCCATTTTTTCTCTAAAACCAGCTTGACTTACTTCATTAATTATACAGCATTCTGGGGAGAGACACAATCGGTTAGTTGGTGGCGCGGAAGCAATCTAGAGTTGTTGCTTGACAGTGAAGGAATGCACACCTAAAATCGCTGTGATGAAAAACGAGCCTCCGTAGCTCAATTGGACAGAGCAAAGACCTTCTAAGTCTGAGGTTACAGGTTCGATCCCTGTCGGGGGCATAAACGGATGCAAAGTGCCGAAGTCAAGTTATCGGCACTTTTGTCGCTTGTTAACCATTGATGATCGATTGGTACAGCGCCTGTGTTTCGCTGTCTGGGTTGCGCCCGTTACGTATCATGTGATCGGCAAATCGCTGGTAGTGTGCTGCGGCTTCGCTGCGCCGCCCCATTTGCAGATACAAACGCATGACATCGCGGTGTAAGGTCTCACGTCCGTAATCCTCAGTGAGCGCGCGGTTATACATCCCCAACGCATGTTCATACCGTTCTTCTTCAATACGCACACGCGCCATCGCCATTAGAGCTTCTAGGAAGCCCTCTAAGTAATCTTCACGTCGATCCATAATCCAAGCATCCGTGTGTCCTTGTAAGAAGGGACCGCGATAGGTATCCACCGCCAATTGATACGCATTCAACTGTGCGGGGTTGTTCGGTTTACGTCCATCGATTAAGTGTGTGACGAAATTCATCGCATCGTAATGCACATCGAGTTCAGGATTAATGCGGTAATAGCCGTTTTCGTGGACGAGAACATCCATATTGAGCGCTTTATGCAAGCGCCGCTTGGTGACGTGAAAAACGTTAACGGCTTGGTCGCTGTCGAGTTCGGGCCAGAACGTGTGGCAAATTTCCGAGCGTGTGATCATCGGGCGGTCAAGCGCAAAGAAAAACAACAAACGCGGCAGATGCCCTTCCCAAGTGTCAATAGGCTTATCGTTGAGCAGGACGAAGCCGGGTCCGAGTGCGTAAACTTCAAGGCGTTGTTCGCCGCCTTGAATGTTATAGAAGTCTCGCTGGATTACGCTGTCATCTTTGAGGATTATGGCACTGCGACGGGCAATCAGTGACACCCAGGGGATACGCGGGAGGGTGCGTGAATTGATGACAATGCGGCAGTGCGGTGGAAGCAGCGGAATCAGCTTTTCGATGAAGAATTGGATGTCGTCTGCTATATCGCTGCGGTCATATTCATCTAAGATGAGATAAAAAAGATCGTTATGAAGTTCCGTGAGATCGCGGGCAAAATTCGACAGTAGGAGATTCGAGTCCGCAAGGGCATCGGGTAAGAGCATATTCAGATGCCGACCAAATGTGGGATGTTGATTAGCGAGATCGTGAGTAATGCCAGAAATAAACGCCTGCAAGCTGATGTCGTCGGGACCTAACGCATAGTAGAATGTCTTTGTTGAAGGGTCGTTGAGGAGTTGAGCGACAAGTACGGAACGATAACGACTTGTAGGGTGCAGCAAGACTAATCTTGTATGGTTCGCTTGTTCAATAAATATCCTATAAGCATCTTCGATGACCCGGTGCAGTTTCATTTCGACTATCGCTCCCCCGGTGAGGCTGGTGCAAGGAAACAGCACCTCAACGTATGCGCGTTGATCAAGCTAAAAAGAATGAACTTACGACTCACGAACTCCGACCTAGAGTTTACTATTATTATGTGTGTGTTTCAACGTATTTGCGACAGCCGAGTTCTAGGTGAGATAAGCGAAAAATGAAACCCCCACGCACATTCGGTCTTTCGATAGCGATAGTGGCAACGGTATTTTTGTTCACAATCGTTCCATTGCTTCAACTTGCATTTGTCATGCTCATCAACGCGCGCACGAGTTCGATTGATTTTTCAAGCGTGACTGGCGAAAGCGAGCCTGTTTCACCGCTGTTTTCCGGTGGGAATTTCGGTGGTATTTCCAACGAACTGCTGCTTTTCCAAACACTTCTTGGCATCATCTTTCTAATCATCGCAATATTTGCGTGGCGAGGTCGTCCCGCCTCAATTCGTGGCCTTATGTCGATTGCAGTCATCGTAATGACTGTGTTTTATGTGCGTGATTCTTTTACCGCGCTGTTTTTGCCCACTCCGATTACGCAAGGGATCGATTCAGGGCAAGAGATTGGGCGTGCGCTTCAATGTGCGCGGTTTATGGGCAATTTGCTGGTGACGTTGTATTTTCTGTGGTACATCAATCGCGGTCCAGCGCGCGCATTTTATCGAGGTTACTATCTTGACGATAAAATGCCAGAGGCGCAGCAAGACCGCGATCCCGTCGTATCGTGACGAACTCACTTTGCTGACACAATATCACCAAGTTTTTCTATTTCCGCTTTGACCAGTTCGCGGCGTAGGGTTTTGCCGACAGCCGTTTTAGGCAGGGCTTCGATAAATTCGAATCGCGTGGGGATTTCATAGCGGGCGAGACTCTTGGCGCAGTGTGCGACGAGTTCTTCCGGCGTTACGGTATGTCCCGGACGGAGTACGACCCACGCTTTTAACATTTCCTGACCTTGTTTTTCGGAATGGGGTACACCAGCAACGGCGCATTCTAAGACTGCCGGATGTTCTGAGAGGACTTTGTCGATTGCTACGGGATATACGTTAAATCCGCCAATCAACACCATATCCTTCTTGCGATCCACAATGTAGAAATAGCCGTCTTCGTCCATGCGGGCGATGTCACCTGTATAAAGCCATTTTTTGCCATCACGTTCTCGCAGCGTGCGTGCCGTTTCTTCTGGTCTCTTGTGGTAGTACTCCATCAACTGCGGTCCCGCCATGAGCAGCTCACCAACTGTGCCTACAGGGACATCCTGTTCATCATCTTCAAGACTGACGATTCGCATATCCATATCCGGGAAGGGAAGCCCAATCGAACCGGTGCGATTTTCGCCGCGATATGGGTTGCAGTGCGACGCAGTTGGCGCTTCGCTCATTCCGTAACCTTCAAGTAGTTTTCCACCGCTAAGACGCTCGAATTCGCGTTTGGTCACGGCGGGGAGCGGGGCAGAACCACTCATACACAGTTCAATCGACTTGAGACTAATTTCACCGGATACCACCTTCGGGTGGTTATTGATGGCGTTATAGAGCGCGGGAACGCCCATAAAAATTGTCGGAGAGAAAGTAGCGATGGTGTCCAGTACATCGTCAATGTCGCGCGCGTTGGGGACGACAATGATTTTCGCGCCGAGCGTCATCGCAAAACATACAACCGTCACCATGCCATAAGCATGAAAGAACGGAATCGCGCCAAGGAATACTTCTTCTTGTGGTTTGCGGCTGGAATCCGCCATCAAAATGGCGCGCGATTGGACAGTATTGGCGACAACAGCTTTGTGAGCGGATGCGGCAGCCTTCGACAAACCTGTTGTCCCGCCCGTGTATTGGAAGATACACATATCCTTGGATGTAACATGCACGTTCGGTTTACGCCCGGCGTATTTCTTGAGAATGTCCAAGTACCAATGATCGCCCGCTTCTAACTTTTCGACGTAGTGACCGCCTTTTTTCTCGCGTGCGAGCGTGAATAACGTCTTGGCGATGGCGGGGAGATAGTCTTTCACATTGGCGACAATGACGGTTTTAACCTTCGTGCGCGGCTGAATTTGCTTGATTTGCTTGTAAAACATCGTGAGACAGATGACAAATTCAGCATCACTGTCGTCGATTTGAAACTGCATCTTGTCGGCAGGATATGTCGGGTTGGTCGCCGCGACAACGCCGCCCGCCTTCAGTACACCAAAGAAACTAATGACAAACGATGATGTGTTGGGCATGACGATGGCGACACGATCTCCCTTTTTCAAGCCCATGTCAACGAGCGCAGCTCCAAGCGCATCCGATGCCGAATCCACTTCTGCGTAGGTTAGTGCGCTCGAAATACGCCCAAACACAGGCACACGCGCGCTGGTGACAAGTGCAATATTAGAAGGGTATTTCTTCGCGGCATCTTGAAGCAGTTGGTGCAGGGGAATATCTGGGTACTCAATTGAGGCAGGAACACCGGGATCGTAGTGCTTCACCCAAGGACGATCAGCATAAGTGACCATACAGCGAAATCTCCAAAAAAGAACAATACACTTTTTGCAGGTAAGTTTATCAGCGCGAATGGCGCATTACTATTAGACGATTAAGCGGTGCATTCGCGCTTGATTACGATATTAAGTCTAGCCTTTCAAGCGAGTGTCGTCAAAAATCACTATTCTTGACCCCACGCTCGCCATTCCATAGGAATGGGGACGACTTTTCCACTCTTTTCGATACAAATATGTTTGCTCGTTCCCGTAACAAGCGTCTCACGACTTTCGGCATCCACGATTTCATAACCAAAAGTGACAGAACGACTTTTCATCTCATCAATCCAGCAGCGCACGGTAATGAGTTGGTCATAGACAGCGGCTTTGGCATATCGGGCATGAATTTCTGCTACGAGCAAGAAATATCCGCTGCGTTCAAATTGGGCATAGTCATGTCCGCGCACGCGGGCGTAATGACTGCGTCCTGCTTCAAAGTAGACAATGTGACTTGCATGATGGACAACGCCCATTGCGTCTGTTTCGGCATAGCGCACGCGGAACGTGTTTTCCGCGATGAATTTATCGGTTGGAGCCATTGAAGTACCTTTCATTCTGCCCTCGATGTTGCTGATTTTGTGTCACGTTTTTACCAAGCGTACAAAGTTAAATTGTGCAAAGAAAATATTTCGAGTTACGGAGGAGCTTGTCATAATAATTCACTGGACAATGTTCCACCAGTCGAACTGTATGAAGTTCACCTTGAAGGGGTACACTAATATGCGAAATGTCTTTGTGCTATTGCTGGCATTGGGTTTGGCGATAGTGCTGGTGGGGTGCGGAGGAGATGCGCCGGAAACGGCAGTTCCAACCACAGCGCCAACTGATACACCAGTCGTGCAAGCTGCAGAAGAAACAACTAGCGTCGAAGCTGCCGAAACGGAAGCCGCGCCAATTGAAGAAGCGACGGATACCGCAGAAGCAGCCGAAGCAACTGCCGCGCCTGAAACTGAACCTGCGACGGAAGAAGCAGATGGGAACGAAGCCGCCGCCGAACCCGGACAAACGATTGCGCGGGTTAGTTTCCCAAGCACAGTCGCACGTTCGGGTCCCGGAACATCGTTTAACGCCGTGCTTAATGTGAGCGTGAACCAAGAATTTCCTGTGATCGCCCAAACCGGTGAAGGCACGGGAACGTGGTATTTGGTCGAAATCCCCGACGGTCAATTCGCATGGCTGTGGTCGCGCGTTGTGACGATAGTGCCTGAAGGCGCAGAAATTCCGCCTGCCGCGACTGTCCCCGCGCCGTAAATCCACAGACGCGACGGTTCATCTGCCGAACCGTCGCGCCTTGCAGTGAATTATCGTGTGTGACGTTTGCGAAGTTCAGCTTCCACGTCGTCAAGTGTGAGATCGAGCTGCGCCATTAACACAAACGTGTGATAAAACAGGTCGCTCAATTCTCCAATTTGTTCAGCGCGCGTTTGCCCAAGCGCGGCGACAATCACCTCCACTGCTTCTTCTCCCACTTTCTGCGAGATTTTATGAATCCCGGCGTTGAACAGTGTGGTTGTATAACTGCCTTCACGCGGGTTTGTTTTCCGATCTTGGATGATTGATTCCAATTCGCGGAGCATAGCATCACTTTCTCATGAGTTCAGTCAATTCGCGGTAGAAACAAGAGACTTCGCCTGTATGGCAGGCGGGACCCGCAGGATCGACAATAATAAGCAGAGTGTCACCATCACAGTCGGCGTAGATTGCGCGGACTTTTTGCGTGTTGCCAGAGGTATCACCTTTGTGCCACAACGATTGGCGACTGCGACTCCAAAACACGGTTTCGCCAATTTCCAATGTGCGGGCAAGCGATTCACGGTTCATGTAGGCGACCATGAGGACTTGGTTGGTATTGGCATCCTGCACGACAGTTGGGATCAAGCCGTTTGCATCCCATCGAAGCGCATCAAAGTCAGGCATCTAGAGTTTCTCCCATCCCGTAAGGCGAATGGGTACACCCTGTTCGCTTAAATAGCGTTTGAGATCGCCGACACGGATTTCGTTGAAGTGGAAAAGGCTGGCTGCAAGGGCAGCATCCGCGCCACCGATAGTGAGTGCCTCATAAAAGTCCTGCATTGATCCCGCGCCGCCGGATGCGATGACGGGGATGGACACCGCCGCGCTGATCGCCCGTGTGAGTTCAATATCATAACCCGCTTTTGTGCCATCACGATCCATGCTGGTGAGCAGAATTTCACCCGCGCCGCGCTTTTCAACTTCCTGCGCCCATGTTACCGCTTCAAGTTCGGTTGGCACGCGCCCACCGTTGATATGAACAATCCATCGACCCTCTACGCGCTTAGGGTCAATCGCGACAACGATACATTGACTGCCAAATGCCCAAGCGCCTTCGTTGATGAGATCGGGGTTTTTGACAGCGGCGCTGTTGATCGACACTTTGTCCGCGCCAGCCAGCAGCGTGGCGCGAATGTCCTCAATAGTGCGAATGCCGCCGCCAACGCAGAAAGGAATAAAGATGCTGTCAGCGACGTGGCGCACCATTTCGAGCATGGTGCCGCGATTTTCGTGTGAGGCGTTAATGTCGAGAAAAACCAGTTCATCCGCCCCTTCGCGGTCATAGACGCACGCTTGTTCAACAGGATCGCCGGCATCGCGTAAATTGAGAAAGTTGATGCCTTTGACAACACGACCCTCTTTCACGTCAAGGCAGGGGATAATTCGTTTTGCCAGCATAACTCATGCTCCTGCTTGTGTTGTAGGGGTTGCAGCGGCTTCGAGCGCAGTGGGGAGATCAATACGTCCTTCGTAGAGTGCCATGCCGATGATCGCTCCCGCAACTGCTCTGCTGCGCGCCAATTCGCGGATTTCGTCAATGGTGGTGATGCCACCCGATGCGATAACTTTCAGCCCGGTTTCGCGCCCTAGTGCAATAGTGGCTTGGGTGCTGCCGCCACCTAAACCGCCATCTTTGCTCACATCAGTGAACAGCGCGTGGATTACCCCGCGTGCTGCCATAAGTTTTCCAAGTTCTGCCGGAGTGATGTCGCTCACCTGATTCCAACCGTGCGTGGTGACTTTGCCATTGCGCGCATCCAAGCCAACGCAGATACGCTCCGCGCCCCAGCGCGCTATCGCTTCGCTGACGATTTCCGGCTGTTGAATCGCGACTGTGCCTAACACAACACGCGCCGCGCCCGTATCAATAGCACGCTCAATGTCAGTCATCTGGCGTAAACCACCGCCAAACTGGATCGATGCGCCGAGCTTGGAGACCTCTTTAAGGATGCTCAAGTTGTCGTTTGATGCCGCGAATGCGCCATCGAGATTGACCATGTGAATCCACGACGCGCCAAGATCAATCCAACGGCGGGCGGTGGCAGTCGGATCATCGCTGAATGTGATCTGGCGATTAGGGTCGCCTTCGCGCAGACGAACGACTTTACCACCGCGTAGATCAATGGCAGGGTAGATGATCATCTTCACACTCACATCTCTAAAAAGTTGGTTAGGATTTGTAAGCCTGTGCGCTGGCTCTTTTCTGGGTGAAACTGCACACCGAGAATGTTTTCGCGCTGGACGGCGGCGGTGAAGTCAATCCCGTAGTTCACGATCAGCACCGTGTCAGTAGGATCGTTGGGGACGCAGTAGTAGCTGTGGACAAAGTAGGCGTAGGAGTTTGGTAGAATCTGACCCGCCAATACTGAGTCGGGGCGGCGTACCTGCAATTGATTCCATCCCATGTGCGGCACTTTCAAGCCCATGGTTTCAGGGAAGCGGGTAACATGACCGGGCAGCAGTCCCAATCCTTCGTGTATTCCCATTTCGTCACTGTAGTCGAATAAGAACTGCATGCCCAAGCAGATTCCCAAGTAAGGAACACCTGCATGAACGGCATCACGGATTGGCTGGATCATGCCACCTTCACGCAGTTTTTGCATCCCCGCGCCGAACGCGCCAACACCCGGCAGGATAATCTTGGACGCGCTTTTTAGTTCATGCGGGGAACGCGCCACGCGCATACTCTCCACACCAAGATAATCGAGCGCATGAATCACGCTGCGTAAGTTTCCCGCACCATAATCAATGACAGCTAACATGGATGCTCCTTTGCCCAACAAACAAAAATCCCCGCGTGGGTGCGGGGACTGTGATACATAGCTGACTCGGTCAACTCTTGCTAGGCAGCCATCAACAGCACGCGAACACCCAATGAACGCGGAGAAGGTAATGATGATGCGGCTGATGATGATGCTGGTTGAACAACATTTGGTTTCAATTGGTCTGAAAAGGATAGTATGTTGACTAGGGACAGTATAACGATGTGTCCGTGGGATGTCAACGCAGGCGGAGCAAAAGTTTGTAGGCACAAGGTGACGCGCTGAATGTGTACAGGTACAATGGAGCGCGTTTTGACTAATGACCATACGGGGTGAACAACAATGCAGCAGTTTGTCATTGAAGGTGGGCATAAACTTGAAGGGGAAGTGAAACCCGGCGGTAACAAAAACGCGGCGTTAAAAATGCTGCCTGCCTGCCTGCTGACTGATGAACCTGTGACCTTACACAATATGCCCGATATTGGCGATGTGCGAACGTTGATCGAGATTATGAGGCGGTTGGGCGTAAAAATCGAATGGGGCGAACCCGGTGTGCTGCATGTCCATGCGAACGAGATTACATCGACAGCAGTGGACGCGGCACTGGCAGGCAAAATGCGCGCCAGCATTGTGCTGGCTGGTCCAATGTTGGGGCGCTGTGGGCAGGTTGACCTTCCCGTGCCCGGCGGCGATGCGATTGGCGAACGTCGCTTGGATATGCATGTGTTTGCTCTACAAAAATTGGGCGTTCAGGTCGATTTCGACAATTTAGGGTTCAAGATGCGCGCTGCTCAACTGCGCGGCGCGGATATTTTGTTCAATGAGGCAAGCGTAACAGCAACAGAAAACGCGATTATGGCTGCGGTGTTGGCAAAAGGTACTACCGTGATCCGCAACGCTGCCAGTGAACCGCACGTGCAAGATTTGTGCCGCATGTTGAACACGCTTGGCGCGAAAATCGACGGCGCAGGGTCAAATCGCTTGGTGATTGAAGGAGTTGAACGGCTGCACGGCGGGGAAGCACGTATCGGCTCAGACTTCATGGAAGTTGGAAGCTATATTGGCGCGGCAGTGATGACGGGCGGCGATGTGACCATCAAGGACGCTGATCCAGAGTATCTCGATATTATCGAGCTTGTTTATGGGCGTTTGGGGGTGCATTGGGAGACTCGCGGGCAGGATATTTTTGTGCCGTCACGTCAGTCATTGACGATTGTGCCCGACTTAGGTAATCGCTTTCCGATTATCAAAGCCCAGCCATGGCCCGCATTCCCACCAGACTTGATGAGTATCGCGCTGGTGATAGCAACCCAGAGCGCGGGGACGGTGCTGTTCCACGACTGGATGTACGAAAGCCGCTTTTTCTTCAGCGATAAGTTAATTCGTATGGGCGCGCGCATCACATTATGCGATCCGCATCGCGTGTTGGTGCAAGGACCAACGGCACTGCGTGGGTCGAGCAACATCACTAGCCCGGATATTCGCGCAGGGATGGCGCTGCTGCTGGCGGCATTAGCAGCAAAAGGCGAAACACGCATCTCGAATATCCATCAGATCGACAAGGGTTATGAACGCGTCGAAGAAAAGTTAAGTGCTTTAGGGGCGAATATCGTGCGTGTCAATGTTGGGGAATTAACATAACCAAAATACACCACAAAATTGACTGCCTTATAACTTCTCAACACTTTCTCAAGGTTTGAGTGAGAAACATCTGACATCAAAGGAGATGGACGACAATTCCTCGTCATTTCGACAATGATTTGTGGTGTCCTCACGAATTCAACGAACGCTGCGACCACGCACGTGGGAATCACCCTCGCGTCGGGTGATGGCAAGTGAATCGAGGTGTTCGAGCAAGCCGACAGCATACTTGCGTGATGTGTTATAACGGTCACGGAATTGGCTGACGGTAACCGCGCCGTAGTACTCAATCATGCTAAGTACGCCAGAAACTAACTCATCATAGGCAGCACGTGAAAATATCACATCTGGCTGAACTTGCACTACATCCCCGCGTTCAATCAGCGCATGAAGCACCTCATTTCCTACTAGCGCGGCGGCTTCAGCAAAACTGGGTGGTGTAAAAGGGGTATCACTCATACATCGCATAAGGTTATCAACAGCGGTCTGTTGCGCTTTGGTGAAGCGCACGATGTGGTCGGTACGGCGCACCATGTCAGATTCTTGAACAAGTCCCGGTGCAATCTCCAAGATGGCAGTGAGTGTGGTGTGTTTGATGCGAAGCCGTGACCGCAGTTCTTCGCGGGGCATTCCCCTCCTAAGAGGATTCAACCTGTGATACTCGTTAAGCTCGTCGTAGATGGCGGCGATCAGCGCATGGGCGCGTTCGGCTGCGATAAGTGTATCGTCAGGAAAAACTATCATTAAGCCTTCATCGAGTGCGGATTGGAGTGCGATGGCAAAATCATGGTCGCTGTAACCGATCAGTTTTTGCAGCGCCGTGCGTTTGATAGGTTCGTGTGTGTGTGCGGTCTGAGCGAGCCGCTGCGCTGGTGTGCCTTGCAGACGGGTATTCAGCGCGGCGATGACGGATGGGGTGAAGCGTTTCCAGCGTGACGCGGGATGCGGATCCACAACGATGCCGCCGCCAATGGTCTCTGCGGGGGATGGGCGACGCACAATAAAGTGATCTCCCTGCGCGATGGCAGCAGGTGTATCGAGCCTTAACTGTAGCCAACCTTCCATGCCTGCTGGGAGTTCTTCAGTATCGAGCAAACGAACATGGGCATTAATTTCGGCTGCGCCAACGAATAGTTTGACAGCGGTATTGTGCTTGAGTACGTGAGGTGTGTCGGGAAGGTGGCGAAAGCGCACGTCAATCAACGTGGTTGGGGTAAGTTGACCGGGAAATCCCAAGACCATCCCCCGCTGAACGGCAGTGTGATCGATTCCGGCGATGTTGACCGCAGTTCGACTGCCGGGAAAGGCGATGTTGAGTGTCTGTTTGTAACTTTGCAGCCCACGAATACGACCAACCAACCCAGTGGGAAATAATTCAACAGTATCGCCCACACGCAGCGATCCGTTGTACAGCGTCCCGGTGACAACTGTGCCAAAGCCGCTTACTGTGAACACGCGGTCAATCGGAAGGCGCGGCGCGCCTATGCTGGGGCGTGGTGGCAGATGGGCAAGTTCCAGCAAGATCGCGGATTGGAGTGCGTCCAACCCGGTGCCAAGAACGGCGGATACAGGAACAATAGGCGCGGATGACAGAGTCGTGCCTGAAACAGCGGCGCGAATATCATCTTGGATGAGCGAGAGCCATTCGGGGTCGTCAATCAGATCGATTTTGCTGAGGACGATAATGCCGCGCTGAATGCCCAACAGGTCGATAATCGCAAGGTGTTCGCGTGTTTGCGGCATCATGCCCTCATCTGCGGCGATGACTAGCAAGACAAGGTCAATACCGCCGATGCCCGCCAGCATATTCTCGATGAAGTCACGATGTCCGGGAACATCAATGATACCAATCGGCGGATGATTGCCAAGCGAAAGCCACGCGAAGCCAAGATCGATGGTCATGGCGCGGGCTTTTTCTTCGGCCAGACGGTCAGGATCAATGCCTGTAAGGGCACGGACTAGCGTGGACTTACCATGATCGACATGCCCCGCCGTGCCAATCACACACATATGTGTATGGTTGGCAAGCGGGGCACGAGATAAAGATTGGCTCATGGGATAGGGCAGTCCCTATGAACGGTCACCATTTCCGTTACCGTTGTTTGGCGTAGTATTTGACTGTGGGATGGTTTGCAGATTCGTGCCATGATCGTATTCCATGAGCAGCGTTTGGTAACGATCCCGGTAAAGCTGCGCGCGCTCCCGTTCGAGATTCCATAGGCGGTTGACAGCATCTTGCAGCGGAGAGAAGTACCCCTGCATGTCAGTCAACTGCTTGACGAAACGCTCAAATTCTTTGTCATGTAACCGCCATACTTCATCGTTGGAAAGGGTAAACCCTTTCCAGCGTTTTTGATCATCAGCGCGCCAGTCATTCCATTCCTGACGGAATCGTTCTTCGCTAAGACGCTGCATTTCCGCAACTTCGTTAATGCGTCGTTCTAAGCGGTCACCGATACGTTGGAAGTCATCGATGATCTTCTTCATTTCGCGGTAGGCTTCTGCCCACGTTTCAAAGCGTTCCATGTTGCGGTGCATGGCGCTGTCTTGTTCGCCAAACTGCTTCATGAGGTCTTCAACTTGTCGGTCACGCTGCTGCAAAACGAGGGTTTGCTGCTCGATGAACTGCTGCATTTGCTCACGGCGATCCCGGTCACCGGCAAGAACTTCTTGAATCTTGCGCTCGTTACGGATGGTGAGGTCTTCGAGCAATGTCAGCTTAGGTTTGATGCTTTCGGTATTCTTGCGTTGTTCGGCTTGCTCGGATTCAAGTTCGGAAAGGCGGCGCGCATCTTGCCGTCGCTGTTCTTCGAGGAAAGCGAGGCGGCGATCTGGGTCTTCAAGGCGCTTGTACACATCATCAACGCGCTGTTGAAGCGATGCTACTGTTCCCGCAAGACGATCTTTCTCCGTGCTAATAGCGGGAAGTTCCGTCGTAGTACGCTCTACACGGGTGAGTTTTTCGGTGAGTTCGCGTATTGGGCGCGCCATTGCCTCACGTGCAAGTTCGTTCCGGCGTTCAAGCTCGCGTTCAGCAGTCAGACGTTTGGCTTCTACACCTTCGATCATCTGTTGCATTTCGCGGCGAAGTTGTTCGATGAGTTCGGAATCGCGCCCAGCGGGCGAATACTGTCCGCGCATGGTCGCTTGTTCGCTTTCCATGCTGTTGACACGGCGATTAAGCGTATCAATCACCTCTTGCTGCTGCGAAAGCCGTTCTTGTAGGGTGGCAATCGTCGCCTTGTCACGGCGGCGTTCTTCATCGAGCCATTCAATTAGTCGCGCCGCTTGATTCAAATCCATTTCTTGCATCCTTTACACCACGCACTTGCGGCATTCCGATTGCATTATAACACTACCCGCAGCCGAGTCTATGAAATCCAGCACAAAGAAATTGCGCTTAGGGCATCAAGAGCGCACAATAGCAGATCAGCGCAGGACGGCGATGCGGGAATGAGGAGTGAGGGTATGTTTTTTAACCGCGCACAGTTGGAACAAGCGGAAGCATCGCATCTGGCGGCGTATGCGCTCAAAAGCCGCGATAGTAAGGGGCGGTTGCATTCTGAAGAAGAACCACGCTACCGAACAGCATTTCAACGGGATCGTGACCGAATTATCCATTCGGCGGCATTCCGCCGGTTAGAGTATAAGACTCAGGTGTTTGTAACAGACGAAGGCGATTATGTCCGTACCCGTTTAACGCATACACTGGAAGTGGCCCAACTTGGGCGCACAATTGCCCGCACGCTGAATGTGAACGAAGAATTGGTCGAGGCAATTTGCTTGGCGCATGATTTGGGGCATCCGCCTTTTGGTCATGCGGGCGAAGATGTGCTGAATAAGCTGATGCGCGAACATGGTGGTTTCAACCACAATCACCAGAGCTATCGGGTAGTGACGCAGCTAGAACGCCGCTACCATGCGTTTGCAGGGCTGAATTTGACATACGAAACATTGGCGGGAATCGCCAAGCACGAGACCGATTATGATTTGAGCCGCGCGGCAGGACTCGATCCGTCGCTTCGAGGGAGCATCGAAGCACAAATAGCCAATTTTGTCGATGAACTGGCGTACAACGCACATGATTTGGATGATGGACTGCAATCGGGGTTGATTGCGCCAGAGGATTTAGAGGAGCTCGATATTTGGAAGGCGCTTTGTCATCGGTTGAAATGGCGGGGTGGGGCAATTAGCGAAACGGCGCGGCATACGTTCATCCGCGAATTGGTGGGGTTGTTGGTCGATGATGTGCTGGAAACGACTTCTGCCCGCCTGCAAGCGTTAAATCCGCAAAGTAGCGAAGATATACAGCGGCATACGCAAAATGTCGTTGCATACAGCCCCGATGTGTACCAAATGAATAAGGCGTTGAAATCGTTCTTGTACACGAATATGTACTATAGTTATCGTGTGGTGCGAATGAAGAAACGCGCAGAGCGATTTATCGAACAGATTTTTATGACATTAATTGATGACCCTCGCCAACTCCCCAAAGAGTGGCAAGAAGAGATGAAATCGCGCGAACCGCATCGGGTTGTAGCAGATTATATTGCCAGTATGACAGATCGCAGTGCTTTGTTAGAATACCAGCATCTTTTTGACCCGCTGACGCGCCCTTAATGAATGCCGTGAAGCCTACGAGATTGTGTGGAGAGAATCGGAATGTCGAGTGAAACCATTCTGAATGGAAGATACCGTTTGGTTGCCCAACAGGGTTCAGGCGGCATGGCGGTTATCTATCGCGCTATCGACCAAGCTTTGGGGCGGACGGTTGCGGTGAAAATTCTTCGCCCCAGTTTGACGAGTGATCCGGCATTTCTCGCGCGTTTTCGGAATGAGGCGCGCAGTGTGGCGAATCTCGCGCATCCGAACATTGTCACGGTGCATGATGTTGGCAATGATGGTCCGACTCACTATATCGTGATGGAATTCATTGAAGGGCAAGACCTGAAAAAAATCATCAAGGCGGAAGGGGCACTTCCACCCGAACGTGTGCTGAATTTGGCGATTCAGATTTGCGCGGGGATTGGTTCGGCGCATCGTGCGGGGTTAGTCCACGCGGATGTAAAACCGCAGAATATTCTTGTGACAAAAGAAGATATTGTCAAAGTCACGGACTTTGGTATCGCGCAAGCACTATCAAACAGCGATCCGAACGAAAAGCAGTCGGTGGTGTGGGGAAGCCCGCATTACTTCGCGCCAGAACAAGCGCGAGGCGAAAAGCCGACACCGGCATCAGATGTGTATTCGATTGGGATTGTGTTGTTCGAGCTGCTGACAGGGAAGCTTCCGTATTCCGGCGCGAACCAGCAAGAATTGGCGCTGGCACATATCCGTGATCGTGTGCCAAGCATCACCGAGGTCAATCCAAATTTGCCACAGAGTTTAGCGAATATCGTGTCGAAAGTGATGAGCAAAGAGCCATCACAGCGGTATCGCATGGCAGATCAGTTAGGGAATGTGCTGCAAAGTCTGCGGGATCGCGGATCACAGGTAACATTGACGAATGCCCCACGTGTCCCTACAGGGGGAGGAACAAGTGGATCTGCGCCGACGATGCCTTCACAGCCCGCAGTGCTGCCGACACAAACGTATCCACCGCCGCCGCAGTATCCTGCGCCGCCACAAGCCGTTCCGGCGCGTACACCACCGTATCCGCAGCCGCCGCAGTTGCAAGGTGTAGAGTCGTTCCCAACACAACGTGTCGATCTCGCACCTGTTGCACCGGGGCAAGTACGTCCACCCAGTGTCCCTCAGCCGATGCCGTCAGGACAGTATCCGCCACCGTATAATCAACAGGGTGCATATCCGCCGGGGACATACAACGCGCAAAACCCAACAGGCGCAAGCGCACCCTACAACCCGCCACCAGCTTATTCACGGCGATCCATCGCAGGCGGGCTTGATGTAGTGACGATTGCGCTCGCCATTCTGGCGTTCTTTGCTGTCGCGTGCTTGATTCCGCTGTATATCGCGGTGTTTCAGGCGCGTTTCGGGGGATAAGTTCAAAGCAAAAAGGACGGCGAAGGGCGAATACTTCAAGAAATGTAAGCGCCCTTTTTTGACCTCACTGCCCAGTCATGGATGGGACACTGGGATAGACTTTATAAGAGTCTACGAGAACACTTGCCGCGCCGTCGTCTGTAGCAAAGTAAATGCCAACAGTACCCCCATCGAGTGTGTCATCCACGACTCGGATAATCTGCTGACTGTTGACATAGCCGGTGAGCGTATCGCCAATGATATCTACAGTGAGTCGGTTGCTTTGCCCGATTGAGCGAATACGTTCATCTTGGGTCCAGTTTTCGTCTAATCCACGCAGTTCGCGCCATACCCCATTTGAACGCACCCAAATACTGTATCGCCCCACGCCATCGACGGCGAATACATTGTAATTGTCGGCATTTTGATAGCGGAACACGATACCATATGCACTGGCGGGAGCGCTTCCTTCTTCCAACAACGCGCGCATCTCAATGGATATACTGTTATAAGACTGCTCAGCAAAAATAACGCTCGTTTCGGCGGTGTTGGCGCGTTGATTGACAAGACGATAAAAGCCATCATCGGTGACGCTGCGCGAGTATAAGCCCACTTCTCCTTGATACCAGTACTGATTAGTTTCGTCATCGGGGTCGAATCGCGCATTGAAATATCCGTCGGGCACGCTGAGGATGGGCTGAGTCATCGATTCAAGGCTGTCAAAATCAATCGATGTAGAGGTTGTTGTATCGGACAGTGTATTTCTTAAGAGAATGACAACAGCAACTGCCATAGTAGCGACAGCGATAACCAGCACTCCCATAAGGGGAGTGATGCGGCGGTATGACTGCGGTGCAACTGTGGTTGGTTTGGGAGAAGGTGACGCTTCACTTAAAGGCGTTATCGGCGTAGGTGTTAGGAATGATGGCACTGGGGTTTGTGGAGTGCTTAATGCTGAACCCATGGGGGTGTTCACGATAACTGTTTTACCCCCGGCAGAAAGTGCATCAAGATTGAGAGACGTAAAGACAATTTTAAAGTCATCGATAAATGCTTGCGCCGTTTGATAACGTTCGGTGGGATTTTTGGCAAGGATTTTGAAGATAAGCCCATCTAGGGTGGGGGCATCGATACCCAATAGGTTCGATACAGATGGCGGCTGCTGGTTAAGATGCTTAATCATGACGGATGCTGTGCCATTGTCTTCAAACGGCGGTTTACCCGTGATTAGTTCAAAGAGAATAATCCCAAGAGAATAAAGGTCACTGCGGGCATCGCCGGATTGTCCGCTCGCTTGTTCTGGGGACATATAGAGCGGTGTACCTGTCGAGATGCCGTCTTGTGTTAGGCGACTGCTTTCAATCATGCGCGCAATGCCAAAATCCGTAAGAACGGCTTCTCCATTGTCTCGTAGGAGAATGTTGCCGGGTTTTACGTCACGGTGAACCATACCTTGTGCATGGGCATAAGCGAGCGCTTCGGCAATATTGAGCGTGATGTCATAGATACGAGCTTGTGGAATACGTTCGCTCTTTGCGTTGAAGGTTTCAAGATATTCTCGCAGTGTCTTACCCGGAATGTAAGACATAACCATGTAGTAGAGTGGCAGATCATCGCGTTCGATGACAGCAAAATCATAGACTTGAACAATATTAGGATGGTTGAGATTGGCCACAATTTTGGCTTCGCGCTCAAAGCGCAGTTTGAAGGTGGGGTCTTCGACGAGATGCTCGTGAAGGATTTTGATAGCGACGGGACGTTCTAAGGTTTTGTCCCATGCTTTAAAGACCCGCGCCATTCCCCCGGCACCTAATCGCTCGCGCAATTCGTATCTTTCATTCAGAAGTGTATGCGTCGTTTCGCTCATCCGCTTCATCCTTGCAGAAGGGTGCCACAGTGTGCTTTCCCATAAATTGATTGTATGTTCACAATGGTAGTATCTCGTCAAATTGTGATCAAACTATAACCTGACAGCCGGCGGTGCGAGATGAAAACTTGCCAGTTTGCACTTTCAGCGGCGCATCAGCGCGTGAAATTGAGACATGCTATACTGCCCATTAAACATCGCATCGTTAAGGATAAGCGCGTATGACCGCCCGACTATTGAACCGAGCCGAACGGTTAGCACAGATAGAGCAAATTTTGTCGCGGAATGTGAAAGGGATGCGCGCCGTCGAAATTGCCGCCGCGTGTGGAGTGGATCGGCGCACGATTTACCGCGATTTAGCCCTACTGACCGAAACGGGCGTACCGATCACACAGAATTATGGTCGATTCTTTATTGACCATGAACACTATACACCCGTTATTCGATTGAGCTTTCATGAGTCGCTGTCGCTGCTGCTGGCGGCATCGGTATTGGCGCGGCAAAGCGGTTATGGGGGCACACATTTGCACGCAGCAGTGGCAAAACTGCAAAATTTGATGCCTACATCCCTTATGGAATATGAGCATCCGATCAACATGTCCCCGCGCAAGAGTGGTCACGGAACAGCAATGGGTGACGATCAGCAAAAGTTGTTCGGCAAGGTCGTTCAGGCGTGGATTGATCGCCGCAAACTCAAGCTGCGCTATCGCAGTCGGAGCGGCAAAACTCGCGTGATGATTCTCGAAACCTATTTTGTCGATTGCAAGCCAAATGGAACGCTCTATGTGGTCGGCTATGACAGTTTATCGCAGCGGGTGTACAGCTTGAAGCTACAGCAAATTGACCGAATCAAGCGCCTTGATCAGACGTATCAGCTACCAAATGCCGGCGCGATTCGTAAATATATGTGGGATAGTCACGCGACGGACGAGATCACAGATACGACGGATACTTCGTCATTGTGGTCGGCATCGACATGACTCTAGAAGTTTCACGTTCATAGAAGGCGAGGGATACATGTTTAAACGGATTGCTGCGCTGTGCGCCGCCGCTTTGATGTTTATGGCGGTCATGCCAGCACAGGCGCAGTCGCGTTCCATCTTTTGGGAGCGATGGGATGTCATTATCGACAATGTGGATACGACAGACAACCGCTTTGATGTCAGCGAACAGTATGTCATCCGCTTCAATGGGACATTTACGTTCGGTTCGGCAGTAATCCCTTACACCAATCTTGAAGACATACAAAATGTGCGTGTTTACCAAGATGGCGAACTGCTGCGGAGTAACTGCGCGGGTGGGCGGGGGACATTTTGCGCGCGGCGTGAGGGCGATGAGATGAGCATCGTCTATTACTTCTTGGAACCTGTGACGGATGGACAGCGGTCTTTCACGATTTCTTACACGGTTGTTGGTGCGCTGCGGATTTATGACGGTGGCGATCAACTGGCGTGGGATGCTATCCCAGCCGAACACTACGGTTTCTCGATTGGGAACGCAAGCGTCAAGATTCAACTACCGCCGGATGCTGCGCCGCGCGAAGGTATTGACCCAGTAGAAACGTATGGCGTTCCGACAGATGTGCGCGTGAACGGAAGTAATATCCAGATTACAGCTACAGAACGGTTGGAAGGCAGCGATTACCTGACGGTGCGTTTGCAGTATCCACATAATCCAAACGCGCGCGTGCCTTTCTGGCAGGCGAGCTATGACGCACAAGCGGCATTCGATGAGAATGTGCGACCATTAATTGATGTAGGCGCAATTGCCTTAGGGATGTTAATCGCTATTGGGATTCCGCTTTTTGTGTGGACGCGCTATATCACCAAAGGACGCGATCCGGTTGTGGGCATCGTGCCAGAGTTTTTGAGCGAACCGCCATCCAATTTGCCGCCCGCTATGGTGGGAACATTGGTGGACGAACACGCCCATTTGCGGGATGTAATGTCTACACTGCTTGATTTAGGACAGCGTGGGTATCTGGTGATTCAAGAAAATCAGAATGAGGGCTTTTTGGGGATCGGAAGATCGAGCAGTTATATCTTTAAGCGCACGGATAAACCGATCCAGAATGACCCCGCGCTGCGGAAGTTTGAGCAGCGGCTGCTGTCGAATCTGTTTCCCGCGCAGCTAATGGAAAGGTCGCTCGATTCACTGAAAGAGGTGTTTTATAGCGTCATCCAAATGATGCAAGCCGATTTGTATGAAGAACTCGTCAAAGAGGGTTTATTCGCGCGTAATCCCAATGCGACGCGCACGAGCTGGTATGGTGCTGCGGCTGGATTAGGGTTTCTAGGCATAATCGGCTTTTTCGTGGTATTGGCAGTTTTAGAGACAGCCACGCCTTCGCTGCTGTGTATACCAGTAGCTTTACTTGTTGGCGCAGTTGCTACAGCGATTGCAGCTCCCGCGATGCCCGCAAAAACGCAAAAGGGCGCTGAAGAAGCAGCAAAGTGGAAAGGGTTTGTCGAATATTTGCGTAATCTTGAGAAGTATGGCGATGTAGGGACTGCTGCGGAGAAATTTAGCGCATACCTTCCCTATGCAGTTGCGGCAGGAATTGATCGGAATTGGGTACAGCGATTTGCGCGGGTGCCGAATGTGTCAATTCCGCCTTGGTATTACCCGACATATCTTGGTCCGTACAGTGGGGGATATCGCGCGGGTACACCCCTGCGACGGGGAATAGGTATTCCTAGTTTTGACGGCGGTGAAGGCAGCGGCTTGCCGGGCGAACTCGCACGAGCGGATGATGGCGGCTTATCGCTCGATAATCTGTCCGGCGGTATGGCGGGCGCATTGGAGAATATCTCTAATGGGTTGACTAACATGGTCGAATCGGCGGGGCGCATCATGACCAGTACACCCGCGCCAAAAGGTGGTTCAAGCGGCAGTTGGAGCAGCGGCGGGCGGAGTTTCAGCGGCGGTGGTCGTTCCGGTGGTGGATTCCGCAGCAGCGGCGGCGGCAGCCGGGGATTCGGATGATCGGTTGACTGTAAACGGGAGAATCAGTACATGAATGGGACACGTCTTGCGGGCGTGGTATTGAGTGTTGTCGGCTTGGGAATCGCGGTGATAGGTGGTTTATGGCTGGCATCGCAGGCGCGCGAAGTGGAAATGGGCGGAATCATCGTTGGAGCAGGGCTATTTTTCATCCCAACTGCACTGCTTCTTGGTTTCGGCATTTATATGTTCAATCGGGGCGGGGAACAGGCAAAAGAATCAACGACGATGCAACAGCAGCGCCAACTGCTCGATATCGTGAAAAGCAGAGGGCAGGTGAGTACATCTGATTTGGCATTGGAAATGCGCGTGACCGTCGATCAAGTCAAGGACATGGTGCATCAATTGGTTGGGCTGCAAGTATTCAGCGGGTATGTGAACTGGTCAGAAGGTGTGTTGTATTCTTCGGAAGCTAGCCAACTGCGGTCACTAGACAAATGCAAGAACTGCGGTGGTGAAATCTCTCTGGTGGGCAAGGGAATTGTGGCATGTAAGTACTGCGGCACAGAGTATTTCCTGTCCTAGATCACGCGGAAGCCGCTGTTTAGTCTCCTAATGTGTGGGGGACGCGAGCGATCAAAAGTGTCTTATAAATTAAAGGATTGCATCATTGAATCCTATCCAAATTGGACAACCTGTGACGTTGAGATGCAACTACGTCAAACAAGGAGTGAGTAATGTCTGACCTCTACGATCAGATTGTGAGTACACGCGGTTCATTTGAGCGCTTGCTCGCACGAATTCCCGGTTTTCAGGGGTATTTGGACAAAGCGACACGGCGCACGGCTGACCGTTTGCTGCGTGATTATATTGCAGACTTGCTGAAACAGCGGATTGATCGCTTGGTGCGACTTGAACAGCGCCTTCTTAACGCTGAAGGGGGGTTAATGTTCATGAGTAAGACGACTAACACCAAAACGCAAATCCAGTTGTTTCGTGACCGTGTAGCTGCGGCGGTTCCCGGTTATTCGGGTTTCATGGAAGCCGTCAAGGTCGGAAATGAAGAATTGGATCGCCTATACAGTTTTGATGAAGCTCAAATTCGCTATGTGGATCGACTTGGCGAAGGACTAGATGCGCTGGAAACGGCAGTTGACGGTCTTGAAGCGGACAAATCGCAGACAGGAGCGGTTAACAGCGCGATTGCGGCGCTCGACAGTATCGCGGCAGAAGCGAATGAAGCGTTTTTACTGCGCGAAGATGTGCTAACGAATTTGAGCAAGAGTCTTAGCTCGTAACAAGTCGCGCTCATCAATGGCTGTGGGTTTCTTATAGTCATAACTGCAAAGCCAATGCGATGTTTAATCTGAAACCGATCATTTAGCAAAGGGGCAAAAAACGTGGCGCGCATTATCGATGTTATTGATCATCCGGTTGTCGCGGAAGAAGAATTGGCATACCGCGAACCACAGCAGGGCAGCGGTGATTTTCGCATGGGATCACAGGTGATTGTCTCGGAAAGCCAAGCAGCAGTGTTTGTGCGCGGCGGACAAGCGCTCGATGTGCTTGGTCCGGGTCGGCATACGCTCTCGACTGCGAACTTGCCGATTTTGTCGGGATTGATCGGCTTAGCAACCAGTGGACGCAATCCATTTACTGCTGATGTGTACTTTGTCAATCTGCGTGATATGCCGCAGGTGGGATGGGGGACGAACCCGCCAATCCCATTGATGACACCGGGTATTGGCGTAGGCGCTGTTCTGCTGATCACACACGGCGTGATCGACATTGGCATAGAAGACGCGGCGCTGTTTGTGCGCCAGTACGCGATGAACCGCCCGATCACACGGTTGAGCGACTTGCGTGAACGTATTCAAAGCATGGTTATCAGCGAATTGGCTGAAATGGTCATGATGAGCGGCGCGCAGAGCGTCATGGATGTGAACAAGCTGCTTAGCAATCTTGAAGGCGGGATGATGGCGAAATTGAGCCAGAAATTCGCGTCTTTGGGGATGCGCTTGAAAGCGTTTGAGGCGAAACCATTTAGCGCCAAAGAAAATGTTTCTCTTGATGAACTGCGAAGCTACGTGAGCCTTGAGACAATTGAACGCTTAAAGAGACTGGATATCGCTCAATCGGCGGCGGAAAATCCCGGATTAGGTGGTGGATTAGCGAGCGCTGGCGTGGGCTTGGGCGTTGGGCAAGCGCTTGGCGCTACGATGAACCCTGAAATGGCGGAAATGCAGCGCCAGATGGCACAGCAGCAGATGATGCTCCAGCAGATGATGTTGAACATGATGCAGAACCAGAATAAAGGGGATGCAGGGACCGCTCCTGCCGCATCTGCTCCCACTGCGTCAGCACCACAGACACGTGAAGAAATCATGGCGTTGTTGGACGCGCTTGACGTGAAACTGGCAAGCGGTGAACTTTCGGAAGCGGCTTATAACCGTCTTGTAGAAAAGTGGCAGCAGCGCCTACAAGAACTCGGCGGATCATAGGTTTCGCATAGTGATGAATTATGGCAGCGTGATCGATTGTACGGTCACGCTGCTGCGCTGATCCGTTGTCAATATTCGCTCGGATGTAATTGGATCGTATAACCCAACTTCAATCGAGTATTCCCCTGCGGTAACACCCTCTAGTGGTAAGACAAATATATCTCGATACACCGTGTTTATGATCCAATTGGCGGTATTTTGCCCAATGTTTGGCGGGAAATGGTCGTCTTGTGACCATAATGGTGTATTGGTTGCTGGATTGATGCTGCCTGTGAGATGCACGAATGCCTTGAGCGGTTCTGCGGTTTGATCGAGCGCGCGCCAATATACCCATACAGTCAAGGTATTTGTTGGGTCCGGAGGTAGTATGATAGTTCCTGCGAGTTCGGCAATTTGAGGAAATTCAGCCAGTGGGGTAAGGGAAATTTCGGCTGAATTGACCGTCCAAGGGCGAAATTCGCGAGCTAGCAGATCATCGACAACAGTGCTGCGTACAAGCTGCATGTTGGATGTAAGCCACTCATCAACAACGGCACGGTTTTCCCACAGCGGCGGCGGCTGTGCAACAATCCAAAGACTGTCGTTTGCTCCCAAGTGACGCATGGCAGTGTCCAGTGTGGATGTGATTTCAGCAGCAGATTGATTGGGATTTGCGGGCAAACGGACAAAATCGGCGGTGATGCCTGTTTCGCCATGATAGAATGTGTAGGCTTCATCAGCAGATGTTAAAACGATGAGAGAATCAGTTGTAACACGGGTTTGAAGATAGTTTGTCAATGCGCGCCAATTTGGCGATTTCGCGTAGTCATGTAGAAAAAAGTGATTATTGAGAGAAAGAAATGATCCCCCAACAATTAAAGCCATTGCGAAGGTTGAGAGAAGCCAAGACCTTTTTCGTACAAACACTAGCAAACCAGATAACAACAAAACAAACACAGATGACACAAGTAAAACATATCGTGGAGTAAAGACATTCAATCGTAAGGAAACGATTCCCAATAAAACCAAAGGAATCGTTCCCATCAACCCCAACAATAAAGCGTATCGCTTTTGCACATCTCCTTCACGATAGAGCAGTACCCCACCGAAGATTAACATTCCCAACAACAACAAAATTCCCCATACTGGTAGAGATAATGTATCCCCAAAGGTCAATGTAGGTACAAACCACGTAAACCACTGCATCGGATCAAAGTTGCCCGCCGTACCACCATATCCACTGCCAAAGAGCAACCGCCCCTGCAAGTACCAAATTGAAAGACCAGCGCCAATCATAATGAGCGCGCGAAACCATTTCATCAGAAGCCGACGATTTGCGCGCCCATACACAATAAACACATACACTGTAAGCACAAAAATCGAAAACAGCTCAAGATAATAGATATATGCCGCCAGCACCGCCCCTACTACATAGAGAACCCAATCAATTTGACGATTTCGTTCTAACGCGCGTAGCGCCAACCACATCGCTAAGGGACTCAGCGCGCCCCAAATCGCATAATTTCGAGCATCTTGTGCGTGCCAAATTTGAAAAGGATGTATTGCCCACAAAAACGCTGCCAATAGACCCAAATGCGTTCCACCAATGCGTTTTCCCAACGCATAGAGGACTGAAATACCAACCAGATTGAGGAAGGCAGGCAAAAATCGAATAGTCAGTTCACCTGTGCCAACAACCTGCCCCCACAGGTGATAAACTATGTACGCCAACGGGGGCTGCGGGTCCTTTGTAGCAATTTCAGAGAGGCTTTGCGATAGGGGTTCACGCACCCAATGAAGCATCGTAAAGGCTTCATCACCACGAAGTGGCACAGCATTAATGCGATACAATCGCAGCGCGAAACCAATAAGAATCAGGACGACTAACACAAGCAGTCGCCCCTGATGAGAGAGCAGTTTTTTCATAGTGATATGTGCTAGCGCTTGAGCGCAGCCGCCTCAAACGCCGCAATTTGTTCTGGGGTGAGTGACAGACGCTTTTCTTTGGATGCCGTCTGCGCTTCTTCGCGGAGAAATTCTTTCAGCGATGGCGACTTGTCCATAAAAGTATACACAATGGGCACAGTCGAACTTTCAACTTCAACTACCGCTCGCGGATCAACAAAAACAATCAATGGATGAACTTTCACATTCGGCGCGATGGGGTCAATGAGTTTTTGGACGTAAGCTGCTGCGCGCTTTGCTTCTGCTGTGGGGTCACCAATGTGATCAAAGCGCAAAATTGAGAAAATACGGCTGATAGCACTGCGATGCGTCTTCCACACATCATCTTTAACCGTATAGCGCCCATCTTGGAAGCGTGTAATCATTGCATACACCCCTTGCGGTGCGATGAGAACATGCCGCGCGGGGAAAAAGTAGTAATCGTAAAGGACAGCCTTAGGGCTAATGCCTTTGAGATTGGCGCGAATAACATCTTCTGGGCGTGGCTGACGCACCCATAGATTGGTGAAACGCACAGAAATAATCGAAGTGATAAATGCAGCGGGTAATAGGACTGCGGGTACTACAACGCCTGTGAAGAAGTTTACCGGCTGATTAGGATCGGTCATTTGGCTGCTGCTGATAAACAACCACCCAATTAACACTGCGAAGCTGCCGAAAAAGAGATACTGCGCGATTTTGCGATTGCGTTTAATGAGTACGGTGTTGGTTTCAACCCGCATGGATAATTCCTGTCTAATTGCAGAGGGCTGTCGCGGCTCCCGAACAATCGCCAAGAGCCGCGACATGAAAGCACGTTCTAGGAAATGGGAACAAAGTAAGAAATCAAGCCGCCATAACGCACTTCAGCGCATATAAGGTCGCCAAAACGCTGTGTTGGGAGAATTCGCCACGTGCGCGGTACGCCGAACCCATTCCCAATTACTGCTGTCGCTAAATCTTCAGCAGCAGGGCGTATACAATGCGTCACAGCAATATCAAGACGCTGTGCTGCAACTACACCACCGGACTTGAAGATAACAATGTCATAGAGATCGCCACGACGCGAATAACCTAAAGGTGTAGTCGGAGATTCAAAGCCCGGTCTAATTTGACAGTGTAGATTAACCGCATCACGCAAGCTAACGGTTTCATCTTGTGTATCCCAAAGCAGATTAGCGCACACTGGATAAGATTGCATGAGAGCGAGATTGGCATCTCCAGCACCAACAGTCTGCGGTATAGTTCCACCGGATGTAGACGGATAAACCTCAAATGAAATTCGCGCCTTGCCATTCATGTTGATATTGACTGGCGCGCTCCCATCCGCAGGTCCTAGAACAGCGGCACTTGCCAAATTAGAAAGATCAAAAGTACCACCGGGTGTCCACGCCCAATAGGTAAGCGCCGAACTCCCAGAGGTATCCGCCGTAAACCGGAAATCGACAGGCAAATAGAAACCCACCCAAACACCTCGCTGGGTAATGGTTACGGGCTGGGGCAGCACAATTCGCACAGAACCGGTTGTGCCTATCGTCGTTGTGGTGCGATAACTCAAAGTGGCATCAACGGGTGAACCACCATTCGCATCTTGATAAACAACCAGCTCAACAGGGGCGGCGACAGGTGAATTGACATTAATCGTCACCGCATCCATAACAGCAGGCAGAGCTACACCCAACAGATTCATGTCAAAACCGTTCATCACCAAGGACGGTTCACCAGAGATAAACCAAACGGCATTCCCGCTGCCGGAATTGATACTCACCACACGCTCCCCCGCGAACGTAGGCACTGCCGACAGCGCGCCCCAAAGAATCACACACGCGATGATGGTGGATAATCTTGCCAGTTTGCTCACAGCATCCTACCTTTTGATACTGCCGCCAATAGAACAACGTTACGAGAGCGGCTTTAAGTACGCTTGCGTGTGGGCTATTGTAGGAGCAACCCAACGGATGTGCAAGCAGTTGTAGATGCATAGCTGGGGCAGCCACATTCACATGTGTGCTTGCTCAGTAGGATGCATCCACCTTATCTCAAGTGGCACTCCATTCGGTTGTTAGTCATGCGTGCAAGAGTATAATTCGGCGAACTTAGAACGGAGATTAAAACACATGCCAGAAATTGTGGTACTTGGGTTGGTCATGATCTTAGGGTTAGGCGCTTACTGGTCGATGGTCATCTTTCCAAGACAGAGAGAGTTTCAGAAACAGCAGAAATACGTGCAGTCCCTAAAAATCGGTGATGAAATGATTACCTATGGCGGCATTGTAGGGCGCGTATTGGATATCGATGCAGATATAGGTATCGCGCAGGTTGAAATTGCTGACGGAGTGGTAATTCGTGTGGTGACAGCCGCATTGGTTCGCCCCTATGACCCCATAGAACTAGCGGAGAGCATCCGTATGGCGCGCGGTGAACAGCAAAGCGGCACTGACAAAAATCAACAAACATAATTCAAAAACAGTGGTGAGGACCACATTTCATGAACGTACATTGGCGTTGGTTTATTATCATAGTTGTCCTTGCGATGGGAAGCCTTTGGGTGAGTTTACCAGATACCACCGGCATCGAATGGGACATCAATAATGATGGGCGACAGGACGTTGATTGGAATATCCAGCAAAGCCTTGGACTTGACCTTGTAGGCGGCTTACGGGTGTTGTTAGAAGCCGAACTACCAACGGATGCATTTACACTGGAAGAATTACAACAAGCCGCGAACAATGTGGCGCGGCGCGTGAATTCACTCGGCATTTCTGAACCCACTGTCCAATTACAAGGGACAAGTCGCATCTTGGTTGAACTACCGGGTATTGATAATCCCCAAGAAGCCATCAATACCATTCAGCAGACCGCCCTCTTGGAATTTATCGAAATGGACGGTTTGCACAGCCAAGTCGATGCGCTCATCAATCAGCGTGTGCTTACCACTGAACAAATGCTGTTCCAGCAGCGTTCCGGCGATGGTACTAGACCAGACGGAACTGTCAACCCTATCACTGGGCAACCTTTCACAACAGTAATGACCGGCGCAGGCTTACAAGCCGCATCCGCATTGACGGACACAGGTATTGATTACTACATCCGCTTTGAACTGACTGGAGCGGGAGCTGAGGTGTTTGGACCTTTCACCGGAGCGCACATTGGTCAACCGCTTGGCATTGTCCTAGATGGTGTACTCATCTCCGCGCCTGTAATCCAAGCGAGACTGGATACGGGCGGTGTAATTGAAGGGGATTTTGATCAAGAAGAAGCACAGCGTTTTGCTCTGCAATTGAGGTCGGGTGCACTGCCGATTCCACTGCGTGTAGCAAGTACAGAAACCGTCGGCGCAACATTAGGACAGGAATCAGTGACGTTAAGCATACGCGCGGGCATCATCGGCGTATTTATCGTGCTGACGTTCATGATTGTTTACTACCGTATCCCCGGTGCAGCGGCTTCGCTGGCGCTGTTAGTTTTTATTCTTCTAAACCTTGCTATATTCAAAATCATCCCGATTACGCTAACACTCCCCGGCATTACAGGTTTTCTCATCTCTATTGGGACAGCAGTGGATGGGAATATCCTGATCTTCGAGCGGATGAAAGAAGAACTTCGCGCTCAAAGACCGTTGGATGAAGCCTTAATTGCTGGATTTGACCGCGCATGGCACTCTATTCGCGATTCGAATTTCTCGACGATTATCATCTGCGCGATTCTGTTCCTTTTCGGTCTTACACCCGGCGCAAGCATTGTTAGCGGCTTTGCGGTGACTCTTGCCATTGGGCTTGTGTTGAACTTGTTTACCGCCGTGATTGTCACACGCACATTCTTGCATATTCTTGTGGCGCTGCTGCGTCAACCACTGAATGAACGTGGTTGGCTGCTTGGCGTGTAATCGAATCGAGGCATCGCTCATGTTTAATCTCATTCAAAAGCGCCGCATATTCTTTATGCTCTCCGCATTTGTGATCGTCCCCGGCATGTTCATTATGTTGTATTCATGGCTTACGATAGGAAGCTTCTTTCGACTAAGCAATGAGTTCGTAGGCGGCAGCATCTTCGATTTGAAATTTACGGAACCGGGGGCGAATGAAACAAATATCCGCGATGTCTTCGTGCAAGTGGGAGATGATAACTTGACCATACAACAGCTTGGTGTTCCAGAAGAATTCCGATGGTCAGTACGCGGCTCATTTCATGATACGACTACTACGGAACGGATTATCTCATCACTGGAGCAAATCGCGCCGTTAGATAGAGCAAACTTACGCATTGATCAGGTGTCAGCAACAGTGGGACAAGAAGTCACTCGCGCGGCGTTTTTAGCCGTAATTGTCGCGGCTGTGGTTGTAACAGGGTTTATCGTCGTCGCATTTCGCCAAGTACCCAATGCGTTCCGTTATGGGGCATGTGCCATCCTTGCGATGGTGCATGACGTGTTAGTCGTTGCGGGGATAATGTCTTTAGCGGGATTGATGCTGGGATGGGAAGTAGACACACTGTTCTTAACCGCTCTGCTTACTGTTGTTGGGTTCTCTATTCAGGATACGATTGTGTTGTTTGACCGCATCCGTGAGAATATCCCTAAGCACTTGGGCGAACCCTTTGAAACCATAGTCAATCGCAGTATCTTGGAGACGATACATCGTTCGCTCGCTACACAGTTGAACGCCTTTTTCATCATGGTGGCAATTCTGCTGTTCGGTGGTGAGTCGATTAAGCAGTTCATCGCTATTTTGTTCGTCGGACTGCTCTCAGGGACGTATTCATCTATTTTTATCGCCGTTCCACTATTGGTCGCATGGGAAAAAGGGGAACTCCCGTTCTTGAAGAGTATAGGCACAGTTAGCAGTGCGGCAGTATCCAAACCGAAGAAAAATGACACATCGGAGAATTCCCTGTGGGAGCCCTAGTCTTTGACGGAACCCTGCGTTTTGACTCATCTGTAGTTCACCCATCACGCGCAAACGATCAGGTACTGCTGCGGATTCGTAGAGCAGGGATATGCAATACCGATCTGGAAATCGTGAAAGGGTATATGGGCTTCAAGGGCATTCTCGGTCACGAGTTTGTTGGAGAAGTGGTCGAATCCAGCAATCCGCACTGGTTAGGTAAACGTGTGGTGGGTGAAATCAACGTGGCGTGCGGTCACTGCGACCTTTGCCATCGGGGTATTCCTAGTCAATGCCGCAATCGCACGACTGTAGGTATCGACAGGCATCCGGGCGCATTCGCGGATATGTTAGCGCTGACCGAGCGAAATCTGCATCTCATACCGGATACAGTAAACGATGATGCGGCAGTATTCATTGAACCGCTGGCTGCGGCGCTGCAAACCCTAGAAAATGTGCAAATTTCACCGCATCAACGAATTGTGCTGATTGGTGCTGGCAAACTGGGACTATTGATTGCACAAGTGCTTAAACTAGTGGGTGCTGACCTCACTGTTGTAGCGCGGCGTGAAAAACCCGCGCGTTTGTTAGCGAAGTGGGGAATTCGGACAGCAGCGCTCAACGAGTTACCCCAGAAAACGGCGCACATTGTAGTTGATGCAACAGGGAATGCAGAGGGTTTTGCCTCCGCACTAACGCTGGTTGAACCGCGTGGGATAATCTTGCTGAAAAGCACATATCAAGGGATACCACAGATCGATATGACTCGCATTGTCGTCGATGAAATTCGTGTTGTTGGAAGCCGCTGTGGTCCATTTGATGCGGCTATTAGACTTCTAGATGCGGGATTAATCGATACCGCATCTATGATAGAAGCGCGGTATCGACTAAGCGATGCACTGACTGCATTTGAACATGCGGCCCGTCCGGGCGCGCTTAAGGTGATTCTGGAAGTGTGATGAAAAAAACCGACCCTACACCGACTTCACTCGTCAACCAAATACTACCGCCGTGCGCCTCGATGATATGCTTGGTGATTGCCAATCCCAAGCCCGTACCATGCACAGTATTTGCTGTATCGGCAACACGAAAGAACTTCTGAAACATTTGCTTCTGATTCTCGCGGGAGATACCGTATCCCGTGTCAGCAATTGAGATTTCGATGAACGGTTCATTATCTTCGGTGGTACGGCGCGCCTCTAGATGAATTGAGCCGCCTTCGCGATTGTACTTCACCGCATTTGAAAGTAAGTTCAAAAGCACCTGCTTAATTTTGCCTCTATCACCTAGAATGCTGAACGATCCTAAGTTGTGTGTGATCGTGACTGCACGGGTTTCCGCTTGAGCGGCGACAACTTGAATGGACTCTTCAACAAGTTTGACTAGATCGAATGGTTGAACTTCTAGCCGAGCCCGACCAGATTCGAGCCGCGCCAAATCGAGAAAGTCGCTAGTCAAACGGATCAGCCGTTCGGTTTCGTCTTGCATCGTGTAAACGATGTCAGTGCGCTTTTCTTCGGTGATTTCCGGGCGCAGCAGCAGCGCGAGACTGGTCTTCAGCGCCGCCAGCGGATTACGCAGTTCATGCACCATTTCCGCCATGAAGTCGCTTTGACGGAACATACGCGCATTTTCTATCGCGATAGCCGCTTGTCCTGCAAGTGTATTTGACACACGCACATCATCGTCAGTAAAACGCTCACCATTGCGTTTGTTGATCGCTTCCAGTACGCCAATGACCTTATTGTGGGTTCGCAGCGGAACAGCCAGCATATTGCGCGTGTGGAACTGAAGTTGATCGTCAACCGACTTATAGTGGCTGGGGTCTTGCTGCACATTTTCAATAACTCGCCCTTCGCCATGCGATACAACCCAACCCGCAATACTCCCTTCAATAGGGACGATGATTTCCTGCATTGTTTCAGCAGTGCTTTGATTGGACGCTTGTTCAAAGCGCAGTTCGCCTGTCGCCGGGTCAAGCAGCAGAATTGAGACGGCTTCGGTACTAGTGATTTCGAGCGCGGCGGTGATGATGCGTTTGAGCAATGCTGTGTGATCGAACATGGAATTTAACTGCTGGCTGATCTCCATGATGCGTTCGTAACGCTGTAGGCGCAAACGGTAGCTCGCCAACAAGTCTTGATCATCGGGTTGTCCTGCAGGGTTTTGCTGAATGGCATTGGGTGGATTATGGGTCATCCCACGTTCTCCATAGCTTGTTGAATTGCCGGTAATACCAAGGCAGCATCTCCATGAACGACCACATGGGCGCGGCAGTCGATAAAAGTCGGCTCAAGATTGACTATGATGAGTTTAGCGCCATGTTGCAGCGCAAGCAGAGGGAACTCGTTAGCAGGGGATACCTCCAACGATGACCCCACAACGAGTATGATGTCTGCTGATTTTGTGACATCAACAGCGGCATTGATTTGATCTTGGGGAAGCATTTCTCCAAACAGAATGACATTGGGTTTCAATACACCGCCACAATGCTCACAGTGGGGTATGCCGCCACCATTGAGGATATCGGCAATCAGCGGAGCAGCCGGAACTGTCGCGCGGCACGATTGACAGGTTGCTTCGCGCGTATGCCCATGCAGTTCATAAACAGTTTTACTACCCGCGCGTGTATGTAAACCATCGATGTTCTGCGTGATACATGCGCGCAGTTTTCCATCGGCTTCCCAGCGGGAAATTGCGAAATGAGCAGGATTCGGCTGTGCGTTCACGGTTAGAGAAATCAGAGGTCGAACCCAATTGTAAAAAGCGGAGGGATTGCGTCGAAAACCTTGCAAGCTGGCAACAGCAAATACATCGGCATTATTCCACAACCCCGATCCCGGGCTGCGAAAATCGGGGATGCCGGACGGCGTACTAATTCCTGCGCCTGTGAAAGCAACGCCTCTGTTCGCATTACGCAGTAGATGCGCTGCTTTGTAAATTAATGCGTCGTCCATCCACCCACCTTTGCTTCGTTCCTCGTTATGTTTGTGTCTCACGCGCTACCATGAGGCGACCAATATTGTGTAAGTCTTCAGACAACTTGATGAGCTGACTTGACACAATCGCAGTGGGCTGAAGCATAACCACCGGGACGTTAACAACCAACGACTGCGTTGTAAGTTCCGACGCAAGCGAAATGTTACCGCGCACTTCACGTCCCAAGATGCGCTCGACTTCGTTCCACGAAAGCGGCGAACCAGAAGCGGCGCGGTTGACAATCACGATATGTGTAGGGCGGTTCACGGGACGCTCCTGATCGATTTCTTGAAGCTGTTCGCGCGCCATCGCCAACGTAATCGTAATTGGGTCAATAACGATTACTAACTGATCCATCTCGCGCTGGATGCGAGAAAAAAAAGGATTGGAGAACGTCCCCATATCAACGACGATAGGTGTACCCATCGCACGGAGCGCGCGCACAACCGCCGCGCCCGATTCAGGGTTGACCGGTAAGGATGCCTCTTTGGCGTATGCGGATGAAAGCAAGGCGCGCAGCCCCGATGAATGTGTCACTAGATCGTTTTCGATATTACGCGGGCGGATTTCTTCGAGCGGTTTAGAAAGTGCGTTCGCCATCCCGCGTGAATCCCCCATCCCAAGTGCTAATCCCAAGCTTCCTGTACCCAAGCGGAAATCGGCAACGATGGGATTTTGTCCTGCCAACATGCGCGCGGCAGCAATATTGAGCGCGATGGTTGTTGCTCCAACGCCGCCTTTTGCACCAAACACACCGATAGTCATACCGCGACCAGCTTTGGTCTGCCGCTGCGCGGCGCTGCGAAGTAAAATCGCACGCACACGGGAAGCGAGTTCAGCGGGATGTGTGGGCTTGGTCAAATAGTCATCCGCGCCTGCCTCAAAGCCAGCGACTTTATCGTCGATAAGGGTTTTAGCAGTGAACATGATAATCGGTATGAGTTTTGTCGCATCGTTTCGGCGCAGGCGGCGGCACACGTCATAACCAGACATGTCAGGCATCATCACATCAAGAATGATGAGATCGGGGGTTTCTGCTGCGGCTTTCTGAAGGGCTTGTGCGCCATTGGTAGCAGCAGTGACTTCGTAACCATTTCGCTGAAGCATTAACGTGATGAGCTTTAGGCTGTCAAGATCGTCATCAACGACAAGAATTTTTTCTGCCATCGTAATACCTATACCATGCCTGAGGACATCGTTGGTTAAGGGGAACTGTGACGCAGAACACGTAAGATATGCTTCTTCATTCACACTTGAGTTCGAAGTTTAGCACGGCAGAAAAAGTGACGCAAGCAGGCGAAGCCCAGCGGCTCCCATCAATTCCTCAATGGTTGAAGGTCTTTTGCGCGGGGAACGAGTGCCTATATAATGGCAAATATCGATCAGTTTGTTCTCTCATCAGCGGTGTCGAAAGCGGAAGCATATGCAGGGCGATGTCCTGTCACAGACAATTCGGGAAATCATTAGCAATCCTGACGGCACCAGCCAATCGAGTGAGTCGGTTGTGGACGCGGTGCGCGCACTTTTCACCTGTGTGCTTGAAAGTTCGGTTGATCCAACAATTATTTTCGATAGTAAATGGCGCGTGTTGGGGATGAACACTCCCGCAGAAGATTTGTTTTTGCCGAATAGTATGGAAACATCCGAACAGCTCACAGCAGATACGCTTATACATTCGCAAGAACTACTTGAATTTCTTTACGACGGCAAGCTGCTGACGGAATGGACAGTTGGCGAAGAAAAAACATATTTGCCACGCCTTCAGTTAAGTACGCCAACCGCTGGGTTGACACTGCGAATTTTGATTCTGCGGGACTTTACCCAGTTCAAAAAGCTGAACCGTAATCAGCACGAATTCATGCGAATAGTTTCTCATGATTTGCGCTCACCGCTGACATCAATGCTTGGCTTTGCAAACATGCTCGAACTCGGCTTAGTTGGCGACCTTAACGAGAAGCAAAGCCAATTTGTTGAACGGATTATGTCGGGCATCAATCAGATGACGGCGCTTGTCGAGAATATTCAGGATGCAGGGCGTTTCGACCCCGAAACAGGTTTCTATGAGATGATGCGTTCGCATTGTGATCTCGCTGAGATTGTCACACGCATCGTGAAAAATCATCTTGTGCCTGCCGAAAAGCAAGAATTGACGATTTCAGTTCGTATTGACGATGGTGTTCCTATCATCAACGCCGATATGAATATGTTGGAACGGGCAATCACGAATTTGGTCGATAATGCCATCAAATACACCCCCAACGGTGGTACAGTTGAAGTTAGTGTCACCGTCCAAAATGAAGCGCTTATCATCGGCGTACATGATACGGGGTACGGAATCAGCGCCGAAAACCAAAAACTGCTGTTCCAACGGCATGTGCGGCTGCCCCGACAAGAACATAAGAAAATCAAAGGCAGTGGATTAGGATTGTTCATCGTCAAGAGCGTGGCGCAGCGCCACGGCGGCGATGCATGGGTAGAAAGCGAAGAGGGCAAGGGCAGCACGTTCTACTTCAGTATTCCGCTGAAAGACGCAAACCAGATTTTCCCCACCTGATCGACACGCGCTTTTTGAATAGGGTACAATTCAATAGGACGTTTGTTCGTGAAGAAACACGTCACCCCGTTGTAAAACGGGGTGATTGATTTTATGGATAGGGTTCACTATGGGTGTGATTCATAAACTGTCCGACGAAGTCGTGGCGCATATCGCTGCTGGCGAAGTGATTGAGCGCCCCGCTTCTGTGGTGAAGGAACTGATTGAAAACTCGATAGATGGCGGTGCGCGAACCATTCATGTGGCGGTCACTGGCGATGGTCGCCGCCTAATCCAAGTGAGCGATGACGGGTGTGGTATCCCGTCCAATGATATTGAACTCGCTTTTACCCGCCATGCCACTAGTAAACTTGAAAGCGCACACGATCTGTTTCGGATTCGCACGTTAGGGTTTCGTGGAGAGGCACTAGCCAGTATCGCATCTGTAAGTCATGTCCAGATGACGACTCGCCACATTGACGAAGATTCCGGTGTATGGATGCATATCGAGGGCGGACAAATTATTGGGCGGAGAAATGTGGGCGCTCCCGCTGGGACAATGATTCGTGTAGAGCATTTATTTTTCAACACTCCAGCTCGCCTTAAGTTTTTGAAAGGCGAAGCAACAGAAAAACGTCAGATTGCGTCGTTGATCAGCCGCTACGCAATGGCGTATCCCGGCGTGAGATTCACACTCGAACAGGATAAGCGCGAGGCGCTGCGCGCAGGTGGAAGCGGTGATTTAGCAGATGTTCTCGTCCATGTCATGGGACTGGACACCTTCAAAAACATGCTCGAAATCGATGCCAGTAACGAATCTCACGAAGGAATTTCTGTTTATGGATTCACTTCAACCCCCGCTCATCACCGCGCTGATCGGTCAAAGATTACTCTGTTCGTGAATGGGCGCTGGATACAAGATACCGCGCTTACACATGCAGTCGTACAGGCATATCACACCTTGCTGATGGTGGGGCGCTATCCTGTAGCAGTGCTGATGATTCAGATGCCACCAGACAAAGTCGATGTAAATGTACATCCCACGAAAGCAGAAGTTCGTTTCCAAAACAGCGACATTGTGTTTTCGGCAGTCCAGCGGGCGGTACGACGTACTCTCATCGAACACGCGCGCGTTCCAAGCTATCGGGGGCGCGGCATCTTGGGGGCGTTCGGGGATAGAAGCCAGCCCCATGACCCATCCATGCAAATGGATTTGGATTTGGAACTTGTGTCGCCCGGCCAACCCGCGCGGCGACAATTTGAAACCGATGCTAACGCGGATGATCCAACCGCGATCCCTGATGGGCCTGATGCGCCGATGCGTCCCCGCACGCTGCCTATGCTGCGACTAGTCGGACAGATCGCGGCAAGCTACATCGTGGCGGAAGGCCCCGCTGGAATGTACTTGATTGATCAACATGCGGCACATGAACGGGTGCTGTATGAGCAGTTTATGGCAGACTACGCGCGACAAAAAACTGTTACACAATATGCGCTTGAAGCGCAAACTATACAGGTTACGGCGGCTGAAGCGCGGCTGCTCGAAAGTAATCTAGAAGTGTTATCGAATTTAGGATTCAACTTAGAATCTTTTGGTCCTAATGTGTTCATTATACGGTCTGTGCCAGCAATGTTGGCAGATGGCGACCCGGTAGAAGTGATTGCTGGGGTAGTTCAAGACCTAGAGTTAGGAAATGCGCCCGGACAGGAAAAAATCGAGGATAAAATCGTCTTGAGGGTATGTAAAACCGCCGCGGTAAAAGCTGGTCAAATTTTGAGCTTGGAACAGATGCAGAGTTTAATCCGCCAGCTTGAACGATGCGATTCTCCGTTATCATGCCCGCATGGACGACCAACGCTGGTTCACATCAGCAGCGATCAACTCGCGCGCGAATTCGGGCGTATTCACTAACATGAATGAGTGCAAAAAATAGGGCGTATATCACGCCCATTTTTTGAATTCATCGACTTTGCCAAGTGAATACGCGCCAATCACCGGGCGCACCAGCAACAGTATAGGTCCCATCGGGGTTTGCCACAGCTACAGAGACACGCCACTGGATGGTGTGCGGCTGACCATCACTCGGAATGAGTGACTCCGGGAGCATATAGCCCGTGCTGCGCGTAACATCTTGCCATGTCGCGCCAGAAGTCAAATCCTGAATTTCGACAAAATAGCGTTCAGTTGAAAGCAGTGCGCCAGCACTAATCCATTGCAGTTGAAAAGTGCGGGCGGGTGCAACGCCATTTTGTGGCGGAAAGACAATCAACGGCGGCGGATATGTCGGTGTGCCCGTGGGTGTTTCACTGCCAGATGGGGTAGGTGAAAGCGTTGGTGTGGCTGTGGGTGCGGGAACGATCACGTTATCGCCTACAACGAGAAAGACATTACAGTCAGGCCCACCGCTTGGATTCTGAAAATCGCAGCCCCTAAAGCTCAATTGTGGGTTAAGCGTGGCAATCACCGCGAGAGTCGTTTCATATTCTTGGGCGAAACGCAAAATAGTGTCGTTTTCGCGAATCGGGATTTCTAATGTGGGTGCGTCTTCTGGGATTGTGAAATTGTTGATCGACGGCGGCAAATAGGTTTGGGTGAGTTCAAAACCGACAGGCGTAGGAGTCGGCGGTTGAAGTGGGATATAGATGATCGATCCCGGACTAGGAAGATTGTCTATACTGCGAACACTGGGGTTCAAGCGCAGAAACTCTGCTGTCATAGCGTTGATCGACGCTTGATCACGGTAATTGAACGGTGGACGTTCGACGATGCCGTAAAAGGTATCACCAGCGCGAATAGTATAGGCATAGGGACCCGGAGTTGTGCTTGGCGTAAGCGTAAGCGTTGGTTCAGAGGGGGTTGCTGTGAATGGGCGCGTCGCCAGCACCGGAGGTAACGTGCTAGTCCGCATGAGTGTCGGAGAGGCAGGAAGTTGTGTCGCTGATGGGGTAATCCCCGGCGCGGTCTGTGTACCTTCAAGCGTGGGGGTTGGCCGTGGAACTTGGCTCAATTCGCAGCCGGATGCCACCAAAGCGATCAGTGTAATACTGGCAAGCAAAAATGCTAACGAAATTCGCGTGCGGTTGGTCATGAATTTGTCTCTCCGCGCCCTTGCCACGTAAACTGGCGGGCTTCGGTGGTAAAGCGAGGGTTATCAAGGTCATCGGCGCGCGCCACGCTCACTGTCCATTCGTAATCGTGGCGGCGCGCATCCGTGCCTTGCCATTCCGGCGGCACAATCCAGAAAAGCTGTGTAGTAGTCGCTGTAAACAGCATATCAGTAGTTAAATCACGCACTTTGACGACATAGACTTCATCAGCACGAAGGGTGCCTGACGCGATCCAACGCAGGGTAATCAGTTGATCGCGTTGAAATAAGGCGCGATGACTTGGACTTAGGGCATTAGGCGCATTAAATGTCGGTGTTGCGCTTGGGATCGGTGTTTCACTACCCGTTAAAGTGGGTGATAACGTGGGAGTGGGGCTTGGCGCGGGTACGCGCATTCGTTGTCCTGATTGCAGCAGCACGGTACAACGAGGACCACCCGAATCGAGACTGTAATCGCATTGAGAGAAAGTGATTTCTGGATTCAATTGAGATAGCACTTCGGCACTAGTATTGTATTGATAGGCAATCGCTAACATCGTTTCATTCGTTTGAACCGTATGCCACATAATACCTTCAAGTAATGTCTCCGTAGGCGTGGGTTCATCGAATATCGATTGTGCAGTCGCAGTAGAATTCGCTTGAACGGCGGCAGCCGCTATCAATTCGCCCCCAGCTTGTGCTGTATCTGCATTCCCCTCGGTGGGTAACTGTGCATTTGGGTCAACTGTTGGCGTGGGCCAAGGGATGAGCAGTGTTGTACCTGCAATAATTGCCTCTGGTGCAGACAAGTTATTTAATTCAAGAATTTCCGGCAGCACGTCAAGACTGCGATGCCCGCAGCTAAACGCCAGCGAAATCAAGTCATCGCCGGGTCGAATAAGCACTTCACAGGGTCCCTGTGTGGGGGTTGCTGTAGCAGTTGGAGGCATTGGGGTTACAGTCGCAAGACGTGGTGCGACCATTGTGTTGGTAGCGATTTGTAATTCAGTTTGCGGAGATGGACTAACAATGTCAGCACCACCGCCCACCGTCGATACGGGTGCGATTGTAGCAGTAGGAATGGGGGTGTCGATGGGGTCGCCGCCCGTAAACGAACGTATCCCTTGCACCGCCAGTACTGCAAAGCACACAAGCATGGGCAGCACTATGAGCGCACTAACAACATAAATACTGCGGTTACGCGCTAATTCATCTTCGATTAGGTCGGTTTCGCCATAGCGGCGATCATAGCCGTTTTGCCCAGTTTTCGTTCGCCTATCGTCTGAACGACGGGTGCGCTCCAAGCTAGCCAGTGGGACATCTGCTAACGATGTTCCACAGGTGCTGCACACAGCCGCATTTGGGTGGGAATGCGTGCCGCAAATTGGGCAAATCTTAAAAGACTGAGCCAAAAATGCCTCACAGAAAGTCGCGCACAATTGCTAAGCGAGGCGTATTATAGCATAGTCCCGCTGTTGCCTACGGTCATCTTAGGCTACCGCGTGGAAATACGCGCCTTAGATGCAAGAATGGTGTCAGAAATTCGCTCCCGCGGCAGCACCACCGATTTTTGCAGAATTAAGGCGTTACTCACGGTTGCTTCTTGTCCAATGCTGCATCCGCTTTCCAAATATACATAAGGCCCGATCCGCGCATGTTGACCGACACTTACTTGAGGATCGATGCGGACAGGTGGAATAATCTGTACCGTTCCGGGTAGTTCACTCAAGATATGTGCATCTTCTTCCTCATCTAAAAGATGTTTGCTCAATGTCAATAAATCTGGATCGGTTTCGATCTGCAACGTCCACGCGGTATCGACTAGATATACGGGCGCATTAGTGTGTAAATATGAGCGATAAAGGTGTATGAGATCGCGATAATCTGGCGCGAAATCAAGTTTCGGGGCAGTGTGCAAATATTGGATGAATTGTTCTCCACATAATGCCATGTCGGATAAATGGAGCATATCGCCACTTTCTAGTGCGTGTTTTTCAATGTTTACCACCCTATCAGCATCCATATGAGCGTAGTAATGGGTATTTGAACGAGAGAGCGGTGTATGCGCTCCGCTCAGTACAAGCGCAGCGGAGTGGTCATCACTGTGTTTGATCAGTCGTTCGGGGAAGTGGACATGCGTAAAACTATTATAACTTGTCAAAATAAAGGGGGATTTATCCTGCTGTACAATTTGAGCAAGGGCATCGGTAATCGGCTGCCCAGTTGGATGAATGAGAAACTTCACATCGACATGCGGCAGCCAATGCGAATTGAGATAAGACGCTAAGCCACCTTCTTCAATCCCCAACACAACATGAAAACGATGAATCCCAGCGTCAACAAGCCTGTCCATAATACGTGTAACAAGTGGTTTACCCAAGATAGGCAGCATCGCTCGCGGGCGATTGTAAATAAGCTGGCTGCGATGGTGGGTGCTTCCAATAGCAATAATGACAGCGCGGTCTATCAAGGTTTCACCCCTCACAGTTGTAGTTATAATTCGGATAGTCCAACTTTATTTTACGGTATGCGGAGTAGGTTACTAAATGTCCACGTCCTTAAACAAAAAATTGGTGGCGTATCACATTTCGCGCTTGAAGGACAAAAGCCCTGATGTGCGGCTGAAGTCGATTCAGGAACTGGCACAGCTTGGCGATCCAGAAGCGATGGAGCCGCTGCGCGACATTTTCAAAAACGATCCTGTGTTGGAAGTTCGTAAGGCTGCCCAAGAAGCCGGATTGACTATCTTCAACGCGCAGAAACAAGATAAATGAGTACCGGAAAATAGAGAAAGGAGAACGGTGATGGTCATCGTTCTCCTTTTTGTTATGGACTAGCGGCAGAGGTTGGAAAGTCGTTCAGCAATTTGCGCGGCGCTGGCTTCCAAACTCGCCAGTTTTTGCCTCTCTCGCTCAACAATTTCGGGGCGGGCACGGCTGATAAACTGCTCATTTGAGAGCGTCGCCTGCGACTTGATGATTTGCTCGTCGAGCTTGGCTTTTTCTCTCGTCAACCGATCACACTCGGCAGCAATGTCAATGAAGTCTGCAAGCGGAAGATAAACTGTTGCATCCCCGGCGACCACGCTTGCTGCATCCTGAGGCGCTTTTTCACCATCGTTCATCAAGGTGACCGAAGCCACATTACACAACCGCCCAAAAAGGTAGCCATACGCCTCGAACAGCGGTTTATGCGCGGAGGCAAGTACCAAAGCACTGATCTTACGCGATGGTTCAACATTGTACTCATCACGCACATTGCGAATTCCACGAATGAGATCGATGAGTATGCCGATTTGCGTTTCAGCCGCATCATCGAGATAGCGTTCGTCGGCAGTGGGCCATTTCGCCATGATTAAGGCTTCACCTTCGTGTGGGATATGCTGCCAGATTTCTTCGGTCACAAACGGCATATATGGATGCATCAACCGCAGAGATTGATCCAATACATGCAGCAAAACACGGCGGGTGCGCGACTTTTCTGCATCACCACCTGTGTATAAGGGTGCTTTACTCATCTCGATATACCAATCGGCAAATTCTCCCCATAGAAAATCGTCAAGCTGACGAGCGGCTTCACCATACTGGTAGGTATCGAACAATCGCTGCATCACACCAATCAAACGATGCAAACGGCTCATAATCCAGCGTGAGGGCAGGTCAAGTTCTGATGGCACTGGGAGTGAAAAATCATTCTCCCCTTCCAAGTTTTGAGTGACAAAGTTTGCCATCTGCCAGATTTTGTTGACAAAGCGCCAATTACGCTCCACGCGGGCAACATCTAGGTTAATGTCGTTTCCGGGTGTGCTGCCAGTCACCAACGCTAAGCGCAGTGGATCGGCACCATATTTTTCGATTAACTCTAGTGGATCGATCACATTGCCAAGCGTTTTGCTGATCTTGCGTCCAAATTTATCGCGCACCAACCCATGCAGATACACCGTATGGAATGGGGCTTCATCGGTAAACCACAATCCCATCATAATCATACGCGCCACCCAGAAAAACAGGATGTCATAGCCTGTTTCCATCACACTTGTGGGATAAAACCGCTTGAAATCGGGTGTTTCTTGGGGCCAACCAAGCGTACTAAAGGGCCATAAGCCGCTGCTAAACCACGTATCTAGCACATCTTCTTCGGGTTTCCATTCCACATCGCTTGTATTTGACGGTGGCATTGTCCCCACATAGATTTCCCCGTTCGAGCCATGCCATGCGGGGATACGATGCCCCCACCAAAGCTGACGACTGATACACCAGTCTTCAATATTTTCAAGCCAGTGGAAATACACTTTCTCAAAGCGCTCTGGAACAATCTTGATACGTCCATCGCGCACAGCGGCGAGCGCTTTTTCTGCAAGCGGTTTGATCTTCAAGAACCATTGCATACTTAACATAGGCTCGATTACTTCGCCGCCACGCTGCGAACGCGGCACAACCAGTGTGTGATCCTGCACACGAATAGTTAATCCGACTGCGGTCATGTCTGCCCACAATTTTTCGCGGCAATCAAAGCGATCCAGCCCCGCGTACACACCGCCATTCTCGTTCACTGCCGCATTTGCTGTGAAGATATTAATCATGGGTAAATTGTGACGCTTGGCAAGCTCATAGTCGTTGAAGTCATGCGCTGGTGTCACTTTGAGCGCGCCTGTACCAAATTCCCGATCCACATATTCATCGCCAATGACCATGATCTCTCGATTCAGCATTGGCACGTAGGCTTTTTTGCCAATCAGGTGCTTATAGCGTTCATCTTCAGGATGCACTGCTACGGCTGTGTCACCAAGAATGGTTTCTGGACGTGTCGTCGCCACCGGCAGGTATTCACCGCCCTCAATGGGATATTTGAAGAAATAGAGCTTGCCATTTTCTTCTTCGCGTTCCACTTCGAGATCGCTAACGGCTGTTTGTAATCCGGGACTCCAGTTCACAAGTCGTGTTCCCCGATAAATCAACCCCTGATCCCACAAGCGGATAAAAACCTCACGCACTGCGCTCGATAGTCCATCATCAAGGGTAAAACGCTCCCGATCCCAATCGCAGCTTGCGCCTAAACGGCGAAGCTGAGTGATAATCGTGCCGCCGTACTTTTCTTTCCACTGCCATGTACGCGCGAGAAATTCTTCCCGCCCGATCTCTTGGCGGCTTGTGCCTTCGTCACGCAGCATCTTTTCAACTTGAAGCTGCGTTGCGATGCCCGCATGATCGGTACCGGGAACCCACAATGCCGCTTTACCGCGCATGCGTTCGTAGCGGATCATCAGGTCTTCGAGTGTACTAAACAGCGCATGACCAATGTGGAGCGCGCCCGTCACGTTGGGCGGCGGCATACTAATCACGAAAGGTTCTGCCTCCGGTGGGGCAGCTTCTGGCTTAAACCAGCCGTTTTCTTGCCACCATTTGTACAGACGCGCTTCGGCTTCTTTGAAGTCGAAATTTTTCGCCATCTTCTCGATAGGCTGCTTTGTCGTCATTTTTATCTCCATTTTTTAGCTTTAGCAGGAAGCGATGCGCTCCGCTACTTCTTGAAAAGGAATTTGTAGGATTTCTCTGTTTTGGTCGGTTTCCGTGCAACCAACACACGTTCAGCACGGTCAGGTTGGTCGGTGATTGACTCGAAGCCCGTTTCCAGCAGCACAACTTTTACTTCATCTGTCGAAAGGGGTCGGTAAGTGACATGCCGTTTCAGCGCTTCATAACGTTCGCCCTTACCCTTAACGATGAATAGATTTTGGGTAGCGATGACAGGGGGGCCATCCTCCCATTCCCACGTATCAAACGTGATGAATTCACTTCTATCATCCAGTTCGTGAATAAATCCCGGAATAAAACGCGGACGATCTTCCATAAAGGGCGCAAAGTCGCGCATCCCAATCACTAAAAAGCCTCCGGGACGCAGCAGCTTGTAAAAAATATTCATGGCGCTTTCAATTTCCGCGTCTGTGAGCAGGTGGGGAAGGGCGTTTCCTTTGGTGATGACCGCGTCAAAGGGTCCTTCAACCATACTTAACAAGCTGTGAAAATCAGCGCGCTCGAAGTGAATTTTGTCCAGCAAATCGACTTGTTCCGCAATTTCTTGTGCTTTGCGAAGCATACCCGCACTCGGATCAGCGGCGGTCACATCAAAGCCCAATCGAGCAAGCGGGATCGCCTGTGTTCCCGCACCGCACGAGGCATCAAGAATGCGCTGGACTTCCTCATTACGAAACAACGAACGCAAACCAAGCCCTTCACGATCCATTTGCGACTCCCAATCGCGGAAGAACAGCGTGTAATACTCCGCGATTGCATCATAAAAAGGATTGGTGTCGTTGGTCAGTTTGTTTTCCACACGCACACTCCCTCAAAAGCAGCCACCACAAAAATAAAAAGCACCCACGCCTGACAAGGACGAAGGGTGCTTCGCGGTACCACCTTGTTTTTCCCAAAAAACACGTGTGTTCTTCAGGAACTCTCAAATCCGCTGTAACGGGCGGGCGCGGCATTCCTTACACAAAGTCTCAATGACTTCTTCAAGAACGCGACTCATGAGCGACTTTTCAGTAGGATTGAACGAACGAGCTTTCAGCCAATGACTCGTATTCTCTGCACGCCAATTTCCTACTTACTTCTCTCAATCAACGTCTGCTATTGATATGTAATTGTGATGTTGAGTATATCACCGTCTTCAAAACACGGTCAATCCCCTCAAAACGGGGTTAGTTAGCAGATAGCAGTGCGCGAATGCGGTCAGATACCATGTCGATGGCAACCGTGTTCGATCCACCTTCGGGAATGATTACGTCTGCATATCGCTTGCTTGGTTCTACAAACTCCAGATGCATTGGGCGAACCGTTGCCATATACTGCGTGATCACCGACTCAACACTGCGTCCGCGCTCCACAATGTCGCGGCGCAAACGGCGGATAAAGCGAATGTCAGGATCGGCATCAACATAAATTTTGACATCATACAATGGGCGAAGTGCGGCTTCCGCCAGCACGAGAATCCCTTCGACCATGATAATCGGTTGTGGACGAACAATCTGGACATCTTGTGTGCGGCGGTGATGCGTAAAGTCATAGACTGGAATTTCGATAGTTTCACCGTTTTGCAAACGCAAAATATGCTCACGCATCATTGGCGTATCAAGTGCGTCTGGGTGGTCGAAGTTGATGATTCCGCGTTCGACCAGCGGCACATGACTAAGGTCTTTGTAGTAGGCATCATGCGGGATATATGCGATGTTGTGGCTGCCGACACGCTCAAGAATAGCGTTGGAAATCGTGGTTTTGCCTGAACCAGTCCCCCCGCCAACAGCGATGGTCACCGGGCGGCGAGGTGTTGTTGATGCTTTATCTGATGTATCCATTTTCGTATGCTTAACCCGATAGTTTCTGTGTTCAACAAACGAGCTCTCATTAATAAAAATGCCCGCACAGAGTGTTCTGCTGCGGGCATTGATTGAGAGCCATCGAAGGGACTTGAACCCTTAACCTCACGCTTACGAAGCGTATGCTCTGCCATTGAGCTACGATGGCGAATTAGGGGAGAGTATAGCACTCTCCTCTCACACTGACAAGACCTATTTTCATTCCCTAGTGGCGAAAATGCCGCACCCCTGTGAACACCATCGCGATTCCCGCTTCATTCGCCGCGTCGATAACCTCATTATCCCGAATCGATCCTCCGGGTTGAATCACTGCCGTAATTCCCGCTTCAATGGCTGCTTGAATTCCATCTGCAAACGGAAAAAAAGCATCTGATGCCAGCACAGCACCGCGGGCTTTATCTCCAGCTTTCGAGACTGCGAGTTTTACCGCATCAACACGGCTGGGTAATCCACCGCCAATTCCGATGGTCGCGTTTTGTGTGGCAATGACGATAGCGTTAGATTTGATATGCTGTACCGCCTTCCATGCAAACCGGAGTGCTTCCACTTCACTCGGTGTGGGGGGGCGATTTGTCACATTTTTGAACATCATACCTTCGGGATCGCCCATATCAACGGTTTGAACCAGCAGCCCACGATGCACAGAGCGTACTTCGAGTTCGCGTCCATCGTACATTGCGGGAACTTGCAGCAGACGACAATTTTTGCGCTTATCGTTCAATACTTCTTGCGCGGCTGGGGTGAATGAAGGGGCTGCAATGGCTTCTAAAAATAGCGAACCCAACACATCGACAAATGCTTCATCTACTGGACGATTTACTGCGATGACACCTCCAAATGCTGAAACCGGGTCGCACTCTAGGGCGGCGGGATAAGCTGCTGCGATACTAGTTCCTGTAGCGATGCCCGCAGGGGTGAGATGTTTAACAATAACTACCGCTGGGTCTGTAAAACTGCTAACTGCGCGCCATGCCGCGTCTAAATCGAGAATGTTATTGTAAGACAGCATTTTCCCACCAAGTACCGTCCCGCCTAATGCGTCCGCTTTAGAATGGCGGCTGTAGTATGCAGCACTTTGATGTGGATTTTCGCCATAACGAAGAACAGCGATTCGTTTTGCGCCAACTGACAAATGTTCGGGGAGTGCATCAGCCGAATCACCAATAAACGGTGGTGCGCTGTCTTGTGCCAGAAAAGCATGTATCGCCGTGTCATAATCACGAGTTTGAGCAAACGCTTTCACAGCAAGATCACGCCGCATTGCAAGATCGACCTGTCCGTTAGCTTCCAGCGCGTCAAGTACACGGGAATAATCCGCAGGATCGCTAACAACCACAACTCTGATAAAATTCTTTGCCGCGGCACGAATAAGCGTTACACCACCAATGTCAATTTGCTCAATCGCATCTTGGAGCGACACACCAGTACTGGCAACCGTTTCTTGAAACGGGTACAGATTGCACACAACCATGTTGATCGGCGCATATCCCGCATCCCGCAGCTCATTCAAATCCTTCTCGGTGTCCCGTGCGAGAATACCTGCATGAACGGCGGGATGAAGCGTCTTAACGCGACCACCAAGCAGTTCTGCTACTCCAGTAAGACTTTCGATTGATGTGACTGGTAAACCAGCAGCGCGTAAACTTGATTCTGTTCCGCCGCTGGCGACAAGATCCCATCCACGGTTGACTAATGCTGCCGCAAATTCTGCTAGACCAGTTTTGTCATGCACACTCAATAATGCACGGGGCATACCGCTTTTTCCTTGTCATCATTTCAAAAGGTGAAGTTGAAAGAAAGCAGGCGCTAATTTGGGTATAAATGATCCTCTGCCAAAACGGATCGGATAGTCGCGGCGAATTCGCGCGCGCGTTTTGGCGCAGTGCCTACATAAGTTGAGGCATCAAGCAGGGAACGAATTTGTTCTATCGTTAAGTAACGCCGAAGCTCAACACTATTGATGAGCAGGTCTTCAAGTGGATTCGGTTGATCTGCGCTGACGGTTGCCCACGCTTGCATACTGTACTCGCGCAAAACCTCATGAATATGCTGTCGATCTGCGCCATACTTGACCGATGCCATTAGGATTCGTTCCAGCGCGGCAAAACTCCCATATTTGCTAAGATTGCGCTGAATTGCATTTGGATCAATTCGCAGGTTAGCAAGTGTCCGTTTCGTAACATTGAGCATCTCGTCTGCTGCAAGGAAAGCTATGGGAAGCATTTCGCGGCGATTTGCGGAATCGTCGAGTGTGCGTTCAAGCAGCGAATGACTCGCATTTTCCCATGCTGTCTGGGTGAGCGCCACGATCAACCGCCCCAAACTATCCGTTTTTTCGCTGTTGATGGGGTTGCGCTTAAATGGCATTGCTGATGAACCAACCTGTAGGCGTGCAAAAGGCTCGCCGAGTTCTCCAATCATAGGCGATTGCAGCACACGCAGATCGAACGCGAACTTATAAAGGCTGCTGGCCAATCCTGCCAATGCTGATATGATCTGCCAATCGAGTTTGCGCGGATATGTTTGTCCTGTGATGGGGTAGGGAAGCAAATCAAGTTCTGACATCACAAGAGATTCGAGTGTTTCAGGTGTATGCGGTGTTCCGTCAAGCAGTTGCGCGTAGCTGGCTGCTGTACCCACTGCGCCCTTGAAACCTTTTCCACGTATATGCCGTTGAAGTTCGCGCATCCCCATATAGTCCTCAAGCAAATCCTGTGCATACAGGGCGAGGCGATAACCTAATGTCGTCGGCTCAGCAGGTTGAAGATGAGTAAACGCCATGACAGTCTGTTCCGCTGTTTCCTCGATTTGAGAGGCAAATAGGCCCAACAAACTCGAAAGCGTCGTCAAAACAATATGCAAACTTTCTCTTAAGCGGAGGGCATCGGCGTTGTCTTCGATGTCAGCGCTGGTTGCGCCTAAATGAATAATTCCGCCTCCGATTGGGCACTGTTGTGCGTAGGCTTGCACTTCCGCCATAAGGTCATGATGGATTCGCGCTTCAATTGCGAGCGCCGCCTCAACATCGACATCGTGCATGTGTGCTTCAAGGTCTGCAACTTGTTCGGCTGTCACTAAACCCAGCGAATGTTGGGTTCGGGCGAGCGCAACCCAAATGCGCCGCCACAAGGCGCGTTTATGTGTTTCGCTCCAAACAGCGCGCATGGCATCTGACCCATAGCGCCAAGTGAATGGCGACAAAAAAGTGTCGTGTGTGAATGTCATTGGGGTTTGTAATTTCTCGGCGTGCTGTGCTTGCTAACGAGCGCGATTATAGCATCGCCGCGTGTTATGAACGACTGTCGAAGATCAATTCGGTAGGAATTCTCAATAAAGGATCGTCAAAGCTCTTGTTTGTGCATTATTTCACGATTACACTTGTGGACATGGCGCTGTAAACGCAAGGGGGGGATAAATGTCGGTTCAAATGCGTACTCGCGTGATTATTATCGGGGCGGGCTTCGGAGGAATTTTCGCGGCAAAGCAGTTTGAAAACCAATCTAGTGTCGACGTGCTGCTTATTGATCGCCACAATTTTCATACATTCACGCCGCTGCTTTATCAAGTGGCGACATGCGGTTTAGAAGCAGAAGAAATCGCGTATCCGGTCCGCGGGATTTTTCGGGGTAGGAGCAATATCCATTTTTTGCTTGGCGAAGTCATTGAAATTGATCGTGCCAATAAACGAATCGGAATTGAAACACCCTCAGGAAACCGTACCGAATTCTATGACTATTTGATCGTCGCAGCAGGCAGTGTCACAAACTATTTCAATTCACCAGAAATCAGCGAACACGCTTTTGAACTCAAAAATGTAAGCGATGCCCTGATTCTACGAAATCATATTTTGTCGCTTGTTGAACGCGCTGTTTGGGAGTCTGACCCAGAAAAACGCCGCGCGTTAACCACAATTGTAGTTGTCGGCGGCGGACCTACGGGCTTAGAGACAGCAGGCGCAATGTACGAATTATATACCCATGTCTTGCTCAAGGAATTTCCGTTTCTGAGTGAGCTTGGAACATGCGTAACACTCGTTGAAGCAACCGAAAAGCTGCTTCTAGCATTTCCTGAAGAACTGCAAAGCGCCGCGCTCGACCAATTAAGAAATTTAGGCGTAAATGTTATCCTTGGAAATCCTGTAAGCGAAACAGGCGACGATTATGTTCGACTAAAAGACGGCACAATGATTCAAGCGCATACACTTGTGTGGGCAGCAGGCGTAAAAGCAAATCCATTGGCTGACGCGCTAGGTCTCGAAACAAAGCGATCTGGACGAATTTCCGTGCAACCAACACTGCGATCACAAGAGGACGACGCGGTATTTATCGTCGGAGATATGGCGTATCTAGAGAACGAGCACGGACATCCGTATCCCATGTTGATTCCAGTAGCGAAGCAGCAAGGTATTTTGGCGGCAAAAAATATCTTGCGAACTATTAATGGCAAACCATTGGGAACTTTTCGGTATATTGATCGCGGAATCATGGCGACTATTGGGCGCAGCCGCGCTGTGGCATGGATCTATAACCGTATTCCTTTGCGCGGATATTTAGCGTGGGTATCATGGCTGGGGCTGCATCTCATTGCTTTAATGGGTTTCCGAAACCGCGTGAATGTGTTAGTCAACTGGATTTGGAACTATTTGACCTATGACCGTTCAATGCGGATCATTCTCGCCGATATTCCGAGCGAAAACACAAGCGAAAATCATCGCTGACAAAACAAGTTTCCAACTAAGAAAGTCCGCCCAATGACCGATTTAACAATCGGCTCGTTTTTCAACATGTGAATCAGGTACAATGCACCTATTCACATCACGCGCAAATCAGTTTGGAACGCCATCACAGGAAGACACTATGGAACAGGAAATCCTAAAGAAGCGCGACGAGCGCGTCAAGCCGCATCTTCAGCAGTATGCTCCCGTATGGTTAGTGGATGAAAAAATCATCCCTGAAGATGAAGCCGTGCAGTTCAATGTTGTGTTTCAGCACAGTCGCTATGGATGGGTTAATCGCCGTTATCGTTTCGATGCCTTCAACGGTGTTCTCTACCATAAAGGACAGCACACCATTAGCGAAGATGAGGCGTTAGCGGTGCAGGAAAAAGAACCTTACGTTAGCGCTGTCGTCACTGACATTCCAAATGCATACGGTGGGTAAGCGCGTCACCTAAAGTCTGCAAACAAAAAGACCCGCTTGATTATGTCACGGGTCTTTTTGTTTGCGTTTTTTACATATTATCCACTAACTGGAAGTTGATCAAAGCTTTGGTAGTAAAAGCGCGGCTGTAAAATCCGTACCAGCGATGTAATCAACCATCCAGTTTGCCCATCATACGTAACCCGCACCCAATTGTTGTCGGCTGTGCGTGCTTCGGCTTGTACACGCTCACCATAGGGAATCGTGCCGAGTATCACAGCTTCAAAACTTGGGTCGCTCCGCAGATTGGTATTGAAAAGCGTCTCGATAGTGATCACCAGCGGCGCACGGGTTGGGGTCAATGTTGGGGCAGGAGTAGAAATTGTGCGCGGGACGAAGACCACAGGAACTTGATTGAGATTACCGGAAATGCTGACCACAAAATATGCCACCCAACCATTCTGCCCCTCAAAGTTGATTTGCAACCATTCGTTATCTTCTGTGCGCCCTGTTAGGTCAGCGACATTTCTGGGATTCATGAAACCAATCCGAGTGAACTCCGTTCCCGGACCCAAGCGAACGTTTACCCGCCGAAAAGCCGTGACGAAAGGCGCACCCGCATAACTATTGGGGTTGATAAATGCGCTCTGCGTTACCGCGCCGCCACCACCGCCCACGCCTTGAATCGGACCGTCACTCCTTCGCTCGACTGTAACGATTTCTAGCGCGTCGAGATTGCCGGTTAACGTCACCGTGAAATATGCCACCCAACCTTCCACGCCTGAAATATCGATCCGCAGCCAATTATTTTCGGTATCGCTCCTACCCGTTACGGGGACAACATCGCCACTTTGCAGTTGATCGATAATAGGGTACTGTGTACCGGGACCTTGACGCACATTCACCGTGCGATATGCTTGGGCGCTTACTGTTGTGCCATCTTGTGCAAAAATGACTGTTGGTATAAGCACGAGCCAAATCACAAGCACAAATCGAACAAAACGCATAGCTACGCTCCTTATGGGGCTTCGCGGTTATGAGAATATTCCGATTGTAAACCGAATTGCCTCAATATATTCTGTAAGTTGGTCATGTGATGAGCAAGCAACGATTCACCAGCGAAACACCATCTACGCGAAAAATCTTGCCTCAAATAGTCACTATCGAAGCGGAGATTGCTGAAGGACTAGAGAGCATTGCCGAAAACGAACTTCGCCGCACTCTTGAGGGGGTGATGTCCGGTTTAAGGCGTTCCAAGACAGGACTTCGCTTTGAATTCACTGGTAAGCTTGGGTTGCTGCGACGACTTGGAACGGTGCAAGCGGTCTATTCAGTACAGCAATATGCCATTCCCCGCCCAAAAGCTTTGCTTGGAGACGAAAATTGGCGGCGCTTCCGCGCACAAATCGATGATGCAATCGCGCACCATAACCCCGATACGTTCATGACGTTTACCATTGCCGCCGCTGGTTCCGATTCGAGTGTAATGAGTCGCATCAAGCAGGAAATTTCCGCAAGCACGGGGTTAATCGAGAGTGAAAAGGGAGACTTGTGGATACGAATCATCCCCGGCGAAACTGGATGGGAAACGCTTGTGCGTCTTACGCCGCGCCCATTGGTAACACGCGCATGGCGAATATGTAATTATGAAGCGGCGTTGAACGCGACGGTTGCACACGCAATGATACTACTCTCTGTACCAAAGTCAGAAGATGTTGTGGTGAATTTAGGCTGTGGATCGGGCACCTTGATGATCGAACGCTTGCTCGTTGAACGCGCGTCGCTCGTCATTGGCATAGATAATGATCCATTGGCGCTTGAGTGTGCTATGCAAAACACGGCTGCGAGAGGGCTTGCTTATCAAGCTGCGCTTGTACATGCCAACATGACATCCGCTCCACTGCCCAGCGCGTTTGCAGATACCATCTTTGCAGATTTGCCTTTTGGGCAAAAGGTTGGGTCACACCGAGAAAACCAGACTTTATATCCGCGCGTACTGCACGAAGCAGCACGAATAGCAAAAATTGGCGCGTCGTTTGTACTTATCACGCATGAGATAAGGTTGATAGAAAGCGCGCTCGCTGAACACCCTTTCTGGAAAACAGAAAACATTCTCAAGGTGACCTTGCGCGGGCTGCATCCGCGGCTTTATGTTCTGCGGCGAATGCAGGATTAGACATGCTTCAACCATATTACTTGATACGGTTCAAGCCAGATAAATTCGTCGTCATTGAAGGCTTGTCGCGAAATTAGGTCGCGCGTACCTGAAATCTGAAACCCTGCTTCACGCAGCGCACCGTTGAAAATCTGCTGTCTCTGTTCGGAAAAGTTCGCCAGCACCAATACCTGTTGATTACGAACATATCCAAGAACGTGACGATTTCCTGTGTGGATAAATCGCGTGGCGTTACCCGCAAGTTCAGGGGTCGCTTTTCGTAGTTGAATCATCTGGCAAAGCGGCAAGAAGATACGCCCTTCAATGGATGCGGGATCGGCGCGCCGCGCATATGCCTCCGCATTTGCTTTCGGGCGATGCACCCAGCGATTATCCTGCATCGTTGCAGGGTCATCCGCGTAGGTGTAATCATTGAGCGTACCAATTTCATCCCCCAAATAAATGAGAGGAATACCGCCGGCGCTGAGGATGATCGCATAGATCATAAGAATGCGCCGCACTGCAATCTCAATTTGGCTAGGATCGCCGGAATTCAGAGCTTGCTCAAGCCCAGCAAGTGATGCCATCGTGCCAGAGATACGCATGTCTCCTGTACGCGGGTTAAAGTTAAACGGAAGTCCTTTTGCAAAACTTCCCGGAAACCGTCCGGTATAGAAATTATTCAAGAAAGAACGGTGATCGCCGCCTTTGATCCCAAGTTCAATTGCATCTTCATCAGCAAAGCCCCAACCAATATCATCATGTGACCGGATGTAGTTCACCCATGCAGTATGTTCGGGAAGGGGAAATTGTTTTGTCATTGTGTGGCGAAAAAAATCGGTTTCACGAGTTGCCAATGCTTCCCAAATCGCCACCATCATGATGGGATTATACGAAAGCTGACACTTATCCTCACCAATATAGCTGCGGACATCGCGCGGATGAACAATTGCTTCTGACTTGAACAAGAGGGTAGGGGCTGCGATTCGCACAAAACCATTCAATGCACGGATAATCGAATGGACCTGCGGAAGATTTTCGCACGGCGTTCCAAGCTGCTTCCACACAAACGGAACGGCATCCAACCGGAGTATTTCAACACCTTGATTTGCTAAAAATAGAATTTCTTCGAGCATGGCACGGAAAACTTCCGGGTTACGGTAGTTCAAATCCCATTGAAACGGATAAAAAGTCGTCCACACCCATTTTTGTATTTCAGGGCGATACGTGAAACTACCCGGCGCTTGTTCAGGGAAAATCTCGCGCAAATGTGCCTCATATTGGTCAGGCATCTGCCGATCTGGGAACATCCAATAGTACGCTTGATAATAGGGGTCGCCAGCGAGGGCTTTCTGTGCCCAGTCATGCTCATCCGACGTGTGATTGAACACAAAATCGAGTACAAGACTGATCCCTTGTTCACGCAGATCACGCGCAAGGTCGGCTAGCTCGCTCATCGTACCTAAGGATGGGTTCACTTCGCGGAAACTGCTTACAGCATAGCCGCCATCACTGTTCTTCTCTGGAGACTTGAACAGGGGCATTAAATGAAGATACGTTAGTCCCAACTCATCGAAATAAGGCGCGCGTTCGCGAATCCCGCGCAGCGTCCCCGCGAAGCGATCCACATAACACACAGCGCCAATTGTGCGAGAAGATTGAAACCAATCTGGATTTTGCTCTCGATACCTATCAAGAGCATGAAGCTCTGCGGGGCGCAGCGTGAACATTCTCGCTGTGGTTTCGAGCATCTGCTGCAAATGAAAGAAAAAATCATACTGATCGCCATACAAATCGAGCAGTGCATCAAATATCATTGGCAAATGTCGTCGCAAGCGAACCTCAAATGTACGGGCATCACCTCCAGCATATAGAGTTGATGTTAGCGTTGGCAAAAGTCGCTTGATCGTAAGCTCGGCTTGCTCGGCAATCCAATTGAAATCGCGCATGAGAAGATATCCTCTTTCATGAGGAAAACACAGCAGTTAAAAATGAATAGAGAGATTAATTCAGGGAAAAAGGCCCTTGTTCTTTGACCTTGTCCATTGTGTTCAACGCTTCCATAAGCGTTGCTTCCTTGCGATATGTGCGGCGCAGGCGTTCCATAAGTTCCACAACAGATGGGATCGCTAACAGCTTCTGTTTTTCTGATACTGAAACGCGAAGCAGGGATGCCGCAAGATAGGCAAGCGCGGTGGGTTCGCGGGGCATTTGTTGAATATCTAGCCGCATGTTTTCGGCGTGCCCCAAGTTTTGTAAGTAACGCTCGACCCATGGGCGCAGCCTGCGATCTGCATGAAGAAGCACCTGTGTATCGTCGGGCGTGTACGGGAAGTTTTCAACCACACCAACTAAATAAGGTTGATGCGTCTCGAAGCGCTCGATTCGGAAACGTTCCTGACCAACGGCGGTTATGTTCATTCGACCCTCAACGAGGTGCTGTACTTGTGTGATATGCGCTGTGCATCCAACAAGATAGGGAACAGCTTGTTTTCCAGAACGCAGTATTTCATCGCCTTGCTGAAGCGCCACCACGCCGAATGGCAGTTGTTCATCGATGCACAACCGGATCATGATCTTGTACCGTTCCTCGAAAATATGCAGGCTCATGGGCATACCCGGAAACAGCACCGTGTTCAAGGGGAATAATGGGAGTTTATGCATCACTGCACGCTTTGGCTTATCAATAAAATCAGGTCTTACGCCTAGATTGTAACGTTAAATTGCGGACACACACCTCGTTATGCGATGCGCTCTTCAAAACTTCTAAGCTCCTGTGCATCACTTTACAGGATCTGTTGCTCGGCAATGTCAGGCTTCAGGGAATAAACCAAGACTACTCATGATAATGCTTCTTATCACGGAGTAATTGGCGTATGCGATTCAGGGTTTGTCGACTTCCTCTGTACAGCTAAACATCGAGTATGCTTAAGCATCCAATCGGAATGGGTTAAATGACGTGTTAGTGTCATATACGTCTTCGTTTTCGGCGCGCTTGAGTGCGCGAATAATGGGCAGTGTAATGGGTGTAAAAATGACTTCAATTCCGACCTTAAAGATGTAATTTGTGATCACCAGTGACCAAAATAATTCTTGCGGGAACACGCCTAACAGTGTCGCCACCATAAAAAAGCCGGCGGTGTCTACTGCTTGACCCACCAACGTGCTTCCAATGGTGCGTGCCCACAAGACCTTCCCTTTGGTAAGAACCTTCATCCGTGCCAGCACATAACTGTTACTAAATTCGCCTAGAAAATATGCGATCAAACTGGCGATGACTAACCCGCTAATGCTTCCAAGAATAGCATCGAATGCTGACTGTCCAGCATACCCTTGCCACATGGATTCACCGGGAAGCACTCCGGCAAGCCAGACAAAGAATCCCATCAGTGCGGTTGAAAAGAAACCAATCCATATCACGCGGCGTGACCGACGATAACCATAAATCTCAGTTAGGATGTCGCCAAAGATGTAACTTATCGGAAATACAAGTGTGCCAGCGTCAAAAATAAAGCTCAATGACCCTAGCGAGATACCGAGATCGATGATTTTGGCACTGCTAAGCAAATTGCTTAACAGCAGGACTGTTACGAACAATCCGACGATGAAGTCGAAGTATTTGTAGTCGCGTTTCATGGTGAGTGGCATACCCTCTTGGTTTTACGCCGCATATGAAAAGTAAAAACTTGCGGCGCTTCATTTTCGCACCGAAAATGAGGAGAAACAATTCAAAAATTCCGCCGATTTCAAAAGGTTGCTTATGTCCCGTCGTTACGAGTTGAATTTTCGCCAAGAAGAAATCTCATACATCATGCAGAAATGGACAGCCTCATCATCGTGTTCATTGGTGGGCGTTGGTTCGGTCGGTAAATCGAATTTGCTCCATCATCTGATAACTCCAGAGGTACAAGCCCACTACATTCCCAATGTTGCAGAAAAGGTGAAACCAATAATTATAGACGCGAATTTGTTGGGTGCGCTGCCTGCGCTTACCTCGGACACGGAACCTTTCCGGTGTTGGGCGGGTTACGAACTGCTCATGCACCGTTTGTTTACCTCTTTTTATCCCTTTGATGTACTAGAAGAAGCAGACGCTCGCCAGTTTTATGAGGTCTATCAAATGCTCCAAGATGGTACAAATCCGCTGTTTACCTATATGGGGGTGCGCTATTTTGAGCTTGGGCTTGAATTCTTCATGCGTAAGGGAATAAGGATTGTATTTATCTTTGACGAATTTGAAGAACTGCTTCGACAAATTCCTCCCAAATTCTTTCAAACTCTTCGAGGAATACGAGATTCTCACAAAAGCCAAATCAGTTATCTCACTTTTACGCGCGCCCCACTTCCTGTCGTCGTCGAGCGGTTAGGGATTGATTTACTGCACATTGAAGCCTTTATCGAACTGTTCAACGACAATGTGGTCTACGTCGGACCCTACAACGATGTCGATGCGTGGAATATGCTGCTTGAACTCGCGCGAAAGAATCGTACCGCGTATTCACAGCCCGTATTGATCACGCTGATGCAAGCATCTGGTCGCTACGCAGGATTAATGCGTGCAGGATTTTTTGCATTAGAAACGTTGACCAATATCAACTTGAGCGACCAAACTGTCGATTCGCTTGCGGCTGCATTGCTGACAAGAATGTCTATTCAAACCGAGTGTCGTACCATATGGCTAAGCCTCACTCTACCAGAACAGCACATGCTTAAAGCAATTGCCGGGTTGTTACCTTTTACAATGTCCCCTGAAGCGCAGCTCACTATCAACATGCTGGTCAAAAAGCGGCTCGTCCATGTCGATACCAATCCGCAGGGACTGCACATCGAGCCGCCTGTATTCCGTGTATTTGTTCAAAGTGACCCGGAATAAGCGTGATGATTGCCGACTCCAAGAATTACCCAATACCTGCACGCTCCGTTCAGACCGAGATCGAAGTTGCTAAGTCACGGTTTATCACCCACATCGGCTATACACCAACTACGGCTGACTCCAAAGCATTTATTGCTGGAGTGCGTTCATCGCTGTCAGATGCCGATCATCATGTGTACGCATTCAAAATCGGCTATGGGAACTCAATCATCGAGGGAATGAGTGACGACGGCGAACCCTCCGGTACGGCTGGTCCGCCCGTGCTGGCAGTTTTACGCGGGCAAAATATTGGTGATGTTACGGTTGTAGTCACGCGCTATTTTGGCGGAATACTGCTCGGCACAGGGGGTTTGGTGAGAGCTTACACCGAAGCGGCGCAAAATGGATTTGCAAACTTAGTAACCGAACGAAAGATCGCACGCAAAATCGTTGGACTGGAAACCCCCTACAACTTTTTCCAGCCCATTCGTAAACTAATGGACGATCATGAAGGTGTGGATATAGAGGAAACGTTTGCTGGCAGCATTCTGCTAAGCGCGCGCTTCCCCGTTGATCATGTTGAGCCTTTTATCCAAGCCGTCATCGAATTAACCGCAGGGCGTGTTGAGCCATTGATCCTTGATGAATAACGCCATAACGCCTATCCACCGGTATTTTCGGGAGCTTCTTCCGTGGGGGGCAGCACATTGTGGGTGCAAGAATAGTAATTGCCACCAATAATCACACGGAAATCAACTGTACGGTTCGGATCCGGTTCAATAATCACACCTTCATCTGATACCCGCAAAATTCGCTGGAGCGTGCTCAAACTGCTCCCTTTGCGCTGGCCTGTGTAATCGTAAATAACTGTGTAATCTCGATAAGGAACAGAGTCCGAGGAAAGGGTCGGCAAAAATCCTTCCCAAGCTAAGCGTTCAGCCGCGACCTGTGCGAAGCCGCGCACACCGCTGGCATTCACAATCTCGATATTCGCGTGTTCACGTACCAGTTCACTTTCATTCGGCGGCGTGATCATTTGTTGCGCTAAAGCCATGATCGCCTCTGGGACGGGACGAACCACGCTCATGCCTTCTGGTGACGTGAAAAACGTCACTTCAATATTCGCGCGAAAGGTATAAGCTGCTATTCGGCTCGCATCAATTGTGGTTGCCAACGGCACTAAACCAATCAAATCATCGAGTTCAATATCCGTAGTGACCGACTCTGCAACTTGTGGATAAATGTCGCGCAGTTGATCGTATAGATTTAGCGCCCGAACGCGCTGCCAAATTGCGCGCATGATTACCTGCTGCCGTCTGCCTCGGTCAAAGTCGCTGCTAGTACGACGACTGCGGGCATACCACAGCGCCAAATCCCCATCCATGTGATGCATACCGACAGGCAGAGTAAACATTATCCAGTTTTCTTCAAGTGTTGGGTCTAAATCTGGTTCCCGCAGTCTCCAATCTTGTATCGCACAGTCCACCGCCACATCAATCCCGCCGAGATCGTCTATCAGTGCGCGAAAACTTGCGAAGTTGATGCGCGCGAAATAATCAATCTCTATCCCAAGATTATATGCAATCGTTTCTTTTAATAGTTCTGCCCCGCCACCTTCAACCTGCTCGTCACCTTCTCCAAATCCAAACGCAGTGTTGATACGGTTCATGCCATGACCGGGAATATAGACGTATAAATCACGTGGGATAGACAAAAACGACACAGTTCCTGATGTTCGATTGACGGATACAACCATCAACGCATCGGTGCGCCCGATGTTATTCGGGTTGGCAGTATCGCTGCCCAACAAAAGAAAATGTGTGACATCATAATTCCCCTCATCAAGCATAGGCATCGGTGGCGGAACTACATCTTCCTGCGCTGTAATAATCGATTGTGACAGTGTAAGCATCGCAAAAACCGACATGCATCGAACAAATAGATGTAGGAAGTGCATTAGGAATCACCTATAAATGTGAACAGTGGCAGTTACAGAGAACTACCCGCAGCGTTTGTTGTCTAACTGCCAGTATAGACGTGGTTTTTAGGGCGTGTAATACAACAAGGGGAAAACAACGGGATAGCGGCGCATGTGCGTAGCTATCCCGTACATTTTGCTGTTCTGGATGAGGAGTTTAGGCTGTGGTGTCGCCTGTGCGATACGTATTGATGAGATTGAGCATACTCCGCACCGAAACGGGCTTGCGAACATACCCATTGCAGCCTGCCGCTAAATACTGATCCGCATAACCCAAAGTATCATATGCTGTAATCGCAATGATAGGCTCTTGTACCCCTTTTTGACGCAGTAAGCTCGTCAATTGCAATCCATCTATCGCGCGATTACCCAAGTGTAAGTCCATGAGGATCAAATCTGCCGCTCCGGGAGATACCTGTTCGAGTGCAACTTCCGGGTCATCATAGGTTACCAGTTCGTCTTCATTCATGTGGCAAATACGCTCAATCAAAGCAACGTTAGCCATATTGTCTTCGATATAGATGATACGCATAATCCCTTTCCTGAACGATGAGGTTATTGGAGTGGTTGTAGCAAGCGCAAGTCCGCTTGTATCAATATAACACCTCGTTCATTGTCTTGAACGAGGTGTTTCTTAAGCATTACAACAAATCACGAAAATCGATACAGTGAGCGAACTTTCACTTAGTACGCAAAAACAATCGGCACGTTGTCGATAACGCCACGGAACAACACGAAATCTTGGTCAATCCACCCGCGACCAAACGCGCCCTCAATCAAGAACCATTCGCCATCGCTGGTAATACCGAGCGGCGTGAATTGTTCGCCACCAACCGCGACTGCGACTACGCCAAAATAGCCCGCTGGACCGCTGCGAATATTTAGGAAGCTGGTATTGACGACGACGGTGGGCGATGCAAGCACAGGCACAGGAAGTAGAATCGGCTCGGCAACGGTGATAGTGGTTGCAGGAACAGCAGCCGGATCACCTAGCCCAATGTAAAACGCTGGCGTACCAAGCAGCCCGCCTAACACGGGTGGTGCATCAAGCGATGGAACAAACTGGAAATTGCCACGTGGCAGTGTGAATTGCGCGTATACCCAACCAGCGCCAATTGGCGTATCGACGAGCAGCCACGAGCTGTCTGAATTTGCCCCGATTACAGGAACAGTGGTACCCCCTACCAGTTGGCTGATCACACTATATTGCGGACCCGGACCACTGCGTAGATTCAAAAAGCTCACGTTAACTACCGCGACAGGTGCAGCCAGCGTTGGCAGTTGTGCCTGTACATTGGCGCTCACTGACCATACGCCAAGCATCATCGAGCAAACCAAAGCAATTACACCGATAACGGCTTTCGTTTTCATAATGCGCTCCTATCCCGTGCGGCAAGCGTAAACGAATATTGAGAACAGTATAGACGAAAAAGGGAAAACTTGCTTCAACTTTATGCTTCTCACCGTAAGTTTTCAAGCGATTGCTACCGCCTAGAGAGCGTCAGGTATGCGTTGGCAGCGCGTAGGTGCAGCGAAGTTCTCTCGCAGACCTGTTTGCTATTATGCTAAATTCAACATTGTTCATGGTATGGAGACACCTCATGAAGTTATTGATTCTCGCGCTGGTTACAGTGTTGATGACATGCGCCACCGTACTTGCACAGGACTGCGCCGGAGAATGTGTCGAAGTAGCGATGGGATTAGCGCCAGAACATATCAGCGCATATCCCACACCCAATGTCACACAACTTGCTGCCAACCAACCGCTGCTCAGTGACCGCCTCTATCAGCGCGTGCTTCAACGGGTTGACATTTACGACGCTCCCAATGGAAATATCATAAGCACACTCGACGCGGGTTTCAATTACTTCACCACATGGTCGCCTGAAGGCGAATGGACACAGATCAATTATGACCAGTGGGTACGTACAGAATTCTTGCGTGCCGCAGTTCCTTCATCGTTTTCTGGCGTGCTGCTTGGTGAAAATATGCCTTACACAATGGCATGGATGCTTGTCAACACGGTTCCCAGCCGCACGCCCGGCGAAGAACCTACTGTCGGTGATCTCGCTATCCTGCGCTATACCAAGGTCAATCTCTACGATACTGTCGAAGTTGATGGTTGGGAATGGTATCAAGTGGGCATCAATCAATGGGTTGAACAACGTAATGTCGCCCGCGTTCTCCCTGTCGAACGTCCGGCAGATGTCGATACTGTAAAATGGGTCAGCGTTGACCTTTATGAGCAGGTCGCGATTGCCTATGAAGATACAACCCCTGTATTTGCCACGCTCATCTCATCAGGGCTTGCCGAATGGCCCACCAATGAAGGGTTATTCCATGTCTATGTGCGCTATCCCCGCACGCTAATGAGCGGCGCGGAAGGTCAAGATGACTTTTACTACTTGGAAGAAGTCCCTTGGACGATGTATTTTGATGGCGATATTGGGCTTCACGGTACATATTGGCATGACGGTTTTGGCTACCGCCAGAGTCACGGTTGTGTCAACTTATCAATTACCGATGCACATTGGTTGTATGACTGGGCATCCAGTGAAATTGACCTCACTGTCCCCGCAGATACCGGCGCGGCAGTTTACGTTTACAGTAGTGGCGAATATCGCTAAGCACAAAATTTGACCCTTGTGTCCCAAAGGCGTGGTTTCAACCACGTCTTTTTGATTCTCATCGGGTTTGTCATTGTCTTTAGCACACCCCGCCATTATGATCGGCATCACAATGACCCCATTCAACATCACTTTTGTGACGGAGTAGCGCACTTGCAACCGCAATCGTCTGTGTCGCCTTATCCATCGCGCGTCGATGAAGATCAAACACGTTTACAAGCTATGTTACAGTTGTCGCAGCGGTTAGAAGCGCAAATGGCACGCTATGGCTACGACAAATTCGACACATCGCTTATCCAAAATGCTGATTTGTTTTTGACCAAAGCGGGCGATGAAATCATCACACACCTATTTACCTTTGAGCGCGGCGGCATTCAACTGGCGCTGCGTCCGGAATTCACCGCATCTGCCGCCCATGCATATATTCAGCGCTACCCATTGGGCGCTGCGGTTGTACGCTGGCAGTTCAACGGCTTAGTCTTTCAAGACGATCTCGGTCATGATGTTAGCCGCTGCCAGCGCCACCACATTGGCGCAGAATTGATCGGCGCAGGCGGTGCGGCGGCAGATGCAGAAATCATCGCGATGGCAGCACAAGGCGTAAGTGAAATCGGTCTAGGCAGCGCACAGGTGATCATCGGTCATGTTGGATTAATGAAGCGGCTTCTTAACCGATTTCACCTAGACGCGCAAACTGCACGACTGCTTCTAGCGAACTTGACAGCGTTTCGCACTATAGCGAAGGGAAAGCAATATGTTCTCGACTTAGTAGATCGACTGCTCATGGGCAAAGTCGAAACACTCAGTGATGATGATCCAACTGACCTTGTTGCCAGTTCAGATGAAAGTACGCTTCTAAACACCCGACAAATTCTCGATGTACTGCTTGATGCCACGCAGCATGGCGTGACAATGGGTGGACGCACACGTCAAGACATTGTACGCCGCCTGCTGCATAAGCGTCAGCGCGCCGCAGAACGCCCACAGATCATCGCGGCGGTTGATTTTCTTGATGCTTACAGCGCACTTGATGGCGACTTTAACAGCGTATTCGAATCAATTACGCGCATGATCGACACAGATGACGGCGAATCCAAGTCAATACTTAACGAATTACAGCAGACAATTGACTTGCTGATGGTATATGGCTTATCAGCAAACCACATTCGCGTTCGCCCCGCACTTGCGCGAAACTGGGAATACTATACAGGCATCATCTTTGAATTAGGAACACAAGGCGGAGCGCACATTGGTGGCGGCGGACGCTATGACGAACTCGCACGACTGCTTGGCGGCGCGCGCGATATTCCGGCTGTGGGCTTTGTCTACTATGCTGACGAGATTGCCGCACTTACTAAAAGTCATGTAACTGCTCCCTCTATTGTGTATTCATTGACTGCCAAAAGCCAAACCGTGGCTGCTCAATGGGCGACAGGTTTGCGTGGTCGTGGAATTCCGGTGCGCCTCTTGCTAGATAGAGCAGATACAGCGGATTTGACCGTGAATGCTGACGACACACTCACTTACAACGGAAAATCCTACTTGTTGAGCCAAATCGATAATTTGATTGACGCGCTTGGAGCTGCCCCACGATGACTTTCTCTGACCGTGTGACGCTGGCACTACCCAGCAAAGGCGCAATTGCTGAACCAACAGCTAGCTTTTTGAGCGACTGCGGGTTGCGTGTCGATAAACCGAATCCTCGCCAATACACAGGCACTATCCCCGCGCTTCCAACTGTCGATGTGCTGTTTCAGCGTGTGACTGATGTGGTCTACAAAGTCGCGGATGGCACGGCACAGCTTGGTATAACGGGATTAGACGTAGTGCGCGAACATCCCAGCGATGATCTGATCGTCATTCATGAAAACTTGCGCTATGGCTACTGCAAGCTGCTCGTCGCCGTGCCCGAATCATGGGTTGATGTCGAGACATTTCTCGACTTAACAGAAGTCGCGCTTGATTTCCGCGAACAGCGGCGGCGTAATTTACGAATCGCTACCACCTATCCAAACTTGACTCGTCAATTCATGCACGCCAACGGTGTACATCACTTCACGCTCGTCAATGCTGAAGGCGCAATCGAAGCCGCGCCAACCATTGGCTATGCCGACGTGATTGTCGATTTAATGCAGACAGGCACAACGCTCCGCGAAAATCATCTGAAAGCGCTGCCCGACGGTGTGATCGTCGAATCACAGGCATGTTTAGTCGGCAATCGTGCCGCCCTTCGCGAAAATCCACAGGTCTTGCAGACTGTTGCTACTATGCTCGAATACATTGATGCAGCCCTTAATGGACGCGAGTACGCGCAGCTCACTGTCAATATCTGTGGCGAAAGCGCATCAGAAATCGCTGAAAAAGTCGCCGCTAATCCAGTGACGCGCGGGTTGCAAGGTCCCACAGTTGCGCCCATCTACGGCACAAATGATAGCGATAAATCGTGGTTTACCATCACCGTAATCATCCACACCAAAAATCTGCTCACAGCGGTGCAGCACCTTCGGCAAATTGGCGGCACGCAAACGACTGTCAATCCGGTGCGTTATGTGTTTATGCCAGAGTCACCTACATTTGCCGCGCTTCGACAGAAACTCGGTTTGTAAATTCATCCCAAAGACAACGGGCGCTTTCACAGCGCCCGTTCCACTTCATCTAACGTTTGATCGATAATGCTTCGGTGCTCGCCACTTTCTGCGCCCATCTCCACTGCCATACATAGCCCAAGCAGGCTGATTTCGGGCGGGAACTTGACCGCGTCGCTCAAATTCATTGTTAAGAACGGGCAGCAAAACAGCGATGCTTTGAGTATTTCTCGCCAGTTCAAGGGCAGCATCTCACGCGAACGCATTTCGCGCAGCGCCGGAATCAATACGCGATTTACTTTGCTGTTTAAGAACATGTGGCGAATAGAATGCACTGTGTAGTTGTGTTGTACTTCCCATACCGATCTTTTCGTGTCTAGCGATATGTGCAGCTTCGCCGTGATTTCGCGCGGGAAATACATCCACATGGCGAACACGTTATGAAACAGGGGCTTGGTCAAATCCAGCAGCGGCGAGTGCCGTCCCGCAAACGCTGGATCAAAGTACAGCATATGCGGTGGATTCCCGGATTGGTAAAACACATTTCCGTTGTGCGCGTCCCCGTGTCCAACAATGGATAGTCCAGCCTGTGATGGATTGAGTAACCTAATTGCGCGCTCGATGATGTCATTGAGCGTCTCATCATACACCTGCCCGTTTATTGCCCAATGGGTTGAGCGAACAGTGCGTATCGAGATTTCCCCCACACCCGGCAGCGTGATATGCACTCCATCGCCATAAAACTGATCGAGTCGCCCGCCTGTCAGACGGTGATAAAACAGTTGGTGAACGGGCGCATGTGCGGCATCTTCCGCGCTTTGCGGCTCGAATGTGTGCAGATAAATCGTCCACAACTCGTCATCAGCGGCATTCTGCGCCCGTGTTAAACCTTCACGATGTGTGGGATCGCCGTTCTCGATCCCCCACGCAACATCGAACACAGATGGATCGCTGATCACATCGTAGATTAAGAACTGTTTGCCGCTTTCCGTTGAACTGTAGCGCGGCTGCAATACAGGATACCCCGCTTCTGCTAGCGCTGATGCATGATAGTACTCTCCGATCACGCTGCTCGGTTCAGTATGAGTCTTGAAAAACAACCGCTGTCCATCTTCAAGTGTCATAAAACCGTTGAACGAGTTAAGCGACACTGCCAGCGGGCGTAGTTCAACTGACTGCACATCCAGCCCGAAGGTGTCGCGAATGAAGGAGATCAGTATCGCTTCAGCGGCAGGTTTATCCCGAAATTGCAGCGACTGGATGTGTTCCAGCACATTCATTACGACTTCACACCCAGAATCTCGTTGCGTTTGCGGATTGCCATCGCATGTGCAGGAAATCCTTCATAATCTGCCAGTGTTGCGGTTATCCCTTGCAGCCGTCCATATCCTTCCGGTGACAGATAGCCAATGCCGCTGCGTTTTAAGAAATCCCACACGCTAACGGATGAAAAACTTCGTGCAAAACCGCCCGTTGGCAAAATCGCGTTCAACCCTAAGCAGTAATTGGCTGTTGGGATAGGCGTGTAATGACCGAGTAGAATTTCGCCCGCGTTTTTCAGCTTTTGCAATGTAATGAACGGATCATTCGTCAGCACTTCGAGATGTTCTGGCGCGTAATCGTTCACAAACTGAATCGATTCATCCAAGCTTTTTGTAAGCAGCACGCCGCCGTAATTCGACAGTACATTGTTTATGAAATCGCGCCGCCACTGCGGAAGTTCATCAATGTAACCCGGCAATGCTTCCAGTACAGCAATCGCAACGTCTTCGCTGTGTGTCACCAAAATCGCCGCCGATTCAGACCCATGCTCTGCTTCGACCAGCAAATCAAGCGCCGCCAGTCGCGGGTCAACATGCTCATCACACAAGATAATCGACTCGCTGGGTCCTGCGGGCAATCCCACATCTACTGTGCCGTACAGTAAACGCTTCGCCGCAGACACGTAACTGCTTCCCGGACCTATCAACTTGTCTACTCTCGGAATACGTTCTGTACCAAATGCTAGCGCGGCAATGGCTTGCATCCCGCCGACAACATATACCTCTGTCACACCGCATACTTCTGCCGCAACGAGCGATGCTGCATCTGCCTTGCCTTCGGGTGTCGGTGGTGTGACTACCACAATGCGCGGCACCCCCGCAACCATTGCCGGAGCTGCCAGCATGAGCATGACCGATGGAAACGCACCTTTTCCTCGCGGCACATAAAGTCCTGCGCTGGCGATAGGTGTCACTTTTTCCCCTGCCATTATCCCCGGCTGGACTTCAGTGAACCACATCGGTTCAGGCATTTGCTCTACATGAAAGCGGTAAATATTTGTGTGGGCAGCTTCTATTGCCGAAGTGATTTCTGGGCTAAGCGAACGCCGCGCTTCGGCGAAATCTTCTGGCGTAGCGCGCAGCAGATCAGCGTTAAAGTTTGGCGCATCGAATTTGCGCGCAAATTCGACAACCGCCGCATCGCCTTCATTCCGCACACGTTCGATGACTTCTTGCGCTAGCGGTAGTAAATCGCGAATATCTTTTTCCGCGCGCCGCATTAGCTTATTCAATTCATCACGGTGAAGTTCATTCAGCTTCAAATATTGGATCATGCAAAACTCCAGCTCCTATCGGGCGCTTCATTATATATGTGGATGTGTACCGTTGGGTTATGCTAGCAAGCACATAAGAAAAGCGCGGAGCTGATGTGACGTGCTCCGCGCCTGTTTATCCGACCATTCATCCGCTTGCAGTGAAGATTGACCTTCTCACGGATTTATTTTGCCGGAGTAGTTTCAATCACTTGCGAACGGCGGCGCGTGCCATCCCAGCGAATATCCGGGACGAGAATATCGCGTTTTTCCATGATTCGGTCACGATGTTGCATCAAATCTTTGAGCATCACCCGCATTTCCGCGACAACATCGTGGGTAGGCTGGTACCCCAGATCGATGAGGTGCTGGCGATCTGGGTTGTAATAGTGTTCTTCTTTTTCTTTGCGCGGGTTATCGAAGTGCAGCACTTCTGCATCGATTCCAACATCCTTCGCTGCTTCTTTAACCTTGTATGCCAGTTCTTCGATGGTATACGTTTCTTCAAATTGATTAAAGACACGATATTCACCCGGCTTGGCAGGGTTTTCAATCGCAATCGTCAAGCATTGAATCGAGTCGCGCAGCGGCAGAAAACCGCGTGTTTGGTGTCCCACGCCGTACAGCGTCAGCGGATGTCCAATGACTGCTTGGCAGCAGAAGCGGTTGACTGCTGTACCGAAGCATTGATCAAAATCAAGGCGAGTACGCAAACGCGGATCATCACCCATCGCATCAATATGGGTGCCAAAAACGACCCCTTGCATGATATCTGTGGCACTTAAACCCCACATGCGGCACGCGAACACGGTATTGTTCGAGTCATGCACTTTGGTGAGGTGATAAAAACTGCCCGGTTGGCGCGGAAACGGTAGATAGTCCTTACGCCCGCGATACTCCACTTCAAAAAAGCCTTCGGGAATGTCAATATTCGGTGTTCCGTACTCACCCATGGTACCCAGCTTGACCAAGTGCGCTTTCGGGCAAACCTCTTTCATCGCCCACAGCACATTTAAGCTGCCGATTACGTTATTGGTATGCGTGAACACCGAATGTTCTTGATCGATCATCGAATATGGCGCGGACGGCATTTCTGCCAGATGCACAATCGCATCAGGTTGAAAATCCGCCAAAAAATCGCGCAAGAACTTGTAATCGAGCAAATCACCTTCTCGGTAAATGAGTTCCACGCCATGGCGTTCCTTGAACGCTTGCAGACGCTCGTCAATTGAGTAAACAGGCATCGCGCTGACGCTGCCCATCTCTTCTACCCATTTGCGGCGCAGGTAAACGTCATTACCAGCAACCGTGTGACCACGTGCTGTTAAATGTTGTGCCAATGCCCAACCGAGATAACCATCCACCCCGGCGATGAATACTCTCATTGAACTTCCTCCGAAACGTCCTGCATCTAGACCTATTGCTAAATAACAACCCCGATAATACCTGCGAGCTACGCTTATGATACCGTTTCCGCATGAATTTGCGGAACAAAACCGGGTATAAAGCCTTGTACCGCCAGCAGTTCAGCATTCAAAATGCTGCACCCAGCCGCACCACGTATCGTGTTATGCGAAAGCGCAACAAACTTGTAGCTAAGAATAGGATCATTCCGCAAGCGTCCCACTGAAGTTGTCATGCCGTTTCCGTAGTTGCGGTCACGGCGCGTTTGTGGACGATCTGGCTGTGGCATGTAACGTACTGGCTGAGCCGGTGCGCTCGGCAGTGATGGAACTGGATCAATCCCCCGATAGTCGTTCCATGCCGCGATAATCGTATCCATGCTAGGATTGTCTTTCAAACCGATAGCAACATTGACCATATGTCCATCGATCACAGGCACGCGATTGCACGATGCACTCACCACCGACGACAGCCAATCAATGCCGCCATCATGATACGTGCCAAGCATCTTCAGCGTTTCCGTTTCGACCTTTTCTTCTTCGCCGCTGATATAGGGAACAACATTGTCCATTGCATCGAGCGAAGCCACACCCGGATGTCCCGCGCCGCTTAGCGCTTGCTGGCTGACGACCATCACTTTTTCCACACCAAATTGCAGCAGCGGCGCGAGCGCCATCACAACGGGCATGGTTGTGCAGTTGGAATTTGCAACCAACGCGCCCGACCATCCGCGATTACGCCGCTGATCGTGGATCAACTGTGTGTGCGCGGCGTTGACCTCCGGCAGCAGCAGCGGCACATCTTCTGTCATACGATATGCCGATGCATTGGTGCATACAATATGCCCCGCCGCTGCGAGTTCCATTTCACGCGGAATTGCCGCTTCTTTGGGTAATGCCGAAAAAATCAGCGTGCTTTCAAATGACGCATCAAGTGGTTTTACAGGCAAATCCAGTACGGATTCCGGTGCGCTATCGTCGAGTACCCAACGTACCGCGTCACCATAGTATCGTCCCGCACTGCGATCAGAACCGATCACTTCCGCCACGCGAAACCAAGGATGATTTTCAAGCAGTTGAATAAACCGCTGCCCAACCGCGCCTGTCGCCCCAAGCACAGCTACGTTGAGTTTTTCCATGCGTATCCTCTATATCCCAATCGATTGATGCTTCACAGCCGGATATGAGCCGAGCATTTTGACAAACGATGCGCGCTGAAGCAGTCGCGCCAGTGCTTCTTGACACGTTGGGTCTTCCCAATGCCCCTCAAAGTCCACAAAAAACACCGGTTCCCACGGGCGCAGCCGACGCGGGCGCGATTCGATCTTCGTTAAGTTCAATCCGCGCTGCGCGAATTCACCCAAACACTCATAAAGCGCCGCAGGACGATTGCGAGTCGCAAACACAAGCGAAGTTTTGTTGTATTCTCCGCGCGGCGGATCATCGTGTCCCAACACAAAAAATCGCGTGTAGTTGAACGCCACATCCTCGATCTCTGATTCGAGAATTTCAAGATCGTACAGCTTAGCAGCTAATGGACTGGCGATGGCTGCGGTTGCTGCTGGTCGTTCTTGCGCGAGATCGTGCGCGCTCCCAGCGGTGTCATACCACGGAACAGCTTGCAGACCAGCGCGTCGAAGATATTGCTCACATTGCGCCAGCGCCTGCGGATGCGAACGAACGTACTTTAAGTCTTCAAATTTCGTTCCCGGCACAACTATCAATGCATGATGCACATGCACGATCACTTCCGCTTGAATACGTAGATCAGCATCCAAAAGCAGCTCATACGCTTGACTGACCGCTCCCGCCAGCGCGTTTTCAACAGGCAGCATCGCATAATTCACCCGGCGGCTGTTGATTGCGTCGAAAAGCGCGGTGAGATTCGTGCAGGGTTCGACTTCTATATCGCTTTCTTGCCCAAAATGCTGGCGTATTGCTTGTTCAGAATACGCACCATGAATACCTTGAAATGCGATGCGAACACCCAACCGGTATTCCCCCTTCAAGTGTGCCAAAAATCATGAACTTGTGACAAATCGCTCAAACGATGCCGAGTTGCCACATCGTAACATAGCCTTATGGCAGCGTCAACGTGATGCGACAGCATAATTTCAATGGGGCGACTTTGTGCTAAAATACATGAGCAAAATTCCATAGACAAGTAAGAGGGCTTACGTCGATGCAACAAACGCGGCGGATGATTTTGGATATTCTGCGAGAACACGGTCAAGCAACAGTCGATGATGTTGTCCATGCCCTTCAACAGCGGCGTGGGAGCAGCATTACGGCAGTAACGGTGCGCCATCATTTGAATATTCTGCAAAAAGAAGACCTCATCACATCGACTGATTTACGCCGTCGCAGCACACCGGGTCGCCCACAGCATACCTATAAACTCACCGAAAAAGCCCGCGCCAACTTCCCGAATAATTATCAGCGTTTAGCGGCTGGGCTTCTCCAAGAAATTCAAAAACAGCTCCCCAAAGATCGCGTCAATGTCATCATTGAAGGCGTGGCAGCAAATTTAGCGCAGCAGGCAAACATCCCACCCTTACCGATGCACGAACGGCTTGAGATCGTCGTCGCCTATCTTAGCGAAAATGGTTATGAAGCGAACTGGGAATCCGCCAATGCGGGATTTGTGCTGCATACGTCGAACTGCCCTTACCATCAAATAGCCAAAGATACGCCCGCCCTTTGCGAAATGGATATGCGACTCGTTGCTACCCTTTTAGGAGTTGTGCCGCGTCGGTTAAGCCACAAAGCTGAGGGTGATTCTCACTGCTCATATTTCATCCCCGCAAGCCCCGCTGCTGAACCCTCTGACCGCTAATTAGTTTCCCTCAAATCACCCAATAAAGGTGAAACTCACTGAATTTCGCTTATGTTCGTCTTTTAAATTGACGCTGCCTATAAACTGTGTTACCATCCCTTTAGCCAAAGTAATGTAAGCATTTTAGGAAGGGTCAATTTCATGGCAGTTAACGATCCGATCCTCACGGATGTTACGACAAGCGATGAGGAAGTCATTCTCTCTGTCACCCCTGCGGCGGTGCAAATGATTCGCACACTGCTTGAACAACGTAATATTCCCGGTCATGCGCTCCGCGTCTTTGTTTCTGGCGGCGGATGCTCCGGTTTGCAGTATGGTATGGCATTTGAAAGCGCCCCGCGCGATTTCGATGCAGTTGTTGATGTTGATGGCGTGCGCTTGGTAGTCGATCCTTCCAGCTTACTCTATCTCAAGGGCGCAAACATCGACTATGTGGATAGCCTAATGGGTGGCGGATTCCGCATCGACAATCCGAACGCTGTATCGAGCTGTGGCTGCGGGCACTCATTCCGCAGTAAGGATAGCGGAGCATCAAGTGAAGAAGGCTGTGGTTCTTGCAGCCACTAGTTTAAGTTGATTAAAACAAAAAGTGAGGTATCGCACCTCACTTTTTTGTTGCCGCTTCTATGAACGACGAAGCGATACCAAGACCAATCCCGCAAGCCCTAACCCTCCCATAATCAAAATTGGGGCAATGGGTGGCAGCGACTCGGCACTTGAAATTTCCGAGAGTGGCGCTGAAGTCGGCTCTGCGGTGGGCGCGATAGGCGTACCTAGTCCCAATGGGCGTATAACTCCCGGCGGAAAAGTAAATGTGGGCAGCACTATCGGTGTGGATGTGATCAGTTCCTGCGCGGAAAGTGTTGCTGTAGCCACAACTCCACCTGCTTCTAAGCCTGCATCCGCCCCTTCTGGTGTTAAATATGGGTCAACTTGCGCGATTGCGGCGGTATCACCAGTGATACGCACCAGTTCACCATAAACCCATCCAAAACCTGTCGGCGACGTATCATATTGCAGTTGAATCCAATTCCCATATTGACCGAGTACAGTATAGAAATCGCCTGAACGAATAACGCCTAGTTGGGTTGCTGTTGTGTCGGGCAAGCTTCGAACATTAGCAATATCGAGTGCCTCAAGAATGACAGGCGGCGGACCGCTTGGAGTCCATGTTGCTGTAGCGAGCAGAATTTCTCCGCTCCCCCCCGGCACTTGCGCTTCTTCGCCCACGCCAATGGGCGGGTCTGTCGGCAGTATAATCACTGCGGGCGTGGCGGTGACAAGTTCCTGTGCGTCTAGCGTATCCACCCAAAAGGACAATACGCCCAATAAGGTCATCAACAATAAAAACGCGCCAGCGCAGGCGCGTAAAGAACCCTGCTTACTCAAGATACTTCACCTCACCATGACACGCGGTTTTCAGTGATCAGTCGCCCCTGTTCCGCTATTCGGCGCTCATCACCACGAACCAAATACCCTTGATATTCCTGTCCCGGCAGTCCGATAACCGTCCATCCATCAATCACAAATGGCGGACGTTCGTACCCGGGCGCACACACATCGCACGTGACTGGAATCCACTCGCCATTATACCTGCGTCCAAAATGCATATGTGTGCCATTCGAAAATCCGCCTTCGCATGAAGGGCGACCCAGCCGATCCCCTACATCAACCATTGTCCCTGCCAACACACGATCCCGTTCGGCAAGGTGGAGATAAACTAACGTCCATCCGGTGCTTTCATCCCCGTCCATGTCGAGATCAAGCACAACAAATCCCGATTCGCTTCGCACGACCAATCCCGGCGCGGCGGCAGTCGCAAAATAATCAGAGATGTAACATGGTGAGCTTCCTTGTGGGCGCTCATCAGGGGGCGCAAAATCGATAGAAGCCCATGCGCTCCCTGTCCCATACCCCCCGTGTGGCCCCCCTGTGAAAAACCATGTTTCTCCCTGAGAAAATGGAAACAACAAGTTCGGCTGTGTCAAACCGGGTGGAATGATTGGTTCAATCGCGTTCACAAATGGATCGCCAAAATAGCGCGCATAAACGCTGTAGAAACCGTTTGGTGCAATCTGCTCATTCCATGTGAGGTAGCTGCTATTGCGACTCAGAAAGTACTGAACCCCAACTGTTCCCGCATTGATATTCGGTGAATACAACAAGCGCACACCGTCATCAAATTCGATGATCGTTAAGCCGCGCAGTTTCCATCCGTAGTAACCGAGATTGAGCTGATCCGCCGCCCACGCTAACTGCCGGTACAAACCCAGCCGATCAACCCCTGCCGCGTTGGCTGGCGCACCCATTGGGTATGCGCGCAAAGTTTCATCCGGTTGGGGATTGCTCAACCATCCCGCTTTGAATTCCAGCAGTGCCAGCAGCAGACGCGCGTCCACGCTGTAATCGAGTGAAATACGTTCGATAATTTGCGCTGCCGTCATGATGTGCTCATCTACGACTTCCACCATTCCGTTGATATATCCCGGCTGCGACTCAATGAATCCTGCAATATCAAATGCGCCGCTGCCCGGCGCGCGAACAAGGCGGCTGTCAGGTATGATTTTGAAATCGCTGCCGCGTTCCGTCGGCGGCGCTGGCAGTTGAAGCACTTGTCCTACCTGCAAAATATCGGCGTTTGCAATGTCGTTGACCACCAGCAGTGTTTCAAGTTGAACCCCAAACCGAGCGGAAATGCCTGTTAATGTATCTCCGGGCTGCACAATATATTGATCGATAACCGCTGATTGGAGCGGGCGTGTGGGATCCGGTGTTGGCACAATCTGGTCAACACTCAATATTGATGAATCTGTTTGCGCCACTGCACCGTTATTCGATGTGGCGGTAGGAATAGGCATATTATTGGGATCAAATGTCACTGTGATGACGATCATTTCAGGGCGACTAAAATTACAGGCAGCGGAGATCAACCCAACTATGCTCACCACTCCCCACAATCTCCAGCGTCTTGTCACACGCATAACGTCTATTTCTCCGCCCCGCGTCTAGTCAATTTCGTCAGCTTGCGTCATTATAGTCTAAGTTCTGTATAGCTTGGCGTTACTCTGCCGTAATCGTCGTTTTATCGTTACTCAAAAGCAAACTTGCCCATGACCCCTTCACATAGGTATACTACTATTCAAATCACGATTCGATTTTTCCAAATCAGCATATTTGAGCTTTGTAGAGGAGACTTTTATGGCTGTTTCACGCGATGACATTGCGAAGATTTTCCCCGGCATGGTCGAACGCTTTGACGCAAAAAAAGCGGAAGGTATCAACGCCGCTATTCAATTCGACCTCAGTGGAGACAGCGGGGGTATGTATTGGCTGCGAATTGCAGAAGGTGCGGCACAATCAGGCGAAGGCACAGTTGATAGTCCAAAACTCACTTTGCGCGCCACCGCTGACGATTTTTACAGCATGATGACGGGGGGCTTGAACCCGATGCAAGCATTCATGACCGGCAAAATCAAAATTCAGGGGGATACTGGCTTAGCGATGAAGTTGATGCCTCTCATCAACGGCTAGGTTTCCTTCACGGGGGAGCTTGCAAGTAAAAGGCGCTGAAAACTATTCAGCGCCTTTTTTTCTCCAATCACGCTAATATTTCGGCGGGCTTTCGTCCTCGTCCTCGAAATTCATCATGTACAGGTCGCGCATCCCCAAACTTGCATTGGCAATCGCATCCTCAATTGCTTCAACAAGATCATCATCTCCGTCTTGGCGGGCATTTTCCGCTAGTGTATTTAATACCCGCGATGCCTCCTTGCCGCCAATTTCGCCCAGCGCCCAAATCGCCGTATCTTGCAATTCACGGTCATTTTCAAACGCCATGCGTGAGAGCGCGGGGACAGCATCGATTAACATTAGCTCACCCGCTGCACGTGCTGCCTCATAGCGCATCTCAGGGTCAGCACTGTCCAATTCGCGCATCACCTGTTCGCTCCACTTTTCGTCACAGGTTCGCCCCATTGCGAATACTGCGCTGATATTCATCAGCCGTTCGTGGCTCTCATAGGCTTCTTCTATCGCGCTGTCTACAATTTCGTGGCTGCAATTGGCGATAGCTTCTAGCGCGCGGCGGCGCACTTCGACTTCTTCATCGGGGTTGCTTAATGCGCTGATTGCCGCATCTTGTGCTTTTACAGCCTCTGTTTCTGGGAATTCTTCTAACTCACCTAGCAGAATAAACCGACCAAGTGCGCTCAATGCTGCGGCACGCACAACAGGCGCTTCATCTCCGTGTGACATTTCCACCAATTGATTCATCAAGTCTGGCGTGTCATCTTCCCACAGCACTTCAATGGCAGCGGCGCGAACCTCTGCGTCGTCATCAAGCAGTGCTAATCGACCTAACGCATTATACGTAAGATCAAAATTCGCCTCGCTTAGCTCAACCAATTCACGGGTTAAACGGCGGCGAGCTTCATCCGGTAAGGCCTCCCACATTGGTTTAAGCTGGCGCACTTCATCAATACTCAGGTCCGACAGCCCATAGTACAAACGCGCATCCGTGATGTCGGCGCTTTTCAAAATCGACATGGTTGTTTCAAGACTCGGTTTTTCACCACGCGACTCGCGCTCGTCGTCCTCATCATCGACCAATTCGCCTGTATAACGGCTCACCGCCAAGCCATCGTTTTCATCATCGGCAAGATCGCCATCTTCCAATTCATCATCCCAATCATGTGGGTGTGTCATATAAGCTTTGTCCTTAGCGCACAAGATTTGAAAGCGGGTTGCTAATGTCGTTCAGTAGAACGACGACCATTAGCGACAAGAGCAGCGCCATGCCGACCAAATGCACCATACCTTCGCGTTCTGGCGCAATTGGGCGACCACGCACGATTTCAATCAACACAAATAGGATACGTCCGCCATCGAGCGCTGGAATTGGCAGCAAATTTGTCAAACCAAGCGCAAGGCTGATCAGCGCGACATATTCAAGAATGATTCCCGGCTGGTCACGCTCAATGCTTTCCTGAAGGAATACACCACCCACCTGACTAATCCCCAGTGGGCTTGCTAAACGCATATCTTCACCCGATGCTGCCCCGCTGATGATTTGTGCGGGCAAACTAATGATAGTTGTGACCACTTGGCTAATGCGCGCCCAACTATATTCTGCGGCACTTGAAACTGACTGAGGAACGAGTTCTTGTACAGCTCCTTCCAAGAATGTCACACCGAACGCTGCATTTGTCGCCGCATTCCCCACTTGAATCCCCATCGCGCCTTGCCCTTCTGGCGGATTTGAACGCGGCATTAGCTGTACTTCAAAGGTTTCACCGCTGCGCCGAATGCTTAACGTGATTTCTTCATCGAGATGTTGGCGCGTTAGGGCTTGCAGCTCTTCATAGTTGCTTACTGGTTCGCCGTTGAAGCTCTCGATCACATCGTTCACCTGCATCCCGGCAGCCTCTGCAGGTGAACCTTCTGCGACTCCCGCCACCAGTGGATTAGTCGTAATGCCGCTGTCTTCAATCTCACCGAAAGTGACGACGATTTCGGTAGGAGTTTCACGTTCGCTGCTCGTCACGGTTAGTGTAACAGGTTCGCCATCCGATGAACTAAGCACCGCAAAGAATTCCTCAATGCTGGAGAGTCGCTCGCCGTTCACACGTTCAATCATGTCGCCATACACGATTCCCGCCTCGCCAAGCGCACTGTTGGGATCAGCATACAAAACATTAACGGTGCTGCCGACAATTTGTGGAAGTCCACTCATCGCTATCGCGATGAAAAGTAGAAACGCTGTCAGGAAATTTGCTAATGCGCCGCCCGCCATAAAGAAAATGCGCGGCAAAGGTTTTACTTCGTTAACGGACTTTGGATTGACAATACCGCGCGCCAGCGCCTCGACACGATCCTGTGATGTTGCTTCATCACCAGTTGGGCGAACAATATCTTCGCCCAACGGACGCACAAAACCACCCAAGGGCAGCCAATTGAGCGTGTAATCTGTCCCCTTATGTGTAAACAGCTTGATCATGCGCGGCGGCATACCAATCCCGAATTCAAGAATCGTGATGCCGACCAGCTTTGCCGCAAGGAAATGACCCAGTTCATGGATCAGTACTGCTGGGATCAATACCAGTAGGAATGCAAAAATCGTGGAAAGGGTGTCATTCCCTAGAAGAAAATCCAACATTTGCCTTTACTTTCGAACCGGATACGAAAGAATGTGAGTGAGCGAATCGGGTGAATGGGGATATATCAAACTCATAACCTCGCATTATATCATGGTTGATATCCCCTGAAAGAAAGCAAATGATGAATCGCCCTTAACCGTTAGTTTGTACGACTTCCGCTCCGCCACCGACTGCCGCAGTACGTATATCCAGCAATCCAGAGAGCGTTTTTAGCCGCGAACTTACCTCATTGGCATCTTCTCTAACACAAATACAATGCACGTTCGGTCCTGCATCGAGTGTATAACATACTCGTAAACCTTCCGCCCGCCATTGACGCACTTGCTCCATCACGGTAAGTGAAGTTGGCTGCCAGTAAAATAAGGGGGGGCGGCTTGTCATCATGATAGCATGCATTAAATTGCTGTCATGTTCGACCACTTCAGCAAAAGTGGTGAAATCTCGATCCAAGATGGCTTGTTTGCATCGCGCTAGTCGATCCGCCGCGCCTGCAACTCTGGCTTCTTGCAAGTCGCTTGTATCCGCTGAACGATGCCCAAGCTTTGAACCAACATTTTTGTGCGCGCTGCTCACTACTGCAATTACATCAACCAACGCCCAATGATCCGGCGCGGCGATGCTGTGTGCATAAGAACTGTCGTGATCACTTCCCGCCAGCCATTCGACATATCCCGTGGGAACAGACCGTGATGCAGAGCCAGAGCCAATGCGCGCGAATGTGGTTAGCTCACGTTCGCTCAACGACACACCCGCCGCTGCTGCCGCCGCTACGGTAAGTGCCGCAAATGCTGCTGCCGATGAAGCGATTCCCGCGCCAATTGGGAAGTTGTTGTGCGATCTCACTTCCGCGCGCTCTGAAATAGCTAAACGGTGGCGCAGTGTATCAAGATGTGCCGACACTCTTTCCAATGAGCTTCCTGATTCCACATGGTCATTGAGTGTGAGTACGTCTGTATTAAGATCGCCACGCCAAACGACAGTTGTTTCTGCATATAACCCATCAAGGTTCATGCTCAGCGACGAATTTTGCGGCAAATTAAGCTGATTATCTCGATTCCCCCAGTACTTGATGAACGCAATATTTGGATGCGCGCGAGCAGTCGCGGTGTTAGTCGTTCCCATGTTGTGATATATCCATCTCAAGTGATTCATGAACCCGCTTGGCATACAATCGGAAGTATTATACAGGTCGGCATTGTGACACAGGAACAGCAGGTTATAATTTGCAGGGCTTTCTTGCGCTCAGCACTGGGAGAACCTATTGAGTACACTTTATGGGCTGTTACGGACTATGCGCCCGAAGCAATGGACGAAAAACGCCATTGTCTTCGCGGGCATCGTCTTTGATGGACAGTTATTTAACATTGACTCACTTCTGCGGGTGATTGGGGCATTCTTTCTGCTTTGTCTCCTTTCAGGTGCGGTTTATATCATTAACGATCTTGTAGATATTGAACGAGACCGTCAGCACCCTACAAAACGTCTTCGCCCACTGCCGTCTGGTCAGCTTCCTGTGCCATTGGCTGTTGCCGGCGCTATCATAATTATCATTATTGTTATTTCGGTATCACTGCTGCTGCGCTGGCAGTTTGCTGTGGTCATGATTGCTTATTTAGTCCTTCAACTCGCTTATAGTTTTGTATTGAAGCATATCGTGATTGTGGACGTGCTTGCGGTTACTGCTGGCTTTGTGCTGCGTGTCGCGGCGGGTGTTGTCATTATTAGTGTGGCGCGGTTTTCGCCTTGGTTGTACGCCTGTACCGCATTGTTAGCAATGTTCCTAACGGTTGGAAAACGCCGCCAAGAGCTTTTGCTCATGGCAGAAAAAGCGGGTACGACTCGCTCATCGCTAGAACATTACAACCTGCCGCTGCTTGATGATATGCTTCGTATGGTAACTACGGCAACCTTAATCGCTTATTTGCTTTACTGTATTGAAGCCCCATCGATTCTATTGGCGGGTACAAATCTCGCGCTGCTTACCGTACCGTTTGTGTTGTATGGGTTGTGGCGCTATCTCTATCTCATCCATGTTAAAGGTGAAGGCAGTGCTCCCGATGAAGTCTTGCTGAAAGATCGCGCGCTTCAAATCTCTATCGGTCTGTGGGGGCTAACGTTCATCTTGATCCTCTACCTTGCGCCACGTCTTGTGGCGAACTAGTGTGCTTGATGGCTTCGTTACAGCGAATTGCAACCGCGTCAGCGAAAATTATCCTCGTTGGCGAACATGCTGTTGTCTATGGCGTGCCCGCAATTGCGATTCCAGTTTCCAGTTTGCGTGCTTCTGCTTCGTTTGCGGCTAATCCGCCCGGAGTCCATGGTTTGCGTATTGTTGCCGCTGATTTGGATCAAATGCTTCCAGTCGACATTTCGTCCGATGATGTTGACAATGCCCTTGCGTTAACAGCGCGGCTTGTGCTTCGACGAATAGGGCTGCCTGTTCCCAACGTGACAATTACGGTAACGTCGCACATTCCGATGGCCAGTGGTCTTGGAAGCGGTGCGGCGGTTTCGACGGCGATAGCGCGTGCTGTATGCCTTGCTGCGGATCATGAGCTTTCAGCTGCGGATTTAAACTCAATTGTCTACGAAGTCGAGAAAATTTATCATGGCACGCCAAGTGGCATTGATAACACAGTCATTGTATATGAGCAGCCAGTGTATTTTCGCCGCGATCATCCGATTGAGACGTTTTCTATAGGTGCGCCATTGACGTTGGTGATTGGTGATACTGGTAAAGGCGCGTTGACGAAAGTAGCAGTCGGTGCAGTGCGCGAGTTAGTCACCAATCAGCCAGATCGTTATCGCCCAATTATTGATGCGATTGCCGAACTGGTGAAATCCGCGCGTATAGCCATAGAAGAAGGCGATCTTCCGCGTTTGGGTGAACTCATGAATCAAAATCACATGCTGCTTCAGCAGTTGACTGTGTCATCATTGGAACTGGACTTGTTGACGGAAGCGGCGCGAAAAGCGGGTGCCTTCGGCGCGAAGCTCTCTGGCGGTGGTCGTGGTGGTAATATGATCGCTTTAGTCGCACCGGAAAAGTGCGCGGCTGTTGAGCAAGCATTGATTGCTGCTGGAGCGGTGCGTGTATTTGTAACACAGCTTAATGCTTCTGGAGGGCGCGCGTGATTACGTTTATAAAGCTCGGCGGATCGCTCATTACAAATAAATTAGTTGAGAACAGCTTCCGCGCAGATGTTGCCGCGCGGATTTCTGAGGAAATTCATGGTGCTCTAGAAGTAAATCCTGATTTGCGGTTGTTGATCGGTCATGGTAGTGGATCGTTCGGTCATGTTCCTGCTCGGCGGCATGGGACTATTCATGGGGTGTCCACCCCAGATCAATGGCGTGGTTTTGCCGAAGTCGCTTCTATAGCTGGTGAGTTGAATTATTTGATGAGCAAGTCACTATACGAAACAGGTGTGCCAGTATGGCGAATACAACCTTCTGCCTCTGCTCGCAGTCGTGATGGCATAATCATTGAAATGGCAGTTGCGCCTATCGCGGCGGCGCTCGATCATGCCCTTGTGCCGCTTGTCTACGGTGACGTGTGTTTGGATGAAGTACGTGGTGGCACTATCATATCAACTGAAACTATATTTTTCTATCTCGCCCATCATCTCTCCGTTAGTCGAATCTTACTGCTAGGTGATGTAGATGGTGTCTATGATGAAAACAAGCGCGTTTTCCCCTCTATTTCCCCAAGTACGCTGCCCGATGTTGAAGCGGCACTTGGAGGATCAGCCGGCACAGACGTAACAGGCGGGATGGAAACTAAAGTTCGCGATATGGTCGCACTTGTCGCGTCACTTCCGCATCTGTCAATCCGCATTATGAATGGTCAAACGCCAGATTTACTTCGCCAAACGCTTTTGGATCAAGCTGCGCCCGGTACTCTCATTCACGCGGATCGCTAATGCCGCGCGCTGCCCACTGCACAAACAAAATCGACAGCGTGATCCCCATTCCCGGTATAAATGCTGCTAGTGGTGCGCTCCGAAACGCGGCACGTCCTTCATAGAGCATAGTTCCCCAATCGGCTTGTGAAGGATCGCCGTTCAAACCAAGAAAACTCAAAGCCGCGCTGTTAAGCAAACAGTAGCTAAAAACTACGCCGAAATATGCTGTTAGCGTTGGCAAGATATTGGGCAGTAAATAGTAGCGAGTCTGCCACATTCTTGATCCGCCAAGTGATTTTGCAGCCATCATGTAATCTTGTGTCTGAACTTGAAGTAGTGCTGCTCGGATAACCCGTATAGTTGGCGCGATTTGTGCTGTCGCTGCTGCCACAATGATCGATTGTGTGCTTCCACCTAACAACGTTAGCACAATGAGCGCGAGCGCAAGTCCCGGAAACGCCAGTGTTGTATTGATGATCGCTTCTGTAGCAGTTCGTACTACCCATGAATGGCTTGTGCTTATTATCCCGCCGATGATTCCCAATATGAATGCGGCGCTTGCCGCTGTTATGCCAATGCCAAGTGTATGCGGAGCACCGTGCAGTGCGCGGCTCAAAATGTCCCGCCCAAGCAGATCGGTGCCAAGTAAGTGTTCACTGCTGGGTGGAGCTAGTGTTGTAAACTTTGTTTCTGTTGGATCGTAGGGCGATAAAATGGGTGCGAAGCACACCCCTAGCATAACAACTGCCAGAGCAATTGCGCGTGATTTCATGGTGCGGCATCTCGCAGTCGTGGATCGATCCAGCGCGATAGCAAATCTCCCGCTGTATTGAACAGTATGTAAACTCCTGTCATCCACAGCACAATTCCCTGCACAAGTGGGTAATTCTGCTGAAGTGTGGCATTGAGGAGTTCGCGTCCTAGACCCGGACGTGAAAACAAACTTTCGGTGATCACTACGCCGCCAAGTAAAAACCCGCCTTGTAACGCAATCACGGCAATTGAGGGGATGATCGCATTGGGTAGTATATGGCGCGCTAGAATCGTTGTTTCGCTTAACCCTTTTGCGCGTCCGGTCATCACATAATTTGCACGTATGACTACACGCAAATCGGTCTCAAGCACCTGCGCGATTGATCCCGAAATGTGAAAACCAAGTACCATTGCGGGAAGCACGATCTGGCTAAGCCGCTCACCACCGCCGCTTGGCAGCCAGTTCAACTGCGCGGCAAAGATATAGATCGCTATCATTCCTGACCAATATATTGGCACACTCAACGCCAGCGCGATCAAGGCATTCACTACGCGATGCACACCGCGCGGTATATCTAGTGCCGAAATCAGCGCAAGTGCCAGCCCTAGCACAACACTAACCATCAGTGCGCTAAAACCAAGCATAAGTGTGGGTGGAATTTGCCGTGCGATGATCTCGCTGACTGGAAGTCCGTTTGTCAGCGACACTCCCAAATCACCGCGTAACAAACTACCTAGATACACTGCATATTGTGTTGTAATCGGCAAATTCAAGCCGAGTGCCGCCCGCCGCGCCTCAACTGCCTCTGCGTCTGCGCCCGTCCCCAGCAGTTGACCTTCAATTGCGTCACCGGGTAGCACACGTAGCGCAAAAAAAACCAGCGTTGCTGCCAGCCACAGGGTAAACAAAGCTCTCGCGCCGGCAGCAATCATTTTTACGGTGCGCTCAACGTCACATTGGCAAGGAGGGGAAACCAGCCGTAGGGATCATAAACCAAACCCTCTACGCCATTTCTTACGCCGTTCAAATTGACATAATCTCGAATCGGCAGGATCAACGCTTGTTCCATAATGATACGCTGCACAGTCGCATATGCTGAAGCGCGCGCATTCGGATCGGTCTGCCGCACAGCTTCCAACAACAACCCGTCGAGTTCCGTACTGCTAAAACCAGTCCAATTCATGCTGCCATTTGTGGCAAAGTAATCGCTCAAAAATGATGGATCAATGCCGAATGTGTAAAAAGCGACCAGATTATATTCGCCTTGATTGACTGCTTCGACCACTAACGTGCGCGTTGGCGTGGGTGAAATCGCTGCCCGCACACCTATATCTCGCCACTGATCTTGTATCAACTGCGCCACTTCAGGAATAAACCCCCATCCCGGCACAATCATCGTGATCGTGAGATCGCCATCTATGCCATCGTAATAGCCGTTGTTATCCGCATCCACGAATCCTGCCCCTTCGAGCATCGTCCGCGCCTGTGACGGATCATATGCATATGCGCCCACAACTTGTCGGTTGTAAAACTGGGTTGTTGCCGCCAGTGGACCCCATGCGACAGGTGAGTAGCGTTGAAACAAGCTGTCGATAATCGCTTCACGATTCGTCCCAAACAATAGCGCCTGTCGTACTGTGATATTGTCTGTTGGGTAGCGCCGCGTATTCATCATAAATTGCAGCGGTTGACCAGGAACTGCGACTGGGATCATCGTAATTTCTGTATTGGTGGCAATCGCACGCGCGTCGGCAGGCAAAATCTCTCCGACCACTTGTGTATCTCCCGCTTCCAACGCGATTGATCGCGTTGGTGGATCAGTGAAAAACCGAAATACCACTTCATCCACCGAACGTTCATTCGGCGCATTATAGAATGATGGACCCCATGTGTAATTTTCGCTGCGTCGAATCACCAAGCGATCACCGGGAATGTATTCGACAAATCGGAATGGGCCAGTTCCAACCTGATGAAATTGATAGCGTTCATTCGAATACGCGCCTAATGCTGTTGGGCTGGCGATTCCCAAGTACACCTGGCTTAAAGAATCGAGAAGCGGGCTGTATGGCTCGCTCAGCAGTAGTTGAATAGTATAGTCGTCAAGTATCTGATACCCACTGTACGATCCCAGCATGAACCGCGCTTTCTGCGATCCGTTCTCAACAGCCATAATCCGGTCAAGATTTGCAGCAACTGCCTGCGCGTTGAACGGTGTGCCATCATGAAATGTCACGCCCTCTTTTAATCGGAAGGTATACACCAGCCCATCTGGTGAAATTTGCCATTCACTCGCCAGCCCCGCCACAAATTGCCCATCTGCCGGATTGCGATACACCAGTGTGTCGTATACTTGTCGAAGTGGAATTCCTAATTCCGACGACGCATTCAAATGCGGATCAAAGCCGCTAGGCTCTAAAGTTAATCCATAAATTAAGCGATTGCGCGGTTCACTTGCTGTCGTATTCGATGCGGCACATCCTGCCGCTGTCATCAGCAGTAAAACACTCGACAATATGCGAATCAGCGCGCCGCGAAGAATAGTGCGCTTGGAAAGACCCCGTTGATAACGGTTGGCAAATACTTCTGACATCAATGTGAAAGCCCAACCTTTTCGTGGCTACATCTGTGCGTTAGGATAAAACTATACTTGATGAAGTGTGTAGAGGTAAGGGTGAGTGACATCCTATAGCCCCCGCCTGTTAACCCCAATTGAAGAACAAGAGATTTACCCCTATCGGCGTGTATGGGTAAGTGTTGCCGTCGAACTCAGCATCGTTTTCATAATCGCAGCCGCCTTATATGTTGCAACCGCTTTATTAGGCGTTTCTTTGCCGCGCGCATTCTATCTGCCCTTTAATATCGCTTTGCTTGCGCTCCCACTCGCCCTATGGACGATTTTTTCGCTGCTGCGCGAGCGCGCTGCTGCCGAACCGCGTCAACATCTGCTTGGCGTATTAGTGATCGGCGGTTTGGTTGCCAATGCCATTGGATACCCAGTGGTCACACAGGTATTTCAAACGGAGCGCTGGTTGCCCTTAGCAAATGCCTTTACCAGAATTGTCGGTTACACGGTGAGTATAGGCGCGTTTCAAGAAGTGCTTAAGTATCTCGTCATTCGCTATTCAATTTGGCCCCAGCAGTTCCGCACTCGCCTCGATGGTGTTGCCTATGCGGCGGCTTGCGCGCTGGGCTATGCGTCCGTCCTAAATCTCCAGTTTCTGCTCAACAATGCGCCCGAACCCGCGATTTTCGCCATGCGTGTCTTTGAAAACATCGCCCTTCACACCGCCGGGGCGGTGATCGTCTCTTTTGGTTTATCCGAAATGCGCTTTAGCACTCCCTCGCCTTTGATATTGCCGCTCACTGTCGTTTTTGCCGCTGTAATCAACGGTGCCTACATTCCGCTAAGCGCCGGATTGAGCAATGCGGGTTTTTCATTGGAAGGCAGTTTTGCCTCACCTGTGTTCGGGTTTGCCCTTGCGGGTATCCTTGTGGGCGCTGTCTGCTTCTTGACAGCGTTTTTGTACACCCGATCCGAACGGCAGGCAATTGAAGCGGAAGGGCGCGACTAATCATGGCTGTCATTGAAGTTGGGCGCGAAGAAGCCCGTGAGTTAAGCCTCCGCCAGCGCTGGAGTCACTATCTTGTCATTGGTTATGTATTGGTGATGTTTCTCATCGCACTCAATATGCGTGATTCAACGCTTTACGCGACAGTTCCCTATCAAGATGTGCGCGCGGGTGTGCGCGTTCTCTATCCGCAAAATTGGCTGCTCGACACTTCAGGAGATTATATTTTCCGTGTCCGCGACATGACATCGCCAGATTTTAAGACAACGATTCTCATACAAATCCAGCCAATATCACCGGTGACAACCGCTCGTAATCTTCTCGACAATCTGAGTCTCAGCCGTTCGCAGTCGCTCTCTGGTTATCGTCAATTCCCGCGACAAGAAGTCACGCTTGGTGAAGACATCGCCGCGACCTCAATGGCGTATACGTTTACTTTCAGTGAAGTCGATCCCTTTTTACAGAGTGTCCCTATTCCTGTACAAGGACTCGATATTGTCGTCATTCAACGCGAACAAGCGGTGATTATTACCTTTCAGGCAAGCGCAGAACGCTATGATGAACTTTTTCCGTATTTTGAAACCTTTCTGGCAGACCTTGAATTCTAAACGCCGCGTCGTCGCGCTGTTTACCCTAATGCTGGTGGGAATATTTCCTGTGGCATCGTCATATGCACAGGAATCTGTCCCAACCCCAGTAGATATTGAGTCCAGCTTTGATCTTGAGCGAGTTAAGCGTGCCACCGTTTTTATTATGCAAGCGCGCGCGACAACTAATGCGCCGATCATCACCTGTATCAGTTCTGGCACACTTGTTTCCCGTGACGGTTTGATCCTCACGAACGCGCACAGCACCGTTCCCGGCGAAAACTGCCCCGGCGACACGCTGATCATTGCGCTCAACTTACGCGACAATGAGCCACCGGTGCCGCTGTACCGCGCCGAAGTGGTGCAAGCAAATCCCGGTTTAGACCTCGCGCTGCTCCGCATCACGCGACAAAACGATGGTCGTTTGGTGGATACTGCCTCTCTTTCGCTGCCTTTTGTCGAACTCGCGGATTCAGATGCTGTCCGCCTCGACAGTACCGTAACCTTGATCGGCTATCCCGGTTTGGGTAATGACCCGATTTCTGTAGTGCGCGGCACCATCAACGGCTTTATTGCAGAACCAAGCGGTGGCACAAAATCATGGTTCAAAACTAGCACCCCTGTACCGGGTGCGTTTTCTGGGGGGGGCGCTTACAACCAAGATGGTCAGCTCATTGGCATCCCAACAACGGCTCCCATTGCGGCCAATTCACCCGAAGCCAACTGCCTTATCTTGCAAGACACCAATGGCGATGGTCAATCGAACAGTGCCGACGCTTGCGTTGCTGTTGGCGGACTGATCAATTCTCTGCGCCCAACAAACTTTGTGCGTCCGCTGCTGCGCGCTGCGTCTTTGGGTATTCAGGTTTCCATTCCAACCATGACAGCCGCCGCTGGGCAAATGCAAACTTCTGCCTCTGGCACTCCCCGTTTTCGTCGTATGTTCTTTGCGCCTGCTGTCAACGAAGCGGGAATGCCTACAACCACAATTCGCTCACTTCCAGCCGGAAGTACAGGTTTATACCTGTTCTTTGACTATGAGAACATGACCCCAGAGACAGTCTATGAACTCCGTGTGACTATTGATGGTGTACTTAATCCCATCTACGGCTTATCCCCTGTGCGCTGGAGTGGTGGTCGATCCGGCTCATGGTATGTCGGCACAACCGAACAGCCGCTTCCGAACGGCGTTTACGATTTCACACTCTTTATCAATGGTGTGGCATCTGAAAGCCAGCGCCTACTTGTCGGTCAATCAGTATCTGCGCCTACTTTCACCGATATTATCTTCGGCTTAGAAGATTTGCAGGGGAACGTTCTTGGCAACGGTTTTGTGCTGCCCGTCGGCACAACCGCCAGCGCGCGTTTTATCTTCCGCAACATGGAAAATGATACCCCATGGGCAGCGATTTGGTATCGCGAAGGAAACGAAATTATCGGCAGCCGTACACCTGATGGCACGGTCTGGCAGGATGGTGAACAAGGCATCAAAACCATCCGCATCCAATCGCCAACGGGTTTACTTCCGGGCAATTATCGACTTGATCTCTACATTGATGGACGACTCGCTGCCACATCGAATTTCACCCTAGCAGGCGCGCAGCAAGGCAGTTTTGCTCGTATCTTCGATAACACTCACTTTGCCACCGCCGACACCCCCGATGAGGCGGTGAACGCTCCCCCGGTGACTAGTTTTCCCACAGCCACAGAAGCTATCTACGCGCTGTTCGATTGGGAGCAAATCGGCACGGGAACTTTGTGGACGATGCAGTGGTATATCGACGAAGACCTATTCTATGAGCAGACCATTCCTTGGTTTGCACCCCAAAGCGGTGAAGATTTCGTCGTACAAGTCATGGGGCGTGATACGCTCCCCGATGGCACATATCGTATGGAACTCCGCCTCAATAATCTTCTGTTTGCGTCACAATCAGCCCGTATTGGTATCGGTCTACTTCCCATTGACCGCTTCGCCGTCACTGAAGGCATTCAAATGCGCGGCACAATTCTCGATGCCGTCACCAATCAAGGCATTCCCGGTGCGACGGTCTTCATCATCACTGAAGACTTCTCCGCCGCCGATTTCACCCGCGATTGGCAGCAGGATCAGATATTCGATCTTTCCGTGACCGACAGTTCGGGATTTTTCCAAATTGACCGCTTGCTCCAACCCGGAATTCAATACAGCATCGTTATTGTCGCACAAGGATACTTGCCTATTACCGCCGACGCGGTTGAGTTCGTTCCAGATGACAATCCGGTTGATATTCCCATTTATCTCACGCGGGGCTAAACGAAACACATGGCACAAAAAGAACGCCTCGATGTTTTGGTGCATGAACGCGAACTTGCTCCCAGTCGTGAAAAAGCGCGCGCCATCATCATGGCAGGTGAAGTTCTTGTCAACGGTATCGAAGTTACTAAACCCGGCGCGCCAACCGATATTGCCGCTGAAATCACCGTAAAAAATAAACCGCAGTATGTTAGTCGCGGCGGAGACAAACTCGCGGCGGCGTTGTCTGCCTTTCCAATTGATGTTTCTGCGTGCATCTGCGCCGATGTAGGGGCAAGTACAGGCGGATTTACCGACTGTCTCTTGCAGCATGGCGCGGCGAAAGTCTATGCGCTCGATGTAGGCTACGGGCAAATCGCTCTCACTTTGCGGGATGATCCACGTGTCATTGTCATGGAGCGCGTCAATGCCCGCCACATCGACAAGCTCAATGAACCCGTCAGTCTCGTTGTGATTGATGCTTCGTTTATTTCACTCCGTTTACTGCTTCCAGTGATCAAAAATTGGCTCACTCCGCAGGCGCATCTTATACCCCTCATCAAGCCGCAGTTTGAAGCCGGGCGGCGCGATGTAGGTAAAGGCGGTGTGGTCAAAGACCCAAAAATTCACGCCCGCGTCCTCGATGAAGTCCTTTCGTTCGCCCAAGAAATCGGCTTTAGCACACACGGTCTGATCAAGTCCCCAATCAAAGGTCCGGCTGGCAACACCGAATTTCTCGCGTGGCTCAGTTGGGAGCATCCCAACCTTCCCTCAATCCCCATTCCCGATCTCATCAAGAGGGTTATTCAATAACCGTCGTTCATAAACCTGTGCAGATTTGATATACTGCTCACACTTTAGCAACAAGAACCGGAACCTGCATGAAACGCGAAAACGTCCGAAATTTCTGCATTATCGCCCATATCGATCACGGCAAAAGTACGCTTGCAGACCGCTTGCTCCAATTGACCAACACTGTCGCAGACCGCGACATGCAGGAGCAGCTTCTCGACAGCATGGAACTAGAACGTGAACGCGGCGTAACCATCAAAGCCTCTGCCGTTCGCATGAATTACAAGGCGCTTGATGGTCAAGAATATATCATCAACTTGATTGATACGCCGGGTCATGTCGATTTCACTTATGAAGTCAGTCGTGCTTTACAAGCGTGCGAAGGCGCGATCCTCGTTGTCGATGCGAGTCAGGGCATCGAAGCACAAACGCTGGCGAACGTCTATCTGGCGCTGGAACAAGACTTAGAGATCATCCCTGTTATCAACAAGATCGACCTTCCCGCCGCCCGTCCAGATGTCGTCGCGCAAGAAGTCGAAAATCTGCTCGGCACACCCGCCGAAGATGTCATTCGTATTTCCGCGAAACAGGGGGTTGGCATTCAAGAAGTCTTAGAAGCTGTTGTCAAGCGTGTGCCGCCGCCATCTGGTGAGCCGGATGCGCCGCTTCGCGCGCTTGTTTTTGACTCCCACTATGACTCGTACAAAGGCGTTGTCGCTTACGTCCGTATCGTCGATGGTCAGCTTGATCCCCGCAAGCCGCTTAAGCTCATGGCGACGGATGCCAAATTTGAACCCGTTGAAATTGGTGTTTTTCACCCGCGCATGGAAACAATTAACGCGCTCGGCATGGGTGAAGTCGGCTATATTGCTACAGGGTTCAAAACCGTGCGCGAATGTCGTGTTGGCGATACCGTTACGCTTGCCGTAAATGGTTCACCCGACAGCTTGCCCGGTTACAAACAGGTCAAACCGATGGTCTACGCGGGCATCTATCCCACCGACAACGACGACTACGGCGAACTGCGTGACGCGCTTGAAAAACTCCAGCTCAATGATGCATCGCTCGTCTACGAACCGGAAACGTCGCAAGCCTTGAATTTTGGCTTTCGCGTCGGTTTCTTAGGCTTGTTCCACATGGAAATTATCCAAGAACGCCTTGAACGCGAATACGAACTCGATATCCTCGCCACCGCGCCTAGCGTGGAATATCAAATCTTGATGCGTAACGGCGAAGAAATCACCATCGACAGTCCGGCATTCTTGCCCGACCCGAACGATATTCAAGAAATCCGTGAACCGTGGATGAAAATTCAAATCTTCACGCCCGAAGAATACATCGGCGCGCTCATGGATTTGGTCATCAAGAAACGTGGCGAATACATCACAATGGAATACATCGACAAGGCGCGCGTCGTCCTCAATTATCGTATCCCGCTTTCCGAATTGATCGTTGATTTTTACGATAAGCTCAAAAGCACCACCAAAGGCTACGCTAGCCTTGACTATCAGTTTGATTCCTATCGCGCTGAGGACCTTGTCAAGCTCGATATTCTCGTCAATGGGGATCCCGTCGATGCGTTAGCGATTATCGTTCACCGCGATGATGCCTATCACAAAGGACAAAAGCTCGTCAGCCGCTTAAAAGACCTCATTCCGCGCCAGCAGTTCCCAGTGCCCATTCAAGCAGCGGTTGGCAAGAAAGTCATCTCGCGTGCTGATGTGAAAGCCATGCGTAAAGACGTATTGGCAAAGTGCTACGGCGGCGACATCACACGCAAAAAGAAGCTGCTCGAAAAGCAAAAGAAAGGCAAGCGCCGCATGAAAATGATCGGCTCTGTTGAAGTCCCACAGGAAGCCTTTATGGCGCTGCTCTCCCTTGATGATGACAAGAGCAGCGATTAACACTCCTGCTTACGAAATGGCACGCCAACCCCTTCGTAGAGATTTGGCGTGCCAAACCTCTTATTGATCCAAAAAATCTTGCATCCACAGGTGAACCGCCGCCGACTGACCCTTTGGCAGCGCTCCAACCGCCACAAAATTATCAATCACCTCACGTAAGGTGATCAAACACGTAGCTTCGCCGCCCAATCCCATCTCACCAACATACAGCACTGCTGCCGCCGTTCTCACATCCAATCCCACCCGCCGCGCATAATCGATCACCTTCAATGTTGTCGGTAGAGAATGCAGCACGTTCGCAATCAGCACTGTTGGATGTCCAATGTCATACGCCCCAATCAGTTCGAGACTTCCACGCTCCGAAAATTGGCTGTACACCAGCGCACGACTTACGCGCTGTGAAACCAATGTCGCCAATGGAACAGCATCCGGTAAACACAACAGCCGATCCGATGGTATTTTTGCCACAATTGCTGCCAATTGTTCCGCAGCCGTTTCAAGTACCGCCGGATAACTCGCCATTAATTCCAGCTTAAATTGTACAGGCGCTTGCGGATCATCCCCGAATGCGCCGAACTGGATCAATCCCGCAGTACGCATTCCATCCATCAGATTTACAGTCATGATGTTGGCGCTTTCTTGTCAGTACCCCATACAGCATTTTGCACAAATGCACGCACACCATCGGGGAACGTATCACGTTGATCGGCGTAGACCGCTTCATCACCAAGCACTGAAACTTCAATTATCTGCCCACCAAATGGATACTCAAGCCGCCGCCCTTGAATATCAAATCGTCCCTTTCCCGCCTTCATATCATTCATGATGAATACGCCGCCGTTCAAAGCTGCGTCATACACAGATGCAAACTCAGCATCGCTCACTGTTACCGCGTCTACCGCCAGCGCGGTCTCGCTCACCGCTGGCACGTAAGCATTACTGGCGATTGGCACATGCAAAATGACTAGTGGACGGTCATCGCCTGCCCCAATCACATAAGCGATTGCCCGTTCCATAGCGATCACCCCCGCCGCGCCAATCGAAAAATACGCTGCGAAATCAAATAAATACGCGCACACCAAATCGCGTGTTGCTCCAATAATCGCCTTGCTGAACGGCAAAAACGGATCATCATAGCGTTGAATCAGCACAGGCATGTGTAGCAGCTTGGGTGAAATCATCAGCGCCGCTGGATATTTCGCCGCCCGCGTTGCAAATCGATCTCCAAACATCTTACTCACGCGATTCTCTCAACAGTCGCCATGCCATCGCCATACCCCATGTGGGTGTCCACTGCTGTGCCATTTCCGTCGCCCCACCAAATCCATAGGAACGCGATACCGTTTTACCCCGCACGCACACCGCGATGGCGCTTCCTTCTCGGTTATCCGCGCGGTCTTCCGCTTCGTCGGGAAAACATACCACCGCGATTCCTACGTCGATGCCCGCTTCCTTACACAGCGATTCCGCTTCCGCTTCGGCAAGTTGGCGCAGCGTCGTTTGTTCCTGTCCGTGTAAATGCATCCGCAGGTCATCTGGGGTTGGATGCGTGGCAATCTGTCTCAAAAATGCTTCACTCCCATTGACCGCCCGCAGTCGTCCACTGATCACAGGGCTAATCCCTGTCTCACTCACACTAATTTTCGCGCCTTGTTCTGTCAATCGGTCACCCAATGCCTGTTCGACTGTGCCGCTGTCTACTGCGAATACATAGGGATCAATACGCGCGCGCAAGTCCGCTTCCACTTCCGCAATCATGCGATCCGCTTCTTCAACCGTATCCGCTTTGGCGGTGATACGCACGTCCACTTGTCCGCTGTGTGCGGCAAGTCCAACTGTCGGGTTCGACTTTTCCAGCGCGTCTTTGCCAATGATCTCGTCAAGCGCGCTCTCGCCAATCCCCGCCGTTTTGAGCACCCGTGCTTTGATGATGTGTCCGCGTAGATTGTACTTTTCACGCAGATACGGGATGACTTTCTCATTCATCAAGAATTTCATCTCTCGTGGCACACCCGGTAAACTGATGATCACCTTTCCCTGATGTTCGACAGCAAATGCCGGCGCAGTCCCTACAGGGTTTTCAATTGCAACCGCGCCATCGGGGAGATAGGCTTGACGGCGATTGTTTTCTGTCATTTGCACACGAAAACCCGCGAACCGCTGCGCTATCGAATCCAGCAGATTTTGGTGAAATGTCAGCCCGCGTTCAGTCGCAATTGCAACGGCTTGCCGCGTCATATCATCAATAGTTGGTCCCAAGCCGCCGCACGTTATCACAATATCTGCCCGCGACATCGCAATACGTATCGCAGACGCGATGCGCTGCTCGTTATCGCCCACCGAAGTCATGAAATACAAATTGATACCCATATCACGCAGTACCCGCGCGATGTAAACCGAATTCGTGTCTGTGATTTCGCCAAGCAGTATTTCTGTGCCAATTGCGACGATTTCCGCATTCACATTTTGAGGCATGATTATCCTTTTTGAATGCCTTCCATTACGCCAAAAACTTCTGTAGAAGTGGGTTTTGCAAACTTGTGGGGACTTTTTGCAATTCAAGCCACAGCCAATATAATCTATCCTGAAAATCGAATTTGCCCGAATACGCAATTATTTTGTGCAAATTCACCAATACACGTTCAATTTCGTACATCCTTTGTTTATGGAGGAACACCGTGGCAGGTGTAAGCTTTAGACACGTATATAAGCGTTACCCGGGTAACCCCACCCCTTCTGTGAAAGATTTGAATATCGAAGTTCCCGATAAAGAATTTCTTGTTCTGGTGGGGCCCTCTGGTTGCGGTAAATCGACCACCCTTCGTATGCTCGCAGGTCTAGAAGAAATTTCCGAAGGTGAAGTCTTAATTGGTGACCGCATCGTCAACAATGTTGCGCCAAAAGACCGCGACGTAGCGATGGTGTTCCAGAGCTACGCGCTGTATCCCCACATGACCGTCTATGATAACATGGCGTTTGGTCTGCGCTTACGCAAGACCCCGAAGAATGTTATCGATCAGCGCGTGCGCGAAGCCGCCAAGAGTCTTGGCATCGAACACCTGTTAGATCGCCGTCCGCGTCAGCTTTCGGGTGGTCAGCGTCAGCGTGTTGCGGTAGGTCGCGCTATCGTCCGCGAACCCGCCGTCTTCCTCATGGACGAACCGCTGTCCAACCTCGACGCGAAACTCCGCGTTGAAGCTCGTTCCTTCATTAGTAAGCTGCACCAGCGCCTTGGCACGACCTTCGTCTACGTCACCCATGACCAAGTCGAAGCTATGACGATGGGTACGCGCATCGCTGTCATGAGCGTCGGCGAACTTCAGCAGCTCGATACCCCATTCAATCTATACCACAACCCGCGCAATATTTTCGTCGCTGGCTTCATTGGCAGTCCGTCGATGAACTTCTTCGACGCGCAGCTCAAAAACAATGATGGGCGCTTGGTCATTGAATTCAACAACTTCCAACTCGCCGTTCCTCCTAATAAAGTTGACGTGCTGAAACCGCATGTGGGCAGCCGCATCACCTTCGGTATTCGCCCCGAAGATATTCATGACGCGAACTACCAACCATCGGGTATCGTTCCCGCGCTCGTCGAAGCCAATGTCGATGTCGTCGAGCAAATGGGTAATGAAATGATCCTCTATCTCGAAGATCAGGGCAAGACATTCATCGCCCGTACCGACCCACGCACGCAGGCGCGCGTTGGTCAGCGCATTGGCGTGGCGTTCAATATGGAAAACATGCATCTGTTCGATGCTGACTCGCAGGCATCACTCATGTTCGAAGCCAAGCAGGGACAAGCTGAACGCGCACGCGCATAGTGCGTCGCTCCGCGCGCCCACAAACATAGTGACAGAATTAAAAAGCCGCCTCAGTTGAGGCGGCTTTTTAATTGGATGCTCACATATGGCGCTGTACGTGTAAGAAACGCACACCTATAATCCTCTGTGTTCGCAAACCACTCTACCTACACCTTATATAAAAGGAAACGCCCGTGAAAATCACGGTTTTCGAGCAAGACAGCGCATTCGACACCCTCAAATCCGAATGGAACGAACTGCTTCACCGCAGCGCTAGTGATCTGATCTTCTGTACATGGGAATGGCAGTCTACTTGGTGGCGCACCTATCAAGCAGGTGATCTGTGTATTGTCACCTGTCGTGATGAAAATGACCGATTAGTCGGCATCGCGCCATGGTTTATACACCATCTCGACAGCGAACGTGTCCTTCGTACCATTGGCTGTGTCGATGTGACCGATTATCTAGACATCATCGCCGACAAAAACCATCTCGAAGATGTGCAGCGATGTTTCGCGCACTTTTTGTACGAACACCATGATCGTTATGATCGCATCAATTTGTGCAACATCCCTGAACAATCACCTACCTGTGTATCTTTCCCACAGGCGCTGCGCGCGCTTGGCTTCAAAGCCGATCTTGTCTTACAAGAAGTCTGTCCCGTTATCCACCTCCCTGACAACTGGGAAGCCTATCTCGAATCGCTCGACAAAAAACAGCGTCACGAGATTCGTCGCAAACTTCGTCGTGCCGAAGCAGAAGCCAAACTAGACCATATTGTCGTCAGCGCCGAACATGATATCGACAAGATGATCGACCAGTTCATCCAGCTCATGCGTGCCAGCCACCCCCAGAAAGCCAAATTCCTCGAAGACCCCAAAAATCTCGCCTTTTTTAAGAATCTGCTTCCTCTCATGTTCGAGCGTAACTGGCTGCGCCTCAGTTTCCTCTATGTCAACGATGTTCTAACCGCTGCCTATTGCGATTTTGACTACAACGATCACACACAGGTCTACAATTCCGGTCTTATACCCACCGAAAACGCACATCTAAGTCCCGGTATTGTGCTGCTCTCTTATAATATTCGTGACGCAATTGCCCGCAAAAAGACCGTCTTTGATTTCTTACGTGGCAATGAGGTCTACAAATATCGCATGGGCGCGCAAGATACCCGCGTTTTTATGCTTCGCGCTCGCCTGCATGGCGATCTTCCAGAACCTAAGGTAGATAGTGTGCTCGCACCTGTTGAATAACAAAACCTAATAACACTCATTCGGGGTTTGGCGTGCCAAACCCTTTTCTTGTTCTGTCCCACCTCAACAAAAGTAGTGTTAGCCCTATGCTATACTTGCTTGTCAGCACGGCTTTCCAACAGCGCACAATCAGCAAAGTGAAATCTTGCTATGTTTCAACGTGGGTACCCCACGCCTGATCCTACCAACCCATTTGTACTCCCCACGCCGCTTCGCACCGGCGCATCTGCTGGTTACACCGGGCGCGGTATCGTCATCGCATTTATCGATTCCGGCTTTTATCCGCATCCCGATTTAGGGAATCGCGTTCTCGCGCATGTCGATGCCACAACTTCGCGTATCGTCGAAGGTCGCCGCTATGGTCGCCCCATGTGGTATAGCTGGCATGGGCAAATGACCAGTGTTGTCGCATGTGGCGATGGCAGTATTTCGGACGGACGTTACGCGGGTATCGCCTCTGAAGCCAATCTCGTCTTAGTCAAAGTCAGCACCATCCACAAGCAAATCAAAGAACCAGATATTTTGCGTGGGCTTCAATGGGTGCTTGAAAATCACAACCGATTCAATATTCGCATCGTCAATCTCTCCGTTGGCGGCGACACCCCCAACAACGATGCTGAATACGCGCTCTATACCATTATTCGTGAACTCGCCAGCGCAGGTGTCACTATCGTGACCGCGGGCGGTAACAGTCCATCGCTGCCGCTTGTGCCACCCAACTGCGCTCCCGAAGCCATCACAATTGGCGGTTTCGACGATCACAATTCCCTCAACACTGCCGACTGGACGCTCTACACCAATACATTTGGGTTGGCATTTGATGGCACACCAAAACCCGATGTCCTTGCACCCGCTAACTGGATCGCTTCACCGATTCTCCCCGGCACCTATGTCATGCGCGAAGCCCGTTGGCTTGCTCAACTGCTCAACTTACCAGCGAATGACGTTGCGAAATTACGCACCTTGCTCAAACTCGGCATCCACGATTTCCGAGAATCGTTCAAGGTCACTCGTGAACAGCTCGACCAAGCCGATCTCACAAATGTGCTTGAAGCTGTTCAAGCGCGCATTCTCGAACACAAGATCATCGATCAGTACCATCAATATGTCAGTGGCACTTCAGTAGCGGCGGCAGTAGCCAGTTCAATTATCGCCCAAATGCTCGAAGCAAATCCTCGTTTGACACCGCTTAATATAAAAGCTATCCTCATGCAAACGGCAAAGCGTCTGCCAAACGCCCCTTTGGAACAGCAAGGCGCAGGGATCATAGATGCCAGCGAAGCAGTAGCCGCCAGCGTCGCGTTCCCTTCTCGTGCAGCCGCTGCCATAGATTTCTCCAATCTGGTCAACACTGAAGATTAAGCGCACAATGAACCGAGAATATCACCGTTGGCACAGCCCCGCATTGAACCGAGACATGGAAATGTTGGTTTTCGGTCACGCTGGTGCGCGCGTCCTCGTCTTTCCTACCTCTATGGGACGCTTTTTCGAGTGGGAAGATCGCCAGATGATCGCCGCGCTTGGCGAACACCTCAACAACGGTTGGTTACAACTTTTCTGCGTCGATAGTGTCGATGGCGAAAGCTGGTATTGTAATTGGGCGCATCCCGGCGGGCGCGCCTATCGTCATCAGCAGTATGACCTCTATCTATATAATGAAGTGCTTCCGTTCATCGAATGGAAAAACCCCAATCCCTATCTCATCACCACCGGCGCGAGTTTTGGCGCATATCACGCGCTCAACTTTGGTTTGAAGCATCCTGAAAAAACCAATCGAATCTTGGCGATGAGCGGCTTGTACAATATCCGCCGCATGACCGGCGGCTATTCCGACGACAATGTTTACTTCAACAATCCGGTTGAATTTGTCGCTAACGAACACGATCCGGCGCGGCTCGAACTCATGCGCCGGCAGGACATTATCCTTGTCGCGGGCACAGAAGATCGACTCATCCACAGCGCCCGCGAAATGTCCGGCGTGTTATGGAATAAGGGTATCGGTAATGCGCTCCGCGAATGGAATGGCTGGTATCACGACTGGCCCCACTGGCAGCGCATGGTGCAAATGTATATCGGTGGACACGATTAGCCGCACGGCGAACACATAGAGGTTGATAAGATGGCGCAAAAAAAAGAACCCCTAAAGATCGGTTTGCTCGTCGGGCGCGAATGGTCGTGGCCACCCGCCTTCATCGAAGAAGTCAACAAGCGTGAACAAGGGGTAGTCGCGGAATATGTTCAGCTTGGCGGCACACGTATGAGCGAACCCACCCCTTACCGCGTTATCGTGGACCGCATCTCGCACGAAGTCCCCTACTATCGTAGTTATTTGAAAAATGCTGCCTTGCAAGGCGTAAAAGTCATCAATGATCCCTTTATGTGGACAGCCGATGATAAGTTTTTTGGTGCTTCTCTTGCGGAAAGTCTCGGCGTAGCATCACCCAAAACACTCGTCTTGCCCAATAAACAGTATGTCCCCGGTATCGTCCCTTCAGAAAGTCTCCGTAATCTCATGTATCCTCTCGATTGGGATTGGATCGCCAATTACGTCGGAATGCCTTGTGTCCTCAAAGATGCACACGGCGGCGGCTGGCGCGATGTCTACATCGTCCATTCTGTCAGCGAACTCATCTGGCGCTACGACCAGTCCGGTATGCTCACCATGATTGTGCAAGAATTCATCCAGTGGGATAACTACGCCCGCTGCATGTGTCTTGGTCAAAACGAAATCTATGTCATGCGCTATGACCCACGCACGCGCGTTTACCATGAAAACCATGACTTCGCGCCTGAACTCTACGAACGTATCGTGCGTGATTCAACCGCCCTCTGCACGGCGCTCGGCTATGATATGAACACCGTCGAATTTGCCATCCGAGATGGCATTCCCTATGCCATCGATTTTATGAATCCCGCGCCCGATATGGATGTGAATTCGCTGGGTCGCAAGCACTTTGACTGGATGGTCACACACATGGCAGATTTAACCATTCGCTTTGCCAAAAGTGACGCGCACACGGGAGATCGCTATCACTGGTATCGCATGGCAAAGCAAGGGGCAAAGAAATAACTTCAAAACTGTCCTTGTACGGGCGGCGCGCGCCGCCCATAGAAACCAAAATATTAATCGATTCTCACATCACACAATGCATATCCCGTTTGTTTTAAATGAAATTACAACCAGCCCCTTAACCATAAACACCCTCAAATAGAATAAAAAGGGTTCTGCACATGTCCAAACAAGTCATTGACCGCTATCACAGCTTAATCACTGAACAAGTTGCTTTCGACACCGAAGCGGCAATGCACGCGGACTTACAAATACGCAAATGTTATTTTGGCACCCGCCCACTGTGTACGGTGCTGCGTCCCCATTTTTATGAGCCCCAAGACTATGAGTATCTCAAGCGTGAAACTGAACTCATCTTGAGCGCCTTTCGTAAGGCTCATGCCGCTTGCATGAGCGATTCCGCCCTCCGCTCTACGCTCGATCTCGAAGCCTACGAAGAAACCCTATTTTCGCTCGATATTGGCTTTGAAGTCCCGTGGACAACTTCACGTCTTGATTCTTTCTTCAACGCTCAAACCCGCACACTCAAGTTCGTTGAATACAACGCCGAAACCCCCGCGGGTATGGCATATGAAGACGAACTTGCATCCGCATTTCTCGATCTGCCCCTCATGCAGCGGTTTTCGCGTCATTACGCCGTGCGCCGCTTCTCGATGTGTCAAGGGCTGCTTGCTTCACTCCAAACTATTTACCAGCAGTTCGGCGGGCGCGAAAAACTCCACATTGGCATCATCGACTGGGCGGATGTACCCACCCTCAACGAACATGAACTGTGCAAAGCATATTTTGAGCGTCATGGTGTCCCGACCATCCTTGCCGATCCGCGTGCGCTTGAATACCGCGATGGGCATATGTGGGCAGGTGATTTCCGCATCGACCTTATCTATAAGCGTGTGCTGTGCAGCGAATTGATTCAGCGCATGGGCATCGACAATCCTATTGTGCGCGCAGTTCGTGCCCGCGCCGTGTGTATGTCAAATGCTTTTAGCGCAAAACTCATGGCGAAAAAAGCCAGTTTCGCCCTTTTGAGCGATGAGAAGAATGCCTATCTGTTCACGCCTGAAGAACTTTCCGCTGTCGAAGCCCACATCCCGTGGACCCGCCGCGTGCAAGAACGCAAAACTACCTTTCATGGTAAACCAATCGATCTTGTTCCTTTTATAGCCGAACACCGACAGAATTTCGTCTTAAAACCCAATGATGATTATGGCGGTCACGGAGTTGTCATTGGCTGGGAAACCACTCAAGAACACTGGAATGAAGTCTTGCGCCAAGCCATGACTATGCCTTATGTCGTGCAAGAGCGCGTCGAAGCCGCATATGAGGACTTCCCTGCTATCATTAACGGCAAACTTGATATTAGTTATCGCCTCGTAGATGCTGACCCATTCATCTTCTTCGGCGCATCCACGAATGGCTGTCTCACCCGCCTTTCGTCAAGTGCCTTGCTTAATGTCACGGCGGGCGGGGGTTCAGTCGTCCCCACTTTCATCGTCTATAAACGCACCTGAGGTAGCCCTTGCTTGAATTTTATAATTCGGGTTTGTAAAATCTAATATCTTAACACTATCTCAATCCTTTACCGAAACACTTCGGACATCAAAGGACATCAACCTCAACTCTTCCCGTATCTATCAATGATTCTTCCCAAAATAGTTTTCGTCGTGTACAAACCGCCCCAACGAGTAATACAATCAAGGTAAAATGCAGCGCATTTACGAGACTGTTCACATTTGGAGTATCAACTGCATGGTTGCCAATGACAACCTAACTACCGCTGTATCCGACATGCCGACCACCCCACAAATCTACGATAACATTCTTGGCACCATGGGCAATACACCTCTGGTGCGCCTTAACCGTGTAGCGCACGGTGTTAGTGCCCAAATCGTCGCAAAGGTCGAATATTTCAATCCCGGCGGCTCTGTCAAAGACCGCATCGGCATCTCAATCATCGAAGATGCCGAACGCACCGGTAAACTCAAGCCCGGCGGCACAATCGTTGAATCCACATCGGGCAATACCGGCGTAGGCTTGGCGATTGCCGCCGCCATCAAGGGCTATAAAACCGTGTTCGTCATGCCCGACAAAATGTCGGAAGAGAAAATTCGCGTCCTCCGCGCCTACGGAGCGCGCGTCGTGGTCACGCCCACCAACGTCGAACCCGAAGACCCGCGCAGCTATTACAGTGTCGCCAAGCAAATCGTTGCCGAAACCCCCAACAGTATCCTCGCTAACCAGTATCACAATCCGGTCAATCCCCTCACCCATTACCTAAGCACCGGACCGGAAATCTGGCGGCAAACTGCGGGCAAAGTCGATGTCTTCGTCGCGGGCATGGGCACAGGCGGCACGATTACGGGTGTGGGGCGCTATCTCAAAGAGATGAATCCCAAAATCCAAATCGTCGGCGTTGACCCCATTGGCTCAATCCTGCACGAATACTTCTACACAGGTAAAATGGGCGAAGCACACAGCTATAAAGTCGAAGGTGTGGGCGAAGATTTTATTCCATCCGTTTACGACTTTAACTTCATTGATGATGTGGTAAAAGTCACCGACAAAGAATCTTTTCTCATGACTCGCCGCCTTGTCCGTGAAGAAGGGATGCTCGTCGGGGGTTCATGTGGTTTTGCAGTCGCTGGTGCGCTCAAGTACGTGGCAGATCGCAATCTAGGAGAAGACAAACTAGTTGTTGTCCTTCTCCCGGACAGCGGTTCACGCTATCTCAGCAAAATCTTCGATGATAACTGGATGCGTGAAAATCGTTTCTTGGATAACGAGTGGTTGGACGCGCGTGTGAGTTCCGTGCTGGAACGCAAACCACGCCGTGAACTCGTCACCGCCCATGCTGATGAAACCGTCAATGCCATCATCAACAAGATGAAGACTGATGACGTGTCACAGCTTCCTGCCGTCAGCGCCGATGGCAACCTCATTGGCTTGGTCACAGAAGTTAAACTACTCAACTACCTGCTCAACGGCGGCGCAGCAGACACAACCATTCTGCAAGCGGGTGTCATCGACGAGAAAATTCCGGTGTTATCACCGGAAACACCTATCGAAACCGTGATGAGCGTCTTTGGTACGAGTCCCGTCGCACTCGTCACCGAACGCGGCGACAACGGCGCACGTCGCAGAGTAACCGGCATCATCACCAAGATCGACATCCTCGACTTCCTCGCGAATCGCTAAGGCTGTAAGAATCAAAACGCGGCGACTCGTCCTGAATCGCCGCGTTTGTTTTTGCTCCCTAGAACGCCAGCGCCTGTCGTAAGTCGTCGATCAAATCGTCCACATATTCGATTCCCACACTCAACCGTACCAGCGCATTTGGCACCGCAATCGGGCTTGTCGCCGTGCTGGCATGTGTCATGCTGTACGGATGCTCGATCAAGCTTTCCACCCCGCCTAAACTTTCTGCCAATGCGAACAATTTGGTTCGCGATACCATCGTTTTTGCTTCTTCTGGGCTGCCCAAAATCATACTGATCATCCCCCCAAAGTGACGCATCTGTTTACGCGCCAATTCATGCTGCGGGTGGCTCTCCAAGCCGGGATACATCACCCGTTTTACCCGCGGGTGATCTTCCAAAAACTGTGCGATCTTGAGCGCGTTAAAGCTGTGCCGCTCAATTCGCACGCCAAGCGTCTTGATTCCTCGCAGCACCAGAAAGCAGTCCATCGGACCCGGCACCGCGCCAATTGCATTTTGCAGAAACTTCAAATCACGGTACAGCTTTTCATCGCGCATAGCCAACAGCCCGCCCACTGCGTCACTGTGACCACCAAGATATTTCGTGCTGCTGTGCATCACCAAATCAGCGCCAAATGTCAGCGGTTGTTGAATCGCAGGGCTGGCGAAGGTGTTATCCACCCCAACCAGTACGCCTTCCGGGGCGCTTTTCGCCAGCATTTCCATATCTGCCAGCGTCATCAGCGGATTGGTCGGAGTCTCCAGCCAAAGCAGTCGCGTTTGCGGTGTATATGCGGCTTTAACGGCTTCTAAGTCTGTCAAATCCACCCAGCTAAAGCGCAGCCCAAAACGTGCAATCACACGCTCAAACAGGCGATACGTTCCACCATACACATCGTTCCCAACAATCACATGATCGCCGGGGTTAAACAACCGCAGCACTGTATCAATCGCCGCTAACCCGCTCGAAAAAGCCAATCCGTATGTTCCTGCTTCTATTGCAGCGATTAAGTCTTCAAGCGCCTTGCGGGTTGGGTTATCCGTGCGGCTGTATTCGTAACCTTTATGTTCCCCCGGCGCACTCTGCACATACGTCGAAGTTTGGTAGATTGGGGTCATAATCGCGCCAGTAGACGGATCGGGCTGCTGCCCCGCATGAATACTCAATGTGTCGAGGTGGTATTTATGGTCGTGTTCGCTCACAATCAACCCTTCATCCTAAGACGCAATATAGTAGAGAGCTTGACTGTCCAAAGCGAAGCCAAGCCCGAAACGATCATCCAGCGGGCGGTTTTGTTCCTAATTCGGTTCAATAACCTCGTAGTCCTCGGGTTCAAACCGCCCATAGTAACAATCATTACACATCGAATACCGGAAATTGACCGAAAGTGGTTTGCCGCAGTTTGAACACCGCCGTGCCATATCCAAGCGCCGCAGTAAGCCTGCATCAATTCGTTCTGACCATTCAGTGCGATCATGCCGCACCTGCTCGGCATCCGGTGCGTAAGCGCTAAACTCTGGTCGGCACGCTAGCCACAGGTAGATATCCGCGCAAGACACGCTCGTTTCCATCGCTTCCAAATCCTGCGAATTGCTCACTTCTAGCGGGGCTTCCGGTGGAAGTGGCATAGGCTGACGATGCAAAATCGCTTGAGCGCATTTGTACCAGTAGCCGCGCGTACTCTGTCGCGTTGGCGCGTTGATCAAGCGCATCGTTGTGCCCAAGCCAAGATAATCAACTTCCTCGTCGGTCAGCATCCGTGCCAATTCAATCCGTTCGCTTAAGTCCGCTGTTTTGATCGCGCTTTTGAGCGAATCAGGCACCGACTGTAGTGATGCCCACTGATCCAGTTTTTCAGCGAGATTTCCGGGGATCATCTCTAGGTCATCAACCGTCGGCGCGACACGGGCATGGCTCAATACTGCCTGTGGCGCGTAGAATAGCTGCTTCACCAGTCGTAAATCGCGCTTGTTTGTCGCGCCTACTTCGCCAATGGTCGACAACCCATATCGCCCCGCCCGCCCGCCAATCTGCTGTACCTCACTCGACGTAAGCACACGCACTTTCTTTCCGTCGAACTTTTGCAGCTCAAAAAAGCACACATAGTCTGCCGGCAAATTTAATCCCATGCCAACAGCATCCGTCGCTACACAAATGTCTGTCTGCCCCGTCGCGAATCTATCCGCTTGCTTGCGTCGTACTTCTGGCGGCAAATTCCCGTAGATCACTGATACTGTGCGTTTCAAGCGTTCGAGTTCATTCTTTAAGTGCAGCACACTCTGACGTGAAAACGCCACAAGAATGGTGCGCGGAGGCAAGTTCTCTAGCGTCCAATGCTTATCCGCCACCTTTATTGGCGCAAGACGATCATGTTTCACCACCTCTACCGGGATCGCCGCTGCCGTCGCCATTTGCTCGATCAAACGATGTGCTGTCGGCGGGCAAATCACGCGAATTTCTGGCGATTGTGCCTCCATGATCGCGCGCGTCCATGCCCACCCGCGATCTGGGTCTGCCAGCATTTGCGCTTCATCAATAATCACCACATCGCCGCTGTTGCGGGGGTCAAACATTTCAATGGTTGCGGCAGTGATCGTTGCGCCGGGGATCGGGATGTATTCCTCACCCGTCAGCAGATTACAGTACACCCCCATCCGGTTCAAACGGTCAAAGATTTCAAAAGCCAACAATCGCAGCGGCGCGAGATACCATCCGCTGTTCGCTGCTGAAAGCGCCTGCAACGCATGATGCGTTTTTCCGCTGTTCGGCGGTCCCACATGAATCGTAATGCGCTGATCAGCGCGTCCCTCATGCTGCCATGTGGGAAATGCCGCAACCAATCGCGCTCGCAGTTCTTGACGGCGACGACGCTCCTTATCTCGTTCCTCTTGGATGCGCCGCCGCTGCTCCTGTAGAAGGCGTTCTTGCTCAGCGATTATCGCTTGTCGTTCGGCACGCCACGCCGCCAAACGAGTGTTCAGCACTTCACGGAACTCTCGAAGTGTACTGGGCATTCCCCACCGACCACGAACATCACCCCATCTTGGTTCGCCGCGGCTAATCCCTGCTCTCACAAGTCGTTTCCGCGTATTCGGATAGTTCGCGCCGATTACGATTGAAATATCGCGCACGCGCAGCACTTCGAGCGCGGCGATTTGCTCCAGATAATCCACATCTGCCGCCGCCGCTTCAACTTCGGATGCTGGAATGCGTATCTTCCCCTCAGGATCGGCAAAACTGCTCAATCGCCCCTCATGCAGCGCCATCTCGATAGTATTTTCGTGGAGGTCAAGTCGCTTTGCCGCATCCACAATGTTATAAGTGTGCGCGAGAACGCGCTGTTTAATACTGCCAACGTCTTTTGCATTTGGGCGTAATTGCGACCCGCTTAACGAGAGAGCTTCATTCCATGCGTCGTCATCTGGAACTTGCTCCTCTTCAATAATCTTAGCTGCCGTCGTCTGTCGTTCTACATCCGCCCGTCGAATTACTTCAAGAATTGTTTCATGGCTCAACTGAAGCGGATCGTATACATACCCTTCTGTGATATCTAAGCCGCCTGCATGGATCAAATTATCGATCAATGCCTGATCGCTGGGATGCGCCGCTTGTAGTTCAGGTGTCAAATATCCGTTATTTTGGTCGATGAGTTCGAAAATCCGCGCGTAGGCGGGGTTGGTGGAAAGACTAAATTGGCGCGCACGGTTTTTGATGCGCTCGTAAATCGTAGGAATGTAAAACTTTCCGTCTTGCAGCGCTGGAGGAAGTTCTGGACGTGTCCACGCTGCTAATTTGCGGGTTTTCTCTGCGTCCAACCGATGAAGATCGTAGATATATCCGCCAGTGCGCCCAACTTTCTGTTGTTCAACAGCATCAGCAATCGCGGAATCCACCCGTATTTTCGAGTGATAGCGGCGGGTAAGCTGCGAACGATGGACAAAACCTTCGGGTATGCGAGCAACGGTTTCCGCAATCACCTCAGGAGAGATAGGCTGTTTTGACATCGCGTTTTTTCACCATAAAACAAAAACTCTCACTGCATGAGTGAGAGTACATGCTCCATACGGGATTCGAACCCGTGTTTTGGCCTTGAGAGGGCCACGTCCTAGGCCTCTAGACGAATGGAGCCTTTCAGCGAGTGTATCACAGTCACACAAGAGATCAAGTCTATAAACGATAGCTGTATCAACCCGGCAACCACTGCGCGCCCAGAGGGTTTCAACCGCCAAATACGGTACATTCGTCGAAACACCATCGCGGACGCAATTGTCGCGATTATAGCACGTTTCCACGACACGTCGCCAGACAAGAAACGGCCTCCCGACCATACTACATGGGATAAAGATGAGAAAATAGGAGATAGTCGTGGGGCGGAAATGTAAAATTTTGGATGCGGTTCATTACGGCGAAGCGAGGGCCATTCGGAATGCTCATTCAGCCGGAAGAGCCAACTGAAGTGCCGCTGCTGCCGCCACTAACTCTTCATCGGTAAGCGCGTTCTGATTCTGATCAATACAGTCTACCAACGCTTCATCGAACCTGTCGGCAGAGCAGATAGGTTTGCCGGGTTTCTGTACCCGTTCCAAATACTCCCCCAGTAGCTCGTTACCGGGTGACTCCTCAAAGACAGGATTATCTCGATACCGCTCCCAAAAGGATGTGAATGTGATAGTGGCACTGCACGGAAAAATCTGTACAGCACCGTTCGTTTGATATAACCCTAGGTCTGAACCAGTACCTGAATTAAGCCGAGCAAGAGCATTTGCGTTGTGAAAACGAGCGAACTGAGTTCCCATCGTCGCCAGTTCAGGGTGGCGAGCTAATTGCTCCAAATACACAAGCGTATCTAGTGCAGCCAATATACCTTCTTCGTACACTCCATTAAACGAATCACTATGAAGAGGTTCGTGCGCCAACGTCCGAGTAAACATAAATGGATTTTCGGCTCGCCCGAATCCATTAATTTCAATGGTCATTGGGTCGATATAAGTGACCATCCCATAAACGTTTGCGGGCAGGTCATCGTTAAATTGAACAATTTCGACCATCGGGTCGCCATTTGCCATCGTCCCATGAAGAATCATGTCAATAGCGGGTTCTGCTAGGGTCCCGCGTAACGCAACCATCCCTGCCCGTAACGATGGATTCGGTATTTTGGCAATGGCATCAGGGTTGGTGAACAGCGCAATGGCTTCTCGCTGCGCTTGGATATCCTGTGGAAACTCGCTCTCAAGATAATTTCTCAACATGGCAAACACTTCTGCTTCGGTGGGTTCTTCGCCGCCGGCGGGCTGCATTTCAGAACCGTCGGGATAGACAGAAGGGTTAAAAAGTTCTATATCGGTTGGCACGAAGGGACGATGCCGGAGAATTTCTTCAGCCGTCATGGTCTGCATGGCTTCTTCCACGGTGATACCTGCTTGACTTCTCAGACATTCCATCACATCAGATTGGCTAAAGACGACCTTCGATGAAGCTGCCATACCCAATAGAGTGAAGAGAGCGATTACTAGATATGAATGCCGAATAGTTCTAAACACTTCGTGTGTAAACATAGTTACATTTGGCAGGTAACAAGTGGAAAGAATTGAGATAAGGTACGCGCCCAGAGGGATTCGAACCCCCGACCGTTGGTTCCGAAGACCAATGCTCTATCCACTGAGCTATGAGCGCAGCATCAAACTGCTATCATTTTAACTGAAATCGGGCACGGGTCAACTACGGACGCTTGCTTACCCGCGCGTTGAGGAGAATAAGATTGTGGCGCATCGCCGCTGCTCCTATGCGATCTCCCAATCGAATGAATTCATCCTCTGCACGCTGAAGAATTTTTCGTGCTTGAGCGTAGTCGCCTTGTTCAAGCAGTGTCACACCCAAATTGCCGCGCACGCGCGTTGTTCCAAGTTTGTCGTTACTTTGTTCAAGATACGTAATTCCCGATATAAATGCCTGTGCCGCTTCTTCCCATTTTGCCTCTTGTTCAAATGACCGCCCAATCAAATTCCATGCTGCCCCGCATACCAGTCGATCCTGACTATCTATCTCCAAAACACGCATCGCAAACACTCGCCCCGCCTCTACCTGACGTTGATCAAGTGCTGCTTCACTTTGCAGGAGCAGCACTCGCGGATTGTCCGCGATATCGACTTTTTCAAGTAAATGCAGCACTTCAGCGGGCTGCTGCCTATCAGATGCAATCTGGGCGCGCTCAATAAGCATCCTAGTTCGCAAATTTTGTACTTGTTCAAGATGAGTGTACTTAATGAACATTTCTACACGCTGAAGCATTACCTCTGCGCGTGCGTATTCGCCACGCAGCCGCGCCAAGATACTCCATTCCAACAGCGCTTTTGCTTGTTCCTCAAAGTTCCCGATACTGCCTGTTTCTGCAACGAGTGAATCGAAGACTGCGTCTGCCGCTGCCCATTCTCCCAATCGACGCAGACAAATCGCATGAAACAGTGATGTGTCAAAGCTCAATGTGGATTGATTTTCCAGCAGCATACGCCAAATGAAGGCATAACCGTGCTTTATTCCAAAGTTGCACAATATGCGAATCCATTCAGCGCGCCGGGCTTCTCCCAATCCTACCCAATCGTCCAAAAGGAGATGTTGCGCGACCACGAGCGCCGCTTCTGGTGCGCGATGAACTTGTGAATCGAGATGCTGAATAAGTGCGTCCACAATTTCCCGAATACGCGCGTGCGACGCATACGCATGACGCACGTAACGTGCCGCTTCTTCTAAAAGCTGATACGACGAATCATCACCTGCTCGCATCACCAGCGCACGACATAAATCAGTAAACGAACCGTGTTCCAAATACTCCAACCAAAAGCGGCTCACCTCTTCGACTGTCGACTGATGGCGCGGCTGTATTGCACAAATGCACCAAACAATTTGCGCGCTGGCGCGTTGATTATCGAATACCGCTGCAAACATCTCTTGGTATACGTTTTGGCGCACCTCTCGCCATGTCTCAACTTCCAAGCGTGTCAATGCGCTGCGAATCGCGCGCGGATTTCCTCCAATTTCCTGCCACAGCCCTTCAGCCATTTCTTGCCCGTAATCATCATCGTCGCTCACATTCAACAGATGACACACAAAACTCACGACTGCACCATAGTCAATTGGCATCAGCGGCACGTACATAAGCGTTGAATTCAGCGTCAAATACGTCTTGCTTGTGAAGATCACGAGCGCATGATCCATCTCACGCAGCCACGCTTCAAATTCATCGAGTGCATTTGCCAGCAGATCAACCTCATCGCACACAATCATGACCTGATACGGTATGCTGATCAGCACATCACGCACGCTCATCCGCATGTCTTCACGAATCAACCGTTCGGTCAACTGTTGTCGCATATCAGCCACCTTGCGCGGTTTATCAATCCAGATGAGTTCTGTGACCTTCCCTGCGTTGATGTAATCGCGCGCTAATTCTTGTGCGAATGCAGTTTTACCAATCCCTACGCCCCCGGTGATATAGAGATGGCGAACTTCGCGCTCATCCAAAGACGAGCGAACAGAGTCGAGAATTTCTTCTCTACCAAATAGACGAACACGAACACTGCTGGGAAGTTCGCGGATCAATCGGCGGCGGCGAAAATCGCGTCGTGCTTGGTGTTCTGCGGCGATTAAGGCGTTTGTCAGCCGAAAAATGGCGACATTTTGGTAACGTCGATATGTTCTTTCGACAATGCCAATCCAAGAGCAGTATTGCGCGGGACTAATATCCAAATCAGTACGCACAACGCGGTGATACAGCAAACTCCACGTCAGTGCATCCGGGTTGCGGCTTGACGTTTCCTTACGTACATAATCACGGTAATCGTCAATTTGCCAATCTGACTTTGGAAGTGGCAGCCCCAACTGAATTCGAAGTTTTGTGAACTCACGCTCAATCAAGCCGACGATGATATTTTGCAGAGCATACCAACGTGTTTGATCCCCTAGCGGAATTTCACGATCACTTAGCGCAAGTTCGACTAACAGCAGGCGTTCAAGTGGATTTGGGGTTGGTGGGCGAGCATCCATCATTTCACGCACAGCTTGTTCGACACACTTACGTGAAATGTACGGAACGTCCATCGCTGATCGTTCAGTCCCGCTCACAACCGACCTCGTTTCATTCGCCGCGGGCGCGTTCTTTCATTGCCTGTCGAATTTCCCGGTCAGCATCGCGCTTGGCGATAGTCGCTCGTTTGTCATAAAGTTTCTTGCCTTTTGCCAGCGCAATCTCAATTTTGGCGCGTCCGTTTTGCAAAAATACCATCGTTGGAACGCACGTATAACCTTTCTCCGCAATCCCGCTTAAGATTTGCGCGATTTCCTTTTTATGAAGCAGCAGCTTGCGCGGACGCAGCGGATCAACCTTGCCATAGATACCTGCTTGGTCATACGGCGTGATATGAACGTTCATCAGCCACAGCTCACCAGCGCGCCCTTCAACAAAACCGTCCTGTAAATTGATGCGATTTGCGCGAATCGATTTGATCTCAGAACCAGTCAGCACCATGCCAGCCTGAAAAGAGTCTTCCAAATGGTAATCATGGCTTGCCTTGCGGTTGCGAGCGATAATCTTGATAGAATCGTTTTTCATCGTTAAAAACTTTCAAGTGCAGTTTCAGGGATTCCCTGTTCCACCAAATAGGCAAGGGCTGCTTCTAGTTCCACATCTCGCCCACTGGGATCAACATTTGTCACGATATCAGGTTGCAAACCATTCTCATTCAACCGCTGCTGATCCGGTGTGAACCATTCTGCCGAAGTCACATGCAGAGATGAACCATCTTGCAGTGGAAAGATTTGCTGGACTGTGCCTTTGCCATATGTCGTTTGCCCAATCAATATTGCGCGATCATTGTCCTGCAGTGCCCCTGCGACCAATTCTGCCCCGCTTGCAGTGCCCTCGTTAACCAGCACCACCAACGGTAGTTCAACCCCCAAGCCGCCATTTGTCGCGGTGTATAAGCGATCACCTCGATTGCTGCGTTCGGTGACAATCGTGCCACCTTCAAGAAATTCGTCGGCTACAGTGATCGATTCTTGGAGCAGGCCGCCGTTGTTATTTCGCAAATCTAACATTAAAGCCTCTACCTCGGCAGCGTTGAGTTCGGTCAGTCCTTGCCGGAGTTCGTCCGGTGTTCGGCTGGTAAATCGCATCACTTGTATATAGCCTACCGCTTGATTTTCTGGCAGTGTCCTCCACACCACGGATGGCACATTGATCACCGCAAACGGTACAAATACCGTCAATGATTCGCCTGTTTCAGTCTTATCAACGGTTAGCTCAACACCGTTGCCTTCCCGCACTTCCCCGCGCAGCATCTGGTCGATGGCATCATTCGACAATCCCACATCAATAGGTGACCCGTTGATTGCCCGCAGAATATCCCCCGCATCAATTCCCGCGCTTAATGCTGGGCTATCATTGAACGGATACAGAATCAATTCCCCTTCGGCGTTTCGCTGAACTTGCACCCCGATCCCGCCATACGCGCCAGCCAGCGCATCCGATTCGCTCGCTGCAACAGGCGGATCAATAAAGAAGGTGTACGGATCACCGAGCGATTGCAGCATTCCCCGAATTGCAGCGTATTCACGTTGTACGATGTCCGGTTGTTCGCGCAAATAATGCCGGTCAAGCAGCCCTTGCACCTCACGAAGGAGAGCATAATCGCCACTTACACTTGAGGGTAGCAAAAATCTATCCCCGATCAGATCGCGAAAGAAAAAACCCGCCCCGAACACGATACCTATGCCAATGCCGACAGCGATTCCTAAAAGAATTGAGCGTCGTATCTCCGACGCGCTTTGCAATCGTTTTTGCATCCACAATCACTCTACAAGTATGATGAGATTAAGAAGTGTAACATTCCGTGCGGTAAATCTAAAGGATGACGATGGCTTCCTCTTTGCGTGATACCTCACCGGTAAACACACCGTTGATCCTAGTGGCGGATGATGAGATCAACACGACCATCATGATCCAGCACATTTTCGAGCGCGAAGGGTATCGTGTCGAAAAAGTAAACAACGGCATCGCCGCGCTTGAAGCTGCTCACACTCTCAACCCCGACCTGATCTTGCTTGACATTCTCATGCCGGGAATGAACGGTTTCGAGGTGCTTCGCCATCTCCGTGACGACCCCCGCACAAAATCGATTCCAACCATCATGATTACTGCGAATGCGCGGCATCCCGCCGACGTAGCGCGTGGTTTAAACTTGGGCGCAGACGATTACGTCTACAAGCCATTCGCACATCAAGAGTTGGTAGCTCGTGCGGAAAGTAAGTTAAAGGCTCGTCAACTACAAGACGCGGTGGAGCGTCGCACACAAGAATTAGAAGCCCTGCTGCATATCAGCGATACATTGGCGCAGCATCTTGAAGTTCACGAACTTCTTGAACTGGTACTCAAGCTAACAAGCGAACGCCTACCCATCGATCTTGCTTTTATCTATCATTTCAGCGACTCCGGTGAGGTACACCATATCCGCACCTATCCAGCTGATGCCCCGCTTCAAGACATCAGCATACACGAAACCATCTTAAGCCAAATTCACACACATACGCTTCCGTTTGTCACTACTGATACAGACCACATTATGCCGGGAATACGCGCATTTATGGGCGGACTGCTTCGTCACAGTGATCAAGTGATCGGAGCGTTAGCTTTGTTCAACCGCTCCCAAGAGTATGACGAGCATCATGCCCGCCTGTTTACCGGGGTTGTTCGTCAAGCTGCATTAGCACTGCGAAACGCACAGCTTTATGAAGTCCAGTTGAATTACGCGCAGCGCCTTGAAGAAAAAGTCAACGAACGTACCGAAGCTCTTAAATCTGCCCAACAGATGCTCATTCAATCGGAAAAACTCGCCATGATCGGGAACATGGCAGCCAGTCTCGCGCATGAAATCAATACACCACTAATGCCAATCAAGCTCACGTTGGAAGATTTTGTCCTTCAACTTCAAGATGCAGGGATGCAGTTTGATCAGGGGGGTGTTGAACTCATACAAGAAAATATCGAACGAATTCAGCGTATCATTCGCCGCTTGCTCGACTTCGCCCGCAGCACCGATCCCGACTCGCGGGAATTGGATGTCAATAGCATTTTGGACGGCATTATCAAGCTCAATCACAAATATTTCCAACACGCGCGCGTCAATGTTGATGTACACCTGCAAGATGTCCCGCCTATTCATGGCAGCAAAGATCAGCTTGAGCAGGTATTTATGAATTTAGCATTGAACGCACAAGCAGCGATGCCAGATGGCGGCACGCTGACCATTACCTCATCTGCCGATACCAACGACGTGATCATTGTCTTCAAAGACACAGGCATTGGCATCCCGCCAGAAAACGTAAATCGCATTTTTGACCCGTTCTTCTCAACAAAACCTCAAGGAACGGGTTTGGGGCTTTTCGTCAGCTACGGAATTATCCAAGCCCATCAAGGCAAAATCGAGGTCAAGAGCAAAGTAAATACCGGTACGGAATTCACCATCCGTATTCCAATCTACAATCCGGAGCGATCCCTCTAAAAAAAGCGCCCCATCTGGGGCGCTCCAAATTCGGTCACTAGAATCTATTTCAAAAATCACCTTCGTGTTACAGCGAAAGCCAGCGCGCTTGATACGTCGATGCATCAATCCCACCGTTGGCAAAAGCTTGTGCATCCGTTAAGCTGCTCACAACAGTGCGTAAAACGACACTTCCATTAGCACAATCCACCATCTGCACACCAATAAAGTCGCTGCTAACTCCAGAGAATACTGCTGCGTTACTCAGCGAAAGCAAGGCAGCAGGTAAAGTCGTTCGCAGTTCAACCCCCGGCGCGCTGCATATTTGTACCAGCAGAGTTTCACCTACACTTGTTTCGACGATTCCCATGCTGTTTTCAACCATCTGGAAATTACTCATCGTTTGGTTGATGATGTCGAAGCTCATATCGCTTCCGCTGCTGCTCGCGTCTTCTGTGTCCTCGACGGATGGCGATGCTTCATCAGTTGCCGCCTGTGCGACTGAATCTGTTGGCACAACAGCGATAATCGTGGATTCAGGTGTAGCAGTTGATTCTGCGGGTTGACCGAATGGACGCAGAAGCAGCACGATCACCACGATGATTGCAAGCACGGCGACCAGCCCGGCGATAGGTACCCAGTTGCGGCGAGTTTCGGCAGCAGGAGTGGATTCCCCTGCAAAATCGGCTGCACGACGGGGCGCAGCAGGCGCATCAAATTCAGCTTCCGACCTAATGTTTTGGCTGCTGCTAACACCAACCGACGATGGTTTGCCAATTTCATCAAGTTGCGCGCGCAGTTCTTGCGCGCCGGGATATTCAGGGTCAAGGCGCAGCACACTATCGAGCGCTTTACGGGCGCTGGGCGCATCCGTCACGGCATGAGCATAAACCCACCATGCGTCAGGGTTATTCTTATCGCTCAGGAGAATCGGCTCAAGAATGGCGCGTGCTTCGTCCAGCTTGCCAGCTTCAATCAGTTCATACGCTCGCATCAACTGCCGTTCAGTTGCGTCTTTCATGCCGCTGACCTTTCCTGATGAAGGAGATTTTTGAAATTAGGCAATCACGTTAAGCAATAAACCACACACGTCGAATATACATCAGAAGCGCGGCGAGGCGCAAGAAGGCGCGTCCCTCATTCATGCGGCAGCATGAAATTTGCAAACAAAAACGCTCATCCTATTGGACGAGCGTTCTTGATAATGCACCGAAGAGGAGTCGAACCTCCACCCACGTTAGTGGACTTGGCCCTCAACCAAGCGCGTCTGCCATTCCGCCATCGGTGCGAGATTGTGGAGAATTATAGCGGGTCAAACTTGCATGTCAATCCTTTACGCACAACCGTCTTGAGGTACGATTAATCAGATGATTTCCCGTAAAAATTCCATAGAAGCGAGGGATGCGGATGCGTATTGTAGTAGATGCCATGGGAAGCGACAACTTCCCTGAACCAGACGTAGCCGGCAGTGTTGATGCGGCGCGCGAATACGGTGACACAATCATCATGGTCGGCGATGAAGCGCGTCTAAAACAGGAATTAGCGAAACACACGACAACAGGCTTGAAACTCGAAATCGTTCATGCCTCTGAAGTCGTCACAATGCACGACAAACCAAGCGTTGTTGGCAAAGCAAAGCCAAATTCATCCATGCATGTCGGCATGAACCTTGTCAAAAATGGTGCCGCCGATGCGTTCGTTTCAGCGGGGAATACCGGCGCGGCACTGAGCATCGCCACGCTGTTTACGCTCCATCGTATTCCCGGCGTAAAACGTCCAGCGCTCACAGCAATCATTCGCCTCAAAAATACCAATACTGTTGTTCTCGATGTCGGCGCAAATGCCGATGCAAAACCAGAATGGTTAGCACAGTTTGCGGTGATGGGAAATATTTACGCGAAAAATGCGCTCAACTTGACTAATCCACGTGTCGGCGTGCTTTCAAACGGCGAAGAAGAAGGCAAGGGCAATCAATTAGTGCAAGATGCCGCAGCCTTAATTCAACCACTGCCATTGAATTTCGTCGGCAACGTAGAACCCAAAGACTTACTCAAAGGTGGTGCGGATGTCGTCGTCGCCGATGGCTTTGTCGGCAATATTTTGATCAAATCTATGGAAGCCGCGACTAGCATGATGGCGAGCGCCCTCCGTGAGGAATTAAAAGCAAATGTTGTCAATATGATGGGTGCGCTTCTGTCGCGCTCCGCGTTTAACCGTGTCCGCAAGATGATCGATCCGTTTGAAACGGGTGGAGCACCACTTTTAGGTGTGAATGGTGTTGTAATTATCGGTCACGGACGATCTAACGCGACAGCTATCAAGAATGCCGTCCGGCAGGCACGCGCTGCGGTCAATGGGCGTGTCATCGAAACCATTCGAGACGGTTTGCAGCAGGTTCCAACTGTCTCGCAAAGTTAGTCGTTTTCCAATCCTAAATCACATAACGTTTTCGCTGAAAGGGGGTTACGCGGCTGATCGCATTTCGATGCGTGATATTTCGCAGCCGCTATCACTATAATGGAGCTGTTACGGAATGGTCGCCCGCGTGTCGTCATCACCGGTATGGGCGCGGTGACGGCATTAGGGAATGTCAAATCACTATGGGAAGGTTTAAAGGCGGGCAAGTCGGGCATCCGCCGCCTCGAAACCATCGAGGTTGAGCACGTCCCTGTAAAAATCGGCGGCGAAGTGCGCGATTTTAATCCCGGTGATTACATCGAACACAAAGAAGCCCGTCGTATGGGGCGTGCCTCCCAGTTTGCAGTCGCCGCGGCGCATCAAGCGGTTGCAGATGCCGGGCTTACACCCGAAACCATCGAAGTCGAAGGTGAACGTGTTGCGGTAGTTATCGGCACGACTCTTGGCTCAAATGAGCTTATGGAGCAAAGTACCACCAAGTATCGCACATCGAACTTCCGCAAGCCCAATCCGCTTGCGCTGGTGAATTCACTTCCGAATATGCCGGGTCACTATGTTAGTAAATTCTTTCGCGGGTTAGGACCGCTGCTTTCCCCTTCCACCGCATGTGCCGCGGGGACACAATCCGTCGGTGAAGCAGCAGATGTCATCCGGCATGGTCGCGCCGATATGGTCATCACCGGCGGCGTGGAAGCTGTACTCCAAGACTACGCGCTCGCGGGTTTTGAAGCAATGGAGGCATTAGCAACAGGGTACAATGATGCCCCCGAACTTGCCAGTCGTCCATTCGACAAGAATCGCTCAGGCTTTGTGTTCAGCGAAGGCAGCGCGGTGTTCGTCATCGAAAGCCTTGCTCACGCACTCAAACGTGGTGCGCGCATCTATGCGGAAATTCTTGGTCACGCATCTTCGTCGGATGCCTATCACGTTGCCGCGCTCGATCCTGAAGGCGGTGGTGCAATCCGTTCGATGAAATGGGCGCTTGAAGACGCTCATCTTAGCCCAGACAGCATCCAATACATCAACGCGCATGGCACATCAACGCAGGCAAATGATGCGATGGAAACCCTTGCTATCAAACGTGTTTTCGGAGAGCAGGCATACAATATCCCTGTCAGTTCAACCAAGAGCATGTTAGGTCATGCGCTTGGCGCGTCCGGCGCGATTGAAATCGTTGCCTGTGTGATGAGCCTTGTTGATCAAGTCCTTCATCCAACCATCAACTACGAAACGCCCGACCCCGATTGCGACCTCGACTATGTGCCGAACGTCGCGCGTCAAGTTTCCGGCTTAAAATACGTGTTGTCGAACAGCTTCGGCTTAGGGGGACAGAACGCCTCTATCGTGCTGGGCAGCCTCTAAACACGTTTCAAGGTTGACCAAGAAACAGGGATATGGTTCGCATCGTATCCCTGTTTTTTTATGAGACTTTCAACCTCTTGCACATGCTTGTCCTCAAATCAAGCTATAATACACGCAAACCAATCTGAAAAAGAATATTCACACCGGGATGGTATGGCAACAGGTCAACTGCAATCTGTCGATAGCCTGCTCAGTGGCCGAGATGTCAAAAAAGCGGAGATTCTCCTCGCGCGTTTACTCCGCAGCGATCTCCCAGATGATGAGCGCGCCCACCTTCTTACACGGCGTGCGCGTGCTAAACTCCTTACCGGACGCATCGACGATGCGTTGGAAGACCTCAAAGTCGCACAATCACTGCTTCCCAACTGGAGCGACACACCGGAAGACTTGGAAATTTTAGGCGATTGCCACCTTGCGCGCTTCGAACTTGCCAGTGTCGGTTTTGCGGATCGCTCCGATACAACCCGCGCACAGCTTGCCTATGAATCGATCCTGACACGTTTCCCAGAATATGAAAATATCGGTTGGGTGCTTTATCAAAAAGGACGCGCGCTGCTTACGGAAAATCGCGTAGATGAAGCAGTAACGTGTTTCAAAGACGCGCTTCTTAACCCCAGTCAGTTGCCTTCCCTCACCGCCTACTGCTATGAACGACTTGGTTTTGTCTCTTTCTATGAGATGCGCGATTCCCGCCGTGCGCTTGTTTTCTTAGACAAAGCTATTCACACTTACCCCTCATACGAGCCGCGCCCGTGGTTAATTCAAGTTTATACACTCCACAGCCGTGTACTGCGTGATATGCGCCGCTATGCCGCCGCGCTCGAATCAGCCGAAACAGGGATTCATCTCGCCGCCGCATCTAGTGAAACCCGCCACGAACTCGCGGACGCATTACTTACCGCAGGAGAAATCCTCTGGGAAATGGATGGACGCGAAAAAGACGCAGCAACCTACTTGCAGCAGTTTGTTCAAATCTCGCGTCGTCCCTTAGGTGTCGATGTTACATGGGCGCGTGTCCATGAAATGCTTGGCGACTCATATTTTCGCATGGGGCAGTATCAAGCCGCTGTGACGGCTTACCAAGCCGTACTCCAATTTAACCCTTACCACCCTTGGGAACAATCGTTGCATTACCGTATGGCGCGTAGTTACTATCAATTAGGCGAATATGAAAAGACTGTCACCGCCCTCGAAAAAATGTTGAGTACAGCTCACTCCGACGGCGAAGCCGTCACCGACTACCGCGCTTTTACTATGCTTGGCAGCGCACATTATGCCCTCAAACACTACAACCACGCAGTAGAAGCCTATCAACGCGCCCTTGATACTGCCCCATCTAATGCCGATCTCGACTCAATCAAGCAGTACTTGAACACCGCGCGCCAGTTAAGTGGAGCTAAAACCCCATAATGCAGCGAATGCCACTTGCGGTTGCCTGAAACCTGTCGATTAAGCCTTAATTGGTTTACAATTTGGGAACAGGTTTAATGTTCATTTCATAGGCTGGGCATGAAACAAAAGGTCATCGTTATTGGTGGGGGATTGGCTGGTTCAGAAGCGGCTTGGCAGCTTGCACAGAGAAATCATCAAGTTGATCTGTATGAGATGCGCCCGCATCGCACTACAGGAGCGCACGTTTCCAACCGCTTGGGCGAATTGGTGTGCAGCAACTCGTTCGGCTCCAAACTTGCAGATCGCGCATCCGGCGTATTGAAAAATGAACTCGATTTACTGCGGTCACTCTTGCTTGATGCAGCGGAACGTGCCGCGCTTCCTGCGGGGGGTGCGCTCGCGGTGGATCGTGAAGCTTTTGCCGAGATTGTAACGACGACACTCCAAAATCACCCAAACATCACCGTTATCCGCGAAGAAGTCACACGCATTCCTGATACACCTACCATTATCGCAACCGGCCCACTGACATCGCCGGCGCTGACCACCGCAATTGCCGAACTCACAGGTCAGCAGTATCTCTATTTCTACGATGCCATCGCGCCTATTGTCACCGCAGAGAGCATCGACATGAATATCGCCTTTCGTGCCAGTCGCTACGGACGTGGCGATGAACAAGAAGGCGATTATATCAACTGTCCGATGGACAAAGCGGAGTATGAACGCTTTGTCGAAGCACTCTTGAGCGCTGAAACAACAGAACTTCGTGACTTTGAGCGTGAAGACCCGCATTTCTTTGAGGGTTGTTTACCTATTGAACAAATCGCCGCGCGCGGGCACAACTCTCTTGCCTATGGCCCCATGCGCCCTGTGGGACTGCGCGATCCGCGCACAAATAAGCGCCCTTATGCTGTTGTTCAGCTTCGCCGTGATAACCTTGCGGGCAGCTTGTACAACCTTGTCGGTTTCCAAACCAATCTCAAGTGGGGGCAGCAGGAAACCATTTTGCGGATGATTCCCGGTCTGCAAAATGCTGAATTCGTGCGAATGGGACAAATGCACCGTAATACGTTCATCAACTCCCCAACACTGCTCCATCCGTCTATGCAGTTCCGCACACGCGCTGATCTCTTTTTCGCGGGGCAAATTACGGGTGTCGAAGGCTATATGGGCAATGTCGCAACAGGATTGCTTGCGGCTTTAAGCATGGCACAAGTTCTTGATGGGCGCGAAGGTGTAATCCTTCCACAAACGACCATGCTCGGTGCGCTCTGTCATTATGTCACTCACGCCGATGCGAAACATTTCCAACCTATGAAAGCCAATTTCGGAATTCTGCCCGAAATTGAACCCCACATCAAAGACAAACGTTTACGCTATGCCGCCTATGCGGAACGCGCTCTCACAGATATACGTGCGACAATCGCGGCGTTAACCGATCCTTATCTCAATCCCATCTCGGAGATAGTCAATTGAATTTAGCTTTACGTTCTCGCTTATATGCAGTCCCCTTTACTCTTGTATTTTCTCTTATTGCCCTCATCGGGGTGATAACGGTGCGCGCTCAAGAATCAACGCCGGAAGTACTGAGCAGCGCGGAATTCAGCGGGGAACGCGCTTTTCAACATGTAGCAAACCATGTGAATAGTGGGCTTCGTATTCCCGCCACATTAGGCAATATTCAAGCGGGCAACATCATTCTCAACTACCTTGAAGAACTTGGTTGGTCAACCGCTGAGGATTGGCACATCATCAACTTTGGCGAAGTAACGCCCGAATTAGAGCCGATTCTCGCGGATTGGCAGCCGTTCCGAATTGATTCGATGCTTGCGGATGCAGTCAACCAAGCGAGTGAAACCGCTGAAGTGCCTCGCGACATCCAAGTGGATAATTTGATGATCCCGATTCGCAACTTAGTTGCCAATTACGGCACAAATCCAGCGGGTGGAGCAGCCATCATTTTGGGCGCGCACTACGATTCCCGAATTTATGCCGATAAAGACCCTGATCCCAATAACCGTCTTGAACCAATGCCCGGAGCAAACGACGGCGGCAGCGGTGTCGGTGTACTTCTCGAACTAGCCCGTGTTTTAAGCGAACACTACACCCCAAACACACAAATCCGCCTCGTATTTTTTGATGCCGAAGATCAAGGGCGTTTCGAGCCTTGGCAAACACTTTTGCCCAATAGTGCAGGATACATTGTCGGCTCCAGTTATTATGCGGGCGCGCTCGATCTCACTGCCGATCCGATTTCGCAAATGATCCTCGTTGATCTGGTGGGCGAATTTGATCAGCGTTTCCCCATTGAAGGCTACGGCAATCAGTATTTCCCAGAGTTGAGTGCAGCAATCTGGCAAACAGCAGCGGACTTGGGCTATCAGCAGTATTTCCCGAATGAAGTGCGCGGCGCGATCATCGACGATCATGTGCCATTTATTGCGCGCAACATTCCCTCAGCAGACATCATCGACCTCGAATATGAGTATTGGGATACCACATTGGATACGCTCGACAAAATCGACCCAATGGCGCTGGAGCGCGTAGGTCGTGTCTTGGTCGCATATCTCGAAAATATTGGCGCAATTACCCGCCGCACACTCTAGCGAGACAATTGGCACGAATTATTGTGTTTTGGCAGTTCAGCAGTGAAGGATAATGACCGTGACTTCTCCAGCAGCACGATTAGGGCGTTTGCCTCCTTACCCATTTGCATTACTCAGTCAGCGTGTCCGTGAGATGAACGTGCAAGGGCTGGATGTCATCAATCTTGACATTGGCAGCCCCGATATGCCGCCGCCCGCCAATGTCATCGAAGCTCTTGCACAATCCGCGCGTAATCCTGCGAATCATGGATATGCGGGGTACAAAGGTACAGCCGACTTCCGCCGCGCGGTGGCGGTCTACTATCAAAAACGTTTTGGTGTCACACTTGATCCTGAAAAGCATGTCCTCCCTTTGTTGGGTAGTAAGGAAGGCATCGTCAACCTTATGCTAGGTTATGTCGATGCCGGAGATGTCGTACTCGTGCCGGATGTCGGTTATCCGTCCTATTCGATGGGCGCGCGCTTGGCAGGTGGCGAAGTTTATTATCTTCCTATACGCGCTGAAAATGACTTTCTACCAGATATGAACGCTGTTCCGACTGATATTCTGCGCCGAGCAAAAATACTTTGGATCAACTACCCTAACAATCCAACGGGCGCAGCAGTTGATGCCAGCTTCTATAACCAAATGGTTGCTTTCTGTCGTCAGCACGATATTTTGCTCGCCTCAGATAATCCCTATGTGGATGTGACCTATGACGGCTACATTGCAAGCAGCGTACTTCAAGCCAATGATGCCCTAAACTACGCCCTTGAGTTCATGTCCTTCTCAAAGACGTATAACATGGCGGGGTGGCGCTTGGGCGCGGCAGTCGGCAGCGCCCAAGCGATCAAAACCTTGCTCCAAGTAAAAAGCAACATCGATAGTGGGCATTTTCATGCTGTATACGATGCCGGAATCGTAGCACTCGAATCTACACCGCAAACATGGCTTGACGAGCGCAATGCCGTATATCAACGTCGTCGTGATATGATCATGAATGCGCTTCCCGAAATCGGTTTGCAAGCCACCTGTCCAAAAGGGGCGCTCTATATTTGGGCACGTGTCGAAAACGGTACAGGTGCGGATTATGCCGAATCTGCGCTTACCCAAGCGCGGGTATCAGTTGCACCGGGCAGCATCTACGGACCCGGCGGTGAACATTATATCCGCATCAGTTTGAGTATTCCGGATGATCGCCTTCTTGAGGCACTCGAACGCTTGCGCGATTGGCACACACGCACATCAGTCAATGCGAATAGTCAACAAATAGTCAAATAACGGTTGTCTTATGGCTCATGAGCTCGCACCCGCAGGCAGCGCGCAGATGGAACCCGAACGCGCGTTTTTAGTAGGAATCAATGTGAAGGGGTCACGCCCTTTGCTAAATTTGCATGACTCACTCGAAGAACTCGCCCAACTTGCGGATACGGCGGGGATGGAAATTGTCGGACAAACCTATCAAAATGTTGGGCAAATTGATCCCTCGACATTCATTGGTTCTGGCAAAGTTGAAGAAATCCAGCAAACGCTCCTTGCCAATGGCGCAAAAGTCGTTATCTTTGACGATGAATTATCTCCGCGCCATCAACGTGAACTGGATCGCATCTTTGGGGAAGAAATCAAAGTATTGGATCGTTCTGCCTTGATACTTGATATTTTTGCCCAACATGCCAGCACCCGTGAGGGCGCTCTACAAGTTGAACTCGCGCAGTATGAATATCGCCTTCCACGTCTTACCCGCCAATGGACCCACCTTGCCCGTCAAGCCGGTGGCGGCGCGGGGCGTGGCGGAACAGGCGGTGTCGGGCTGCGTGGACCCGGTGAAACACAGTTGGAAGTGGACCGCCGCGATATTCGCCGCCGTATCAGCCGCCTAAAGGACGATATCGAACAGGTGCGTTTGCATCGCAGCCGTCATCGCGCGCAGCGTGACCGCAAGAAGATTCCAATGGTTGCGCTGGTCGGTTATACCAATGCGGGCAAATCGACGCTGCTCCGCGCCCTCACCGGTGCTGATGTCTATATCGCAGATCAGCTTTTTGCTACGCTCGATCCCACGACTCGCCGTTTGGAACTACCATCAGGTCGTCTCGCATTAATGACCGATACGGTAGGATTCATCCAAAAACTGCCGACAACCCTTGTCGCGGCATTTCGCGCCACACTCGAAGAAATCACGGATGCCGATTTACTGCTGGTTGTCGTCGATGCTAACCATCCGAACGCCCTTCAGCATATCGAAACCGTTGAAGACACGCTCGCAGAAATTGATGTTCCGCCTGTACCACGACTTTTGGTCTGGAATAAAATCGACATGTGGACAGGTGGCGATCTGCCGAAATTACCAAATCCTGACGAATATGTCGGACAGATTTCCATTTCTGCAAGCAAAAGTATCGGTCTTAACGATCTGCGTAAAGCTATCGAAGATGCGTTAAGTACGGCGCTTCCACGTATACATCTGCTTATCCCCTATCAACGGGGCGATCTTGTTTCCCAGCTTCATGAACTAGCAACTGTCGAAGATCAACAGCACACCGCTGAGGGTATTCTGCTTACGCTCCAGCTTCCTGTCCATCTCCGTGAACGTTTCTCCGAGTATCAGGTGTAAAATCCTATGTTCAAACGCCTTGACAATTCCCGTCGGTTCGGCAAGTTGTTGGAAAATCTTTCCGCCGCGTTGGCAAAACAGCGCGGCTTGCCTATCGTAATCGGCATCGCACTTATCATCATTAGCTTCGTCATCAGTCTCATTAACTTTGTTGCGCTATCTCCCGCGCTCGATATCGCATGGTCAATTACGCATCATCTCGGATTAATTATCGCGCTAATTGGCATAATTCTTGTTGAACCGCTCGGTCAATAGACTAAAGCGAAGATAGGAGCATCGTCACCATTCTTTGTGCGATGCTCCTAATCTTCAAATTGCTCTGTGAGGCTCCAATAAACCCCTCGTCACAAACTGTAAAACTCGTTAAACTGTACCCTCGTGTTAAATCGCCAATTCATGCTGTGTGGTCTGTATAGGAGGATATATATGACAAAGCGCATTTTGTTTCTGGCGCTCGTTGCCGTGCTGCTTATGGCGGCTGTAGGTGTATCCGCACAAGAAGAACTCCCCGATTTAGGAGGAATAACGGTTACGGTTGCCGTTGAAAATGCCTATCTTCCCTTCAATTTCCGTGATCCAGTCACAGGTGAAGGCATTGGCTGGGACTATGATGCAATCAATGAAATCTGCGCGCGTTTGAACTGTGTGCCAGAATTTGTTGAAACGTCGTGGGATGGCATGATTGTCGCGGTTTCCGAAGGTCAGTTC